>Ga0302280_1000021_pt1 | contig 206780 bp, 162 predicted proteins | sample III_Fen_E1_1_FD_198771 | JGI IMG/M metagenome (GOLD analysis project Ga0302280, IMG submission 198771) | Peat permafrost microbial communities from Stordalen Mire near Abisko, Sweden - III_Fen_E1_1 | ecosystem: Environmental > Terrestrial > Soil > Wetlands > Permafrost | place: Sweden: Abisko... | reverse complement strand
GTTATCAGCAACAATGTGGTAATTAAGTTAGGTAAAATTGTGGTTATGCAGCAGTAATGAAAATTAATAAGGTTATATCAATTTTTATTCTGAGCCTTAGCATTTATACTAAGGCTCAGAATTTAGTTGTTAACCCAAGTTTTGAGCAACACACTCAATGCCCAACAGCAATGAGTCAAATTAATTATTGTAATTCTTGGAATAACGGAGATGCTCTTGGTACTGTTGATTATTATTCAGCTTTAGGTTGTTCAGGTAATTTTGCGCCGCCAATACTTCATCCAACAGGTTTTCTGACTTTTTATCGGCAGCCTTTAAGCGGGTTATCATTTGCAGGGTTTATCCCCTTCTATGGTCAAGGTGGAAACCCATTAGGTGTAGAATATGCTCAAGGAAAATTTAATACTTCTTTAATCTCAAGCCAATTATATTATGTGGAATTTTATATAAGCTCTGCACCCGAAATGGAATATTCATTACATGATATTGCTGCATTAATTACAGATACATCGGGCTTTGTTAACACAAGTAATGTGCAAAATTATCATCCGCAAATTTTACCTGTATCTAATGTAATTTACCAAGATACCATCAGATGGATGCGTATTAATGGGTATTACTTGGCACAAGGAGGAGAAAGTTATATTACTATTGGGAATTTTACACCCTACGGACATGAATTAAAAGATTCGACTAATAATTATTTATCTAGCACAGCATCCTACTTTATAGACAGTGTAGGCGTTTACCCCGTAACCCAGTGGGATAGCTGGAACGCAGGGGTTGATAAATATATTACTTTAGGAGATAGCGCGCAAATTGGTAACCCAAGCAGCGATTACAGTATGTTTAGTTGGGTAACAAGTACAGGTGGCATTACCTATTTAAGTGACAGCACCATGCCTCAAATTTGGAGTAAGCCTCCTGCTACTACAACTTATTATGTAACCAAAACGCAGGGCAATAATATCATACAAGATACAGTTACAGTGTACATTACAAATTCTGCTGGTATAAGTAAAGTTGGTAATAATAACCTAGGAATTAATATTTATCCTAACCCCGCCAACAATATCATTAATGTAGCCGCAAAAGAAATAGTAGAAATTAAACTCTATGACCTGTTAGGAAATGAAATATTAAGTCAGAAAGAAAACGAGATTGATGTAAGCGGCTTAGCTAATGGTATTTATTTTGTACAGCTAAATACACAAGGAAATACCTACACGCAAAAAATCATTGTTCAACATTAAATTATAAAACATGAAAAAACTACTCCTCCTATTTACTTTGTTTCTGTGTTTATATGTTTCTCAAACTAAAGCACAGGTATACTATAAGTTTTTGAATAAATCTGACTGGTATGAATCTGAAAACAGCTTTGGAACAATGGGTTATTTCCATTACCATCAGTCTATTGATACAATTATTAGTACTAAAGTATACTCCAAAATTTTATATGGCGCATCACCTGCATTTTTTGCAAGAGAAGATACAATAGCAAAAAAGGTTTATGTAAAAAGTAATGCAACGGCTACAGAGACACTTTTATACGATTTTAGTTTAACTGTTGGCGATACATTTTATTTAGGAGGGGTAACAAGAATGACGGCAACAAGCGTTGATTCCATGTATACCTTGCTAGGTTACAGGAAAGTAATAAACCTTTCAGATTCTACTGGCGGTTTAAACCTTCAATTTATAGAAAGTGTAGGAAATACCATAGACCCTTTTTTGAATAATGTTTTTTATAGCGACCCTGTACCCCAATTAGTATGCAGTTATCAGGATTCTATTCAACAATTATATAGCTGTGGGTGTAATTATGCGTGTTACCCCTATGGAACACAACCTCCCGTTTGTGATGCAAGTTTTTATTCTTTAAACGGGGCAAATGGTCAGGTAACTTTTGTAAATAATAATCCGGGTATTTATGCCGAATGGATTTTTGATACATACCCTTATATAGATACCGTAGTGGTTTCTCCTTCAGTTACTCATACTTTTCCTTGCAATGGAACTTTTACCGTAATTTGTACCGTAAACGCAAATGATACAACTCAATGTCAAAGCAACCAATTGATTACCGTTACAAGCATAACCAATAGCCCAAATCCAAGTTACACTTATACTGTGAGCAGTAGTGGGCAAGTAAGTTTTACAAATACTACAGCGGGCAACATAAATACTACTTATAGCTGGACTGTAAACGACTATACAAATCACAACTATTCAGTTTATAATCAACAAATAATCCCTCCTTCCTTCACAGTATCCCCTAACGATACTCTTTTAGTTACTTTATCCATGCAGAACGATTTTTATGGTTGTAGTAATTATGGTATTAGTAGTGTTTCGGATACTATTTATATCCCCCCGAGTGCAACTGATATAATAAGTTATAGTAAAAATAAAACGATAAATATTTATCCCAACCCTACCAATAATAGAATTTACATAGGAACAAAAGAAATAGCAGAGGTTAACTTATATGACCTGTTAGGAAATGAAATACTAACCACAAAAGACAATGAGATTGATGTAAGTGAGTTAACTAATGGGGTTTATTTTATCCATATAAATAACTACACGCAAAAAATCATTGTTCAACATTAAAAAATAAAATATGAAAAAAACAATTACTCTTTCTGTCTTCGCATTTTGTTTAAATACAAACGCGCAAATAATAACCACCGTTTGCGGAAACGGAACATCAGCTTACACGGGAGATGGTGGACAAGCTACAGCGGCAGAATTAGCTGCACCACTACAAGCCATCTTTGATGCAACAGGTAATATGTATATAGCTGATGCTGATAATAATGTGATTCGAAAAGTAACTACGACTGGCATAATAAGTACAGTAGCGGGTAATGGAACTGGAGGATATAGTGGGGACGGCGGAGCGGCTACCGCAGCGGAAATGAATTATCCACAAGGAATTGTTTTTGATGCAGCAGGGAATTTGTATATTTCTGATGCTGGGCGCATACGTAAGGTGGTATTAAGTACAGGAATAATAACAACCTTTGCTGGGGATGGAACAGGAAATTATGGTGGTGACGGAGGACAAGCTACTGCCGCAGGATTGGACCCAATTGGATTAACCATTGATACTCACGGGAACATGTATGTAGCTGATTGGAATAATCAGCGAATACGTAAAATTAATACATCTGGTATTATAAGCACTGTTGCAGGAACTGGCACATTTGGATTTAGTGGAGATGGGGGACAGGCTACTGCCGCAGAATTATTTTACCCTGGTGAAGTAGTTATTGATGCCACAGGAAATTTATATATTTCTGATGAAGTTAATATGCGTATACGTAAAGTAAGTGCTCCGGGTATTATAACAACCATTGCCGGAAATGGCACTCAAGGTTATAGCGGTGATGGTGGTTTAGCCATTAATGCTGAATTATATCAGCCAACAGGATTAGCCCTTGATGCTTCCGGTAATCTATACATTGCTGATGAATTAAGTAACCGCATACGAAAGGTTACCACTTCTGGTATAATTACAACCATAGCTGGAAATGGAACACAAAGTTATAGTGGAGATGGGGGGCAAGCTACTGCGGCTGAATTAAATTATCCAGGCGGTGTAAGCTTTGATGCGGCAGGTAATTTATATATAGCGGATTCAGATAACTATCGCATTCGTAAAGTAACCAATGTTGCAGCAGCAGGCATAGAGCAAATAATAAATAATAATGAGCAAGTATATGTTTACCCTAATCCTGCCAATAATAGAATTTACATAGGAACAAAAGAAATAGTAGAAATTAAACTCTATGACCTGTTAGGAAATGAAATATTAACCACAAAAGACAATGAGATTGATGTAAGTGGGTTAACTAATGGGGTTTATTTTATAGAGGTAAATACAAACGGAAATAACTACACACAAAAAGTTATTGTTCAGCATTAAATAATATTAAGTATAGAAATTTAGTCAGCGTCAACAATCCCAATTTATAGCATACTTACAAGCTTCTCCACTTCCTCATAAGATTTTACCCGTACATCATTATTAAACCTTACCTCATTATTTACATAATCCAATCCGCTTACTCTTTTTTTGATGATAGGCCATGCTTGCGGGTATGAAAAAACTATCCTTCCCCTTTTTGTATCCTTAGTTTAAGAGTTGCGAAACCCCAATAACGGAACAATGATGCTTGATTATAACATAAATGAAGATGCTAGTTTGGAAATTATACTTTAAGCTAAAACCTACATCCTTTCGGGCACTTCTACACAAAGCAGTTGCATAGCTTGCTTAATTACCAAGGCGCATTTATAAGAAAGCTGTATTCTGAATAATTTTTGTTGTTCGTTATCGGCATTTAAAACCGATAACTCATGGTAAAATGAATTGTAGCCTTTCGCTACTTCATATATGTAGTTAGCCACCAAAGCGGGGTTATAGGCGCTTTCAGCTTCTTTAATAATCTTTTTAAAATCGGATAATAAATAAATAAGTTCAATTTCTTTTTGATGCAAAGCATAATCAGCAGCCACAATTGTTGCTTTTATATCCGTAGCGCTTAGTTTAGATTTACGAATGACAGATTGTATGCGCGCGTGGGTGTATTGTATAAACGGACCTGTATGCCCATTAAAATCAATACTCTCGGCAGGGTCAAAGAGCATTTTCTTTTTAGGATCAACCTTCAATATAAAATAACGCAAAGCCCCTAAGCCAAGTATTTTATATAAATGATTAGCCTCGCTTTCGGTTAAGCCTTCTGTTTTGCCAAGCTCGGTGGTAGTTTCTCTGGCGGTATCAATCATCCCTTCTATTAAATCGTCGGCATCTACAACTGTTCCTTCGCGACTTTTCATCTTGCCGGTTGGCAACTCTACCATGCCATAAGAAAGGTGGTATAAATTGTCGGCATAGGTTCTGCCTAATTTCTTCAAGATAAGAAAGAGCACTTTAAAATGATAATCCTGTTCGTTACCAACTACGTATATAGATTTATCGAGTTTAAAATCTCGGTCTTTCTCATTAGCCGTAGCAATATCCTGCGTAATGTACACGCTGGTACCGTTGCTGCGCAATACTAATTTATGGTCTAAGCCATCAGCCGTTAAATCAATCCAAACTGAGCTGTCTTCTTTTTGATAGAAGATGCCCTTTTCTAATCCTTCTAAAACAGTTTGTTTTCCTAAATTATATACATCACTTTCGAAGTAGTTCTTATCGGTTCTTATACCTAGTGTATGATACGTTTTATCAAAACCTTCATACACCCAGCTATTCATGGTTTTCCAAAGACTTCGTACTTCCGCATCATTATTTTCCCAGGCAACGGTTAAATCGTTTACCTGTTTTGCTAAAGCAGATTGTTTGTCGGCTTCTTCTTCCGATAAACCCTTTTGTTTCAGTTCTTCAATTTCTTTTTTATAAGCGTTAGAATATTGCACATAAAAATCGCCTACTAACTTATCTCCCTTTTTGTTTGTGCTTTCAGGCGTTGCTCCGTTTCCAAACAGTCTCCATGCCAGCATAGATTTGGAAATATTGGTACCCCTGTCGTTATACAAACAAGCGTGAACTACTTTATGACCACAAGCTTTTAATATCTCTGCCAGCGAAGCACCTAAAAAGATATTACGCAAATGCCCCAAGTGTAAAGGTTTGTTGGTGTTTGGAGACGGGTATTCTATCATTACCGAAAGTCCTGATGAACCGGCGCTTTCATAAGCGTAGCTATCATCGGGCAGGGCGGCGGAGAAATAGCTTATCCAAACATTATCGGCCACACTAAGATTTAAAAAGCCTTTAACCACATTAAAACCTTTTACCAGATTTGTTTTGGTTTGCAGGTAAGTGCCTATTTCATTCGCGGTAACTTCCGGGTTTTTGCCCGATGTTTTTAAAAGCGGAAAAACAACCAACGTAACTTCTCCTTCAAACTCCTTTCTTGTTTTCTGAAAAGAAATCTCGCCTGAATGATTGCTATATAATTCTGAAAGAGCCTTTTTTATGGCTTCTGTAAACTGCCGCAGGATGTCCATCCGGTAAAATTAAAATTTATTTTTTATCATCATCCTTTACTGAAATACTTCCGCTTATGTCTCTAATTGTATAATCCGAAAAATCGTCTTCAGCTTCCAACCCCGTACCGGTAAGGACTTCCTTTTTTGTAGTAATTTTTACGAATCCATCTGTATATATTTTCCGTTTGGCTTCATCCCAAAATAACTGTTCTGTATTTAAAACTTCGCCGTTTATATTGGTTACAACTACTTTATATTTTACTTCCGTTCTTTTACTCTCCTCGTACCGAATACCGTAATTAGCTTTTAATGTAGTTTTTACCTTATTGCTGTCATTAAAAAATTCCAAGTAAAGTCCTTCCGGCATCTCCATATAACGGTCTTTAACATTATAGGTGTAGTGGTTCATAACAGGCGCGGTCAATCGCCAGCGCACAGCACCCGAATCGGTATAAAGTATTTCTACTTTCTTTCCGTGGTCGGTGGGGAAGATGGAATCTTTTTTAGTTATTTCCGAAATCTCTTTTGTGTTGTTCTGACAAGAGGAGAAGGTAAAATAAATTGCCGGAAGAAATAAAAAAAGCGGGAATGTTTTTTTTAAAAGAAACATTAATCGTATTTAGATTTAATAAACCAACGGTCGTTAAAGGTTAATCCTATTGTAAATTTAAAATATTTTGCCTGCACCAAATCGTTTTGTGAGGTGCCCATTATTCCATATTCTGCCGAAAGATTTGCCATGGCGAATAGCCTAAAACGCCCCCCTCCGGCAGGCAGCCCTAACCCGGCGCTAAAGGCGTAATCACTTAATGATTTTCCGTTTAAGACAATGTTTCCGGTGTTATAACGCGCGCCTATACGGTAATTTATTCGCTTAAGATAAGACCAGTCTCCTATAGCCGCTCTGCTTGGGAGATACTGAATGCCAACAGATGCCTTATACAAATCACGCATGTGTTGATTGTCTCCTCCAAAGCCTAAGAATTTGCTCCATTGCTGATAACCTCCATCAAACAATACGGTTACTTTATCTCCGCTTTTAAAACCAAGTCCCACACTTTGCATAAGTGGTATATATATAGAACCTTTTGTTGAAGATCTATAGGCGAAAGTATCAAAAGGCTGTATGACGTTATTTGATTGGGATGAAAAATTATAAGCCGTAGTTTGAGAAATCGCGTTTAAGCTCTTAGGAAGTGAGATAGAGTATCCTAAAATTATTTTTAGATTATTTTTTAAATTGTAATGACCAATTGAGTCTATATCAAAAGCCATTTGCGCCCCACCTTGGTAATAAATGTCATGTACAACCGTTTCTGTATATTGTTCGGTATTAAATACATTTCCATAGCTATAAGGGAAATAGACATAGGAGTAATAATCCATTGTTCCATATAAAAAGCTAAGATTTGTTCCTAAGGATAAAGAAGAAAGTGCTCTTCTAAAGAATCTGTTTCGTTTAATCGTACGATGATACCCACTGTCTCGAAGAGCTTTAAATTTTTGGGAATAAAATTTTTGCCAACATTTTTCAAAGGGTCTGATTGCGAATCCTAAAAAAACTTGATTGATACCACCGGTTCCCTGATAACTGTTTTTTACCTGTCCAACGCTATCCACATTTGTATAGGATGTAGTATTGTATCCTACACTTGAAAAAGGCTGAAGTCCGAAAGCCGCCCCCATATTTTTTCTTATAGGAAAAGCAAGCGAAAGGTAATTAAAACTTGCCGTGTGTCTTTTAACGTTTCCGCTATCACTAATAAAGTTGGTATTACTTCCGTGCATACCAAATTCCATAGTGGTTAAACGATTGGTTGAATAAGAGGCCGGGTTTCCCGAATTAATGAATAGAGGTATTAAAGTGTCGTTTTGATATGCCGTATAACTGCCTCCCATGGCTGCAATGGCCGCATACCCACTTGGCTCCATGGTACCAACGCCAAAACGAGAATAAGGAGAAAATGTAGATGATTGAATGAGCGGTTGGGCTTGTATTAATAAAGGAAGGAACAAAAAGAGGAATGGGAATAAAAGAGGTTTAATTCTTATGGTGATGGAGCAAAATTTCATTCAAACCGCTTAAAATTAAATTGGGCTCGGCAAAGATGCTACTTTTTAACCCACCAGCCAAAAAAGAAAGGTTGCCACCCGTAGCCACAACTATACCCTCTTTATTCTGTTCTTTAAATCTTTTAATAAATCCTTCTACTTCAAATAAAGTACCCTGTTGCACACCACTAAAAATAGATGTTTTAGTAGATGACCCAATTATTTCAGTATAGTTATCTTCAAATTGTAAATGGGGTAGTCTGTCTGTAAAAACATTGAGTGCTTTAAAGCGCATATCAATGCCGGGCGATATTGCTCCCCCAATAAATTCACTTTTCGCGGTAATAAAATTATATTTAATGCAAGTACCTGCGTCTACTATCAATAAAGGTTTTTTTGGATATAAAGCTATAGCTCCCGCTGTTGCCGCGATACGGTCTTTACCTAAAGTTTCGGGAGTTTTATATAGTATTTTGAAAAACAAACGTGTGTTAATGTCAAAATCAACACAAAATGTTTTATTCTGTAGTATGTTTAGAATTTCCTTACCATGATTAATGACTGAACTAATCATGCTATATTTAATTTCAGGAAAGTCGGCAAGGAGTTTTTTTATTTCAATCGCGGCATTCTTATCAAAAATGAACTTCTTAATAAGTTCTTTATTCGAAAAAACCCCGATTTTTGTTTGTGTATTACCTAAATCAACCACCAAGTTCATGCTTGCAAAGCTAACCTTAGCTTATAAATTAAATATTTTAGAATTAGTATCTTATTCAAAACATACTAACAAAAAATAATTTTGACGCAGAAAAATAAAATTACTAAGTTTGCGCTCCCAAAAGAGCTGGTACCTTAGCTCAGTCGGTAGAGCAAAGGACTGAAAATCCTTGTGTCCCTGGTTCGATTCCTGGAGGTACCACTTTTGAAATCAAGCCTTTACGTAAAAAGTAAAGGCTTTTTTATTTAGAGGTGTGCGATATTTACGGATTTTAAATATTTTGCTCTACCGACTGAGCTTACCTATAAGATTTCTTATAACAGATATACTAAAGTTTTTCCTTAAAATTGTCGCATGTTTAACTAAGAAATAACTTATGGCATTAGATTTCTCAAATAACCTATTCTTATGATAATGATGGAAACGGAACACCGCGTACGCCATGCCCCGGTTGCCGTTTGGTTCATAACAGTAACCCAAAAACTGCTGGCCAGGAGGCAGATACAGCTGCAACTTTAGGCGAAATTCAAATTGCCCAAAAACATGGTGTGGGTATTTATCCTAACCCTACACAAGACAAAATAATACTTGCTATCGATAATTTAAACCCTGATGAGGCCGCATTGGTTATTATTACGGATGAAATTGGCAAAACTTTATACACACAAAATAATCTTAAAACAGAGAATAAAATAGATATGAGCAGCTATAATATAGGAACCTACTTTGTAAAAGTGATGGTTGGAACAGATATAACAGTTTATAAAGTATTAAGAATACAATAACTACCTGTTTATTGTAATAAAACCTTTTAACGTTTTGTTTTGTGTTTCTATTCCGCAGTTAATGATATATTGGGCTGAATAGAAATAAGTACCATCATCTTCTATGGGTTTCCAAATACAATTGGGGCTTGTGCTTTCATAAACTTTAATACCCCAACGATTGTATATTTCCAATTGAAAAGTAGAGAATTGATATTTACTAAAGTCTATAAAATCATTAATACCATCGTTATTGGGTGTAACAATATTAGGCATAACAAAATTGAATAAACTTGTCTCAGGCTTAACGACAAGGGTATCATAATTCATACAACCATACTGATTGATTACTTTAACCCAATAAGTGTTGGGTATATTAACAATTATATTGGATGTAATTTGCCCAGTACTCCATAAATAGGTTGATGAATTATTATATGCACTTAATGGTAAATCTCCTAAGCAAAAAGTTGTATCATTACCTAAGTTAATTATTGGATATGGTTGTATAGTTAAATTAAAACTATCTGTAGAAATACAGCCATGCTTAAAAAAATAATTTACCCAATATAAACCGGGGCTACTTATTGTTTGTATGGGTAAGGTAAAACCATTGCTCCATAAATAGTTAATAGTATTAGAATATGTTGCATTTATATTAACCGGAATAAATAAGTTGCCACACTCTACACTATCTCGTAAAATATTTATTCTAGGTGCAGTAAAAAAAGTAACACTTACAGTGTCTGAATTTTTGCAACCCTCATGGCTCGTAACTAAAACAGAATAGTTCCCTGTATTTGTTACAACAATTTGTTGACTTGTATCTCCCGTATTCCACACATAAAACTCATTAGCATTAGCAAATAAAGTATACGATGGAACACATATCTCCGTATCTTTTCCTAAATTAATAGAAGGTAAACTATCTTTTATAAAATAAAAACTATCTCTTGCAGCACATAAATTAGTAAACGTGTAATTAACCCAATACAATCCCGGATTAGAAATATTTTGTAATGGAGTGGTAGAGCCATTATTCCACAAATAGGATGTTACGTTTGAATCGGTTGCATTAATAATTACAAAGGAATTAGGGTAATTACATATAGAAGTATCATGCAATATATTTACTATAGGAGGAAGTACTGGTAAAACATTAAAGGTATCAGTTTCTTGACATCCTTTATCATCTGTAAACGAAAGCCAATATTTTCCATAAATATTAATAACAATTGTATCTGATGAATTACCGTTAGACCAATGATAATTACTACCGGAATCTGCACTTAATGTATACGAAGAGAAATTGCACAGGGAAATATTTTTTGAAATATTCACAGAAATCGAATCATCTGTGTTGATGAAATTAGGTAGACCAAGTTTACTATGACTTCCGCTAGCAAGCGGCACAGCATATAATTGAAAGTTGCAACTTGTTCCTAAATTATTTGGATTGTTAATTACCGATAAACTATTAACCGAGTTACTGTCCACATAATAAAGAGAAACATAAATTTTTCCATCAGGTCCAAGTTGCATTCCTTCGGGAGCAGGTATATGAGTGGCAATGGCTGTTTCTGAAGCAATTATGTTTGAAGGAATATTACTGCTTAAATCATATTGATATATTAGTGCCGCATTATCTAATGAAACATATACTTTTGAATTATCAGGAGAAAAACAAACCCCGTAGGGGCTTTCAAGAGGATTTGAGTAATGTATTGTAATAGGGTTACTAACTACTCCGGTTGAGCTATTAAAATCATAAATTTCAAAAATTTGCATATCATATATTGCTAATGCAAGTTTTCTTCCGTTAGATGAGGCTTTTAAGTAACCTATAGTTGGATAGAATCCATCAAATAAAGAATCTTCAGGCGTACCCACATTTGAAATAATAGGAACAGTATTTAAACCACTAGAGTTTAATAAATAAACATTAAATGAATTTCCGGTAAACGGATGTGTAATAACCCAATAATCGTTTCCATTGCAGTGTTTAACTCCCACTAATTTTTCTCCGGCAGGTGGAGGAACAAGAGGATTATTTTTTATAGTTACATCTCCTAACCCCCCATTTAAACTCATATCAACGATAGAATAATTAATGCCGTGCATAGGTTGAGGACGATAGCCCCCTTGGTCTGCTGTAATCAAATAATAAATAGTAGAACTACCTGGTAATGGAATAATTAAGGCCGCTTGTGTTGATGTACCATAACCGCCATACATACCAAAACCATTTGGCATCTGGTTATTATTTTTATCCCAAACGCTTGTTCCGTCTGTATAAAAAAGTAGTTGCCCTGTATTCTTATCACTTATAGATGCAGTCCCTTCAACAACATCTAAACTACTTTTGGTTGCTACTGGAGCTCCTGAACTAAAATCTAAAGCACAACTATCACCAAATTGCCAATGCCAAGCCCCTTTGCCAAGTTGAGCATGTGCGCTAATAGTAAACAATAGCAATATATATAGTATACTCTTCATTAGTCTTTAAGTAAAAGGAAAGTGAAATATTTTTTTATTACACAAACAAGCATCCAAGTATAAAAGTATGAAAAATCAGCTTTAACAAGCAGTTCATTATTGTATAAATTCGCTTTGTGGCACATAACAAATATGCTATTTTTTTTCTCTAATTTGGTCGGACAGAGTGATAATTACCTGTCAAGACAAAAGGAAAAGAATAAACATAAATGGTGTCATTAAAGCGCAACGTTTTGCTCAAAAAAGGTTCGCGTTTCAATCGCTAAACTCCACTTGGCAGGAAAGCACATCCGAAAAGGTGTGCTTTCTTTTTTTATCCCCTTCAAAAGCCTTACTACCCCTGCAAAGCAGAAGCACCCCTTTATTTAATTGTTTACTTACTTGTCGATTTAATTAAACTTTAAAACGTATTCAAAAAGAGCGGTTTTAAGCACAGAATTTATGATGGAAATTAATTATTAATAATAATCCGCTTAACTGTTTGCATACCATTATTTATTACTTTTATCAGGTAAATGCCATTTGGCTGCGCACTTAAATTAACAGGGGTAATTGTGCTACTTGGGTTAATAGATAATATCTCATTACCCAAAATATCGGTAACCATTATAACGTTTGTATTTGCAGGTGTTGTTACCATAAAACTACCATGGTTGGGGTTTGGATAAACCGATACCTGACTATTGTTGTTTGATAAATGCTCAATACCTGTAGTACAATTTTCTACTATAACCGATAAGGTATCGCTATTCATACAACCGTTGCCATCAGTACCTGTAACAGTATATTGAGTAGTTACTATTGGCGATGGGTTTATAGAAGCACCTGTTGCACCTGTATTACTCCAAGTGTAGGTTGTTGCGCCACTTGCAGTTAAAGTAGATGTACCTCCTATGCATATAGTATTAGTACTTGCAGTAACTGTGAGAGTCGGTAAAGTATTTACAGTAACCGTTGATGTTGCCGAAGCCATACAGTTATTTGCATCAGCACCTGTTACGGTATAGTTTGTGGTTACGGTTGGTGAAGGGCTTATGGAAGCGGTGGTTTCTGTTGTACTCCATGTGTATGTTGTTGCCCCGCTTGCTGTTAAGGTAGTAGTTGTTCCTGAACAAACAGTCGCACTGTTTACACTAACAACAGGTCCGACAAATGTTGATGAATAGCTGCCTGTTATAACCGCACCTGGTGCAATCCAATTAGAAGTACTTCCAACTAAAGCAAAATTAGCTAGTGTTCCATTATTTGCATTACTGGAAGAATCCAGCGCGGTGGTAATGGAAGAGTTATTAGCCCCGGCAAGACCCTGATCAAATTTATAATAAGCCACTAAACCATTTTGTGGTAAATGCAGCTCCCCGTTCATGTTATTTTGTATCTCACCTTGACATAAAGCACGGTTCCATACACGGGCTTCGTCAAGACTGCCTCCAAAAAACTCGCCACACCCTGGTTGGGTACCTATAGACAAGGGGTTTGAATTAATTGCAATAGAACCCGCAATAAGCGATGATGTAGCGGCTAAAACGCCATCCTGATATAGGCGTATGTAAGAACCATCGTATGTGGCTGCCAAGTGGTGCCATTGATTAAGTCCTGCATATGGAGCCGACAAGGTTTGCCATCCCCCTCCAATAAAGAAATAAGCTACGAAATTATTCCACCCGTCATCCGTCCGTGGAAAAATGTATCCGGTATTAGATGTTGTGCAGTTGGATTTGCAAATTACATCTTGTGTACCTGAACCACTGGTTGCATAAACCCAAGCCTCAAGTGTTATTTGCTGCGATATATCAAGTGAAGGGCTATCTGTAATAGTAATTGCGTCATCCACCCCATCAAAATTGAGAGCAGCCGCAGGTCCCGCAGCAGGCTGAGTTATAGTAAAGGTTTGTGAAGTACTACAATTATTGACATCCGTTACCGTGCAAGTCCAAGTGCCAGCTGTTAAGCCGGTTACAGAAGTCGTTCCATTTCCAGTTGGGTTACCCGGGGCCCAACTGTATGTATAGCCGGATGTTCCCCCGGTTGCATTATTTACAGAAGCAGCTCCGTCATTCCCACCGAAAGAAGATACGTTAGTTTGCGAAGCCGAAGTAAGGTTTAAAACTGTTGGTTGAGTAATAGTAAACGCTTTTGTAATGGAACAAGAGTTCCCATCTGTAATTGTGCAAGTATAAGTACCAAAGGTTAATCCACTTGATGTGGCAGCCGTCCCACCGCTGGGAGCCCAGGCATAAGTTAAACTTCCTGTTCCACCACTTGTGCTTACAGCAGCAACTGCATTGCTACCACCGTTACAAGCCACGTTGGTTTGTGTCGTAGTAGCTGTTATGGCAGCAGGCTGAGTAATAGTAAATGCCTTTGTAATCGAACATAAATTAGCATCCTTAATAGTGCAAGTATAAGTACCAAAGGTTAATCCACTTGATGTGGCAGCCGTCCCACCGCTGGGAGCCCAGGCATAAGTTAAACTCCCTGTTCCACCACTTGCGTTTACTGCAGCAACTGCATTGCTACCACCGTTACAAGCCACATTGGTTTGTGTCGTAGTAGCTGTTATGGCAGCAGGCTGAGTAATAGTAAATGCCTTTGTAATCGAACATAAATTTGCATCCTTAATAGTGCATGTATAAGTACCAAAGGTTAATCCACTTGCAGTAGCAGCAGTCCCACCGCTGGGTGCCCAAGCATAGGTAAATGAACCAGTTCCACCGCTTGCATTTACGGATGCTATACCATTGTTTCCACCATTACAAGCTACATTGGTTTGTGTAGTAGTAGCGGTTATGGCAGCAGGCTGAGTAATAGTAAATGCCTTTGTAATGGAACATAAATTAGCATCCTTAATAGTGCAAGTATAAGTACCAAAGGTTAATCCACTTGCAGTGGCAGCCGTTCCGCCGCTTGGTGCCCATACATAAGTTAAACTCCCTGTTCCACCACTTGCATTTACTGAAGCTATTCCATTGTTTCCACCATTACAAGCTACATTGGTTTGTGTGGTTGTAGCAGTTATAGCCGCCGGTTGTGATACAGATACAGTGTTTGTTACAGTAGAAGAAGCAGCATCAGTAACTTTAACCGAATATGTACCTGCTGCTAACCCGCTTGCCGAAGCACCTGTGCCACCACTTGGCGACCACGAGTATGTATAAGGAGATACACCGCCGCTTACCGTAACACTTGCGGTGCCATTGCTGCCTCCGTTACAAGAAACAGAACCTGTAGCAGTAGCAGTAGCCGATAAAGGAGCAATAGTAGTCCAGTTAAAAGCATCAACCGAAACATATTGAAAGTTATTGGTAGTTGTAAAAACTAGTTGGTCAACCGCTATAAGGTTATTGCCTCCTGTACCAAATGTACTCATATTAATTTGGGTAAACCCATTATCTACAGCCGTGTTTGTGTTGTTAAAACTACCAGAAGAGTTTGCCGTAAACTTTGTTACCCCGCCTAATTTACCCACTATAGTAAGAGAACCAGTAGTATTAACATCGGCATTGGAAAGTGCTAAGTATAGCCACACACTGTTTAGCTTAAATGGGACGGCACCTACAGTTCCGATAGTAAAACCAACAGGGTTACTTGATGAAGCATGTCCTGAGTTATCTATAAATTGATTATCGGCTGCTGTTCCATTCCAACCTAGACCTGGATCGCTATATATAGAAAATGGGCCGTCTTGTTGGGCTGTAATAGTAAATGTTTGCCCGTTGCTGGTAAAACTGGTAGAACCAACTGTTGCAGTTTCAAAAGCTTCGTTAGTTGTTACTTGTGCCCACAATGCCGATTGCAATAAAACAAGCAATACTACTGTTGTAAATAGTTTTTTAATCATATTGGTTAATTTTTAAGTAATGCAAATGTAAAAATATTTCTTTTTTAAGAATTTTATGTTTTGGTTGACTAAATTAATAAAGGAAAAGAGGTGTTAATATGAATATAACACCTCTTTTCCTTTATATTAAGATGCCTTATTAAGGTCTGGTTGGATAAATTCCGCTCCAGCAAATAATAAAATTTAAACCTATGTACGGTTGCATATTGTTATGTGGTTGGCTGCCTCCGGTTGGTTGATTAGTAACAGTACCACCCGTTGAACTTATTGACCCTGCATTTAATGCTGTATTAGGTGCTGCGGTATCAAAACCTAATGTGCCGGTAAATGTTCTTCCATTAAGCGACCCGGGAGTTGCAATAGATGCACCCGCAGTTGCTGCCGATTGAGATGCATTAGCCGAACTAACATTTAAAGTAGTTGTACCTGCCGTAGCTACTGCAGTATGTGTGTGTGCAGGCATTTCAGTTGTAAGTAATGTATGGTTAGCTTCGCCACCTGTTTGACCTAAAGTTAAGTTAGGCTGACCAGCAGGAGGAGTACTCTCCATATCAAACCCCACGGGTACACGGCCTCTTAAATCAGGTAAGTTAAAAGTAGTTTCGCCATTTCCTCCATAAGTTGTTCCTAAAAGAGAAAATAGCGCTTGATTTTGGCTAACTGATAACGTTTGCCCATTGCAAAAGTACCAACCTTGCGGTGCCCAATTTAAAGGCCATAACATAATTGTTCCTATTAATTCGTCCATGATTTTTATTTTTTTAGTTATTATTTATTTGATTTATGTTTAATTGTTTTTTTAAATTCTATAGAACTTGCTTGTTGTTGATAATGCATTAAATCCATAAACACATGGCTTATATCCATAGGGAAAAATGTCGGGGTGTTAGTTGTAAACTCACTATGACAAGCAAAACAAGACATATTGTTGCTAAAACTATTTTCCGGATTTTGGTAATTAATTGGCATAACATAAGTTTCCATAGTACTGTTAGCTAATTGGCTTGTGCCTACAGCTAAACTGCTATCTCCACCTTTTGTAGTATCACTCATGGCAATAAAAGAACTTCCATTAGGACCTTTTCCTTTTCCGGTCCAAGTAGCTCCTATAAGCATATAGTTTTTCCTAACATCGTTTCCAATCAGCATTTTATTTACGCTGTTATTTAAGGCAATTACCCTACTGTTAGAAGCTGCCGGATTATCTTGAGGATTAGGGATTATATTGAAAGGAAAACAACCAAAAGGGTTTATTCTTAACGAGTTACTTGGGCTTATTGTAAGCAAGCTATCTCCTGTGCTATCTGCTTTTAAAGTATTGCCCACATTTCTGATATGCGATATGTTTGGATTTGGATCGCTTCCATTATTGCTAAGTAACCAATTATGCCCAGCATCTTGTGAAACCCATTTTATAGCTTTTGATGAATCGAGGTAAGGATAAGTAACGTTAGGTGCATTACTAACTTGTTCAAAGGTTGCCCAAATCATTTCCGCATGCCCTTTTGCGCTACCGACTATGTGCATTCCTGCTAAAGCGAGTCTTACTACAGTGGCTCCATTCTCTACCCATTTTTTATTATTAGTAGTATCATACGTGGGTATCTCTGCTGAAACTATAACATAATTTATTGAATCTTTACCTAAGCTTGATGCAGTAACCCAGGATGTTTTTAATTCCATAGCCAATGCAATAGAATCATTAGGCATATTTTTCTGCGAATTAATTTTTCTGATAGAATCCAAACCAGCTTCAGTAGTTGGAAAAGGCAAGAAAGAATCATTACGGGTTGTACAGGCTTTTAAAAATTCAACGTAAACGTCATTAACCATAGTAATATAATATATTAAAGAGCCATTTTTAGACATTAATCCATCTCCGGTGGCCTGAATTTCTTCTGAGTCTATTTTATTATTTGCCGCTCCTAACTTTTTATGCATTCTTTTTACTGTTTTAAGATGTGTAGTAGCTTTTAACACCGACCCAACAGTATGAGGTATTAATTCACGCGTACCCTTATCATCCTCCGGAGATACGGTATAAAAAGTTCCCGATTCCATAACCGTACCCATTTCTTTTGTCGGAGATGTAAGCCACAAAAGCATTTGATACGACCATTTATAAAAATCAGAATTGTTATGAGGAGTAAACGTTAAGCTATTTGCCGGAGTTACGATACCATTTTCTGCTACAGCACCACTTGCAAACCATGTAGAAAACTGTGGTTGTGTAAGCGGGGCTACATCTAATACATTTTGCGGAAGAACTGTAACATTTTGTTTAGCTGCTCCACCGCCATTTGTACATTTACATTGAATAAACCAAACACAACAAATAATTGAAATAATAAAAATACTTATAAAGCCCCATTTTTTCATACTTGTCCTTACATTTTTTATAGTTTATATTTTGATTCTCAACGCAATGGTATATCGCTTTTTTATTAAAAGCAAATAAAAGTTAAAAAAATAACAATTTGGTAACATTGGCTGAAAAGCCTATAAATATTACATATGTAAGTTTTTTATAGAAAAATGTAAAGAAACGATGATAGAGTTTTTAACTGTCATAACTTCTTTTATTGATAAAAAAACACCTCTGTTCATACCCGAGGAATTATCATACCTGTAAACAATAAAGCTATCTGAATTAGAGTAGGTATTAGCCCAATAGACAACATTGTACATATAGTTAGTGGCGCTGTCTTTATATACCATACAAATAGAAGGAGGCATAGCGCTGCCAGGGTCAAAGAATAATTCTCTCCGCAAAGAAATAATTTTTGTGTCTTTAAATTGGTTATTTGTAAAAATGATAGTAATATTGCACCCCGTTTTGAAAGAAGCGGTAAATTCCCTGGTAGCTCAGTTGGTTAGAGCACATGACTGTTAATCATGGGGTCACTGGTTCAAGTCCAGTCCGGGGAGCAACGAAAGAGGCAATAAAAAGCCTCTTTGTTTTTTGAAACAGATGCGGATGTGGCGTAATGGCAGCCGCGCCAGACTTAGGATCTGGTGCCGAGAGGCGTGGGGGTTCGAGTCCCTTCATCCGCACCAACTCTTGAAAGCCCCTAAAAATGGGGCTTTTTTGATTTTACACATCATAATTAAATGCGCGACGCATATTAAAAAAAGCAATCCATAAAATAATGAAAACAGAAAAACCTGCTTTTGATGATATTTACATGGAGCTTGCCATTAATCTCAGCAAAAAATCTCATTGTGTAAAAGCGCAGGTTGGAGCGGTGCTAACAAAAGATACCCGCATTATTTCTGTGGGATATAATGGCCCGCCTGCCGGAACGCATAACTGCGATATAGAATGGCCCGAAACCGGTTGCCCCCGTGATAGTAAGAATAGCTGCTCTTTAGCCCTTCATGCCGAGCAGAATGCCATATTGTATGCTACCAAAAGCAATGTTTCTTTAGACGGAAGTACGGTTTATGTAACCCTTGCTCCTTGTATTGCCTGCGCACGCGTAATATATACCGTAGGCATTAAAAAAGTAATTTATTTAAACTCATATGCCGAAATGAAAGGATTACCCACCGAAGAGGGCGCCGATTTTTTAAAGAAATTTGGTGTAGAAGTAATCAGGTATAAAAAGTAAATATGCGTAAAATTATAGTTGTCATTATATTTTTGTTCGCTTTACTGGGTACTAACCATGTAGTAGCGCAAGAAGCCACCAAAGAAGGCAAAGAGAACCAGATAGTATCTAACCGCAAACAACGCAAAGCCGATAGAATTAAACGAAAAGAAGAACGCAAACAAAAAAAGGCCGAAGAAAAAGCCATTAAAGAGTATCATAAACGCCTGCAAAGCAAAGCGGTGCTAAAGCGCATGAAAAAGAACAAAAAGCGCGACAAACAAAGCAATACCAAAAACGTTAATTAAAATTTCCGTTTCAGAGTCTGTTTAAAATTGATTACATAAAGAGATAAAAAAGTGATTCAATTACTTGTTTTATTGTTTTTATGCCGATTTATTTTTGACCAATTTGACCGTTTTTTTGTTAAAATCGACCGTTTAAAAAAAAAACAGCCCTTCCTATATTTATTTTAGTAATATTGCGAAAAGGTCGTTAATAATTATTAAAAACCGATTAAACTAAAATAGAGCCGATTATTTAACAGTATTCTTGAAAATTAAATGAAAATAAATTTTGTGATATTTTAACAGGATGTTACTTTTAGCCCCTCAAAAATAAAATTGATAGATATTAAATATAAATAGAGCAATATGAAAAAAGTTTATTTACTGCTTGTAGCCTTTGTTTTTTTAGGTTTTGGTTTAAATGCCCAGGACAATGGAGGTACTATAAAGATTACCTTAACCGATAAAGCCAACAAAGAAACGATACCCTTTGCTAACATAGTTGTATATATTGGTAAGACCCAAGTTGCCGTAGCTACCACCGATATGGATGGGGTTGCTTATATTAAAAACTTAAATGCCGGAAAATACAATGTTAAAGCGGTTTATGTGGGTTACCAGCCTCAACAACAAAATGATGTACAATTACAAAACGGTAAAACAGCCTATGTAAACATTGCGTTATCAAATGAGGGTGGGGTTAATCTAAACGAAGTAGTGGTAACCGAATACGCCGTTGCTTTAATAGACCCTGACACAAAAAGCGGTGCGGTAGTTGACAGAGAAACTTTCCAGCACGTAGCCGATAAATCTGTAGAGGGTGTAATTGGTATGGCTGCCGGTGTGGTGGTAACCGATAATGGTTCAAGCCAGCAAATACAGGTGCGTGGTGCCCGCCCAAACAGTACGAACTATTTTGTGGATGGCGAGCGCTCTATTGGTACAAACAACTTGCCTCAGCAGGCGGTAGAACAAATGAGTGTGATTTTAGGTGGTTTACCCGCTCAGTATGGAGATATTACCGGAGGCGCTATTTCTATAACCACGCGTGGTGTTCAGCCAAAGTTTTTTGGTGGTGTAGAAGCTATATCTTCAGAATTAACCGACCCTTATGGGTACAACTCTTTAGGATTTAGTTTAGGTGGTCCGCTTGTTATGAAAAAAGATTCTGCCAATAATAAAAAGCCCATTGTTGGTTTCTTTGTGGGTGGACAGGGCAACTATATAAAAGACCCTCGCCCATGGATAGATGGAATTTATCAGGTAAACCCGGGTAAATTATCGCAGTTAGAGCAAAATCCCGTTCAGTACAATGCCTCTAACCAAACTTATTATTCTGCGGCTTCCTATTTAACAGCAAATGATCTATATGTAGCCAAAGCTCGTCCTAATGTGGCAAAAAAACAAATAGAATTGGCTCCAAAATTAGATTTTGCCATAACTCCAAATTTAAAATTAACCGTAGGGGGTAATATCGATTATAATAACTATCACACTTTTGTTCAGGAATATTCTCTTTTAAATAGCGAACATAATCCGCAGGTTATAGAAAGAACCCTGCGTGGCTACGCTCGTTTAGTGCAATCTTTTGGCTCTAAAGACGCTACTGAGCAGGAAAAATCACAATCGGTAATTAAAAAGGCTTACTTTACTTTACAAGCAGGATACCAGCAATATAAATATACCCAACAAGATGAACAATTTAAAAACAATTATTTTGATTACGGGTATGTAGGTCAGTTTCAGGAAGTTCGTGTACCTTATTATCAATTGAAAGACTCTGTTAAAGTTGGTAATACTTGGCAAAAAGGTTCGGGTAGTGTAAATAGTGGTGGTGGTGTATATGCTTTACAAGGTTATCAAGATTCAATAATTAAATTTAAACCGGGTACTCTTAACCCGCTTGCGGCAAATTATACCAGTCAAGTATACAATGATGTAGGTGCAAACAATATAAATAGCTATGGTCAAATACTTAACTCACAAGGTTTGGTTAATGGCTATGCGCCTAACAACGTACAAGGCTTGTATTATAATACAGGAAGGTCAACTCCAGATTATTATTCGAGAGATAATAGGATGTTTAGGGTAACATCCAACTTCTCGGCGGATATTAAAAACCATGCTGCAATGGTTGGTATTGAGTATGACCAACGTAATGAATCAGGTTTTGATGTGAGTGGCAGGGGTTTATATAATCAGGCACGTCAGTTAGCGAATTTACATAACCAAGCTCTTGATACCAACGCTACTTATTACGCTACTCAGGCACAATACTCCCAGGCAACAAATATAACCACGGGACAAGGTACAAATGGTAGCATAACCGGTTATCAGTTAGGAGCGCCCCAAGGTGTGCCTGTAACTATAAATTCAGGTGCAGGTGTAGCCACCTATACAACAGCTGTCAACTTGTCTTTGATGTCGACATTTGCTAAAAACTTTTACGATCAGGAAATGGGTATACACAATAACAATAATGGTGGGTATGCTACCTACATTAATGTGGATGCTTATGATCCCTCTCACTTTAATTTAGGCATGTTCTCTCCTGATGAGTTATTAAATCAGGGATCTCAATTGGTAACGGCTTATGGTTATGATTACCAAGGACATCGATTAAAATCGAATTCCGTTACTTTCGATGATTTTTTAAATAAATTTCATACAGATAAGTTTGGAGATAAAATATATGACAGAAATACAGCCGCCTTTACTCCGGTATATATGGCAGGATATATACAAGATAAGTTTGACTTTAAGGATATTAAATTCAATGTTGGTTTACGTGTTGATAGATATGACGCGAACCAGCAAGTGCTAAAAGATCCTTTTTTATTGAAAGACGCGTATAGCACTTCCGATCTTAATTCTCTTTCAGGGCAATATAGCGGTACAATTCCATCTAACATACCTTCAAACGCGGTAATTTATGTGGCCGATAATAACGCTCAGGTAAAAACAATTACCGGATTTCGTACAACTACCGCTTCGGGTACAACTACCTGGTATGGTCCTACCGGTAACGTAATATCCGATCCAACCATTATTTCGGAAGCAAGTGGCGGACAAGCGCAGCCTTGGTTAAAGAATCCTACCGATAAAAACCCATACTCTAATTCGGCATTTACCTCCTATAAGCCGCAAATAAACGTAATGCCTCGTGTGGCTTTCTCTTTCCCTATATCAGATGTGGCTAACTTTTTTGCCCACTATGATATATTAACCGAACGCCCGCCTGCTTCGGGAAGTGATGGAAATAATGGAATTCCTTATTCTCAACAAAATAGAACAAATCCTCAGGATTATTACTTCTTGTCTTCCAATCAAGGGGCTGTAGTAAACAATGGTAATTTAAAACCACAGCGTGTAGTTGATTATGAGTTAGGTTTTAGTCAGTTGTTAAATGAAAAGAAAAGCGCGTCACTTAAACTATCCGGTTTTTATCGTGAAATGCGTAACATGGTTGAGATTACCCGTGTTAACCAAGCTTATCCTTTATCTTATTTATCTTATGGAAATATAGATTTTGGTACGGTTAAAGGTTTCTCTGCGGAGTTTCAATTACGTCGTACGAATGGATTTCAATTAACAGCGAACTATACACTTCAATTCGCGGATGGTTCCGGCTCCAATGCTAATAGCGGTTATAACCTTGCAAACAGTAGTCAGCCAAATTTACGTGTAATTATGCCTTTGGATTTTGACCAACGACATTCAATCGTAGCCAATATGGATTATCGTTTTGGAGAAGGAAAGGATTATCGCGGGCCTCAATACACTACTAAAAAAGGAGATGGTAAAGAAAAAAACCATCAAATTTTGCAAAACCTTGGAATTAACTTGGTTGGTCGTGTAAGCTCGGGTCTTCCTTATTCAAGCAGAACGCCCGCTACTACAGATGAAGAGATTGGTGTAGCTACTACCCAATACCTTGCAGGAACCTTAAATGGTTCTCGTTTACCTTGGCAGTTTAAATTAGATTTACGTGTGGATAAAAACTTTACTTTGGGTAAGGGTAGTTCCGAAAGCGGAGATAAAAAGAAACAATATAATTTAAATATATATTGTCAGGTACTTAACCTGCTTAATACCAAAAACATCATTGCGGTACACAGCTTTACCGGAAGTCCTACGGATGATGGATACCTTTCATCTTCATTTGGTATAAATGAAATAAACCAAAAGTATTCGCAGAGCAATGCTCTTGGACAAAGCTTCACAACCTTATATAACGCTAAAATGAGTCAGGGTGGTAGTACATCTTCGGGGGGAAATAACTATGCTATGCCACGTATGATACGATTGGGCTTGCAATTTGATTTTTAATACTATAAATAAATATTTATGAAAACAGAAGCGTATAACTTAACCGGAAAAAAAATGAAAGCATTTTTATGTATGCTGTCGTTGTGTATTGCAGTTATAATGACTGCCAGAGAAAATGTTCCCGGAAGCGGTGGTGGTGCAGGACATAGGAACAACAATAACAATAGCATTATGGCGGGTAGCTGTATTGCGGGAAGTACCCAACAGGAAATACTTCTGAATGATGTGAGAACGCGCGTTCTGACAGATGGTGATATGTGGTGGGATTTTACAGCCGGAGTATCCAGGTACGAAGTACCTAAAGGTAGTAACTCGTATGCTCAGTTCGCCGGTTCGTTATGGTTTGGTGGCTACCAGAATGGTACTTTGCATACTGCATGTATGACTTATCGCCAAAATGGGGTTGATTTTTGGCCGGGTCCCCTAAACCCATCCGATTTAAGTATTGATGTTTCTACCTGTCAGGCTTATGATAAAGTATGGACTTTTAATAGAGCGGATGTATCTAATTTTTATTCGTACTTTAAAGAATATGGTACAGCTGATCCTAATACGCCTCTATGGATTAAAGATTACCCGGGTAATACCTCATACCCAGGGTATATGGTAAATATTCCTCCAGCTACTGTAGGTAGCCTGCTTAGCGCTGATTTGCCTACTGCTATATCTCCCATGAATTACTTAGCTCCTTATGTGGATGTAAACAGCGATGGTATTTATAACTACGCGAGCGGAGATTATCCGGCTTACCATTTACAAACAAATACTGTTGCAAGGGGACAATGTGTGCGCTATTTATTTGGAGACCAAACCTTGTTTTTTGTGTTTAATGATGAAGGCAATAAACATGGTGAAACAGGAAGTCTTGCTCCTTTAGGAGTAGAAATCAGAGGGCAGGCTTTTGAATTTTCGACCAATGACCAGTTAAATGACATGACTTTTTATAATTATGAAGTTATTAACTGGAGTCATAACACAATAGATAAGACGTACATTACTATTTGGGATGACTGCGATTTAGGTGATTATCAGGATGATTATGTGGGTTGCGATGTATCCCGTGGTTTAGGCTATCAATATAACGGGGAGAATTATGATTATGATGTGGGCGGACAAACCGGATATCACGATAAATTACCTGCTATTGGTTGCGATTTCTTCCAGGGACCTTATGCGGATACTTCAGATCATGTAGATAATGATCGTGATGGTTGTATAGATTGTTCTTGGTCTCAATGCCCTAATGGAACGTACACCTGTCAACCCGCAATACCAGACTATAAACTTCCCGAACAGTGCATCATGTCAAGGTTTACTTACTATAATAATAGCACTGGTACAAATGGTAATCCGTCTGGATATTTGCAATATTATAATTTGATGCAAGGGCTTTGGGAACTTGGTGGACCAATGACTTATGGAGGACAGGGATTAAATGGAAATAGCGCATCGAATCCAGCTTGTCTTTTTTTATTTCCGGGTGTTACCGACCCTCAGGGTTGGGGTTTGGGCTATCATCCCAATGGCTACCGTGCAACCAGTTCTCCGGGTACTCCTGTTCCTCCTCCGGGTGGTTATGGCGTATGGGGAACAAGTGGTTGGACAGAATATCAGGCCGGTAATGCACCCTCTGACAGGCGTTTCTTAGAATCAGCAGGGCCATTTACTATGCAACCCGGTTCGGTAAACTATGTTACTTATGGTATTCCCTTTGTACGTTCTAACGTAGCGAATTATTTAGCTCCAATTCCTTTGTTATTTGCGGCAGATGATAAAGCGCAATCTTTGTTTGATAACTGCTTTAAAGTATTGGATGGACCGGATGCGCCTGATTTGACTATTCAGGAGTTAAATAATGAATTGTTATTTACAATTACCAATAACCCCTATACCAGCAATAACTACGAAGCTAAGCGTTATGCCGATTTCGACCCGAGTATTGTATTGCCTTCAAACCCGACAGGCGATAACATATTCCGTTTTCAAGGTTATATCGTATATCAGTTATTTGATAATACGGTTGCTGTTACAGATTTATATAATACCAGTTTGGCGCGCCCTGTATTTCAATGTGATATAAAAGATGGCGTAAAACAACTTATTAATTATAATTCAGACCCTACTTTAGGGCTTGTTCCGCAACTGATGGTTAATGGCGCCGACGCGGGAATTCAAAACTCGTTTATCATTACCAATGATTTGTTTTCAAGCACTTCCAATGGTCAGTTGGTTAATTTTAAAAACTATTACTTTATGGCGGTGGCTTATGCCTATAATAATTACTTAACCTATGTACCTAATGTTCCTCCTACGCAGCAGGCAAATGGTACAACCACCGATCCTAAATCAGGTGATTTTAACGGACAACAAAGACCTTTTCTGCAAGGCAGAAATAATGTACACTATGTAACAGGTATCCCCCACAATCCAGCCCCAGAAGCTTATGGAACAGTCATGAATTCCGCTTACGGAAATGGTCCGGCTATAACCCGGGTTGAAGGACAGGGTAATGGCGGCTACGTGCTTGATATAACAGATACTACCGTAAACAGATTATTAAACGAAACAGGAAATATTAGCTCATTAACATCTGCTAATACTCGTTTGCAGCAGGTTACCTATGTACCGGGTGGAGCCCCTATCCTTGTGAAAGTTGTAGACCCTCTTCGTGTTGTAAAAGGAAACTTTTCAGTTAAGTTTGTTCAGGCTACTCAACAAGTAAATGGTAGTGGTGTATCGTGGTACTACAACGGAACCCCTCCTGCTCCAAGCCCTTCTATATTAGATACCGGAAGACTAAAAAACATACCTACTGTTAAGTGGTACATGACAGGTACCTATACCGATATAAACGGCAATAGTGTAACCAAAACATGGTTATCGGACGAAGGATTGAGCGTTGCCCAAGAAAAAATTATTACAGGCTTAAATAATGAGTCGTTAGGCTTCTCTGTTACTATTAAGCAATGCAGCGACCCTCAACCTTCCGCTAAATTTATGGGGACCAACCTTTATGCCGGACAAACAGTAGCGGCAGATTTTTTGCAATCAACTATAAGTTTTGCAGGCGCATCTTGGTTAAGCGGTGTAGCCGATGTTGACGGAGATGTTAACAAAGATTGGATATTGGCGGGGGATAATACTGTACCAAATGGCGACGTACCTGCCGACTGCAACGGGTTAATAGCTGCAGCAAGTGGTAGCGGAAGGCAAAGTCAAACTATATGGGCCGATCCGTCTCAGGTTTGGGAAAGTGTTTTAGGGGGTACTTGGGCTCCATTTAGAATGGTTAATTATAATTCCAATTTCCCTGGTCCGGGTTTTAATACTCCAAACACAACAGGAGGTTCAAACCTAACAGTTAATAATGCTGATAACTGGGGCGATACCCGTTTATTAAGCAGTGTTGATATTGTATTTACCAGCAATCAGAATAATTGGACAAGATGTCCCGTGGTTGATATGAATACAGCTATAGACCCAAGTACCGGAATACCATATAAATGGCAACTGCGCAGAGCGCCTTCTGTTGATAAGAATGGGAACCCCTACCCGATAGGGCATTCTCCTGATTTTGATAGCAGTATGAGCTGGTTTCCGGGTTATGCTATCAATATAGAAACAGGTGAGCGTTTAAATATGATTTTCTCTGAAAACTCGGCGGATATTGCCAATAACGGAAATGACATGATGTGGAACCCGACAAATAATGCCCCATCTGCCCCTGCTCTGCCTATAAATGGAGGTTTGCATTGTGTGTATGTTTTAGGGCATAATGCCGATGGTAATTTCACTATTGGATCAGATGTTATTCCAAGCGATGTAAGACGTTATGACGGGGGTAAGAGTGTATATCAGATGTTGACAGGAATACCTTCTTGGCACAGGATGTATAGTACGTTGACCGGCGCGCAAAAATCAAACAAATGGAGTATTATGTCGGAATTATTTAAAGATATTATGTGGTGCAGTATGCCGCTTTCAAGTGTAGATCTTAGCAAAGGACCGCAAAATATACCGGGAGACGCTAAAGTAAGAATACGTGTTCAAAAACCATTCAGATATGGTTTAGCAACTACTACATCGTCGGCAAATACCAGTATAACCATTCCTTCTACAGCTACTTTAACTACCTATGGCACCTATTCAATGACTCCTTTAAATAGCGATCTTGCCGCGAATGCCCCTTCAGATTTGGCAGCTAAGCCGCAAAACGGTAACTTCCCTATGTACAACTTTAATACAACCAGTTTAGCGGCAAGTACCTATCAATTGGGTACCGCGCAAAGCCAACTGGCTAAAATTAATATTGTACCCAACCCATACTATGCGCATAGCGCGTATGAAAGTACTCGTATTGATTTGGAGGTAAAAATTATTAATCTGCCTGTAAACTGTACTATAAAAATATACACGTTAGCGGGAACTTTGATAAATACACTTACAAAAAACAACAGTGATACGTATATTACATGGAATTTGAACAATGCTTCAAACATACAAATTGCCAGCGGCTTGTATATCTTGCATATTGATTGCCCGGGTATAGGAGAAAGAATTATTAAGTGGTTTGGTGTAATGCGACCTTATGACTTACAATCCTTTTAAAGTTTAATTATTAATTAGTGGAAAAATGAAGTTAAGTAATATAATATCAGGCACCTTAATAACTACCATGTTTGTGTGGTCGGTAAGTTCTTATGCCGGTAACCCGGAACGTGTTGGTTCCGCCGGGGCGCAAGAACTGCTGATAAATCCTTTTGCGGGTTCAAGTGGTTGGGCGGGAGCAAACTCAGCTAATACGCATGGGTTGGAAGCTGCTTTTTTAAACATCGCGGGTATGGCTTATACCGATAAAACCGAAATTATTTTTAGCCGTACAAACTGGTTAGGTGGCGCGGGTATTTATATCAATAACTTTGGTTTTTCTCAGCACGTTGGCGAAACAGGAGTAATTGGCTTAAACATTATGGCTTTAAATGCCGGAACAATTCAAACCACAACCACAGATAACCCTGAAGGCGGACTTGGAACCTTTAATCCGCAGTTTATAAATATAGGACTATCATATGCGAAAAAGTTTTCTGATAATATTTTTGGTGGGGGAACTATTCGCCTTATTCAGGAACAAATTGCCAATGTGCATGCCACAGGGGTTTCTGTTGATGCGGGTGTGCAATACCATACAGGTAAGTACGATCAAATCCACTTTGGTATAGCCTTACGCAACGTGGGACCTACCATGAGTTATAGCGGAGATGGTTTAGCTTTTCAAACAGATATATTAAACGGAAACCAATTCAATAACACCGTAAACGGTTACACCGCTTCTTTCCAAAACCACTCAGCTGAATTTGAGTTGCCTTCTTTATTAAACATTGGCTTTACCTATGATTTTTACTTAACCAAAGATACTGTAGGCTTGAAAAAAGAGCACAGACTAACGGTTGCGGCTAACTTCACATCTAACTCATTTACCAACGACCAATACCAGCTTGGTGTAGAGTATGGCTTCAAAAAATACTTTATGGTTAGAGGTGGTTATATGTACGAAAAAGGTATAAACTCGGCGACTACCCAAACTGCCTTTACCGGTCCAAGTATGGGAGCTACCTTTCAATTACCTTTTGGTAAAACTAAAAAATCTACCTTCGCTGTAGATTATTCTTACCGTGCTACCAATCCATTCTCCGGTGTAAACACCTTTGGATTTAGAGTAAATTTGTAGATAAAACTATTTTTAGTAAATTTGTACTACCGAAGCCCGTCCCTCAGACGGGTTTCTATATTTAAAACACCATAACACCCGAGCCTTAAAGGCGAACACCAGGATACATTATAAAAGAAAAATAAAATAGCCTAAAAATGTCTGCTACTCAAAACATATCCTACTTTACCGAAGAAGGATTAAAAAAGCTGAAAGATGAACTTCATTTTTTGAAGACCAAAGAACGTACAAGCGTTACCAACCAAATAGCCGAAGCCCGCGATAAAGGCGATTTGAGCGAAAATGCCGAATATGATGCCGCCCGCGAAGCGCAAGGTATGCTGGAAGCACGTATAGCTAAGTTAGAAGATACCCTGTCAAATGCACGCTTAATAGATACCAATACCATTGATTTATCTAAGGTTTCCATCCTTACCAAAGTAAAAATCAAGAATATTAAAACCAAACAAGTTGTTCAATATACCCTCGTTACCCAAAGCGAAGCAAACCTTAAAGAAGGCAAAATATCTATAGATTCGCCTATCGGAAAAGGTTTAATGGGAAAAAAAGTAGGCGATAAGGTAGATATTACCGTACCTGCCGGTATAATTCCTTTCGAAGTTATTGAAATCAGCATTTAGCAGGCAACTTTCAGCAGCATAGCAGCTTTAACCAGCAAGTAGGCTGCAACTTTGCGCAAACGTGCTGGAACTTATAGCAAATAGGCTGCTTTTAGCTTTTTAATGCTAATTTACCTCTTTTATGGCTTTTGTTTTACCTTTGTTTCTATATATAAATTGATATTATGACAATTACTGGGCAAATAAGAAAAATAGCACTTGAAATATTAGCTAAAAGACCTGAAGGAATAAGATATACTGATTTGCGTAATGCTATTTTAGAGATTAATTCTTCATTCAATACAAACACAATAAATGGTGCTACTTGGGATTTAGATGCGACTTATCCAAAAGAGATATATAAACCAGATAGAGGTGTATTTAGACTTGTAAAATTCAAAGAAGATGTTTTTACACAACCAGACGAACTTACTAATTCAAAGAAAACGATTAAAGCAGAGTCAATCAGTGAAGAAGATTTTTATCAGTTTTTCGCTGATTTACTGGTAAATGAACTTGAAGAATGCACAAAAGCAATTGCTCTTGGCGGTAATATTTTCAGAGATAAATGGGGAACGCCTGATGTTATAGGTATTAGGGAACATAAACGTAGTGATATTATTCAGTTTCCTACTGAAATTGTTTCAGTAGAAATAAAAATAGATTCTAATGGTTTAATTACTGCATTTGGTCAAGCTTGCGCCTATAAGATATTTTCTCATAAATCATACATAGTTGTTCCAAAAGAATCACAAAGTGAAGATATAACAAGACTTGACACTCTTTGTAGGCAATTTGGTATTGGACTTATTTTATTTGATAGTACAAAAAAGGATAATCCCGATTTTGAAATACGAGCAAGGGCAGTTAAACATGAACCTGATATGTTCTTTGTAAATAGAAATATCAAACTAATTGAAGATAGGCTTTTCAAATAAAAAGAAACAACACCTTTTATGCCAAGTATATTCTCTAAAATAATTGCAGGACAAATACCCTGCTATAAAGTAGCTGAAAACGCAACTTGCTTTGCCTTTTTGGACATTAACCCTCTAATGGAAGGGCATACGCTAGTGATTCCTAAAAAAGAGGTTGATGAGTTGTTTGAACTGGATGATGAAACCTACAACCAGTTAATGCAATTTGCCAAACAAGTTGCTAAGGCCATTAAACATGCCGTACCTTGCAAACGGGTAACATCAGTTGTGTTGGGCTTTGAGGTGCCTCACGCGCATGTGCATTTAATTCCGGCAATGCACGAAAAGGATGTGAGTTTTTCTAACCCAAAGAAACATTTTACGAAAGAAGAGTTTGAAGCAACGGCTAAAAAAATAGCTCAGTCGTTTGATACCTTATTCAAAGCATCTTCCTAAGGAGCGGGTGGAGTATGAGTGGGAGCTTCTAAGCTCTTTTCGTACGCAAAGAATTTCTTTTGAAACAATAAGATAATAACCACGCCGGTTGATATAGCGCCATCCGCTAAGTTACATATAGGTCTGAAAAACATGTAATCTTCGCCACCCCAAATAGGCAACCATTTAGGGAAATAACCTTCTACTATAGGGAAGTACAACATATCAACTACCCTGCCATGCAAAAAGCCTGCATAACCACCTTCGGCAGGCATAAACTTGGCGGGTTCCATAAAACTTTCGTTAAAAAACATCCCGTAAAACATACTATCCAAAATATTGCCCACAGCGCCTGCAAAAATAAAAGCGATAGAAGCCACATAACCGGGGTGAAACTTCTTAGTAATGATTTGTCTTAAATAATAAACGCCAAAAATAGCGGCGCAAATTCTGAATAAGCTTAGTAATATTTTTCCGAAAGCGCCACCAAATTCAATCCCAAAAGCCATGCCGGGGTTTTCGGTAAAATGAAGTTTGAACCATGAGAAAATAGTATACTGCTCGCCCAAAATAAAATGTGTCTTTACATATATTTTAAGTATTTGGTCGGCCAACAGCACACCAAAAATAACCAGAAGGGCAATTTTTAATTGTTTGCTCATAATCGGCGCAAATATACCTTTTTTCATTAATCAGATAGCAAGTATCAGGTATCAAAACGGGTTACGGCTCATTGTTAATTACTTGCCGTTATTACGCAAATGTTTTTTGTGGAGGTACTTACTTTAAACCTGTCATCTACACGCTTGCCCACTAACCAAACAATATCGCTTTGACAACGCAGTACCCACTGGTTTTGTTTATCAAAAAGAGTCGCTTTCTCGGCTGTGAAAAAGTCGCTTAGTTTTTTAAATCCTTTCATCCCCAGCGGTATAAACTTATCGCCTTGTTTCCATTTATTTAGGGTTAACGGAAAAGTTATTTTATCGGCATCTATAAAGGCTTTGTCAGAACTAAAATCTTTAGTTGATATAGATTTTATATTTCCTTTGATGAATGAAATCCTTAGTTTAATTGGCTGCTTAATTTCCTTATCTCCTTCTTTAATATAAAATTCAGATGCGTCATTAGCCCCTTCTTTTTCTTTAATGAGTAGAAAATCTCTGTCTTTAATAAGCGTATGTGTATCACTTGTAAATGCCTTTCCCGATTGAGCTTGTAGCGCATTATAAACATCCTTTGCCTGTGATGAATTAAATCCGAAATCTTTTATCAGCTCAAACAAAATAAGTTTGGAGGCTGTTGTTTTGCTTAGTTTATCAATACTAAGCTTTAAAACATTACCATCTGTAGTAAGTAATTTCTTTCGTTGTTTTTCAACTTCTTTAGTAAGAATAAGATTGGTTTGTCGCAGCACTTCAATCTCATCGGTAAGTGTTTCCTCAAACGAAGGGTTCAGTTTCTTAAATGCGGGAATGATATGTAAACGCAGATGGTTGCGTAAATACTTATCTTCTTTATTGCTACTGTCTTCTCTAAAAGCAATTTTATGTTCTTTTACATACGTATCTATTTCAGCGCGTGTAGCAAATAATAGTGGGCGTATAAGCTTACCTTGCTTGGGCAGAATAGCCTTCAATCCATTGATGCCACTGCCCCGCAACAGGTTAATAAAAAAGGTTTCTATATTATCGTTAGCATGATGCGCTGTAAGTAAATACTCAAAATCATGCTCATTCATTAACTCATAAAACCAGTTATAACGCAGCTCACGTGCTGCCATTTGTATAGAAATACCTTTGCTTTTAGCGTAAGCATGGGTGTTAAATTTAATATAAAAACAGGGTATGTTATTCCTTTTGCAATAGTCTTTTACAAACGTTTCATCGCTATCAGCTTCCTTGCCTCTTAAAGTAAAGTTGCAATGCGCTATGCTGTAATTTGTATAACCCGCGCTTTTTAATAGGCTACACAAAGCCATGGAATCTTTGCCGCCGCTAACGGCTACTAATAACCGACTGTTTGTGTCAAATAACCGCTGTTTGTGTATGTATATGTTAAATGCTTCGGTCATTTGTTTTTAAGGTGTACAAAGATATATTTGGCAGGCAATTCCTCTAATAAATAACGACTTTAAAATTTTCATCGTACAATTTGCGCATATAATGCCAATTACATTAAAATATTTATAAATTTGCGTTGTATTGAACCAGATTATATGAGAATAACAAAACTAATTTTAGTGGCAAGTAGCATAACTATTTTGCTTGCTTCGTGCGGAGGAGATGCTAAGAAGCATGAAACACAAGAGGGTAAAGGCGGAGTGTATTACGGAGGTGTGTTTCGTATGAACGAGTTGGAAGATTTTAAAAATCTATATCCTTTGGCTATTGTAGATGTTATCTCATGGCGCATAGCTACACAAGTTTATGAAGGATTGGTGAAATTCAATCAAGCCGATTTAACAACGATACCTTGTTTGGCTTACCGTTGGGAGTCGAATTCTGACGCAACTGTATGGACTTTCCATTTAAGGAAAGGAGTAAGATTTCATGACGACCCATGTTTTGCTGATGGCAGAGGGCGTGAAATGAATGCTAACGATGTAAAATATTGTTTTGACAAACTATGTGAAGCCAGCGCCACCAACGCTTCCTTTGATATTACCTTTAAAGATAAAGTAAAAGGTGCCAGCGAATATTTTGAAGCCAGCAAAGGCGGTAAAACTACCGAAGGTGGTGTACCGGGTGTTAAAGTATTAAATGATTCTACCGTAGAAATTGATTTGAATTACCCCTTCTCCGGATTCCTTAATATTTTAGCGCATTCAGGCTGTCTTATCTATCCTAAAGAAGCGCTTGAAAAATACGGAATTGATATGCGCACCAAGTGTATAGGCACGGGGCCTTTTGCCGTAAAAACCATTAAAGAAGGCGAAACGGTTATCTTAGAAAAGAATAAAAACTACTGGAACACAGATAAGGACGGAAATCGTTTACCTTATTTGGATGCGGTTAAAATATCTTTTATTAAAGAAAAGAAGGCTGAAATGTTAGAGTTTCAGCGTGGCAACTTAGATATGGTATTTAGAATTCCTATTGAAATGTATAAAGAAATTATGGGAAGCTATGATAACGCTAATGCCCGCAAAAATGATTTTGAAATACAAAACGTACCGGCTCTTTCTACCCATATTTATGGTATGTTATTTACGGGTAATATCTTTACTAAAAAAGAAGTTCGTTTGGCGTTTAACTATGCTATCGACAGAAATAAAATCGTAGATTATATCCTTCAGGGACAAGGAATACCGGGCACTTATGGCATGGTTCCTCCCGCGGAAACATTTAAAAAAATGGGGTATGATTTTTCTAAAATAAAAGGCTATGAGTTGGATATAGAAAAAGCGAAAGAATATTTAAAACAAGCCGGATACCCCAACGGAAAAGGATTTCCTAAACTTACTTTAACTATCAACTCGGGTGGAGGAGAACGTAACGGACAAATTGCCGAAACCGTACAAAAAATGCTGAAAGAGAATTTGGGAGTAGAAGTTAGCATAAATGTAATTCCTTTTGCCGAAGAAATTGACGCGTATGAATCAGGTAAATTAGAATTTTTCCGCACAGCGTGGGTAGCAGATTATCCCGATCCGGAAACATTTTTAACTTTATTTTATAGTAAACATATTCCGTCAAATCCTTCCGATAAGTCATTTATAAATTTTCAGCGCTACAGAAATCCAAGATTTGATTCTTTATTTATCGCGGGTTTAAAAGAACCTGATACTAAAAGACGTATGGAAATATATATGAAAGCCGACCAGCTATTAATTGACGACGGAGCTCTTATGCCTATTTTTTATGATGAAAACGACAGATTGGTTCAGAAAAACATCCGCAATTATCCTGCGAATGCGATGGAATTCAGAGATTTAGAAAAAGTATATATCATTGCCAATAATAAAGGAGCGGAAAATAAATAAGCGCAATGCCCTTAATATTAGCAGAAGAGCTACCCGAAATGGTAGCTTTTTTGTTTTTTAATTAATTTCTTTTTAACTTAAATAAGCCTCCAATAAACCCGATACCATAAGATAAATGCAAGGTAGGGTAAACCAGCAGAATAGCTACCATTTCTTTAAATGACTTGTTGGAACGTAGGGTAAAGAAAATATCTCCGAATAAATACATGAGTAAGGGTACCAACCCAATATAAAAAGGCATGATAAAATAAGCCGGGATGCTTAACAGATATAGTACAAACATTGCGGGAATCAAATGCCGGACACTTACTGCCGATTTAATTTTGCGCAACACCAACGGTTTATATAGTCCGTACTGATAATACTGCTTAAACAATAATCCAAAAGTTTTGCGCGGATGGTAATACAGTTTTATATCAGGGTACTGGTATATTTTAAAACCTAAACTCTTGGCTCGGTAATGAAACTCATCATCCTGATTGCGCTTAAAAGCCACATCAAACAAACCTGTGGTTTTAAATATTTTTTTCTTCCAGGCACCTAAATATACACTATCTGCATAGCCCTCATAATCCGGAAAATGAAAAGAACTATTACCCACGCCAAATGCCGTACAGGTAGCATAACCAATAGCGTTTTGCACCGCATTACCTTTGGCAATACGCATAGGACCTCCTACAATATCCGCATCCGTATTTTTAAATGTCGCTATTATTTTCTCAAAATAATCAACGCTATAATCGGTATGCGCGTCTAAGCGTATAATAATATCTCCCTTAGCGGCTTCTATAGCTTTATTCAACGCGTAAGGTACAATACGTTCGGGGTTATCAAGTAAATAAATACCGCCATGTCGCGCTATATATTGCTTAATAATGGCACAGGTATCATCGGTAGAAAGACCATCTACCAACAATAATTCTTTCTCGGCGGGTAAAGCATTGATATAAAAATCAAGCAGCTTTTTAATGTAAGCACTTTCATTATATACGGGACAAACAACACTAATCATGTATGGCAAATAGTTACTAAACATACAAAAGTAAGAGGCTTTTGTTAGTATAAGAAGAAATAAATTTATAATACCTTTACGGCTTAATAATATTTAAAATATGACTATACACAAAGAAGGTTACCCTACCATTGCGCTTGCGGTTGTTTTTTCACTCATAGTAATAGGTATTTCGTCTTACTTTTTCCCTGAAAGTAGTGTGGCAAAATACACTGCCTTTGGTATTAGCGCGGTTGTTTTAATCATTGTATTGCAATTTTTCAGAAGTCCTTCTCGCGATTGGACTAAAGATGATAGTTTGGTTATTTGTCCTGCCGATGGAAAGGTAGTTGTAATAGAAGAAACCGAAGAACCCGAATACTTTAAAGATAAGCGCTTGCAGGTTTCCATATTTATGTCGCCTATTAATGTGCATGTAAACCGTTATCCGGTAAGTGGCGTAGTAAAGTTTGCCAAACACCATCATGGCACTTATCTGGCGGCCTGGCATCCAAAATCATCTACCGAAAACGAACGCACAACTATTGTGGTAGAAGACAAAAAAGGCACACAAATATTATTCCGCCAAATTGCCGGAGCCTTAGCGCGCCGTATAGTAATGTATAGCAAAGAAGGTGATGTGGCAGAACAAAGCGAACAATTTGGTTTTATTAAATTTGGCAGCCGTGTAGATATTTATTTGCCTCTTGGCACTAAAGTTAAAGTACAATTAAATGAAGTAGTAAAAGGCGGTATTACAGCTATTTGCTAAGGTTTGTAATGAAACATATTAAGCTCGGCATACTTTTTTTTATGTTTGTTGAAACTGTTTTTGCACAAACAAAGAGAGATAGTATTTATAAAAACAATAATACAACCTGTTTGGAAGTATCTGGAGGAGCTGTTCTTCCGACGGGAGATTTTGCAAATAATACTTTAGGTAATAGTTGGGCAGGCTTTGCAAAAAAAGGGTTTAATGCGGGACTTTCTTTAACCCAGGTTTTATATAAGGGTACTGGTTTTGCTGCTATGTATAGATTTCAAGATAATAAATTTGATGAAACCAGTTTTATTAATCAAACAACTTCAAAATATCCGGGCATTAGCTGGGATTTAAGTACAACCCCCTGGAAAGTAAATGCTTTTATGCTTGGATATTATGGCTCATATCTTATTGAGAAGAAAAGGAAAGTTTTTATAGATATTAGGTTTTTGTTGGGCATGGTAAAAGCAGCATCACCGGAAATTAACCTAACGGGTAGTCAGGGAAATTTTTCTGCAAGTGTAGATCAATCAACCAGTTCTGCAAACGCATTCGCCTATTGTGCAGGACTTGGTTTTAAATTTGATGTTGATCCTTCTTTTTTCTTTATTATACGTGCGGATTACTTACAAACCAATCTCGAATTTAAGAATATATCTATAACAACATCTCCTAGTTCGAGCTCTTCTTTGTCCCCTGTTGCAGCTCAAAATTTTACGCAAAATATAAGTTCTATTAATATTTCCGCAGGTATTGCCTTTAAAATTGATTAATAATATCCTTCCTGCTAATTAAACAACAACCAGGTTAATCCGGCTTTAATACTGCGGTCGGGCATAGGGTAGTTTGGTGTAAGCGTATAATTGCCACCCATCAAGCCTTGGTTAACGTGTTGCGCCATGATGAAGAACCTAACGGGGTATATCTCAGCACTGATAAAGAAATCTATAAATACATAGTTTCCGCAGGTAGTTTCGTTTTGCAAATAAAACTGGTTGGTAGCAGGCATATAAGCGTTAGCTTTAAAAGCGGAAAAATACCTTGCCTGAAAACCAACCTGTAACCATAAGTTGTTTTCAAATAATTTACCCTCGTAATAAAGCTGATGTGTAGTAACCCAGGTAGGCAAACGAATAATGTTGGTGTCTTTTGTAAATTGATAACTGACGTTATTATTAAAATGAATATGTGCCAACTTTAAATCTTTGCCCGCAAATAAGCGGGTAATGTTTGTACTGCCATTATACTGTTGTGGCAGTGCATCGGTATTACAATAAATTTGGTTTTGTTGCCATTGAGAGAATATCCCTAAATAAAACTTGTACTTTTTATTGGTTACAGAAGCCTTAACATTTTGTGTTTGCACCGCGGAGAAGTTGTTTTGCCAAAAGAAACGGTTGCCATCATATCGCATCAAATTAAAATCGGGTAAACGACTTTGGTATTGAACCTGCGCGTCAAAGTAAAAACCATTTTTAATGGTAAAACGATAATTACCGTCAAACTCATAATTAGCTTTATTAAACCCATTTAATACATACTCTCCGGTGGAGCTAAGCTTATGATTTTTTAGTTTCAAAAGAAAACCCGCTCTCAAAACATGATTAAAACCAACCGTATCTAATGCATGCTGATGGTATTTAATAGCCTCAAGCCTGTAGCCCCCATAAAAAACAAAGTTATCACTGGCAGTCTTTAATTTATATAACAAGCTGTTAGAAAAAATACGGCAACCCGTAGAATCATGACTGCCGCTTACAGCATTATAATAATGATTGGTATCTAAATTTGAATAAGGTTTTCCGTTCTTCTCACTAAAATACTGATTAGGAGTGTATATTCCCAAATCAGGTTGCCCATCTACATACAAAAAATAATTGCTTTGGTAATTGGTTTCATATACCAGGTAATGAGCGGTTTTGCGTGGGATAGCCTCATACGTAGTATCTCCCGAACTACTTACCGCCATTTTAGAGGTATCGCCTTTATTCAGACGGAAGAAAGTGCTGAAAGATAAACTGGATGTTTTTATGTTTTCTCTCGCATTACCGGAAGTAAAAACAGGATTAAAAGGATATGTGTTTTTTTGTTGGAAAGCATAAGCGGTTAAAAAACTATCCTTGGCATTAGTAACCCCACCATTTAAATCATATTTAACTTTATTAAAGAGGTAATAGAAATTATAACCCCACCTGCCATTATTGGTTTTATAATTGGTAGAACCTACAAAATTGGTTGTTAGTGTTTGTTGATCTTGATAGAAACCTGTGCAGGAATATCGGTTAAATAGCAGACTAAAATTTATCTTCTTATAAGTTTGAGAGTGTACAATTTTAAAAAACTGCTCCGCTTTTTGTCCAACGGCAGCTGTAAGTTTCGTGTATATTTTCTGGGTAGTAAAGTTAACGGGGTCATCTTCGGTAATTAAATCGGCTCGGTTATTTAATTTATTCCAGTTAAAAAAAGTAGAAGTGCCTCGTTCTTGCCTGTCGGCAATAAGCGAGTAAGACGGAAGCCCCATATTGCCCAACACACCCGTTTGGTAATAATTATGGGTGTTATCAAGCACCGTATCTTTTGCTTTAGAGTTCTCTGTAATACCCAAAAGGTTTTGGGTGCGGGTAGAAGATAAATAATAAGTAGAGTCGGGCTTTTTTTGAGCCTGAACAATTAAGGTAATTAAAGAAAGAGTTAAACACCAAAAGTGCCTTGACATAAATGAATTATCAGGACGCTAAATTAGAACTTTTCAAAGAAATGCTCTTCTACATCAAAAGTAGATTTTGAACCCACCAGTTCAAATTCGTTATGCAGCCACCTGTCAGCTGTTTCACGCCCTTTTTGCTTTAGTTGCAGTAAGAAATCCCAAGACGTATTCATCTTGCTTGAGTAGTGCATTTGCCCTAATGTGTCGTAACCAGAAATGGTGTGTATAAATATTTCGCGGTTTACTTTATCATCTGTTTTTAAGATGCCGTTGCGCAATAATTCATTACGATAGTGTATCAGCTTCATTTCGTTTATAAGCGAACTGTTAAAGCTTATTTCATTTACCCTATCAGTAATATCGCGGGCTGTAGTTGGAACAGATTTTATGTTGATAGAATTTATTTTTATCAATACAATATCATGTAAGTTGGTGTTTGTTATCAAAGGAAAGATGGGAGGGTTACCCATATAACCGCCATCCCAATAATACTCCCCGTTTATTTCTACCGCCTGAAACAATAAAGGTAAACAAGCCGAAGCCATTACGGCATCAACCGTAATTTCTTTATTCGTAAAAATTTTAGCTCGGTTTGTTTTAACGTTGGTAGCGCATATAAATACTTTTTTGTCTTTATAACGATGCAAATCTTCAAAATCAACCAAATCTTCCATAATACCCCGCAATGGATTATAGTTTAGCGGATTGAAATGGTAGGGAGACATGTACTGAGACATGGCATTAAACATAATATAGCCCGGTGAGTTATAAATATCTCCGTTGCTCCAGTATTTATCAATAAAAGATGGCTTAAAACCACCTGAATTAGATAACTTCTTCCATAATTTTTCAAGCAGCTCTTTTGCTTTTATGGGGCCGCCTTTATGCAAACCATAAGCGCAAACTACCGCGTTAATGGCTCCGGCACTGGTGCCACACATGGCATCGGCAATGATATGTTCTTCTTCCAACAGGCGGTCCAATACCCCCCAAGTAAATGCCCCATGCGCGCCGCCACCTTGCAGGGCGATAGCTACATGCTTATTTTTGTTTACTTCTTTCAAATTTCGTTATTATTATATTGTCATTTGGTGTTAGTCTGTAATACTGATACCAAGGCTCAAATCAAAGTGAGCCAAAAGTAACAAAATACCACTACTGTTGATAATTATTGGTCTATGTGCTTAGGCTGTTTGTCTAAATATAACCTCTTGGGCATACAAAATGTCAAAAAAAAGCCTGCATTTGAATGCGTAATCCATCGTTTTTATTTTTTTATTTTTTTCGTTGAGTCCTCCGCAATTCTTAATTTCACATCTTCTAAATATTAAAGCATGAGCACACAAACACTATCTAAAACAAGTAAAGAAGAGATTTTAAAGAATAATCTGGAGCATACCATCTTCTCGTGGAGCAAACAAAGCGGGTTGAATCCTATTAACGCTTCACATGCCAAAGGCGTTTATGTATATGACAGAAGCGGCAAACGCTACCTTGATTTCACATCGCAATTAATGAACGTAAACATTGGTCATGGCGACCAACGCGTAACTGATGCCGTAGTAAAACAAATGCAGGAAGTAAGTTATGTTAACCCCGGCATGGCTACCGAAGCTCGTGGTTTATTAGGAAAAAAATTAGCGGAAATTACTCCCGGCACACTTAACCGCACCTTCTTTACCAATGGCGGCACCGAGGCTATAGAACACGCTATTAAAACAGCTCGCTTAGTTACAGGTCGTCATAAAATAATTACATTATATCAAAGTTACCATGGCGCTACCTATGGCGCGCTAAGCGCGGGTGGCGATCCTCGTGGTATTCCGCACGATAACCAGGGAGTGCCCAATATCATTCATGTAGAGAACCCTTATTTTTATCGCTGTCCATGGAATAGCAAAACAGAAGCCGAGTGTTGCGATAATGCCGTTGCCCACATGGAACGCGTTATTAAATACGAAGGCATTAATAGTGTTGCCGCCATTTTAATGGAAGGAGAAAGCGGCTCGTCCGGTTGCATTAAATACCCAAAAGACTATTGGAAAAAAGTAAAAGCCATTGCCGATAAATATGGCATCCTTACTATTTGCGATGAAGTAATGAGCGGCTTTGGACGCACAGGCAAATGGTTTGGTATAGACCACCACGGTGTAGAGCCCGATATGCTTTGTATGGCAAAAGGTATTACCTCAGGTTACATTCCTTTGGGAGGTGTAATTATGAGCGAGAAAATCGCTACTCATTTTAATGATAAACCTTTGCCCATCGGCTTAACCTATTCGGCACATGCGGTTGCCTGCGCCGCTGCCAACGAAGTAATTAAAATTTATGAAGAAGATAACCTGATTGAGAACGCCGCCAACATGGGGCATTATGTAGATAAACAGGTAGAGAAACTAAAAGATAAACACCCAAGCATTGGCGATTTCCGCAACACGGGCTTGTTGGGTTGTATAGAGCTGGTAAAGAACAGAAAGACCAAAGAGCCTATGGCGCCCTGGAATGCCGCCCCTAACGAAATGGAAATAATGAACAAAGTAGCTGCCAAAATAAGCGAACTGGGCATGTATACCTTTGTGCGCTGGAACTGGATATTTATCGCCCCTCCGCTCATCATTACCAAAGACCAGATAGACGAAGGCTTGGACATCATCTCAAAAGCTATTTCTATTGCCGATGAGTATTGCAATTAAGCAAATCAACACTAAGTAAGCAAAAACAATACCCGACTAAGCAATTGCAATACTGATGACTGCGGGAACAATTCCTAATGTATACTAAGCCGCAGGATTGTATATTTCTGTGGGTGGTGGTGGACAATAGCGAAGAAGGGGCTACCTAATACCTATTGGCTAATGACTATTAACTACATAAACCTGACAAAATTGCAAAACAATTTAACTGGCAACATATTTGATGTATTTTTGCGACCTTATTAAAAATAATTATCCCACAGATAGCACAGATTAACGCGGAAACTTAAATCAGCGTGCATCTGCGCAATTCGCGGAAGACAAAAAACAAATAAAAGATGAGCAACGATATTATAGAAGAACACGTATCTGACGATTCGGAGAATACCATTAAACAGGAAACCCCTCAGGAGTTTGCCAAAGAGGCCAACCAAGCCGAAGGCGAGTTTAAAAAGCTGGAGAAAGAAATTGCAGACCTTAATGATAAATACCTTCGTTTGTATGCCGAATATGATAACTACCGCAAGCGCAGCGCCCGTGAGCGACTGGAATATATGAGTACTGCTGGAGAGGATGTGCTTAAATCTTTTCTGCCTGTGGTTGATGATTTTGAACGTGGTATTAAAGCCAACGAAACCATTACCGATGTGAAGCCTATTAATGAAGGCATACAGCTCATCTTTAACAAGATGAACAACATCTTAAAGCAAAAGGGTATTGAAGCTATGAAATCTATAGGTGAAACCTTTAACCCTGAAACGATGGAGGCTATTACCAACATTCCTGCTCCAACTCCTGATATGAAAGGCAAAGTGGTAGATGAAGTTGAGAAAGGGTATTTAATGAACGGCAAGGTTATACGCTTCGCCAAAGTGGTTGTAGGCAGTTAAATGATTTAAAGATTTACAATTTAGTTATTGCAATACTAAAATCGTCAATCAAAAAATCGTCAATAGATTAATATAATGGCAAAAAGAGATTATTACGAAATATTGGGCATTAGCCGCGGTGCATCCGAAGATGAGATTAAGAAAGCTTATCGCAAGATGGCTATTAAACACCATCCGGATAAAAACCCCGGCGATAAAAAAGCCGAAGAGAATTTTAAAGAAGCGGCAGAGGCTTACGAAGTATTAAGCACGCCTGATAAACGTCAACGTTATGACCAATACGGTCATGCGGCTAATGCATCTTCTGCATCAGGAGGTGGCGGTGGTCATTATGGCGGAGGGATGGATATGAATGATATCTTCTCTCAGTTCGGTGATATTTTTGGTGGTGGTTTTGGCGGAGGAAGTTCTTCGCGTGGTGGCAGACGTGTAAATAAGGGTACCAACCTGCGTGTTAAGGTAAAGTTAGATTTACAGGAAATTGCAAACGGTGCAGATAAAAAGATTAAAGTAGCCAAATACGTATCGTGTAATACCTGCCATGGTAGCGGCGCTAAGGGTAGTGCGGGCGCAGAAACCTGTCGTACCTGTCATGGTAGTGGGGTTCAAACACAAGTACGCCAAACCATATTGGGTGCTATGCAAACCCAAACAACCTGCTCTGCCTGTGGCGGACAAGGTTCTGTAATTAAAGAAAAGTGCGGTACTTGTCATGGCGATGGAATTGTGCGTGGCGAAGAGGTTATTGAAATAAAAATACCTGGCGGTGTAGCAGAAGGTATGCAACTTTCAGTTAGTGGCAAAGGTAATGCGGCTCAACGTGGCGGAGTGAACGGAGATTTAATTGTGGTTATTGAAGAAGAAGAACACCCGGAACTTAAACGCGACGGGCATAACTTGTTTTACGAATGCCATGTAAACTTTGCCGATGCAGCTTTGGGTACTTCCGTAGAGATACCAACGGTAGATGGTAAAGTAAAAATTAAGATAGACCCCGGCACACAAAGCGGTAAGGTATTGCGTTTGAAAGGCAAAGGTTTGCCCGATGTAAACTCGTATCACAAAGGAGATTTGCTGGTAAACATTAATATCTGGACACCGCAGCACTTAAGCTCTGACGAGAAAAAGATGGTAGAGAAACTACGTGAATCTAAAAACTTTGTACCCAACCCAAGCAAAAGCAACAAGAGCTTTTTTGAGCGTATGAAGGAGTATTTTGAATAAGCCGCAGATTCCACAGATTTCCACTAATATAGATTATATGCATTTGCGTTAATCTGCGCAATCTGTGGCTATTCTTTTATACTGAGGTTTAAAACAAGGGTAGCATAATTTTAACAATATTTGCTGCAAGGGTAAGCAGTATTAATTCTAATGATAAATTACCATTTAACACTCGTTATTTAAAAATTAAAATAAACGTACATTTGCCCTATGTCTATACACACACAACTAAAAGGTACAGGCGTGGCTATTGTTACGCCTTTTTCGAAAAACGGAAGCGTTGATTTTGCGGGATTAAGCAAACTAATCAACCATCTTATGAAAGGAAAAGCAGAATATCTGGTAGTGCTGGGTACTACCGGAGAAACAGCTACGCTTACCAAAAAAGAAAAAGAGCAGGTTATTGCCCATGTAATTAAAGCGACAAAAAAACGTGTGCCATTGGTATTGGGTATAGGCGGTAACAACACGCAGGAAGTTATTGACACCATTAAACATACCGATTTATCTGCTTTTGCAGCCATACTATCCGTATCACCTTATTATAATAAACCATCTCAACGAGGTATATACGAACACTACAAAGCTATTGCCAAATCAACAAAAAAACCAATCATACTATATAACGTACCTGGGCGTACAGCCTCTAATATTACTGCCGAAACCACCCTTAAACTGGCTCACAACTTTAAAAACATTGTAGCTATCAAAGAGGCTTCGGGCAATATAGAGCAGTGTATGACCATTATCAACAACAAGCCTAAAGATTTTCTGCTCATTAGCGGAGACGATAACTTAACACTTCCTCTTTTGGCTTGCGGTGCCAGTGGGGTTATTTCTGTGCTGGCAAATGCTTTTCCGAAAGAATTTAGCGATATGGTAAGAGCGGGTTTGGATGGCGATTTTAAAACAGCACGCATTATACATTACCTCTGTTTTGAAATTACCAACCAACTATTTGCCGATGGTAACCCGGGCGGAGTTAAAGTAGCCTTAGAATTGCTTGGTATTTGCAAACCAACGCTTCGTTTGCCTTTAGTTGAACCAAATGATGAAGTAAGAAAGCAGCTAAAAGCACTTATTAAAGGTTAAAAAGGCTACTGAATTGTTGGTACAGGGATTCCGGTAACTACATGGTAGGGGGTTATGGTAGCTAAACAAAATTCAGGTAATCAAAATGCTGCCCGATAATCTTATCAGGAGTAACCTTTAGCCAGTTGTTTAGCAGCGTTGCATAAATGTTTCTAAAATCTATTTGGTATTTAATATCTCCTTCATCTAAGTTGGTTAAATCAGGAGCCGCATTATAAAAGCCTTGTTTCTTAAGCGCAGAGCCTAATATAAATACATTGTTGGCTGTGCCGTGGTCTGTACCATTACTTGCATTTTGATTTACACGTCTGCCAAATTCAGAAAAAACCATTACCGTTGTATCATTCAATTTATTCATACTTTTTAAATTCTGAATGAATGCAGTAACTCCTTCCGAGAAATCTTTTAGCAACTTCTCCTGTCTGTTTAATTGCCCAACATGCGTATCAAAGCCACCCATAGAAGCATAGTAAACACGCGTATTTAACCCCGACCCAATAAAGGTGGCAATTTGTTTCAGCTGCTTAGCCAAATTGTTCTTAGGATATTCAAAGTTGTTCTTGTATGTTCTGCTTGTTTCAAAAATATACTCGGCAGATGCATAAGTCTCTGCCATTGTTTTGTATAAATAAGCTACGTTATCATGGTCATTATCGGGCGCTAAATCTTTCAGTTGTTTAAAAAAGGGTTCGCGTGTTTCATTATACAACTGCTGCGGATTGTTTACCGCAATTCCTTTTTTTGCATCTCCTTTTAAAGCTAATGATAAAGTCTGGTCAAGCTCAATAGCAAGGTACGGGTGATTGCATTCACTGCAAGACGAATCTAAATAACGCCCTATCCAACCGGTGTTTTTATAATCATTAGCATCGCTCGCGCTTTGCCAAATATCCATAGAACGAAAGTGTGAACGATTAGGATTAGGATAGCCCACGTTATTTATCACACACATCAAGCCATCGTTATATAAACCCTGCAAGCCACTCATGGAAGGATGAAAACCTAAATCATTCGTTAGCTTTAATACATTGTTCTTTTGAATGGCAATTGTTTTGCGTGCGTTATAATAAATATCATTTTCAAAAGGAATAACCGTATTCAACCCGTCATTGCCACCCGAAAGCTGAATAATAACCAGATTGCGGTATTCATCTGCTACAAAGTTTTCTAATGGCTTTAGAAAGTTTGGTATCCACAAAGCGGCAGTAGCTAAACTTGTTCGTTTTATAAAACTTCGTCTTTCCATTATTTTAGCATAATTGATATTCTGGCATAGAAACTATCTTCAGCGCCAATTGTTTATTAGCAGGATTATTGCTCAGTAAAATATTTTTCTTGGTATCATCCAGTTTGGGCAGCAATAAATTTTCTATTAAATCATCCGGTTTCGCATCCGCATAAAAAGGTTTTTCATCGGGGTTTATTTTTATGGTTTCCGGTAAGTTGAAAGATTCTTCAGGCATATCATCTTTTTCAACAATATCAATTTTACCGCCATTTAAAACAAGCGAGGGAGCTTTTAAACGCAGTAATAAAGTAGAGCTGTCAATCCAGTTTCTGCCACCGGGCCAGCCTGCCACATTAGGCGGGTAAAATAAAATCTGCCCTAATGCTCTTTGTATTTTAAGTAAAGCGCTATCAGGTGGGATAACGCCAAATGATTTAGAGAATCCAACGACAAACTCAACAGGAGATTTAATGTTTGCCCCGATATTTACATTATCATAAAACCAATCGCTGGTAAATAGTTTTCTTAAAAGCTTACCTGTATCATAGTTGTTTTGAAAATAATAATCAGCTAACTCTGCAACGCGTTGTTCATCACTAACCTCATTTACAAAAAAGCGATAAAACTTTCCGCATAGATAAACAGCTGTTTGTTTTTGACTTAGAATAATATTAACAATATCCTCTCCGCTATAATTACCTGTTTGTTGCATGAAGGTTTTTACTCCGTCATCGTGCGCTCTGTCTCTAAAAACAAATTCATACGTATCAGGATTAAAACCCCATCCGGTAAGCGCTCTGGCAGATTCTTTAATATCCTGCTCGGTATAATTATCTCTGCCTATGGTAAAGAGTTCCATCAACTCGCGGGCAAAGTTTTCGTTAGGATGCTGCTTTCTGTTTTGATTGTTATTTAAAAACTGCAGCATAGCAGGCGATTGCGAAACAGCAACTAACAAATCTTTGAAAGGAGAAAAGACAAACTGACGCTGGATATTATGCAACTGCTGCATAGTGTATGGGTTCTCTACTCTGCAAGCGAAATGCCCATGCCAGAATAAAGTTGTCTTTTCTAAAAGCGGAGTAGAAGAGGTAACCATTTGCTTAACCCAGGTAGTATTCATTACTTGAATTCTGTCTCTGGCTTTTTTGCCTAATGCCTTTTTCTCTTCTTTAGACATGCCCTTCACTTCATCACGAGAAGGAATTTCACTCAGTTGAACACAGTTTAAATAACCTGACTTACCATCCATATTTAAAAGCGAATCAACTATTTCATCAACCTTTTTTGATTGAAGCTTTTGTGCATCAGGAATAGAAATTCCGAAACCTGCCCTGCTGTATAAATGGTATATGTGTTTTAGGTTCATGTTTCTTTATTATTTTTAATTATTGTAACATGCTGTTAGCCTATCCGCTCGGTCCATGCCTCTTTGATTATTATAAAATCAAGTAGTTTAATTTCAAGAAAGTTAATTTATCTTAATTCCAATGATGGTAACATCATCTACCTGCTCCAATGCACCCTTCCAATTATCAAAAGATTGGGAAAGGATGTTTTTCTGTTCTTCTAAAGGTTTGTTGCTATTTGCCAATAGCAAATCTTCTAACTGCTTGTATTTATATTTCTTTCCTTTATCGCCACCAAACTGGTCGGGGTAACCATCCGTCATTAAATAAATGATATCTCCTTTTTGTAGCTCTAATATGTGAGAAGTAAATGATTTAGGGTATTCTGTTTTACCGATAGGTTGTTTATCAGCCTTTATTTCTAATAACTCTTTACCATTATTTTTAATATATAACAGTTGGTTATTGGCTCCGCTCCATTGCATTTTGTTGGTAAGTATATTTATTCCGCAAAGAGAAATATCCATCCCGTCTTTAATTTCTTCCCCGCTTTTGGCAAAGGTTTCTAAAACAAGGTCACGGGTTTTATCTAATATCTTTCCTGTATCACGTAAGCTAAACTCCTTTACGGCTCTGTTAAGTGCATTACTGCAAACCACGCTTACCATAGCACCCGGCACGCCATGTCCGGTACTATCGGCGGCCGCAATGTAGGTTGTATTATCTAAATGCTCCATCCAATAAAAATCTCCGGCAACAATGCCTTTAGGTTGGTAGTATATAAAGCAATCGGGTAAGTATTTTTTTATTTCAGCATCTGCGGGTAAAATAGCCAGTTGTAACCTTTTGGCATACGTAATACTATCTATTATTTCTTTTTGGTTTTCTTCTACCAATTGTTTTTGTTTTTCAATAATACGTTTTTGTTTTTGAGTTACTTTAACCCGGTTGTACATAAATACAGAGAAGATAAATACAAGCACCGACAAACAAGAAATAAGTATAATAACAATTTGTTGTCGTTTTTGTTCCTCTTCAGAAATGGCTTGTTGGGCTTCGGTCTTAACCTTTAGTTCAGCTTCTTTACGTTCCACTTCAAAATTAGTTTTTAAGTCGCCTAACTGTTTGCTGTTATCCGCGTTAAAAATACTATCGGTTATAGTCATGTATTTAACATGATAATCATAGGCCTCTTTATACTTTTTAATCTTGTTGTAAGAGATGGCTAAGTTTTGATATACCTCTCGCTCCATATCAATATCGGCTATTTCTTTTGCTATTCGCAAACTAGAGTCTCCGTAACAAATAGCTAATTTATAATTCTCTAATTTATTGTAGAGTTCTGCCATGGTGTTATAGCATGTGCCTACACCTTGTTTGTCATCTGTTTCTTCGCGTATTTTTAATGATTTTAAATCATACTCTAAAGCTTTTGTATAATTAGATTGATCCATATAAAGCGCGCCAATATTAATGCAGCAAGTACCCATGCCATTTTTATCGCCAATTTCTTCGCTTATTTTTAATGATTTGAATTGATATTCTAAAGCTTTTTCAAAATCAGCTTTAAAGCCATAAACAATACCAATGTTGGTATAGCAGGTACCCATGCCTTGCTTAAAGCCAAGCGCTTTGCATAGCTGCAAGGCTTTGAAATGAAAATTTAAAGCGTTTTTATAATCGTGCTGATTGCTGTATATAAGACCTATATTGCTGTAGCAGGCTTCTACCCATTTTTTATCATTGAGTTCTTCGCTTATTTTTAAACTCTTTAAATAATAGGCTAAGGCTTTGGTGTAATTGGATTGGTATTGATATACAGCGCCTATGTTATTAGAACAAGAGCCTATACCTTTTTTATCATTAAGTTCTTCGCTTATTTTTAAAGCTTGTAACAAATACTCTAAGGCTTTTTGAGAATTATCTTTATTTAAAAATCCTACGCCTATGGTTTTGAGCGCTATGCCTTCATACTTTCTTTGATTGGTTTTTCGCGACAGATGCAATTGCTGTTCAGCCAATATAATAGCCGTATCGGGGTTGCTGTATATATAACTCCAGGCAATATCGTAGATAGCTTTTAGCCGGGTGGTATCGGTCTGTGATGTGTTGTTATATACTTTCCAAAGAGAATCTGTGTTTTGAGAAAAAGATTGCTTCGTTACACTCGTAATAATGACAAGAAGAAGAATATATAACCGTATTTTTTTCATTTACTAATTCTTCATCAATCTTTTCATACTATTCTCAATAGATTTCTCTGAAGTAATTAAAGCGGATTGAATGCGTTTTGCATAACGAATACTGTCCATTACCTCCTTATTCTTTTCGTGTAACAGGTCATAGGCTTCGTCAACCTTTTGCTTTTGTTTCTCTATAATATGCTTTTGTCTTTCGGTAATTCTGAAACGCTTATATAAAAACAAAGAGAAGATAACTACTAATACTAACACCCCTGCAACGGCAGCTATAACTACCTGCTGCCTTTTATTTTCTTCGTGGGCAATGGCTTTTAGTTTTTCCCGCTCGGCTTCTGATTTTATTTTTAGCTCAGTTTCTTTCTTCTCTACTTCAAATTTGGTTTTTATATCTCCAAGCTGCTTACTATTGTCGGCATTAAAAATACTATCGGTTAGTGTTTTAAACTTTACATGATATTCATACGCTTCTTTATATTTGTTTAGTTTGCTACAGGCTTTTGCCAAATTCTCGTACGCTTCTCTTTCGCCATCAATATCGCCAATTGTTTTGCATAACACTAATTCAGAATCGCAGTATTGAATTGCTAATTTATAATTTGCCAACCGGATATATAATTCGCCCATATTACCATAACAAATTCCTTCGCCCTCTTTATCGTCAATTACTTTTCTTATCTGCAAAGCTTGTACATAGTGGTCTAACGCTTTATGGTAATCGGATAGGTTTTTATAAACATTACCTAAGTTGCCTAAAGAAGTTGCCATGCCTCTTTTATTTCCCAGTGTCTGATAAATTTTTAATGCTTTTAAATCGTATTCTAATGTTTTAGGGTAATTAGCCTGATTTTCATATACAGCGCCAATATTACTGTAACAATTTGCGATACCTCTTTTGTCGTTGGTTTCCTGTAATAGTTTTAACGCTTTTAAATGGCATTCTAATGCTTTTGGGTAGTTAGATTGATACCAATAAACCAAACCGATATTTGTATAACAGTTTCCCTCATTTAGTTTATCGCGCATATCCTCTCTTATCTTCAGCGCTTTCAAATAATTTTCTAACGCTTTTGGGTAATCCGCTTGATATTGATAAACAACCCCCATGTTATTATAGCAAAAGGCAATACCCGATTTATTATCTAACTCTATATAAATATCTAAAGTTTTTACATAGTATTCTAAGGCTTTTGAATAATTACCCATATAGCTATAAGAAATACCTATAGCATTTAAAGCATTAGCCTTACATTTTTTCGCGTCTTTATTAGGAAGCGTTGCAGCAAGTTTTATCGCTTCTTGTGATAAAATAATAGTAGTATCGGGTTTATTACTCACAAAACTCATCGCTATGTCCTGTAAAGCGTTAATTCTGTTTGTATCAACCTGCGTTTTATCGTTATATATCTTCCAAAGAGAATCTGTGTTTTGGGCAGGGCAGAAACAAGAACCAAGAAGTAAGAAACAAGTTAGTAAACAAGGTAATTTCTTCATGCTTTAAAAGTAGTTAAAAGAATTATTAGTTGAATTATTTCGGTAAAGGGGGAGACTCCTCTACCCTACCCTACCCTACCCTACCCTACCCTACCCTACCCTACCCTACCCCAAACAAAAAAGCCCCATACAATCGTATGGAGCTTTTAAGTATAACTTAGTTATCTATTCCTTAGTTCTTAATAAATCTAATTACTTTAACTTGGTTATCAGAAGAATTTACTTTTACCAAATAAACCCCGTCCGCAAGACTTGATATATCTATGCTATTAGTCTGCTGAGAGGTAACCTTTTGTTCTCCAATAACCGTTTGTCCAATAATATCCGTTACAGATACGGTAGTGGTGTTCTCATCTGTATTAATAAACAAATTACTATGCGCAGGGTTTGGATAAACAATAACACCTGTTTTACCGCTTAAAGAAGAAATACCAGTTGTATTAACTGATGTAATATTAATGTTATCCACATAAATCCAATTTCCCCAATCTGAAATATTTTCAAAAGCGAACATTACGTTATTCTGCCCCAGAATGCCGCTTAAATTGGTAGTTTCAGTACGCCATTGAGAAGATGTTGGCGCAACACAGTTAGTTGTAGTTCTAATAGTAAATGATGGGGCAGTAGAAAGCGCTACTCCTCCTTTGTAGTAAATTCTGTTCCAAGTTGTCCCACAATCTACAGAGTAAAGAACTGCTAATGAATCTGTATAAAGTTTAGGGGTTGTAGAATCATAGGCCGGTACATAACCAACATCAAAAGCCAAACTTGCCGAACTTGCCGATGAAAAATCATAAGTAGGGGTATAAAGCCACTCTTTAAATCCTGTCATATCTGTTCCCGCATCTCCATCACAATTATTAAAACCTACACAATTAGTACCGGTATGTGCTACGGTAGTAACTACCTGCCAAGGCACATCATTTGCCGCATTGGATGTAGCCCAGTTGGCAGGAAGAGATGAACTGCCTTCAAATCCTTCGATTAAAGGAAGCGCTGCACCAACCGTATTGTATGCAAATGTGGTAGAAGACTGGTTATTAGCAGAATTAGCATCTGTGCCATTATTAGGATTGCTTGTATAAGCCGTAAGAGTATGAGAACCTATTGTAGTAGTAATCGCAGGAAGATTTACATTAGCCGTTAAATTAGTACCCAAAGAACCTGTCCAACTGTAAGTTTGTACAGTTCCACCATCCAACTGATAATTAATGGTTGAAACAGTTAGTGTATTCGCTCCAAAATTCTTAATGGTAACTTCAGGCGTAAAAGTCGCTGTACATAAGATACCGGTAGGTTTCATAATAGTAGCTATACCCGCGTCAATAGCAGGAGGAGGCTCAATACCAACTAGTATTTGATGATAAGTTGAAGGATTAAAACCACCATTAGTTGTCGCTAAATTATTAATAGAGAAAAAACCATCGTCAGATCCACCCCAACCCCAGTTCATGTGAAGGTTGTTACTGGCATCATAACCATCGCAAACCCAGGTATGTCCTCCTTGGCTGGGGTCTTGACCGGCATATTGTACCGGTCTTCCCGCATTAATATCAGTTTCAATTAAATTTAACCATTGGGTATCAGTATATCCACTGTTAGGATTAGAATTAGCTGTTCTCTCATAACCCGTAATAGTACTGGAGTTGTACCCAAAATAAGTAACATAAGAATTTTGGGCGCAAGCACCTTCAGAATTAGCATCCACAGCAAGCACCTGAGCGCCGCTTCCGCTTGGACTATAATCCATGTCCACACTCACACCACAATCATACATAAGCGTGGCTATCTGGCTAACATTGCTATTGGTAATTCCTGTTAGTGGCATAGAAGCCCAAACATAAGTAGTTGTTCCAAAATTTACGGTTAACGTGCCATTTTGAACAGTAAATCCATCTGCCGTACAATCGCAATAAGAGTGAGAGCCTATACCCTTTGTAGGGTAAGCCCAAAATTTCATGATTTGCGCCATGGCAGTCGCTACACAACCTGTTACGGCTTGGTTACTACCTGTACCGGGACAAACTTTATTATAGTATGGATTTTGATTCCATTGAGATTGTACCAAATAACTACCAACACTATAACTACTTATTGAGTTTACATTATTATTTCTTTGCGTAGCTTTAGTAAGATTGCTTGCAGCGGAAAAATCTCCCGCCCATTCTTTAGCAACATCAGAAGTTGCAACTAAATTAGAAGCTTTGATAGACATAATTTCTTTATTTCTACCCGTCATCCAATAGTTAAAAGGACTCCCCTTTTCAGGCGCTACAAACTGTCTTTCGGTGGAATAACCAATAATAGGGTGCGCCGCATCATCGGCAGTAACCATCACAAATCCGTCATTTGAATTCACATTAAATACATAATAGAGAGCCTCGCCCGTTGATGAAGTTTCTGTATAAGCCAATGTTAAGGTTCGCGGTATCTTTATGGAATGCTGCTTATAAAAGTTTGTAGCGAGGTTTCTCGCCGTTAAAGGCGTTACCGGTTTCGCTTGAATTACATGTATCCACAGGATAAACATAATTAGTAAGTAGATGTTTTTTTTCATGGGTTTGTTTTTATTGTTTGGTTACTTATCTTTTTTTAATTAATGCCTATGTTTTAGACAGGTAATGATAGCGAATCTACACCCAAAAGTCAAGCTCTTTTAGACAAAAGGCAGTAATCTGTCGGTAAAATACTTTTAAGAAGTATGAGTGGTAATAATTAACTAATCTTACCTTAGTTCTTAATAAATCTGATTACTTTAACCTGATTATCCGAAGAATTTACTTTTACTAAATATACTCCATTAGCAAGGCTTGATATATCAATAATTTTAACTCCTTCAGCATTTACTCTTTGCTCTGCAACCACTGTTTGCCCTATAATATCTGTAACGGATATAGAGCTTGTATTTTCATCCGTATTAATAAAGATATTATCGTGAGCAGGATTTGGATATAAATTAATTCCATTTCCATTAGCGATGGAATTCATACCTGTTGTAGCTATAGAGTTAATGTTAATATTATCAACATAAATCCATTCTCCATATCCGGAGATATTTTTAAACCCAAATTCAACACTTGAATATCCCGCGTAACTGTTTAAGTTAATACCTTCCGTACGCCAGTTGCTGGCAGTTGTAGCCGGAACCCAAGCCGTATTTTCGTTTGTGGTTGTAGTAGTTGAAAGTACAGAGCCTCCTTTTTGGTAAACTTTTGTCCAAGTAGAACCGCAATTGGTAGACGCATAAACCGCTAAAGAATCAAAATACCCGGAAAGCAAAGCGTAAGCTACATCAAAGCTCATACTATAAGACATTGTTGAAGAAAGATTATAAGCACCGGTGTAGAACCAAGCCGTTTCACCTATACAGGCAGATGCTGTTCCAACCGTATTTCCATCAAAATTATCTATCGCTATGCAATTAGCGCCCATACTATAGGAGGTTGTGGTCACAACATTCCAATTAGGGTCGCCGGAAACATTGGTTGCAGACCAACCAGCAGGAAGGCTTGAACTTGCTTCGAAGTTTTGCGATAAAGGAAGGGCAGAACCAACTGAACCATTTATAAATGTAACAATAGTTGTATCGTTAGATTGGTTTGCATCTACAGTATGGTTAGGAACGCTTGTAGCGCTTACAAATGTATGTGTACCCGCAGTTGTTGTTATAGCCGGAAGAGATACGGTAGCTGTTTGACCGGTTGTTAACGAGCCAGTCCAAGTATATGTTTGAGTAGCTCCCGCATCTAATTTATAATTTATGGTTGTAACGGTAAGTGTGTTAACACCAAAATTTTGAACCGTAACAACCGGTGTAAACGTTGAAGTACACATAACACCTGAGGCTCCACTAATTCCACTAATACCCGCATCTACACTGGCAGGAGGTTCAATACCCACTAATATTTCCTGATCAGACGTAGGGTTAAAATTGCCATTTGTTGTCAATAAATTATTTATATTAAAATAACCATCATCAGAGCCTGCCCACCCCCAATTCATGTGAACATAATTATTGCTCTCGTATCCATCACAAACCCAGGTATGACCGCCTTGAGAAGGATCGTTTCCGACATATTGCACGGGGCGACCGGCATTCAAATCAGTTTCTATTAAATTCAACCATTGAGTATAGGAATAATTAGCCCCCGTTGAAGTATCACCTCTTTGGTATCCTTTAATAGTAGTTGGATTGTACCCAAAATAAGTTACATACGAGTTTTGCGCGCAAGGAGAAGTTACCGCATTTGTTGAACCACCTGCATCTGCCGCCAAAACCCAAGCACCACTGCCATTTGGATCATAATTCATATTAACACTCACTCCGCACTGATACATAAGTTGTGCAACCGCCGAATAGGTAGATACCGTTGAAGTTATATTTGCATCGTTCAAAGGCATAGCAGACCAATCGTATGTTGTTGCGCCATAGTTTGCCGTTAATGTTCCGTTGTTATCCTTCATACCATTGGAAGTGCAATCACAATAAGAACTTGATCCGATTCCATGCGCAGGGTAACTCCAATACCTCATTATCTGAGCCATGGTTGTCGCTACACAACCTGTAACCGCGCCACTATTCCCTGCATTTCCGGCGGAGCCGGGGCAATCCGCGTTATAATAAGGAGATTGGTTCCAGTCTGACTGAACCAAAGGGCCTACAACCACACTTGTTGAAGCTACTGAGTTTACGTTATTTATTCTTTCAGAAGCATTGGTATTATTTGAACTGAAATTCCCTGTCCACTCACGGGTAATATCATCAGTCGCTTTAAAACTTCCGGCTTTAATGTGCTCAATTTCTTGCTTGCGCTTATACATCCAATAACCAATACTTGTGTGCGCTTCAGGAACTTTAAATTGCTTTTCCGTTGAATAACCAATAATAGGATGTGCCGCGTCATCAGCGGATACGATTACCCATCCATCATTTGTATTAACATTAAACGCGTAATAAAGAGCCTCGCCTGTTGATGAAGTTTCCGTGTAAGCTAAAGTTACCGTTTGCGGCACCTTTGATGAAGCATGTTTATACCAGCTTAAAGCGATATTTTTAGCTGTTGTTGGCGTAACCGGTTTTGCTTGAATCATGTGTAACCCCAAGATAAACATAATTAGTAAGTAGCTGTTTTTTTTCATGGTTTGATTTTTAATTGTTTGTTATTCATTACCCGCTTAAACAATAACGGTACCGAATAATGGGCAATGATAACGAATACCAATACTGAAATCAAGATATTTGAGATTAACAACCGTAATATGTCGGTTAAATATTTCTAAAAAGTATAAACAGCAAGAATTAACTAGTTTTAGTTAGTTCTTAATAAATCTGATTACCTTAACCTGATTATCAATTGAATTTACCTTTAGCAAATAAACTCCGTCGGCAAGGGTAGAAATATCTATGTTTTGGGCTTGTTGAGGAGTTGTCTTTTGATTCGCGATAACAGTTTGCCCTATCATATCCGTAACAGATATTGAGTTTATATTTTCAGTCGCACTTATAAATAGGTTATTATGCGCAGGGTTTGGATAAACACTAACTCCTTCCGGATTTTTATTTACCGTAGCAATACCCAAAGCGCTTGGAGGAGGTTGAATACCAACCAGTACTTCCTGCTCTTGATCAGGATTAAAAGCTCCACCATCATTTGTAGTTAAATTAGTAACCGGAAAATATCCGTCATCATCTCCGCTCCAACCCCAATTCATGTGCAGGTTGTTATTCACATCATACCCATCGCAAACCCAGCAATGTCCTCCTTCTATTGAATCATTTCCCTCATAAATAACAGGTCTTCCGGCATTAAGGTCTATTTTAATCAGGCTTACCCATGCGGTGTCAGAATAACCACCCTCTGTTTTTTGATAACCTTGAATAGTAGCCGAATCATATTTAAAATATTTTACCAAAGCTATTTGAGAACAAGGCTGTCCACCTGTTTCTATAGAAAGCGCATCGGCACCACTGCCATTCGGGTCGTAATCCATATCAACACTTACTCCGCAATGATACATAAGAATCGCTACCGCACTATCAGGAGAAGAAACATTTAGAGGCATCGCACTCCAGCTATAGGTTGTTGCCCCATAATTTGCAGATAACGTTCCATAATTATCCGTATAACCGCCACTGGTACAATCGCAATAAGAACTGGAGTCTCTGCCTTTCGCGGGATAATTCCAAAACTTCATTACCTGAGCCATAGCTGTTGCCACACACCCCGTAACTGACGCGTTATTACTGGTACCATTGTTACCCACACCACCGGGACATAAAGCATTATAATAAGGGTACTGGTCCCAGGTGGTTTGCACCATAGGAGCTACACTTGTTGTGGCAACAGAATTTAATCCATTATTTCTTTGAGATATTTTAGTAAGGTTATTATTTGCGGAGAAGTCCCCTGCCCATTCACGCGTAATATCTTCCGTTGCCACTATATTAGCCGCTTTTACAGCAATGATTTCTTGTTTGCGCTTTTTCATCCAATAGCTAATAGTAGTGTTTGCTGCCGGTATTTTAAATTGTCTTTCGGTGGAATAACCAAGAACAGGATGCGTCGCGTCATCCGCGGTAATAATTACAAAACCCTCATTAGAGTTAACATTAAACACATAATAAAGAGCTTCGCCTGTTGAAGAAGTTTCCGTATAAAACAAAGATACTGTTTGTGGAACTTTTGTTGAATGTTGCTGATAAAAACTTATCGCAAGGTTTTTTGCTACAGTAGGTGTAACAGGTTTTGCCTGAATAAATTGTATTGAAAGAGTAAAAATAATTAATAAATAAAAATTCTTTTTCATAGGCTAAGTTTTTAGTTATTTTTAATAAAGGTGTAATTATAGCACATAATAATGCTAAAGTCAAGTATTCGTTAAAATAAAGAAGGTTAGTTGTTAATCCTAATGATCATTCAAAGGAAGTCCTCTCTTCTGAAACTCAATCCAGTTAAGGTATTCATCTCCTTTGCGGTGTACTTCCATGGTAATGCAATCATCCACCGGACAAACTATTTTGCAGAGATTACAACCTACACACTCTTCTTCTTTTACGGTATAGGTATTATAAGGGTTTCCTCTTTCAATGTTTATAGATTGATGCGAAGTGTCTTCACAAGAGATATAACATAAGCCGCAATGGATACATTTCTCCTGATCAATCTTAGCAATGATGTGGTAATTAATATCAAGTTCTTCCCAACGGGTAATGGTAGGAACGGATAAGCCCACAAAATCATCTATTGATTTATAGCCTTTCTCATCCATCCAGTTGCTTAATCCATCGCACATATCGCGTACAATCCTGAAACCATAATGCATAGCAGCCGTACAAACCTGCACATTGCTTGCACCTAATAACATAAACTCTACAGCATCTTTCCAGGTACTGATACCACCAATACCGGAAATGGGAACCTTTTTGGTAACTTCATCCTGAGATAAAGTAGTAAGCATTTTTAAGGCGATGGGCTTAACTGCAGGTCCGCAATAACCTCCAAATACAGATTTACCACCTACATTAGGATTCGGGACTAAGGTATCTAAATCTATTCCGGTTACCGATTGAATGGTATTTATTAAAGATAAGCCATTTGTTCCCGCTGCTATTACCGCTCTTCCGGCAGGAACAACCGAATGCACATTAGGTGTAAGTTTAGTTATAACAGGTATTTTGGCTACTTCCATAACCCACTCTACTACCATCTTGGCAATTTCGGGGTCTTGACCTACGGATGCGCCCATACCTCTCTCTACCATACCATGCGGACAACCAAAATTTAATTCAATACCATGCGCTCCGGTATCTTCAACCTTTTTAATGATATCATGCCAGCTCTTTCTGTCATTGTCTGCCATCAGGGAAACAATCATAGCGCGGTCAGGGAATTCTTTTACAACTTCTTTTATCTCTTTTAGGTTAATATCTAAAGGTCTGTCAGAGATAAGTTCAATATTATTAAAGCCAACTACTTTTTGTCCATTATAATCTAAGGTAGAATAACGTGAAGAAACATTCTTTACCTGCGAGCCTAATGTTTTCCATACTACCCCACCCCATCCGGCTTCGAAAGCACGCAACACATTTATTTTTTTATCCGTTGGCGGAGCAGATGCCAGCCAAAAAGGATTGGGAGATTTTATTCCGAGAAATGATGATTGAAGATTAGCCATTGTCTTTTATTTTTATTTCCCGCAGATTGCGCAGATGCTCGCGGATTCTTTATTAATCTGTTTGTGATATTTGTAATTTATTTACTTTCCTATAAATTGAACTGGAAATATTATCAGTATTAAAATTTACAAGTATTCCCAATTTTTTATCTGACAGTTTCAAATAAGTTAACACTTGCTTATGGTGTACCTCTAGGATTTGTTCAACAGACTTTATTTCGATTATCACTGAATCATTTACAAGAATATCTATCCTGAAACCAAGGTCTAACTTTTCATCTTCGTATATTACAGGCAAAGCAACTTGTGATTTAGCTTCTACTCCTGCCTTATTTAATTCAAACATCAATACAGCTTCATATACAGACCCCAACAACCCGGGACCAAGCGCATTATAAACTTTAAAGATAGCACCCCTTATGATATATGAAATATCGTTCTCTGTCATCTTTCTTTAATTATTTCTGCGCATATCTGCGAAATCTGCGGGAAACAAATATTGTAGGATTCCTTTTGCCGCATCTTTACCTGCCTGCACAGCATCAACTACTTCTTTGCCGCCATTAACCGCATCACCACCGGCAAACACACCTTTTAAATTCGTTTCACCAAGCTTGTTTATGGAAATCTTTCCACCGTTATTTTTTAAAGATGTTTTAGCAACTAAATCTTCAAACGGAATTTGTCCGGCTGCTTTAATAACCATATCCACATCTATGGTAAATGTTTCTCCGGTATCCACGGGGGCTCTTCTGCCCGATGCATCAGGCTCACCGAGTTTCATTTTAGAACAAACCAATTTCTTTGCTTTACCGCCTTCCCCAATAATTTCTTTAGGAGAAGCCAGCCAAACAAAAGAACATCCATCCAACTTAGCTAAATCTAATTCTACATCGGTGCAAGGCTTTTCGTTTTCGGTACGACGATAAATCATCGTTACTTCTTTAGCGCCCAGTCTTTTCGATTGGGTTGCGGCATCAATAGCCGTCATACCCATACCGATGACAGCTACTTTTTCTCCAACGGAAATCTTGGAATACTTATTGGTACGCAAATCATAAATAAATGAGATGGCATCTACTACACCTTCCAGTTCTTCTCCGGGGATATTTAACTCACGAGCCACACCCACACCAATACCCAAAAACACAGCATCGTAATTCTTTTGAAGCTCGGCTATACTAATATCTTTCCCTAATTCTTTTTTATATTGAATATCAATGCCACCAATGGAAGTAATATAATCTACTTCATCCTGACAAGATTGTGGAGTAACTTTATAAGCTGCTACACCGTATGTCATTAAACCACCACCCTTTTCTTCCTTTTCAAAAACAGTAACATCAATACCTTGTAAGGATAAAGCATGTGCACAAGCTAAGCCCGCAGGACCGGCACCAACCACAGCTACTTTCTTTCCGTTAGAAGGTTTTCTGTCAAACAACTTCCATTTATTATGTACGGCCAATTCGGTTGAGTAACGCTGAAGTTTGGCAATAGCAATAGGTTCTTCTTCTCGCAGGTTATATACACAGGCTCCCTCGCAAAGTTTTTCTACCGGACAAACCTTTGAACAACCTGCACCCATTATGTTAGCCGAAAAGATGGTACGCGCAGAACCTTTTATATTATGCGACGCAATTTGCTTGATAAACAAAGGCACATCAATGCTGGTAGGACAAGACTTGGTGCATGGTGCATCATAACAATTAATGCAACGGTTAGCTTCCAGTATGGCACCTTCGGCATGTTCGAAAGGAGGATGTATATCCGAAAAATTATGCGCTAATACTTCCTCCGGTAAACGATTGTTTTGTATGGACATATCTTATTTTCTTTTTGTTTCCCGCTGATTTCGCGGATTAGCGCAGATAAAATCAGCGAACATCTGCGCTATCTGCGGGACAATTTTATTCTAAAGTTCAGTAATCCTTCCATAAGTTTCAGGTCTTCTGTCTCTAAAGAATTGCCAGGTGCTTCTTACCTGCTCAATCATATCCAAATCAAAATCGGCAATCAACAACTCATCATTATCTCGAGATGCCTGTGCAATTATTTGTCCGCGTGGGTCAACAAAATAAGATTGTCCGTAAAACTTACCTAAGTTCCAGGGCTTCTCTTCTCCTACACGGTTTATGCAACCCCAAAAGTTTCCGTTGGCAGCTGCATGTGCAGGTTGTTCCAGTTTCCATAAGTATTCACTTAAACCGGCAACAGTAGCCGAAGGGTTATACACAATCTCAGCACCGTTTAAACCCAGGCAACGTGCCCCATCTGGGAAATGCCTATCATAACAAATATATACACCCACTTTAGCATAACGGGTTTGAAACACAGGATAGCCAAGGTTTCCGGGTTTAAAGAAAAACTTTTCCCAAAAGCCGTTTGTATGCGGAATATGATTTTTGCGGTACTTACCCAAATAGGTTCCATCAGCATCTATAACAGCTGCGGTGTTATACAACACACCCGCCTGCTCCTTTTCGTAAATAGGAACAATGATAACCATGTTATATTTTTTGGCGTAGGTAGCCATCAAATCGGTAGTAGGACCGGGAACGGTTTCGGCAGAAGCATACCATTTGGCATCCTGACCGGGGCAGAAATAAGGGGTATTAAATATCTCTTGCAGACACAGAATTTGCACACCTTTTTTGCCCGCCTCTTCAATATACGGTATGTGCTTTTGCACCATGGCGTTTACAATTTCGGGTATGGTTCCTTCTCCTTCGGTTTTTGGCAGACTCATTTGTATGAGCCCCGATTTAATCATTCTTGGCATGTTATCTTATTTTAGATGTTTAGTTTACTATTATTAAATGAAGACGATAAAAATAGGAATTATTTTAAATGGAGATGAGAAATCTGCTTTTTATCGTTTAGGCGACACGGCTATTAAAACAATACCTTAAGCACAAATCTTCAAAATTATAGCAAGGATTATTAAACATGATAAAATTAAAATGATAAAACATCCCTTCTTCTTTTTATTATCTCCATTTTGTAACTTATTTAAAAATAATTTGGCATTTTTTTCCTGAGCAAAAAAACCTCTCCAAGCATTTTCAGGTTGAGATAACCACCATGTCGTATTGCAATTCTCACACTTGTATATAAAATAGCCAAATTTGAGATACCTCCCTTTATTGCCAATATATTTTAGCCCAGATTCATTTAATTTTTTGGTTAGTAATAAATCAAATTCTTCAAAGTCCTTTTCTGAAGGAAAGCCAAAGTATTCTTTTTCAAAACATGCTTTGCACATAAAAGTCGATGCTTAAATTAGGAGTGATAACACATAATTAATACCCTTTTCATCCCCCTATAACTACCAATAATTATTCGTTTTTTATTATTTTTATTTTGGTACTCATGTATTCACTTCGCTTTGCTTCGTTCGGCTCTTTTTGCGGCAATAAATGTTAAAAAAGGGGTGGTTTTTGGTTATTTAGGCTTAAAAAATGGTTTTCAAAACTTCACGGACGGTTATACAAAAAGAAACATCATTTACAAATCACAACTTAAACTCATAGGATTTATCGGTGTGTATAAACTCAACCTTAAGGTCATCTATAAAAGTTGTATCGTTATCTGTATTTCCCGCTTTCAAAAAATAAATAGTGGCGCTATCACCCGGGGCACTATCTGTCGGTATTTCCATTCCACATTGATAACGCGTCCATTTACCGTTATGAATGTATGGAGCTAAATAAAACCCATTAAAACTTATTGTTTTTCCGCTTCTGTTTATCTCAATAAACAAATGCTCGTCTTTTGCTTGCTCGGGTGTAGATTTAACCATAGCCGTAACTCTGATATGAGAAAAACCATCAGATTTCATAAACAAAGGAATAGCAAATCTTTTCTTTTCACCGGCTTGGTGTGACTTGCAAATAAAGGTAGATTGCGTACCCGAATAAAAAGCGTTTGAGCTTCTTAACTCTTTCACTCCATCATCAAACGCAAAATCAGCTTCTTCTTTATTTATGATTATTTCCGGAGGTATTGCGTAGTAAGCTACGGGCTTGATGGCAAAAAAGTTTGCCCGGTATATTTCGGCTGTTTCGCAATCCCCATGAATAATGGCACACTTGTATTGATGGGTTTGCAAAAGGTTGAGCGGAATAACAAACAAAGCCACGGCAGGAGCTATAAACTTTAGCTTACGTTGGTAAAAAAAATTAAAGAACACAGCAGCCTGAAGCGCAATCAAAGCATAAAAATCAACAAAAATACGTTGCCCAAAAGAGGTGGTAGAGTATGTCCAGCACCACCAGCAACTGGAAACATAAATCATCAGTCCATAAAAAAACAGCAAATTAAGCTTAGCCTTATTTTCTTTAAAGAAAAAAATTCCGGCTAAACCAACAGCGACAAACGGAGTGTAAAGAATCCATCCCTTGCGGTAACTGAACAGCATATCCAACACATGAGGTTTATTAAAGTAGTAATGCTCGCCCTGATAAGGGTTTAAAATTATTCGTCCGGTTTGAACATACCAGTAATAGCAAACTCGTGCTACAATAAGCGTAGCAATAAATAATCCAATCAGACTAAATGCAGAAAACAGGTTTTGTTTCACAATAGAAATAATAGAAGAACGAGTAAGTCCCAAGAAAGGAAGCAAAAGCAGTATGCTTATATTTTGGGGACGAACCGTAAAAATAAAAGCCAACAAAATAAAGCACATACACAACGCATAGTTTTTATTTTGAACAGAAGGGTTCATCAGTTGAATAAAAAACCAACAAAAAGCAGCGATAAGAAAAAACGAATACGCGTGCGTTTGAGACGACCACACGGCGGCATGCATTAAAAGATTAGTTCCAAAAACAATGCCGCACAAGGTAAATGCCTGTATAGATAAAGGAATTTTATAATGAGTAAGAATTTTTTTAGTAAACCTCGCCCCCAAGTAAGTATAAAAAATACCCGCCATACCAATGCCATATTGATAAACAGGAGAATACCCATCGGCAGGCAGATGAAAAAGCAAAGCAATTAAATGAGCCAGCAAAAAAAATGGCAACCAAAGCAACGATACACCGGGGTAATATTTATCCAGCGTAATTCCATCAAACGAAGTAGTAAATTGTTTTGTGTGCGGGTCAGAAAAATCAGCGTAATCATACTTTGCGTGCATCTCGTTAAAAAAAGAAAAAGTATAGTCATGATTATAAATAAAAGTAGCCGGCAAATAAGCATAGTACCCCAGCCCATCTACCATAATTACCTTATCATACTTACTTGTTACATCCTTCGTAAAGAAAAAATAGCCGACTAAGAAAACAAGCAGCACCTCGCAAACGTGTTTATAAATAAAATTTACACTTGTTTTAAGAGTCATGTGGGTAAAAGTTCCTTAGCAATATTTCATCCCCTAAATAACCAATAATTCTTTTTACGGAGTAAAATAAAACCCTAATCAGATAAAATCAATCTCCACTCCGCAGGAATGCCCATACATCAACAAGCTCAGTATAACAAAAGACAATTACCTCTTTACGTACTGCCCTTCATAGTAGTTAGCATACGCACCTGAGGTAACGTTATTCAGCCAATCTTCGTTAGCCAGGTACCAATCAACGGTTTTGGTTAAGCCTTCTTCAAACTGCAGGCTTGGTTTCCAGCCCAGTTCGTTTTGCAGTTTGGTACTGTCAATGGCATAACGTAAATCGTGTCCGGCACGGTCTTTTACAAAGGTTATCAGTTTCTCGTTAGCGCCTTCGGCACGGTTTAGTTTCTTATCCATTATGCGGCAAAGCAGGCGTATCACATCAATGTTTGTCCACTCATTGTGCCCACCAATGTTGTAGGTAGTACCGTCTTGCGCTTTATGAAATATCACATCAATGGCACGGGCGTGGTCTTCAACAAACAGCCAGTCGCGCACATTCTCTCCCTTACCGTAAATAGGCAAAGGCTTGTTATTTTTAATATTATTAATACACAGCGGTATTAGTTTCTCAGGGAAATGATAAGGTCCGTAATTGTTAGAGCAGTTAGAAATAACGGCAGGCAGTTTATAGGTATCAAAATACGCACGCACAAAATGGTCGGAACTGGCTTTAGATGCCGAATACGGACTATGCGGGTCGTAGGCAGTGGTTTCGGTAAACAAACCCGTATCGCCTAAAGTACCATATACTTCATCTGTGCTCACATGATAAAAGCGATTAAAGCTTGCAGTATCTTTTTTAAATTGTTCTTTAGCGGCATTCAGTAAATTAACGGTACCAATTACATTTGTAAATACAAAAGCTAATGGGTCGGTAATGCTCCTATCCACATGGCTCTCTGCGGCTAAGTGTACAACAGCATTGAACTGGTGTTCTTCAAACAGCTTATTGATAAAGCTCGCATCAACGATATCGCCTTTTATAAAAGTATAATTGGGTTTGTTTTCAATATCAGCTAAGTTAGCCAGGTTACCCGCGTAGGTAAGTTTATCTAAGTTATAAATTTGGTAGTTGGGGTATTTGTTTACAAACAACCTTACTACATGAGACCCTATAAAACCTGCGCCACCTGTGATTAATACTTTCATGTTCTTTCTTTTTTTTCGCCGCAGATTACACTGATTACACGAATGTTTTTATATAATTTAATCTGTGTAATTTGTAAAATCTGTGGCTTTAATTATATTAATTATTATAAACTCCAATAGATAACATCTTTCATCTTGTTGCGATACATGCCTTTTACATCTACCAACACTCCTTTACTTGATAAGATAGATTTAAAGAATTTCTCATCTAAAGAGATATATTCTTTATGGTTAACCGCAACAATTACCCCATCATATCCTTTGCCTACTTTATTCAAACCGAAACCATATTCATGCATTAACTCTTCCGAATCAGCATGTGGATCAACCACATCAACCTTTACGCTAAACGACTTTAACTCTTTTACAATATCGGCTACTTTGCTATTACGAATATCGCTCACATCTTCTTTAAACGTAGCACCCATGATAAGCACTTTGCTCTTAGAGATATTCTTTCCTAAAGCGCTCATGCGTTTTACAATATTCTTAGCCACATAAAACCCCATGCTATCGTTAACGTAACGACCGCTATTTATAACGCGTGCGTGATAGCCTAATGATTCCGCTTTATATGTGAGGTAGTAAGGGTCAACGCCAATGCAATGTCCGCCCACCAAACCGGGGAAGAACTTTAAAAAATTCCATTTAGTACCTGCCGCTGCCAACACATCATACGTATTAATACCCATGCGGGAAAAAATAATGGAAAGCTCATTCATTAAAGCAATGTTTACATCGCGTTGTGTGTTTTCAATTATTTTAGCCGCTTCGGCTACCTTGATAGAGGCTGCTTTGTGTGTGCCCGGCTCAACAATAATTTCGTATACTTTAGAAATGTTATCTAAACTTTCTTTATCACAACCCGAAACTACTTTTAAGATTTTAGTAATGGTATGTTCTTTATCACCCGGATTAATACGCTCGGGCGAGTAGCCTACTTTAAAGTCTTTAATGAATTTTAATCCCGATAGTTTTTCAAGAACAGGAATACAATCCTCTTCTGTACACCCCGGATAAACCGTTGATTCATATACTACATAATCGCCCTTCTTTAAAACCTTACCAACCGTAGTTGAAGCGCCAATTAAAGGTTTTAAATCAGGTAAGTTATGCTCATCAATAGGTGTAGGGACAGCAATAATAAAAAAGTTAGCTTCTTTAAGATCCTCTAATTTATGAGTAAATTTTATATCACTTCCTGCAAAATCTTTTTTAGTAAGTTCATCGCTGGGGTCAACGCCTTTATTCATCAAAGCAACGCGCTTTTCATTTATATCAAAGCCGATTACTTTTACTTTTTTAGCAAACGCAAGAGCAATAGGAAGTCCCACATACCCTAATCCAATCACAGCTATTTTAGCTTCTTTCTTAATTATTTTATCGTAGATACTCATAATATTACAGCGTATTTATAGATTGTTTTTTTAAAACGTTTTCAGGGCGTAGCGTGTAAATTCTTTCGATAATATCAACCACTTTTAATCCTTCCAACGCGTTAGTTGTTATTTTATTTTTACCTGTCAATGTATTTATTACGTTTTCAATTACAAAGTTGTGGTTATTGGCAGAACCTTTATAAGCTCCGTAATCGTTAGCCGGATTGGTTTCTCCAAGCTTAGGCATGGTGTAATCCTTTATGTTGCAGGTTTCTACCACATCCATGTATTGTCCGCCAACCTTAATACTGCCCTTGCTTCCAATAATAGTTAATGAGGACTCTAAATTCTTATCCCACACAGCCGTAGAGTAGTTAATACTGCCCATGCCTCCGTTTACAAAATCAAAACTCACAAATCCACTATCTTCAAAATCGGTAGAATCTTTATGATTAAAATCGGCGAACTTTGCCTGTATATTTTTTATATCGCCAAAAAGCCAATACATAATGTCTACCCAATGAGAGAATTGAGTAAACAAAGTACCACCATCTAAATTATTCGTCCCTTTCCAATTACCTTTTTTATAGTAACGCTCATCCCGGTTCCAGTAGCAATTTAATTGAACCATGTATATATCGCCCAATATTTTATTATCAATAACATCTTTCAACCAAGCAGATGGGGGCGAATAACGGTTTTGCATTACACAAAACACCGTTTTGTGGTGGTGCAAAGCAGCATAAATAACCTTTTCGCAATCTAATTTTGTCAAAGCCATTGGCTTTTCAACCACTACATGTTTACCCGCTTCTAAAGCTTTTAGGGCATGTTCGGCATGTAATCCATTGGGAGTGCAAACATTGACAACCTCTATATCAGGATGCTGTTTTAAAAGCTCATCTATATTGGAATAGAATTTCTCCTGTAAGTTTTCCAACCCAATTGCTTCTTTAGGAAGAGAATCGCAAACAGCCACAAGCTTGCATTGCGCATTGCGTCGTATCATTTCAGCATGACGCTTACCAATATGTCCCTGCCCTATAACGGCAAATTTTATTTTACTCATAGTTTAGTAACCATCCCGTTTTCTAATTTATACTTGGCTTTACTTTCTTTACAAATAGCAATACCTTCTTTATCAAATTCCAAACGATGTCCATATTCACTCATCCAACCAAGCTGACGAGCAGGATTACCCACCATTAAAGCAAAAGCAGGAACGGTTTTAGTAACCACAGCGCCTGCGCCTATAAAGGCATAAGCCCCAATATCATGTCCGCAAACTATAGTAGCATTAGCGCCAATACTGGCTCCTTTTCCCACATGAGTTTTAGCATATTCGCTTTTACGGTTTATGGCACTCCTTGGGTTAATTACATTGGTAAAAACCATGCTGGGTCCCAAAAACACATCGTCATCGCAAATAACGCCTGTGTAAAGAGATACATTGTTCTGCACCTTTACATTATTGCCAAGCACTACTTCAGGTGATACCACCACATTCTGACCTATGTTACAATTCTGTCCTATTTTGCAGTTTGGCATTATATGAGAGAAGTGCCATATTTTAGTACCCTTTCCAATCATGCAGCCATCATCAATAATAGCGGTTGGATGGGCATAAAACTCTTTTTCCATAAAAAACTAAAAACGAGTAGCAAATTTACTAAAAGCATTTGTAATTGGGCTTGAAAACAAAGTATTATATTTAGTGCAAAAATAAATATGCCTTCTTTTGATATAGCCAGTAAAGTAGACGTGCAATTACTTGATAATGCCATAAACGTTGCACGTAAAGAAATAACCACGCGTTTTGATTTTAGAAATTCTAAAACAGAAATTGAGTTAGATAAAAAAAACTTTGTAATAAATATTACAACCGAAGATGATATGCGCCTAAACTCTATTATTGATGTTTTGCGCAGCCGAATGATGAAACAACACCTTGACCCCCGCTGCTTGGATGATAGTAAAGAGTATTACCCATCGGGGATGTTTATTAAGAAAGAACTTAAAGCCAAGAATGGTTTGGAAAAAGAAACTTGCAGAAAGATTAATGCGGATATAAAGACATCTAAGCTTAAGGTTTCTTCACAAATTATGGATGACATTATACGTGTAAGCGCTAAAAAGATAGATGATTTGCAAGCAGTTATTTCGCTTTTACGCGGTAAAGATTATGAGCAGCCTTTGCAATTTATTAACATGAAGTAATGAGATTGTTTAAGAAACCTGTTTTTGGGATTTTATTTATTATTGGAGCGACATTCTCCATGCCTTTACTATCTCAAAACTTTGGAGAAACATCCGAACACAAAAAAGTATGGAGAATATTCGGAAGAAAAAAACATAGAGATGCCTATAACCCTTATGTAAAAAACGGAAAGTCAACACATGAGCCAAGTAAAGAGATGGCTAAAGAAAATAAAAGAACTTTGAAACAGCAGGATAAAGCGTTAAAAAAACAAATACGCAAGAATAAACGTGCTACAGGGATGACTAAATAAATATGCTGAAAAAGAACTTCCTTATTATTTCTATTCTTATCGCCATGTTATTGGGAGTGCTAATTGGCACAGTTATCAATAGAAAATATAGTTCTGTTTATGCAGGAATAAAACAACAGTCCATCATTAATTATTCTTCACTCCCTGAAAAAGATCGGCACTATTTAATTAAGCAAATTGACAGAGATGAGAAGCAGCAAAAAAAAGAAGCTTCTTCTCCCTTTTCTCTATTAAGCGATATTTTTCTCCGGCTTATTAAAATGATTATTTCTCCGCTTGTTCTTTCTGTGCTTATAGTAGGAGTGGCTAAAATTGGTGATTTTAAAACCGTAGGCAGAATGGGCATTAAAACACTTGTCTACTTTACCTGCGCTACGTTAATCGCTTTAAGTATTGGGTTAGTTATTGTAAATGTATTTGAACCCGGTAAGAAAATCCATATTGATATGCCGGAAGCGGGCGCAGAAAATGGAGTTAAAATACAACCTCAAACGGCTAAGAACTTTGTTTCTCACATCATACCTGAAAGTGTGATAGATAGCATGGCGCATAACGAGATACTACCTATTGTTGTGTTTGCGATATTCTTTGGTGTGGCAGCTGCATCACTTGGTAATAAAGGAAAGATTATCATTGAGTTTATAGACGCGGTTTCTCATGCCATGTTTAAGGTTACCAATTATGTAATGAAAGCCGCTCCTGTAGGAGTATTTGGCGCGGTTACTGCCGTTGTTATACAACAGGGACCGGGCGTATTAAAAAGTTATGCTTATTTAATTACCTGCTTTTATGGCGGTCTGTTATTTTTTGTATTTGTGGTACTTATGGGCATTTGCACACTCTTTAAAATTAATTTCTTTAAGCTCTTTTCCTTTATTAAAGAACCTGTGTTGCTTGCATTTAGCACAGCCAGTTCTGAAGCCGCTATGCCTAAAACTATTGAGAGACTGGAAGATTTTGGTTTGCGTAACCGTACCGTAAGTTTTGTGCTGCCTCTGGGCTATTCTTTTAATTTGGATGGTTCTATTATGTATATGACTTTTGCCACGCTATTTATTGCGCAGATGTATGGCATTGATATAACCTTTGCCGACCAGATAAAAATGATGTTGATTTTATTGGTAACCAGTAAAGGTATGGCAGGCGTACCCCGGGCATCCTTAGTAGTTATTGCGGGTATGCTTAGCATGTTTCATATACCAACTGAAGGATTACTTCTGCTACTTGCCGTAGACCAGTTGTTGGATATGGGAAGATCGGCAACCAATGTAGTAGGTAATGCGGTCGCTTCGGCAATAGTTGATAAATGGGAGAAGTAATCTATCTGCTTTTTAGTTTCTTATAGAAATTAACAACTAACGTTAAGAGGGGATTTACCTCAATATAACTATAACAATCTCTAACTTCTCCGCCAAACGATATTTTGAATTTACTTATTCCCGGGTGTTGTCGCATATTGATTCCACCAAAATCATACAGTTTTAATCCAAAGTTTTTAAAGCTTAGTATTTCTTTCCAATGCAAATACTTATTGGCATAACCCTGCATTTTTTTATCTGCAATGTCTTTTGGATTATAGGAGTGTAATAAAACCACACGATTAGCGTCGTGCAAATAAACATGCGTAACTATTCTCTCTTCCTTTAGAAAAGCTTCCGAAATAATAATCTTATTTAGTTTCCGCAAAGCCTTTATTCTATTGGGGTTCCATTCTATTTGTTTCTTATTGGCAAACACAGAAAATTCGCTCATTATTTGATTGCATATTTGAGGAGTAGGAGAATAATCTACATGGGTTGTAATTCCGATGCTTTCCGCTTTATGGATGTGGTATTTAAAAGTGCGGTTTATCTTGCTATATAATTCTTCAGAAGATTTCTCTAAATTAATAAGACTGGTTTGTTCTTTTAAGACAGTCTTCTTCCGGCAAGCATCTTTTTCATTACTATAACAAAAAGCATTATAGGTTCCTTTAGTAACTCTCTCGGAGTTATAAAACCAAAATTCTTTTCTTTTAAGGAATAAAAATCGATGCGTTGTAATTTCAAGCATTCCTACCTATTGAGATGTAAAGACCTCTCTAAAGAGAAAATATTCTTGAATGCCTGTAATTGACCATTCATTCTAAAACGAGACTTATAAAAAGGTTCGCTGTACAACTCTATTCTTGGAATTTCAAAATGGTCTCCGTTTAATTTATATTGTTTAGGCAATACGGTTAATCCCATTTTATAACCCACTTCTTTTGCAATCTTTTTAACTTCGTTATTATAGATACCAAAAGGATAAGATATGGCAATCGGAAATTTACCAATTGCCGCTTCTATTTCTTTTCCCGACCTTATTAACTCACATCTTACACTATCTATATGTAGGCCTTTTGATAAAGCAGGGTGTTTGCCTGAATGAGAACCAATTTCAATACCTTCATTTTTAAGTAATCTAATTTCCTCCCAATTAAGCATAAGGTTCTCTGGCATTTCCACATCAGTTATTTGCACCTGTATTTGCCGCATAATATCTTCCTTCCCTTCGTCAGAAATGATTTTTAGTATGGGAGAAAATTGTTTGATAAGCTTTATTTTTTCTTCTAAATCCTTCCATACATTCTTTCTTAAATAGGGAGGAATTTCAATAGATTCTACTTCCAAAGATGTTATACGTGTATTAAGAAGCAAGAAATTAAATAAGTAGGTCCAAGGAGGTAAACATGAATCTACACTATCTGTAATAACATAAATAGATGCGGGCACTTTGTATTTACTTAAAACAGGCATAGCATGCTCAAGAAAATCTTTATAACCATCATCAAAGGTAATAGCGCAAAGTTTTTTTGATTTAGAAGGTTTATAATTCCCCAAAATAGTTTCTTCAAGAGGAACTACTTCAAAGTTTCTTTTAAGATACTTTACAATTCGTTCAAAGTGAGTAGGAGTAATGGGGGGCCATATAGAGTCTGGATTGGGATTAACACGATGAAACAGAAATACTCGAATACTCATATAGAATCAAAGGTAAAGAATTATTTCTTTGACTTTAAATAACCTTCCATTTCATTTAAGCTAAGGGCGTTAAAACAAAACTCTTTTGTAAGCAAACCTTTACGGGCAACACAAGTTCCAAAGTGCATATCATGAAAACCTTTCTTTTCATGAGCATCCGGATTAATAGAAACTTTTACACCTCGCTCCATGCAATAAGGTATCCAACGCCAATCGATATCCAAACGATAAGGATGCGCGTTTAATTCCATTACTACATTATTAGCTGCACAGGCATCAATTACTTTTTTATGATTAACAGGATAACCGGGACGACCAAGTAACAAGCGCCCCGTAGGATGACCCAACATAGTAGTGTAAGGGTTTTCAATAGCTTTAATTAAACGGGCAGTTGCTTTTTCTTCATCCATCTTAAAATGCTGATGGATGGACGCTACTACATAATCAAAGGTTGCAAGAACTTCATTGGAATAATCTAATGAACCATCATATAAAATATCACACTCAGTACCTTTTAGAATTTTAAAGGGTGCTAACTTTCTATTTAACTCATCTATTTCTTTATGCTGGGCAATAATTCTGTCTTCTTTTAAACCATTGGCATAAACAGCACTCTTGCTATGGTCGGCAATACCAAAGTATTCATAGCCCAACTCTTTGCAATAAGTCGCCATTTCTTCTAATGTGTTTGCGCCATCACTATAGGTACTGTGATTATGCAGAATACCTTTTAAATCTTTCTCTTCAATTAAATGCGTGGGGTATTTCTTGTGAATTTCTTCATCAAACAACCCATCTCTCCATTCGGGAATAAAATAAGGTTGATTTAATGCTTTGTAAACATCTTCTTCTGATATAAAGTTTTTATCGGTAAGAGAGTCGAATTTAATTTTCGCTAAATGTTCAGGTGCTGAAGACGTTTTTACCAACTCATAATAAAACTCTTCTTCTGTAACAAAGATAAGATTTACCGGTAGCGGACTTTTAAATTCCTGTTCAAAGACTTCGTCAGATGCAATTAATATATCTATACTGTTTAGCGTTTCGTTCTTTCTATAAATATCTCCGGTTAAACTGATGTTAGAAACGTATTGCAATTCTTTTAATTCCTCTACAAAGCCATCAGCTAATTCTTCCACAGCGGCGTAATGCGCTTTGCCACTGGCAGTCTGCATAAACTCGATACTTTGTTTTATGCTCTCCTGTGTTTTTTGTCCGAAGCCCTTTAAATCAACTAAACGATTTTCATGACAGGCGTACAACAACTCACCCGGACTTTCAACTTCTAATTCTTTCCAGAGTTGCTTAACTTTCTTTGGACCAATGCCTTTAACGGAAAGCATTTCAACTACACCGGCAGGAGTTTCATCTAACAGTTTATCTAACTCTTTTGACGTACCTGCATGAGCAATCTCTACAATGGTTTTAGAAATACTTTTACCTATGCCTTCCTGTTGTGCGATTTTTTCTTCGGTAAAATCTTCGGGAGCAATGTGCATTTTAGATAACCGGAATGCCCCATTAGCCAAAGCTTTAATCTTAAACTGATTTCCATCGTGCAACTCCATCAGTTTGGAGGTAAGCTGTAGTTTTTCGGCTATATCATAACAATCTAACATTTATTTTAAAAGACTTTGTGCTACAATTAAATCTTGAGGATAGGTTATTTTTATATTTTCTTTATTTCCTTCGGTTAAGGTAATTGTGTGTCCGGCTTTTTCTACCACGCTTGCATCATCAGTAAACAAAGGGTTGTAAGGTTGTTTGTATGCTTCAAGTAAAACATCCTTTTTAAAACATTGTGGAGTTTGTACTATTTTGAATTTATTCCTGTCAACCGTTCTGGATTTATTACCACGTATCTTGCGTAACGATTCATTCATGTCAATAACAGGAATGGCAGCACCATCTTTTTCTGCAGCGGCAAAAGCACTTTGTATAGTTTGCAAACTAACCAAAGGTCGGGCCGCATCATGTACTCCAACAATAGTTACGCCTTTCTTTAAAACTGTAAGAGCATTCTTAACCGATTGAAAGCGGGTTGCTCCTCCTTCTACAACTTCTATATTCGTTAAGTTATATTTAGTTTTTATTTCTTCGAACAAATTAAAATAGGCTGCATGTAAGGAGATGATTACCTGTATATCTTTATTAAAAACAAGAAATTTCTCTATACTGTAAACAATAACGGGTTTGTTATTTATTTCAATGAGTTGCTTGGGTAGTTCCGTATTCATACGACTACCCGTGCCACCTGCAACTATAATAATTGCGTACATTTATGCTGAGTAATGCTTTTTATTTACGTAAGCCGAAACAAATATACTTGCTTCATAAAGCATATACAGTGGCACAAACACCGCCATCATGGTAGGTATATCAGAAGTTGGGGTAATAAAAGCGGCAAGCACTAATATCACTACAATAGCATGTCGCCTGTATTTGCGCATAAAGGCGGGAGTTAGTAAACCCAAACGACTAAGGAAATAAACCACCACGGGCATCTCGAATACCAAACCGAAAGCAAGCGTTAGTGTAGTGAGATTAGAAACATACGAATCGAAAGAGATTAAATTTTTTACATCATTGCTTACCGCATAAGGAGCAAGGAAGTTCCAGGTGAGGGGAAATACCATAAAGTAACTGAAGGCAACGCCCATTAAAAATAAAATGGTTGATACAAACACAAAACCTTTTACGGGTTTAGTTTCGGTATGTTTTAATGCGGGAGAAATAAACCGCCACAATTCCCACAACACATAAGGCATACCGAGAATTACGCCCCCGATAAAAGATACCCACATGTGCATGGTAAACTGTCCGGCAAGGTCGGTATTAATCAAGTCTTGCGTGGCAACCTGTATGCAGGCTGAATTATCATGAAACAAATATTGCCCCAGCTTACAGATAACTTTATACGTAATAAAATCCTGATGACGCGGTCCAAATAGAATCTTCCCGAAAAGAATATCGTTATAAAAGAACAGTAAAATACCCAAACCGGCTACTACTCCAAGGCTGCGCAACAAGTGCCAGCGCAGGGCTTCGATGTGCTCGAAGAAGGGCATATCTGTTTTTTGATTTAAATTGTCTGCCATGGGGCGGCAAAAATACAAATAGATTAGTAGATTTACGATTTGACTATGGACAATTTGGCTATTGAAATATGAAAATTGTAACTAAACAAATCGAAAATAATCAACAAGCATTCTTGAAAATACGCGATTGGTGCGCTTATCAGGAGCGCTGCCAGCAAGAGGTGCGCGATAAACTAGATGGCTATGGCTTAAAGACCGATGATGCAGAAAACCTGATTGCCCGATTGATAGATGAAAACTTTGTAAATGAAGAACGCTACGCCAAAGCTTTTGCGGGAGGAAAGTTCCGAATAAAGAAGTGGGGCAAGATTAAGATAAAGCAGGGATTAAAAGCCCACCGCATATCTGACTACTGCATACAAAAAGGGCTGAAAGAGATTGACGATAATGAGTATATAAAAACATTGAAGAAGGTTTTAGAACAAAAGGCTAAAACCATTACCGAGAAGAATCATCTGAAGAAGAAACAAAAACTGGTACGTTATGCCATTGGTAAAGGCTACGAGCAGGATTTAATATTTGATATTTTGAACGGCGATAGCTCAGAGTAGCTATTTTCTTTCTTGCTGCTCCCACATAAATTTACCAATACAATTATAATTCTTACTTTAGCTGCGCAATTGCGAAGCACTCAGCGAAACCAAGAAGAAATAAAAGCGATGAGCTAAATATGGTGGCAAAAACATTACTAAACCAACAGAACTTCGAAATAACGCTTACCCGCCTTTGTCACCAGCTTATTGAAACCCACAACAATTTTGAGAACACGGCGCTGATTGGTTTGCAGCCCCGCGGGGTGTTTCTTTGCAGGCGCATACACAGGCAACTGCAAACACTTTGCAAAAACAAAAACATATTGTGCGGCGATTTGGATATTACTTTTTACCGCGATGATTTCCGCCAGAAGGAACTGATACCCAACCAAACCAACATACCCTTTATTATAGAAAACAAAAACGTAGTGCTGATAGATGATGTGCTGTTTACGGGGCGCACCATACGATCAGGTTTAGATGCCCTGCTGGCTTTTGGCAGACCAAACAAGGTAGAGTTGCTGGTGTTGATAGACAGAAGGTTTAGTCGCCACCTGCCTATACAACCTAATTACGTAGGCAAAACCATAGACAGCATACAATCTCAGCAGGTAAAAGTAGAATGGAAAGAAACCGAAGGACACGATAAAGTAACCTTATTAAACAAATAAATTGACGGTTTAATGATTAACAAAACAACTCTCCCGCAGATAACACAGATTAGCGCGGAAAAATCAGCGAACATCAGCGCAATCGGCGGGAAAATAACTAAATTGTAAATAAACAAATCGTAAATAAAAACAATGAGCCACCTAAGTACAAATCATCTTTTAGGAATAAAAAACATAACGAAGAATGATATTGAACTTATACTAAGCACGGCAAAGAACTTTAAAGAGGTACTTAACCGCCCCATTAAAAAAGTACCCTCACTGCGCGATATAACCATTGCCAATCTTTTCTTCGAAAACTCTACCCGCACACGTACCTCGTTTGAACTGGCACAAAAACGCCTCAGTGCCGATACGGTAAACTTTTCGGCTTCTACCTCTTCGGTTAAAAAAGGAGAAACCCTTATTGATACCGTAAACAACATCCTTGCCATGAAGGTAGATATGGTGGTAATGCGCCACCCCAATGCCGGCGCCTGTGTGTTTTTAAGCAAAAAGGTAAAGAACTGCAAAATAATTAATGCCGGAGACGGCGCGCACGAACACCCCACACAAGCCCTGCTGGATGCCTACTCGATACAGGAGAAACTGGGCTCGCTAAAAGGTAAGAAGGTGGTTATTGTAGGAGATATTCTGCACTCGCGCGTTGCCCTCTCTAATATATTTTGCCTCAATAAAATGGGTGCGCAGGTTAAGGTATGCGGCCCTGCCACGCTCATACCCCGTCATATAAAATCCTTGGGTGTTGAGGTTGAAACCAATTTAAAGAAAGCTCTTGAATGGGCCGATGTAGCCAACATGCTGCGCATACAATTAGAAAGACAGGATATTAAATTCTTTCCTTCCTTGCGCGAGTACACCATGCTATATGGCTTAACCCAGGAAATACTGGACGGACTTAAAAAAGATATGGTGGTTATGCACCCGGGTCCTATTAACCGCGGCGTAGAAATAAGCAGCGAGGTTGCCGATGGCAAAAACTCTATTATACTCGAGCAGGTAGAAAACGGAGTAGCCGTGCGTATGGCGGTTATGTTCTTACTGGCCGGTAAGCAGAATTAAACCCTATCCTAAATCCTTTCCAAAAGAAAGGACTTGCGAGAGCATCCTACTCCCTTTCCTTGATTACAACGGGGGCTTTACGCGCTCCAAGGCAGCTTGCTACCAAATGCTTTAGCATGACCCAAAGGGGTGCCCCAGCGATACCGATAAAAAATAATGAAAAGAGACTGAGCTAATCCTTAAAGCAAAAACAACAGTTTTTTTTGCTTCGAAATTGGGGGGATTTCGTTCCGAAATCAGGGAGTTTTGCTCCGCGTTTGGTCGGGTAGCGGGCTGTGTTAAAAGGAATTAATTACATTTGTTATAAGAAAGACATAAAAACCAGACTACAAACAACTTATGCAAGCCAATAAAAGAAAAGAATTAACAAAAGAACATGATTTAATTATTGGTGCAATACAGAAGGCATTAAAGCATGTGCAAAAGGATATTAGTTTACAAAGAGATAATTTTTACAAAGACCCTGAATACAAAAAATATAAAGGAGTAAGATATGACAAAGGATATACTAAGTGTAAGAATGATGTATTGAAAAGATTTAGCAATGCTTGTTGTGTTTGTTTATCTACAGAGAAGGTTGTGTGGCATCATTTATATAGTTATAAATATTATCCTGATTTAAGAACAGACTTAAATAATGGAGTTTGTGTGTGTGAAGTTTGTCATAGTAATTTTAATGCTTTATATGGAAACGTAAATACTTTAGAACAGTTTATTGAGTTTAGAAATACGGATAAAAATAAAGATGGAAAGAGACTTACTTTTCCAGAAGCTATTGAGTCTAGGAAGAGTAGTTACTTTGGAATAAAAGCTCAAAATACTCATAACATTAAAAATGATTCAACGGTAAAGCACAAACAAACTCCGAAAGAAAAAGAAAATCAAAAAAAGATAATAGATAGTTTTGAAAGTTTAAAAAGTAATATTATCAAAGAAGAGGAAGATCTAAAAAAGAAATATGGTTACGATAAAGGCATCAAAATAAATTTTAGAGGTAAAGAAACTACATCTTTGAGTGCTATTTCAAAGTTATCTAAAGAGTGTACTAGAATAAACACATTAATTAGTTGCAATAAAATAAGAGACAAGAAACTTATGGCTTCTAAATTTCATATGTCAGAGGTAGATTTTTTAAAAAAACTTCAAGACCCCGCACAATATCTTAATTTTACTGATTCAGAAATAACACATCTAAACGATATTAAAATGAATGACTATCCAATAGATAAATATTTTAATGAATAGGTTGTTTCGCGTTATGGGATTGCAGTGCAAAGCCCACAGCCGTGATCGGCGAGGACTTGGAACGGAACGCCCAAACAAGTATTATAATTTATAACTCTTAACTTATAACTTTGTACCCAAATAATAAAACACCATGCAAAAAATTAAAGTAGCCATCAATGGTTTCGGGAGAATAGGAAGAGTTTTTCTTCGTGCTGCCATTAACCGCCCCAACATACAAATTGTAGCCATCAACGATTTAACCGATACCAAAACTCTTGCACACTTATTGAAATATGATTCGGTGCATGGTAAGTTTGACGGTACTATTGCTATTGATGGCGACACCCTGATTATTAATAACCAAAAAATACGCGTGGCTGCCAGTGCCGACCCTGCCAAACTTCCCTGGAAGGAACTGGATGTGGATGTGGTGGTTGAAAGCACCGGGCATTATCTGAACAAAGAATCTGCACAAAAGCATATTGCGGCAGGAGCTAAGAAGGTTCTCATCTCTGCCCCACCAACCGATGCGGATATTAAAACCATTGTATTGGGCGTTAACGATAGCACACTTTCTAAGAATGATGTTATTATTTCGAACGCATCGTGTACTACCAACTGTGCAGCCCCTATGATAAAAGTACTGCTTAAATGGGGTATAGAAGATATTTACATCTCTACCGTGCATTCTTATACCGGCGATCAACGTCTGCATGATGCTCCTCATAAAGATTTGCGTCGTGCCCGTGCCGCGGCTTTAAACATAGTGCCTACATCTACCGGAGCAGCCAAAGCAACTACCAAAATATTTCCTCAGTTAGAAGGTAAGGTAGGAGGATGCGGCATACGCGTGCCTGTGCCCGATGGTTCTTTAACCGATATTACCTGTATTTTAGAACGCCATGCCGAAGCCAAAGAAATTAATGCCGAGTTTAAACGTGCTGCCCAAGCCGAGCTTAAAGGTATTTTAGAATATACTGAAGACCCCATCGTATCAAGTGATATTGTGGGCAACCCGCACTCCTGTATTTTAGATGCCGAGTTTACTGCCGTGGTAGGCAACATGGTAAAAGTAATTGGCTGGTACGATAACGAAGGCGGCTATAGCAACCGCCTTGCCGATGTGATAGAAAAGTGGTTTTCTTTGTAGGGACTTCTGTCATTACTGAGCAAAGCGCGGCAACTTTTTAATTAAAAGATTGCTTCGTTATTCTTTACAAACCGATATGCTGGGTAATACAGTAAAAACAACTCATCACTCATAATTAACATTAGCGATTTAAGCAAGGGAGTTTATAACCTCAACGTTTCAACTGTCGAAATGACAAAGTAGATTGCTTATTGATTATTTTGCTTATTTTTGAGTTCAATATATAAGTTATGATTAAGAAAACTATTTTTAGTAAACAGTTATCAGTTATCAAGTATCATTTTTTACCGCTAATTGCTTACTGTTTACTGCTAACTGTAACCTGCTCCGCTCAGGATAAACAAGAAGATGTTACCAAAATGGTACGCGAAGTAATCAACGTAAGTGTAGATAAATCGCTGTTTAAAGTGGCAATTCCTGCCCCACCTGCTCCTGTAACAGATAAAAAAGGAAAAAAAGTAGCGGATGCTCCTCCGGCTGATGCCGCACCCGATACCGGCGCTACTACCATGCCCGCACCCGTTTCTGAACTGGCTAAGCGCGCTCAAATATGGATGGATACCAAACCTACAGGATATACCAAAAGCAATTGCGCTAATAATGGCAAAGGCGTTACTTGTCAGGTTTCGTTTCCCTATAAAGTAAAAGAACTGAACCCTACCGACAAGGTTGAAGGAGAAATTACGATGACGGTTACAATAGAAGCCAAGGAAGGCAAATACCGCTATACCATTAATAATATAAAACACAAAGCAACCGTTGCCGAATCGAGCGGTGGAGATGTATATGCCGTTGTACCCGAGTGCGGTTCTATGAAATTGACCGATTTAAGCTGGAAACATATTAAAGCCGGTGCTTTTGCCGATGCCAAAATGGTTGCCGATGATTTAAAAACCACTATGGCTAAGTTTAGCGGCGACGCCCCTAAAAAAGACGACTGGTAGACCTACCTAAAGCTTACTGTCAATTAACAACTTGTGAGAAAAATTACGCTTGCAGGAATATGTATTTGTTATATATTCGCCTAAAATTAATAACACATGAAAAAAATATTATTTGCACTTGCTTTAATAACAAGTTCGTTATTAAACGCGCAGGATAATTGGCAAAACTGCCTTAAAACGGGCTACAACGCCGGTTATGTTGAATTTAATGGTGTACAAGCCTTTAACAACAATCTGTATTTTGCCGCTGATAGTAGCTATACGGATAATACTACTTATAACACCTTACATAAAATAATGCTTTATGTTTCTACTACAGGAGATTCTACAAACGGCACACCGATAACCGGCGTAAGTGCCTATACCGCGACCGATACCGCCAGCACTATTGCAGCTATGGTAGCTAATAGTAATTACTTATTTATGAGTACAGTTGTAAATTCTTTTGGCAGCTCAACCAATATTATTCCTAAAGTATACAGATACGATGGTATTAGTAGCTTTATACAATATGGCAACATTAACCCATATAACTTGCCGGCAAATAATTCAATTGATACAAGCATATCATATAACTATCAGCTGGGAATTTCAACTATAGCATTATTTTCTCCTACAGGTGGCAATGATACTATTTATGCTTTTCTTTCACCCGGATATAACGCAAACTATAGTTTAAATAATGTATCTGTTTGGAAAGCACCGGCAACCTTAACCGGAACAAATACTCCAACATGGATTTTAGCAGATACTTTTTCTACGGCTTCAGGTATTACAACTACGTATGATGCTAAAGTTTTTGCAGGTCAATTATATGTAGCTGCCAATAGTGATAGTGGCGGAATAGTATTACGTACCATAAACGGAACTACCTGGGATACCGTTTTTAGAGTTAATACAGTTAAAGCCTTATTGGGCGTAAGTAATGCTGCTGGTACCAATATTACAGCTTTAGAAATTTATAACAACAAATTAGTGGCTGCTATATCCGTTAATGGTAGCCCGGCTAATGGATATAATCTTTGGTACACCAAGGATTCTTCCGGTGCGCCAACCCAAACTTGGAATTACTTAACCGGACATAAAGATTCTTTGATAACCAGTAACTGGGGCACTATTACTGACATGAAAGCCGCTGCCGGAAGATTGTGGGTACAGAATGAAGAGATGGGAAGTATTAACAGTCCGCAAGTATTTTACTATTATGAAAATGGAGCTGATACCGGGGTTTACCAATCTACCGGAAATACCGGCTATGAAAATGGAGTAAATCAATACTCGGATATTAATGTATCAGGTACTTTTAAATTAGAGTATTTTAACGGGCAGATATATTCCTCCGGAGACTTTCAAACACAGAATATGGATAGATTAGCTCACAAACCTTTATTCAATAAACCTGTTAAAAAAATGGGGGAAAGAGTAAATAACAACCATTCCATTTCCGGTCTCCCATCCTCCAATACCGAATGGGGTGTTACCTGGAGGTTTAACCCCGTTAACCCAAGCGGTGTTACCATTACAGACACTATTGCTACCGGTACCGGATTTTGCAATAACAATGGCCTGTATGTAGGCGGCACTGCCACCAACGCGTCTTGGTTTAATTGGTATATAAATGATAGTTTATTTTATCAGGGTTCAAAACAAGATACCACTATTTACCCGGTAACTAAAGACACCGGAACAGTTACCCTGATGTTAAAGGCTTATAACGGTGTAGATAGCTCAAGTCAGTTTGTTACGGTATTAACTAAAACCTTAACTATACATGCCGCGCCCACAGCGGCATTAGCTACATCTTCATACACCAGTGTTTGCCAAGGACAGGCAGATACCTTAAAAGCTGTAGTTACAGGTGGCACAGGACCTTATCAGTATAGTTGGTGTCTTATAAGTTTCCCTCTTTCAAACGTAGTAATGGATACGGTAAAAAGCAGCACGGCTATTACACCCGTAACGTTTACTATAGCATCAACAACTTACCCCTCTTCAGTTGGATTAACGGTAAAAGACCACTTTAATTGCGCGTTCACTTCATCAAATAATATATCCGTTACCGTAAACGTATCAGACAGTTTATCCGGCTTGATAACTGATACCAATAGTATATTTATCACATCGGGCAAGGTTTATTTATTTAAATTAAAAACAAGCAATGTAGGGCAACTTGATACAACAAGCGTAGATAGCCTAACGGCAACAACAAACGGCAAATATACATTCCCTAATTTATATTATGGCAATTACTACATCAAAGCCGTTGCCGATACAAACGTTTACAATAATATGGCCGGCACCTATTATGCCGATTCTACAAACAAATACAAGTCAACCGCGTTCCAGTGGGATTCAGCCCTTATTATCAAACACCATGGCTGTACCGCCAAAAACGATACCGGGTTTAATATTAAAGTTATTCAACTTCCAACTCAAACAGGGCATGGTACTATATCGGGAACTATTTCGCAAGGAACCGGATATGGCATGAGGTTAGCAAACAACGGAAACAATCAACCTTATGGAGCTCCGTTAAAAGGTATTGATGTTAAATTAGGTAAAGTTCCGGGTGGAGGCTGTGCCGCCCGTACCTCAACAAATTCGAGTGGTACATTTTCATTTACAGCTGTTGATACGGGAAGTTATATGATTTATGTAGATATACCTAACTACGGTATGCAAAGCGTAAGGTCGGTTACCATAGCCCCTACCGATACCAACAGCATTAACAATAACTATTATGTAGATTCTACCATGATACGCATATTGCCTACCAATATTATTACAGCCGCTATTTGCCATGGAGACACCTTTAAAATTGGTAATCACCATCATGATACCGCCGGCGTATTTATGGATACGCTGCAAACAGCTCACCTTACCGATAGTTTGGTTATAGTAACCTTAACGGTAAACCCATTACCGGATACAAGCATATCCATTGCGGGAAATTACACCATAACCTCTCACGCATCTTCATCGGCTACTTTTCAATGGGTAAATTGTGGCAATAACTACTCTGCTATTAATGGTGCTACCGGTCAAAGTTATGCGGTTCCCACAGGTGGAGATTACGCGGTAATTATAACTCAAAACAATTGCAAGGATACAAGCAGGTGTAAAGTTGTAGCCCTTGCAGGCATAAACCAGGTAGCGGGTAGTAACCAACAGTTAGAAATATACCCTAACCCAAACAATGGTACGTTTAGTATTGTAACCAATACCATACAAAATGTGCAATGCGCTATGTATGATGTAAACGGTAAGTTAGTATTAAGTCAAACTATAACTAATGGCAAAGCCGATATAGATGCCGGCACATTAGCCGAAGGGGTTTACAACATAAGTCTGATAAGCACCGAAGGAGTTGTAAATAAACGATTAGTTATTACGAGGTAGTTTTTTACTGGAATTGGCAACTCTTTCTATATAGGCAAAGGGCATTCTTAACAAGGATGCCCTTATTTTTTATGCACGGTTTAGCTTTTCAGAAAAAGAGTATTGTGTTTTCCTAAAGTAGTATCTTCGTCATCGTTATATGAAAAACCTTGAAATGAAAACAAAATACAAATTATACAGATTAGCAAGCCTATTAACTATTGGCTATTGCCTAATAACTAATGTAGCAAACGCTCAAAACATATACACTATTGCCGGAAGTGGTCCGTGTTGTGGTTCAGGCGGTAGTTATAGTGGAGATGGGGGACAAGCGACAGCTGCAAGGTTAGAAGCCGCATTTTCTGTTGCAATAGATAATGCTGGCAATTTACTAATTGCAGATAATACTAATCATCGAATACGAAAGGTAACTACAGCGGGTATTATAAGCACATTTGCCGGAAATGGAACGGCTGGTTATACAGGAGATGGGGGGCAAGCTACTGCGGCTGAAATAAACAACCCTATAGGAATATCTTTAGATATTTTGGGTAATGTTTATATAGCAGATGGGACAAACAATTGTATACGTAAAATAAATACTGCAGGTATTATATTAACTGTAGCGGGAACCGGAACGGCAGGCTTTAGTGGAGATGGGGGGCAAGCTACTGCCGCCGAATTAAATACTCCTCATGGCGTGTCTTTTGATGCCGAAGGAAACATGTATATAATGGATCAGGGTAATCAAAGAATACGTTTAGTGAACTCATCCGGTATAATAAGTACAATTGCAGGTAATGGTACTGCCGGTTATAGTGGAGATGGCGGGCAGGCTACTTTGGCAGAAATAAATTATGCGTCTTGGATTTGCTTTGATATGACAGGCAATTTATATATAGCTGATAGTAATAATGAACGTATACGTAAAATTAATACGACAGGTATAATTTCAACTGTGGCCGGAAATGGAACGCAAGGCTATAGTGGAGATGGTGGACAAGCTACCGCTGCGGAAATGTCAAACCCCGCGGGAATAATTGCGGATGCATCAGGTAGTTTATATATACCCGAATCTCAAAGTTATCGGATTCGTAAAATAAGTTCTGCTGGTATTATAAATACTATTGCCGGAAACGGAACAATGGGTTATACTGGAGATGGGGGTAATGCAACGGCCGCAGAACTTTCGTTACCTGCAGGAGTAACTATAGATGCGGCTGGTAATGTTTATGTAGCTGATGATTTAAATTATCGTGTACGAGTTATTACTGTACCGTTAACGGTTGTGGCAAGTACAAATACAATCTGTGCAGGCGGTACAGCGAGTATAACTGCCAATGGTGGAGCTATGAGTTATAAATGGTCTCCTTCAACAGGATTGAGTTCTAATACAGGAAGTCTAGTTGTTGCAAGTCCTACCGTAACAACTACATATACGTTAATTTCATCTTTGTATAATGTTCCAACAGGTACAACAACAATAAAAATAACTGTTAATAATCCAACCACAGCTACAGTAAATCCTGTGGGTTGCAGTAGTGTAACGGTTAATGCAACAACCTATACCGCTACAGGCACCTACACGCAAAACCTAACCAACGTCAAAGGATGTGATAGTACACTTACTATAAATGCAACCATAAACCCTATACCAACACTTAGCTTTACCGCAAGCAGCACTTGTTTGGGTACAGCCGTAAATATTACGAACACAAGTACTAACCAAGCATCCATTGCTACCTGGAGTTGGACTTTTGGCGATGGAAGTACAAATAATACAGCTACTCCACCGGCGCACACCTATACAACCGCGGATTGTTATTCGGTTGTTCTTACGGCAACAAATACAAGTGGTTGCGTTGGTTCTTTTAATACCACTGCTTATGTACATGCTAACCCAACAGCTACCTTTAATGCTTTTGAAGCTTGCCTTGGAACCCCATCAGACTTTATTGATATGTCTTCTGTTTCAAATCCTTCTTGTCTTAACGACCAAATAACATCATGGCAATGGGCTTTTGGAGATGGGGTAACAGCTACTTTTACTACCGGTACCGTGCCCGATACGGTTAAACATACCTATGCGTCTTGTGGTGCCTATAATATTACTATGACTGTAACTACTAACAGTGGATGCTCAAATACAATTGCCCTTACCGGCGATAGCGTATTTTGTTTACCTGTTGTAAGTGCGCCGCCAAGTTTTAGTATTTGCCCGGGTACAACTGTTCCCTTACAAACATTTACTTCAACGGTTGCGAACGGAGGTCCTGCCTCTGCCGCTTGGCTTGCTCTTTCTACTCGAACAGGTGTACCTGCTATTGATTCTACAAATGGAGGATTTACTACTGTTCCTGCTTATAACAGTAAATCACAAAATCTTTCTTGTGGTACTTTAGTAGATACAATAGAAGCAGTTGCTGTTTCGCGAGTAGGTTGCCAGGGTAACCACACTTTTTATACAGTAACGTTATATCCTACTCCATACTTACACCATATGCCACATGATAGTGCCTGTGCCAATCAAACTATAGGCATACCAAGTTTTACCGCATGCCCTGTAAATTCAACTATTACATGGACAAACAGTAATACCGGAATTGGTCTTGCTCCGGTTGGAACAGGAAATATTGGCCCTTTTACAGGAACCAATACAAGCAACGTATTAAATACAGCTCAAATAAATGTTGTGCCAAGTGCAAATGGTTGTATGGGTAACGATTCTTCTTTTACAATTACTGTTAAACCAATACCGGTTATGACAGTAACAGGGGCAACAGTTTGCCCTGGAAATAACGTGCCTTCGCCAATGATAAATACTAACCCTGCCGCAGGGGTTAATTATAGTTGGACGGTTGCTAACTATACTAACATAGGTATGCCTGCATCTGGCACAGGTACACCCATTGCTTATATAGCTCCAAGCAATACTACTTTAACCAATCAAATAGGGATAGTAACTTATACGCCGGTTTTAAGTGGTTGTGTTGGTTTAACCGCTACAGATACTATTAATTTAAAACCAACGCCTTTTATGCAACCAATAGCTAATCAATATGTATGCCCTAATAGTATGACAAGCCCTGTAAGCTTTGCTACTTTTCCACCTTCTGTAAACTCAACCTATAATTGGAGTTACAATGCCGGAGGTGTTCCAACAACAGGCAATACAAATTTATTTCCCGGTATAGGTCCAACAATTAATAGTGGCTCTACAACAATTTCTATGGTAGTTTCTGTAGAACCTACTTTAAACGGATGCCAAGGACCTGATAGTACGTTTACCTTATTTGTATATCCAATGCCTACAACAAGTGTAACTGGGGGCATGGCAAGTATACCGTTAACCGCTATAGCTTCGCCAGCTAATTACCAATGGATAAATTGTACTGATAATAAAACTCCTGTAGTTGGTGCTACTAATCAAACTTTTGCATTAGGTCAAGAGAATTACTATTATGCTGTTATTATCACTCAGAATAATTGTACAGATACTAGTTCTTGTTATGTAGTTAATTATGAAGGAATACCTACCTATTCAAATAATAATAACGCAGTAAATATATACCCCAACCCCAATAATGGTATGTTTAGTATTGTTAGTAGTGCCAACCATGACGTGCAATGCACTGTGTATGATGTAACCGGTAAGTTGGTACTAAGTCAAACTATACAAAACGGCAAAGCCGATATAGATGCCGGTGCATTAGCCGAAGGGGTTTACAACATAAGTCTGATAAGCACCGAAGGCATAGTAAACAAGCGATTGGTTATTACGAGGTAGAACCGTTGTCTCTCAAGTAACAGAAGCGATTCGGTACTTAACGGCAGCAGGGGGAGTATAACTATTGCTTGATAATTCGGGTTAAACTATTCTGAGTTTGTACCATATAAATACCCGGCGCTAAATCAGCTATGTTTAGTGTTAAATGCTGTGAGTTAAATGGCACTTGCTTTACAATATTGCCCAGCATATCAATAACTTTCAGTGTTGCGTTTTCATTTGCCATTAAACATTCAATATTTAAAATATCGATAGTGGGATTTGGATAAACTGTAATACCATTATTACCCTCCGCTATTTGTTTAATACCTGCACAGTTTTGTAATATTACCGATACAGGCACCGCAGTACTTGTACAAGCCTCTTGAGCCACCTGCCAGTTATAGAAATAATAATAGTGGAGAGAATCTACGTCATTGCCTGTAATGCTAAGTAAAGAACCTATATTAAACGGATATGGAATAGAACCCGAAGCTAGTGAGTTGCGGTATAAATTAATATTGTTTCCGGCAGCGGCCAATGAATAACCTGTTCCCTGAGGCACTTTCCAATTTAGAGTAATGGTGTTTTTTCCGGAAGCAGTTATTGTTGGTGTATAGCTTTGAAGGGTATTTCCCATATTATCTAACAGTTGCATTTGCGGTTGAGCGGATGTGCTTTGCGCGTATATATCTACGGTTTCAATAATAACCGCCTGATTGGTATTAAAAGTAAGTCCATGCGCTGCGTTTAAATAAGCGCCTGAACCCACAGTCGTATAGGTAGCAGGTCCGCCATAAACAGAGGTAAACGGATTGGTGTTTACCGCATAAAACGTTGTATTGTTGGTAAGCGTTGGAGTTACAAAAGTATTACCTGTAGCTAATTGATTACCCAAAGAATCCTGCCAAACAATGGTTCCGCTACCGGTAGCGGATAAAGTAGCCGTACCTGCACCGCAAGCTGTGGCGGTTCCACTTGCAACAGGCGCCACCGGAGTGGTAATAGTAATGGTAGTGTTTGCCGTATCTTTTAAATTTCCTGCACAAGCTGTAGTAAGTAATTGAACACTATAAGTACCGGCTGCCGTATAGGTATGCATAGGATTAAGCGTAGTGGTATTGCTTGTTCCGTCTCCAAACAACCACTTGTAGGTAGACGCGTTTGCAGAAGTATTTGTAAACTGTATAGGGGCAGGTACAAAACATAAAGATGATTGACCTCCAGCACTGAACGCTGCCGTTAAATTAACCGTTGTAGCATAAGAGAAATAACTGATAGATTGGTTATTGAAAGCGTTGCTATCTGTTACTCCATTAGGGTTACTGGTATAACAAGTAAGGGAATGCGTACCGATAGTTGAAGTCATAGAAGGTAAAGTAACATTAGTTGAATGTCCTCCGGCAAGAGAGCCCGTCCAGCTTTGTGTTTGAACCGTACCATTATCTAACTGAAAATTAAGTGTACAAGAAGTAAGTGTACTTGAACCAAAGTTTTGCAAAGTAATAGTAGGTATAAAGGTGCTTGAACATATCACACTATTGGGAGCTGTAATAGCCAAAACACCCGCATCAACAGCAAGTGGCGGCATAGGCTCAATACCAATAACGGCTTCATGGTCTATAGAAAAAATATAACTACCGGTATTTAAATTATTAAGAAAAAAGAACCCATCATCAGAACCACTCCAACCCCAGTTCATGTGAAAGTAATTATTGGTATCAACGCCATCCAAAACCCATGTATGCCCTTCTCCTGAAGTGGTAGAACCTACATACTGAACAACTCTTCCGTTTACTAATTCATTTATCATCATTTGCGTCCAAACCGAATCTACAAAGTTCGCCCTGTATAAACCTTGTATCGTATAAGGGTCGTAACCAAAATATTTTATATAAGAACGTTGCGCGCAAATAGAATCATCTGCCGTAATAACCCATGCACCGCTGCCGCTTGGGTCATAATCCATCTCCACACTCACGCCGCAATCATACATCAGTTGTGCCACGGCGGCATTTGAAGAAGCTAAAGGCATAGCACTCCAGCTATAGGTAGTTGCCGCATAATTAGCAGATAAGGTTCCGTAGTTATTTGTAAATGCAGCTCCATCCAGTGAGCTTGTGGTGCAATCGCAATAAGAGCTTGAGCCTGTTCCTTTAGGTGGATAATTCCAATATTTCATTACCTGCGCCATAGCTGTAGCTACACACCCGGTAACAGAGCCACCCGGACACAAATTATTATACCCCGGATTACCACCACCACTTTGGTCCCATGTTGTTTGACAAAGAGGTCCTATACTATACGAAGTTGCAGATGCCATAGAAGCATGATTATTTAACCTGCTACTATTAGTAACATAAGTACCCATCCATTCTTTAGCAATATGTGCATCGGCAACCACATTTTTTCCGCGCATATCTTCTACTTCCAGCTTACGTTTTCTTAGCCAACCCGCTGTATTTGATTCAGGCTGCGGAACAACAAACTTATTCTTAGTTGAATAGCCTATAATAGGATGTGCCGCGTCATCGGCGGTAACTATCACAAAACCATTATCGGCATTAAATACATAGTAAACAGGCAAACCATTGGTCGATTTCTCGGTATAAGCAAGGCTCATATTTACTGTCTGCGCCGCGGCGCTTCGTTTATAAAAAGCTTCCGCTACTTGCTGTGCCGCTTGTGGTGTAACGGGTTTTGCATTACAAGTAACAGTTACGGCAAGAGTTAAAATCATCTGCGCTAATTTGCGAAATCCGTGGCTTCTCTTCATGATTAAATAGATTGTTGTACTTAATTTAGTCCGACAATATATATCCTCAATACCCCTTTTGTTCTTTAAAAAGGATAGAGTCTATGTTTGCGATTATAAGCGGAAAATAATTGGTATCAAAGGCAAGGTATTTTAACCTAATACCTATTCGCTATTAACTAATAACTACTTAACAATAGTAATTACCTGAGATTTGCTCTTACCCAACTCCCATTCAAGCTTGCCGTTATACCAAACCTTTTCTATTTTGGTGCTGCCTTTTTCTTTCTTAATCTTACACTTAATAACATCAGTGGTAGTCGCATTTAGTTTCAAAAATAATTCTTCTCTTTCTAAAAATACACGAAGGTGGTAAGTGTTAGTTTCTATATCCTTATACATAAACTGATTGTTAGGATAATCCATGTGAGGTTTATCTATCTTCACTTTCTTTCCATTTTCTTCATAACAAAGAGCAATGTCTTTATAGGAGTAATGAGTATCATTGGCAGAATCCAGCAAGTCATTGCCGGCTTTATCTTTAAAGGCAATATCTATATTTATATTTACCAAATAAGCCGATTTTGTCTTTGGGTGTTCTTTTGGTTTGGTCGTTTCAGTTTGGGCAAAAGCGTTCAGACTAATTATCCCTGCAATTAAAATCAATGTCCTTTTCATAAGTTGAAGTTATTTGTTGTTGGCTATTTTAGTGACAATTTGCTCAAAAGTTAAGTCAGTGTATCTGTCGTCTTTGGTTTTAAGGGTATATTTCTCTGTATTCATTTCGTTAGAGCCAATCACAATCGAATACGGAATGTTTTTTTTGGTAGCGTAATCAAACTGCTTGTTTATCTTTTTGGTAACATCGGGGTATATCTCTGCCCTCACTCCCATCTTTCTTAGTTTAAACAGCAGTTGACAACCATGTTGCTGCTCTTCCTCGCCCATGTGCATTACTAAAACCTGTGTATGTTCTTTGTTTAGTTTATCGGCATTAAACAAGTTCAGCTCCTCCATCACATCATATATCCTGTCTATACCAAAAGAAATACCCACCCCGCTCATATTAGGCAAACCAAATATACCCGTCAAATCATCGTACCTGCCACCGCCGGTAATGCTTGGCGTAAACGTACCTGCATTGGCTTTTACTTCTATAATAGTGCCTGTGTAATAATTAAGACCACGAGCAAGGGTTATATCAAGTTCAACACTCTTTTTAACCTTATTCAAAATATATTGCACCTCCTCCATACCTTTCTTACCAATTTCACTGGTTTCTAAAAAGGTTGTTAGAGTATCCAACTTCTCTCTTATGTTAAGGAAATTTAATACGAGTTTATTAAATAGCACATCTAATTTTTTTATACTTTCTTCCGACACTCCCTTTTCTGACATCTCTTGATAAACAAGTTCGCTTCCAATTTTATCTAACTTATCAATAGCAACGGTAATGTCTATCAATTTATCTGATGCACCAATCACTTCCGCAATACCCGCCAATATCTTCCTGTTATTAATCTTAATGGTTACAGGTATCTTCAACTCACTATACACATCATCCATCAATTGTATAAGCTCCACCTCATTCACTAATGAGTTGCTTCCTATAATATCCGCATCGCACTGGTAAAACTCACGGTATCTGCCTTTCTGTGGTTTATCGGCTCTCCAAACAGGTTGCATCTGAAACCTTCTAAAAGGAAAGGTAATTTCATGCTGATGCATTACTACATAGCGGGCAAAAGGCACAGTAAGGTCGTAACGCAAAGCGCGCTCGGTAAGCAATTCCGTATTCTTCGATTTCTCAAGACTCAACCTAAACTCTTCCAGCAACTTCTCTTTATCCTTACTCTCGTGTATGCGGCTGTTCAGTATTTTATACAAAAGCTGGTCGCCCTCATCCCCATATTTACCCGTAAGCGTACTCAGGTTTTCCATGGCGGGGGTTTCAATCTGCTCAAAACCATACAGGCGGAAATACTTCTTTATCGTATCAAAAATATAATTGCGGCGAGCCATCTCCACCGAGTTAAAATCGCGTGTGCCTTTAGGTATAGAGGGTTTCATACTCATAATTAAACATGCAAAACTAACAATATTAAAACAATATCCTTCCTACCTTCTCCTTTGGAAAAGGGCTGGGGATGAGATAACCCTATCCTTCTAATACATTAACACCCCCCTGTTTTCTTTACTTCAACCCATCAAATCTCAGTAAAACACAGGTAATCCGTTGCTTTAATTTTTAATTCTTAATTTTGAATTCTTAATTATCGCGATGAAGATTTCATATAACTGGCTCAAAACACTTATAAATTCAGACCCAAAGTCTCAAGACTCAAGACTCCTGACTCCCATGCAGATTTCCGAGGCGCTTACCGATTGCGGACTGGAAGTTGAAAGCATGGAGAGCTTTGAAAGCATAAAAGGCATGCTTAAAGGCGTGGTTACCGGACATGTTATTGAGAAGCAAAAACACCCTAATGCCGATAAACTAAGCCTTACCAAGGTAGATGTGGGCAATAATACCATTTTAAACATTGTTTGCGGAGCGCCTAATGTAGAAGCTAACCAAAAAGTGCTGGTATCAACTGTTGGAAGTGTGTTGCATACATTTGGTGGAGAAACTATTGAAATTAAAAAATCTAAAATACGCGGCGAACTTAGCGAAGGAATGATTTGTGCCGAAGATGAACTGGGTATTGGCAATAGTCATGCAGGTATTATGGTGTTGCCGGAAAACACTCCGGTAGGCATGCCCGCAGCAGAATATTTGAACCTCTATACCGATACTGTTTTTGAAATTGGATTAACTCCCAACCGCGGCGATGCGGCTTCCCACCTGGGTGTTGCCCGCGATTTGGTTGCCGTTCTTAATTGCAGAGAGAATACCAATGAAAATCAAACCCATCTAAACGGCATTAAAGAACTACCCGAAGCTTCGGGTATTTTAAGCATGGAGGTTAAGGTGGAAGATGCTGCCTGCAAGCGTTACAGCGGCGTTGTTATAAGCGGGGTTACGGTGGCTCCTTCTCCGCAATGGTTAAAGAATTACATTACTGCCATTGGTTTGCGTCCCATCAACAACATTGTAGATATTACCAATTTCGTCCTCCATGAAACCGGGCAACCCCTGCATGCCTTTGATGCCAATGCTATTGAAGGGAATCAAATCATCGTTCGCAGTGCTAAAGAAGGAGAAAAGTTTGTTACCCTTGATTGTGTAGAACGTACTTTAAAGACTGGCGATTTGGTTATTGCCAATGCCAAAGATGCCATGTGCATTGCCGGTGTATTTGGCGGTCTGCATAGCGGGGTGAGCGATAAAACAACCGCTATCTTTTTAGAATCTGCTTATTTTGATGCTACTTCGGTTAGAAGAACAGCCAAGCACTTGGGTTTAAAGACCGATTCTTCTTTCCGTTTTGAGCGCGGGACCGACCCCGAAATGACAGTTACAGCGTTGAATCGTGCTGCTAACCTTATCTTAGAAATTGCCGGCGGACAAATATCCTCTGCCGTTACCGATATTTATCCGGAGAAGATTGAGCCTTATAAAATCGCCTTTTCTTTCTCTAATTGCGATGATTTAATTGGGAAAGCCATTGACAGAAATACCATTAAGAACATATTAAAATCAGTAGGTATAGAAATTATTCAGGAAGGCGCTGATGGTTTATTGCTGCATGTACCGAGATATAAATACGATGTTACCCGCGAAGCTGACGTAATTGAAGAAGTGCTGCGTATATATGGCATGAACAATGTGGGTTTAAGCGGAAAGATAAGCTTCTCTTTATCCAACAACCAAACTGATATTACCCATAAGGTTGATACCGAAATTGCCTCCTTGCTTGCCAATCAGGGCTTTTACGAGGCCATGAACACCTCGCTTACTAAAAGCAAATACACCCAAAACGATGAAGATGTGGTTGCTATGCTTAACCCACTTAGCAGCGATTTATCTGTCCTCCGCCCTACCCTGCTCTATGGTTTGTTAGAGACCGTTGCTTATAACATTAACCGTCGTAATTTAGACTTAAAGCTTTTCGAAAGTGGAAAAACCTATCATAAAAAACCAACCGGAGACTTCCCATATACCGAACACAAACAAATAGCCCTTGTTATCAGCGGTAAAAAACATGAAGCAAACCACCATCAACCCAAGCCGGGTGAAGTAACTTTCTATACCCTGAAATCTCATGTTGAAGCCGTATTTCATAAACTGGGTATTGCTTATAAAGCCCAAAATGCAGAACATCCCTACCTGTCAGGCGCATACCAATATCAAGTTAAAAACAAAGTATTGGCTGTAGTCGGTACTGTTAATATCACTCTTTTAAAAAGTTTTGATGTGAGTCAACCCGTATTTTATGCCGAGTTATATTTAGACGCCATATACAAACTTGCCTTTAAACCTGTAACCTATATAGAGCCTTCTAAGTTTCCGGTAGTTAAAAGAGACCTAGCTTTATTAATAGACAAACAGGTTACCTATTCCGATCTTGAGAAATTAGCCTTTGAAACCGAAAGAAACTTTTTGAAAGAAGTATCTCTATTTGATGTTTATGAGGGAGATAAAATCCCTGCAGGAAAAAAATCATACGCACTTAGTTTTACCCTCCAAAACGACGAAGCTACCCTAACCGAAAACCAAATTATTAACACTACCAACAAACTGATTAAGGTTTTCGAGGAGAAATTAAGCGCCACTATTAGATAGATAACTAACTGTTTTTTAGTTGTTTATTAAATTTCATATAAAGTCATTATTAATACGAATTAACCTCTTCCTAACAGGATACTAACCTATTTTAAACAAGTTCCTTTACTAATATTAAATTAGACCAACAAGCTTTTTATATAGCTCAATATTAATGACTTGTTAACAATTTGTCCGTATCTTTGTAGTCCACCAAAAATAACTCATGTTCGAAATCTTAAATCATTTCAAGAAAAAGTATCAACCTCTTACCAAAGATGGTTTACGCTTTGATGGTCTTTCGTTAATTGACGTAAAGCGCAAGAAACACGTTATCATGATTTCTAAACCTTTTGTGTTTGATAACCGCAAGTTACCAAAGTCTTACGATGGACTTGCTATCAAGTCTAAGATTGAAGGCGGGCTTCCTGAAGAATTTAATGTGGATGCAAGAAAAGAATATATCTGGGCTCCTCAGCGTTTTGAGAAGTTTGTAGATCGTTGCTCAGATGAAATCCGCAAGAAATTTAAGCAGCCTGATATGAGTCGTACCGATATGCTGGATGCGCTTGCTTTTGGCAATTTTGCCGAACATAAAAAGAAATGTAAAGAGCTTTTAAGCGAGGGGAAAATTCCACCGCTTTCTCTAAACTAAAAGTGGTTTTATTTTTTAATAGGGTTAAACTTTAATTCTACTTTTTGAACAAGAATCCTGCCGAAAGGCGGGATTTTTTGTTTCTAACAGGTAGGTTTTTTTATCAGATAATGTGCAAACAAACAAATTATTTTCCTTTAGTTTCAGGTTTTACCTCGCTAATTTTAAAAGGAATAGGGATGTTAAACACCACTTTTTGGGGCATATCATTCTTTCTGCCCGGTTGCCATTTGGACATGCCTTTAACCAAGCGCAAAGCCTCGGCATCTAAACTTGGATAAACAGATTTTTGAACAAAGATATTTTCAATATTTCCCTTGGCAGTAACTGTAAATTTAATAAACACACTCCCTTCTATTCCTTTTTCAAGCGCATCTTTAGGGTACTTCATGTTATCTAACAAATATTTTTTAAGCGCTATCAGTCCTCCCGTAAATTCAGGTGTTTGGTATGAGGCATAAAACGCGGTATCTTTTCCTTTATCGGTATAACAAGCGCCTTTAACTAATTTACCGTTTTTATATTCTTCGTCTCTTCTAAGCTTTGCGTTGGGGTAGTAACTTTTCAGGTTTCCTTCTAAGTTTCCGTGTAGGTAATTCTCAACACGCATCAACCTTCCTATATCATAATACAACTTCCACTCGCCTTCTTCCACATTCTTTTTATACTCACCTTCTTTAATAAGTATGCCCTTCTCATTAAAGTATTTAAAATAACCTTCGTACAATTCGGGATGCAAGGATGTAAAAGAGCCATCCATTTGCAGCACCTTATTCTTATAATAATCCTGCACTACGTAGAGATTGTTCTCTCTTTTTATCAGGCGATAAAACTCGGCTTGCGCTTTGTTGGTTTCGTTCCAGTCTTCGGTAAAATAAACGGTATCAACTTTGGCGTTTTGCGCGAAGGAAACAGATGCGAGAAGCAAGAGACAAGAGGCAAGATGAATTTTAAAATTCAAAACCAAGTATTACTTTTTCTTGGCGCAAACCAAGATGACATCCTTGTTGCTGCTCCAATGATAACCTAAATGAAAAGGCAGTTTAGGTATGTTGGCGCTGTCTTTATCAAATACAGCTTTTAAGTCTTTCTGGCAATCAAGCCATTTAAAATCTTTTACCGGACGTTGGTATTCGCCATACACCTTAGTAACCCAATTACCTTTCTCCGTAAAAAATCTATAAGGAATTCCGGTATCGTCTTCTACCACATCATCGCTTTTCTTCAAAATAAAAGCGCGCATTTTGCTCATAAAATCATTATGCAATAAATAAGATGCACTCTTTACATAAGTAGCTACAGGACCTTTCATTTTATTGAGGTACTTATAAAACAAAGCGGTATCAGTAAAGTTTTTATCACTCACATCATATCTGAAATAATAAATACTCTTTGCTTGTCCGTTGCTTACAATATCTATACGCACACCAAATGGGCTATGCTTATAGCTTTTTGTTTCATAAGGAAACTCTCCAATACTGTCTTTATTTACTTTGGCTAAAAACTTAACATCGGCAATATCATTACCCGTACGTTTAATAAAAAAACTAAGTATAGGAAGCGTTCCGTTTACTTTCTGATTTTGTAAATCGCGCCCCATATATTGCGTAATGAAATAGCTTTTATTGAATATATCTGCCAATGAAATCTTAAAGAACTTTACATACTGCTCGGCTTCTTTAGTTTTCATCTTAGCGATTTCGGGTAACTTGCCAATAGGCTCTAAGCCAAGCATAATGTACTTATCTACATTAGGAAAGAAAGTATAAGCGGTTAAAAAATCAGGTCCTGAAAAAGGATAGAACAAGGTTCTTTCATTTTGATTGATGGTATTTAATTCCTTTTCTCTCCATGTACGCATTTTACCTACTCTTCCTCTTTCTAATCGATTCCAACTGCTATCAATAAAAGTAGCGTTCTCTTTCCATGCGACCGAATCTAAATAATTTGATAAAGAACCTGAAGAATTCTTTATACCTGCCAAAATAGAAGCTGTAGCATTAAAGTTATTGGCCGCGTTAAAACTTTTCATATCAAAAGTACCGGCAGAAGTGTTTTTTGTTACAACGGTATCTTTAACTTTAGTCGCACTATCCTGTTTTTGAACTGCTTCTTGTTTTTTATCTCCTTCTTTTTTGGAAGTTTCATTCTGACAAAAACTAAGCAACAGAACTAACGAAACAGGCAGTAATAGTATTTTCTTCATGTTTTTAATAATGCGCAAAAGTAATTAAATATTTTAATTGGATTGGGCTAAGAAGCTTGGTGTTTACCTCACTAAAGTAAGCGGTCCGTTTTGTTTGTAGGTTTTCCCATCAACCGCTTGTGCTTGCAGAATATAAAAATAAGTTCCATCAGGCGCATTGCCGCCATTAGGCGTTCTACCATCCCAGGCTTGATTAGGAGCATTAATGGTATATAACAATTCTCCCCAACGATTATATATATAACAGGTTAGTGAATTTATACCTGAATTAATAATAAAGAATTGATCATTAACACCATCCCCGTTCGGAGAAAAAATGTTAGGAATAATAAGCGTAGTTGGAGCATCAATTGTAACAATCGTTTTAAATGAATCTATGCAAGCGCCGTTTTGCGCGTATAAAACTACCGTGTAAGTGCCAACCGCTGTGTAGCTGGTTGTCGGTGGGTTTACCAACGTAGAACCGGTTCCATTTCCAAGTGTCCAGGTATAGGTACTTGCATGGGTTGATGTGTTAGTATAAGAAACAGTTAAAGAACCGGTACCTATTGGCGAATTGGGTATAAAGGAAGCCGTTACAGATATGGAAGGAACAGTTTGAGTTGTAGAAACAGTACCTGTATTTGTTGCTACACAACCATGAGCATCGGTTACTAATAAACTATAAGTGCCTGCTGGTTCGTTAGTAAGTACAGGAGTAATGGTAGAGGTTGAAACTACACTACCCGTTGGTACAGTTGCCCATTGAAAAGTATAAGGCGCAGTACCACCGCCAACATTACTCAAATTAATATTTACAACACCCCCTGTTTGATTACATGTTGCCGTATCTAAAGATGCGCTGTTAAGATTAACCGTTGGAGTATTTACATATACAGTAACCGTTGTAGGGGTACTTGGCGAGCAACCACTTTCTGTTCCGCTAACGGTATAAGTAGTAGTTACCGTAGGGCTTACTATAGGATTTGCGGTATTTGCTCCGGTTATTGTACTTGACGGATTAGCCGTCCAGGTATAGCTTAATGTAGAAGGAGTAACCGTAAGTATTTGCGATTTACCACCGCATATTGTATCGCTGCTTTGCCCTACAATACTTATTGTTGGAGGAGCGGTAACACTTACCGTAACCGCTATAGAATTATGATTAATACAACCGGCAGTGCTTGTTCCAACCACACTATAAGTAGTTGTTATGGTAGGATTGGCAATTGGGTTAGCAATAGTAGAATCATTTAGCGTGGTTCCAGGTGTCCAGGTGTATGTATTTGCTCCGCTTACAGAAAGTGTTGTTGAACCTCCGCTACAAATAGTAGGAGAAGCCGTTGAGGTAAGTGTATAAGAGGGCAATGGGCTTACATTTACCGTAACCGTCGCAATAGATGAAGCACCGCTACAACCTGCCGCTGAAGTTCCTGTAACCGTATAAACCGCAGTACTACTTGGCGATACCACATCAGAAGATGAAGGTGTAGTGCCATCACTCCATGTGTAGGTATTTGCGCCACTTGCTGTTAATGTGGTTGTTTGTCCGGCACAAATAGCAACTGGGTTACTCGATGTAATAGATACAGTAGGCGTTATATTTACATTAATTGTAATCGGAAACGGGCTACCCACACATCCACTGGCATCAGCGCCCAAAATGCTATATGTAGTAGTGTTTACAGGGTTTGCCGTAAAACTTGCTCCTACACTTGGTGAGGCTATTGCGCCACCCGTTATAGTATAGGTTGTTCCTCCGGTGGGCGTAATAGTTGTACTGCTCCCTGAACAGATTGTATAATCAGATGCCGTTGCGGTTATGGTTGCTGAACCCGGGGTTACAATACTAAACGTTTGAATAGCCACACATCCATTGGCATCCGTTACAGAAACCGTATAAGTATTAGCGGCAATGTTATTAGCTGTATTGGTTGTGCTGATAATAGGAGATTGCCAAGTATATGTATAACTGCTATTCCAACCGCCGCTTGCTGTAACCGTAGCACTGCCCGTAGCACTGCCGCAGGCAGTGGTGGTGGTATTAACAGGTGCAATACTTAAAGAAGTTGTGGGGGCTGCTATACTTACTGTTTGTGTAGATGAGCAACCATTAGCATCTGTTATGGTGGCTGTATGCGTACCTGCTGAAAGTGTGGTATTTGTTAATCCAACTGCGCCATTATCCCAGTTTACAGTATAGCTTGGCGAAGAACCCGCTGTCGCGCTTACAGTAGCCGCCCCCGTTGAACTACCCAAACAAACAACATTTGCGCTTCCTGTTAGCGATAAAGCAGGTGGTTGATTTACATTTACGGTAGCTGTTATAGCATTACTTGCCATACAACCACTGGCAGTTCCGCTTACGGTATATATTGTGGTGGTGCTTGGATTTACACTAACAGAACTGGTTGATGCCCCACCCGGAGACCATGTATAACTTGCTAAAGAAGAAGGATTAACCGAAAGAACCTGTGTACTTCCGTTACATATGGTATAAGTATTGCTTCCCACAAAACTTAGCGTTGGAGGAGCATTTACATTAACCGTAATCGGTAAAGGTGTCGGGTTTGTACAACCTGCAGCACTTGTACCAATTACACTATACGTAGTAGTAATGGTTGGCGTTACGGCAATGCTTGCCGTAGGTGTTGCACCTGTACTCCAGGTATAGCTATTTGCTCCGGTTACAGAAATTACCGACGAACCACCCGCACAAATGGTAGGAGAAGCCGCCGATGTTAGCGTATAAGTTGGTAATGGATTTACAGTTACTGTAACCGTTAAAGGTGTCGGGTTAATACAATTGTTAGTACTTGTACCAATTACACTATAAGTAGTAGTTAAAGCCGGACTTACGGTAATACTTGCCGTTGTTGCCGAAGTATTCCATGTATACGTATTCGCGCCGCTTACAGTAAAACTTGCGGAAGCTCCCGTACAAATAGTAGTAGAAGTGCTTGGCGAAACCACATAAACAGGTGATGGGTTTACCGTAACAGTTACTGTTACAGGTGCTGAAACCGCACATCCATTACTGTTTTTTCCTGTTACACTATAAACCGTTGTTGTACCTGGACTCACGCTAATGGTACTGGTTGTTGCTCCTCCCGGCATCCAAGTGTAGGTGCTTCCTCCCGTAGCGGTTAATACAGCACTACTGCCATTACATATAGTTGTACTGCCTGTAGCCGTATATGTGGTTGGCAAGCTAACCAATGCCCATGGAGAGAAGGTAGATTGCCCCGTTGTAGGTCCTACTGTGCCTATGGTAGCGCCGGTTACGCCCGTGCTTCCAGCTCCTATGGGCACATCCCAACCGGCTCCGTTCCAATGCTCGGCTTCAAAAGTTCCGGTGGGATTACTGGTTGTATTTTCTGTTCCTAAATAACTAAAGGTTAAATTGGCTGTGGTAGTAGCCGTAGTTTGTATATCCCAAAACCTATCAATTACCGCCGTAACAGAGTCTCCTAACGCGTTCATCGAAGAGCAATTCATACTCGTGACCCCTGCCACATCGCTTAGTGTAGGGTGAGGCATATTTTGCGCATTGGTGTGCCATGTAGATGTAAATACATTAGCACTGCCTGCTGTAGTTTTATTAAACGTAAACGGAATGTAATTGGCAGGCACAGCACCCATACCAAACGGAAAAATATAAGTACCCGTGTTTGCACCCGCATTCCATTTTACATAATTGTATTGGGCTTCCGAAATAATGTACCCCCCGGCACCCGTGCGAATAATACCAGTCGTATTAGGTTGGTCAACTACTATAAAATTATTAGTTGCCTGCGTACCGCCACTCATCACAATATAGTCTCCGTTTATAACTAACGCGTTTTGCGCGTAGCCCACAGTAGAAACGAAACCCGAGAAAAGAAGAGAAACAAAAAGTATGTAAAGAAGCTTCTTCATGGAAAAACAAATATACTTTTTTTTACATACAACAACACAAATGGGCGTAAATAAAATAGACGCAGATTGTGCGGATGTCATTTCGACTGCAATGACAAATCTATTGTTTATTAGTTGGGTGTTCCGGCATACTGGCACACTTAAAATAATAAAGAGAGCGTTGTTACGTTCATGGTGTTTACTAATAAAATTCACTCCATGAAAACAATCAAGTTTACAGCAGTTACTATTTTCATTATAGCTACCAGAGCGTATGATTATATGTGTACTCAAGCCTTTACACCCGATCTTTCAAAAGAGTCAAACCCGCTTGTTTCTGTTTTTGGGTTTCATTGGACGAGATTAATGACCATATTAATTGTTTTAGGCATTTATGTAATTTATGCCTACTATGTTAGTTTATTTAGCACGGTTAATATCCTTCCGGCAGAAAAGGGCTTATCCTTTAAAGAGTTTGCAACCTATGTATATCTGGGGCATCAAGATTCGTGGCTTGCCATCCTATGGAAATTGCCCAACAGCTTTACTCGTTTTAATGTTGCTTGTGGCTCGGTACTATGTTATACTGTTGTTTGGGCGGGTGTAATTACAACCGGCATGTGGCTGCTAATTAATAATACAAATTGGTATTATCAATCGTATCATAAACCAGGCACAATTATTTCTATAATAATTTTAGGAGGGTTTACAATCATGTATTTGAATTTCAAAAAGCTTTATAGAAATTATTGCGCGATTAAGTAAGATGTTTCTTTACACGTTAAATCCTTTCTATTAAAAAAGCAGAAGAGATTTTTCGTTATTAAAACCACAGTTAAACGCTTTTCAATAAAAATTTTCATTTTCATAAAATTAAACTACTTTAGTTGCTGCATTTAAGATTCATTAATTAAATTGTAAACTATGAAAACAAGTTACAGATTATTCAAATTAGCGCAGATAATTCTTATCTCTTATATCTCAATTCTCACATCTCATATCTGTACGGCTCAAAACGTGGGTATGAATAGCACAGGCGCAACACCTAATTCTTCTGCCAAGTTAGACCTTCAAACAGGAAACAATTATGCAAGCCCTAATGGCAAAGGACTTCTTATACCAACAGCGAGTCTTACAAGTACAGGAGATGCTGTTACGGTAAATACCCCTGCAACTTCTTTACTTGTTTATAATGCGGCAACTGCTGGCGTAAGTCCCAACAACGTATTACCCGGTTTTTATTATTGGAATGGGGTTAAGTGGGTTGCCTTTGAAGGCTCCGGAAGCAACAACTGGGCTTTATTAGGCAATGCGGGTACAGTTGCCACAACAAATTTTATGGGAAGCACCGATGCCAACGATGTTGTTTTTAAGGCAAACAACGCCGAAGTTTTTAGAATGGGAAATGCCAATAAAAACCTGATGGTAAACAGCACTAACAATACGAATGCGTTTTTATCATCCGCTACGTCTACAGCGATGCACGGCATATACTCTTTAGTTACAGGAGCAAGCACAGGCAACGCGATATTTGCCGAAACACAATCAACAACGGCAGATGCGCTGGTAGTAAAAGTTACCAATGCTTCATCGTCAAGTAATTGCATTACCGCCGATGCCACAGGTGGTAACGGCAAAGGAAATGCCATTAATGCTTCGGGTAATGGGTTGCCAAACTACTCTACTATTTATGGTGTGAGCACCCCTTCTGTTAGTGGAACAGGTTTTGATATCACATTATCCAATCACACAATAGGTTCATCTATTAATTTATCAGCGGCAAACTGTAACTATGCTTTTGCTATACATGGCGAAGTACAGCAAGCTCAATCTGAGCCATCCGCAGGTGTTATTGGTCTTAACTCTCATTTAGGTGTGTGGGGAGCCTTAGGCTACAGAACTATAGGGTCAGTTAATTACGGCGGATATTTTGATGCCAGTCAAACAAGCGGTACGGGAAGGATGAGTAGTACAGCCAGTCAAAATGATTTATCGAATATTGGTATCGGTGCTTACGGAGATTTATTTGGAGCTGTGGTTAAAGGTACTGCATATGGAATGACTGTTTCAGGAGAAAGAGTTTCTTTATTTGTAGATGGTAAAACGGTGGTTAACCAACCTATTACTGAGGTAACAAGAACTGCAAGCAACCAGACTATGGTAAATTACACTTCTGTTTCTGCTACTCCGGTTTTACAACTAAATGGTACCGCAAGAATGGTAAATGGTGTTTCGGTTATCACAATAGATAGAGAAAGTCTAAGTCAATACGCTAATATCGAAGATTTAACCATTATAGCAACTCCCGCGGGTCAAACTAATGGCGTGTATGCTGAATTAAGTGGGAATGAATTAACCATTAAAGAAAATAACGGAGGTACTTCAAACACTAAAGTAAGCTGGATAATAGTAGGACAAAGAAATGTACAAAATACAGCGTTACCTGATGAAGTAAAAGCTACCGATTTTGATGCTAACCTGAAAGGTTTTATGCATAGCGAGAATGATAAAACCACCCCAAGCACCGGACTCTACTGGGATGGAAATAAATTAAATACAGGAATATCTCCTACGGCTAAAGGAAAGCATTAAGCCATTAAGAAGTGGATGGATTAATTAAGGTTATTCTCTCCTTGCGAAGGAGTTTAAAAACTAAACCAACTAAAAACCCCATCAAGTAGCCTATTACTTGATGGGGTTTGTTTCTTACTGAACTATTTCTTTCAAACTTTATCTGTGATGCCCTCCACCACCATGGAAACCACCACCTCCGTGAAATCCGCCACCGCCATATCCACCATGAAATCCACCGGTATTTCCACCTCTCCAACCAAATCCGCCACGTGGTCCATAATACCCTCCTCTACCACCGCCGTATCCACCTCTCCAGCCATATCCTCCATAGCCACCTCTCCAACCGTAACCGCCCCAGCCATATCCACCTCTCCAACCTAAGCCTGCATAATATCCGCCATAACCACCCCAACCATAACCGCCTCTCCAACCGTAACCACCCCAACCATATCCACCATACATAGGAATTCCCCAAAATAAAGAAGGCATACCTATCATAAAGTTGAGACCTACACCATATCCTCCGTATCCACCATAACCTGAATTATAATAGTTATTGGAGTTATAATAATTACCGGACACAGGAGCTTGGCTTTGTCCTCCTTGACCCTGATTATAAACATCATCCGAGTAATAACCATCATCTTTGTTATAACTGTTGTTATTATTCGATTGACTGGCAGTAGACTGCCCACCACCATTATTTCCATTAAAAACATCCTTCGTTCCATTTTTATATTCAATCAAGGAAACACTATTCTTATTAATGGTATAGATAGGTCCCTCTAAGTTTGTTGACTTCTGATAACGAATTTCATGTTGAGTTATTTCATACACTTTTGCAGGAATCATGCTTCCGCTTTTAGTGTATATGGTGTCCTGAGCATGAAGTATATTAGCTGTTGCTACAACAATTAATATGGTTTTTATGTTTTTCATTGCTTTATGTTTTGGTTATATAAAGATACTACATAAATCGTGCCAAAGTCAATTAAAATGTGTTAATGTTTAATTAACAGGACTGTTAATATTTACCTAAAACCACTTGAAATGTTTGCTTGGTTTTTTATATACAGCTTTTGGACGAAAATCTATGAGAGTATATTTCACTCCCACTCCGTAACAAACATCACTTAAGCCAAAGCCCACATCCGTATCTGAAACACGATACCTAACTTCTCCATACGCATCAAAACGTGGAAGCACTTTAAACTCGAACCCAATGCCAATATTAGCGCCAAAGTAAATGGTTTTATAATTTGTGTTTGGTTGAATCTTCGCGTCAGCAGCACTATTATAATCATCAACACCTGTATAAAAACTTTTCCAAACTTGAGAAGAAGCACCCAGTATAAAATAAACGATACCTACATTACCTGTAAAGTGCATTAGAAAATGAGCGTCAATATCAAAATAAGTATTTCTTACATTTAACCAAGTAGGTATAAGATTCGCCTTTTCAACCCGGGAGTAATCCGCTACAAAGCGTATATTATTGTTGGGTTGGTAATATAGGCGACACGAAAGAGCAGGGTAATAAGGATTGGCTTGCGCGTTTTTAAAAAAATTTAAACTGGTAATTAACCCGCACACACCAACCTGAAGTATATTCGTTTTATTATAGTTACCTGTTGTATCTTTTTTGGGATGAGTTTTACTTACTTGGTTTTGTGCAGGTTTTGGCAGAGTATTTGCATCGTTGTTACCCTGAGTTTGTTGAGGATTATTTTCCGGAACATAATCTCTGCCATTTATAATTTGCGCAGAGCTGCTTGCGCATATAGCAGATAAGAGAGTGACTGTAAAAAGTAATTTTCTCATGTATTGTAAAAGTACAATGTTTATCATTTCAACAGCAAACAGAAATGTTAATATTCCTTTAATTACTCCACATACAATACAAGCCCTTTTAGATATTCTCCTTCCGAGAAGTTAGGAGATATAGGGTGGTCAGCAGGTTGAGTCAGGTAATGTAATATCTTAACCCTTCTTCCGCTTTCATAAACAGCCGCGTTAATCGTATTAAAAAACAGATTCTTATCTACTACACCCGAACAGGAGAAAGTAAACAAAATACCATTATGTTTAATTAATCTCAATGCCATTTCATTTAGTCTTTTATAACCTATAACGGCATTATGTTTTACGTCTCTGCTTTTGGCAAAGGCAGGCGGATCAAGAATAATCACATCATATACATCTTTTTTATCTTTCAAAAAATCAAAGGTGTCTGCACAAAAACTTTGATGATTACTTAACTTATTTAATTCAATATTTTTATCGGTTATCTCCATAGCAGATTTAGATACATCAACCGAATAAACTTCTTTTGCCCCTGCTGTCGAAGCATACACAGAGAAACCTCCCGTATAACAAAAGGTATTTAATACGGTTTTATCTTTCACATACTCAGCAAGTAGTTTTCTATTCTCCCGTTGGTCAATAAAGAAGCCTGTCTTTTGTCCCTTCTCCCAATCCACATAAAAACTAAAATCATTCTCAGTTACAATAGTGTTACCTGCATCTCCCAACATAAAGCCATTAGTAATATTTATCGCATAATTCTTTGGCAGAGTTTCTTTACTCTTATCGTAAATGGTTTTTAGTTGTGTACCATATACTTCTTTAATCGCCTTGGCAATGTGCTCCACGTTGCGATGCATACCAACGGTGTGACATTGAATTACCACATGTCCATTATAATAATCAACAATTAAACCGGGCAATCCATCGGCCTCTCCAAAAAACAAACGATATACATTAGTATTCGGGTTATTTGTAATGCCAACATACGTGCGGTAAGCATAAGCTTTGTTAATCTTATTCAACCAAAAGACTTCGTCAATGGCTACCTGCTCAAAAGAAATAATCCTTACTGTAATGCTATTTTGCACCTGATAATGCCCAATACCTAAAAACTTTTTATCGGCAGAGAATACCTCAACTGTATCGCCGTCTTTTGCTTCACCTTCCGTAATCTTAATGGCACCTGAAAACACCCATGGATGTTGGCGCAGCAAAGGCATTTCCTTGCCCTTGTGCAGAATAATTTTTGTCATCATCTTTTGCAAAGATAGCATCAAATAAGTTAAGCCACAGATTACACGAATTACGCAGATACAAAATATCTGTGCTATCTGCGGAATCTGTGGCAAACAAATTTATTCCCTATCTTTGACAAATTTTTTCGCTATGAACGCTCCCTACGCAAACAAATTTGTACCCGAAGGTTTAACGTATGATGATGTACTGCTTGTGCCGGCATACTCAGAAGTGTTGCCGCGCGATGTAGAAACCAAATCGCTCTTCTCAAGAGAGATAACGCTTAACGCACCCATTGTTTCTGCGGCGATGGATACAGTTACTGAACACCGCATGGCTATTGCCATTGCGCAAGAAGGGGGTATTGGTGTATTGCATAAAAATATGAGTATTGTTGCTCAGGCACAAGAAGTACGCAGGGTAAAACGTTCTGAAAGTGGCATGATTATGGACCCCGTTACACTTTCAGAAACGGCCACCATTGCAGATGCTATGGTGCTGATGCACGAAAATAAAATAGGTGGTATACCGGTAGTAGCTGCTGATGGAAAGCTTGTGGGCATTGTTACCAACCGTGATTTACGTTTTGAAAAGAATCATAAACGACCTGTACGCGAGATAATGACTCCGCGCGATAAAGTGATTGTAGCGCAACATGGCATTACCTTAAAGAAAGCGGAAGAGATTTTACAGCAATACAAAATAGAGAAACTACCCATCGTTGATAAGCACAATAAACTGATTGGCTTAATTACCTATAAAGACATTATTAAAACCAAAGTACACCCCAATGCTTGTAAAGATGATATGGGACGCTTGCGAGTGGCTGCCGCTTTGGGCATTACGGCTGATACCATGCAACGTGCCGAGGCTTTGGTTGCCGCAGGCGTGGATGCCATGATTATTGATACCGCACACGGACACTCAAAGGGTGTGATGGATATGGTGCGTTTAGTTAAAAAACAATTTAAACACACACAAATTATTGCCGGAAACATTGCCACAGGAGAAGCTGCCTTGGCTTTGGTAAAAGCAGGCGCAGATGGAGTGAAGGTGGGTATTGGTCCGGGCTCTATTTGTACTACGCGTGTTATTGCAGGTGTGGGTGTTCCTCAATTATCAGCTGTGTTGGAAGTAGCCCATGCGCTTAAAGGAAAGAATGTTCCGCTGATTGCAGACGGTGGTATTCGTTTTAGCGGAGATATTGTAAAAGCCCTTGCCGCAGGTGCTGGTTCCGTTATGTTAGGTTCTTTATTTGCGGGTATGGACGAATCTCCGGGAGAAACCATTATATACGAAGGAAGAAAGTTTAAATCATACCGAGGGATGGGTTCTATAGAAGCTATGCAAATGGGTTCTAAAGACCGCTATTTTCAGGATGTGGAAGATGACATTAAGAAGTTAGTTCCTGAAGGTATTTCCGGACGTGTGCCCTACAAAGGCATGGTATCTGAAGTAACATACCAACTAATGGGCGGCTTGCGTGCAGGTATGGGCTATTGCGGCGCAAAAAACATTAGCGCGTTGCAACAAGCTAAGTTTATACGCATTACACAGGCAGGTGTAATTGAAAGCCATCCGCATGATGTGTTTATATCCCGCGAAGCACCTAACTATAGCAGGAAGTAAGTCTTCATTGACCTTTACAATGGCGAAAATTAAATTTACGTTAGGTTTTGGTTTACCTTAGCAATAGCCCTTCATCTTATATATAAACCAACCCATGATTTCGTGTATTAGCAAAGTGCTTGCGTGCAAAGCACCGGGGTCGGGTACAAACAAAAAATCAAACTCATACTTCCGTGGCCCGCTGTACCTATCGGTAGGATAAAGCACAATTTTATTTATACCTGCTTTATTAAAGCAACCCTTTGCACGTCTTAAATGAAAAGCCGAGGTAACAAACAAAACAGAATCCTGTATATGTAAACTATCCATCAGGTGTCTGGTAAACAGGGCATTCTCTCGGGTATTTTTCGATTCATTCTCAATAATAATGGTAGAATCGGCATAACCGCACTTTAGTAAATACTTCTTTAAAATAGCGGCTTCCTTTTCTTCAGGATGATTAATACTTCCGGAGCCTCCGGTAATAATCATTTTTTGTATTTGTTTACTTCCCAACAAGGGTAGTGTTTGAAAAAGTCTGTCGGCATTGCGCAAAAACTGGGGTTTATCCTGCCGGGCGTCATACCAAATCATTCCCCCTAACACAACGGCGTATTTATACTTTTGCGTGGGTTTTAAATCGGGGGTGGTTACTTCCCAAGCCCTCATACATTCATCAACGATAAAAGAATTAGAAAAAACATACAAAAGACAAACTGCCCAAATAACAAGTTTCTTTTTACGAAGCCTATCTTTGACAAAAAAAGCAATGATACATAAGGCAAAAACCCAGATTAAAGGTGTAATTAAAAAAGCCAGTATCTTAGAGAAAATAAAAAACACGAAAGCAAAAATAAGTAATTAGATGAAAGTAAGCCACAGATTTCGCAGATTAAGCTCCATCCTGCGGTTATTATTAAGTGCTATTACCATAGCTTGCTTTATATGGTTATTAATTTATGCCGAGCTGGACTTATACTTAGTAAAGATTTCATACGGACAAGTAAACATTTTATTAAACACCGAGAAGATTGAAACCATTTTAAAGAGTGATGAGTTAAGTAAAGAAGACAGGCAAAAAATTGGATGGATAGAAGAAATAAAAAAATACTCGGTAGATAGTTTAGGATACAAACCCACCAATAATTTTACAACTTATTTTAACCAGCATAACCAACCCATATTATGGATAGTTACAGCCTGCAAACCCTTTTCCTTTGAAGCTTATGAATGGATTTTTCCTATTGTAGGGAAGGTATCTTATAAAGGGTTCTTCAATAAAAGCACGGCAGAAAAGGAACGCTTTAAACTTTATATGCAAGGCTATGATGCCGATATATCTGAAGTAAGTGCCTGGAGTACCTTAGGCTGGTTGCCCGACCCTGTATTATCATCTATGTTAAGCAAATCAAAAGGAAGGATGGCAAATCTGTTCTTTCACGAATTGTTTCATGCTACCTACTATGCGCCAAGCAGCGTTGATGTAAATGAAAATTTAGCCAACTTTATTGCCCGAAAAGCCACCCTTCAATTCCTGCAAAATGATAGTGCTGAACTTACTAAGTTTCTAAATACTATACAGGATGACTCTATCTACAATACATTTATTTTTAAAGGTTATGAAAGATTAAAAAAGGTATATGCGGAAAGCGCGTCTAAAGACGATAATCTTCGTTTAGTGGAGAAAGAAAAAGCATTAGCAAGTATTTATAGAGAAACCTTTGATATAAAACTCCACTACCCAAAACGTTATAAGGAGTATAACAAACAGATTCTATTTGTTAAGAATTCGTTTTTTATAGATGCACACAGATACGATGGGCTCTCTGACTCATTAAATGAGGTTTTTAAAAAAAAGTACGGCGGAAATCTTAAAAAGATGATAGCTGACCTAAAAAAATAAAAATTATGTATCTTTAGGGGCTTTTTAAAAATTGGTCCGATTTTTGATAGGAAACAGAAACTAAAAACAGTATCAGGCATGAAAAAAATAGTATCAGCAATCATTTTAATAGCAACAGTAGCCACTTTGCAGGCGCAAACCAAGCCTCAGCAAGGGCATGAAGTAAAGGTAACCATTAAGGGAATTAAAGATTCAGTATGTTATCTTACCATTTACAGATGGGAAGGACAGTATTACGCGGATACCGCAGTGGTAAAAAAAGGCGGCACGATGGTGTTTAAAGGAAATAAACCCTTAGAGAAAGGATTATACTCTATCGTTGGAGGTAAGAAAAACGCGTTGTATTTTGATTTACCTGTAACTGAGCAAAAATTTTCTATTGTTACAGATACCGCTGATATATATAAGAACATGAAAATTACAGGTCCTACGGTTAATGAAGACTTTAGAAAGTTTGTAATCTTTATGTCTACTCACTACAAAGAAGCTTATGATTTTGAACAGGAAACCAAAAAGAAAAAAGACCCGGATTCTACTAAACTAATCAGAGAAAACAAGACCAAACATTTTGATGAAATTAAGAAGTATCAAAAAGATTATTTAACAGCCAATCCTAACACTTACTTAAGTACCATTATTCGATTGCAGTCGGATGTAGAGATGCCGCCTATCCCTAAAGCATCCAATGGCCGCAAAGACTCTTCTTGGGAATACAATTATTATTTGCAACATTATTGGGATGGTATTCCTTTAAATGATGAAGGTACCGTTCATACTAACAAGCTTTTTTCAAATAAACTCAAAACATTTTATGAGAAAACTTTAATCCAATCACCCGACACGCTTATTAAGTATGGCGATTGGTTGGCAAGACAAACCCAGGGTGATAAGGAAATGTTTAAATACATTGTTTACTACATGACCTATACCAGCGAATCTTCCAAGATAATGGGGCATGATGCCGTGTTTGTACACCTTATAAACGAATACTACCGCACAGGCAAAGCTTATTGGATGGACGAGAAGCAAACCAAGAAAATGCTTGAGCGCGGTGACATTTTAGAGCCTCTTTTATTAGGAAATAAAGCTCCTGAAATGAACATGATTGATACCACAGGCGCTAAAACCATTAAGAAACTGGGCATGGATACCATAACCAGTAGCGAGAGACTGACTACTGTGTTTACAGATAATTATGCCGCATTGCAAAAGCTGTTTGTTCCGCTATACAGTATTAAAGCGGATTATACCGTAGTTATTTTTTGGGATGTAGATTGCGGGCATTGCCAAAAAGATATACCTAAACTAAAAGAGGTTTATGACAAGATGAAAGCTGACGGCAAAAGCGTTGAAGTATATAGCGTTTATACCCACTTTGAAGTGGACAAATGGAAAAAGTTTATCCGCGAGCATAAGTTAAACTGGGTAAATGTATACAACGGGGTACACTTAATAGATTTAAAAGTAAAGTTTGATATATACAGTACGCCTGTAATTTACTTGTTGGATAAAAACAAAGTAATTAAAGCTAAACGTATAGGTGTTGAGCAGGTAGAAGATGTAATAAACAACCTTAGCCGTATTAAATCCTAAAGAGATTAATTAAAACTCTCTTAGCTAAATTGTAAAAGACCTTATTACTATTTATCAGATTTACTGAAAGATTAAACAGTCTTGGATTATTAATAAGTAACTCTCTTATTAAATAACTGCGGCGATGTTCTTTCCATAGTTTATTATACACTGTTTTATCATATTGTTTCATAAAAGAGGCGGAGTAGTTATTTTGCTCAAAACATTTCTTAGCCTGCCAACCGGCATATCTGCCTGATACCATTGCCTGCCCTATTCCCTCTCCGGTTAAAGGGTCTATTAATGAAGCGGCATCTCCACACAGCATAAATCTATTACCGGATATAGGTACTTTGCGCGAGCCCAAAGGCAAACCATATCCTTTTATATCGCTTATCATTTCAGCACTTTCAAATCTTTCTTTCAAATATGGAACAGTTTCTAAAACGTGAGTCATCTCTTGTCGCAGGTTTAGTTTTCTATCTGAAACAGTTTTCGATAATAAACCCAAGCCAACATTTGCCTGATTATTTGGTAGAGGAAATATCCAGAAATACCCGGGTATTAAATCTTTAAGAAAATGTAACTCAAAGGTCGCTTTGGGTATATCCTTTACATTCTTAAAATAAGCCCGTACGGCAGCTGCATGATGCTTTGGGTCTAACTGAGTTTGTGTAAGCTTTTTGCGTGTTACACCTTGCTCTCCATCACAACCAATAAGTAATTGTGCTTCCAGTTTCATCGTAGAATCTAAATCCACCTCCACTCCCCTATCGTTTACAAACACATCTTTAACAGCCGTATTTAAAAAAAGTTTTACGTTTGGTAATTGCTTAACAAGCCCTAACAGAAAATCATCAAACTCCATACGCGTGCTTATAAAGCCATCTTCTCCATAGCTTATATCCAGTACCTTTTTATTCGGGCTTACCACTCTAATAGTATTTACTTTTTCTTTAGCGGTAAAATCTAATAATGCCTTAGCATAAACAGGATTTATCGTATTTAAAACTTTAGGCGCATAAGCGGCTATAGCATCTCCGCAAGTCTTATCACGAGGGAAATTACTTTTATCAACCAAAGCTACTTTTAATCCGGAATTGCCTAAAGCTAATGCACAGGTTGTACCCGCCGGACCAGCACCACAAATAATAACATCAAACTTTTCTGTCATTGATTAGACGCACTTACGCCAAAGCTTTATTCTTCTTAACCACTACATCATATAGGGTTTCGTACTCTTTTAAGATTTTGGTAATATCAAAATCTTCCGCGCGTTTATAAGCAGCAGTTCTGAACATAGCAAGTGTAGTTTCATCCGATAAGATATGTACAGCGTTCTTTGCCATATCATCTACATCTCCCACATTGCTCATATAGCCCGTAACACCATTAATATTTAGTTCAGGTAAACCACCTGTGTTAGTTGATATAACCGGTATCTTCATAGCCATAGCTTCTAAAGCTGCTAAACCAAAACTTTCTGTCTCTGAAGGAAGAATAAATAAATCCGCAATAGACAACACATCTTTTGGGTCGGCAATTTTACCCACAGAGATTATATCGCCACAGGTATCTAACTCTCTGCAAAGTTTATCTATCACAGCACGTTCAGGCCCGTCGCCTACTAAAATTAATTTAGTAGGTATTTGTTTTCTTACCTTATCAAACACACGCAATACATCGTCCACCCGCTTTACTTTGCGGAAGTTTGATATATGTATCATTATCTTTTCTCCGTTGGTGGCGTAACGATGTCTGCTGCATTTATCAATGTTTACATTGTACTCTCTTAAATCAATAAAGTTGGGAATTACTTCTACTTCTTTATGCAAATCAAAAATAGAAAGGGTGTCTTGTTTTAAACTTTCTGAAACGGCAGTAACCGCATCACTATTCTCTAAAGAGTATTTAATAACGGGAAGAAAAGCAGGGTCGCGCCCAACAAGCGTAATATCTGTTCCATGCAACGTAGTGATGAAAGGTATATGAATGTTTTTTGTAGCCAGTATGTTCTTTGCCATCAAAGCTGCCGAAGCATGCGGAATAGCATAATGCACATGCAGCAAATCCAACGCCTCATGTTGTGCCACATCAACTATCTTGCTTGCTAAGGCCGATTCATAAGGCTGGTATTCGAACAAAGGATAATCGCTTACGTTTACTTCGTGATAAAAAATATTCTCGGTAAAATAGCTTAACCTGAATGGCTGACTATAGGTTATAAAATGTATCTGATGCCCTTTTAAAGCTAAAGACTTTCCTAACTCTGTGGCTACAACACCGCTACCACCAAAGGTAGGATAGCAAACAATTCCTATTTTCATTCTATTCTATCTTTATTTTTTCCCGCTGATTGCGCTGATGTTCGCAGATTTTATCCGCGCTAATCTATGTTATCTGCGGGAGATTTTTAATACTTCAATAAAGCCTCCATAGCAACCTCAACCTTCTCCGCGTTAGGTAACATGGTTTTCTCTAAGGTGCTGTTAAGCGGAATGGCTGGCAGATTTTCTGCACCGATGACTTTAACAGGTGCATCTAATTGCTCGAAACAATTTTCACTAATACGGGCCGCTATGCTTTGTGCAAAGCTATTGTTTTTGGGTTCTTCGGTTAATACCAATACCTTACCATGTTTTTTAGCGGAAGCATAAATAGTTTCTTCATCCAACGGAGATAGCGTTCTCAAATCAACAATTTCTATTTGATTAGGGAATTTCTTAGCCGCGTTCTTAGCCCAGTACACACCCATGCCATACGTAATAACCGTAAGAGTAGCCCTCCCCAACCCTCCCAAAGGGAGGGAGCTTGTGAGATGAAGTTCTCCCCCTTCGGGGGAGTTAGAGGGGGCTGTTTGCACTATACGCGCTTTCCCCAACGGAATAATATAATCCTCATCAGGCTCTATGGTCTTGGCATCTTCAGTTCCTTTTATTTTACTCCAGTACAAACCTTTGTGCTCTAACATCAGCACTGGGTTCGGGTCGTAGTAAGCAGCTTTCATCAAACCTTTTAAATCGGCACCGGTGCTTGGGTAACAAACCTTTATACCTTTAATGTTGCATACTACACTCTCTACACTGCTGCTGTGATAAGGACCACCACTGCCATAAGCGCCAATGGGTACACGCAGAATACAACTAACAGGCCATTTACCATTTGATAAATAACAGGAACGGGCTACCTCGGTAAATAACTGGTTTAAGCCGGGCCAAATGTAATCCGCAAACTGAACCTCGACAATGGGTTTTAAGCCCACCGCACTCATGCCCACGGTAGAGCCTATAATAAAAGCCTCCTGTATAGGAGTATTAAACACACGGTGATTGCCAAACTTTTGCGCCAGCGTGGCAGCTTCTCTAAACACACCGCCCAGGCGGTAACCCACATCTTGTCCGTATAACAAACACTCGGGGTGTTTTTCCATCAGCTCGCGTATGGCAAACAAAGCGGCATCAACCATTACGGTTGGTTGCTTGCCAGCGGGTGCGCGGTTCCCTTTTTCTTCGGTTATCGGTGTCGGTGCAAAATCGTGTGTAAATAAATCTTCGGGTCTTGGGTCTTCTGCCTGCAAAGCTTTTTCATAATCAGCTTTTACAAGAGCAGTTGCCGCATCTTCTATTTTCTTTAATTCTTTTTCTTCAACACGCTCAATCAACAAACGGTTGCGCAATTTAGGCAGTGGGTCTTTCTTTAATGCTTCTTCCAAATCATCGCGGTACCACTCTTTACGCACACCCGATGTATGATGATTGAGCAATGGTACTTTAGCATGTACCAAAAACGGGCGACGTTCTTTTCTTATAATCTCAATAACTTCCTGCAACGTAGTAAACGACTTTACAAAATCTGTCCCGTCGATAGTGCGGGTTTCCAATCCTTTAAAACCTTTGGCATATTCGCTGGCATCTTGTGCACGAATTTCTTTTGCGTTGGCAGATATATCCCACTCATTATCCTGCACCAAATATAATATAGGCAACTGCTTTAAAGCCGCCATCTGAAAGGCCTCGGCTACTTCGCCTTCGGTAATACAGGCATCGCCTAAAGAGCAAACCGTAATGGGGTTCCCGCCTTTATAATCTTTTTGTTGTTTGGTAATTTCCAAATACTGCATACCCAAAGCAATACCCGTACTTGGTATGGCTTGCATACCTGTAGCACTGCTCTGATGCGGTATTTTGGGCATATCATCTCTGCGCAAACTGGGGTGCGAGTAATAGGTTCTTCCGCCCGAAAAGGGGTCATCGCGCTTAGCCAGCAATTGCAGCATCAACTCATAAGGCTGCATACCAATGGATAGCAAAATACTATCATCGCGGTAATACGGACTAACAAAATCCTGGGGCAGCAACTGCAAACCAAGGGCTATTTGTATGGCCTCGTGCCCACGGCTGGTGGCGTGCACATACTTGGCGGTAACTTCTTTATTGGCTTCGTAAAGGTCTGTAAGGGCTTTGGCGGTACACATATAACCGTAAGCCTTTTTTAATATATCAACAGAAACTTCTTTACTCACTTTGGGTTGGGTTAAGGTTGGCATATTGCAAATTTAGAATTTAGAATTTAGAATTCAGAATTTAATATTAACCTATCTCCACACTTTTAACAGGCATTTTTATCGTTATATTTGCATAAATGAATAAGCAATCTATCATAACATCTATACAAGCTGAAAAAAACTATTTGCAGCAACACTTTGGTGTAGAAGAAATAGCTTTGTTTGGCTCTTATGCCCGTGGGGAAGAAAAGCCCGACAGTGATATAGATATATTGGTAGCTACCAAAACAAAAACGCTTAGTAATTATTTTTCATTGCTTGATTATTTACAAGCCAAATTCAATAAAAAAATTGATTTGGTTACCAAACACAAAGGCTTGTCAGAACGGTTTGTTACTATAATAAATAAGGATATTATTTATGTATAACGAAGTAATACTGGCAAAACTATATACCTGTTTAGAACATATTGAAGCCGTAGAAAAGTATTTTAAGAACGCCGAAAATGCCGAATACTTTTTTAATTTGAATGAAGGTTTGCAATATGATGCTGTTTTGATGCGCTTGCAGGCTTTAGGCGAAAACTTAAAACGCATTGCCCAAAAACATCCCTTTGTTATTGATGATTTGATGTATAAGGAAACCTATAATGTCATTCGTTTCAGGGATTATATCTCTCATCATTACGAACAAATAGAACACGAGGTGGTGTTTGATATATGCGCTGCTAAAATTCCTGAATTAAAAGCCTGCCTAACAGCACTTATTAAAAAAGTCTCGTAAAAACAGAAAATCTTTACTCACTTTGGGTTGGGTTAAGGTTGGCATAGGACAAACTTAGTGATTTTAATTATGAGTTTATTTTAGACTCAATTATTATTTTACAGCTAAGGATTATAAATTGAGCCGCATAAAAATGAAATTAAAACAGCAAATTTAATATGCCGACCACTTAGTTTAAATTCCTCTTCGTCTCGCATAAAGCTTATAATCTCATCGTCCTTTAAAGATGCAAATTGACCCTTTCCAATTTTATTTTTTATTTTATTGTAACCAATCAAAAACTGTTTAAATGCATCTTTATCATAATTTAAGTCATGTGCGATTGAATTTCTTAGTTTGTTTAATAATTTTAACTCCCTTTTCAACTCCGCGTTATTTTTAAAAAGACCTAAAATTTGGGCTATTTCAACCTTATTAGAATAGGTCAATTTTGAACCTTTATCCATTTTTTCTATAGACTTTGAGTCAATATAAAGATTTAAGGAATATTCAGTTAAAATATGTCCCTTAATAATAAGATTATCAATATCCCTACAATTTAATAATTGAACTAGATATGTATTAAAAAAATTATCACTCATTACGATACATATAAAGAACTAAACTACAAAATCTTCTTCTATTACTCTAAAAAAGTGGTTTTAGAGGCTTTAAATGTTAAAATTAGTCTATTTACCCTCCGGTATAAGCACGAAACCATGTGGTGGAGCTGCTAGACCTTACGGTGGAACAACTAGACCGTATAGTCTTAACATGAGACCTGAAAGTATAAGACTTAGACCGTGCGGTCTGACAAGAAGACCTTAAGGTGAAACGAATAAAACTTTAGGTGTTTTTCCTAAAATATAACGTAAAAAGGGCTGATAGTAAAGTATTAAGAGTATTGGGCTATATAACCAGCAGATTGTATTTTAAATAATGGTAAAACCTATAAACCAGATAACCGGAAGCAATACCTATAAGTGTAGATATAAGTACACTTAGGGGATAGTGGTCGCCCACATAAATTCTGCTGTAAGCCACTAAAAGCGACCAAATAACTAAAAGAATTTTAAACACTTTGAACCCCTCTTTTACGGTAAAAAACAAAAAAGAGCTTAAACAAAATATTAAGCAGGTTTTATAAGAAAAATAAGGTTGCAGGGTTGTTTTACAATCGTTATCCAACATACGCACAAATGAGGATATATTTGGGTTTAAGCATGGTCTTTCCCGGGTAATAAAGGCTTTAAACACATCGTTAAGCAAATAACGGCACAAAAAATATTGCATAACTAAAAACACCAGCACCAAAGAGATGTTTAGAAATGTATGATAATGAATATCGTTGCCCTTTAAATGTTTAATGATAATAATAGAGCATAATACGAACATTGGTATGTACGAAAGAATATTACTGGCTAAAATCATCAGGTAATCTAAAATGGTTTGGTGATTACCATTTAGAATAAGGAACAAGCTCTCATCAATTTTTTTTAACATGCACACATCCTTTCACGCAAAGATAATAAATTACGAGTTAGAGTTTGTTTAAATTTCATTTAAAAACTTTTTTATGGTTTTCCTTGACGAAAAAGTATTATAAAAAATATGAATAAAAATTTAAACAGCTTCTTAGAATATTAGCGGAAAAATATAGAACCAGAAGAAAGAGATTTGCTTTAAGGTTTAATCTTATCGCCGCTCTTTACAACCAAAATCTAAAACTTAAATGATTTTCCGAAGAGGTCTAATGAAATCTCGCAATAAATTATGAATAAACCATTTAAAATTGCCTTACCTTTGGCTTGATGCAAGCAAGTGTTTTATACGAAGACAATCATTTAATTGCCATAAACAAAAAGTCCGGTGAAATTGTGCAGGGCGATAAAACAGGCGATGAACCTCTAAGCGAAAAGGTAAAAAGTTTTTTAAAAGAAAAATATAACAAGCCCGGCAATGTTTTTGCGGGGGTTATTCATCGCATAGACCGCCCCGTAAGTGGCGTGGTTTTGTTCGCTAAAACCAGCAAAGCCCTTGCCCGAATGAACGAGTTATTCCGCACCCGAGATGTGCAAAAAACCTATTGGGCGGTAGTGAAAAATAAACCCGAGCAAGAGAGCGGTACGCTGGTTAATTATTTAATAAAGGACGAAAAGAACAATCGCTCTAAAGCATATTCTGCCGAAAACAAGTCTGCCTTGCGTGCCGAATTGAATTATAAAGTTATCGCAAGCACGAACAATTTTTTTCTGTTAGAAATAAATCCCACTACAGGCAGGCATCATCAAATACGTGTGCAACTTTCTACTATGGGGAGTCCCATAAAAGGTGATGTGAAGTATGGCTTTAAAAGAACCAATGACGATGCCTCTATACACTTGCATGCGCGCAAACTTTGTTTCGACCATCCTGTAACCAAAGAAAAAATTGAGATTATTGCCCCGCCGCCAAACGAAGTGGTTTGGAACGCCTGTGTACAAGCATTGAAGTGATTCGCTGAGTCGCGCGATTGTTTTGTACAGACTTCGCTAATTAACAACCTTTTGTTTAAAAAGAACCCGCTTTACGCTATTGAACCAAATGAAATTATTTTAGCTTTGTATCGTGGAACAGTATTTTGGGATAAAAAATATAACGGAACTTTTTAGTAAGAAAAATATTGGCGGAGAAGCCAGCATTAATGATTTGCGCGACAAAGATTTTTCAGGAATTTCTTTATCTGCAGATGAAAAAAGGGCATTACACAACTACGATAACTATCGCATTAATTTGCTTAATGCTCAAGATGACGAAGCGGAATTTCATAAAGTATACCGCCAACTGCAAGTCGTTGCCAATTTGGGCGACTGGAAAGAGTTTTTAAAAACAGATTACGAGAGTAATTAGTTTTCTATCATTTACGAGTTCAAAAAACCATACAGCTGTTAAAGGAGCTTATGTTATTGCCTGTAACCATGATTTTACAGTGATTAAAAAACTTTGAATGTGGAAATAAAAGCAATAACTTTGTAGAAAAAAGATGAATATAAAAATACTATTTGTAAAAAAAATCGCGCTTGCGCTTGGATTAATTTTCTTTGGCTTTAGTGTCAATGCCCAGCTAAACTCTAAGATTAAAGTTTATTTTAACCATCCGGTAAATAACGCCGTATCGTCTGGTACTAACGCTATTTATACAGCCGGTTTTGCAGATACTATTGCCGCCTACATCAACCGCGCAAAATATACGGTGGATATTGCCCAGTATGATTTTAGCGCGTCTTCATCTTCATCTGCCATTGCGGTAATTTCAACGGCTGCGAATGCCGCTGCCGCAAGAGGTGTAACCGTTAGGTGGATATATTGCGGTTCGGAAACCAATACTGGTTTGAGTTTACTTAGTGCAAGCGTTCATACGGTGGCAAGCCCAACCGTGGGAATGAACAGTAGTTATATTATGCACAATAAGTTTATGATAATAGACCGCAATGTTGCCAGTACAGCTGTTTTATGTACTTCCTCTATGGATTGGAGCGATGAAATGATTACAGAAGATTATAATAACATGGTATTTATTCAAGACCAAACATTGGCTAAGGCTTATACCTCTCAGTTTGTTCAAATGTGGGGAGACACAACCTCTACGGCAAACGTAAGTGCCGGTAAATGGAGTACTAATAAAACGGCCTCAACAACCACTTCTTTTACGGTAAACGGAACACCTATTAGTGTCTTCTTCAGCCCAATGGATGGTGCAGAAACCCAGTTAGAAAATGTTATAAACTCAGCTAATAACGATATGTATTTTGGTATTTATGACTTTACGCTTAGCAGCCCTGCGGAAGATATGTCAACTAAATACAGGCATGGTGTTACAGGTTTTGGTAATATGGACCAATATTCAACAACCGGTAGCAGTATAGCCCCTTATGATACGCTTAAGGCAACAAATGTATTGGGAACCGCTAATTTGCAGATTTACACGGGCTCTTATATTTATCATAATAAAATGATTTGTGTTGATCAGGGAGCTCCTACTTCCGATCCACAAGTTGGTACAGGTTCTTATAACTGGACTTCCGCCGCCTCTAATTATAGTGATGAGAACTTCATGGTAATACACGATGCTACGGTGGCTAATTTATATTATCAATCGCTTTGTCAGGATTTTCATGTATTAGGTGGTGCCGCTTGTGCCGCTTCAACAACAGGCATAAGCAAATATGATTTTGGATCGCAACAATTAGCTGTATACCCCAACCCTGTTGTTGACGTGGTAAATGTTACCGTAAAAAATGTGGGAACAACATTATTCGTAAGAGTTACCGACCAATTAGGAAAAGTTGTTTTAGAAAACCAAGCTAATCAAACCAATGAAATGCGACTAAATTTAAGTGGGTTAAGCTCCGGAGTTTATTTTGTAACAGTTACCACGGGTTCTGATACTTATACTCAAAAACTAATCAAATAATATCCCTAACATTTTAGGGATAGTTTATAAAGCTCTGTAAGAAATCTTACAGAGCTTTTTTATTGTATAACAAAACACACTCTTTAGCGGCCACAGATTAAAGGACTCCTCTTAAAAATCTGTGATAAAGAAACAAAAGCTATACTTAGCGGGATTAAGCGCGAGGAGAAATTAAAAGTTTGTTCTAAAAATCTTATCCCAAAAATTAGAGCTTACTCCAAAACCATTGTTTCCGTCCTTGTAATGATGAAACATATGGTGCTTTTTTAGGTTCAACCAAAATTTGCTTTTGAAGTTGAAATGATGAATGGCGTAATGAGAAATATCGTAAAACAAATAACCGGTTACAAACCCCGAGAAGAAGGGAAACACCAGTATATCTCCAAGCGAAAATTGAAACAAGAAGTAAAACAAAAAAGCTAAAGTAATGCTCATAATAGGAGGCATAACCAACCGCATGGCATCATTAGGATAATCATGGTGTACGCCATGAAATATAAAATGCATGCGCGCGCCAAACTTACCTTTGGGTATCCAATGAAATAAAAAACGATGCAACAAATATTCCGTTAAAGTCCATAAAAAAATACCGCCAACATATAGGAGGGGGATAAGATACCAAGGAGAAACACAAAAAACTGATTTATATAAGAAGAAACCGATAACGGGAATATAAATAAGCAAAGGAACCCAAAACGGCACTTTAGAAAATGGTTCCATCCAATCGTATTTAAACATACGGGCGGATTCGCGGCTATTTGAAACAAAGGGTTTGTCCATAGCCGCAAAATTAAAACTTTTAAATTAAAGAAGGCAATTAATCTTTATTTGGCACTAAAGAATAAATTTCTCATTCGTTCCTATTCGATAATGACAACAAAAAACATGAAAAACAAAAAAGGCTTACAGTTTGTAAGCCTTTTTTAATTATAGTTACCTGTCTAAGGTTAGTTAGCGAATTCGCTTAAGAACTTAATACGCATTAAACGTATCTCTTCATCGGTATAATCATCGGAGCCAAGTTCTTTAATAGCGGCATCAATGGAGTCTGTCTCGGATTCGCGGAAGTATTCGATTACTTCTTCCTGTTTTTCGGCATCCATATTCTCATTCAGGTAATAACTAATGTTGAGTTTTGTACCCGAGAAAACAATGGTTTCCATTTCCTGCAACAAATCGTTAAAGCTCATTTGCTTTGATTTGGCAATGTTCTCCAAGTTAATCTTACGATCAACATTCTGAATGATATAAATTTTATTACCTGATTTGTTGGCAACCGATTTAACCACCATATCCATAGGGCGCTCAATTTCGTTTTCTTCTACGTGCTTTTTAATCAAAGCAATTATAGATTTACCAAACTTATCGGCCTTACCTTGTCCTACACCGTTTATATGAGTTAGTTCGGTTAAGGTAATAGGGTATTGCGTAGCCATCTCCTCTAAAGAAGTTTCGGCAAAAATCGCGTAGGGAGGCAGTTTTTCTTTCTTAGATATTTTTTTAACCTCATCTTTTAGCAAGCTGTAAAGCAACTCGTCTGTAGCGCCTGCACCTTTTGCGGGCGAGGTAATAAAATCATCGTCGTCGCTGCCTTCTGCGCCGCTATAATCGTGGTCGCGGGCCACCATGATAGAGTATGGCTTTTTAAGGAAAGCTTTTCCTTTATCGGTTATTTTAAGTAAGCCGTAATTCTCAATATCTTTTGCAATCAACCCATTTACCAATGCCTGACGGAATACCGCGCTCCAGTAACGCTCATCTTTATCATCCTGAACACCATCTCCGAAAACATCCAAATCGTTGTGCTTATATGTTTTTCCTGTTGAAGTAAGGGTACCCATCAACACATTAATAACATCTTTTGTTTTGTGCTTTTCTTTAACGGCAACAACCGCTTCAAGGGCAAGTTTAACGTCTTCTTTACCTTCCGCTTTTTGTTTAGGATGTTTGCAATTATCACAAAGCGAATTACAATTCTTTTCTTCAAACTCCTCACCGAAATAATGCAGCAATACCTTACGGCGACAAGAAGCAGTCTCGGCAAAAGAAACGGTTTCATTTAAAAGACTTTTACCTATTTCCATTTCGGCAACAGGTTTGCCTTTTAAGAACTTCTCTAATTTCACAATATCATCGTAGCTATAGAATGTAACGCAATTACCTTCTCCGCCATCACGTCCGGCACGACCGGTTTCCTGATAATAACTTTCTAATGATTTAGGAATATCATGGTGAATAACAAAACGAACATCGGGCTTATCAATACCCATACCAAAAGCAATCGTAGCTACAATTACATTAAGGTCTTCCATCAAGAAACCATCCTGTACTTTAGCACGCTCTTTAGCATCCATACCTGCATGATAAGGCTCCGCTTTAACACCGTTAACTTTTAACGCTTCGGCAATTTCTTCTACTTTTTTACGGCTTAAACAATATATAATACCAGACTTACCCGGATTTTGTTTTACATACTTTATAATTTCTTTGTTTACGTTTACTTTCGGACGTATGTCATAGTATAGGTTAGGACGGTTAAACGAAGACTTATATAGGTTAGCATCCAACATACCTAAGTTCTTTTGTATATCAAGTTGAACTTTTGGGGTTGCAGTTGCTGTAAGCGCAATAACAGGCACTTTTTTGTTCATGCGCTCACTTACCTTATCTATAATAGGACGAAGACGGCGATACTCAGGTCTGAAATCATGCCCCCATTCGGAAATACAATGGGCCTCATCTATACCAAAAAAGGAAACATTAAACTCGGTAAAGAATTTTATATTGTCTTCTTTAGTTAAAGTTTCAGGAGCTACATATAATAATTTGGTTTTACCTGCAAGTACATCTTTTTTTACCTGCATCATATCCGCCTTATTTAAAGATGAGTTAAGAAAATGCGCGATGCCATCTTCTTTACTAAAACCACGAATGGCGTCCACCTGATTTTTCATCAAAGCTATAAGCGGAGAAACAATAATAGCTGTTCCTTCACTTACTATAGCCGGTAGCTGATAGCAAAGCGATTTACCTCCGCCGGTAGGCATAATTACGAAGGTGTCTTTACCGTCTAATATAGAGGTAATGATTTTCTCCTGATTTCCTTTAAATTTACTGAACCCAAAAAATTTCTTAAGGGTTCCTGTCAGCGATAATTCCATTGTTGCACTCATGATTTATATATTGAAAATGTATGTTTCTTTTGTTAAGCTAACGTAAAGATATACTAAAAATTTTGAACGTATGAAAGAAAGAATGCAAAAAAGTAAAAAATTATACGAACTGTAATTTTTGCACGATGAATAAGCTTAACTATGTTCTTACTATAAAATTTAAATCAACATCCCCGCAATAGTAGCAGAAAGATAAGAAGCAAGGGTTCCGCTTATTAAAGCACGAATACCCAATTTAGCTAAGTCAGCGCGACGCTCGGGAGCTAAAGCGCCAATACCACCAATTTGCATACCTACCGAACTGAAGTTGGCAAAGCCACAAATAGCAAAGCTTACTATTAATAAACCTTTATCACTTAGAGGCACTAAAAGTTTATGCGTGAGGGTATCAAAAGCCACAAACTCATTAATGGTTAGTTTTTGTCCCATAATGGTAGCCACCTGTTGCACATCGGCAGTGGGCACACCCATACACCAGGCAAGCGGGTAAAACAGTTTCCCGAAGATATAATCTAATGAAAGAGGGGCGTATATTTTGCCTAATCCGTAATTGATAAAGGCAATAAGCGCTATAAACCCAATAAGCATGGCAATTACATTAATGGCAATTTTCATTCCATCAGCAGCACCATGAGAGATGGCATCAATTAAATTGGTGTGTTCTTTCTTTACCTCTAAGGTTACTTTACCTTTGGTTACAGGCTCTTCTGTTTCGGGATAAATAATTTTAGAGATAACCAGCGCAGCCGGAGCAGCCATTAAACTGGCGGTAAGCAGATACTCGGCACGGGCACCCATATTTACATACACAATTAAAATACCACCGGCAATACAAGCCATACTACCTGCCATAGATGAAAGAAGCTCACTCTTTGTCATAGTGGCAATATAAGGACGTATCATAACCTGCGCTTCAACCTGACCAACAAATGCACTGGCTACATTGCTAAGTGCTTCTGCGCCGCTAACGCGCATCACAAAATTCATAATGCGGGCAATAAAGGCAACCACGCGCTGCATAAACCCAATATGATACAAAATAGCCACCAGCACACAAACTAATATAATAGTAGAGGTAACACTAAACGCAAACACAAAGGTATGAGGCGCGCCAAAGCCTTTAGCAGCTCCATCGTGGGTATCAATCATAATGCCACCATACACAAAGCCGGCACCCTGCGTGGCAAACTGTTCAATTTTGCCCATACCTTTACCTAACAGGGCAAAAAAGCGGGTAATGGGCGGTACTTTTAATACCAAAAGTGCAATAACAATTTGCAAGCCTACGCCGCTTAAAACCAACCGGTAATTAATTGCTTTGCGGTTGTTAGACAGCAGAAAGGCTATCGTAAAAATAACGGCAATGCCTATCAATCCTGTAAATCTATCCATATATTTATTTGCAATTTATTTATTTACAATTTTATTATTGCAATCCGTAAATCGTCAATCATACAAATTGTAAATGGCTTAAGGCGTAAATATAATTTTAATTTCACAAAAACGGCAAACCTGTTTCAGACCTAACGCACAATAAATGGTTCTTCAATATATTTTTTTGAGATGTACATTATTAATGTAACAAGTCCAATATCATCAAAATTAAAACTTACTTCAGAGCCTTTATTATCATAATCAAAGTAATTATATGCAAACATATCATATGCGTGAATGCGCCCATAATTATTACCAAAAACATTTATAATATCCATAGTATCAGACTTTAGAAAGTAACTCTTGCCACCTAATAATACTTTAGACGGTTTGTGTATTTCTATACTAAAAAGTACTTTTAATTTTGGGTCAAAACGAAGAGTAGTATTTAAACTATCATAAGTCAGCTCACCCCATTGTTTATCTAATCTCTTTTTTGTTGGTTTCCCAAGAATTTTTATAGCCTGTTTAATGGTTGTTGAATCTAAAACTAATTTGTCAAGGTTGTTTGATAATTTAAATTTTTGAGAAAATATTTCCAGCGGATTAAAGAATTGAAGAAAAAAGAACAGTAATATATATCTTAGCCCTCTCATTACCCCAAAACTATCAATAATTTTCTTTTGCGGGCTAAAAAGGATAAAATAAGCCAAGTCATCAGAACGGTTGTTTAAGTCACCCCGCTCCGCAGGATTGCACATTTGATATTGTTTTCATTTAGCTATTCTTAATGATGGGGTTAATATTTTTACTCTTATCAATTAGCTAATTGTTTCTATTTCTTTCTTTTTGTTTCACTGAGTGATGCGCAATTCTTACTTTTGGCTAAAATTATTTCTATGTCAGATATCCAACAACTTACAAAACTTTGCTCGCAAGTTAGGCGCGATATTGTACGAATGGTTCATGCGGTGGCTTCGGGTCACCCGGGTGGTTCTTTGGGCTGTACCGAGTATTTTGTTGCCTTATATGGTTCGGTTATGAAACATAACCCGCAGCATTTTACCATGGACGGGCATAACGAAGATTTGTTCTTTCTTTCCAACGGGCATATTTCTCCCGTGTTTTACAGCGTGTTGGCGCACAACGGGTATTTTCCGGTTAAAGAACTAAATACGTTTCGTAAACTAAATACCCGCCTGCAAGGGCATCCCACTACGCACGAGGGTTTACCCGGTGTGCGTGTGGCATCGGGCTCTTTAGGACAAGGCATGAGTGTTGCCATTGGCGCGGCTTTGGCCAAGAAATTAAATAAAGAAAATAATGTTGTGTATTGTCTGCATGGCGATGGGGAATTACAGGAAGGACAAATTTGGGAAGCCGCCATGTATGCTGCTGCCCATAAGGTTGATAATTTAATTGCAACCGTTGATTATAACGGAAGACAAATAGACGGTGATGTAGATAAGGTGCTTCCTTTAGGAGATTTAAAAGCCAAGTTCGAGGCTTTTGGCTGGCAGGTATTGGAAACAAACAACGGCAACAATTTACAGGAAGTAATTGATGGCTTAAACCACGCCAAAACATTTGTTGGCAAAGGTAAACCCATTATCAATATTATGAAAACCGAAATGGGCTTTGGTGTAGATTATATGATGGGTACGCACAAATGGCACGGCAGTTCGCCTAATGATGAACAACTTGCAAAAGCTCTTGCCCAACTACCCGAAACGGTGGGCGATTATTAATTAAAAGAGTAACTTCCACCTCTCAAAAAAAACTAAAATTTATTTATGGCTACTACTTCAGATATTTCTAAGAACTGTTTTATCCGTTACGAGAATACTTTACTAAAAGTACTTGAGTATGATCATAGAACGCCCGGTAAGGGAAATACTATTTACCTGTTAAAATGCAGAAATATAGAAACGGGTAAACAAAGCGAAGTGCGATTTAACTCGGGTGATAAGGTAGATATTGTGCGCGTTGACGAACACGAACTACAATACATTTATACAGAGAATGAATTTTTGGTTTGCATGAATCAGGAAACGTTTGAACAGATTCATATTCCTAAAATACTGTTTGCCGATACCATTCAATTCCTGCAGGAAGGTATGATACTTACCATTCGTTTTGATGAGAACGAAAAGCCCTTAAACGGCGAACTTCCAAAATATACCGAGTTATTGGTTACCTATGCCGAAGATGGCAACAAAGGAAAAACACTAAAAACCGTTGAAGTTGAGGGCGGTATAACCCTACAAGTACCTCTGTTTGTTGCTATGGGCGACAAACTTAAAATTCAAATTGAAACAGGCGAATACGTAGAGCGCGTTTCGAAGTAAAAACTTAGCCACAGATTTCGCGGATTACCACAGATAATTAAATCTGCGTGCATCCATGCAATCTGTGGCAAAAATATTTTCAATTACTTTTTCGGAGGTAAAGCAAAAGCAATGGCTTCATGTTCAAAATGCCCGTTATGAGAGCCATCGCAAAAAGGTTTGTTTTTAGATAAACCGCATCTGCAAAACGAAACAATTTCTCGTCCGCCCAAATCATAGGCATTTCCGTTTTTGTCTACAACTTCCATTTCGCCTTCCACGCGCAAAGAACCATTATTGTTTATTGTAATTTTTGTTTTAGCCATACTGTTTATTTTTATTAATGATTATTTAATGTCCAATCCTTCGGCATCAATCATGGTTACCCACTTGCCCATTTTTTTTTGAATAACCCTAAAGTGGTGCTGGTCTTCGGGAGTAATGAATGAAATAGCTTGTCCGGAAGATTCCGCTCTGCCTGTTCTTCCAATACGATGAATATAATCTTTGGGCGAACGGGGCAGCTCATAATTTATCACACAAGGCAAGAATTTAATATCAATACCGCGCGAAATCAAATCGGTAGCAACCAACACACGAAGTGTACCCGCTTTAAATTTGTTCAAAGTTTCTGTGCGTGCCTGCTGTCCCTTTTTACCATGCATAGCTACAGCATCTATTCCATTTTTGCGCAGTTTATCAGCCACATTATCTGCTTTATAAGTAGAAGATGTAAAAACCAAAACCTGTTTCAACTCCTTTTGTTTAATTAAATAGCGAAGTAGCGGACCCTTTTTTTCTTCACTGATATGATAAGCCGTTTGCGTAATTAAATCTATGTTATTGCTTTCGGCTTCAATTTTAATAACAACGGGGTCCCGCAATACAAGTTGATTAATGTTATTTACATCCTCGCTTAGTGTTGCTGAGAATAAAAGGTTTTGTCGCCTTTTAGGTAAGAGTGCCAGGATGCGATCTACCTCTTCTTTAAAACCAAGGTTTAGCATTTTATCAGCTTCATCTAACACTAAGATATCAATAGTAGTTAGGTGTACCGAGTTCGATTCAACCAATTCCAACAAACGCCCTGGTGTGGCTACCAAAACATTAACGCCTTGCAAAGCCATCATTTGCGGGTTAATAGAAACTCCGCCATATACCGCCATAGATTTTACGGGTGTAGGAAGTGAAGCACCAAATGTTTGAAATACTTCTTTTACCTGCACAGCTAATTCGCGGGTGGGTACCAATACCAAAACATTTACGTGTCGGTTTTTGGAAGTAATCTTCCCCTGCAAATTCATTAAAATAGGCAATACATAACTGGCCGTTTTACCCGAACCTGTTTGAGCAATACCCAATACATCTTTTCTGTTTAAAATGGCGGGTATGGCCTCTTGTTGGATAGGATAAGGTTGAGTATAATTTTGACCGGCTAATGCTTTTAGTAAAGAAGGAGATAAGCCTAAAGAAGAGAATGGCATGATTATTTTTATAACGAAAGCGAAGGCAGGTTAAATTTAATGGAACATTCCTGCAACATCACTTTCGCTGCTGCGTTCCATGGGTTTAAATTCAGAAGAATAACTTAAGCGGTAAATCATTTTATTATTGCGCAGGTAATAGTTGTCATCACGTTTTACCAAAGCCAAGTCAGTCTTTTCTGGATAACCGTATATTAATAACCGACTGCGCGTCATCTTATAACCTTTGGAATTTAGCGGGGTTTTCCAAAACTCAATCATAAAAAACTCTTCCTTGGGTGGGTTGGTAACTCCTGCCAGAGAAGCTGCCAGTGAGTCGGCCGAACTTGTTTTTTCTTCAGGGGTAAGGGTTTTTACATAAAGGTTTTTTACACTTATTAATTCCTCTTTAAGCACCTGATAGTTTTCGCTGTTTACGTAAGAAGAATCAGTTATATCGTTCATGGAAATTAGTGATACATTTTTCGAAGAAGTATTACTCTCTTTTTTTACTTCAACTTTAGCCTTATAGGTATTCTTATCTTTTGATTCATTATTACCCTCTTCCTTTTTAGGAGTAATAACCTGCTCGCTAATATTTTGTTTTTGATTCAGCAGAGACAGGTTAAAGTTGCGGATATAAGTATCTAATTTAAAAAGGAAAAAAAGGCAGCCCGCTAACAAACCAACTGATACGCCAAAAATAAAAACGGGGACTTTTTGTCTGAACTGCAACTGAAAAATTTTCAGTAAAATTAAGAATTTATTTGCTCTTAAGGGACTTATTCGTTAAGCAATGTTAAAACAATATAGCTTTTAAAATTTTGGTATGAAATTTGCGTTAGGAATAAAAACCAAAAAAATAAAAACATGAAAAAGCTATTGTCAACCTTGCTGGTTGCTTCCATAGGTGGAGGCTCAGCTCTTTACATTCAGCAAAAGTTTTTTAAACAAGAAGACTTTGCCAGTCATCAAACCATAAACTACGCTCCTCCCGTTCGGCTCACGTCGGCATCAAATGCTGTTTCCTCCTCAGCTCCCGACTTTACCGGCGCGGCAGAAGCTTCTGTAAACGCGGTAGTACACGTTACTACCCGTACAGAACAAAAATACAACCAGTTAAACTACGACCCCTTCCATCAGTTCTTTTACGGGCAACCACAACAGCCACGCATACAACAAGGCAGCGGTTCGGGGGTTATTATTAATAAGGATGGTTATATAGTAACCAATAACCACGTAATAGCTGATGCGGATAAGATAGAAGTTATCCTGAACGATAAACGTACCTATACCGCAGAACTTGTTGGTGCCGACCCTCAGACAGATTTAGCCTTGTTAAAGATTAAAGAAAAAGACTTGCCGTTTTTAGCTTACGGAAACTCTGATAATGTAAAAGTAGGCGAGTGGTGTTTAGCTATCGGTAATCCGTTTAACTTAACATCTACCATCACTGCCGGCATTATTTCGGCTAAAGGGCGCAACATTAATATTTTAGAGAACGACCCTGCGCACGGGCAGTTCCCTATCGAATCGTTTCTTCAAACAGATGCTGCCGTTAACCCGGGTAACAGCGGAGGTGCCTTGGTTAGTACCAACGGAGATTTGATTGGTATTAACTCTGCCATTGCCAGTCAAAATGGAGCTTATATAGGTTACTCATTTGCCATTCCGGTAAACATTGTAAAGAAGGTAGTATCCGATTTAGCCGAGTATGGTACCGTACAACGTGCCTTTATTGGGGTTAGCATCAGAGATATTGACTCTAAACTGGCTGAAGAAAAATCATTAAAAGATTTAAAAGGTATTTATGTAAATGGCTTAACCGAAAATGGTTCTGCCGAGGCAGCAGGCGTTCAACTTGGAGATGTAATTACTAAAGTAGAAGGCTTTGAAGTTAACAACGTACCTGAGTTACAAGAGCAAGTTGGCAAGTATCGCCCCGGAGACAAAGTGGGTGTTACCCTTATACGCGGCAATAAAGAAATAACCCTGCCGGTGGTGCTTAAAAACAAAGACGGTAACGTTAGCGTAATTAAAAAAGAAAAAGTAGAAGCTAAAGAAGTAAAATCCATTGCTTCTTTAGGGGCAAGTTTTGAAGAAGTAAACAAAGCTGATTTGAAAAAGCTGGGCATACAAAACGGTGTGCAGGTTACCGAGCTTAGAAATGGCAAACTATTTACGTCCGGAGTTAAAGAGGGTTTTATTATTACCTCTATAGATAAAAAGAAAATCAGCAACCTTGCCGATATTGATAATGCCATGAAAGGCAAAACAGGCGGCATTTTAATTGAGGGTATGTACCCTAATGGAATGCACGCTTACTACGGCTTTGGAATGTAAGCCTATAGCAACTAAAATACTAAAGCCCTTCTCTGCACAAGAGAGGGGCTTTTTGTTTGGAGATGTTTTTAGATCAAAAACCTATTGATGTAGAACAAAAACCTATAGCTCAAATATAATATTGCTTTTTTAAAGGAATTTATATCTTTGGTATAAAATATAAAAGCATGAAGAAATTAATACTCCTTATTATTATCATTGCGAGTGTAACGAAGCAATCTCAGGCGCAGTGTATGATAAATGTTACAGCTTCTCCGAATACAATATGTATTGGAAACACAACTACCCTAACTGCAAGTGGCGCTACTTCTTATACATGGGGAGTTGGAGGTGTAAATACAGCAACAAATATTGTTAATCCAGTTACGACTACTGTGTATATGGTTACAGGTACAACGGGGACTTGCACGACTACAAACACGATAACTGTTTTTGTTAGAGATTCTTTACATTTTATAGCAGTAAGTCCCAGTCCAGAAATGTGTAATGGTCATTCTAGTAATCTTAATGCAACAGGTGTTGGAGGTGATAGTTTATTAACATATACATGGTACCCTGGTTCTTTGGTGGGGCAAAATATATCTGTACATCCTAATACCACTACACAATATACTGTTGTATTGACAGATGCCTGTGGCACACCTTCAGTATCATCAACAGTTCAGGTTACTATTGACCCCATCCCCACTTTATCTTTTGTAGCAACTCCTGATAGTGGTTGCGCACCTTTAATTGCTAGCTTTACTGCGGTAGGTGTTAGTGGTATTCTAGCCAATAGTTGGAATTGGTTTTTTGGAGATGGTACAAGTTCTTCAGGTATAGCTACAGCTTTTCATACCTATAATACTCCGGGTACTTATTTTGTACATCTTACTGCAACAACCATACAAAATTGTCCAGATAGTGGTACTATAGTTTCTTTAAGCGTTACAAATTGTGCAGGCATCTCTCAAATCTCAGGTCTTAATTCTAATATCTCAGTTTACCCCAACCCCACTTCATCTGTTTTACATGTTGAGTATGAAATGGCAAATGAAAAGAGTACATTAGTACTAACTGATATGTTGGGTAATACAGTAAAGCAAGTCCCATGTAATACACAGCATATAACCTTAAACATAACAGACTTTAGTGAGGGTATATATAACCTAAGCATCTCAGGCACAGCAGGTGTGGTAAATAAACGGGTGGTTATTGTTAGGTAAATTTATTCTCGTCATTCCGAACTCGTTTCGGAATCTGTTAGAATAAAAGCATAAGATGCTGAAACAAGTTCAGCATGACGATTCACTTCATTCGCAATGACAATCTGCGTTATTAAGAAGATGTTAACAGTTTTTGTTTTCTGTTCATTACCCGTTAGTATCTTTCACGGACTAAAACACAAACTTAATATTGCCTTAACATGCAAAAACTTGTAATCACTTATCTTTGTTTTAGAGATTTGATAAAGGTCTTCCACACACCGACACCAAAGCTTAAGCAATGGTGGGATACGGCTACTTTTTATCAAAGGTAAGACGGACTTCCTGAGAACCGGGCTTAAACAAAGTCCGGTTTTTTCTTTTTCCTATTTTCCTTCTATCTTCGTGTGCTTATTAATGTTAAACAGATGATGAACGCGAACCAGATACGACAAACATTTTTAGATTTCTTTAAATCAAAAGGCCACGAAATTGTGCCCTCTGCCCCTATGGTGGTTAAGAACGACCCTACCCTGATGTTTAACAACAGCGGCATGGCTCCGTTCAAAGATTTGTTTTTGGGCAATGCCCCCATTAAGTTCCCCCGTATTGCCGATACCCAAAAGTGCCTGCGTGTAAGTGGTAAGCACAATGATTTGGAAGAGGTGGGTGTAGATACCTATCACCACACCATGTTCGAGATGCTGGGCAACTGGAGCTTTGGCGATTACTTTAAAAAAGAAGCTATTGCCTGGGCTTGGGAGTTGCTTACCGAAGTTTATAAGATAGATAAAGACCGCCTGTATGTTACCGTGTTTGAAGGTAGTACGGATGATAAACTTGCTTTTGACCAGGAGGCTTATGATTGCTGGAAAGAACTGATTGCTGAAGACCGCATACTAAGAGGTAACAAAAAAGATAACTTTTGGGAGATGGGCGACCAGGGGCCTTGCGGACCTTGCAGCGAAATACATTGCGATATGCGCTCTGATGAAGACCGTAAAAAGATTGATGGTAAAACATTGGTAAATGCAAGTCACCCGCAGGTGATAGAAATATGGAACAATGTGTTTATGGAGTTCGAGCGTAAGGCTGATGGCTCTTTACATAAACTTCCTAAACAACATGTAGATACCGGCATGGGCTTTGAACGCCTGTGCATGGTGTTGCAAAAAAAGCAATCTACTTACGATACCGATGTATTTGCTGCACTGATAGAAAAGGTAGAAAATCTTTGTGGTCATCATTACAAACCTTCAGATGAAAACCATCACAAAAGTCAGCTTGTTATAAATATCGCCATTCGTGTTATTGTTGACCATATTCGTGCTATTTCTTTTTCTATCTCTGATGGGCAATTGCCGAGCAATACAGGAGCTGGTTATGTTATACGTCGTATTTTACGCAGAGCCATTCGTTATGGTTATCAATCTTTGGGGTTAAAAGAACCCTTCTTATATCGCTTGGTTCCTGTGCTGGCATCTCACATGGGAGAAGCCTTTCCTGAGTTAGTGAAACAAAAGATGTTAATTGAAAAAGTAATACGCGAAGAAGAAAGTGCTTTCTACAAAACGTTAGATATTGGTTTACGCCGTATAGATAACATTTGTGTAGAGCTTACCAACCAAGGCAAACAAAAAGTAGTAGACGGTAAAACCGTGTTCGAGTTATACGACACTTTTGGTTTTCCTTTAGACTTAACTTCTTTGATTGTGCGCGGTTATGGTTTGTCTATTGATGAAAAAGAATTTGATGTTTGTCTGGATGAACAAAAAAAGCGTTCTCGCGCTGCCACACAAGTAAATACAGATGACTGGGTTTATACCGCCGTACAATGGAATACCGATAAAGGCAGGGAAATAAAATTTGTGGGTTATGAAGAGACGGATGCCGAATGTTATATTACACGTTACAGAAAAGTAAAATCAAAGAATAAAGAACAGTTTCAGTTAGTGCTTAACGTAACTCCATTTTACGCAGAAAGTGGCGGTCAGGTTGGCGATACAGGTGTATTGATTAGTGCCAACGAAAAAATAATTATTACTGATACAAAAAAAGAGAATGGCATCATTATTCATTTTACGGATAAGTTGCCGGAGAATATTTCCTCTTCTTTTAATGCTCATATTGATAAAGCAAGACGCAGGTTAATTGCCAACAACCACAGCGCTACTCATTTATTACATGCCGCCTTGCGTATGGTTTTAGGAACGCACGTAGAACAAAAAGGAAGTCTGGTAAACGATGAACACTTGCGTTTTGACTTCTCTCACTTTGCTAAAATTACCGAAGAAGAATTGAATGAGATTGAACGTATAGTAAACGAAAGAATAAGAGAAAACATTATTGCCGATACTCAACTGATGGCTATTGAAGATGCCAAGAAAACAGGGGCTATGGCTTTGTTTGGCGAGAAATACGGAGACATCGTACGTGTGGTTGCTTTCGACAGGAATTATTCTGTGGAACTTTGCGGCGGCACGCACGTTACTGCAACCGGACAAATAGGTTATTTTAAAATTACGTCAGAAGGAGCTGTCGCTGCAGGTATTCGTCGTATAGAAGCGATTACTTCCCTTAAATCAGAAGAGTTTTTTGAACATCAGGCACAACAATTACACCAAATAAAACACCTGCTTAAAAACCCTGCTGATGTAGTTAAAAGTGTTACTACCATGTTGGAAGAAAATCATGCTTTGCAAAAACAATTGCAGGTCTTTTTAAGAGAAAAATCACAGCATCTTAAAAAGGACTTACTTACTAAAAAGCAAACCGTAAACGGTATCAGTTTAATTGCCGAGAAAATAGAATTAGACAGCGCAGAAGAAATTAAAAACCTGTTGTTTGATTTGCGCACGCAGGTAGATAATCTGTATTGTGTAGTAGGCGCAGAAGTTAATGGTAAGCCAAGCATATCGGTTATCATATCAGACAATATAGTGAAGGATAAAAGCTTAGATGCCGGTAAAATTGTGCGCGAAGTAGCTAAAGAAATTAACGGTGGCGGTGGCGGACAAGTATTCTACGCACAAGCAGGCGGCAGCAAAACAGAAGGCTTAAGTGCAGCCATTGCAAAGGCTAAAACGTTTATTAATTAAATTTTGGGGAGTGTAAAGAAAAAAAGCGCACCTAATAAGGAACAAACAACAACGAAATCCTTAAAAGATGCGCTTGATAAAGATTAGGAATCTAACCCTTACTTGCTACAAATTTAATGTATTTATTTCCTTTAGAAATGTTAAAGAATCTTATTTAACATTTCTATAAATTTTACATCAAAAAATTATCGTCGGTTCGCATATTTCGTTTAATCGGTATTGCAATCCAACGCTAATACAACTTCTGGTAGGTTTGCCACCAGCGGTCGGGTATCTCGTCTTTGCAGGCAATTTCATAATCTTTATAAGAGCAGGGTATAAGGGTGTGGCGTTCAAACTTCAGGTTTTTATCGGGCGGGTAAGGTACTTCCATCCACCAACGGTCGCTTTTGTTACTTTTGTAAAAGTTTATTTCGTATTTATTATCCTGCAGAAACACATGAAAACGAGTATAATCAGGATTGTTGCGTGAGGGGAAGTCTTTTTTGCGGCTATAAAAGCCATCCATAAAACACCATATCATTTGGGCGGCCAAATAAGCTGTTTTGCCCTGCATATCGTACTGGGGGTTAATTTCGTAAATGCCCAGAGAAGTCAGTTTATCGTTCATGCCTGCATAGCGCATCATCTGGCAGGCTTCTTCGGCATAAAAGCCATTGGGCTGAGCTTCTTCGTGGGCGGGCGCATCGCTGTGTTTAATAGCGTTCATATCAAAGCTAAGCATATCGGCATGACGGATAATGGGCTCTGCTTCCGTAATATTATCGCGTATCTGCCCCAAACGGTAAGTATCGAAATAAAGTTTAGTCATCATACTGATACCGGATTGTGGCACCAGATAAGTTTGATAGCCAATATTGCTGTAATTAAAAAGATAGTTGGGCTGTTGTAAAATAATTTTACCGAGAAAAGTTTTGTTGGTTAGTTCACTCTCTGCAGAACCAATATCAAAGGTGGCATCTACGCTTACGATGTTTATGGTTTGTTCTAACTTTTCATACCCTTTGAACTGAGCAAAGGTAAGGTCTTGCGAGCCGCCTATAATAACGGGAGTAATGTTTTGACGAACGAGATAATCTATAGTTTCTGAAAGAGCATAAAAGGTATCACTCTCGCTATGACCGGGCATGATATTGCCTAAATCTGCCACACGGGGGACAAAGCTTCCTGTAAATAAATTATACAAATGTCTGCGCACTTCATCGGGAGCGCTGGCGCAGCCTTTGTTGGAGGTAGCAAGCCTGTCTTCACAAACACCTATAATGGCAATATCTATGTTTTCTAAATCAGGGAAATTAGAGGTGTAAACTGCGAAATTATGCGCGAAAGATTCTTCATGAAAACTTTCAGCGGAAAACTTGATGGGCGAAAAATAATGGGCTATGTCTGACATAAATTAAAATATAATCAGCTAAAAATAGTCTAACCTGTTTTGCCATAAAGTACAGCAAGAGTAAAGTAATCAACAGCCTTGGTTTAACAAACACTCACATCTCAATTTTGCAAGAATAAGTTAAAACTTAATTTTTTTGTTTATTTGCCGATTAATATATCTTTGCACCGAATTTTAAACACTAACAAATGTCAGACATTGCAAAAAAAGTTACCAGTATTATTGTAGATAAACTTGGCGTAGACGAAAAAGAAGTTACCCCTACTGCAAGTTTTACGAATGATTTAGGCGCTGATTCGCTTGATACCGTTGAATTAATCATGGAATTTGAAAAAGAATTCAATATCGCTATTCCTGATGATCAGGCAGAGAAGATATCTACTGTAGGTGATGCTATCTCTTACATAGAAACAAACGCGAAGTAATTTCAACAAAATCATTAAGAAATTATCCTGATTTCTTTATCAGGATAATTTTTTTTATTTTGTGCAGAATTAAATTCACTTATGCAATTAAAACGAGTAGTAATAACGGGTTTGGGTGGAATTACTCCTTTAGGAAATTCTGTAACGGAGTATTGGAATAATCTAATAAATGGCGTAAGCGGTGCCGTACCTATTACCCGGTTCAATGCCGAAAAATTTAAAACTCGTTTTGCCTGCGAAGTTAAAGGGTTTAACCCCGAAGATTATTTCGATAAAAAGGAGGTTCGCCGTGTAGACGCTTACACGCATTATGGCATGGCAGCTTCTACGCAAGCGGTTGCCGATTCGGGCATTGCAGGAGATAGCATAGATAAGAATGAAGTGGGCGTTATTTGGGGTTCGGGCATTGGAGGTTTAGATACCTTTCAGTCTGAAGCTTTTGCTTTTGCAAAAGGAGATGGGACACCACGCTTTAATCCTTTCTTTATACCAAAGATGATTGCTGATATATGCTCTGGGCATATTTCCATTCGTTTTGGATTTAGAGGGCCTAATTTTACTACCGTTTCGGCTTGCGCTTCTTCAACCAACGCGTTAATAGATTCTTTTAATTATATACGCCTGGGCAAAGCAAACGCTATTGTTACCGGTGGCTCTGAAGCCGCTATTAACGAAAGTGGTATTGGAGGCTTTAATGCCTGTCAGGCAATGAGTATGCGAAATGATGAACCAAGTAAAGCTTCCCGTCCTTATGATAAAGACCGTGATGGTTTTGTATTAGGAGAAGGTGGTGGAGCGCTAGTTTTAGAAGAACTGGAACATGCTTTGGCACGTGGCGCGAAAATTTACGCGGAAATAATTGGCGGAGGTATGAGTGGAGATGCGCATCATATCACAGCCCCTCATCCGGAAGGATTAGGCGCTAAATTAGTAATGGAAAGAGCTTTAAAAGATGCGGAAATAAGCGCTTCTGATGTTGACTATATTAATACCCACGGAACTTCAACCCCGCTTGGTGATATAGCTGAACTAAAAGCTATTCAGAATTTATTTGGAGAACAAGCATTTAAGATGAATATCAGTTCTACCAAATCTATGACGGGTCATTTACTGGGTGCCGCGGGAGCTATTGAAGCGATGGCGACTGTATTAGCTATAAAAAACGACATTATTCCCCCCACTATTAATTTTGTTACTCCCGATCCTGAAATAGACCCCCGGTTTAATCTTACTTTAAATAAAGCGCAAACCCGTAAAGTAAATATCGCTATCAGCAATACCTTTGGTTTTGGCGGACATAATGCGGCAGTAATATTTAAGAAATATACCGCTTAAACTCATTTGCTGAGTATCTTTCAGATAAACCGTTACAAGAATTCTTCGGAAAAAAAACTGGCTCAAAGCATTAAGAATTTGTTGGGCTTTTACCCTAAAAATATTTCTTTATTTCAACAAGCACTTACACACAGCTCGGCGGCAAGGCATACTAAGAGTAATGAACGTTTGGAGTTCTTAGGCGATTCTATTTTAGGAACTATTGTCGCGGAGTATTTGTTTAGTATTTTACCAAATAAAGATGAAGGCGTTTTAACGCAGGTGCGCTCGCGTATGGTTAGCCGTAATCAACTGAATAAACTCGCTGTTAAATTAGGTATAGATAAAATTCTTACTACCGATATTAAAGGAAATATTTCTTATGCCTTATACGGAGATGCCTTTGAAGCCCTTGTAGGCGCTATGTATTTAGAAACAGGTTATGTAAAGACAAGGAAAATACTTCTTGAGAAAATCATTAAACAACACTTAGAAATACAAACTATTATTAATGAAGATACCGACTATAAAAGCCGCTTAATTAATCATTGCCAAAAGAACAGAATACCATTGCAATTTATTTTATTAGATGAAATTGCCAACGGAGCTAAAAAGATTTACCGTATAGGCATAGAACTTGACAGTAAAATAATTACCGAAGCCGAAAACGCTTCTAAGCGTGCCGCCGAACAATTAGCCGCGCTAGCAGCTCTTGAGAAACTGGAAAGTTAAAGGGCATTATTAATGCAGCCTCGAAGAAATTAAGCTGATAAACTCTTTGCGGGTAGAATCTTTTAAAAACTCGCCTGTAAATGCAGAGGTAGTAGTTACCGAGTTTTGTTTTTGTACGCCGCGCATTTGCATACACAAATGGCTGCACTCTATTACTACAGCTACACCCATAGGTTTTAAGGTGCTTTGTATGCAGTCGCGTATTTCGTTGGTTAATCTTTCCTGTACCTGCAAACGGCGCGCATAGGCATCAACCACACGGGGCAGTTTGCTTAGACCTACAATATATCCATTGGGTATATAAGCAATATGAGCCTTACCAAAGAAAGGCAGCAAGTGGTGTTCGCAAAGACTGTAAACTTCAATGTCTTTTACAACCACCATTTGGCTGTATTCTTCCTTAAACATAGCGGATTTCAAAATATCCGCAGGGTTCTCTGCATAACCTTTGGTAAGAAAATTAAGCGCTTTGGCGGCTCTGTGCGGTGTCTTTAGTAAACCTTCACGTGTAGCATCTTCCCCAACTTCTTTAAGTATTTGGCTGTAATTAAGCTCTAAATCTTTCAGATTATGTTTTTCAGCTATTTCCTGACTCATGAAGATTAAATTTAGAAATTAGAAGTTAATACGCTTAGGTTTATAATTTGGCTTTTACCTCAACCATATCATAGCCTTCAATAATATCGCCTACTTTAATATCATCGTAGCCATCAATATTTAAACCACACTCATAACCTGAGGCAACTTCTTTTACATCATCTTTGAAACGCTTTAAAGAGCCTAAGCCTCCACTATGTAATACAATTCCATCGCGAATAACACGTACTTTTGTATGACGGGTAACTTTTCCATCCAACACATAACAACCGGCAATTGTACCTACCTTAGTAATATTAAATACTTCTCTGATTTCAATATTACAAACGATTTTCTCCTCAAATTCAGGAGCCAACATACCTTCCATTGCGGCTTTAATCTCGTCTATGGCCTGGTAAATAATAGAGTACAAGCGTATGTCAATTTCTTCTGTTTCAGCTAATTTACGCGCGTTGGTTGTAGGACGAACCTGGAACCCAACTATAATGGCGTTTGATGCAGATGCTAACATTACATCATTCTCACTAATAGCACCAACCGATTTGTGAATAATATTGATAGCAATTTTTTGAGTAGATAGTTTTAATAACGAATCTGATAGAGCCTCTATAGAACCATCCACATCGCCTTTCACAATTACATTCAATTCTTTGAAATCACCAATAGCCAAACGTCTTCCAATCTCATCAAGTGTAATATGTTTCTGCGTACGGATACCTTGTTCGCGTTGCAACTGCAAGCGTTTGTTAGCCAATTCACGCGCTTCGCGTTCATCAGCCATCACATTAAATTTATCACCGGCAGTAGGAGAACCACTTAAACCTAATAATTGCAATGGTATAGATGGTCCTGCTTCTTTAATTGGTAAACCACGTTCGTTCGTCATGGCTTTTACACGTCCGCTATAACCACCTGCAACAATAATATCACCAACTCGTAAAGTTCCTTTTTGGACAATAATATCGGCAACGTGTCCGCGACCTTTATCTAATTTAGCTTCTATTACAGAACCCGAAGCTCTTATTTTTGGATTTGCTTTTAAATCTAATACCTCGGCTTCTAATAAAATCTTCTCTAATAATATATCAATATTTAAACCTGTTTTAGCGGAGATTTCCTGCGATTGATACTTACCACCCCACTCTTCCACTAAAATGTTTAATTGCGATAAATCTTCGCGTATTTTATTTGGGTTAGCACCCGGTTTATCTATTTTATTAATGGCAATAATCATAGGTACACCTGCTGCCTGCGCGTGGTTGATAGCCTCTTTTGTTTGAGGCATCACACTGTCATCCGCAGCTACCACAATAATAGCGATGTCGGTAATTTGCGCGCCACGAGCACGCATAGCGGTAAAGGCTTCGTGACCGGGAGTATCTAAGAAAGTAACTGATTTTCCGTTATCTAATTTCACATTGTAACTACCAATGTGCTGCGTAATTCCACCCGCTTCTCCCGCTACTACGTTAGCTTTACGAATATAATCCAATAAGGATGTTTTACCATGGTCAACGTGCCCCATGATAGTAACAATAGGTGGGCGCCCCACAATATCTTCAGGGTTTTCTTCTTCTTTTACTTCAATTACCTCAATCGCTTCCGCGGTAACAAACTCAGTTTTGTACCCAAATTCTTCCGCTACAATAGCAATGGTTTCAGCATCTATACGTTGATTTATAGATACAAACAAACCAAGGCTCATACAAGTAGAAATTACTTGGGTAACCGGAACGCTCATCATTTGAGCTAACTGATTAGCAGAAACAAACTCGGTTACTTTAAGTATCTTTTTCTCTGCTTCAATTTGCTCCTGCTCTTCGGCAATACGTTCACGTATTTCCCCGCGTTTTTCTTTACGATACTTCGCGGCATTCGATTTTTTACCTCCTCCGCTTAAACGAGCTAAGGTTTCTTTTATCTGTGCCTGAATTTCTTCATCCGTAAGCGCTGGCTTAGGTTCTCTTTTAGATGGGTTCGTAATCGTTGCTCTGTCTTTATATTTCTGACGGGCAATTTGTGTTTGCTCTTTACCAACTTTACTTATCTCATCTTTACTTAAGCTGCCCGTTTTTTGTATGCGTTTACGTTTCTTCTTTTCGTTTTGAAAATTACTTGGAGTAGGCTTCTTCTCAACCGGAAGAACCATAGTACCTAATATTTTAGGTCCTTCTAATTTTTTAAACTTGGTTTCTAAAAAGTCTTCTTTAGGTGGTTCTTCGGTTGTTTGCTCTTCAGCAACTACTATTTGTTTAGGTTCTTCAATTGGTAATGCTTCAACAGGAGCCTCTTCTTTATCTTTCTTTTTGGAACCGGTTTTCTTAGGTTCTTTCTTCAGCTTCTCAGCGGCAGCCTCATCTTCCTTTTCCTTTTTAGTTTTCTTATCAGGCTTTGTTTTACTGTTTAAGGTTGATAAATCTATTTTAGAAATTACTTTTACACCAATATTTTTTTCTTCTTTTTTAGGCGCTTCTTCAACAATTTTTTCAACCTCAGCTTGTTTTTTTTCTTTCTCTTTTTCCGCTTTTTTTGTCTCTTCCGCTATTCGTTGTTTTTGTTCTATACGAATAGATTCTAATACTTTTGAAGTGGATGATACCGACACATCTTTTATAACGATGTCCTCTTCAAACTCTTCTTTCTTTTTGTGCGTAGTCTTTGTCTCGTCTAAAACGATACTCTCTTTTTTCTCGTGAAGAACTTGCCCTGCCTGCTGCGCTTGTTGTTTAATTATTTTCTCTCCGGCAAATTCTTTTGACAGAATAGCATACTCAACATCACCAATTTTGGTATTGGGATTGTTTTCTACTTTGTGTCCTTTGGAAGATAAAAAATCAACAATAGTAGCTAACGATAAGTTAAACTCTTTGGCTATTTTGCTTAATCGTAATGTTTTAGTTTCTTCTGACATATTTTTATTTTCCCTTGCTACTAATTGTTTTATTGTACTTACATTTTTCTGTTTTTCGATACAATATTATTCTTGTTCTCCCTCAAACTCAGAGGCTAATATAGCTCTCAGTTCTTTTACAGTCTCTTCGTTTATTTTGGTGCGACGTACAAGCTCTTCTTCGGTAAGTTTCAATACATCTTTTGCTGTATCGCAACCAATCGCTTTTAATTCTTGTATTACAGCCGCTTCAATTTCGTCAGAGAATTCTTCCAAATCAACATCTTCTTCCTGCACGATTTCTTCTTCAGCTTCGCGATATACATCTAATTCGTAACCTGTAAGTTTTCCGGCAAGCTTTATATTAAAACCACCTTTACCGATAGCTAATGATATTTGATCCGGTTTTAAATAAACCTGCGCGCGCATATTTTCATCATCTAATGTAATATTGGTAATTTTTGCCGGACTTAACGCGCGTTGTATAAGCAGTTGAGGATTGCTTGTAAAGTTAATTACATCAATGTTTTCGTTTTTCAATTCACGAACAATACCATGTATACGGGAACCTTTCATACCCACACAAGCTCCCACCGGGTCAATGCGCTCATCATACGATTCCACGGCTACTTTAGCACGCTCACCGGGTTCACGTACAATTTTCTTAATGGTAATTAATCCATCGGCAATTTCAGGAACTTCGGTTTCAAACAAACGCTCTAAGAACACAGGCGATGTACGAGAAACAGAAATAACCGGCGTTGTATTTTTCATGTCCACTTTCAATACAACTGCTTTTACGGTATCGCCTTTTTTAAAGAAATCGGTTGGTATTTGCTCTGTGCGAGAAAGGATTAATTCATTTCCCTCATCATCAACCATCATGATTTCTTTTTTCCAAACCTGATACACCTCAGCAGTTACAACCTCTCCAACACGCTCTTTGTATTTATTATAGATTTCGTTTTTCTCCAGTTCCAATACTTTTTGAACCAAATTTTGACGTAATGATAAAACCGAACGACGACCAAACTCTTCCATTTTCACAGGTTCTGTAACCTCTTCGCCAATTTCAAAGCTATCATCAATTTTTTTAGCTTCCGTTAAGCTAATGTGTTTATTCGCGTCATAATCAAAGCTGTCTTCGGCAAACTCATCATCCACAATGGTGCGGTTTTTATACATCTCCACATCTCCCTTATCAGGATTTACAATAATATCGAAGTTTTTATCAGTACCGTATTTTTTAATGATCATGTTACGAAACACATCATCAATAATGCTCATTAGAGTTGCACGGTCGATATTTTTTATCTCCTTAAAATCGGAAAACGACTCAATTAAATTAACAGCTTGCATGGTTATTTATGTTTATGATTATTAAAATGGTAAAATTAATTTAGTTTCTTTAATTGTATGTAAAGTTATTATTATGTTTTCTATGATTGTTTGTCTGCCTTTACCTGCCTGCTTGCGCTCGGTTGTTTTGGTTTCTATTTCAATGGCGTCATTGGTAATGCCGGCTAAGCTGCCAATAAGTTTAATACCATCAGTTTTTAGCACACTAACCTGTTTTCCTATATATTTTTGATATTGCGCCGCCACTTTAAACGGTTCATCTATACCCGGCGAGGAAACCATTAGTTCAAAATCTTCTTTATCCCTATCCAAAGCAGCTTCTATATGCTTACTAAGGCTTCTGCAGGTTTCAATAGAGATGTGATTGGGCTCATCTACATAAACCTCTATTTTATTAACAGGTTTTATTTTAACCTGCACCAAAAAAACAGCTGTTCCTTGAATGAACGCCTCTACTAACTTTTGTATGTATTGCTCACTAATCATCTTTAAATAAAGAGGGGACTTAGTAGCCCCCTCCATTCCATTCATATTTTTCGGATACAAATATACGGCTTTTTAATTAAAAACCAATTGTTAATTAATTTCGATGAAAGTCTTTTTTATTACGATAAAAACATTTAAATTTACTACGTATTTAAAACCCATCGTCATGAAAACAATAATTTTAACTACAGGTAAAAAGCAACTATCATTGTTGTTGTTTGGATTAGCTACGCCGATAGCTACCTTCGCGGAACATATTCCAACCGCGGAAGAAGAGGCGGCGCACAACGAAGAAATAGCTTTTTATACTAAAATTGGTATAGCGATTGTATTTGCCGTATCAGTAACAGCCTTTTTAATATTTAAGACAAAACAAGAAAAGAAGTTGCGTGAAAAGCATATTGAGCAAATGAAGAAGATACAGGCTAATAAGAGAAAAGCCGCTTAAAGCCTCTGTCTGATTACTTCATACAGCACAACCCCTGTAGCTACCGATACGTTTAGGGAAGCTATCTTACCAACCATGGGGATTTTTACCGCATCTGTACAAAGTCTTAAATACTCTGCCGAGATACCCAAATCTTCTGAGCCCATAATGATGGCAGTGGGTATTTTAAAATCCACATCATAAATAAGTTTCTCTGTTTTTTCATGACAGGCAATTACCTGCAAGCCGCTTTCTTTAAGAAAGGTAATGGTATCTTTTAAATTATACTCCCTGCAAACAGGTATTCTGTGAAGAGCACCTGCTGATGTTTTAATGGCATCTCCGTTCAGTTGGGCAGAGCCCCTTTGCGGCACAATAATCATATCAACCCCGGCGCACTCTGCACTACGGGCTATGGCGCCAAAGTTGCGCACATCGGTAACTTTATCAAGCAACAATACAAGCGGTATTCTTCCTTCGGTAAATACTTTGTGCAAAATATCTTCTGCTTTAAAGTATTCTATCTCGCACACAAAGGCAATAACGCCCTGATGGTTTTTTTTGGTAATGCGGTTAATCTTTTCGGGAGGCACCATTTGGTAGGGAATCTCGGTTCCTTGCAGCACTTTGCGCAACTCATTAAACAATTGCCCCGCCAAACCCCGCTGAATAAGTATTTTATCTATCTCCTTGCCTGCCTTTATGGCTTCTATAACGGCATGTATGCCAAATATATGGTTGTCTTCTTTCATGTATAGCTAAGCAACGAAAGTAGTAATAATATGGGAGTGGGTTAGGGTGATGCTTCTAACAATAAAAAGATTTCCGTTGCAATCCACTAACTCAGTACTCCCTTATAACTAATAATTAGTAAATTTTATACTTTCTATGTTTAACTCTTTACGTTTCTCATTAAACATATCAATTGTAAGTGGGCCAATTAATCCATTATGATTACTCCAATTCATTCCTTCTTTAAGAGGAAGGATATAATAGTTTATTGTTTTCTTGTGTGGTGTGTCGGGTAATATTATAGGATGCTGTTTAACAATTATATATTTGTCATTAAATCCTACTGCTAAAACAGTTGCATCTATAACAGTCCCAAAATTTGAATCACCTTTATCAGATGAGTAGTCTAAGCTTAAATGATCAGGATCATCACTTGCAATTAAATAATAATATTCATTGATAATGTTTTTCTTTACTGCAAAACCCATTTCATCAATACAGCTAGTCCCTAATAGAGATAAAGCGATTAAATACAAGGTAGTTTTCATCATCCAAATATACCACCAAAACCCTCTCTAAACAATTAGAAAGGGTTGCTGCTTATCTAAAAAGGAATAAAGCTCAACCCAACCATAAAATTGAAACGCTGTGTGGGGTATTTATCCCAACGGTAGTAAGAGAAATTGCCAATGTTATTGAACGTAGCAAAGAAGGAGAGCATTTTGGTATAACGATACTCGGCACCTAAGTTAATATCGGTAATGCCTTTTAACTGAACGGGAGTTTCAACAATGATATTGTTTCCGGTGGTTTGTTGCAAAGCCCATTGTTTGCCTATTACAAAAATATCGGCTTTTAAAATTATTTTACTCTTCAGGTTATAATGGGCAGAGAAGGTAAGGTCGAAATTAGGTTTGTGCCATGGTTTTACATTGCCGGTATCGGTTATGGTATAGCCATAGTAATTACCTTTTGCAATAATGTTTAGTTTTTGCTTGAGTTGGTATTTTAATTGTCCGTTTATGTTCAGGTAATTGGTGTTCATGTAAACCACATTATAACGGTTGGCATAAGGGTTGTCAGCACTTTGATTATAATCAGCCAAATAATACGCCATGTTATTATATCTACCATAAAGCACCTTAGCATCGTAAGATAGGTTGGAACTTAATGCGCCTCGCAGACCGCCATATACATTGTATTTATTGTCGGTGTTTTTATAATCTAAATTGCTTAGCACAAAAGGGTTTACAGATGAAAGACTCTTATAACTATTCTTTTGTAAGCCACCATCCAAGCCTGCATAAGGAATGATAATGCTTTGAAATACATCGTAAAAAATATTGACACGGGGATAAACATGAAAGGTTGAACCAGTAGGACTAAAGTTTGCATTTGTTGCGCTGAAATTATCAAGCGCGCCTTCTATACCTATAGTGCCCTTCCATTTTTCCCCACCCACTGCCACATGGGGATATAATTTAGCAATGGTATTATTAATGGTATCATGCGTACTATGAACGTTATAATAATCAGCAGAAGCAAGTAAAAGAAAGGATGCTTTTTCTACATGTTTGCTAAGCAAAGCATCGGCAAAAACATTATTCTCGAAGGTGTTGTAGTGGTCGCCATAGTTATAATAGTTTAAATGAACATCCTGATTAATGGTTTTGGCTGTATCTCCATAATGGCTTTGTAAACGCAGTTTGCCCTGAAAGTTTTGAAAAATTTGCTGGTAATTACTTGGATCGCTTGGACTATAAACAGCCGTAGAAAAACCATAGTAATGAACGGAATTTCGGTTATAATTAGCATCAGCAGACAGGGTGTGTTTCTTATAAAACTTTTTGGCATACAGACTTGCATTATCATCTGCAAAGTTGGTTTTACCTAAACCGGCAAAGGTTGCATCGGATGATAAGTGGTTATAACGAACACCCCAGGCCAAATCTTTAGAGCGAAGTCCGTTTAAAAAAACATCGGCATAAGGCATGGTGTAGTTACCAAAACCAACCTTTATCATTGACTGGTATAATTTATTAAGAGGCTCGTTAACCATTTTAGCAGGCTCTATACTCGAAGTTTGAAAACTTGTTTTATATGGAATACCGGGAGATGTATAAGTAACATTGGTTATTTTTTTAACAGTATCTACAATCTCGGGCTGGTCGGTTTGCTTAACAGCGGCATCTTTAATTACAGGAGTAAAGTTGCTCTTCTGCTCATAAATCTCTTCGCCCAATGCGTTTTGTGCATTACAGTTAACACTTAACAATAAACTGTAAACAGTGATAACTGCCAACTGCTTACTGATAACTGATATTTGTTTATACAAACGCATTTAGTTAGGTTGAATTGAATTATTTTGTGTTGAATCTTTCTTTTCCACTTTTGGCGGCATATCTAATTTTATATCAGAGCCCTTGTTATCAAACTCTACTTTCATTTGTTCTTGTTGTTTCTCTACCTCTTTAGCAGCTTGTTGTTTATCTTTTATTTCCTGTAGTTTTTGCTTAGCCATATCGGTGTACTCTTGCTTATCGGCATTATCTATCACACTTTGCAAAATAACTTCGGCATTGTTGGTTTCATTTTTCTGAACATATACATCACTCATCAATAACATAGCTTTGGTGTTCCAATCGTTGGTAGAGTAGTTGTAAGCAATTAAGGTATTGATGGTTTTTTCAGTCTCTTTTAATTCTTTCTTCTGAAAGTGGATTAAAGCTAAATAATAATAAGCCTCAGCGCCGGCTTCGCTCTTCGAGTTCTTAGTAAGGTATTGAAAATCAGTAACCGCTTCATCTCTTTTATTAGTTTCATACAAGGACTTTGCTTTTAACTGATGCGCCTCGCCTAACTGCGCCTGACTAATCTTTTCGGTATTCATTACCTTGTTGCACTCATCCACACACACATCATGATTTTTGGTATAAAAAGCGCAACGCATAGCGCCAAGCTTGGCAGTTAACTTGTTTTGATTAGACTCAGCCACATCTTGTAGTTGTGTATATAAGGGAAGAGCCTCTGTGTAATTCTTATCTTTAAATAAAATGTAAGAAGCTTTTACTAAAGAAGTCTCGGTATGTATGTTGCGCGATTTACTTAAAACATATTTATAAGAAGTAAGTGCCTCTGCATAATTAGCTTTGCTATAAGCGCATTCAGCAAAACAGAAATTAGCTTCGGTTAAATATTTCCCGTTAGTAAACTTGGTAATGTATTTCTGCATTTCGGGCATAGAAGCATCACAATCTTTCTTCTCATAATACAAATCAGATGCCTTTTGCCAATAGCTTTCATCCAACTCATCAGCACTAACCGAGCTTCCAATAGATGTCAGGTAAGCTTCCATCTCTTCGGGCTTGTGTTGTTCTTTATAAATCTTCTTTATGGTTTCAATAGCGTCTTTCGCTTCATCCGATTTTGGGTCTTGCTTTACAATCTTATCTAAATACTCAAAAGCTTTATCATTTTTATTTTGGTTGTAATACAAGAAACCAATTGTCTTTATACTGCGTTGCACATAAGGCGAAGCCGGATAGTTGTTTACTATCTTCTCGTAATACGTAATGGCATTATCATAATCGTTAATGGCTTTGTAGCTTTCGGCAGTTTCAAACGTAGAAGCTACCACATAGTTGGAAGAAGGAAACTTCTGTTGCAACGCATTCAGGTCAACAATCTTTTCTTTATAATTTTTTTGTAAGCCATCACACAACGCCTTTTGATACATGGCATAATCCACATCATTTTTATTGAGAGCAATGGCGGTTTCATAATACTCGGCAGCTGAATTATACGTCTTATTCATAAAATAACAATCTGCCGTACGCAGGTTGGCATCAGCAGCTTTTGAAACATCACTTAGGTTTTTATTCAATAAATATTTACGGAAAGAAATACCGGCATCTTCATAGTTCTTAGTCATAAAGTAAGCGTAACCTATATTGTAGTTACATAATTCATATTCCTTTAACTGAAAAGAACCGGGCATTAATTGGAAACTCTCCCAAAGCTCTTTGGCGTTATTATATGCTTTATTCTGATAAGAAAGTTCTGCCAGCCAATACTTGCTTTGTGCTGATACAACAGGGTTTGTGTTAAGCTTAAGTGCCATGTTGAAATACTTCTTTGCAGAATCGGTTGTTGCATTATTGTAATAATTTACCGCACGGAAATAAGTTAACTTCTGATACACTTCTTTAATGCGTATATCTTCCGTATTCATTTTCTCTATGGTACGCATGGCGGCTTCATAGTTTTTTGTGGAATGAAAACAGTTTACCAAATACGTGTAAGCCTCATCTTTATTAGGTGAATTGGGATACTGACTTATGTATATAAGAAAAGATTTTATCGCATCGTTATACGGACTAAAACCTGTTTCATAGCACAGCTTGGCATAATTAAACAAGGCATCTTCTTTTATGTGTTTATCAAATGGCAGGTTGTATGCAGAATAATAAGCGCTTCGTGCTTTTGTTTTTTCATTTGATTTAAGATAACAATCTGCTAAATAATAATATCCATTCTGCGCTAAGGAATCATTTTTAATAACCGCTTTTTCAAAATAAGGAGTAGCGGTTTTTAAATCATTGGCTTTATAATAAGCATAACCCAATTGATAATTATCATTAGGTGTACCCGTGAAACCCTTTAAAAGAAAGGGAATAGCCTCTTTATATTGCGATTTATTATAATAAGATTCTCCGATGATACGATTAATCTCTCCGGCCTTTTGCACAAAGGTGCTATCGTTAAGCAAAGCGGGTGCAACCTTTATTACCTCATCATACTTACCTTGCAGGTAATATATTTGTGCAATGTAATAAGGTACCACACTCCCAAAAGTCTCATCGTTCAATAAACGTGTAAAGCCTTCCTGTGCAACTGCATAATTCTTTTCGGTATAAGCAATGTGCGAGTAATAATAGTTAGCGGGCTTGGCGTATTTATTATCTACATCTTTAATTTCGTATAAATCATTTTTGGCTTTGTCTGTTTTACCTGTTTGCAAATAACTGTAGCCTCGTTTAAAATAAAGTTCAGCTAAGTCTTCTTTACTTAAATCGTAGATGTCGACTTTCTCTAAGTAATCAATAGTCTCTGCATACTTCTTTTTGCGGAAGTTGGATTTACCCAAATAAAAATATGCCCATTTTATTTTATTGCTTTCAGGATGTTGCTCAATAAACTTACGCATTCTCCACTCTCCATCTTTATTAAAAAGCTCTATAGAACAAGCGGCGCCATAATACTCGGCATCAATACGGATAAGGTCTAGCTTGCTTTTTTGCGAGCCTATAACATCAAGACCTTTCTTATTGTCATACATCTCTATAATATTTTGGAAACTCTTCATGGCAGCACCGTATAACTTCTTATCAAAAAGTTCAGCGCCAATTTTAAACTCCCTATCAGGTTCAATATAAACTGTAGTTTTTTGAGCAAAAATGCTACTTACAAACAGACAAAGAAAAGCAAGGGCAAATAAATTACCGCGTGAAAGAAATTGTTTGATACTAAATAAAGTCATCGAAGACACAGTTGTAAAATTAAGATGCAGAAAGGTATGCGCGTTTTAATAAGTTGTAAGTTATTAACGCAAACGTGTTTAAAGCTATAAGTTATACGTTTTGAGTTATGCGTTATGAGAAGTACATTTGCTTCAGGTAATATGAGTGTTATACAACTTAACAATATAAGTATCCGTCAGTCAGCGGCTGTTGTAATAAGTAATTTATCGCTTACGGTTAATAAGGGCGAGTTTGTTTATTTACTCGGAAAGACTGGTAGTGGAAAGAGTTCGGTGCTTAAATGTTTGTATGCAGAGATTGGTATAACATCGGGTACAGCAATGGTAGCGGGCTACGAACTTAGCACCATCAAGCAAAAAGACATTCCTTTTTTAAGAAGAAAACTTGGTATTGTTTTTCAGGACTTCCAGTTATTAACAGACAGAAACATTTTTGAGAACCTGCGTTTTGTAATGAAAGCAACAGGATGGAAGGATGAAGAACAAATTAAGAAACAAATAAACGCGGTGCTTGAACAAGTTGGTTTAACAGGTAAAAACACTAAAATGCCTTACGAAATAAGTGGTGGAGAGCAGCAAAGAATATCTGTTGCGCGTGCTTTGATAAACCAACCCGAACTGATATTGGCCGATGAACCCACCGGAAACTTAGACCCTGATACCTCTGCCGAGATTATGAAACTGTTTATGGATATAAGCAAAACCGGAACCTCGGTTTTATTTGCCACGCACGATATGTTGCTGTATCATAAATTCCCTGCACGCACATTGAAATGTGAGAATGGGGTAGTGATGGAAGTAAGAGCCTGATTTTTTGTTTTTAATTAACTCAACGCCAAGATACATTGCAACAAACCTAAATCATCAAAGCTAATGGGCTTGGTAGGTTTCTTAATTCCTTTTCTATACAACGCGCTTTCGGTAGCTTCGCCCATAGCAACGGCTTTGTAATGGGTTTGCCATTTATTCTTCTCAAAGAAAGCTTCTACATTACTTGGCGATGTAAAGACTAAAATATTAGTTGCCGTATCCACATCAATAGGATGTTTCAAGGTTTCATACACCACCAGATTAATAGCGTTTCTGGATAGTTGTTGTTGCACACTTTGCATGCTTTCTTTAGCTATGGGAAACAAAACTTTGGCGCTACCGGCTATGGCGGCAAATTGTTTGCCAACCATTTTAGTATCTGTATTCTGACCTATAAAACTTGCACGATGCCCAAATTGTCTAAGCTCAACGGATGTTTCTTTGCCTATGCAGCCAAATTTAACTGCCCCTATTTTTGGATTCTGATTAAAGAAATACCGTACCGCATGTTTGCTGCTAAAAAATATCCACTCGCTAAGGGGTAAGAAATGTATTTCAACCTGCTTAAACTCAATCAGGCTTTTGGCATTCACATCAAAATTAAGTTTGGTTAAAGCCTTTGGCAGGTAATCTTTTTCTTTAAACGTTTTGCTAATAAAAACTCTCTGTGGTTTAATGGCATTTACTCTCTCAAGAATGCGCTCCGGCAAATCAAAAGCTAAAGTCGTTTCAAAGTATAACTGAATTGGTTGTTTATCCCAAGCTTCCGCTTTACTAACCCACACTTTAAAAACCGGACGGTCATTATCATTGGTGTCTGTTTCGCAATAAACACCCAATGGCATCTGGCAGCCCCCTTCAAATAAATTTAAAACCCTACGCTCTATATTAATGCGTGTTTGCGCTTCTTCATTGTTTATTTTTTCAATGGCTATTTCAAGCGCGGTATCTCCTTCGCGTATTTGCCAAGCTAAAACGCCTTGTGCGGGTGCGGGTACAAACTCTTTCGGACTTAATTTTTCTACACGTAAATCTGTTAACTCTAATTCCAAACGCTCAATACCGGCGGCGGCAAGTATTATCGCGTCGTATTGTCCTTCCTGTAATTTTTTAATGCGTGTAGGTACATTTCCGCGCAGGTCTTTTATTTCTACATCATCTCTAAATGCCAGCAATTGTGATTTGCGACGAGATGAAGAAGTGCCCACTACGGCTTTCTGTTTTAAGTTGAACCGTTGTTTTTCATCAACGGCTTCTTTACGAATCAAGAGCCAGTCGGCAGGGTCTTCTCTGTTTGAAACACCTGCTATAATAAGTTCTTCATGTCCGTTAGTGGGTAAATCTTTATGCGAGTGTACCGCTATATCAATTTCCTTTTTTAATAAAGCTTCTTCAATTTCTTTGGTAAAGAAGCCTTTGCCTTCCAGTTTATCAAAACTGGTATTCCATTCCTGTGAACGGTCCCCCTCGGTAGAGATTATTTTTAGTTCGATTTCATATCCTTGTTTTTGGAGTAAATCTTTAGTGTAGTTGGCTTGCCAAAGGGCAAGTTCGCTGCCGCGGGTACCGATTATTATCTTTTTCATAAAATGTGTGCAAATATAATCTTTTAAAAATTTTGCTTTCTCAATAAAAAAACACTACATTTATGCTACCTCTTTGATTTTGTGCGTAGGAATAACCCTTTAAAATTATTCGCCTATGAGACAATTAAAAATTACGAAACAAGTTACTAACCGTGAGAATGCTTCGCTTGATAAGTATTTGCAGGAAATTGGCAGAGTTGAATTAATTACTGCCGATGAAGAAGTGGAACTTGCTCGAAAAATCAGGCAAGGCAATGAAGCCGCTTTAAATAAGTTAGTAAAATCTAATTTACGCTTTGTGGTGTCGGTTTCCAAGCAGTATCAGAATCAAGGATTGAGTTTGCCTGATTTAATTAACGAAGGTAATTTAGGTTTAATTAAAGCCGCTCAGCGTTTTGATGAAACGCGCGGTTTTAAATTTATATCCTATGCTGTTTGGTGGATAAGACAAAGTATTTTGCAGGCTTTAGCAGAACAAAGTCGTATTGTAAGATTACCCTTAAATAAGATTGGCGCTATTAATAAAATAAACAAAGCCTATGCCAAGCTTGAGCAGCAATTAGAGCGTGAGCCAACTGCCGATGAAGTGGCTGTTATCATGGATTTACTCCCTCAGGATGTTTTTGAAACACTTAAAAATAACGGAAAACACATATCGATGGACGCTCCTTTAGGTTCAAGCGATGAAGGTGGCAGTATGTATGATGTGATGGAAGAGAAAGATTCTTTACGCCCGGACAAGGAATTATTAGAAGATTCTTTGCGTCAGGAAATAGAACGCTCTTTAAGCACCATAACTCCGAGAGAAGCTGATGTGGTGCGTTTATACTTTGGGTTAACCGGCAAGCAACCTTTAACTTTAGAAGAGATAGGCGATAAATTTGATCTTACCCGTGAGCGTGTGCGCCAGATAAAAGAAAAGGCTGTACGCAGATTAAAACACACTTCACGCAGTAAATTATTAAAGGCTTATTTATAAAGCGCTATGATTAAGCCAACTTTAGTTTTTCCTTGTAAGTATGATTTTGACGCGATGGAGAAAACTAAGGATGGTAATTTTTGCACACATTGTAATAAAGCATTAAAAGACTTTTCAAAACTATCTGATATTGAGTTCCCGCATGAACTTAAAACAATAGGTCAAAGCAGTTGCGGACGTTTTAGAAAAGACCAAATCTCTTTTAATTCAACTACTTTTCTTATCCCTGCGTTTAAAGCCGTAAGCCTATCCATTTTAAGTTTGCTTGGCGCGTCCTTAGTTCCTAATCAATTAAATGCGCAAACACAAACCACGCAACATGTTTCTAAAATCTCATCCGCTTTATCCAAATTAAAATTCCCGCTTACCATAAAAGGTACGTTAAAAGAAAAAGGCGGCATAATGCCTATTGCGTATAGTAAAGTAATCTTTCGTCAAAAAGGTAAAACAAGAAAAAGTGCTTACACAGATACAGAGGGTAACTTCTCTATAACCTTAAAAAGAACGGATGTAGTTGACACTAATTTTCAATTGATACTATCCCAAGCCGGCTATAAAAATGATACATTAAAGAAATCCATTAATCATTTGGAAGAAACGCTGTTAGTTAAAATGGATATTTCTATTGATATTATTGAGTATGCAGTCCCTTTAATTGACCGCGAAACAATTTCAGGAGTTACATTTATGAGAGTTGAGAAAGAGTCTCCAAAGTTAATCGGGGTAGAGACCTCTAAAAAGAAACTTACCCGAAAAGAAAGAAGAAAACTAAAAGCCGCTAATGCTCAAAAGTCGGAGTAAATTACTTCAATAACTCTAAAGCTTCTTGTATAGAGATAATATCGCCTTTAAAGGTACCTATTACAAAAGCGCCACTAATACCCTTTTCGGCTAATGTATTTTTGTATTTAATGGCATCGTTATAATTCTTAAACTCTCCTGCCGTAATGCGCATCATGCCGCCTGAGGTAGGCTCTTTATCTACATCTTTCAATTCTTTTAGTTGCTCATCCAAAGATGTATCATCCGGTTTTTTGAGTGCACCCAATTGAACTTTAAAGTTTACCAATGATTTATCGATAGCACTGCCTGTGTGGGCATTTTCATTTAAGTTTTCTTTAAATTTTTTATCCTCGAAAGTAGCTCCCGCTTGATTTAAAGGAACACGTTTACCTTTTTGATAGGCTGTAATAAAAGCGTCTTCATATCCTTCGTAAACAAGCTCCGCTTTATGAGAAGCTGCATCCGCAATTGTTTTATATGATCCCGAAGCATATTTGTAATATCCATCCTCTGTTTTTAACTCAATTACTTTGCCCGCATGTTTAAACATAGTTGGTGATAATTTATTTCTATAAGCGCCTAATTGTACACGATAAACAACACCGCTACTTGCATTAGCATTATTATCATTGGTTGTTGTATTTTGAGTATTGCCCTTCTTATTGGCTGAAGAAACTTCATTTTCCAGTTCGCCATCAGCCATAGAAAAATAATTATTCCCTTTAAAATAACCAACTCTAGCGGATTTTAAACCTTCCGCTCTATATTCATCTCTTCGTTTTACGGCATTCCTTACATCCTCATAAGAACCTGCCGTATAAACAACTGTGGTATCGCCCATGGTAAATGATTTCACGTCTCCAATGCTTAATAAGTATGCCATCTCATCAGCGGGAATACCACCTTGGTAGCGAACTAGCTCAACCGTATAATCCTTGGTTTCTTTTTTGGAATCGGTGTTTTTAATATCATTATTTTTTTTGTTAGGGGTTGTTAAATCAACAACTTTAGCAAACTGTCCGGTTGAATCATAATAGTTGTTATACCATGTCTGGAAATCCTCATCCGTCATAGCTATCCCTCTGCTGTTAGCTACTTTTCCGGTGTCGGTAGGTAATTCTTCATCCTTATAATCGGGGGTTAAATCTTTGTCTTCATCTATCGGACAACCATGCGCGTCAACTTTTGCGCCTGCGGGAGTGCCGTGGCATAAATCATCCGCATCTTTTACTCCATCCGCATCCTCATCCCCGTTATCAATAGCTATGTAATCAACTCCATTAAAGTGATTTTTAGGTAAGGTATCAAATGTAGGATCTTTGCCACTACCTTTTCTGGTAACCAAATCATAATGAGCCGACGCGGCAAACATCATAAAATTATCTTTTCTTGCACCCGCGGCGCCATCAATTTTGTTTGTAAACGTAAAGTGCATCGTGGCACCCAATCTGAATTTAATATGATCTCCCGCGTTAATGGTAACGCCTGCACCCACAGGCAACGCCCAGGAGTATTGGTTGTAGTTACCATACCCGTTTTGGTTTAGCTTACGAATATCTGTTTCATATGTATAATCTCTAACTAATTTGGTCGCGTTTTGAGAACCGGCTTCTCCCTGCGCCATATTTCGTATGGTGCCATCGCTCCAGTAGTAATATTTATTACCCTTGGCATCATACATATCTGTCTTAGAAAGAAATTCAAAACCTTCAAACCCTGTTAAAATATACGGGCGTATATCATTTTGTTTTTTAATGAAGTTAGAAAAATCGTACATCAATTGTACGCCGCCTAAACGTATCTGTGTTTCAAAGTTTTGGTTAAGAGCCGGTACCGATGAGCGTTCGTTTGCACCCATTTTGCCAAACATCACATAAAAATTAAGATACAAAAAATTGGTTATGGGTTGAGATAAGTTTAAATCATAGCCAATACGCGATTGAGTAAACGATTGAAATTGCTGCCCTTTGGGATAAATATTTCCAAAATATGAAAGCGTGCCCGCCCCAAGCCCAATGGTTGGCTTAAATATATCGCTTACTCTGGGAGGGGGTGTATCCGTTTTCTGCTTAGACGTATCCGTTTGAGAAACGCTTTGTAACGCGAACGCGGTAAGTAGTATGACAAAAAAGATATTTTTGATGCGCATCAGCTGCCCGGATATTTCAATTTCTCAAAGTTACTAAAATGACACCATATTTTAGTAAAATTATTTATACCACTTTTGATTGCTTACCATTAGTGCTTCCTGAACTGTAACACGTTTGCCTGAATTATAGGCTGTAACAAAAGCGTCACTTACTCCTTTACCCTTAGCCATCTCGCGGTTATCGTGCGCTTTTTTATACTCATCATATTTACCAAAAATACATTTGGTGTAGCCTTCATGCATTTCGGTTCTTACAGCCTCACTAATACCATATTTTCTTTTTAAAGAATTTGCATTTACACTCTTTTGAAAAGCGCCTATTTGTACTGAGTATTGTATGTTTCCGGTTTTAGGAGCGGATGCCGTAGTAGTAGCTACATTTGTATTATCGGGTGGAGTTGTCTGTGTAGTGGTAGTTGTATTATCAGACGGCGGTGTGTTGGTAGTTGTTGTAGTATTATCAGGCTGTGTATTGGTATTAGTTGGAGGGTTGTTTCCGGCAACAGCTGTAGCACTCTGCCCGTCAGTTATTTCTTGTTTATCTAAAAGAATTTTTTTGGTTTGGTCACTTTCAATATAAGAGAACTTACTTCCGTCTATATAAGCGGGTTTTTGTATGTTTCCACTTCCATCAGGAGATAAATTATATGATACCGTTATTTCTTCCGCGGCAGGTATAGAAGTCCAAATAAATTTGGCTTCGCCGTTTTCAAAAGCGAAAGAAGCACCATTTAAACTTACCTGATCCGCTTTATAACCCGCCGGTATTTTTTCTGATAATTTAGCAAAGCCTTTTATGTTGCCTTTTTTAATGAGTACATCCACCTGATAGGTATCAGACGTACCAGAAGCTCCGGCTATTTTTCGACTAACAGAAACGCTTGCATCAGGCTCATTAGCTTTAGAGAATGATTGTTGTGTGTCTGTATTACCGGCTGTAGTAGTTGCAGGCTCTGTGGTTGTTTGCGTGGATGTCGTCGCGTCAGGTTCTTGTGCCGGTTGATTCAAAGGGTCGGCAGATGTAGTTGAAGCGTCTGTAGAAGTAGTTGTTGCCACAGCATTACCGCTACCACCGGCTATGTTTATATTCATAGGGTCAAAAGCGGCTTCCTGTTTAGCATTATTGCTTATATAAGAAAATTTGCCTTTTAATTGATTTCCACTTGTAGCTGATGCAGGAACAGCCACATTTACAAGTACGGTAAGCTGATCATCAGCCGGTACCGAAGTCCAAATAACTTTTACTACAGTGCCCGATGCTGTAAACGAACCGCCTTTACTATCTATTTCGGTTGCCACATACCCGGGAGGTATTTCTAATTGCAATTTAGCAAAACCCGTTACCTGTGGTTTAGCAACGTTTACCGATACAGTAAAGCTACTGCCCGGTTGGATAGAATCGGGTATTGTTGCGGTAATGCTTACCGGGTCGCCAAAGAAAAAATGATATACAGCTATGGCTAAAGCGTTAATAAAAATTATAATATACTTCATCTGATATAAGGTTTAGCTTTATATTGAATAGTTAAAAAAGACCTCGAGCAAATTTAGAGTGAAGGTGCAGTTATTAAATAGATGTTACCTTGTTTTTTTAAACACTACTTTGTTGATAGAGCGTTTATTCGGTTTTTCTGTGTTCGTCTAAGGATATGCCGGAGTTTTTTGTAATTTGGGGGCGATAAACAGTTTTTATTATAAATCGAACAACGTATGAAAAACATAATAGTTATTGCCTCGCTGCTTTTTTATTGCAAAATCTCGGCTCAAAGCAGTTACGATTTTGCTGACAGAAGAGGAAGCTACATCAGCAGGAATAATGTGTATGAGATACAATACGATAAAACAAATTGGAAAATAGATACCGCCAAAACCGAGTGGGATGTAGATTTTGATGATAAATTTAAACTAATACGTATTAATTTTATAGAGCTTTCTTCGTTTATAGGCGAAAAGAAAATGAAAGCCAGTCTTAAAGACCAGTTTGGTAAACTTGGAAAGGTTAAGCACATCAAGGTTTACAAAAAGAAAATTAACGGTTTGGATGTTGATTATTTTGAACTTGACCTAATGTACTATGGCAACATCTGGAAATACCAAGGATTTTATTATTCAGGCAGAAGTGGCACAGTTCAATTAGATGTGAGGGTGCAGGAGGAAGGTATTAAAATGCTTCAGCCGCAAATAGATGAATTCTACAAAGGTTTTAGAGAAATCAAGTAATATTCGATGTTTTTACCAAAAACGGCTACTCATACAATAGCATAAAGAACGCGCAAATAAATGATGATTAAATTAGAATATGCTTTTTAATTCGTTTCACTTTTTAGTTTTTTTTATCATCGTAACCTCGTTGTATTTTGCCATTCCATACAACAAAAGATGGATGCTTTTATTAGTAAGCAGTTGTTATTTTTATATGGCTTTTGTTCCTATTTACATCTTAATTCTCGGTTTTACCATTGTGATAGATTATTGGGCCGGAATATATATTGAAAATGCTAAGGGAAAACAACGAAAACTATTTTTAATAATGAGCTTGATTGCTAATATTGGAGTGCTTGCAGTTTTTAAGTATTATAATTTTTTAAACCAAAATCTTTCCTTTCTAATGCGTGGTTTCGGGTTAAATTACCAAATCCCTTATTTATCCATTTTATTGCCAATCGGGTTGTCTTTCCATACTTTTCAAGCAATGAGCTATACAATTGAAGTATATAGAGGCCATCAAAAAGCAGAACGGCACTTTGGCATTTATTCTTTATACGTAATGTTTTATCCGCAACTTGTTGCAGGTCCAATTGAACGACCTCAAAACTTATTACATCAGTTTAGAGAAAAATATGATTTTGATTATGACCGAGTAACAAGTGGTTTAAGATTAATGGCATGGGGCTTGTTTAAAAAAGTTGTCATTGCCGACCGATTAGCGATTTTAGTTGATACAGTTTATAATCATCCGCAACAGTATAATAGTTTGAGCTTAATTATCGCGACGGTATTTTTTACATTTCAAATTTTTTGTGATTTTTCAGGGTATTCCGATATGGCTATTGGAGCAGCTCGCATAATGGGTTTTAAATTAATGACAAACTTTAATAAACCCTATCAATCAAAAAGTGTTGATGAATTCTGGAAACGTTGGCATATTTCCTTGTCTACTTGGTTTAAAGATTATTTATATATCACACTGGGTGGTAATCGGGTTACTATTCCTCGATGGTATTTAAATTTGTTTATTGTGTTTTTAATAAGCGGGTTATGGCATGGGGCTAATTGGACATTTGTTATTTGGGGCGCTTTGCATGGCTTTTATTTGGTGTTTGCATTAATTACAAAAAACTTTAGAGAAAAATTTAATAATTTTTTTCGTTTTAATAAAGTACCCGGTTTATCAGCTTTAACAACTTTTGTTTTGGTTGCATTTGCTTGGATATTTTTTAGAGCGAATGGAGTACGTTCTGCCATTTATATTTCCAAACATATTTTTACAGGCATACCTTTCTTGGTAACTAAACTTCTACATCATCAATCTGTTTTTGAATATGTGGGACTCGAGAAAAAGGATTTAGTTTTATCTGTATTTTTAATATTGTTTCTTGAAACCGTTCACTATATTCAATGTAAAAAAAGCTTGTCGCTCATTTTCGCTCAAAAACCAATTTATGTTCGTTGGGCTATATATTACGGTTTAATTATTGCGATTTTATTTTTAGGAGTTTTTGAAAATCGCCAATTTATTTATTTCCAGTTCTAGCACATGAAAAAATTTCTAAAAAAATCACTGCTTTTAGTACCCTTATTGCTTTTCTTTCTTTATTGGGAGTATAATTTAAGCAAGATTTCTAATAGCTATAGTTTTAAAAAAGAATCTTTAGAAAAAAGATTGGATTCTATACAAGTATTAGTGTTAGGTTCCTCTCAAGTTACCTATGGTGTTAACCCGGATTATTTTAAATTAAAAGGATTTAATCTTAGTAATATTAGTCAATCCCTGTTTTATGACACTAGATTAACATTAAAATATATAGATAAAATGCGCAACCTTAAATATGTCATTATAAACGTTTCTTATTTTTCATTTGGTTTTCAATTAATAGATGGCATTGAAAAATGGAGGGATTATTATTATTCTCAGTTTTGGGGCATCAATTTTCCTGAAATTGATAAATATGATTTTAAAAAATACAGCAAAGTGTTTTTATATACACCCAAAATTGCTTTTTCATATTTCCAAAAAGGTTTCCATGTAAATTTAGTCGGTAATTTCGCATCAAATGGTTATTTAAAGATAGATTCAGCGAATAGTTATCATAACATAAGTGATACTTTTGGACATCAAAGAGTTTTATGTCACACGAAGTATTATAAAGAATCGCGCTTTAAGGGAAATAGAGAGGATTTAGAGTTATTAGTAAGTGAGTTAAAAAAACGAAACGTTAAACCGGTAATTGTTACCCCACCTGTTTTGCCTACTTATTATAATTTTGCAGATAAATCTATATTGGAAAAAAACCATAGAGCAATAAACGAAATATGCTCAAAATACAAATGTGATTATTTCAATTATTTTACTGATAAGAGATTTGTAAAAAGAGATTTTTGGGATAACGACCACTTGAATTTTATTGGCGCAGAGAAATTTAGTAAGATAATTAACGAAGAAATACTTAAGTAAAAGATAACGGGTTTAGAACTAAGATTCCTATACCATTATTGTTTCAAGAGAACGAATCCGGAATTTTGGTTACCTCGCTCGTGGATAAAAATTGCTAAGAACCTAATTCTATGATAAGAAATTCCTCAATCATTCGAACACTATGCGCCACAGTAAAAGCTTTTATCTTACTGCTCGAAGAAGTAGTCAATCAGCTTATTGATTTTCTCAACCGTAAAATCACCGCTTCCTTCAAAGAAATTATCAATGGTTTTGGTTATCTCATCAGCTGTAATAAAACCATCGTGGTTTAAATCAGCGGATCGTAGTTCCATAGGTATTTTGTTTACTGTGTTACCACCTTTAGGTTTGTTTTTAGCGGCATTCTTCCTTGCCTCTTCTTCCACTTTTTTAAGATACTCTTTACTTGGCAACACATTAAATTGTTTACTGCGTTCAGGAGCTTGGTTTTCCCAATCCTTTTGATGTTGCGCCAAGGCCGCTTCATCAATGGTTACACCATAACCATCTACTTTATTTCCTTTGGCTGTATTGGGTTCTTTATCTAAGTAATCCGGCACACCGTCTCCATCGCTATCTAACGGACAACCTTTTTCATCCACTTTTACACCTTTAGGAGTTCCGTGACACATATCTTTATCATCGGGAACACCATCTCCGTCAGCATCTAAATGGTCAACCGACGAGAAGTCAACATCTTTGTATTGCTTATCAACCGCATCGGCTTTTTTTCCAAACTCATATTTCAATCCCACATTGGCGGTTATATATCCCGCAGAACCTTTGCCAGAACCATCTACCCAGTTAGATAATACAATATTATAGCCCCCACCCACTAAAAAGGTCATGTGTTTACCGAAGTTAAAATCTAACCCGGCCATAAGAGGTATTACCAAAGCACCTGTTTGTCCGTTTGTTTTTAGTTTTGATTCATACGTGTAATCTCTCTTCGTTGGTACTAAGCTGGTCGTGGTAACAGGAGGGGTACCCGTTGTAACAGTTATAGGAGCTGAAATCGAGCCATCTGTTCCATAAATATAAGGTCTTCCATTAGCATCTAACGAATCTTTAGATGAGTTAAACATCATATAACCAATACCCGCTTTAATAAAAGGAGAAACGTTAGGGTCTCCCTTCATTACTCCATCAAAATTAAGAGTAAGCATTAACTGCCCCTGAATAACCTGTGATTGGAAATTTCCGAAATAATTGGTTGTAACCGTTCCTGAAGTAGTAGTTTGGTTATCTGTTCCGGCTAATTTGCCATACATCCCCCCTAATTCAACACCCAATACCTTACCAAAACGCTGTTCCACAGATAAAAAATAACCCATTCTAGCATCTAACAAAGGGTTCAAATTGCTATGACTGCCGATATATCCTTGATATTTCAAACCGGCAACACCAAGCATAATGGATGGTTTATGTTTAACTTTTTCTTTATCCTGAGCGCTTACTGAAGTGGTTAGTAACAGTGCAAACAAACACGTTAATAACTTGTTAATAGTAATTTTTATACCCATATAGTTTGTATTTACCACGCTAAAATTAAATGTTATTTACCACACTAACAAATTTAGTATTAAGAAAAAGCCCTTTGGTCTATACTATTTGTTTTTTTAAACAAAGCTATGTTGAAACAGAAAGTCCTATGAAGAGGCACTTACAAAACGGTTTAAACCTGCCATATCTTTATATAAAGTAATATTTTTAAAGCCCTCCTCATTTAACATTTTAGACGTCATATCGGCATAATTTGTATGGCATTCAAAGTAAAGAGATGTTTTTTCGGCACCTATATTACCAGTTAAAGTTGCTATTTTTCGATAAAATAAGATGGGGTCGGTATCATTTACAAACAAAGCCAAATTAGGTTCGTAGTTTTTTACCCTGTTTTGCAACCCCTCCTTTTCAGAATCCAAAACATAAGGAGGATTACTTATAATTAGGTCTATCTTTTGGTTATTGGTCTGCCTTAAGATAGCCTCTGAAATATCCTTTGATAAAACATCTGCCAGAAAGAAGTTAACCCCTACCCCATTCTGCTTAGCATTATACTTGGCTATTTCAAGCGCATCTTTACTGACATCAAACCCATATACATTTGCATGAGGAATGTTCTTTTTAATGGCAATAGGAATACAACCACTACCTGTGCCAATATCAAGAATGTTTAATAGGTTTTTAACTTTTAACTTATTAATTATTAATTCTACCAGCTCTTCCGTTTCCGGGCGGGGAATAAGAACGTTCTCATTTACCTTAAAATTAAGACGATAAAACTCGGCTTCTCCTAAAACATACTGTATGGGTCTGTGTGCTTTTAGTTCTTTGCACATTCTTTCCAGCTCTTTTATATCAGCAGCAGAAATGTTGAATGTTGGATGTTGCGTGTTGAATTGTTTTTCAAAAATCCAGTTGATGATGTTTTGTAGTTCGCTTTCGGTATAAATGTCTGCTAATTCGATTTTATAAAAATTAATTAAGTCCTTTAGTTTCAACATAAAATGGTTTTTATCTTTTTAACCATTTTTTGCTGTGCTTCAAAATAGAAGCATGAGTAGCAGTCTTTCCTTCTTTTACTTGCTGTATAGATTCATTTATTTCCTTGTTATATTGTTTAGTAGTAATTCGTTTTTTTTTATCTGCTATATTATGATTCTTATTCACCGCATTACAAATGTATCCTATTACGTATTTATCATGAGTAGATACTTCCAAATCCTGATTTTCAACTAAATCATCTACAGCACTTTTTATGGTTGACCATAATTTGGTCTTTTCAAACTTTATATAAGGATGTTTTATTTTTGTCATTAGTAATGATTTTAATCCTTCTCCTTCAACAGATTTTCCAACACGTAGAGTTCATCACGCAAACGGGCAGCTTCCATAAAATCCATTTCTTTGGCAGCGCGCAGCATGGCCGATTTTAATAATCCTATTTGCTTTTTCAGTTCAGGTTCGCTCATGTATTGCACGACAGGGTCGGCAGCTAAGCTTGTATCAAAATTCTCGGTATATGCTTTTACTAATCTGCCATCTACACTTACTTCGGTAGGAGAAAAAGCATCTTGCTTTTTTCTTCCGGCTTGAGACGGGGTAATGTTGTGTTGGTAGTTATATTCAATTTGTTTTAAACGGCGGCGTTGGGTTTCATCTATAGTTTGGCGCATGCTTTCGGTAATTTTATCGGCATACATAATTACTCTGCCGTTTACGTTACGGGCTGCACGTCCTACCGTTTGTATAAGCGAAGTAACATTGCGTAAAAAGCCTTCTTTATCCGCATCCAATATAGCAACTAACGATACTTCGGGTAAATCTAATCCTTCGCGCAACAGGTTTATCCCAATCAATACATCAAACATACCTATGCGCAACTGGCGCAATATCTCTACACGCTCTAACGTATCTACATCCGAATGTATATAACGACAACGGATATTAAGCTTGGCAAAATACTTGGCAAGTTCTTCTGCCATGCGTTTGGTAAGTGTGGTTACTAAAATGCGCTCATCTTTTTCAATAGTTTTGTGTATTTCTTCCAGCAAATCATCCACCTGATTCTGGCAAGGACGCACATCTATCTGAGGATCTAACACACCGGTAGGACGAATTAACTGCTCCACTATCACACCTTCTGATTTTTGCAATTCATACTCGGCAGGTGTGGCACTTACATATATGGTTTGATTTAATAAACTCTCAAACTCTTCAAACTTTAACGGACGGTTATCCAACGCGGCAGGCAAACGAAAACCATACTCTACCAAATTTACCTTGCGCGAGTAATCTCCTCCATACATAGCCCGTATTTGCGGAAGTGTTACATGGCTTTCATCTACCACAAACAAAAAATCTTTCGGGAAATAATCCATCAGACAAAAAGGGCGCATACCGGGCAAACGTCCATCAATATAACGCGAGTAATTTTCTATGCCGCTGCAATAACCCAATTCGCGCATCATTTCCAAATCATGCTCCACACGCTCTTTCAGGCGCTTGGCTTCTAAAGCCCTTCCGTTTTCCGAGAAATAATTTACCTGCAACATCATATCATCCTGTATTTGTCGCATGGCTTTTTGCAACGTCTCGGGGGCGGTAACATACATATTGGCAGGGTAAATAATATACTCCGTAAAGTTTTCAATCTTCTTGCCCGAACCTGTATCAAAGGTATCTATGCTTTCAATCTCATCACCAAAAAAACAAACACGCAAGGCATAATCGGCATACGAAAGGTTAATATCAACCGTATCGCCAACCACACGGAAACTGCCACGAGTAAACTCTTCGGTAGTGCGAGAATACAAACCCTGCACCAACTGAAACAAAAATTTATTACGACTGATACGTTGCTGAGTTTTAAGATGCACCAAACTCTTTTGAAACTCCTGCGGGTTGCCGATACCATAGATGCAGGAAACGGACGACACCACAATCACATCCCGTCTGCCCGACAACAAAGCCGAAGAAGCACTCAACCGAAGCTTCTCTATCTCATCATTAATGGCTAAATCCTTTTCTATATAGGTGCCCGTGGTAGGCAAATACGCCTCGGGCTGGTAGTAATCGTAGTAGGAAACAAAATACTCAACTGCATTATCCGGAAAGAACTGCTTTAACTCGGCATAGAGCTGCGCCGCCAGCGTTTTGTTATGACTAAGCACTAGCGTGGGCCGGTTTACCTGATTGATAACATTAGCCACCGTAAAGGTTTTGCCCGAACCCGTAACCCCCAACAATACCTGATTCTTTATATCACTGTTTAAACCCTCTACCAACTGTTTAATAGCGGTGGGTTGGTCGCCGGTGGGTTGGTATTCTGAGGTAAGTTTGAAATTCACGAAGCGAAGTTAGGTACTTTTATTATACTGTACTCTTTAACATTTATAACAAATAGGATACGCATTTTAACATAATTCTTAATTTTTTACATTTATTAAGAAATATTTTATTCTCTTTTTAGATTTATTAAGAGATAGCCTTATCTCTATAATTTTTTGAGCATATATTTTTACCAAGCTCGTAATTAACGCGAGATAATTTAAATCATGGTAAGAATCCAACTATATAACTGATGATCATTTCACATGCAAAAAACTTTATTTTTATTCATAACTATAAAGTTGCCGGTACAAGTGTAAGACAAGCTTTATGTAAATATAATTCCTCCTATTTTTCTCGTTATACACTTATAAATAAATTCTATTTATCAATTAGAAAACGTCCCTTAATATATTCGAATGAATTTCCGGCACACATAACCGCAAATGAGTTAAAACGTCAATTACCAACTTATATGTTTGAAAAATATTTTAAGTTTGGATTTGTGAGAAACCCATGGGACTGGCAGGTCTCGCTATACATATACATGCTAAAAGCGAAAGATCATCAATCTCATAAGTTTATTAAAAATATGCGAAATTTTGATGAGTATATCGAGTGGCGTGTTAATAAAGACCGTCATCTTCAAAAAGATTTTTTTTATAATGAGAATGGTGTTTGTTTAGTTGATTTTATTGGTAAAATAGAATATTTACAGGATAGTTTCAGGCAAATTTGTCGGCAAATAAATATTAATGAAACAATACCTCATTTAAATAAAAGCAGGGAAGACAGTAATTACCTTCATTATTATACCAATAACTCTATTAAAATGGTACATGACGCTTTTAAAGAAGATATCGAATTGTTTGGTTATAAGTGCCCTCAATGGGGTTGATATGGGGATGTAAGAGTTATCTCATTTCTCTTTTGAGTTAATCTAAAATTAAAAATTAATTTTAGGACGAGTTTAATGAGCAACTTCTTAGATACTCCTATTGAATATTTGAAAGGCATTGGTCCGCAGCGCGGCGATATGCTTAAAAAGGAGTTGCAGATTTTTACTTATTATGATTTGCTGAGCCTCTACCCCTTCAGATACATAGACAGGAGTAAGTTTTATAAAGTAAAAGAAATAAACGAGGAGTTGCCTTATGTGCAACTAAAAGGCAAAATTGTAAAGACAGAGTTGCTGGGCGAAAAACAAAGCAGGCGTTTTGTAGCTTACTTAAAAGATGATACGGGTGTTATTGAATTGGTTTGGTTTCAGGGCGCTAAGTGGTTGGAAGGAAAATTTAAACCCGATACCGAATATGTCGTACTTGGCAAGCCTTCTGAATTTAGAGGCAAATACAACATACCGCACCCTGATGTGGATTTAGCCAGTGACGATAGCATTAAGCTAAACTCTGTTTTGATGCCTGTTTACCCCAGTACCGAAAAACTAAAGAGCAGAGGCTTAGACAGCAAAGGCATCTTAAAGTTGCAGGAGGTCTTGATACCTCAGTTGTCAAACAAGGTAGAAGAAACGCTTCCTGAAAACATCATACAACAATATAAACTGATTGGCAAAGAGCAAGCCTATAAACAAATTCATTTTCCTAAAAACGCGCATCTGCTAAAGCAGGCGGAGTACCGTTTAAAGTTTGAAGAGCTTTTTTACATTCAGTTAAGATTATTGAAGAGCAAACATTTTCGTAAACAAAGTATGCAGAGTTTTGTGTTCGAAAAACTGGGACATTACTTTAATACCTTTTTTAACGAGCATCTTCCGTTTGAATTGACCAATGCGCAAAAGCGGGTTATAAAAGAAATACGTAACGATGTGCGCACAGGAAAACAAATGAACCGCCTGTTGCAAGGCGATGTGGGCAGCGGAAAAACTATTGTATCACTTATGTGTATGTTAATGGCATTGGATAATAATTTTCAGGCATGTTTGATGGCTCCTACTGAAATACTGGCACAGCAACACTTTCAGACGATTAGGGAATTAGTAAAACCTTTAGGCATTACATGTGCTTTGCTTACAGGTTCCGTTAAATCAAAAGCAAAAAAAGAAATACTAAAACAGCTTGCTGACGGAACGTTGCAAATTATTATCGGCACACATGCTTTGTTGGAAGACCCCGTACAGTTTAAGAATCTTGGTTTTGTGGTAATAGATGAGCAGCATCGTTTTGGTGTGGCGCAACGTGCCAGGTTGCATAATAAAAATGTAAATCCACCGCATGTATTGGTTATGAGCGCTACACCTATACCACGTACCCTCGCCATGACTTTATACGGAGACTTAGATACTTCGGTTATTGATGAATTGCCTCCCGGTCGTAAACCTATACAAACTATACATTACACCGATGCCAAACGTTTGCGTTTATATGGTTTCATGAAAGAGCAAATTAAACTGGGCAGACAGGTATATGTGGTGTATCCTTTAATTGAAGAATCGGAAAAGTTGGATTTAAAGAATTTAATGGAAGGTTATGATTCTTTGTCGGAACAGTTTCCTTTGCCCGAATACCGCATCAGTATTTTGCATGGCAGGATGGAAAGCGATGCTAAGGATTTTGAAATGCAACGCTTCGTAAAAAACCAAACGCATATTATGATTGCTACTACAGTAATTGAAGTAGGTGTAAACGTGCCTAATGCTTCTGTAATGGTTATTGAAAATGCAGAGCGTTTCGGTTTATCGCAATTGCACCAATTACGTGGCAGGGTTGGACGCGGAGCAGATCAAAGTTATTGTATATTAATGACTTCTTATAAGCTGTCGCAAGATGCTAAAGTGCGTATGCAAACGATGTGCAGAACCAACGATGGTTTTGAAGTAGCCGAAGTTGATTTGCAACTGCGCGGTCCGGGAGATATTGAAGGCACGCAACAAAGCGGTATTCTTAACCTAAAGATTGCCGACCTTGCCAAAGACCAGCAAATACTACAACTTGCCAGACAGGTAGCTACTGATATTTTAGCTGCCGACCCTGAACTGCAACAACCCCAACATAAGTTATTAAGTTACCAGTTAGCCCGCCAGAATAAAACCAACATTAACTGGGGCAAAGTGGCTTAGCGTTTTTTGTTTTTAAGATAAGTTTACCTTCCACAAATCAAAGGCTTCTTTTGTAAGAATTTCCCTGTGGTTAGGATGCGAAATATTAATTAACTCCTTAATTCGCTGCTTAATGTTTTTGCCATACAAATTGGCAATGCCATATTCAGTTACCACATAATGCACATGCGCTCGGGTAGTAACAACTCCTGAACCCGTTTTTAAGGTGCTCACAATTTTAGATACTCCTTTTAGAGTAGTAGAGGGCATTGCAATAATTGGTTTGCCTTCTTCAGAAAGAGATGCCCCACGAATAAAATCCATTTGCCCGCCAACACCCGAGTATAAATGAAACCCGATAGAATCGGCACATACCTGTCCGGTTAAATCTATTTCAACAGCACTGTTAATGGCGGTAACTTTTGGGTTTTGCATAATTACGTATGTATCGTTTACATAAGCAGCATCATGCAATTCAAATAAGGGGTTATCATTTATATAATCGTACAATCTTTTTGTACCCTGAACAAAACCACCGATAACTTTATGCGGATGCTTTTTTTTCATCTCTCCGGTAATAACTCCTTTCTCTATCAAATCAATTACCCCATCCGAAAACATTTCGGAGTGAATGCCTAATTTCTTATGATTACCAAGTTTACTTAAAACAGCGTTTGGTATTTTACCTATTCCCATTTGCATGGTCGCTCCGTCATCTACAAGACCCGCTACATAATCGGCTATTTTCACTTCTGTTTCGTCAGGGTCTCCCAGGGCAATTTCAGGAATAGGGTCGTTTACCTTAACCAAAGCGCTAAACTTAGAGGCATGTATCATGCCATCTCCATGCGTACGAGGCATATTGGGGTTTACCTGCGCGATAATATATTTTACGTTTTCAATTACTGAAAGCGCCACATCAACCGATACACCTAAACTGCAATAACCATGTTTATCGGGTGGAGAAACATGTAGTAGCGCTACATCAATAGGTATTATTTTTTTTCGGAACAAGGCAGGAATTTCACTTAAGAATACAGGAATGTAATCCGCATTGCCGGCATTAACCGCTTCTCGCATATTGCCTGCGATAAAAAAACAATGTGTGTTAAAGATGCCTTTATATTCAGGCTTTGCATAAGGTGTAGCGCCTTCGGTATGCATGTGGTAAATAGATACATTAGATAATCTATCGGCATTTTCAACCATGGCTTTAATAAGCTGTTGTGGCGCGGCGGAGGCGGTTTGTATAAAAACATTATTTCCAGGTTTTAATACCGATAGTGCTTCTTGCGCTGTTGTATAGTTGGCTTCAAACATATTGCGAAATTATTTTTCGTTAAATGTAAAACGCGCTGTTCTTTTAATACTGATAAGTATCAGTTTTGTAGTTAAGCTTTATCATAACAAGTGCCTTAGAGGAAGTTAATCTAACTCTAAATTTAAAACAACCGATTAGTAGCTGTTTAAAATTGATTTAAAAACTTCTTTATGGTTTTTCTTTTTCCTTGACGAAAAAGAAACAGGGCAAAGATGCGGTGCATCTTTGAGCCGGTATGTGCGGCAGGTATTCAAGACCAAACGATCTGCCACGCACAAGCCATTAGCTCATTGTTATCATTTCTTTTGGTTTCGCTGAATGCTAAAGCGTTTCAGCTCCGCGTTTGGTCGGGCTCGCGCTCGGTTTTCAGATTACGATGGTTACGTAAACCCGGGGGCAACTGAATAAAATTTTAAATAAACACTTACCGGAGCATAATCTCTTAAAATCAAATCTCTGCCAAAGCCTTTGCTAATTGACTAAGTTCCTGTTTTATGTTTGTACTATGCAGACAAATCCTTAACCGCTCGCTTCCTTCTTTTACTGTTGGACTCTTTATAGCTCTTACATCAAAGCCTTTATTGATAAGTTGTTTTGACGCCAGTATAATGTTTTCATTTCCTGTAATTACAAAACAATGTATGGCGCTTGCGCTGTTTATTTTGTCTTTAATAGAAACAGTAAGTTCATTAAAGAAACAAATGTTCTCTTTTAGTATTTGTGTTTGCTTGGTATTTTGTAGCAGCTTATAAGATGCCATAACTAAAGCAACACTCGATGCGGGCAAAGCGGTTGTATATATAAGCGAACGGGCAAAATTAATCAGGTAATTATATAAATCGGTATTGCCCAAAACAGCGGCCCCATGCGCACCCATAGCTTTACCATAAGTATAAACCCGGGCAAAGCAATCTTCTTCTATTCCTAATTCATTACACAACCCCCTACCCTGCTCTCCATAAACACCAATAGCATGGGCTTCATCAACTATTAAATAAGCTTTATGTTGTTTACATAAACCGGTAATCTCTTTCAGTAAAGCGCAATCGCCATCCATAGAGAAAACAGACTCGGTAACTACATAAACCGTTTCGTTATTCTTTTGCTTAGCAAGCAACTCCGCTAAATGAGCTACATCATTATGCCTAAATTTATAAGCATTGGCAAAGCTCAGGCGAATGCCATCTATAATAGAGGCATGGCACAACTCGTCATACAACACAATATCTCCTCGTTGTGGAACAGATGAAAGCAAACCCACATTGGCATCATAACCCGAATTAAATAGCAAAGCTTTCTCGGCATGATGAAACTCGGCTATTTGTTTCTCGCAATTTATATGAATAAGGCTATTGCCTGTCATTAACCTCGAACCCGTTGAACCTTGCTGATGGATATGATACTCCTTTACAATAGCATCTTTCAATTCTTTTAATGCTACGCTCTTGGCAAAGCCCAAATAATCGTTGCTGCTAAAATCAATCAGACTTTTATCAGGTATAGAAAGTGTACGAAAATTATGTTCAGCTTTTCTTTTATCAAGTAATGATAAAAGCTTTTTAGGAAAGCGGTTCATCCCGGTATTATGCCACTACTTGCTTATTGGCAAAAGCCGCCTTAGGCGTTAAGCCCAGTATTTTAAACATATCCATATCCTCGTTAAACGCGGGGTTTGGCGTAGTCAGTAATTTATCTCCGGCAAAAATAGAGCTTGCGCCCGCCATAAAACATAGCGCCTGCGCTTCCATACTCATGCTCAATCTTCCTGCCGATAAACGCACCGCTGTATGCGGCATTACAATACGGGTTGTGGCAATCATGCGCACCATATCCCAAACAGGTATCTGCTCCTGGTTCTCTAAGGGGGTTCCTTCCACAGCCACTAAGCCGTTAATAGGTACTGATTCAGGCTGAGGGGTTAAATTAGTTAGTGTAAACAACATCCCGATTCTATCTTCCACGCTTTCGCCCATGCCAATAATACCGCCCGAACATACAGTCATTCCTGCTTTGCGCACATTCTTAATCGTATTCAATCTATCTTCATACGTGCGGGTTGTAATGACATCTCCGTAAAACTCTTCCGATGTATCAATGTTGTGGTTATAAGCATACAAACCGGCATCAGCCAGCTTTTTGGCTTGTTCTTCGGTAAGCATACCCAGCGTGCAGCATACTTCCATTTCTTTGCTGTTAATGGTTTTTACCATTTCCAGCACCTTATCAAAATCTTTGTTATCACGCACTTCGCGCCATGCGGCACCCAAACACATGCGAGACGCACCCGCTGCTTTTGCCCTTGCAGAAGCCATATCAACCTCTTCAATGCTCATGAGCTTATGCACTTTTACATCGGTATTGTAACGGGCTGCTTGCGGACAATACGCGCAATCTTCGCTGCAACCTCCGGTTTTTATAGATAACAACGAGCTTATTTGCACCTCGCCCGCCTTGTGATACTGGTGATGCACCGTGGCAGCTTCGTAAACTAATTCAAGTAAAGGTTTGTTATAAACATCTAATATTTCGGCTTTTGTCCACTTTTTCATGCTGTCTTTATTTATTGTTTTAATTAGGTATCATGGCGTTCGCCTAAAAAGGCTCAGGTCATGCAAGTATCTTTAGTAGCAACAAATGTAGTAAATCAAAATAAATCCTCAAGGCTTTTGATAAATAATGTGGGTGTTCCTCGTTTAATACAACAAAAGGTTTTTGTAATAATCCTAACGCAGTATTTAATCCTTATCACGGTTTTTACTAAGAGCAACCGCCAATAACATAATTAGTGATACTATTAAAATAGCGTTTTTCATTTTTGCTTAAACATTATTGTGTTTAGCTTAAGCAAAATTTGTTATGAGAAAGAAAAAAAGGTGCTAAAAACTTATTTTTAATTTCTCTTTTTTTGGTTTTATTGCTTTAATTAGTTTATAAGATGGGCTTTTTGTCTTCGCTCATAGTCTTTAATTAAAATCATATACCACACCACACCAACAGAGTATAAAAGAGCCGTTAGCAAAAATATATTTACAAAGGCAAAACCCTGCACAAATAATAACTGTACCAATAATCCGCTTATAAACCACGAACCACTCCATATAGCTGAGGTAAGCGCGCTTACAATCTCACGGTTTTTTTCTCCTACATAATTCATTACAATTTCGGTAGTCATGGGCCCCGCCATATTCATTAAAGGTTGACGAAGCAGGTAAAATATAATAGCAATTACCACGGCAATGCCCATTTGGTTATAAAACTGTGTAGTAGCTAAAGCGACTAAAGAAACAATCGCCAACGATTGTGTAGTAGGTACCGCTATTTTATAACCAATATTTCGTTTAATATCAGGAACTAATAAAGCACCCCAAGCCACCAAGAGTGCCGCCACAGCGCTTACTATAGAAAAATGCCCTTTGTGCATGCCGTGTACTTCTTCAAAAAACAAACTGATAAACGGAATGGTTAACCCTGCTCCAACAGCGATAATAAGAGTAGGTATAAGAGCCTTAAAAATTAACACCCAATCGTATTGCGCTAAATTGTAAGAAGGTTTTTCCGTTTCATTCTTAAAGTCATCTTCCTTAATATTGGCAAGCAATAACATAATAATTCCGGCGAAGCCGAGTATAGAAAAAATAAGAAGCACCATACGCTCATTAAACAAAGCGGGGTTAATATAATCTACAATAGCTATTAATATTCCGCTTACAATGCCGGCAAAACTCCAGGTAGAATAACTTAACGCGATAGATGCCGTTTGATGCTTTTCAGAAGAATATCTTAAAATAAAAGGCAATATGGGTATTTGTATGAATGTGAATGATGCGCCCCACAGCAGTTGAGACACATAAATGAAAGGCTCATTTCTTTGGTCGATAAAATACAGAATACATAAGGCGAAAAACGGAACACCTATGCAGGATGCGTAGAAAAAAGGTTTCATTTTCTTTCCTTTAAGGAGTACACCAAGTGGTAACGCCAATAAAAACACCCCTAAAAACCTGAAAGAGATAAACCCCGCTATATCTTGCTTGCTATAATGCAGACTATTTAAGTATAATGGCAACATATTCATAAACGTTGCATTTACCAACTGAATAAAAAATTCCGCAAGAACAACCAAGAATATCTGTCTTTCTATAGTTTGGTACGGTTTTAGAAACTTGAGCATAATTTAATATACCGCAAAAGTGCAAACTAAAAAATTAAGAAAATACAAGAACCTGTTTAAATTTTATTCAATGATAATTTCATGAGGACAGCGAGCTTTTGTGCAGCGCATAAAGCCAGACCTTTGTCATCAAAGTGCCCCCCAAAGAAATTCAATAGACTGTTTATTTCTGTTGCATAAATTAACATATAACATTTCTCTACATTTACTATCTTTGAGGGATGCAAATTGTAAAAGGAGAAGGTTTTATTCCCGGTCCATTATTAGCCAAGGTAAACTCGCCTGCTGATTTAAAGAAACTTAGCGAAACGCAATTAGTGCAACTATGCGATGAGTTGCGTCAATATATTATTGATTTGGTTTCCGTTAAAGGCGGGCACTTTGGTGCTTCCTTAGGGGTGGTAGAACTTACTAGCGCCCTGCATTATGTATTTAATACCCCTTACGACCAATTGGTTTGGGATGTAGGGCATCAGGCTTACGGACATAAAATACTTACCGGCAGAAGAGATGAATTTCATACCAACCGAAAATACAAAGGCATAAGCGGTTTTCCTAAACGAGGCGAGAGCGAGTATGATACCTTTGGTGTGGGGCATTCTTCAACTTCCATTTCTGCCGCATTAGGTATGGCAGTGGCTTCTAATTACCTCAATCAAAAAGACAAACATCATATAGCGGTTATTGGCGATGGCGCTATGACGGCAGGACTTGCCTTTGAAGGACTGAATCACGCGGGGGCATCAAATGCAAATTTGCTGGTGGTGCTTAATGATAATTGCATGAGCATAGACCCCAATGTGGGTGCATTGAAAGATTACTTAACAGATATTACCACATCGCATACATACAATCATGTAAAAGACGAGGTTTGGAAACAGCTTGGCAAGCTTAGCAAATTTGGCAGAAATGCTCGTGAGATTGTTTCTAAGGTACAATTAGCCATGAAGAGTTCTTTACTTAAACAAAGTAATATGTTTGAGTCATTAAACTTCAGGTACTTTGGTCCGGTTGACGGACACGATGTACAGCGATTGGTACAAGTTTTAAATGATTTAAAAGATATACCCGGTCCTAAGATATTGCATGTGCTTACAAAAAAAGGTAAAGGCTATAAATTTTCTGAAGAAGGAAACGAAACCGTTTGGCACTCGCCGGGTTTGTTTAATAAAGATACCGGAGAGATTATTAAAATTACTCCCACCGAACCTCAACCACCAAAATATCAGGATGTGTTTGGTTTTACTTTAGTAGAACTGGCAGAAAAGAATGCAAAGATAATGGGTATTACACCTGCTATGCCCAGTGGTTGCTCTTTAAATATCATGATGAAAGCTATGCCCGACAGAGCTTTTGATGTGGGTATTGCAGAACAACACGCCGTAACTTTTTCAGCGGGTTTGGCTACGCAGGGTTTAATTCCTTTTTGTAATATATATTCCTCCTTCATGCAACGTGCTTACGATCAGGTAATACATGATGTGGCACTACAAAAACTACACGTGGTTTTTTGTTTGGATAGAGGCGGGCTGGTTGGCGCTGATGGTCCTACACACCACGGTACGTTTGATTTGGCTTACTTCCGTTGCATACCCAACATGGTTGTTTCAGCTCCCATGAACGAACAGGAGTTGCGCAACCTGATGTACACAGCTCAATTAGAAAAGAACGCGGCTCCTTTCAGCATACGTTACCCGCGCGGTAATGGCATGATGGTAAACTGGAAAACACCTTTCGAAGAAATTGAAATAGGTAAAGGAAGAAAACTAAAAGACGGAAATGATGTTGCCATTCTTTCTTTAGGACATATTGGAAACACGGCAACTGAGGCAATTAAACAATTAGAAACGCATAATATAAGTGTAGCTCATTACGATATGCGTTTTGTAAAACCTTTGGATGAACAACTATTGCACGAAGTATTTGCCGCACATAAAAAAGTAATTACCATTGAAGATGGTTGCATACAAGGTGGTTTTGGCAGCGCCGTTATTGAGTTTATGAGTGATAATAATTATTCTGCTCAGGTTAAACGATTAGGTATAGCCGATGAATTTATTGAACATGGCGAACCCAAAGAACTGTATGAAGAAGTGGGTTTGTCGGTAAACGCAATTACAGAAGAAGCTTTGCAATTAATAAACCCTTCAAAGAAAATAGCCGCGAGATAATTTATGAAGAAGCGTATTTTTTTAATCATTATCACTTTTTGTTCGCTTACCAACTTTTTAAAAGCACAGCAAGCAATAGAACAAACATTTAGACCCGTTTTCTCCGCGGGAATGATAGCCTCCCAGGTAGATGGAGATACCTATGGAGGTTATAGTAAAATTGGTTATTTCTTAGGTATAGGCATTAATCGTCAATTGTCCAGATTACTTGAAATAGAGTTCGCGTTAACTTTGTTACAAAAAGGCGCTCGTCATAATTACGCCTTAGATTCAGCTTCCAGAAATAATCCCAACAATCCCTTCTTTTTATCGCGCTTAAGCTATCTGGAAGTTCCTTTAGTTTTGAAATTTAATTACAAACGATTTAAAGCTGAAGTAGGCGGCGCGGCAGGTTATTTAATAAACAACCCACCCTATATCGCAACAAACAATCCTACATATCCCGATGCCGGATACAGGAATTTTGATTTCAGTTATATCATTGGCGCGGGTTATAAAATCAGTCCAAACGTTTTACTTAACCTGCGTTTCGAATATTCTATCGTTACCATCCATCCGTATACTACATCTTATGTAGGTATCTATCATGGTCAATTCCCATTCTCTTTATTCAACCGTGGACTTTATAATAATTTGTTGCAACTGACATTAAATTATCGGTTACCTTCAAAAGATTTGACTGCAACAGCACCTCCCGCTACTAATGGACAGTAAAGTTAATATTGCCATTGCTGTTACTGGCGCAAGTGGCGCCATCTACGCGAAAGTTTTATTTGACACCTTGTTGCAACATAAAGAACTGTTTAAGAATGTTGCCGTTGTTATGAGTGATAATGCCAAACAAGTATGGCAATATGAACTAAACAATACCGATTATACTAAATACCCCTTTATCTTTTATGAGAAGACTAATTTTAATGCGCCTTTTGCTTCAGGTTCATCTTCGTATAGCGCATTAATAATCTGTCCATGCAGTATGGGTACTTTAGGAAGAATCGCGTCGGGTATTAGTAATGATTTGGTTACACGAGCCGCTGATGTGATGCTGAAAGAAAGAAGAAAATTAATTCTGCTTACACGTGATACTCCTCTCAATCTTATCCATATAAAAAACATGGAAACAATTACGCTGGCAGGAGGTATCATTTGTCCGGCATCGCCTTCCTTTTACAGCAAACCAAAAACCTTTGAAGAACTTGTTAAAACCGTTACCGATAGAGCGTTGAGTCTGGCAGGTATTGAGATTAATTCTTTTCGTTGGAACGAATAAAATAAATTGGAAGTTATAGAAAACAAAAAAGCCTTTCAATGTGAAAGGCTTTTTTTATGATAAATAAGTATACTTAACTACCGTATTGATTTATTTTCGCATCCATGCTAAGTGTAGCATGCGGCACACTACGCAGGCGCTCCTTAGGAATTAATTTTCCGGTAACACGACAAATACCATACGTCTTATTTTGTATACGTACCAAAGCATTTTGTAATGAAACAATATATTTTTCCTGACGGGAAGCTAACTGTGCAACCTCTTCTTTAGATAACATGTCGCTCCCATCTTCCAATAACTTAAAAGTTGGCGACGTATCATCTGTTCCGTGGTTATCGGTATTGGTTAAAGTTTGCTTCAATAAATCGTAATCGGCTTTTGCTTCATTCAATTTATCCACAATAATACTCTTAAACTCATTTAGCTCCTTATCATTATACCTTGTGCGAGTATCCTTATTATTAATAAAAGGCGCGGGTTCTTCTTTTTTTGGTTTTTTAATAAGTGATTTAGTCAAATCTATTTTAATCACTTGCTTACGTACAAACTCCTCAGAGTCGTAGCTCTTTTTCATCCCAATTCTCCCGCCTCTTGATCTTCTTCTTTTAGGTTTTTTATCCTTTACCTTTTCTTCAACAACAATTTCTTCAATATCCTCATCATCAATTGGCATTGATTCAGGATCTATTTCCAAAAGTCCGGCATCGGCATCAACGTCCAATTCTTCTCCATCCATATCGGCATCCATACTTTTTGACTTCTTAGAATCTTTTTTAGACTTCTTTGCTTTAGAGGGGGATGCGGCAGGGGTTATCTTTTTAGGTTTAATTTCTTCTTTTTCTTTCTTAGAAACAATCTTCTTCACTTCTTTTTTCGCGGTCTTTTTCACTTCAGCTTTTGTTATTTTAGTTTTAGCCGCGGCAGGTTTTGCTTTAGGCGTTGGTTTAGTTTTTGCTTTTGGAGCAACTTTAACGGTCTTTTTGGCTGCGGGTTTTGTTGCTTTCTTAACAACTGTTTTTTTAGCGGCAGGTTTGGCAGCTTTTGCTTTTTTGTTTTTTTTCTTACTCATGGTATAATACTTTTAATTTAATTTTTCAATGCTAACATACGTACTCACAGCATCATCAACTTCAACAAGTACTCCTGAATTCAAATCCAAAACCTCAACCATTTCTAAATTACCTGTTAGAGTTTCCGAGCAAATATAGCTTAAATTATTTTTGATAGCATCATTCAAATAATCATTTTGCAATACCTTCACATATATTTTATCTGTAACCTCAAATCCTTTGTCTTTTCGCATACTTTGAATTCGGTTAACTATCTCTCTTGCAATACCTTCCTGTTTTAACGGCTCGGTTAGGGTAATATCAAGGGCGACCGTAACCGGACCACTATTAGCCACCTTCCAACCCGGTATATCCACCGGAATAATCTCCACATCTTCGGGTAATAAAGTTATTTCTATGATAGTTTTACTATTCCCCAACAATTCAGGATAAGAATCTTCAACTTTTCCAAGTATATGTTTCCCTTTTTTTTCAATATCATGGATAATTTCAGTAGAGTTATCTTTAGCATATGCCTGAATTAACTTCATATATTGACCATATGTCTTACCCAATGTTTTAAAGTTCAATTTAAGATTCTTTACAATTTGTGTCTGACTTTCATTCACAAATTCAATCTCTTTAACGTTTACCTCAGCTAAAATCAAATCTTTAACAGCATCAACCTGTTTGCGAAAATGCTCATCTAAAACAGGAATCTGTATTTTATTTAATGGCTGACGGACTTTTAGGTTTTCCTTTTTACGGATAGATAAAATCATAGAAGAAATCTTTTGAGCAAGCTCCATTCTTTCTTCTAATTCTTTATCAATTAATTTCTCATCCGCTTTAGGGAAATCACTCAAATGAATAGATGCTGCCTTTTGACGATTAGTAATACTATTCAAATCATTAAATAACCTGTCGGTAAAGAATGGTGCAATAGGTGCAGAAAGTTGCGCTATTACTTCCAGACAACGGTATAAAGTTTGGTAAGCGGCTATTTTATCTTCGCTGTAATCGCCTTTCCAAAAACGACGACGGCAAAGACGCACATACCAGTTGCTTAAATGTTCATCTACAAAATACTCTATAGCGCGACCTGCACGGTGTGGCTCATAATTACTAAACGCTTCATCTACATTTTTTATCAGCGAGTTTAGTTCTGATAAAATCCATTGGTCAATTTCAGGTCTTTTACTAACAGGGATTTCAACTTCGCTATAATTAAATCCATCTACATTGGCATACAGCGCAAAGAATGAATAGGTATTATAAAGTGTTCCGAAGAATTTGCGTTGCACCTCTCCAATTCCTTCGGTATCAAATTTAAGATTATCCCAAGGGGCCGCATTGGTAATCATATACCAGCGTGTAGCATCTGCACCGTATTTCTCAATGGTTTCAAATGGGTCAACGGCATTACCCAAACGCTTACTCATTTTGTTGCCGTTCTTATCCAGCACCAATCCATTACTGACAACATTTTTATATGCCACCGAGTCAAAACACATGGTTGCAATAGCATGCAAAGTAAAGAACCAGCCACGGGTCTGGTCAACACCTTCCGCTATAAAATCAGCAGGGTAATATTTTTTGTTATCAATTAAATCTTTGTTCTCAAACGGGTAATGCAATTGTGCATAAGGCATAGCACCACTATCAAACCATACATCAATTAAATCAGGTTCACGGAATAATTTCTTTCCATTCTTTTCCAATACAATCGTATCGGCATAGGGTTTATGCAAATCAAATGTCGCGTAGTTTTCGGTAGAGTTATTTCCCGGCTTAAATGCTGCTAAAGGGTTCTTTTCCATAAAACCTTTAGCCACCGCATTATCAATTTGTTTTTTTAGTTCTTCGGCGGAGTTGATTACAATTTGTTCTGATTTATCTTCGCTTGTCCAGATAGGAATAGGAATGCCCCAAAAGCGTGAGCGTGATAAATTCCAGTCATTCAGATTCTCTAACCAGCTTCCAAAACGACCGGTACCTGTTGATTCAGGTTTCCAGTTAATGGTTTTGTTCAGCTCAATCATTCTATCCTTTAAGGCAGTAGTTTTGATGAACCAACTGTCAAGCGGATAATATAAAACAGGTTTGTCTGTACGCCAGCAATGCGGGTAACTATGCTCGTAGGTTTCTTTTTTAAACAGTTTACCTTCTTCCTGTAATTTTAAAACAATACGTTCATCAACACTCAGGTAAACTTTAAGGTCTTTTATTTTATGATTAGCTTCTAATATTTTCTTTTGCTTTTCAAACTCTGTTTTCTTTTCGACATCGTTTAAGTAGGCTTCTTTTACATATTCTTCTCCGTATAAAAAGATATCGTCTTTTACTTCGGGTAAAAACTTGCCACGCTTATCTACTAAAGTTAAAGAACCAATACCATTTTGTTTAGCTACTCTAAAGTCATCTGCACCAAAAGAAGGAGCAATGTGTACAATACCTGTACCATCTGTCGTGGTAACAAAATCTCCTATAATGACAGCCCCTCCTGCCTCCCCAAAGAGGAGGTTCTCACCATCTAACTGTACGAAATCATTAGCACCTTTGAATGGTAATAATTGCTCGTATTTTATCCCGGCTAAATCAGAACCTTTGCAGTGACCAACAATTTTAAAAGGGATATTCTTGTCTCCCGCTTTATAATCTTCAAACTTTAAATCAGTATGTTTTTCAGAAAAGTATTTATTTAATAAATCCTTAGCTAAAATAAATGTTTGTTGCTTACCTGAAAAAGGATTAAAACTTTCTACAAACACATACTCAATATCTTTCCCAACTGCCAACGCGGTATTTGAAGGAAGTGTCCAAGGTGTAGTTGTCCATGCAAGGAAATAAATATCTTCTTTGGTATCTTTTAAATTTTGAATTTTAAATTCTGAATTATTAATTACCTTAAACATCACCGTAGCTGTCCTGTCCTTCACATCTCTGTAACATCCCGGTTGGTTTAATTCGTGAGAAGATAACCCTGTTCCCGCAGCGGGAGAGTATGGTTGTATGGTAAAGCCTTTGTATAATAAATTCTTTTCGTAGAGATTGTTCAATAACCACCAAACACTTTCAATGTATTTATTATCATACGTAATATAAGGGTCTTTCATATCAACCCAGTAGCCCATTTTGTTTGTAATGTCTTCCCACTTATCGGTGTATTTCATTACATCCTTGCGGCACTCCAGGTTGTACTGCTCTACAGTGATTTTCTTGCCTATATCTTCTTTGGTAATGCCTAATGCTTTTTCTACGCCTAACTCAATGGGTAATCCATGTGTGTCCCAGCCTGCTTTGCGCTTTACCTGAAAGCCCTGCATGGTTTTATAGCGGCAAAAAATATCTTTAATACTACGTGCCATCACGTGGTGTATGCCCGGCATACCATTGGCACTTGGCGGACCTTCATAAAAAACAAAAGGAGTCTTGCCCTCACGTTCGGTAATAGATTTTTCAAAGGTTTTGCTTTCTTCCCAAAGTTTTAAAACATCCTTGCCTATTTGCGAAAGATTTAATTGCTTGTATTCAGTATATTTTTTACTCATAATACCTTTTAAAAAAGGAGCGCTAAGGTAATAAAAAAACCCCGCTTTCAATAGAGAAAACAGGGTTTAATTTGTTCTTTATATACTTTATTTAGTAACGATAAATCTTTTGGTAGAGGTTAAATTACCATCTAAGTGTAACTGCACAAAATAAATCCCTTCGGGTAAAGTTGAAATATCAAGTTTGTAGTTATTCTCTCCCTGCATACCTTCTTTATTTATAGAAGATAAAACCTGAGCTCCTAAGGAATTAAATAACTTTAATTCAACTGCTTGACTTTCAGTTAAGCTAAGATTTATATTAATGCTGTTTGCGGCAGGGTTAGGAAATAAATTGCATGAAGTAATAATATCAGCTTGCTCATCTATTCCTGCAACCACACCACCTACATAAGTAGCGCTTTGGCTAACTGAAGTAGTAAAGGATGTTACGGAAGTGAAAGAAGAAACAGTAGCAATGGGATAATGATTATTGTTTAGCCACCACATATATTCATCATTATCATAATTAATCACGTACGGACCAAAACCACTAATATTAGTAGAATCGGTATAAACCTGGACAAAGTGAACACGCATCACATTAGAAAAAGTACCTGCAGGTGTTGTTAGTGTACCGTACCCATCAGCAGTTACAGTAGTATTGCCTTTTCTATAATACGGACTACCTCCACTTGTAAAAGTTGCCTGCCAAGAATCTGTATAAGTATTAGTATAAGCAAATGGAAAATGTAAAAAATCTTCCGGATTTGAGTATACAAATTGAACGGATGTAGTACCGGAAGTAACTGCTTCTCCCCAATTTTGTAGTGCTGAAGTAGATGTTTTAAAATATAAATACTCTGTACCACTTGCTCCTGAAAAAGCCACATTGGCATTAGCGTAAGAAGATGCATAGGGAGTAGAGGAAACAGCCTCACCAGTATTTGTGCTTAATGTTCCCGTACCTATTCCGGATAAGTTCCACGTCTGAATAGCTCCGGCACTTCCAGGGCTTACATAATTGGCATTATGTTCAGCAATGTTATCACCAATAACCGGATTAATACCCGTTGCTGTTAACGTGGGCTGGGCTATTGCAGAAAATCCTATTGCCAAACCTGTGCTTAATACTAAATTTCGTAAAGATGTTTTCATATGTGTTTGTTTTTATTGAGTTAATAAGAGGCTAAGCTACAAAAAATTCAACTTAGGCAACTTAAGTTATCGTTAAATAAAAAACCCCGCTTTCTACTGAAAACAGGGTTTAATTTGTTTTTACTAAAGTAAATTTTAGTCGTCTATTTGCGCATCACCAACGTAAGCACCTTCTTTGTATACTTCTACACGTTTAAGAATTCCATCCTTATTATAGATATAGCTTTTTCCATCCATAAAGCGATTATCTTTAAAAACACCATCTTTAGTTTTCTGACGGTCTTTGTTGTACAATACATAATATCCGTTCAATTTATCAGGGCTTTTCGCCTTAGGGTCTTGTAGTGTTTCTTCTTTAGAAACCGTTACCACTTTGGTATCCACCTTTTCCTTAGGCATTTCTTTAATTGGTTTCTTTGGTTCGTATGTTTTAATAGAAGCTACATCGGCATCTCCATTGTTATAATTAACCTCTTTCTTAACTTCTCCGTTAGGATAGTATTCTTTAACAACACCGCTTTCTTTACCGCCCTGCCAGTTACCTTCTATCTGAGTCGTGCCATCTTCGTAGAAATACTTTTGAGCGCCTTCTCTCTTACCACCCGGATTAAAAGTGAACTCCTGTTGTACATTCCCGTTTTCGTAATATAGCTTATAGTTACCTACCCATTTATTTACTTTCCAGGTTCCTTCTTCCGATATTTTTCCATTCTCGTGATACATAATAGCGTACCCGTCAGGTCTCCCGTTTTGGAAAGTGATTTTGTTTTTAGTATTCCCGTTGCAGAAGTATTCTTTCCAAATGCCATTCTTTTTATTGTCGTTGTATTTTCCTTCTTCTACTTTAGCAGTAAGTTGGTAACAACTATTTGGTTTAGATTTACCAAAGGTAATCCACCTGCCTTGTTTTAACCCTTGAAAGTCTATAATATTTATAGAATCCTTTCCGTTGGAAGGATCTAACTCAAAAGATTGCGGTTGGGCATACCCGTAGCTTAGTACAAAAAGCAAGAATATCCATCTAAATTGTAGTCTTATCTTCATCTCTAAACTTTTACCAAATATATACATAATTTTTCTCATTAAAAAAAACTTTTAGACGGACCGCACATTATAATAGATTAATTGTTAAAAAAACTTCATAATGTTTACTTGGGTTTATACGTAATTTTTAGAAAAAAGTTTCATTTATTTTTTATTTTATTGATTCCTGATGGTTAAATGCTGTTCGCCCATGGGGCTCGGGTCATTTATTTTAAATTACTAAGCATAGAGCTTACCATTTCGGGCAACAGATAGGTGTTTTTCCAACCCCAATCTGCCTGAGCTTCTTTATCATCAATGCTTTGAGGCCAGCTATCAGCTATTTGTTGTCTGAAGTCGGGTTTATACGTAATCTTAAAATCAGAGATGTGTTTCCTTATCTCATCGGCTATTTGCTTGGGGTTAAAGCTAATGCCCCCTAGGTTATAAGAGCCACGTATTTTTACCTTTTCTGCCGGAACGTGCATAATTTCTATAGTAGCCCTAATGGCATCGGGCATATACATCATGGGCAGGGCGGTTTCTTCCGACAGAAAACACTCGTAACTTTTGTTCTTTAACGCTTCATGAAAAATATGCACCGCATAATCGGTAGTGCCGCCACCGGGTGCCGATTTATAACTAATAAGACCGGGATAACGTATACTACGCACATCTACCCCATGTTTTAAAAAGTAATACTCGCACCAACGCTCGCCTGCCAGTTTACTTATGCCATAAACGGTGGTAGGTTCCATCACAGTATATTGGGGGGTGTTTTGTTTGGGGGTGGTAGGACCAAAAACCGCTATAGAGCTTGGCCAGTATACCTTTTGCACATGTCCTTCTTTAGCCAATTCAAGCACATTAAACAAGCCCTGCATATTTAGTTGCCAGCCATACAGGGGGTTCTTCTCTGCCGTGGCAGATAACAAAGCAGCCAATAGATAAACCTGTTTTATTTGATGCTTTTTTACAATATCAAACAGTTGTTCTTTATTAAGTACATCCAACACCTCAAAGGCGTTGTTGGCAAAAGCCGGAGATTGCTTAATATCGGCAGCCACCACGTTTGATGAGCCGTATAGTTTGTTTAGTTCTTCTAAAAGCTCTACCCCTATTTGTCCGCCGGCACCTATAATAAGTACCTTATCTTCTACGTTAATCTGCATTTGTCGTAATAGTTATCTTTTTAATTGCCAATGCGAATAGCTATGTTTTAAACTTTTGTCTTATAACAACATAGCTATTTCCATACAAATTAGAAAGGCTAAATATAGTTATTGTTTTTATTTGCTAAACAAGTATAAAGTAAGCTAAGTTTTTGTACTTTAGTACTTAAATTTATGCAAAAGCTTGCGCTTATATTGGTTTTAATGTGCACTTATGGTTATGGGCAGCAAACACCAATGTTTACATTTGATAACTATTCAGATTATCAACTAATTTTTGCGGGTAAGGCAATTACTTGTGATACTATTTATTTTGTTAGTGATGATACCTTACGCAAACTATATGGTTCAGACTATAAGCTAATGAAAGAAGTGGATGTTTATAGGTATAAAGTAATTATTAGTGAATTAATTAAAGGCAAAGGCAAGGATACCATTATAATAGAACTTGTTGGAGATAGAGTTTTAAATTGTGGTAGAAAGACAATTAAAGTTCATCTGAATGAAGATATGTATTTCATTTGTGGATATTTTAGAAGTAAAACACCATCTATAAGCTCATGGTCTTGTAAGAAATCAGAATTTAATAAATCTGATTTAGCGAAGATAAAAAAATGGGCAGCTATTAATTCTGCAATTGTTGAAGAAAAATATTATGCAGAAGAGTTAAAAACTGATTTGTATAAGAAAGGGCTTATTAAGAAAGGGCAACTTGAAGGAAAGTGGACTTTATCTTTTAAAGATGGTGAAATAATTGATGAAGGGTATTATAAAAATGGAATTATAGATAGCTTATGGCTGTCTTATTATACAGGTTATGATGAACAGCAGAAGTTTAAATCTAAAATATTAGCAGGAAAAACATTTTATAGAGACAGTAAACAATGTTCTATCTCTTATGATATTAATGGTAAAATAGATTACGCATATTGTGAAAAGGAAATTACGCCTCCGAGTTCAATTTATACTAAAGAGGAAATTGAAAAACTTATAGAAAGCAAGAATAGAAAATCTGACTAATATAATCTAAAATTATAGGTAGCTTTCTCTTTAGCTATAACTAAAAATAAATCTGGCAGCCGGGTAGTAGTATGCGCAGTTCTTCTACGGCATCTTTGCTTAGGGGGTTATCGCGCAAATCAAGCTTGGTAAGGTTTTTTAGCTGGCAAATGGTATCGGGTATTTTGGTAAGGTTGTTTTTGCGTAAAGAAAGCAGGTATAGGTTTTTGCATTTATAAATTTCGCGCGGCAGGGTGCTTAGTTTATTAAAGTCTAAGGCCAGTACTTCTAAGTTAGGCAGTTTATCCAGTTTTTCGGGCAGGGCGTATATGTTGCAGTTAATCAGTATTAAACTCTTTAAAGGCGCAATGGCAAACAAAGGCTTGGGCATACTATCTAACACCACACTTTCAAACTCTACTTCGTTCAGGCTTTTTAAATACTTTAGGGTTTTAGGTAACCGTAGCGTATCATTTTTACCCGAGAATTTAAGTGTTTTCAGTCGGTTTAAATAAGCAATCTCCTGTGGTATGGAATCTATTTTGCTGTTGTTAAACTCTAAATACATAAGGTTACCCAGCTTACCAAAATCTTTAGGAAAGTGCGTAAACTCATTGTTATAAGAAGCCAAAAAGGTAAGTCCGCTTATGTTGCTAAAATCATCGGGCCATTGGTTTACCTGCACCGTTTGCAATTGCAAAGCCAGTAAATCTTTCAGTTTACTTAGTTTGGGCCAAACTTTTATATCAACCGGATGGTAACTAAGATTTAGTTTATAAACAGGTTTGGTTTCTTTAAGCGCTTCTTTCAAATCGGTATAAACCGTGGCGCCATAAGGCCCGTATTTATCAAAAGGAGTTTGTACCGCGTTTTGAGCAAAACAAAATGAATTAAAAATTAATAAGTTAAAAGTTAAAAGCAGAAAGGCTTTTAAATTATAACTTTTGACTTTTAACTTTTCTTCCCTCATGAACACAAAAAAACACATTTTTAAAGATAAGTGGTAAATTAATTTCAACTATTTTTGATGTAGAATGAACTTACACTTTTATAAATACCAGGGTTGCGGAAACGATTTTATTATTCTGGATAACCGGAGTAATAAAATAAGCCTAAGCACGCAGCAAATAAATAAATTGTGCGACAGGTATTTTGGTATTGGCGCAGATGGGTTGATGTTGCTGGAGAATGCGCGGGGTTATGATTTTAAGATGATATACTACAACAGCGATGGCAACGAAAGCAGTATGTGTGGCAATGGCGGACGTTGTATTACGGCTTTTGCCAAGCAATTAAATATTATAAAAGATAGCGCCCGTTTTATGGCTATTGATGGAGAGCATGAATCGCATATAGATGATAAAATCATCTCGCTTAAAATGAATGATGTGTCTTTAATTGAAAAGCGGGAAGATTATTTTTATTTAAACACAGGTTCTCCTCATATAGTTAAGTGGGTTGAAAACATAGATACCTACCCTGTATTTGAAGAAGGCAAAAAGATTAGATATGATGAGTCTTTTAAAAGTGGTGGTGGAACGAATGTAAATTTTATTCAACTAAAAGAAGATAAATTAGTTGTACGTACCTACGAACGCGGCGTTGAAGATGAAACATTAGCTTGTGGTACCGGGGTTACGGCTGCCGCTTTGGTAGAGGCTATGGTAAATAAATCAAGTCATACAAATTACTGCGATGTGGTTACTTTAGGTGGTAATTTAACGGTTACTTACCAACAGCAAGATGGTTCTTTTACCGATATATGGTTAAAGGGTCCTGCCAGCTTTGTATTTGAAGGAGATTACATACTATATTAAAGTATGCTTTTACTTGCCCTGATAGTTTTTGGAATTTGTGGTATTTTATTTTCATCCATTACAAAAAACCGTGCCGTACTTCTTTTGGTATGGAGTGCTATTGCTATAGGTACATTTAGCTTACCCTCACTTATATTTTGTTTTGTATTAGCGACTATAAATTATGTGTTTATAAAGCATGTAACAAAAAGCAAAGGACTTTTTATTGTTGCGATTTGTTTTAATGTACTTGGTTTGTTTGCCTTTCATCTGTATGAAAGGTTTAATGCGGAGTGGTCGGTTCTACCCATTATTTTTGGAGTTACTTATCTAATCCTTCAGTTTATAGATTATATCTGCAAAGTGCGTTTTAAGGTGGCTACTGCTCCTGTAAACTTTATTCAATACACTTCTGCGACATTATTCGCGCCAAAATTTTTCATGGGACCTATCGCTTCTTTACCTGATATTGAAAAAGAAATAAGTGTTGTTGATACAACCGCAACCAATGTTGCCTATGGCTTAAACAGAATACTGCTTGGTTTATTTAAGAAGTTAGTATTGGCAGAAAGCCTTTCTCTGTACGTTAGTTCTGTATTAGATTTTAAAGACAATTATCCTGCTATTACTATTTTAAGCGGAGCTTGTTTGTATGCCTTACAACTGTATTTTGATTTTTCGGGTTACTGTGATATTGCCATTGGTGCATCTTCTTTATGGAATATACATTTACCCGAGAATTTTAATTTTCCTTTTCGTCAAAAAACATGGGCTTCCTTTTGGAAAAACTGGCACAGCAGTTTAACCAACTGGTTATGGCAATATGTGTTTAACCCCAAGTATCTTTTCCTTAGTAGGAGAAAAACAAATAAAATACTGGCTCAAAGCATTGGTGTTGTAGCGGTGTTTACCTGCATGGCTTTTTTTAACGGGATAAAATCGGGTTTCTTTATTAGCGCAATGCTATTTGCTTTATTTTATTTGATAGAACTTATCATAAACAAGAAAGGATTCCCTTTTTCAAACTTCTTTATATTCCTGTTGTTCTCTATTGGCTTGCTTTTCTTCAGAACACCGGATTATACTAACTATTCCTTTCTTACAGAAAGATTAACTGATTTCAAAAACTTCTTCCCCGATGAATGGCTGCGCTTGTATTTTGCACCCCTTGCTTCGGGTGGTACCCAGCAAGATTACTTTAATTTATCTTTTACGTTAATCTTGTGTTTTGGCTTTTTGTTTTTTGAAAGAAAAATAGTTGACGTATTTACTCAAAGTAAAATAAACTTTACCATGTGGTTTATTTTATTGCTTTTATTAATTACTTGGGGAGTGTTTGCTTCCGGCAGTAGGTTTATTTATATGCAGTTTTAGAAATTATTTTTTATGCGGTATAACTCCCACTCCCAGGCTGTTTTCATCATACTATCAATATCATGAATACATTTCCAACCTAAAGCATTATAAGCCTTATTGCTATCAGAATAAACGGCAACAACATCTCCTGCACGGCGCTCGCCTATTTTATAATTTAATTTCTTCCCTGATACTTTCTCAAAAGCCGCAATAGCTTCTAAAACAGAAACTCCGGTTCCACTACCCAAATTAAATACCTCGAAGTTGGCTTTGTTTTTATGCTGAAGCAAATAATCAAGTGCCAATACATGCGCGCTTGCAATATCGCTCACATGAATATAATCTCTTATGCAAGTCCCATCGCGTGTTGGGTAATCTCCGCCTAAAACAGTAAGCTGAGGATACTTGCCGGCAGCCGTACCCGTAATAAGCGGAACTAAATTATTTGGTTTGTTAAGAGACCACTCACCAATTTTAGCAGAAATGTGCGCTCCCACCGGGTTAAAATAACGCAAGGCAATGGCATTAAATGAAGCATGTTGTTTACAAACATCCTCCAACATTTGCTCGCCTATCTGTTTGGTATATGCGTATGGTGATTCCGCCTTTGGCATGGGCGTATTTTCATCAACAGGAAGTGTTTGCACATTTCCGTATACAGAACATGAAGACGAAAAAATAACATTGGCTACTTTATATTTTTCGCAAAGGGTAAGTAAATTAACCAACGAGGCAATATTATTGTGATAGTATTTAAGAGGCAATTCAACAGATTCTCCAACCGCTTTAAATGCAGCAAAGTGAATTACACCGACGATTTTATTTTCAGTAAATACTTTGTCAAATTCTTTTTCATCACACAAATCAATATCGTATGTTTTAATTTGTTTGCCTGTAATTTCCTGTATTTGTGTGTATGCTTTAGGAGAAGAATTATAAAAGCAATCCGCAGAAATTACATTATACTTATCATTAGCTAATAGTTCAATAATAGTATGAGATCCAATATAACCAGCGCCTCCGGTAACTAATATTGTTTTCTTATCCATTTGCATTTCGTTTAAGAAATATAGAGCTTACAAAAGCTGAGAATACGCCAAATATAAACAAGCTGAATAGCTTGGAGGTGGTATCTTTAAAGGCAGATAAATCTTCGATGCCGCCTTTTATCATTTTATCTACTTCGGCAGGAGAAACCTTTTGTCCTTTTTTAGCGGCTTCTTCTAAAATACTTTTTGGTCCTTGGGTTTGTATATAGTTAGCAATATAAGCGCCTAATTCTTGTTGGAAGAAAATATAGTTAAACACCGATAAAATAACCGCCGCTACAGACACAAACAGTAAGGAGTGTTTTACGGCAACTTTACCCGGAATTTCTCCGCCCAGTTCTTTTCTTAAAAGAAAGATTAATACAAAAACAAAAGGCAGAATGACTAAAAGAGAAAGGATGTGCGAGTACATACCCAATTTAGTCATTTGCAAGCCTGCATGAAAAACATATAACTTAAAGGCAATGACTAATAAACTGTAAATAAGAGCAAATACAACCGGTTTTGTTTTAATCATAAGATTAGCCGTTCATGCTTACCAAGAACTCTTCGTTAGATTTTGTTCCTTTAATATGGCTGCGTAAAAATTCCATAGCCTCTACAGGTGTCATATCACTAAGGTGTTTGCGCAGTACCCAAATACGTTGCAGGCTATTGGCATCTATCAATAAATCATCTCTGCGGGTAGAGGAAGCTGTTAAATCAATTGCAGGGTAAATACGTTTGTTTGCAATCTTACGGTCTAATTGCATTTCCATATTTCCGGTTCCTTTAAACTCTTCAAAAATTACCTCATCCATTTTAGAACCTGTATCTATAAGGGCAGTAGCCAGTATGGTAAGCGAACCGCCGTTTTCTATTTTACGGGCAGCACCAAAAAAACGTTTTGGTTTATGTAAGGCGCTTGCATCTACACCACCTGTTAAAACCTTACCTGACGCAGGTGCTACCGTGTTATAAGCTCTTGCTAAACGCGTAATAGAATCTAACAGAATAACTACATCATGTCCGCACTCTACCAAACGTTTTGCTTTTTCAAGTACGGTGTTTGCAATACGAACATGCTTTTCGGCGGGTTCATCAAAGGTTGAAGAAACCACTTCAGCTTTTACACTACGAGCCATATCGGTAACCTCTTCAGGGCGTTCATCAATTAATAAAATAATTAAATACGCCTCCGGATGATTATGCGCAATAGCATTGGCAACTTCTTTTAAAAGAACCGTTTTACCTGTTTTAGGCTGTGCTACAATTAATCCGCGTTGTCCTTTACCAATAGGGCAAAATAAATCCATCACACGAGATGAAAGAGATTCTTGCGGATGCCCTGTTAGTTTGAATTTCTCGTAAGGGAATAAAGGAGTTAAGTAATCAAAAGGAACTCTGTCACGCACCCAAGCCGGGTCTCTGCCGTTTATTTGTTCAACCTTTACTAACGGAAAATACTTTTCACCCTCTTTTGGCGGACGAACACTTCCCGTAACAGTATCTCCTGTTTTCAATCCGAATAATTTTATTTGAGATTGAGACACATAAACATCATCAGGAGAACTTAAGTAGTTGTAATCTGCCGAGCGCAAAAAACCATATCCATCTGGCATAGTTTCCAAAACACCTTCTACATTAACGATTCCGTCAAAATTATAAAGATCTTCTTTTCTGGGTTGTGGCTGGTAAGGTTGATTTTGTGGGGGATTTTGCTGATTAGGATTGTTGCCTTGTTGAGGCTGATTAGAGTGCTGATGTTGATTAGGATTATTTTGTGGAGGAGTATGCTGCTGACCCTGATGTTGATTAGGATTGTGTATAGGTCTTTGTTGCTGTTGTTGGTTTGAGTGTTGTTGAGGTCTATTAGTTACAATAGAACCTGAGCCATGATTTACCTGAGGTGTTTCGGTTGGTTTTTCCGGAGCAGCGGGAGTTTGAGTTACCGGATCGGATGTTACTTCCGTTTTAGTTTCAGGTTCTTTGTGCGCGACAGGCTCTGCAAAAAATGTTTCATCAACAACAGAGGCTGTTTTGTTTTCTTCCGGCAAAGGCTCTAACCTTACTCTGCGAGGTCTTTTTGTTTTTTCAATTTTTGATTCGTCACCTGTAACCTCTTCCTTGTTTTGAGAAAGTTCTTGCTTAATCTTTTCAGCTTTTTCAGGATGTGCATCTTGCAAATCTTTAATCTGCTGAATTAATTCGGGTTTCTTTGTGCCATCAGGTTTTGCACCCAAATGCTTTAAAATTTCTTTTAAATCGGGTAAAGACTTCCCACTAAGCTCTAAATCATTAAACATATAATTGGTTGTAATTTAAAATTGCATTAAAATATTGGCTGGTTTACGTTCTGCTTGGAAACTAGAAATAGCAGACACATTCAAAACTTGGGCAAATATGAGGTATTTATTTTAAATAGAAAAATATTATCTCAGAGCCTGTTTAAATTTTATTCGGATTTTTTCATCATACTTTTTTCTAAGGAATCTTTGAGTCAGCTTGTGGGTAGCAAGAACAAATGCCAACATTCGCTGCGACTGGCGCACAAGCTGCCCTGCTTGACTCAGAAAACTTTCGGTTCGTTCCGTTCGTATACCGGCAGCCTTAGCATTAATCAAAGCAAGCCGATTGTTTTAGGGGTTACGTAATGATGTTCCGGCGCCATGTGTGTAGCGTCTGTGCTATAATTATGCGGACTCCGTATTCGTTTGTGTGTAGCAACTAACTCGTATTGCAAGCTCCGGAATACTGGGGTCAATTTCACCTAAATAACCTCTTTAATCTTACCACGCTTAATAAACTTACCATTGCCTTTTTGTAATACTAATTTATCATTCTCAACAGCAACTTTACCACGTAGTAATACGGTTTCGCATTTACCGGTTACTTCCAGTCCTTCGTAAGCAGAATAATCAACGCGCATGTGATGCGTTTTAACCGAGATGGTATGTTTTTTAATCGGATTAAAAATTACAACATCGGCATCTGCACCAATGGCTAAAGTGCCTTTGTTGGGATACATACCGAATATTTTTGCGGCATTGGTAGAAGTAACTTCTACATATTTGGATAAAGAAATCTTGCCTTTATTTACTCCTTCAGAAAACAGAAACTCCATGCGGTGTTCTATAGCAGGATGCCCGTTAGGTATTTTAGAGAAATCGTGTTCGCCCATTTTCTTTTGCTCCCACATAAACGGACAATGATCGGTACCAACCGTTTGTATAAGTCCCTGATTAATGCCATTCCATAAAGCAACCTGGTCTTTCTTTTCTCTCAACGGCGGACTCATTACCCACTTAGCGCTTTCAAAACCTTTGTCGTATAAAGATGCATCTATCATTAAGTATTGTGAACAGGTTTCTACATATACTTTCTGGTTCCGCAGGGTGGCTCTTCTAACCGCATTCAATGCACCTTCGCAAGTCATGTGCACAATATAACCGGTACAACCTGTGTAATGCAACATATCGGCAAAACGCGCTGAGGCTTCTGCTTCGGTAACTTCGGGTTGAGATAAGTAATGGTATAACGGAGATAACTTACCTTCTTTACGGTGTTTGGCAATCAGCGCATCAATCATATCACCGTTGGTAGCGTGTACGGTAACCATGCCTCCGTGTTCTTTAACTACTTTCATCAGGTTCACCATCTGCCCGTCATCAATCATTAAGGCACCCTTGTAAGCCATAAATGTTTTGAAAGAATTGATGCCTTCTTTCTCAATCATATCAACTACTTCTTTAGCAACCTTATCATTAAAATCAGTTACCGCCATGTGATAAGAGTAATCTCCAATGGCTTTAGCCGACCTCTTTTGCCAGGCATGCAGGGCATTGTATAAAGTATCTCCCTGTGTTTGCAGAATGAAATCAATTACCATGGTGGTACCCCCATGTAGGGCAGCGCCTGTTCCTGTTTCATAATCATCGCTGGAGGATGTCCCCATAAAAGGCATATCCAGATGCACGTGCGGGTCTATCCCTCCGGGGAAAACAAGCTTGCCAGTCGCATCAATGATTTTTTCTGCTTTGTAAGTTAAGTCCTTGCCAATGGCAACAATCTTTTCCCCTTCAATGTAAATATCCGCTGTAAAATCTTCTGAGGCAGTTACTACGTATCCGTTTTTTATCAGTATAGACATCTTATATTTAAGTTAGAATTTATAATTCAAAATTTAAAAGTGAAACTACTAAGAAAAGCCTTTTGAATTTTAACTTATTACTTTTTAATTACTTTCCTATATCTTCGTTCCAAAGCTTTGGGTTCTTCTCAATAAAATCATTCATCATATCAATGCATTCCTGGCTATTCAGGTCTATTACCTCAACTCCGTGAGACTGCATAAACTCTTTAGCACCACTAAATGTTTTAGACTCGCCTGCATATACTTTCTTAATACCAAACTGAACCACAGCGCCTGCGCATAAATAGCAAGGCATGAGGGTAGAATACAAAACGGTTCCCTTATAATTGCCCACACGCCCGGCATTGCGCAAACAATCAATTTCGGCATGAGTCATAGGGTCATTATCCTGCACACGCTTGTTATGTCCGCGTCCTACTATCTTTCCGTCTTTTACCAGCACACTGCCAATAGGAATTCCCTTTTCGCTTAAACCTGTTTTAGCCTCATCTATAGCGGCTTTCATAAACTCATCCATAACAATACATTAAGAATTATGAATTCAAAATTAAGAATTAGTTGATACATTGCATGGTTACTCGTAAAATAAAGAAGGTTATATTTGAACCCTAATTATTACTGTTATTTCAACACCAAAATCGTAAATATTTAAACCGTAAATAAAACATGGCAAGCAATTTAAAGAACCTATCAAAAACAGAAGGCAGCAAAGTACCTTCGGCTAAACAAATGAAATTTGCTATTGTTTATGCCGAATGGAACAGCAAGGTAACTGACGCCTTGAGAGATGGCGCCATAAAGACTTTACTTAAACACGGAGCCGATAAAAAGAACATACATGTGCATGCCGTGCCGGGCAGCTTTGAGCTTACACTGGGTGCCCAATACATAGCAGAGCATTGCGATGCCGATGCGATAATTTGCCTGGGTTGCGTAATACAAGGCGAAACCCCTCATTTCGATTTTATTTGCGATGCCGTAGCCAATGGAATTACCCAGCTAAACATAAAATACAACAAGCCCTTTATTTTTGGCGTACTTACCACCAACAACCAAAAGCAGGCAATGGACAGAGCCGGCGGAAAGCATGGAAATAAAGGAGACGAAGCCGCTATTACCGCCATTAAAATGCTGCATTTAAAAGAGCGTATTTCTTAAACAGCGCCTAATTTTTACCTATAAACTCCCTATTACTTAGGTTTTCGTTCCATACATCATTGATTTCGGTACGAACAATCAAAAATTTTGTTAAAACTAACCGCTTATCGAAAAAAACCTACCGTTAAAAAAGTTGATGTAATTTCCTTCTTTTAGCAATGTATCTTTGACTGGAACTCTAAAAATTGGAAACTATGAAAACAAAAAAACTACAAATACTTGCCATTAGCCTTATTATAAACTGCCATAGCTTTGGTCAATGCGTTCTTGGCTCAGGACAATTTAATGCAGTAATGAATAATTATCAAACTAATTTTCTTACTGATAATGATATGTTTTGGGATTTTATAAATGGATCAAGAAAAACCTTTATACCAAGATTCAGTAATTCTTCTCCTATTTTTGTTGGAAGTATCTGGATGGGTGGTTATAAAAATGGCCAATTAGTTACTGCTTGTGAAACATATCGCGATAATAACCGCGTGGATTTTTGGCCCGGACCAATTGATACCGTTGATTTAATTACAAGCGCATCTGATTGTAATTTATTTGACACCTTTTTTCCTATTACTAAAATACAGGTAGATAGTCAGAAGAATCATTTATATACTACGGGCACTATCCCGTCTCAAATAACCAATTGGCCCGGAAACGGTATAAAAAATCCTTTAGAAGGTGATACTACCTCATACAAATTAGCACCTTATCAGGACGTGAATCATAATAATACATACGACCCCATGAATGGCGATTACCCAATTATGTATGGCGATTACAGCATTTATCAAATAACAAATGATGTTGGGAATTATCACGCAGAAACAGGTTCTCTTGGCATAATGGGGCTTGAAACACACATTACCAATTATGTAATTGATTGTACAAGTGATTCAGCCTTATGGAACACCCTATTTATGCATTACGATGTAATAAACAGAGGTGCTAATACCATAACTAACTTTTTATTTACCATGTGGTCTGATTTTAGTTATGGAGGCACATCTAGTAATGGAAATACGCATAAAAAGTATGTAGGATGCGATACTGCTTTAAATATGTATTATGCTTATAATGGCAGCGGCTATGATAAAGATACCCTAGGATTAACCGGCTATCATCAGTATTTACCTGCATTTGCAGGCGTATTTTTAAATCAAAAGATGTCGAGATTTACCTATTATAATAACTCACCCTCCATATTAAATGGTTATCCATCAGGGTATTTACAATATTATAATTTCATGAATGGTGTTTGGTATAATGGAGCTGCTATGACTTATGGTGGCAACGGAACAGCAGCAGGTGGTACGCCAACTAATTATTTATATTCGGGAGACCCTGTTGCCAATACCGGTTGGACAGAGGCTAATGCCGGTAATGCACCCGGAGATAGAAGAGGTTTAGGTACCTGTGGGCCTTTTACCTTTAACCCGGGCGATACCATTAAAGTGGATTTTGCTTATGTTTTTGCCAGAGATTACGCGCATCCCGGCGATAGCGTGGCTTGTATTCCTATCTTGAAACAATATGTGCAAAATGTACAAAGCTATTATAACGCTAATACCACCCCCTGCGGTTCCACGTTTAGCTCAGGCATTAAACAGTTTGGCGGTGGAAATAGCATCCAAGCAACTGTTTATCCAAACCCCAGCACAGGCAATTTTACTATAGAAACCAACAACGATGCCAAACATACCCTAACTATATATGATATAAACGGTAAGGTTGTTTTAAGCCAAATCGTAAATGGAACAGCCAACATTGATGCAAGTAACCTAAGCGCGGGTATTTATAATCTGAACATAGTAGGTAATAAAGGTGTAGTAAATAAACGTTTGGTTATTGTAAAATAATACACTATCATTGAGGTACTTCGAAGCAATCGCTATTATTCACTAAGATTACCGCGCTTCGCCCACAATGAAAAAGAAACTTTAAAAACCATTGTATGCGGGTCATGCAGTGTTTTTTTTTGTTTTTTGAAGAGGAAAAAAAGCGCGAAATATAAATTAATTGTTTAAAATTGTTTGAAATTGAGAAAAAAAATGTTGTACGAAATAATTTATTATTATCTTTGCCGCCCCCTAAAAGGGTATTTTTAATTTTTAAACAAAAAAAATGTCAGGATTAATTGGTAAAAAAATAGGAATGACCAGCTTTTTCGATGCCTCTGGAAAGTATATTCCATGCACAGTAATCGAAGCGGGTCCTTGCGTTGTTACGCAAGTAAAAACCAAAGACCATGACGGCTATGAAGCATTGCAACTTGCTTTTGATGAAAAGAAAGAAAAGCATACTTCAATGGCTATGAAAGGGCACTTTGAAAAAGCAAAAACAACACCTAAGCGTAAGGCTTTAGAGTTTAAACACTTTGAAGACGCTAAAAACATAGGTGATGTGGTAACGGTTGAACTTTTTGCAGAAGGTGATTTTGTGGATGTTTCCGGTACTTCTAAAGGTAAAGGTTTCCAGGGTGTGGTAAAGCGCCACGGTTTTGGTGGAGTTGGTGGATCTACGCATGGTCAGCATGACCGTCAGCGTGCACCTGGTTCATTAGGAGCGTCTTCAGAACCGGCTCGTGTATTTAAAGGTATGCGTATGGCCGGCAGAACAGGTGGAACTAAAATAAAAATGCAAAACCTAAAGGTAGTTAAAGTTATTGCCGAAAAAAACCTGCTTATCGTTAAAGGTTCGGTAGCCGGAGCAACAGGTTCATACGTAACAATAGAGAAGTAATCATGCAAGCAGAAATATTAAATATAAGCGGCAAGAAAACCAGCAAAAAAGCTGAGTTAGCTGATGCCATTTTTAACGCAGAGCCAAATGACCATTGTATTTACTTAGATGTAAAACAATTTTTGGCTAATCAACGTCAGGGAACACACAAATCTAAAGAACGTGCTGAAATTCACCGTACAACCAAAAAGCTTAAACGCCAAAAGGGTACAGGTGGAGCTCGTGCAGGTTCTATGAAATCGCCTCTATTTATTGGTGGTGGTCGTGCTTTTGGTCCTCGTCCCCGTGATTATTCTTTCAAATTAAATAAAAAAGTAAAAGTTGTGGCTCGTATCTCTGCTTTAACGTATAAAGCAAAAGATAACGCTATCACTATTGTTGAAGACTTTAATTTTGAAGCTCCTAAAACAAAAAATTACAGCGACTTACTTACCAATTTGAATTTGACAGGTAAAAAAACACTTTTGGTGTTGCCTGAGCATAACAAGAATGTGTATTTATCTGCCAGAAATTTACAAGGTGCTAAAGTTGTAAATGCTACTGATATCAACACATACGATATACTAAATGCAGGTAATGTAATTATTGCAGAAGGTTCTTTAAAAGTAATTGAAAACATTTTAAGCTAAGAGAAAATGCAAGCATTAATAAAACCCATTATAACCGAAAAATATACTGCACAGGCTGATAAGTTTAATCGCTATGGATTTGTAGTAGATAAAAGAGCTAACAAACTGGAGATTAAATCTGCGGTAGAGAAATTGTATGGCGTTAGCGTTATTGATATTAATACACAACAGTATGTGGGGAAAGTAAAAACCCGCAACACTACGCAGGGAGTAGCTATAGGAAGAGTGAACCGTAATAAAAAAGCGGTTGTTACTCTGAAAGAAGGAGATAAAATAGATTTTTACGCAAGTATTTAATAATTTAAAATGTACAAGTTAAAATTTAAAAGATAGAGGATTTACTTATAACTTATAAATTATAACTTTTAACTTAGAAAACAATGGCACTAAAAAAATTCAGACCACTAACCCCCGGACAACGTTTTAAGTTGGTTGGCGATTTCGCTGAAATTACCACTAATGTACCGGAGAAAAGTCTTATTGCTACCCAAACTCGTTCGGGTGGTCGTAACGACAGCGGTAAAATGACCATGCGTTACATGGGCGGTGGACATAAAAAGCAATACCGTATTATTGATTTTAAAAGAGATAAAGACGGAGTTCCTGCAACTGTAAAAACAATTGAGTACGACCCAAACCGTACAGCACGTATTGCTTTATTGCATTATAAAGACGGAGAAAAACGTTATATCATTGCTCCTCAAGGCTTAACTGTTGGAGCTACACTTATGTCTGGTAAAACGGCAACTCCTGAAGTGGGTAACACTATGTTATTAAGTGATGTTCCATTAGGTACTATCATCCACAATATTGAATTACGTCCTGGTCAAGGTGCAGCTTTAGCTCGCAGTGCCGGTTCTTATGCACAGCTTTCTGCCCGTGAAGGAAAATATGCTGTATTGCGTATGCCTTCCGGCGAGGTTCGTATGATTTTGGTTACTTGCAAGGCTACTATTGGTGCGGTTTCTAACCCGGACCATAGCTTAGAAGTATCTGGTAAAGCCGGTCGTAACCGTTGGTTAGGTCGTCGTCCTCGTACACGTGCTGTAGCGATGAATCCGGTAGATCACCCGATGGGTGGTGGTGAGGGTCGTGCATCCGGTGGACACCCACGCTCTCGTAAAGGTTTAAAAGCAAAAGGCTTGAAAACACGTTACCCTAAAAAAGCTTCTAGCAAACATATTATAGAAAGAAGAAAGAAATAATTAATCGTTTAATGGTTCCGTAAGGAATTTCAGAACAAAAAACAAAAACATGGCAAGATCATTAAAAAAAGGACCCTTTATCGACCACAACGTTGCAGAGAAAGTTGAGAAGATGGATAAAAGCGGTAAAAAATCAGTTATTAAAACTTGGGCTCGTCGTTCAACTATTCCACCGGAATTTGTTGGACATACGTTTGCTGTACATAACGGAAACAAATTTGTTCCGGTTTATGTAACAGAAAACATGGTGGGACATAAGTTAGGTGAGTTCTCTGCTACACGTATATTCAAAGGACACGCGGGGCATAATAAGAAGTAATAATATTTAGATAATAAAAACAATGGGCAAAAGAAAAAGATTAGTAGCTGAAGCGCGCAAAGAGGCAAACAAAACCTCTTATTTTGCGAAGCTTAACAGCTGTCCGACATCTCCGCGCAAAATGCGTATGGTATCCGATTTAATACGTGGAAAAGAAGTTTATTTAGCTTTAAACATACTTAAATATAACACCAAACATCCTGCAAAACGTTTAGAAAAACTATTAACCTCTGCCATTGCTAACTACGAGCAAAAAACAGGTTCAAGACCTGATGAGAATAGTCTTTTTGTAAATGAGATTATGGTTGACAGCGCTTTGATGACAAAACGCATGTTGCCTGCACCACAAGGTAGAGCTTACCGCATGAGAA
>Ga0302280_1000020_pt1 | contig 214976 bp, 244 predicted proteins | sample III_Fen_E1_1_FD_198771 | JGI IMG/M metagenome (GOLD analysis project Ga0302280, IMG submission 198771) | Peat permafrost microbial communities from Stordalen Mire near Abisko, Sweden - III_Fen_E1_1 | ecosystem: Environmental > Terrestrial > Soil > Wetlands > Permafrost | place: Sweden: Abisko... | reverse complement strand
CAATTTCATCAGCACGAACATAATTGCTACAAGCAGTAATAGTCTTGTTAGTCAACACTTGAACTGCGTCATCTTGTGTCACTGATGATGAATATGGCAACCATTGTGCCATTCCAGAATCATTGATTTGTAAAATATCACCAGTACTGTATGTACCAGTCACACCCACTGCGTTACAATGTGAACCAATTATTTCAGCACGAACCACGTTACCACAACCAGTAATAGTCTTGTTAGTCAGTGTTTGAGTAACAGTTTCCATGACAACAGTATCATCAGTGCTCCAAGATTTGCTAATCTTGAACTTTACACCTTCATTTCCAGCACCACCAGTTGATCCATAAATTATACCTTCATTAACAACATAAAAATCTCCATATGGGGATGAAGTAATCATCCAATCACCAATTGAATATGATGTAGCAGTTGATGGAGTAGTAGGAGCATCAGAGAAATCATATGAAGTCACTTGTTGTTTGTTACTAATGTCATGTGCCAAATTGTAGTAATCATTATGAACATCAGTACAGCATGAAGTATAGAAGAACACTTGGACATAAGTATAACTAACCGCATTGGTTTCAGTTGCTTGACAGAAATACAAAATATTAGTGTCAGCATTGTAATTAGACATATTTAATGTCACTTTGGGGCAAACAACCATTGTTCCAGCGAAGTCACTGAAAACCCAAATGTTATTTGTCGATAATGAACCATTAGCATTGTTAACAACTAAATCAGTCCATTCATCTTCGGTACTATTACGACCTTGGAAGGCATAATGAATATCAAGACTTGAACCGCTTCCACCAATATTTTCAGTAATATTGTATGGGCACGAATTCACAGATGCCTTAATATTCATCATCAAGAAACGAGTAGTTGGGTTTAGTGTTGATGATCCTTCTGTACCATAATTGAAACAATGTGGTTGCTGTTGATAATGATCCCATTCATAACCACCTGTACCAGTCAGTGTAATATCATATGATTGTTCCAAACCAGCGCTAATTGTCACTTGATGTTGAATTGCTTCACTACTATTTTCAATTAGTTCCACATTGGCAATAGGAATAGTGTCTGTATAACTGCCATCATATGTCAAAATAGCAGTTGTACAACTGGTAATGTCACAACAATGGTATCGAACACAACTGATTTGCGAGTCCATATACCATCGAGAACCTTCAATAAATACACTGGAATCATTGTCCATGACCAATGCCAATGAAGTACTATAATCACCACATGAAATACACACTCGCTTACAACCATAATCCAATTTGTTATCACCATTTAATGAAAATGTAATATAATCCCCAGTAATTGATTCCCCAACACAAACACCTGTTTCACAACTATTGTAGTTGTATTTAGCAGTGGATTGAATATTTATAGACAATTCACCACAGACTTTACCAATAGTATAGAATTCATAAGTAGCACTATTGTTAGTCATAAGTAATTGGTTGCTACTAACACTGCTATTTACATCACCAGTAAATGAAGTCAGAGCACAAACAATAGTCTTCGGGAATTTAAACCATGTATCAATATCTTGCTCACCAATTTGATAGTCTGTGTCATGAGTATCTGTGGCAGTTGGATCAACAACACCACTTTGTGATTGAAGTAATGTTTGTTCATACAATTTAAATGACACATCATGTAAACTGTCGAAATTGTAATTTGATAGAGCTTGATTAGTTGTGACTGTTAATTGAACTTGGAATTCTCCAACAAAAGTACCATCAAACAATATATGAGTATTGCCATCAATCACACTAATACTGGCATAGCTACCATTAGCATTAATAATGCTCCATGAATATGTAAAGTCAGTGTTGTCAGTAGTAATCAAGTAATTATGTTGAGGATATGCGCTTCCTGTGTAACTTGTGTTGACTGAACTATTTAACCAAAATGGGAGTGAATAAGTGACTTGTGTAGAATCATATGTGGTATTCATTAACACACTACCTGTTTGTCCATCAGATTCACCATATATTGTTGTAGTATGAGTAGTACTAATCAATGAACCAGATGGACCATCAAGACTAATACGAGGGAAACCAAATGGTCCTTCTGTGCTATTAACATCAACATAAGCAGTGTATGTATTTTGTTCCACAGAATCAACGGTTTCATCAACAAATCCTTCGGTAGTTGACACAATCCCATCAACATATGTAACTCCACTTGGATTGAGTGTAATTGCGAACATTATTTGATCATTAACATCATAAATTGAATGTGTAGTGTATTGAATACATAAGTATCCATGTTGAGAAGAAACCGATCCATTACCTATAACATTAACAACTGAAAAATAATTACCATATGAACTCATATTATTGTAGTAATCGGCAAGGACAACATCGTCACCTCCATAAGTAAATAATGAAGCATTAGCAGAAATTTGATTGTGTGGAGTATTAACATTATCAGTTGGATCAACACCAATAGGTAAAATATACACAGGCAAGGCAATATTTTCAGATAAGGTCAATTTGGCAACAAAAGTAGTGTTGTTAGTTAAATCAACTGGCATAGTAAAATCGGGACTGCCACCAGTTGGGGCAATAATGGAACAATTGGCATCTAATGATAATGTTGGGAAAGTCATATCATCGGTAATTGTATATCGTCCATTACATAAATGATATGTATTACTATTTGTAGCAACACAGAAGTCAAGATTAAACACACCACTGCCCAAGTAAATTGGTACTGTCATCGGTAAAAATGCCAATGTAGATGTGACAAATCGTGATGTCGGAAGAGTATAAGTTATCTGCTTATTATTCAGCGCATCTTCAATGGGATTGACAACTGTACCATAGTATGAATAGTTGAACGCGCTGTCTTGTGTGAACATATTATTACATTGATCTGAGTTATAACTAACAGTACCTGTTCCAATAACAACATTGAAACTTTGTGCTTTGATATTGGCAGTCAGAGACACAGCACAACAATCACCAACCATTAAGTTGTAGGAATTAAATGAACCACCAGTCGAAGAATGTAACAAATTAACATTAGTTACAGCATAATTGAAATCAGTTCCATGAACAACTGTAAGATTATCAACTTCATTGTTACAGTTGTATGGCAAGAAATCAATTGCGAATAAGCGACGTCGTGATTTAAATTGAGGTGGTTGAGTGGGATCAGTGAAAGCAAGTGTTGACGAAAGAGTTGGCCAATAAACTTGTGTTATTAAAGCATCACAGAATGTAGTAGCACCAGTATCAATAACACCAGAATTGATAATGTATGACTTAATACCAAATTGATATGAACCACCATTCAAGCAAATATGAACACGTTCACGCCAAGTATCACCATCTCCATCACTGTCATATGAACAGAATGTAATGCCATTGTTCTGACTGTTACAATCATTTGTACCAATTTCGAAAATTTCACACAACGTCTGTCCATTAACATCAACTTCACTGTCACGTGCCATACCAGTTCCACCAATAGTAGTATCAACAGCATCAAATATCACATAACCACCAGTACCATTAATCTTGAATTTGTCTGCTGGGCAATTGAATTGATAATTCATGCCACTAACAGTTGTCGTAGTTCCACTATCAGTATTTAATGAAACACCTTTGTAGAAGTTACCACCAACAGTTGGAGTGTTTGAATCAATAACATTAAAATACAAACGACTGTCACCACTCTTGTCTGAATTGCTATAATCGAACCAAACAATACCAGAATTACTGTCTGATAAGTAAATGCCTTCTTCACGGAATTCAAGCACTGAATCAATTGAGGTGCTTGCTAAGTCATATGAATTAACCCAATTAAAGTAGTTCAAGCGAACACAACACATTCCATTAATTCCGGTAAGAGAATTTGATGACAACGATCCGACATTATGAACATTAATAACTGGATGGCACTCAAAATTCAATGTTCCTGATCCGCATATCATTATCACTGGATTGTCAGTACAATTGTGCTCGTTACTTAAACATGAATCTCCAATTATTATTTCGCAACCAGTTTCAATAGTTGTCTTAATTGAATTGACTGAACATAATTTATAAATTGGATTGAAACCAGAACTTGTTTGAACAATGTGGAAAGTGTCGTAATTTATATTGGAAATATGATATATCAATGATCCAGTGTTAGTTGCCTCAATTTTAATGTTATACCAACTCTTGAAATTACAACTTTGTTGACAATGATCAACATTGTATGTTTGGCATGGGGTCATTAGTTTAACAGTGGCACATTCCGAACTTTGTAAGCACCCGTAATATGGACAAGTTCCAACATAAGTCATTTCGAAAATTAATGAAGATGTGGCAGTTACATTTGCTTCACATTCAATAACTAATGGAGTAACTGTATATCCAGATGGGTCAGATAAAGTTCCTGATAATAGACAAGTTACACAGTGTTGGATTTGGGTTTGAGCACCCGAAGGGACAGTTAAATTCAATGAATATTGATTACTGTGATCAGTGGAATTAATGCGTAGTGGGTAAAATGTACCTGAGGTAGCATATCCATTATTGATATTGTAAGTATATCCAGTTGTGGTCATGTAGATTTGGGAATATTGATATAAATTGTCTAAATCCACACTTTGATAATTTCCAGAACTGGTATCAAAAAGCCATGATCCATCTCCGGACAGAGGTCCTAAGTAGCATTTAACACAAGCAATGGTGTTAACAGTGCTCGAACCACTGAAAAATTTCTGACCAGATAAGGCATTCAAAATAACATCACATCCGGAAATAGTAATAGATTGAATTGAACTATTGGGATTGTTATCGTTAATAATTAAAGCGAAGTTGTTGTTGTTGGAAGATGAAGTCACAGTTAAATTAGTCAGTTCAACGTATGCTTGACCAGTACTATTGGTTGGGTAATAGTATGGTAGAACAACGTTGTCGCCATTAATTGAATATGGAATAGTACTGCCAGTTCCTGATAATGTTAAATTCAAACCATATGTATATGTTCCATTAATAACAGTTGGAGCACTGGTAGTTCCAGTTCCAGATACAAATAAACTCATTGGACTATCACTTGTGTTATGTGTTTCAAAATTGCTGAAATTACAACTGATGGGATTAGTTGGATCATTAAATACATAAAACTCAAATTTATTAACAACGGGCAATTCATTATTGCTAAATGTATATCCGCCAGTGGTGTTACATATTAACACATAAGGAGCACATTCAGCAGATGTAATTGATATACCATCATACATAGCAGTATCAAATGTTCCAGTTGCTGTGTTGACGGTCACAGTTGATGGACAGTTAAGTATTTGACCACTACCACTACCACCAAGGACAAATAAATTACCATAAAAGTCAGAATTATAATTGTACGCAGAATCATAATATTGAGTACTATGAACAAGTGAACTGCCAGTAACACTGTTACCTCCACCAGTTCCACTGTATGTTAAATGTGATTTAGCATTATTAACATAAGTGTTGCTAATACCCTTTGGACAAAAAGACACAATTGGAGCAATACCAGAACTATTATCAACTATATTCATACAACTTGTGCCATTACCATCTAAAAACACACAGTTAACAAAATTGACATGTGTATTGTTACCACAAGTCAATGTAGATAAGTAACTGCCAAACACTGAGTCAGCAATCACACAGTGTAAATTGTCGACAATAATAATATTAGCAACATATGATATAATTGTGTTTGGAGAACTAATACCAATGTTACCAACTGTATATGATCCGCTAATTGACCCAATGAAATAATTATTTTGATTATCTGCGAAACCTCCTGAACCAACGACATCATTGACAATAATCCCACTTTGACCACCACCAATAGCAACTGAAAATCCAATTGGAGTTGTGTACACATTAATACTCAATAATGAGCGGGCATCGATATCAATCCAATCACTGACATCAGTGTACGAACATGATGACATATATGATTGTGTTAAATTCAGAATAATATTTTGATAAGTTGAATCTGTTGAAATGCTTTCACAAATTAATCCAGTACTGTTGCTAACAATATCAATTGTTAAGGAAGATGTGCTCTTCAATGCTAAATTGCAGTTACGGAATTCTGCTGTATCAACACTAATATATTGATTTCGAACCATTAATTTAATTGGTGACGATGACCCACCAATCTCAACAGAAAATTTAGTTGGATAACCAGTTGTATTAGCTGATAGTGTATTGTGGAACGTAAAATTACTTCCAAATACCAACTTAGAATAATATGTTTTGATATTGCTATTAATTGAATATGATAGAACTGTAACAGGGGCATTAAAAGTACAGTTGCTAATATCAGTGGCAACTAATTTTAATGTTCCTGTAAATCCACTTGGAGGAGAAATAACAATTTGGTTGGATGTCCCAGTCGGGCCCACTGCCAAAATGTTCGGAATGTTTGTAAAATTGTATGTTAATGTTGATAGGTATGATCCGCCTGTTCCGCCGGGAGCGAATTTGATTGTGTATGTATTAACACCTGAACTTGGATTGTAAGATTGTGTCACATTAATATTTGACGATAAGTCAATTGTAACACTACCTGTTGCCATACTTATTTATTATATAATAAGTAAAAAAATAAAAATATTTTATAGAACACCTAAAAATATTTTAAAAATATCTGTAAATGTGGACGGATTTAAAAATCTTTTGCTCGTCAGCAAAATCTAAATCTTTTTTATTTTCTATAAAAATAATGTGGATAGGTTTCGTGGAATACCCAATCCAGTTAAATTCATATCATTTATCTTAGTAGTAAACAATGAATTATTAACAACCCCTTTGTAAACCCCTTTTTCATAAAGCAATGTTTGTATGTTATTGTACAGAACTTTACGAACATCCGTTGATAATCGTGCCATATACCCAGCAAATATTGCCGAAGCACAACTACATCCACTGACCCAATTAACCATAATTTGATCATTATACACAATTGTATATCCTTCATTAGATGGAATTAATATATCTGGTATGACTCTCATCGGATTATTGGTCTTTGTTTGACGATACTTCAATGTATCTGGCAAAAATTCCGAAACCAATTGGAATTCGATCTTATTCTCAGTATCCAAACACGAAACCACACTTGGTGATAACGCTGGAAAATCATATGTTGAACAAAACAACACTTTACCTGTATTTTTTGCGGTACTAAGAACAGATTCAAATTGATCACAAACATCGCGTAGAACAGATTCCTTTACTGTCCATGGCATGCTAACAACTTTATGACCATCGGCAATTACTTGCTTCAATGTGTTCAAATAATCATGTGGATTATTATTACTATGATATATGTGAATTTGACCATATGACATACCCATAGTTAATTGAATATTTAACGCATTTTCAATGTTCTCATTCTCATCATCATTCCCATTCTCATTAATATTTGATTCCCGATTAATAAAATCAACATGGTCAATAATATTTGGATATGATTCAGGTGATCGTCCCAAGCAAGTCACCCAATATTTCAGAGCATCACTATTTGAATATGATCCACCAAGAGAAATAATGGCAACTGAAATGGGTTGTTTATTGGGTGGCGAATTTGGAAAGTTATTTCGCATACTAATTAAATTAGTTGTGTTCCCTGTCGATGTGCTAACATTAGATTGCTGAGATATTATATGACTACAACTAAATTGTACATTAGGAAAAACTGATTCTGTTTCTATTTCTGTTCCTATTTCGGGGACTGGTTCTGGTAAATTTACAGCAACATGAACAGACTCTATTTCGGGAACTGGTTCTGGTTCTGATAAATTTACAGCAACCTGAACTGGTTCGCTTATCTGAATTGGTTCTGGTACTTGTTTTAAGGACACATGATATGTTTCTTGATTATTGCTACTGGTATTATTTGTACTAATGGCATTATTATTACTAATGGTATTATTAGTACTAATGGTAGGAATGATGCGAACTGAATTGTTCGGAACATTAGGAACATTAGGAACATTTTTGGATTTTTTAGATGATTTTGTTGTGTAATTTGCACTGACATTTAAATTATATTGTTTTGCCAAATTTCTAATATACAGTTCTTGCGTTGATGGAAATTTAATTTTCAATGTTCCTTTACCAACATCTTCATAGTTAGTAAGATTTTTCAGCAAAACTGATTTGATATTGTCAATTGAATGAGAATTTCCAGATAGGTATAATTTCATTTATATTATATTATATTCTAATTGAATATTTTTAGATTCTTATTACATATTTTTGATTATTAAAATATCTCTAAATGTGGACGGATAATAAATTACATAGTAAAATGACTTATCATTGCCCTTGTCATCACAATTGGCAAGACACTAATTTTTCAAATCATTCGTCCACATTTAGAGATACTATTTATTATGATTCAATATTACATTGTGAATCGCCAAACCATAAGAAATTTCATGAAATGGTTACCGAAAGTTTTCCAAATTTGGGCGGATGGTATCGTTTAACTATAAGAGTAATTAATATGTGGATGCGACATCATTTGTGCTTGGTTGATAGATTTACAATCGAAATTAATATGTATCGAGGCACAAATCATGATCCAAAAGGATTACCAATTCATTTAAAATGCTATCCTTTATCAAAAGATAATTGTAGTAATTTAAACGTATGGGATATTAATGATAAATATGATTCCGAAAAACCATGCGGAGTATTAAATCTGAATGAATTCAAAGAACTTGATAATAATGGCGGAATTAGCTTGTTATTCACCAATCCTGAACATATTTCGCCTGATAAATATATTGGAAACAAGTCATTAATTAACATCATTGAAATTGTACAAGAAATGTGGAACAGTGATGAAATTCCCGAACAATTAGTAAGCAGACATGGAAAATTAGATAATAAATTTTGCTTGCCACATGTCATTATTTAAATCCGTTCAGGATATTTTAAATCTGTCCACATTTAGAGATATTTTCCATGTCTGCTTACTAATTGAATATTTTTGATTTTTTCGAAATATTAAATTAATTCAACATTAAATATATAATATGTCATTTCTTTCAATTGGATTGATTCTACTAATATTTAAATGTAGTAATTCTATGCCTGTTACTATTCATAATAGTGGGATGGGGAGTGGAATGGGGAGTGGAATGGGGAATGGAATGGGGAGTGGGAATGAAAATAATTTCCTTCCTATTTCGCTTCCATCTCCACTTCCAGTTCTTTTAGTTCACGGAATTGGTGCTGATGCTCTTGATATGTCTGATGTCAAAAACTATCTGACAGACAAAGGATTTGATGTTTATGTTCCCAACATAGGCAATGGTGTAGTTACTTCCTTGTTCACTCCGATGTTTCATCAAACATTTCTGTTATGCCAATATATTGATAGTGTTCCACAATTGGCAAATGGGTTTAATGCCATTGGTATGTCGCAAGGTGGATTATTATTGCGATCTGTCTTGGAAACGTGTGGGCAAGGATTATTTAATAACTTAATTACTTGGGTCAGTCCTCATGGGGGTGTTTACTATGCTGATGTCAATGACACTGATTTTTATGACTTAGATATTCAATATACATTGTCATTTACTAATTATTGGCGAAATCCACTCAATTCAACATATGAAATATACAAACAAAAATCTTTATTCTTGCCTTGGATAAATAATGAACATTGGAATGTTCTTAGTAATCAATATGCCAGTGCGATTAAATCTGTGAATAATTTTGTCATGATTTGGTCACCCAATGATGAAGTTGTTATACCCCCACAAAGTGCTAAATTTAGTACATTTGATGATAATTTGAATTTGGTTGATATTCGTGACTGTTCGTGGTATAAAGATTTACAATTAAATGTTCTTGACAACAATTTTAGACTTCATATGTTTGAAACCAATTGTACTCATGTACAACATCGTGATCCCAGTTGTTTTCATTATCTTGAACTATATACATTGCCATTTTTATATAATAATTGATGGCAAGTGTAATTTGTGTGATCTATCAATGAAATAATTACAAATGACGTACCAATTCAATGTATCTGTTTGATTAATAATTTTCAATAATTTATCAAACTGAGTCATGTTAATATGGTTAAACGTGTTGATAAGATCCAAAAATTCTATAATTTCTGATATTTCAACTTTGGGCAATGATTCAATTATCGTTGCTGGGGGTTTGCCAGAAATTTTGGTACATGTAATTAATGATCCCAATAAATTATAAGTCTTATTGGGATCAAGACTAATATAACAATATTCAAATTCACAATAATCTGGGTCGAATAATATTGGATTGGTTTCTATTGTAATACTTTGAAAAGTATCAAAAAATCTTATAGAAACCTTATCTTTATGATTGAATTGGATGGAAAAACAAATACTAAATGAGGAACTGACAAATTCCAATGTGTAATTTTCGGTATTGATTTTACAATGTGTGGTGGCATCACATATGCCATTGTGATAGTATTTATTTGTGTTGTAATACTTACCAACGTCTATACATTGTTTGTAATCAGCATACACACGTATTTCAGTAAATTCTGCTGTTTCGGGATAGTTCATTTTAGTCCCGTCAAAGAAATGAAATATTTAAAAGATAAATTTAATTCAAAAATTTTCAAGATTTGACGTCATCAATTTATAAATAATTGATGTACAACACACAAGAATATTACAATATAGATCAGAAAAATAGTACTAAATTGAATGATAGTTTGATGTTGAAATACATCTCCGTTAATAATCTTATTCATGCTAACTACCATTTTGTCTGTAATATAAAATATTACACCGGTAGCAATTACATCATAATTAGTTTGATAACGAAATAAAATTTGATGAATTATAACCGCAAGACACGTAATAACAAGTAAACCTAATAGCATATTGACATTCATATAGTCCGTAAAGTCTATTAAGTCTTTGTTAATTAGTATGACATTTTCACGAAGCATATTTTTGAACTGATTCATAACAACAACACATAGAAGCAAAAGCACGTTCATGTTTAATATTAAAAGAGTTTTTTAAATATTCTGAACGAATTTTAATATTAAAATCAAAAATTTTGTAATTTCGCGCGCATTTTTAAATAAGTTCTATATAGTAGTCTTGTAATGTTCCGTATGGAAAGTACATTCTCATCACCAATTCCGGAACTAAATCTTTCTTACATTCGAATGGTATGGTACTGTTCAAATCATCCTTTAATGATTTGTCAAACACATCCATGTGATGAATGGACACGCAATGACCTTTCTTATATTCGTTAATTTTAAGAAAATGTAAGTATCCGTCGACATTTTTACGACTAATAACAGTATGTTGACAATCAATTATATAATGATTAAAATCCATTTTTGATCTTTATGTTTATATTAATTAATTAATTAATAAAAATTGATTTGTTCAATTTTTTATTGAATTTAATTATATATTTATTATTATGACAACTGACGTAGTCGACTTCGTTCCATTAAAGTTTTGGTTTTGTGGCAATTCTAAGAGCAAAGGTGCTCCAACTGATGAAATTATAGACAACATTGAAAAATTATGTGGAAAATACACTTCATTGTATTCAACAAATGATAAAAAATATCCCAAAAATCTTGAAATTTCAATTACTTCGACCGGAGTAGTAACACCATCAAAATTTATATTTAATGCTCATCTATATCCATTAGATCAACAATTCATTAGTGATTGCGAATCAATGAATGGTTATGGAGTTAATTGGCGTTTAATTGAACATGATTTTGAATCAATTTATCACATTCCGAACGAGAATATGAACGAGAATGAGAATATGAAATTAATGACCAAGGATCAAATCAAAAATGTCTGTGATTGTGTTTCCGATGAGGTATTAGAAGCACTTAACACATGGATTGTCAATGATTGTCCAGCATTCACAAATCCCGCAATTCAATATATATTTGAACACATGAAAACATCTGCTGATTTCAAGGCAAATATTACCAACAAATGTAATGATAATTTGTTAATGAATGAGATATATTGCGCGATAAAATATATCAAAGAACATCCAACAGCACATGTGAGTATATTAACATTTATGTCAAAATATTATGACCTGTCTTTACCTGAATGTAGTGTTGTCCTTCATTATTTAGACAATATTGGTAATATTGTCCATGGAATATCTTTACGATGCCCATGGACAGGTGACAACAAAGATTTGAATGAATCGGAATTATACAAAACTATATCATCTTATTTCAATAATTTATAAAGGAAGTCCATGATTTAAATATCCTGCTATAATACCATAAATTATTATTACCTTTGATGACCATTGATACTTTGATGTCAATAATGTTCCAATCAAGATCCAAATACTGGCAATTGATACAAAATTAATCGGATCAGTCATCAAATTCTTAATGAGTGGAAATGGATTGGTTTGTGATTGATTTTTAAGGTCTATTAAACTAACACCCAAAACAGTGATAACATACCCAATAACACCCCAAATTAATCCATTTACCCACCACATATTATTAATGTTAATAGATGAGAATGAGAATGGAAATGATTTAGATGCCAATATAACAGCAATACCAATAGCAATTAACACAAATGTTGTAAGTAATCCAGTTAAACGTTCTTTACTATAATACCATGATGAAGGTGTCAAGTCGATGGTTTGGTTTGACATTAATATTATATTTAATGTTAATATTTTTAAATTTTTGATCACGTAACGTTCGATAAGAACCTAAACTTTTTTTAAAAGTTAAACAATAACCATAGGCAATTTTAATATTGGGTCACTCATAAAATCATCATATGCGTCAACAAGTGATTGAAATGTTTGTTTATAATCAAATGATTTTATTCTACATTGTTCTGGAATTAAATCAAATATATTAAATGTGCCCAAATCTGATGTAAATTTTTCTTGTAAATCTTGTGAATTATATGTATAATGTTTTGCCCAAAACACTTTGTATGTGTCATTAAAATTTAATTTACTTAATGCCAACGTTATTCCCTTGTATTTATAAAAAACTGTACATTCATAAACGTTTTCACTGATAACAATATTACTATGATTTTTATTAATATAAGTTTCATATGTTTTTTCAGCAAATTTTGTTAAATTATATGTTTTTAGTTCAGAACATATAGGATGTACTAATTTAATCAGATCCATCATATTATATTTAATTGGAACAGTGTCTGAACTACACACTTTAAAATATAACATGGAAGATGCCGTGTCACCATATCTAACAAAAAAATCATTTCTTTCAAAAGAACTTAATGTTGGTTGAAATATAATATTGATATATGAATTTTGATCATGATCAAATATTATGATTAATCTATTTTTATTTGTTTCAATTTCATAATAAATTTCATAATTGTGATGAGAAATATCAATAACATTGCTAAACAGTTTACCTCTTTTAAATTTGCCCAATGACAACAGATACCAATCTTGAAATCTTCCTTTTGACATAATCTGTTCAGGAATATTTGATTTTAATCATGAAAAATTTGATCAAAATTTTCATTAAATATGTGTTAATCAATTAGCACATATTTAATGAAGTCATTTTTGTTCGTCAAGAATTTTATTAATATGATGTTAGGATTGATTTTCAATGAATTTAAAGGCACAGTAAATGATGGTGAATATGTTGGACAATTTACCATAGATGAAAATGGTAAACGAATTCCTCACGGCACAGGCAAGTTGACTTATTTTACACGAATTGAAGAATTTGATACATATGAAGGTCAATTTTATCATGGACAACCTCACGGACATGGACGTCTAACTTGGATTAGTGGAGATTATTATGATGGCAAATTTGTAGATGGAAATCCAGATGGGTATGGAATCATCAATTACAAAAATGGAACACAAATTCATTGCCATGTATTCGATTTTATTGATCAAGAGATAAAAAATATGAAGAATGTGAATATGAAAGTCAAAAGCACAATAAATCTCAAAATTGTTTATCCCAATGGAAATGTATACACAGGCGATTATAGTCAGGGAAAATTCAATGGAAAGGGTACATATTTAATGTCTGGAATGACATACACAGGAGATTTTGTTGATAATTATTGGCATGGGTTTGGAAAATTACATTTTGCTGATGGATCAGTATTAGAAGGACAATTCACTAATGGTATGGAATTCTATGGAAAAATAACATATTCAAATGGACATACATTTGAAGGACACATATCTAATGAAATGGTTCTGAATGGAACAGTCAAGTATGCCAATGGATGTGTATTTGAAGGCACATTTACTGACAACAATTTAATTTCAGGCAAATATGTCTGGAAAAATGGTTCTACATATATTGGAGATTTCAATAAAAATATAGCAAGCAATAGAGGAATTTATTACGCCCCATCCAATCATAAATCCATCAACTTTCAGAATAAAAAGATTTAACTTTTAAAAAATTGATTTATTTAATTAAATTATTATTTAATAATTCATATATTTTTAATAACAGGAAATGTCAAGTCAATCAGTTGAAGATGTTATGGCCGATGCGTTTGCTGGTAAAATTACACAAGCACAAGCATCAGAAATTATTAAAAAGATGATAGATGCCAAGAAGCCCATTACATACAAAGTGTCCGAAAAAGGATGTATTTCATTTTATGGTATCCGAAAAATGCCTATTTCTGTTTATTTATCTGAACTTAATCAAATTCTCGAAACTGTTGATACACCTGAATTCCAACAGTTTTTAGTGGACAATGACAAAGCTCTTAATAATCGTATTAAGGATGACAAGAATTCAAAGTAAATGTTATTTTCCGTTCATGTTCTGTTTATAGATATATATCTGAATGTGCTTCTAAATATTGTGTCATTAATTCAAAAAAGAATTTATCATTTTCACTTTCAACTACATTAAATTTCAATATTTTGCCTTTAAAAGATTCTCCATCTTTGAAACCGGAAAAAAAATCTTTATTTATGTCTGAAATAATGAAAGGAAACGATAGTCCAACAACATGCTTATAATTAATATAATTATCAAAACATACTATGTATTGATAAATAAATGTCACGCCACTGGGTTTGTGTTTCAACATACGTGAAAATATATTGTCAGGATAAATATCATAAAAGATTCCGGCATCAGGGATATTAGGTTTTGTGCCTTTGGATTGATCAGCTACCCATGCTAACTTTTGACTATCAGCAATAAATGCCGAAAATTGAAATGCTGATTTAATATATTCATGAATTGAAATTTTTCCATGAACTTTCAATTCATTTGGAACATTATCATTAATCAGTTTAACCATTTGCTTGATGGTTTCCACCACGATGGGAAAAATCATCATTAATTCAATCTGAATTGAAGGATAAGTGTCCATTGTTTCAACCGATGATGCTGTTTCCGAAAATTCTTTTTGTTTTTGTTCATCAAATAGATCAATAAGTTTGAGGTCTTTGATAAATTGTTTTACATTTTTAGATTTCCACATAGGAAAACTATCATAATTTCCAAGATCAATAGATGTCATTTCGCTTCTTGATGCTAATATACGATCAAAGAATGTTAAAATTTGAAATCAAAAATTTTCAGGACTTGACTTAAAATTGTTCGTCAGCAAAATCTAAAAATATCCTGAACGGATTTAAAATTTTTTTAATATACATTATTATATAGTATGGCACTCAATGAAACCATGAATTTGCCCGCTACTTTACCCAAGCGTGAAAATGTAATTAATTATGTCAAACCAGATTTTACTAAGGTTACAAAAATTTTACAACCGGATAATGGAATGGGGTTCTCTAATATCAGAGGAAATTTAGAAGATTTAATTGATCCAATGGCGAAATATAATGCTAATGGGTTTAGTATGGCAGAATATGAAAATGATAGGCATTGTAATAAACTATTTGCTGATAAATTCAGTGATTATAATTTAATTGATCAAAAAGAAGTATCACCAGATTATATTTATTGGGATATTATTAAAAATTTTCAAGAACGTAGTCCAGTTATGGATAATTTTTTCAGTAAACGAAATTTAGATCACATACAAGACATACTAATTTCTTTAATTTATCAATATTCAAATGGAGCATACAAAATCACTCGGCAAAATGACAACATTATGTTGACCACTATGCGAGAAGTATACAAAGGAACACCAGTTAATGCTCTTGCTACTACCACAGTTGAAATCAGAAAAGAAATTGCTCAATTAAATAAAATGGTAATTGATTCAATATTTCCAAACGCCATCGTAAAAATTCAGGCTTATATTTCTTATGTACGAGATCAGTCTAATTTGCCGTATACATTAAATCAACCCCAAAATGTTAGTGAAATTGGAACACACTTAACTCGCGGGTTTGATTTTAATATTATATAACATATTCTAATTACATAACAAATCAGTGAAATAAAATTCATCCAAATCAGTGAAATATTTTTACTTTGTTATATATATAATATATGTCGTTGTTGGATGACATTGAGTTAGTGGGATTTAAACAAATTGCCTATGATGACACTTATTCAGTTGACGGATTTACGTCCTCGGCAACTGTGTTTTCGCGTTCCACACACGCGAAAGGAAATACCAATATTGAAGTTATCGACATCACTAATGATAATGATGATGATGATGATGATGATGAACTCAGCGAAATTATCAATCGCATAAATATTCAAGTCTATGCGTTTGTCCATGGCGGTCTGGCATCTGAAATATATCAAGTCTTAATTAGCGCAGATCGTCAAAAAATTGGCATTGTCAGCGCTCCGGTAATTGCGTTGACGTCAATTGATGATAACATAATTACCCAAGCACGAACTGTCTTGAAATCCCTACATTCGATTGGAATTATTCATAGAGCTCCAATGCTGACTGCGTTTGGTCTTAATAATGCCGGAAATGTCATCATAATTAATTTCCAATCAGCTTATTTTTCTACTGACAAGAAGAAGCGTAGAGATGATTTCCTAATTTTTGATGACTATATTAAAGATACATATGCGTCATTACAATTACCACGTGAAATTTTCCCATATGGGTTTCTATCAGTTCCATATGAAGAAAAGTGCCATGTGCCGGAATTTTCTGACTCGTCTCGTGTCGGTGTAATTGAAGGACATTTGTGTATTGGTCAGTGGCAATATGGAGATCTTATCCAAGATGGCGAATATACCGGAGAAAAAGTTTACCGTGTCTGTGCCCCTAACGACGCATGTGAATATATTGCCAAAGTTATTCCTATTCTCAATAAAGATGTAAATGAGATTATGGATGAAATTAATATTCAACAAATCGCATTCGAACATGATTTAGCACCCGAAATATTACAAGTGGTTGTCGATACTGATAAAGTTGGGTTTATTATGTCGGCACTAACAGTGACTGCCAAAGATCGCATTCTCGAATTATTAACCGCAGGAGATAATGCTGGTGTTATACGAGTCATTAACACCATTTTTACAGTGATTGATAAGTTAAATAGATGTGGTATTACTCATGGAGATGCTCATTTGGATAATTTTATGTATGATCGAAATGGACAATTAAAAGTTATTGATTTTGGTCGATCGTCATTAGACCAAGTTAGCATTGATATTATACAATTGTGTGGTTCGATTGTGGAAAATATTGGACGGGTTGGAGCACTATTTGAAATACAAAAAGAAATTATTCCAATACTTAAAACACAGTTGAAGAAAGTTCCCAAAAAATTATTGAAGACTTATGGACGTACTTTACATGGTTTGGTTTAAGACACAAAATCTAAATCCGTTCAGGATATTTTTAAAAAATTTGATTTAATTTCTTTGATAATTGTTAATCAACCAGATATTCACAATAATAGAAATGAGCGATATTATTTTATCCAGTCAACATCCTGATTCTTATTGGCATCAGATTCTTAATCCAACAACTGATGTTACATCAGTAATTGAGTTATTTGCCAACGGGTTATTTAAGTATGTCACAACAATACGATCCGCTATTTTAAATTCACCACCAGCAGATGTTCAAAGCGCAGGATTTATTCCGAATACTGTTTATAATCCAAATAATCGTGAACTTGGTGATATTATTGAATGTTGGTTAGAACATGATTGTATTCGTAATAATTATTTCGATCATTTAATTGGCGAAGAAGATGATGAAGATACTGGAATGAATACTTCAATTGGAATGAATATTATAAACTTTTGTGACCAAGTTTTGGCACTATATCATTTAAATGATTGAAATAATTATGTTTAGATTTTATTGCTAATCGATTAACTTTGAATAATATAGATTCTGTGTGAATTTTAAATCCGTCCACATTTAGAGATATTTTTAAAAATTAAATAAAATTTATAAGTATATATAATGTCCAGTTATACTCAATATCAACCATCACATCAAATAAAACAAGGCATCGATTCTCGATATGTTCACAATACTTCAAGTGTTTTTTGTCAATCTGCTAATACTGAATCAAGTCAAAAAGCAGGTATGTATTCATACACTACCTTTACTCCAAATCTTGTCCCAGATGACTATACAGGTCAATTATTATTTAATCCACATGCCACAAATAATTTCAAGGAACAATCAAAGCGACCAGAAACCACAAATTATGGGGATAATAGAACATTGGAAATGAATGTTCGTCCATATGTTGGATTTTTTTGTGGGGCAGGAATGGGAAGTACTAATGCTTCCGACATTTCAACTGAATCAATTTTACGTCAAGGTGTGACTACTTCATTGCCATGTATGGGAAGAGACGCATCGACAGCTGACATAACCGGATTCAATTTTAATTGCTTGCCTGCTTATGGAAATCCACAACAAGTGAAATATATTATACCACCATCTGTTGCTAATGGTGGATGGGTTCGTGGTGGTGAAAATACTCGCGATTATGTGCGTCGCCAACGTTGTGCTTGTAAATAGGATATTTTTAAATCCGTTCAAACTATTTAGTATTACATTCTGATATGTATTCTGCCAAACAATTTAAACAAGTGCCTTGATAATACAAACTGTCAGCAACATAGTGTAATCCAATGTTATAATTATTTTCAGTTGTTTCATATATTATATCATCATTTTTATTTTCACTTTTACTTACATCAATTCCTACTTTGTTGATTTTAAGTAATGATACTTTGTATACAGATGTATTATTACTTAATTCTTTGCCATAGGAACTTGGTTGACAACAAACATTCATATTGCTCTTATTATTTTTAATAAGATTACACAATTGTTGTAGTGTCAAACACAACACAAATACTATATTACATTTTTCACATTCAACACACGTATTATTATTCTCATCATTTTCACTAAATATGTGCCCATTTGTTTCCTGATCATTCATCATCGAATCACCAATAAATAACAGGTTTTCACAAAAGGGACACATTATATGTCCCCGCGTGGCATTCAAAATTTCATATACACTTTCATTCTCATTTCCATTCTCATTTCCATTCTCATTTCCATTAATAAACAGATAAGTAAACTTACTCATAAGAATATATATCATTATATCCTGTTATTTATAAGTAAAAGTAAAATAAAATAATTTTATGAACATATTTAAATAACTATTTCAGGTAAATAATATCGAATTTCTGGACATGGTGTTTGAAATGATAAATATTTAGTTTTTATGTATCTTAATTCCATGGTAGGAAGATCAACAATATGGTTATAGCAACAATTAAGTAACAATAATGAACTTGGCAATGAAGGCAATACACTTAAATTATTTTGAGAACACACTAAATATTCCAAATTGGATGGCAATTGTGGCAGAGAATTTAATTGACAATCATAACAATATAATTTGGTTAATAAAGGTGGAAGGTCTGGTAATTGCCCTAAATTATTTCCATAACAATATAATGTCAATAAATTGCTTGGTAAAACTGGCAATGATTGTAGTTGATTTTTATGACAAAATAAATACACTAATGTTTGAGGTAGTTCTGGCAATTGTTGTAAATTACATCCATGACAATCAAGATATTGTAATGACTCCCAATTATTATTAACAAATGAGTATAAATCATCATATTCATTGATTTCATGTTGGTTTAAATCTTCCGTAAGTCCTTGTGATGTAAGCCGATAATTAATCCGCATTTATTATGTTAAAGTCAAATAATTTTATATTCCGTTTTTAAATCCATTACATTCCATTTTTAAAAATGGAATAAAATTTTGATTCAAAATGAAATAATTTTAAATCCGTACATATTTAGAATCAAAATCCAAGAAATGTCCGTCACTATTTTTTCTAAAAACTATCCAATAAACACAACATATAGCATAAATTTATCATACTGTAATTTGACATCAATTCCACCAGAAATATTTAAATTAGTTAATTTGAGAGAATTATATCTCTATAACAATAAAATCACTACCATACCACCAGACATTAAATTATTAACACACTTAAATTCATTATATTTAAATAATAATCATATAGAACATTTTCCTGTGGAACTATGTTCATTAATTGAAATGTGTCATTTCAATTTATCACAGAATTATATATCCGAAATACCATCTGAAATTGTTCAGATGACACAGTTACGTTATTTTGCTATGAGCAACAATAATTTACATACAATTCCATCAGAGATAGGCAATTTTACTGATTTAAAACACCTTTATTTTAATGGTAATCATATCAAAGTAATTCCATTATCATTGGGTCAACTACAATTAAGTGGACTTTATCTCAATCGCAATCATATTGATGATACTGAATCGATTAAGAATTTATTTGATGAAAATACACACATCGAATTGAAAGATCAAATAATACCCACATTGTCTTTACCAATGGTTATTATTTAAAATATCCTGAACGGATTTAAAAGTTACTCAGTGGATATTAATTTCCTCAATAATATATTCCTTAAATGCTTCTGTTTCTGTTTTTGTTTCTGTTTCTGGATCTAAATAAATATATTGTACAAGTGTATTTAAATCCGTTGAGGATATTTTTGAATCCGTTGAGGATATTTTTAAATCCGTCGGAATATTGTTGCTAACTGCTGGAATACGATTACCAATCTCTTCATGATCATAAATCTTTTTCCAAAACAAATCATCCTTCGATTCGGACGGAGTATGATCAACAATCCATTGCGAATCACACTGAGAATAGGGTGATAGATCTAATTGTGTATAACCAGACGTATACTTATTCAAGTCTTTAATCATACGTTCTGCTAATTCAATATCGATATATTCGCTATTCCCCATATTGCGAGCACGTAACCAACTGCCCTGAATGTTACTACCATGATCCATTAGACCCAAGTGTTCCATATAAGAAAGAACTAAATATGCCACTGGTCGTGATAACTTATCATATGGTAATGTTTGTGTTATTTTATTGTCTTCTTGTATCAGTAGATTAAACACTGAAATTTTATCAGTATAATATTGTCCTAACCATGCGAACGTAGATAAAAACGTAGTGTAGTTTTTACGTTCTTGGGCAAAAACATCATAATATTTTATCATGTAATAAAGAATGCTGGCAATACCATAATTATTATTACAAACAGCTAAAAAATCGTCAAATGATTCAGATAATTTTAACTGATCAATAAGATCAAATGTAGAATCTTCAACACAACCACAAATAGACATATTAATATGAAACGGAATAATATATATGATAAATATTATTCCATTCATATTAAAAATCATTTTTTTTATTAATTTAGTTGTGAGTCAAGTCCTGAAAAAAATTGATTTTTAATTATATTTTTCTATACTTTGATGTGCCTTTCTGTTTTCAAATAGAAATGAATCCTTATCTTGTATACCTGTCAGAAGTGACTGAACATATCAAAACTCATTATCCTCAACATCTATCAGAGTTTAGTGATTTTGTTAATGATGAAAAACAAAAGTACGATGTTAAAACATCAGACGTTAAAACATCGGAAAAGAAATTCATGAAGAAGATCAAACTAAATCTTCCTAAGCAAGTCGTAGTTCCACAGCAAGTTGTAGAAGTTCCACAGCAAGTCACAGAAGTTCCACAGCAAGTCACAGAAGTTCCTAAGCAAGTCGTAGATGTTCCACCGCAAGTTACAAAAGTTCCAAAGCAAGAAGTTCCACCGCAAGTCGCAGAAGTTCCACCGCAAGTCGCAGAAGTTCCAAAGCAAGAAGTTCCAAAGATGTCTTTAAAACTAAAACCAAAACCAGTTCCTCCGCTCACAAAGTCATTAAAACTTGAACCTCCAAACAATCCAGCAATTATGATTGTCAAAGAGGCATTAAAAGATCTGGTATTTTAGATTCCTTCCCTTCATATTTATTTACTTTGTATTCATTTCTCACATGTGTAATAATTAATATGGAATCATTCAGAATATTATTATTAATGTTAATATTATAATATGGAATCATTTACATTGGATGAAATAACTGATATGTACATGACAGTAAATCCAACTCTAATGCGTGATTTTGATCCACAGAAATTTGTAGAGGAAGCACCAGACATTGATATTTCTCCTATTATTGATATAGTATGTCATAAAATTATTCAAAATACATCACCAAAAACACACAGTCCATATATTTTCCAAAAGCAATATGACGAAATTATATATTTAAGTGATATCCATGCCGATATTTTATCATTGACTTGTAACTTAATTCAAGCAGGATATTTATCATTTGTTGATATTAAAGGTGTTCCTCGAACTAAGGATGGTTTAATAAACGAAATTCTATTGAATTATAACACATTTAATGTCTGGGACTTGTTGATGAATTATAATATAGTTTTTGGTGATGAACAATATCGTTCTATGTCAAAAAAAACATGTATAGTATTTGTTGGTGATCTAATTGATGGACTACGTGGAGAAGTTAGTGTTAAAAATAGATGGGGATTAAACGAATTAGGTATACATATTATGTTATATCAATTGCGTATAAGTGCCATTGAAATAGGAAGTCAAATACACATATTATATGGAAATCATGAATTTGAAACACTTATACGTCCATCATCACATATGGAATTCTATGAAGATAGATATGAGTGCCTATTTGTTGATATTATTGTAAGAGCACTAATGAATCCAACAGAACGATGTTTATTACTGTTGCCATTTTATTTAATTGATAACTCAATGTTTAAGTTAGTAGTTGATTTTAATGACTTAGATGAATTAAATGCGGTATTATTGTCTATTGAACGAAGTGGAATAGAACGAGAACGAACATTAGAAACACATTTGAAATATATAGTTTGTCATGGTGGATTTAATCAAGATATTAAATTTGATGACCACCCTCCATCATCTGTTAAAATCGACTACACATTTGATAGTTTAGTTCAATATAATCGAAGTATTTCAGCAATGATATGGAGTTTGACCCCATTACAGTTATATGACATCAAACCACCTACAAAACTACATCGATATATGGATGTATCCGGACTGAAAACAATTCCATCTGCCAATATAAATGATTATGCGGTTGTAGATATCATTTATAATTTAATAACTGCTCGATCTTTATTTTTCCATTTCGTTAAAAATGAAACCGGAGACATTATATTAAACAGTCATGTACCATCAGATCAAACCACTCAATGTGCCCTAATTAAAGAACATTTCAAAAAGACTACACTAATTATGGGTCATTGTATCACACACAGCATTACAATTGATAGTCCATCATTAGATTTATGTTTCGACAGAGATAGATCATCAACAACAAAGGAATGTATATATCCAATGTGCGTTCAAAAAGATACCCGAATTCCTAACATTATATTTATTGATAATGCCATTGCTATTCAAAACACACTACATAAACGAACCGAAGTCACTACTGTTCGTTATAAAAATTACTTTACAAAAAATGGAAAACAATCTGGAACTGTTGACGGTAATGTAACTGTTCGATATCCAAATAGTATTCCAATATTTAATGAACTGTTGTGTGTTACTAAACATAATGAAATAAAAATCATCAGAAACTTATTTTCTATTGACAAAGTAGGATATGACAAGGCAATAACTGTTGGTCGCGGTAAAACTAATATCTATGATATTTCCATTGAAGATGCGGTATTATTACCAACTCGCAAATTGGAAGGAGTTGATTAATTAAATATCCTAATTTGGTTTTTTGATCATAACTTTTTTAAGAAAAGAATAATTTTTAACATTATATATAACATTAAAATGTCTGAATGGAATGCTTTTCAACGACAATGCGGTGGTTCAGGAATGACCAAAAAACAAGTTTCTGCTCTGTATAGACAACATAAAATGCGAGGTGGTGGTGTAGATACAATCCAACCTACAAAAAAAAGTTTCTTAGATAAAGCAAAATCATATGGAAAAACATTGGTCGATGCTGGCAAATATGTGGTTAAAAATATGGATGATATTATTGAAACCAGTCGTGAAGCAAAAAAACTAATGGATGACATGTACATTGTTGATCCCAAGACTGGTAAAAAGACACTTAAAACAGATCCAGAAAGTATTAAAAAATATCAAGATTTCCTTAAAAAGGTTGGAAACAAATATGATCAATCAAAAGCACCACCTCCTTCTGCTCTTCCTCTTCCTCCTCCTGCTCTTCCTTCCAACATTTAAATTAAAGTAACTGCGCGCGCAGTTACAATTATTTTTCAAAAATAATACTTTAATTTTGAAAATTAAATGTTGATTTTCGTTCCATGTCATGATCATAAAAATGAAAAACAAGACAATTGTCATTGATTTTAATATTTTCAACATCAACATGGAAGCATTTCTCTACTGGTTGATTTCTTTCCAATCCTTGACGATAATAAATATCAGAATTTAACAAGGAAATAAATTGTGTATATTTGGTTAAGTCTAATGACACATTAGAGTATATTTTATCATCATGTGTAATTTTAATAAAAGTCATATCATTCGTCGAAATTGTATGAATATCAACATATTGTATATTGAAACTTTGTCCACACTTACTAAGATAAACACGTGTATTCCATGATACTGACATGTTTTCATTCAAAATCACTTGTTGTACGGACATTATATTCTGAACTAATTTAAAAATATTCTATACGGATTATCTTTTTAATTAATCAAAATTATATTTCATGTAAGAATATAGTATAAAATGCCTAAGCACATTATATTTGCTTTTGATGATATTTATACCAAAGACAGACCAATATTATTGTCAAGTATAATAGAATTAATAAAAGACACCAATGTTAATTTGAATATTGGATCATGGGATTTAACTAAAAATGATGTTACTATATCAGCGTCAAGCATGGAGTTGCGTGATATTGATAAAATCAATGAAATACCTATATCTGGTTTGGTTATTGTTCTTACAGGAAATAAATTCCCAGTTGAAACAATCAATAGAATTGGAACACGTAGTGGTACTATACCAGTATTATTTATTTCAAATTATTCCCAACCATTAGTAGCAGGATATAATTTCATTCACGTCTGTAATGATGATGATGACATTAAATGGTTTTTAAGTACATTATTATCGCGTAATGTTAAAATGTCTAATTCAGAAACTCCTGCGAGTAATACCTCGCCATGGCAAAGTATAAAACCAGAACATTTACCGCTTCCAAAATTAATTAATGAGTTTGAAAATTCAAGATTATCATTTGATAACTGGACACATAAGACACAAATGATGATAATTTATGAATCATTGAAAAAATATGGATATGATGGAACATATCCAGAAACATCATGGTTGTGTGTCAATTGGAAAAAATACATTTATAATGTCATGAATTTAGAATATAATACATATTGGCATTATTCCATTATCCGATTCTGGGTTGAAATGATTCATAAATATGCCGATTATTCACAACCATTTGAGTATGTTTATAACGCACAAAATATGGGATGGATTAAAAATCCCCAACTGTGGAGCTATTATTATTCACCCAATATATTATTTAGTCCATCTGCCCGAGATGGATGGATACCACCAAATTTAAGATCTATCTAACTTATAACTTTTAAAAAAAGTTATGATCAAAAATCTTTTAAAAAAAGTTTAGGTTCTTATCGAACATTGTTTGATCAAAAATCTTTAAAAAAGTTTAGGTTCTTATCGAACATTGTTTGATCAAAAATCTTTTAAAAAAGTTTAGGTTCTTATCGAACATTGTTTGATCAAAAATCTTTTAAATCCGTCCACATTTAAAGATATTTTTAAATAATAACCGATGGCAATTGTAGTTTAACATGTTTATTTACACGTTGTTTCATGTCATTTGATACTAAATCACTTTGTAAAAATTGATCAACATAGTCGTCATGAATGACACGATCATTAAAAAATGTGTCATCATCATAAAATTTAGTAATTACCACACCCATTACCACACAGTATAATATACTATCATCAATAGATAATTGAGTACATATTTGCGCTTTAATATGTACTTGATCAGATGTATTAAAAATATTGTTATTACTGTCCGATAATACATACTCAACATCACCATCATCAGAAATATAATAAACTGGTATAGTTTGATCATCATCCCAATCTGTGACACAATCAAGAGATACATCAATTTCATCATCAAATCGGTGTCGAATGTCATTAATAATGTTAATATCATCAGACATTTTAGTGGTTAAATATCCATCCATAATAATAAAATCTAATTCAGGCAAAAACACATGTACTGGATGTGTTGGGTCACTAATTGTTTTTATATAATCATTTTCACATATTAATGATTCTAAGTCAAGATCACAAATGTCAACTACTACTGGCATATGATAATATAATTTTATGGAAAAAATGGAAAAAATTATCAATTTTTAAATTTTTTGATCATAACTTTTTTTAAAAGTTAAATTTTTATATTTGGAACAAATCTAAATAATAATTGATGGTAGTTGTAGTTTAATGTGTTTATTTACACGTTGTTTCATGTCATTTGACACCAAGTCGCTTTGTAAAAATTGATCAACATAATCGTCATGAATGACATGATCACTAAAAAATGTATTATTGTAATAAAATTTGGTAATTACCACACTCTTTATCACACAATGTAACACACCAAATACATACAATTGAACACATAATTGTGCTTTAATATTTGCTCTATTAGATATTTTAAATATATTGTTATTAGTATCCGATAGTACATACTCAACATCACCATCATCAGAAATATAGTAAACTGGTATAGTTTGATCACCTAAATGTGTTAAATAATCTAAAATTTCAGGTAAATTAAATTGTTGTTGGATTTGATGAATTGTAGTGAGATAATCATTATTATTGTTGTTATGATTTTGATGAATTAAATGTCCCTCACGAACATTAAATTCTAATTCAGGTAAAAACACATGTACTGGATGTGTTGGATCACTAATTGTTTTTATATAACCATATCGCCGATCTTCGCATATTAATGATTCTAAGTTAAGATCACCAATGTCAACCACTACTGACATTATGAATAATTTATACATATTAATTTAACACCAATTTAAAATCAATTTTTATTGAGTCATGTCCTGAAAAAATTTGATAAATTTTCCCCTTATTTTCTCGCAATTATTATTTTAATTGGCAAAGATCGGAACATGTTTTCAATCAACGATGCTTTTGAACGACTTGCTCAATTGAAAACAGAAATGGGAGATGTTGATGTATCTTTTGATGATATGATTAAACATATCAATGAAGCGATCGTTTCTGTTCGAATTCGAAAGTTTATCATCAACATGAATGAAGAGTGGCACACAAAAATGTCAACAGAATCCAAGGAATTTGATTTTGAAATCTATGGATACGATATGTTTATGAACATGATATTTTGTATTGAAAAAGCACTCAATTCACCAACGCATAACACTCCGAATGAAATAAATCGTCTAACAACGGTACTTCTCACAGAACTTACATCATATCCACAGGATGAATTTGATTTTTCAGACAAGTGTCCATATTATTATTCAGTTATTGTTCCTTCTATTTATCAACTTAGTCTTAATGTCATGTCGCAATGTGACAATCCATGAAATTAAAATATTTGCCTGCCCACACTTTACAGAAATCTAAAAATAATTTCTACTTTGTATTAAATACATCAGAATTATAAATATATAACGAAATGTATGTATTATATGGTAAATATATAATAAACAAGAATTCAGAAGTTACTGGATATATTTTACAAGAAAATGACATATTACTATATAGACCAATAGTATTAGAATATGTACATAAAATTTTATCAATGACTAATACAAAATATGTTTATTTTTCCAATAATATTAATAACAAAACTCCAAAGTTGCCATTGTTTTTAGTTCAATGGCAGATCTTAATATTTACTAACGATATTGTTTTAAATGATATTGTTTTTGATGGATATATAATATGTCTTGGCGATATTGAATTAAATAATTCCAATGTTAATGGGTTATTATATTCAATCAACGGCAATATTACTATAAATAATAGCAAAGTCACATATTCTAAAATAAAACCATACATTTATGAAGAAGAAGAAAAAATAGGAACAGAAATAGAAGTAGGAATAGAAAAAAATGATAAATTAGAAGTTCCCAAATCGAATAGAAAAAACCTAATTGAATTAGATTTAACTGATCATAGATTAACATTTCAAGATCGTTCTGTAACTTTTATTCCCATAGGGGTTGATTATGTACATTCATTTCAATATAATGAGTATACTACAGTGAAAATTAATTTAATTCACAAAGTTAGCAAATTAATTAATGTCACTGTTGAATTTTATTTACTTGAAACTATTCGAAATAGACCTCCTGAATTAGTGTTGAAATGTAAATTTATATATGATAGAGATATTCTATCTAAATTTAAAAAAGATCAATTTAAAAATTTCATTGTATATGTCAATCATAATGTTATTGAATTGACTGTTGCTGATATTCACGCTCTTTCTAAACCTGTACCAGAATGGAAATATATATCTTATATAGATGGTTTTGTTTTATCTGACCTATCTGGAAATAAATTTCAATTGAATAAAAATACTGCCTATCGTTTAATTCAATGGAAAACTGGTGCTGTTAATATTTTAATGGGGGGAGGGAATGGAATTAAAATGTTAACTGTTCAATCACATCATCGAGATAAAAGATATGTTGACAAATGGCAATGGATACCTGAAACTGGCAAATTTTTAAAAGGAATGACGCCAATTTCCGCTAACATTCACTCTGTTATTGATATTAATATTGCCATAAGTGAACATACATCAATATTAATGCGAATTCATGGAATTGGCAAAGTTTCAATTATGTCTAACACCAGATCAGCATTGTCAGGCATAATTAATATGAACATTGAAAACAATATATCATACATTATTAGTCCAGAAAACATGAATAATTTTATGAAAATCGAATAAATTATATTCTGTTTTAGATCCGTTCACGATATTTTCAGATTCCGGTAGCAATTTCTGTAATGTTTTGTCAATTTTAATCATTTTACGATCATTATCATTTTGAAGTTCGTGGTTTTTAATATATTTGTTGACACATTTAATGAAAGTGCTTCGTTCAATGCCTTCATTTTCATTTACATTTACATCAGTCTTACCTTTGATTAATTTCTTAATACCCAATTCCTTTAATTCAGTTAAAAATAATGGAATTACTTTTGATAGTGACATGTATTTTTCTGTTTTATTATTAATTATTGGTTCTTCACTAATGATAGGTGGTTTAAAAATATCTTGAACGGGTTTAACCTTAATTTTAAGTTTTATTTTCTCGATCTTATTTTCATTCTTACTTCCTAATAATGAATTATAGAATTTTAAATATTCTTCATCATTGTTTGCTGTTGCTCTCTGTAAGTTTTTTTGAACCAAGATATTATCTACGTTAAATGTATTATCTATGTAATAGTAATATTTGCCTTCCATATCAGCAATGGAATCATTTACATCAATATCATGTGTCATAAAAAATTGTTTACTGAACTTTAAATAAAATTCGTAAGTCATTAGGTTAAATATACATAATAAATCAAAGAATAAATATTAATAATCAATAATTCATCATTATTCATCGGAAATATTACTAATAGTAATAATAAATTCATTTTTATTTTTAACATTATCATAGTCATAAAATGACATAACTCCATTAGGATTAATTGAAAAATATCGTGTTTTAAAATCTTCATTCGATGGATATTCTATAATAATCGAACCTAACGTAAATAACTGTTTAAATCGTTTAAAAGTTACCATTTCATATTCCGATTTTGTTCCTTCGACTTTGATATACAATTTTTCTTGAAGAATGCTATATTTTAACATAGATGTATGATTACTATCAGACATATCAATGTCACAATGATAATCATCATCATCATATTCTGTAATGCCAATATGATACTGTCCTTTATTAAAACCAATTGATATATGCTTATCTAAATAAATATCATTATATTCGTTAAGGATATTATATTCATCATAATAAGATCTCATAATTGATGGACTGATTAAATTTAAATGCCATGTGGGAATGTCATTTAAGTTGGGAATCAAATAAATATGGTTTTTAGACATTGACACTACAAAATCATCTAATGAAAATATTATTGGCAAATCTGATTTAAGTGCTTTTTTAATATCTTCATGATTTAATTGTTTGATATCATTGTAATCACTTAATCCAATATTAAACCGTGTACATAATTTGAGCAATGACATTTTCTAAGTTATGTGTACATGATCAAAATTTAATTGATCAATCAAATTTTTGATTTTTTATTTGTTTGAAATCGCTTTTTTAATGTTAGTAGTTATTGGTGGAATTACTGGATTAATCATTGGATTTTATCAAGTTAAGTACTGGGGCAGTCACAAGTCACCCATAGATGGACATACAATTAAAGAAACGAGATTTATTCATCCACTTATTACAATGATTGGTGGTTGTCTTGCGACTGCGATAATTTTTCTATTATCACCAATTTTAATTCCATATTCCATAATATATTATATATTTGTTGGTCGATTTAGTAATGATAACAAAGCCAAAACAAATTAATAAAATTAAATCTGATGAGAAAATATATTTTCTTACTCATTCTTCCTCCTATTTACAAATACCTGTTTTGCTTATTTTCTTTCCAAACTGTAACTGCCAACAATTTTGTGTCAACTTAACATATGATTTCAGTTTATCTTGGCACATTGTCACATAATAGTCTGGTGACTTATAAATCTTTGCCATCAATCCCGCAATATCTTCGGTGTCAACTGGACTGGCACATGCCTTGTCCTTCAACCACGGAATTTCACTACTTCCAATAATGGGAACACCTTGGGATAATAAATCTGCCCCGACAATATTAAAGGTTTCTGTCAATGACACCTGCATTCCAATATCCATTAACTCACACAGAACTAAAAATTCAGAATGATCACACCAATCGTGACAAATTAATTGATGTCCTTTATCAGCAAAATGCTTAAATAAACCAATCAAATTATGAAGAGCAGGTTGTCCCTGCATTTCAATTCGATCAGCATTGATATGAAAATTTAACTTCTTCCCAATTTTATTGGCGAATTTAATCGCCGACATGGCCTGATTTAAATGATTTTTTAATGGTCTAACCGCTCCAAAACAACCAACATTAATAGAACTATGTTGTTTCATTTGAGCAAATTTTTCATTGGTTTTCTTTTTAAGGGATTCTGGTGGATAATAGTTGGGTAAATAAATAACACGTTCATCAGTAATCTTATCTGTCCATGAATTTAAATACCTTAAATAAAACTTAATATCGTTATGCATTCGTGGAGCATTACATGCCACAATCAGATTATCAAACTTTGAATATTCTCCAATCCAATCCATAGCAATACCTTCACCAGCAATAAATGGCAATTCACTATGAAGTCGAATAATCCATTTAACTTTGGGATGAAGTTTACATAACACCTCGAATTTTGATGGCACAACCCACAATGCTTCAATAATAACATAATCCGGTTTATGCTTATTGACTTCACGATCAATATCATTATTGTCTCCAACAACCACCATATCAGATACAATATCATCCATTTCGGCAATCATTCCGTGAATAAATGAAACTGAATTATATAATCCTGTTGACATACCAACATAAATTTCATTGTCATTGGGATTTTTAACTTCTTTACGTTTAAGAATAAACAGAAGTTTAGTTGGGGTTGCCATTATGATATAAAATAATTAATTAATTTAATACTGATTTTTAAAATCAAAATTCAAAAATTTAAAAAAAAAATGATCAAAAATTTAACTTTTAAAAAAAGTTATGATCAAAAAATTTAAAAAAATGATTAAAAAATGATTAAAAAATTTTATGTTAATTTCATAACTTAATGTCTAACTTAACTTACATTTATTTTCACCATGGATATGGTGGTAATTTGCGATTCGGTGAAGGAGAAAATCGTATGTATCCAAATGGATGTCATAAGTATCGAAAATTTATAGAATTGTTGAAAAGTTTAAATCTAACACTAATGGAAGATACAGTTGACGTCAAAGATCATTCAAATTGTGTGTGTGGATTTTATACAGATACCTGTATACATTACAACAATAAAAATATTTATACTGCTGATCAATTAGAAGTTGTTGGTCTCTTGCCAGTTGACATTTATGGTGCTTTATATCAATATTCACTATCTCGTGGGTTTACAAACCCACGAGATAGTGAAAATAAAAGTAGATTACTATTGGATGGATTTGTAATGTCCATGGAAACAATATCAAAGGAACACGCTATTTCTACTGCTAAAAAGTTATTAAAGAAAATATTAAACATGCCAGAAGATTATCAATGGTGTCATATTTGGAAATCAGATAATGGTGTAATTGAACAGATCAGTAATAATATTATTGTCTTGGATGTTGAAGCAGAAAATGGTTAATTAAAATCTAATTCAATCGCATGAATTAAAGTTTGAATATTTTTACTAAAACAATATTTATGTGATGATTTATTCAGGCGTTTAATTATGTATTCTTTGGTTATGCTTTCTGAATGAGATGAAATTCGTTTTTCTATTTTTAATATTTTTAATATCGTACGATAACACATTTCGATTTCATTATGACATTTACATGATTCATGCGCAATTAATACCCACTGACGAATATTTGGACACAACTGATTATATTTAAAAAATTTTTCAATCTCCTGTTCTCCAACTTGTTTGGTAGTACATGATTGACATAATATGTGTCCAACTTTTGGCAAAATCTCAAATTCATATTGTGGATATTCTAAATATCTGGTCTTGAAATAATATTCAATATCACACATTGAATAACCATAACAAAATCCACTAAATATAGACCAACTGCTCGTATCAATTTTTGATTGCTGATGCGAACGCGAATATGAATATAATTGCTTTTGCGCGAGAACTATTGATAAATCAAGATCAAATTGATCCACCTTAAAATGGCTTGACAACAATGAAGATTTTAAAATCATGTCATAAATTGACCGTACCGTAAGTCTTTTACCAACAATGAGATCTATAATTTCAGTACCGCACCGGTCAGTATGAATTATTTTTTCCACTTCGTATTGAATGGATTTTAATGATGAACATAATAGTTTGGATTTTATTGACGCCCAATATATTTTACAACTTTTGGGTCGACTAAACGTAACCAAATATCGATTTGGTTGAGTTGTTAACCAATCAAGTGATTCCATATCGTATTAAACGTATATTGGCATATTAATCAATGAATGCCACGATTTATGAATTAAAAATCAAAATTTTCATAATAGTAATATATGAATGTATATGTAATATTACAAATCTTTTGGATCTAATCTTAAATTCGTCCACACATTTACAAAAATATTTTGATCATAACTTTTTTTAAAAGTTAAAATGATTTTTGATTTTTAATTATCTTTGAATTTTATAAACAAAGAATAATATGACTTGTCGTTTTTATAAGTCACAGTTCCCATCTATTAATGATAATGTTATGGTAGTTGTTAACACTATTAACGATAATGGAATTTATGTATCTTTATTAGAATATGGAAAAATAGAAGGATTAATTTCCATTTCAGAATTATCACATAGGCGCATTAAATCCATACATAAAATAGTTCGAATTGGTGGAATATATTGCGTAAATGTGATTAATGTTGATAACGACAAAGGTTATGTTGATTTATCAAAACGACGTGTATCGCCAGAAGATAGAAAAAAATGTGAAGATAAGTACAATGATGCCAAAATAGTTGATGGTATATTGAAATATGTTTCAAGTCAATTGGAATTAGATCAAGAAGATTTGTATAGTAAAATCATATGGAAATATTCTGAATTTGATGGATATGATGTATTAAAGAAAATTAATTGTTCCATAATTACATTGGATACTACTGAAATTGGCGAGCATGTTATATCTTTATTAAAATCATCTATTTGCCGACGCTTAGCATCACAAGTAATAAAATTTCGTGCTGATTTTGAAATTAATTGTTTCACTAAAAATGGAATTGAATCAATTAAAAAAGCACTAAAAACAGGAATTACTGAGCATGTTCATATTAATTTAATTGCTTCTCCATTATTTGCTATAACAGCAAGTACCAATAATGAACACAATGAAGGTGCGATTGTTAATATGATCAATCATTCATTACAATTGATTGAAAATTCAATTATTGAATGTGGTGGCACATTTAAATTAATTGTACCACCACGTAGTGGAGATATAGAAATAAAAAAGGAAGAAGAAGATATTGAAAATGAAAACATGAGTGAAGAAAATTTAGAGTGTGCTGATGAGTAAAATATTTAAAAATATCCTGAATGGATTTAGAAATATCTGTAAATGTGGACAGATTTAAAAAATTAATTTAAACATATAATATAATAATAATGTCACGAGTTGTCGGTTATAACGCCCAAGGTCAATTAGTTTCAAACACTGCCACACTATATCACACTGCTCCACAACATGTTTGTGGATTTAACAATCGAGGTGGTATGGATAATGTTTCCACATTGCCTGAAAAAGGTCTTCAATATACTCCATTTACTGGTCAAAACACCTGTTCTATTTTCGTAGCAACTCCAACAATGCAAAATCAAAAAGTACCACCTAAACCTGCTGGTTATCCAACTAATTAACTTTTATTGAACATTATGTCAAAATATTTGTAAATTAAAAGTGCCGACAGAATAATATAAAAATAAAATCACCATCTTTGTATATCATATTATGTCAGTCATACAAAGAAGAATTATCATTAGAAAACCTAAACCAGAAGCAGAAGCAAAAATAGAAATAGAACAAGGGATTAAAAATGAAAATGAAGATGGGAATGAAGAACCAAGGAATGAGAATGAGAATATTGTTCCACCAATCGAAATCAAAAAAGAAAGAGTTGTTGTCAAAATTAAAAATCCAACGCATCATCATGAAAAAGACAAACATAGACATACTGATAAGAACAGAGATTTAAAAAAGATAAAGAAAAAAGAAACAAAGAAAATTCAAGAAATTGAAGTCGAAAGATTAATTGATCCGGATGAGCACAGTGAATTTGTTCAATGCCCAGAATTTTCAACTATGAATATAGATTCACTTGAATCTGAATTAGATAAATGTACTGATGAATTGGAAAATTTGCGAGGTAGTATGAATAGTACTGATGCCAAACAAATTGACAAAGTTATTGACAAACGCATCAAATTATTGGAAACTAAAATAACCCAAATGAACTCACAAAAAAAGAAAATATTATCATTGACTAAAAAAGTTGATGATAATGAATTCTATTCTGAAATAGATTTAACAACAAAATTCAAAACATCTGAACCAGATCCATCATTAGTTTGTTTTATCAAAGGAAAATCAGAAAAAATTGAGGATTATAAACCTATTCCAGCAACACTTCAAAAGCAAAAAGTAAAATTATTTGCTAACAAACCACTGCCTAAAAATTTTGGTACAAAATCCAATTTAATACAAAATCCAATTTAAAAATATTCAAACTTATTATTCATAATTAATGGAAGAATTAAAAATTAATATATCATGTACACCAGAACTATGTAAATTATTATCATTAGTGTTAAATGAAGTTAGAAAAGATTATGATATTTCTAAAACGATATTTGAATATATATTAAACGAAAATGGGATATTCATCAAATTAAGTGAATTCATTTTTACTCAATTATTTCATTCAAAAAATAGTATAACCGACATTAAAATGAATAGCGAAAGATGTGGACATGTGATGGAAATTTTCCCTAATGGATATAAAAAATATTGTCTTGAACACAAGTACATACATTACAATATTACTGATCACGATTTTATTGAGTTTACTGATTTTGAAATTGGTTCATACATCGAACAAGAAACATTATACAAAAACATAATTGACAAAGAACTCAAAATTGTCAATAAATTATACTACCTATTCATTAATTATATGCTGTCATGTAGTGAAAAAAAAGTAATGAGATTTACATCTGTTGCTGGGATTGAAGATTTTATGAAATCATCAAAGTGTAATTATAGAGACAAACGCACATATAAAAATACTGAAAATTGCGTATATTTATATACATTTATACCGGAAATGACATCAAACACAGATTATAACTTTTAGATTTTATATTATTGATATTTTTTTGTGTTATTAGACTCCACGCAGTTTAGGTAATTTGTGTGTTTTCTTCCAATATAATTTTGGTAAATCACCAATGCTATTTGTAATTTTCTTCAATGTTTTTCCAAAATAACAGTTAATTATATTCAATCCTTGTGATATGTCACCTAATGAATATGATCCTTTTTTCGCATCACCACCGGCATATGAATTAGAAATATTTAAATTACTTTGTTGTATGACATCCAAATTTGTACCAACTAATCCAGCACATCCAACATTTATGTTTCCAACCGTATAACAATTATTAATGTTGATGATTTGTGTTTGTGTAGTGGTCACATTTCCTGCTAATAATCCGCCACAATACGATGATGTAATATATTTTTTCAATTTGGATTTTTTGAGACCAATTTTATTGCTTAAATTTCGGCACTGTGAAATATTAACAGTCAAATGTAATGTACTAATAATATTGGGATTTTGACCAATACCCATAGCACATAAACCACCACTTTGATTTCCTGTCAATTTTCCATCAGTTGTACATTTAACTATATTGACATTCATATGAATTGTATGCGCCACATTACCACCATAATTAAAATTATTACCAAAACATCCGCCATTATTAGTTAAAGCACCAGTAACAATATCATAAGTAAATCCTCCCCCTAATAGTCCACCATTATTATTTTCAACCATACTAAATTTGCTATAACACTTATATAATGTAACATTAATAGTGCTATTGTTTCCTTGATTATAATTGCCGAAACATCCACCACCATATCCACTAATATTATCACCACCAGCACAAATACCACCACAATTATTTCCAGTTAATTTTCCAAAATTTTCACATTTTATAAATGTTCCAGTCATAGTTCCATTAGTAACATTGCCAAAACATCCACCACCAACGGCATTGTTATCACCACCACCACAAATACCACCACAATTATTTCCAGACAAATTTCCTAAATTTGTACAATCAGTAAATGTTCCAGTTATAGTTACAATATGGATGCTAACATTGCCAAAACATCCACCACCAATGGCATTATTATTACCACCATCATTATTATCACCACCAGCACAAATACCTCCGCAATTATTTCCAGATATTGATCCAGTATTTTTACAATTAGTAAATGTTCCTATAACAGTTCCAGTACTATTACTACTATTCCCAAAACATCCACCACCAATGGCATAATTATCACCAGCATTATTATTACCGCCAGCACAAATGCCACCACAATTATTTCCACATATTGTTCCAGTATTTTTACAATTAGTGAATGTTCCTGTAATAGTTCCAGTACTATTATTGGCGTTCCCAAAACATCCGCCACCATATCCACTAATATTGTTACCACCAGCACAAATACCACCACAATTATTTCCAGACAAGTTTCCATTATTTTTACAATTAGTAAATGTTCCGGTTATATTTCCATTTTGATTATTGTTTCCAAAACAACCACCACCACCACCAACGGTGTTGTTATTACCTCCACCACAAATACCACCACAATTATTGCCTGCCATTTTTCCATTATTAATACAATCAGTGAATGTTCCATTTACAATTTCTTGATTATAATTTCCAAAACAACCACCTCCATAACCAATGCTGGTGCTATCACCTCCACCACAAATACCGCCACAATTATTGCCAACTAATTTTTCATTGTTGGTACAATTAGTAAATATTCCAGTTACAATTCCTTGATTATAATTTCCAAAACAACCACCACCAGCACCACTATTATCACCACCAGCACAAACACCTCCACAATTATTTCCATTTAATTTTCCAGAATTTTTACAATTAGTAAATGTCCCAGTTACAATTCCACTTATTTGATTATAATTTCCAAAACAACCACCACCAAAACCAGACGCACCACCGATGTTATCGCCACCACCACAAATACCACCACAATTATTTCCAGATAAGTTTTCAGAATTTTTACAATTAGTAAACGTTCCTGTTATAGTTCCACTACCACTGTTATAATTTCCAAAACAACCACCGCCACCAGCATCATCATCATTACCACCACCACAAATACCACCACAATTATTTCCAATTAATTTTCCAGAATTTTTACATTTTGTATATGTTCCTGTTACATTTCCACTTCCCTGACCACAATTTCCAAAACAACCACCACCGCTACCAACATTATCACCACCAGCACAAATACCACCACAATTATTTCCAGACAGGTTTCCAGAATTTTTACAATTATCAAATGTTCCTATTGTAATTCCACTTCCTTGATTATAATTTCCAAAACAACCACCACCATTACTAATATTATCACCACCACTACAAATACCACCACAATTATTTCCAGATAAGTTTCCTGAATTTTTACAATTAGTAAATGTTCCGGTTATAGTTCCATTTCCTTGATTATAATTTCCAAAACAACCACCACCATTAGTATTATCACCACCACCACAAATACCACCACAATTTTTACCTATAAATTCACCATAATTTTTACATTTAAGAAATTTACCAATAATATTAACATTATTTACATCAATATTGTTTCCAAAACATCCATTGCCTGATCCACAAATTCCACCACAACTATCACCATTACTTTGTCCATTATAATAGCAATTTTTAACAGTTACAAATATATTACACAATTGTGTCAAATTATTAGCAAATCCACTGCCAATAATACCACCACAACCAAATCCATTCATATTTCCGGTTTGCGAACACTTATCAATATTAACAATATATCCAGTTTGATTACTAACAAGAAGAAAATTTCCACAAATACCTCCGCCTTGATATATATTGCCTTTGTGATGACAATTAACTACTTTGAAATTATTTTGCTCATCACGGACAAAACCATTAGCAGGTGCTATATTTGAATTAACAAACGATTTAATAGTCAGATCTAAAATTAATGGTAATTTTAGACCTTGATTTGGGTCAATTAAATTGCTGGCAAATATTCCAATATTGTTATCATTTCCATATTCTCCAAATGTAATTGTATGACCACAACCATCGAAAATTTCACCACCATCTAATCCAAAATAATTGTCATTAGATGAATTTGTTAATGTGTATGGCCACAAAAAACTTTTCACAACTTTAAAACTTTTCTTAACTGGATTATATTTTATATATGGTGCGAGTTCTTGGGGTGGATTTGCTACTCTAAATTGCGGTGATAAATCAGTCGAAGTAAGTAATTCATGATTCCAGTTATCAATTCCATTCACAGTTGTATTGAAATAAAACGGTTTAATAGATATCGTGCTTGGATAGTCCATAACCCAATTATCTCCACCAGCATCAACATTCCCAATTGGATTAGTTGAATATCGAATATTTATTCCTAATTCCTGTTGTATTGCTAAATAATTTGCTTTTCCACTGTCACATGTAATTAAATCAACTGTAATAGTTTGTTCTTTCTGTGCGATAAGACATTTTATAATATTATTTGAAAATAATGACATTGATGTCTTTAAACTATCAGTTTTATTATTAATATTATTAATACTTCCAGTGTTCCCAATGGCATAATTAATACTACTACCATTATTGTCTAAATAAAATGGTACTTTAACAAATCCACGACTATGATAAACAAATCCTATGTAAATATTCTTATCTGTGTTGGGTTGTTGTGAATTTATCAAGTTAGTCAATTCGCTTATTTTTGATTCAGAATCATGTAAAATATATTGAACATCTGATGATAAAGCACCGACAAAAATATTCAAATCATTCAAATGTTTATCGATGACCAAAATCTTTTGAATATTAGTCATATGTATATAATAACTTTATATTTTTTTTAAATCCGTCCACATTTAAAGATATTATCAAAATAGTTTATAAAATCCATCATCATTCAATTTATTATATACTTTATCTTGAATCAACCATTCAGACACTGCCGTAGCAAATATTTCATTTGGATGATACAATGAATTAATATCAAGTTCAGCAAACATTTCCAAATATTTGCCATTACTTTCAATAGTCATAAAATTGCCCGCTGTTAAAGATCCATTATATTCAATAGTTAATGGCAATAATACACCAGTAGGATTATACTCAATGTCAGGCAAAATTAATAATGGAGCAAACCAATTAACCTTATTATGATACCAAATTCCAACTGCCCATGTATAATTAACTCCATCAGGATTCGTCACTGGCAAAAAATCGCGCGCATCAGTTGTATGATATTTAATAGTATTTGGATGTAGACGTTTAAATTTCCATTCAGAATATATACCCGACATTAAATCACTTTGTTGTGGTGTGGGATATCTTTGTACTATGTGTAAAATTTCATGAGCAATAGTTGTTGCCGGTTGTAACATTCCTGCTAATTGCGGACGATACAAATTCCAAACTGTATTGGATTTTTGTGATAATGATTGCTGTAAATCTTTTGCTTGCGCTACACACAAATCCACAAATTGTTGAGGCAATACAATACAATTATTCAATGTATATGGAAAATTCCAATCCAATTTACGAGCACCTGATAATTTACAAGCACATATTTGCGTATTTGGAAATAACAGTGGTGCTTTGCCTTTCAATAAAGACATTACCATTGAAAAATATTGAACCATTACTGTTTTTTCAGAAGGTGTATATTCGCTGACTGAATTTAGATATAATTGTTTGATTAGAGTTAAATTTTCATTATTACTTTTGCTTTTATTTTTGTTGCTTTGATTGTAATTGGCAACGCCAGCAATTTGTAAACGTGCTCTAATTTCACCGTCAGACATTTGAGAAAAATAAGATGTATTTTGAATTAATGTTTTTGCTTCTGATATGGATAGGAATTTCAGAGACATTATATAGTATAAAATAATATTCTGAATAAAATATTTTAGATTCTGAAAGAATTTTATTTTGTAACAATATAATGTCTGAATACACACCATTAAAAAATGATGACAATCATAAATCACCTTCAATAGACCCATCAAAAAAAGGTAATTCTAAATCAACATCCATTGATGGATCAAAATCCATTGATCCATCAACTTCATCAAAATCCATTGATCCATCAACCTCAACACCGCAAGGAAAATGTACTCAACCCGATTGTCAACACAACTCATCTGAACCAAAAGTATCAGGCAAATTCCCATTACCAACTCCATCAGAAGCAATTCAATTGCCCAAACTAACTGATCAACAACCACATCCTGCTGAACGTCAAAATCAATTACATTCGGATTATTCATCACCTCAACAACAGCAACAGCAACAGCAACAACAAATTCCATATTTCACATATCTTCCCACTCAACCCATGCCATCATTACAAGCAGATTTTGAAAATGATTTATCCAATTTCATTAGCAGATGGGGCTTTTTTATTCTAAAAATTGTAGTTCTAATTGTTGCCATATTTATTGGATTGACAATAATTCCCAATAATGTCATGTCTGTGTCAAAGAAATTCGGCATTGGCATTCTATCGGTGTTTATTTACGCTATAATTGATTTATTGTTCAGTTTTTTGGGAAATCACAAAGGAGATGTATGTAAAGCAACATGCGGATGTTAACTTTTAAAAATATCCTGAACGGATTTAAAAAAAGTTTAGGTTCTTATTGAACATTATGAATGTTATATTCGTTTGTGTAATATTGATGATACAATGTATCAAGTACACAAATTAGTATCATAACAATAATTAATATTATAGTATTTAGCATATCTGATTCTTTCATAGTAAAATCCATTGAATACGGAACTGTCTTTGCTTCAAATTAAATCCGTCCACATTTACAGATATTTTTAAATCAAAATTTTGATAAAAAATGAAAATAAAATGACATTATATAATGACAACTTTGAATAACTCCACGGAAGTATTAAATTATTTTAGTAATCAAGAAAATGTTTCAATCATCAATTCTATAAAGTACAATAAACGAACATTAACCTATCATTTATTAAATGACATTTTAATTACAGATACATCATCGGTCACTATTATACTGGCAACAGATGAAAAATTTAATGGACATAATCATACTATTGTACATAACATTAGTCGAGATGGACTATTTAATGTAACTCAAAAAGCAACAGTGTGTAATTTACAAGTGTTTTTTAATTCTATAATTAATAATGGTGGTGGTGGTGTTATAACACAAAGCAGTTATAATTTTACTGTTATAAACTGTGTTAACTATTCAAATATGGGTGGTTTTTGTGGTGGAATTTGTGGTGGATCATGTTCTAATTTTAAAATAGAAAAATGTATCAATTACGGAACTATTATTAATGGCGCATCAGGAGGAATTGTTGGAGATAGTTGTAGTTCATTCACAATAAATTTATGTAAAAATTATGCTAATTTAAGTATTACTCCAAACGGGGAATCAAGTTCCGGAGGTATTGTTGGAGGTGATTGTAGTATTTTTACTATTTGTAATTCAATAAACGGATTGCCACGAACACATCATAATAGCATCGGTAATAAAAATTATATATATTCCCAATCAAGTGGTGGCATGGTAGGTGCTGGTAACAGTAATTTTAAATTAATTAATTGCGTTAACAATGCTGATTTAATTAGTGGATGGAATGGTGGTATGATTGGACAAAATTGTTATGATTTTACTGTGTATAAATGTACTAATAATGGAGATATTATTGGAGACAATTGTGGTGGTATTGTCGGATATCAATGTGGTGCGAGTTCATTTCCCTTAATGAAAATTATTAAATGTGTCAATAATGGAAATATTATGGGGAAACATTCAGCAGGTATTTTAGGTGACAGTTTCTTTAATTATGCTGGTACGCAGTCAGTAAACATAGAAGTTTTATTGTATAAATGTATTAATAACGGAATCATATATGATGCTACTGGAACAAGCAATGGATTTTGTGGAAATAAATGTTTAGATACAACTGCTTCGGGGCAATTAGCATTAAATGATGATATATACACTTTAAAACTAATGAAATGTAAAACCGCATATGGATCTTTAATTGGATCGTCATGTTTCCAAACCAATCCCAGTAATACTGGTACTACATATCCGCCACGAGTCATCAAAATAATTGACTGTAAAAAACAACACGGTTTCCCATACATCCGAAATTTCGATACAGTGGATAATTGTACAGCATATGTGGTCACACACAAAGGAAAGAAAATCAGTTTGATTTAGATTTGTTCCAAATATTTTTAATTAATATTCTTTACACATGACAGAATAAATTCTTTGTCATATTATATAATGTCTTACAACTGTAAACATAATCCTGATTGGGATGCCTTGTGTTTCCATCTTCCAGAAAATTTCAAAAAGTATAGAAAATTACAGAAAAAATTAAACTACTATACACGCAAACATGTTCATCATATGAATAGTGAACGTATTTTTAACAAAATACATCACATTTCTGAAAAAATGGCATTTTTATTACCATCATTATCACTACAATGTCCTCCAAATTTGTATTTGGTTAACTCAAAAAACTTTTAGGATTTTATTCCGTTTAGGAATAAATGTACATAAAAATAAAATATGTAGATATTTATATTAATTCAATAAAAGCAGGATGAAATTCTGTTTGAATATGATAGTCAAAAACGAATCCAAAATTATCATTCGATTGCTTCAATCAGTGTACAATATTCTTGGAAATAGTATGACATATTGTATTTGCGATACTGGTAGCACTGATGATACGTGTGAATTAATAAACATTTTCGCGCAAGGAAAAGGAATTAAAGGACAAATCATTCATGAACCATTTAAAAATTTCGAATACAATCGCAATTTTGCTCTTAGTGAAATTCAACGATTGGAAATAAAATGCGATTATGTTTTGCTATTAGATGCCGATATGATTTTATCTGGAAATATGGTTAATATATTGAACTATATTGCCAGCAAAATGAATACTATTCAAGTTTATCACGTGTTTCAAGGTAATGATGATTTTTTCTATCCAAATACTCGCATCATTAAAAATTTGCCAATGAATGGTATTAAAAATGTTTTGGGAAATGATAAAGAATTAATCTACGATGGATTTTATTACACAGGTGTTACACATGAGGTTATTGTCATTCCCAAAGATTTTAAAGTCGATGTTATTGATCGAGGGATTGTGTTTATTAATGATGTTGGTGATGGTGGTGCTAAGGCAGATAAATATATTCGTGACATCAGACTACTTTTAGAACATTTAGAGATTGAACCCAATAATGATCGAAGTACCTTTTATTTAGCAAACAGTTATCATGATTCGGAACAATATGAAAAAGCAATAGAATCATACAAAAAACGAATTAGTTTGGGTGGGTGGATAGAAGAACTATTCTTCTCTTATTATCGAATTGGATTATGCTATATGGCATTATCAAAACCCAATAAATTTGGCAATATGGGAAATCCGGCATTAGTTGAAAATGCGGTGTATTATTTCATCAAAGCATATGATGTTCATCCACATCGTGTTGAAAATTTATATCAATTAATCAAGCATTTTCGATCCACTAACAGTGGTCGCGTAGCATTACTTTATTGTAAAATGGCACGGGAAATTGCTAAGGCATCTATGGCAAAAGGCACGCCTCAATTTTTATTCCACCATAATGGTATTTATGAATATGGTCTTGATGTAGAATATATAGTGCTGTCTAAATTGGATGGTAATACCGATGTATCCAAAGAATTAATTAATGTTTTGAATAGATCAAATGAAGTTGGAATGTGTAATGAAGCATTATTTTATTTCAATTTATACACATCATACGTCAAGGGAAATGCTATAAAACATTTTACATTCAATTCTAACATTGGTGTATTTGTTTCATCATCAGCATCAATTATAAATATTAATAATAATAATGGCTATATATTTAATGTTCGTTATGTCAACTATTCCATTAAACCCGACGGATCATATGATTGTGGTGATCAAATTGAGACTATTAATGCCCAATATACATTGGGAAATAAAATGAATGTTGTTTCTCGCCATATTTATGACAATGGAATTAATGACATGCGAAGATATCGAGGAGTAGAAGATGTTCGTATATTTAGACATGGCGGAAATAATAATAATAATGCTAATGCTAATGTAAATATATATTTCACAGGAACTGGACTACACAAAAATGGGCGCATTGGCATTATGTTTGGGCGATACACTAATGACAAGCAATTAAGTCCAATTGAATTAGCATCTCCATATAATCAAGAATGTGAGAAAAACTGGATTTTTGTTCAAAATACACTGCCAGAACACAAAGACAAAATTCGCATGGTTTATAGATGGCATCCATTGGAAATAGGTGAAGTTAATGAAAGTGCTGGGGTTTTTAACATCATTGAAAAATATCCCAGTCCTCGTTCATTCCGATTTGTTCGTGGTTCTACTAATTTAATTAAATTTGACAAGAATAATTTATTTGCTATATGTCATTTGGTTGCTCCCAACATACAAAATACTCCTCGAACATACTTTCATATGTTTGTTAAAATATCAAACGATTTCAAGACCATTAAATACACTATGCCATTTAAATTTACTTCTGATCCAATTGAATATTGTATTGGATTGGTAATCGGCGGTGGAAATGAAGGTAGTGATGGAAATAAGAATGGAAGCAAAGGGAATGATGAAATCATATGTACATATAGCACATGGGATAGAACTACAAATATATGTGTTTTCAATAAGTCATTTGTCAATAGTTTATTTTTAGATTTTGCTTAGCAAAATATTTTTAGATTTTGCTAGGCAAAATATTTTTAAAAGTTAAGATATTCCGCGTAATTTTGGCAATTTTTTCGTCTTTTCCCAATATAATTTGGGCAAATTTCCAAGACTATGCTTAATTTGTTTCAATGTCTTGCCATAATAGCAATTACTAATATTTAGTCCTTGTGATACATCACCCAATGGGAAAACATTACTGCCAAGCTTCTTTTTATCATTAGAAACATATGAATCGGATATATTTAAATTACTTTGAATTGTTCCATTTTGGTTTGTTCCCACTAATCCAGCACATCCTGTATTAATTTTGCCTACTGTATAACAATTACTTATGTTAATTGCTTGTGTTGATGTAGTAGTCACATTTCCTGACAATAATCCACCGCAATAAGATGATGGAATATATTTTTTTAACTTGGATTTTTTAAGACCAATCGACTTACTTAAATTTCGACATTGGGAAATATTAACTGTCAAATTTAATAATGTCGAATTTTGACCAATTCCAGAGGCACATAACCCACCACTTAAATTTCCATATAATTTACCTATTGTTGTACATTTAACAATATTAACAGTCATTGACCCAATACCGCTTGGTGATCCGTTACCATAATTAAAATTATTACCAAAACACCCTCCATAATTTGTTAAAGCATCAGTAGTAAGATCATAAGTAAATCCACCTGCTAACAGTCCACCATTATTGTTGCCAATCATATTAAATTTACTGCCACATTTATATAGTGTGGCAATAGTGTTACTACTATTTTGACAAAAATTGCCAAAACATCCAGCACCATTGCCTTGATTACTATTGCCACCTCCACAAATACCGCCACAATTATTTCCAGATATTTTTTGGTCATTTACACAACTAATAAATGTCCCAGTCACAGTTCCAGACCCATAACTATAATTTCCAAAACATCCACCACTGCCATTACCATAAACAGTGGCATCTCCCCCAGCACAAATACCAGCACAATTATTTCCTATAATTTTTCCAATGTTCTTACAACTTGTAAATGTCCCAGTTATACTTCCTGCATTATTGGCATTTCCAAAACAACCACCACCGAGAGCAATATTATTACCACCACCACAAATACCAGCATTGTTATTTCCATTCAACTTGCCTTCATTTATACAGTTATTAAATGTGCCGATTATAGTACCACTAACGGTATCATTTCCAAAACATCCACCACCATTACCATTATTGTCACCACCAGCACAGATACCGGCACAATTATTTCCAGTTGTTTTCCCAGTATTTTTACAATCAGTAAATGTTCCAGTTACAGTTAGGCTTCCAAAACAATAATTTCCAAAACATCCTGCTCCATAAGCAATACTATTATAATTGTCGCCACCAGCACAAACCCCACCACAATTTTTTCCAAAAAGTTTGCCACCATTTTTACATTGTGTGAACACACCGATAACATTCCCACTACCTCCACAATCGTTTCCAAAACATCCACCACCACCATTAATATTATCACCACCACCACATATACCGCCACAATTATTTCCAGTTAATTTTCTGGTATTTTTACATTTAATAAATGTTCCGATTACAGTTCCACTGCTGGTATTAAAATTTCCAAAACATCCAGAACCAGCACTATCATTGTCTCCACCTCCACACATGCCTCCACAATTATTTCCACTTATTTTCCCACCATTTTTACAATTAGTAAATGTGCCAGAAACATTGCCACTATGTTGAGTGGCATTTCCAAAACATCCACCACCACCATCTGCGCCAACACCAATACCACCCCCACACATACCACCTGAATTGATTCCTGATATTAAACCACTATTTTTACAATTAGTAAAAATTCCAATTATATTTCCATTAATTCCTTGATTACAATTGCCAAAACATCCTCCACCAGCACCACTATTATCACCACCACCACAAATACCACCACTATTAGTTCCAGATATTTCTCCTTTATTTTTACAATTAATAAATGATCCACTTATAGTTCCAGTACCATTATTACAATTTCCAAAACATCCTCCACCAGCACCTCCAATATTATCATCACCACCACAAATACCACCACAATTATCTCCAACAATGTTTCCGTAGTTTTTACATTTAATAAATTTAGCAGTAATGTTGGCATTTAATGTATTACTATTATTTCCAAAACATCCATTTGATGTTCCACATATACCACCACAACTATTTCCCGTAATTGTTCCATCATATTTACATTTTTTAACAGTAACAAATATAGCACAACTTACTGATAAATTATTTCCAAATCCATAGGCAATAATTCCACCACAACCAAGTCCACTCATATTACCAGTTTGTGAACACTTATCAATATTAATAATATATCCAGTTTGACCAATGCCAATAATAGGATTTCCGCAAATGCCACCTCCGGCATATATATCACCAATATGATGGCAATTTACCACTTTAAAATTATTTTGTTCATTTCGAACAAATCCGCATGCTGGTGCTATTAAATTACCATTAACAAATGATTTAATAGTTAAATCTATTATTAATGGCAATTTAATACCTTGATTTGGATTAATTAAATTACTGGCAAATATTCCAATATTATTGGCATTTCCATACTCACCAAATGAAATAGTATGACCACACCCATCAAAAATATCACCACCATCCAATCCAAAAAAATAATCATTTACTAAACCTCCCGAAGTTGATAAAGTATATGGCCACAAAAAACTCTTTGTAACTTTGAATGTTTGTTTTGCCGGATTATATTTAATATATGGAGCAAGTTCAGCAGGAGGATTTAATGATCTGAATAACGGAGCTAAATCTATTGATATGTTTAAATCATGATTCCATTGATCAATGACATTGGGCAGAAAATAAAAAGATTTTATAGATATTGTTGTTGGATAATCCATAACCCAATTATCTCCACCAGCATCAACATTTCCAATTGGATTTGATGAATATCTAATAGTTATGCCCAATTCTTGTTCAATTGGATGATAGTTTATTTTTCCACTGTTACATGTGATTAAATCACAAGTGACATTTGTATGTGATGTGATGATTTGGGTGATGATGTTTATCAAATTATTGGAAAAAAGAGTAGTTGAAGCATTATATTTCTGGTTATTCGCTTTGTTATTCGCTTTGTTATTATTCGCATTCGATACCTCAGTATCTGGATAAAATGGTAATTTAACAAATCCATGACTGTGATAAACAAATCCTATGTAAATATTTTTATGATGAGATGAAGAATTAATTAAATCAAGTAGTTCCTTCCCATTCCCATTTCCGGTATTATTATTATTATTGTATATTATGTGTTGTGTGTCTGATAATAAAGCGCTGATGAAAATATCCAAATCGCTTATGTTTTTATCGATGATCAAAATCTTTTGGGTGTCAGACATGTTATATAATTATGAAATAATTTTTGAAAATAACGTGACTGCTTATAAACATTCGGAATGTTTTGAATGTGAACGAATTTAGAAACAAATAGATAAAATATTTATATAATGAGTCGAAAAAAAATACCCGAATTAGATGTTAAATTTTATACCAGTGCCTATCATGATGTTCGAGGTGATCCAATTTTTCATTACACAACCATAGGCAAACGGGAAATCCCACCCAGATTACCATCTGCTAATGCGTTTTATGCCAAGTATCCAGATTTTGATGCTGGAGCATATTATAATAATTATTCAGATTTACGAAAAATGACACCAGAACAACGAATGGTTCATTGGTATACAAAGGGGGTGAAGGAAAATAGACACTATAAAACGACGAAACCCAAGACTATTTTTAATCATATGGACTTACCAATCAAGAATGAAACGGAAAGTAAAACGGATAATTATTTTAATATGACCAACATCGATAAAATCATATTGCCTGAACAATCCAAAGAACATTCAATTCATCAATTTGCTATGGATGATTCATTGAATGAAATTATATCTGCTCGTTATCAACATGATAGACCCGTATACTTAATTTTAGGCGAATGGGGATATCCACCTTATGGTGGTGGTGAAGCATGGATGGTTGATACTGCTAAATGGATGAATCGCAATGGATTTGAATGCTATTACATATATTTTATGGAACATTCAGTTGATATTCAATTCCATAAATATCATGTTTTTAAATCCGTTCATGACGAAAGTAAGAATAATTTAACCTTCATTCAGTTTCCTAAAAGTGATAAACTACAACTTCTTCAATTTATATCGCTATTAAAACCAGTAATTATTTCGCATCAAGGATTACATCGTTCCGAATATCTAAAAATTGCCAATATACTTAATATACCTTTCATTACTGGATTTTGCTACTGGCAAGACATTATCGAAATTCCTAAACCCAATTTAGATGTTAATAATCCAATTAATCGCAATATGCTATCCAAAAATTTAATACCAGATTCTAATTTCGATTTTATTTTAAATCATTCAGCATATATCTATGTTTGTGGACAATTTGTTAACGATATTATAGAAAAAGTACATCATAAAAGTCTACCAATAATCAATACCATTACTGATCGAGATCATTTTAACAATATTCCATCCGAATCAAAAGGAACAAAGGAAGAAGGAATAAAAAAATATGTCACAATCATCAATATCGCTCGATTAAAAGGAGGAAATATGTTAGATCAAATTATTAGAAAGTGTAATGACAATGTTGTATTTTGTGTTATTGACTCGCAAGTAACTGAATTCACTGACAAAGTTAAAAGAGCAATAAATGATCGAAATGATGAGTCTATTTTTATTGAAAAGCAAATTCCCAACTTAACTGACATCTATCGAAATACTAAAATCCTACTCATTCCCAGTTTAGTTGATGAAACTTTTTGTCGTGTAGCATACGAAGGAATGTCATTGGGTATTCCCATTATTTCAACTAAATGTGGAAATTTAAAACATTTATTGCATAATTACGCTCATTTTATTGCTCCGGATGACATTGAAAATCCACAGAAATGGGCAGATATTATTAATAAATTATACAATAATGAAGCAAAATTATTAGAAATGAGTTGTCGCCCCAAACATCCAACCATTAACCAAAATATAGAATTTGAATTTGTTAGCATTGTTAAAAATGTAATTAGTCATTATGTTCCATATTCTAATGATAATAATAATACCCATTCCGAATTGAAAAATATTGGCATATTATGTCCATGGGCAGATCAAGGATTGGGAATTCAATGTCGTGAATATTATGATTTGCTAACAAGTTTATCTATGGAAGTATCAGTGTTTGCTTTCAAACCATATCACGCCGGCAACATGAATAGTAATATAAATAACAATAGTAATAATATGAATGATAATTCTAAACTACAAACTGATCCAAATGAATGGAATAGACCACGAATATGGTACAGTGATTCCAAAAGAAAAGACATCAATCATACAGAATTTTTTGATTATTTACACACATATAAAATTCATAAATTCATAATAGCAGAGCCGGGGTCTATAAAGGAAAATGTTTATCACTTAGCTAAAATATGTAAAATGTTAGGAATACAAACATATTGTATACCCAATATGGAAATAATTCAATATTCTGAATTGCCATCATATGAAGTGTTTGATAAAATTTTAGTTAATAACTATAAAACATTGGAATTTATGAGAAAATGGTGCGGGGTTTATAGTCATAAAGTTTTTCTGTTACAATTTGGAATATTGAACAAGTACTTTAATATAAATGTGAATGTGAATATTAATAATGATGGAGAAAAGAACACCATTAAACTCTTTTGTTTAGGTGGATTGAATTCTATAACACGCAAAAATATATTGTTAATATATGAAGCATTCAAAAGCATCAAACCCAAAGACATCAATGATAGAAATATTATCCTGAATATTTATATTCAAGGTGTTGAAAATCACGCTTCTTTAAAAAACACTGACAATATTAAAATTCATAATAAATCGCTATCTTACAAAAAAATAGCAGAACTTTATCAACATCATAATATTGTTATTCATATGGGTGGTCATGAAGGTTTAGGTTTAGGATATTATGAAGCATTAGCATCAGGAATTCCTTTAATTGGAATGAACTGCCCGCCATGTAATGAAATTATAACCGATTTTTCGACGAATGGGAATGGTTGGTTAGTTCCTTGTTCATTCGCACCATTAACTGATAACGATGAAGGATTAGTTAACAACGGAATAATTAATGTTAGTGATTTAAAAACAACCATTATCACTGCTATTAATGAATACGATAACAAAGTTGGAAAAATGAAATTATGGAATCCAAGACAATATATTAATAATGTGATTAAACATATAATTTTTTAAAGCATTTAGGGTTGTTTTTTCATTGTATAAATATCTAAAATTTTAAGGTTGTTTTTCCTTCACATTTGTACAAATAAAAATTAAATCATTTTATGTTGTTTTTTATAAATATCGAATGCTTTGGAATTTAAAGGTCTTTTCCCTTCACAAACAACAAAATTATTTTTCAAAGCATTTGATACGAAAGTCGTTTTTCCTTCACAATGCTTTAATTTTAATTTTTGCTCATTGTGAAGAAAAAACACCCTTAAAATTTCAAAGCAACCGATATTAAGGTCGTTTTTCTTTCACAATGAGCGAAAAATGAAGGTCGTTTTTCCTTCACAACAACAAAATTATTTTTCAAAGCAATCGATAGGAAGGTCGTTTTTCCTTCACAATGCTTTGAATTTTTAAGGTCGTTTTTCCTTCACAATGGGCAAAATAATTTTTTTCAGAGTTTAAAAAATAAAAATATAAATTAATTCCCGAGGAATTAGTTCCCGAATTTTTATTTTTTGGAAAAATAGAAATGTTTTTCAGGCTGAAAAAAATAATTTTCGCTATTGGTGAAGAAAAAACGACCTTAAAAATTCAAAGCAGTGTGAAGAAAAAACATCCTTAAAATTTCAAAGCATTCGCTATTTGTGAAGGAAAAACGACCTTCATTCTTTGAATTTTATTTTCGCTCAATGTGAAGGAAAAACAACCTTAAAATTTCAAAGCATTCGCTATTTGTGAAGAAAAAACAACCTTAACTCTTTGAAATTTTATTTTTGCTCATTGTGACGAAAAAACAACCTTAAAATTTCAAAGCAACCGCTATTAAGGTTGTTTTCCTTTCACAATGAGCGAAAAATGAAGGTCGTTTTTCCTTCACAAACAACAAAATTATTTTTCAAAGCATTCGACAGGAAGGTCGTTTTTTCTTCACAATGCTTTGAAATTTTAAGGTCGTTTTCCCTTCACAAGTGGCAAAATTATTTTTTTCAGAGTTTAAAAAATAAAAATATAAATTAATTCCCGAGGAATTAGTTCCCGAATTTTTATTTTTTGGAAAAATAGAAATGTTTTTCAGGCTGAAAAAAAATATTTTTGCCCATTGTGAAGAAAAAACGACCTTAAAAATTTCGCCCCATGTGAAGAAAAAACGACCTTAAAATTTCAAAGCAATCGCTATTTGTGAAGAAAAAACGACCTACATGCTTTGAATTTTATTTTCGCTATTGGTGAAGGAAAAACGACCTTAAAATTTCAAAGCATTCGCTATTTGTGACGGAAAAACGACCTTAACTCTTTGAATTTTTATTTTCGATATTGGTGAAGAAAAAACACCCTTAATTTTCAAAGCAATCGACATTAAGGTTGTTTTTTCTTCACAATGCTATGAAATTTTAAGGTTGTTTTTTCTTCACCAACAGCAAAAATTATTTTTCAAAGCATTCGCCAATGAAGGTCGTTTTTCCTTCACAATGCTTTGGAATTTTGAGGGTGTTTTTCCTTCACCATGGGCAAAAATTATTTTTTTCAGAGTTGAAAATAAAAAATATAAATTAATTCCCGAGGAATTAGTTCCCGAATTTTTATTTTTTGGAAAAATAGAAATGTTTTTCAGGCTGAAAAAAATAATTTTTGCCCATGGTGAAGGGAAAACGACCTTCTTATTTTTGCTCATTGTGAAGGAAAAACGACCTTAAAATTTCAAAGCATTCGCTATTTGTGAAGAAAAAACGACCTTAGTGCTTTGAATTTTATTTTCGCTACTAGTGAAGGAAAAACAACCCTTAAAATTTCAAAGCATTCGCTATTTGTACACAATATGAAGAAAAAACGACCTTCATTGGCGAATGCTTTGAAATTTTATTTTTGCTCATTGTGAAGGGAAAACAACCCTTAAAATTCAAAGCATTCAATATTTATAAATAGCGAAAATTGAAGGTTGTTTTTCCTTCACAATGCTTTATATTTTCGCTATTTATAAATAGTGAAAATATAAAGAAAAAACAACATTAAAATCGCAAAGCATTCGATGATTATAAAAATACAAAGGAAAAACAACATTAAAACGTTTAGATCTAAACTTTTTAAATCCGTTCAGGATATTTTAAATAATCACTGTTGGTAAACTTAATTTTGATCGTTCTCTATCGATTCGTTCTTGCTCTTTTCTTTCTTTTAGTTCGTTCCACGATACTCGACATTTTGATACATGTCTATTATATATTGATATAAAATCACTAATTATTGGATGTTGATCAGAATTTGATATTACATTATTTTCATCAACTAAAATAAAAACCGAGATTCCCATGAAATAACTGTACTGTATGTATAATCCATTACGTTCAAATGTCATACCCCAAATTGTACATTCGTTTGTTCGAAGGTCAAAATATTGATCTTTATATGTCAGATCAATTAATTCTTGTAAAAACTCTATATTGTATGATAATAATTGATCTCTTGATAACAATGGAATTATATTTTCAACGGCGTCATATTCATCACTAACGAGTTCATTTCCTTTGTAAATTATTTTTCTATTACATGTCTTAGCAAATCGTGTTATAACTTCATGAGTCTTAGTTGGATATAATACGACTTTCAAATAATCAGCTCCTTTCTGAGGATTATCAACAATAGTAATCAATATATTTATGTTGTTATCATACGCCACCAGATATTCTTTCATAATATCTGTGTCTATTGAACGAATCCACCCATCTAATTCGGCCATTTTTAGTTTAATATGAATATGAATATGAATTGGTTTTAAATAATAATCGATATTAATCACTAAATTTAGTTGCTGTCATAATACTACCTTTGGGATTACTTGATGGTGGTAGATGTGGACACAATTCATAATCAGGAAATTGCTTACAAAATTCATCCATATTACAAAAGAATCGTGTGTCATATCCTTTCCATGTAACAAATTTTTCATTCTTGTTCAAATTATTTGTGTCTAAATTATGAGCAGGATCATTTACACTGTGATATTGAACTGGTTTCCAAATATCATTATCCCGATGTTTTTGCCATTCATAAACTGGAAATGGTTTTTCACTGGCAACTGGTTTGGGTGTCAAACTAAAATTAATGTTTTCACCTTTTAATCCACGAGAATTAAGAGGATCTTTCATGTGATCTTGTGGATCATATGGCATGGCAGTATATGCGGTGAAATGTTCTATTCCATTCATGTTAAATTTTCTTGATTCTGTAAATATTTGACTGACTATATAAACCACAAAATACATTACTATCATTATTATAAACACAATGAATAATCGTAAATACATACTATATTATTTAAAAACAATTTCTATTCATTCAAAAATATTTGGATCATCTAAATTGTTTGAAATATAGCAATAATATCATCATAATAATGTTCAATATAACTCATATTTTTATTGTAATCTGTCTTGTATTTGACAATTAAATCATAAAATGACAATAGTTTTGGATCAGTTATACGTTGTATTAACTGTTGACGATATTCCGTAATATTTTTATAAAAGGTTTGTTCATTTTTACATATTGTGTAATTATCGTTAATAAATTTAAATAAAGAGTTAAATGGAACGTGGATTTGACAGACGGTGTGGAATAACGCCATTAAATCTTGTGGATAACTATTCATGTAGTCGTTAATATCATATCCAAGAGTCAATAAATAAACAACCTTATGTTTATTGTAAATAGGCGATAAAATAACATTATTTGCCATGGTAGCATGTTCGAAATCAATGAAAACATATTTCACATTAACCGGATCATACAAAATATTGCTTATTTTAATATCATTGTGAACAAATCCTAATTTATGTATTTCTTTCAATGAATTAACACAATCTATTATTAATGATGAACATATTTGTGGCGTTAGATCATAATCATCACATAATTTGTTCATTATAATATATGAATATTGACATGATATATGGTCATCACATTTAATTGATATTGTTCCATACTTTATTACATTTATTAATAAATTGTCAATTTCTGTGTTATTATTTTTAGATTTGTTCCAAATATTTTTAATTTTTATTACCTTACTTTGATCAAATTCCCAAATTTGACAAGCATCAGTAGAATATAATTTTATTGGATTAAAAATATTCTGAACGGATTTAAAATCAACATCCACATTTAATGCTGATTTCAAAACGATTTCTAATAGATCTTTTGAAATTTGTTCAAAAATTTGCCCAGTAATGGTTATATCATTACTATCCATTTTGTTATTAATGTTATTAATGTCATTTATTTTCATAACATAATATAAATAAAGAACATATTTAATATATAATCAATGACAGATTTATCATTAGATGACTTTGATGATAAATTATTTTTAGCAAATGCCACCACAGAAGACAATAATAATGATATTGAAGATAAAAAAAGATATATTAAACCACAAGTGGCATATGTTGAAATAAATTCATCAGCAAGGCAAACAATTCAATTAAATTCATTCACTGAATATCCCACATTCACTTGTTCTGGAACAGAATATGGAGATTATGTGTCATTATTTCCTTTTTATTATTTCCCAGACGATGAAGTTACATTTACAATTGCCTTCAAAATCAAGAAACATGACAAGGAATTTATTAATTTCAATATCAATAACATCGACACACAGGATGATTGTACGTTATTTAAAACAATTATAATTAATGCGAAACAAAGTGATCTGATTGCCGTGGGATGTAATATAGAAAGTATAATGAATAAAATGATCATAAAAAAACATGATAATTTTCCATTTACAGTTTCAGTTCATCACGATGAACATTTAAATCATGATTACGTATCAATGATATTTTCAACCGCAGAACATTATAAATTTATAGTAAATATTTCCAATGTTATCTATAAGAACAACATACATTGTAACGACAAAGAATGTTTGCCATTACATATATATCCAAATACCAATGATTATTGTGTTTATCTTGATAAGATATATAGCAACATTAAATCATTGAGAATCATTGACGCTTATGTACCATTTTCAGATACGATAATTAACTGTTACAATAATGAAATTAATTTTTGTTTGAAATGTGATGATGAATGTATTCCAGATACAGATACCGGTCAATTAATTTGGAAATATTTTATCCCCATAGGAAATTATTCTCATATTAACCAATTCATAGACACAATTGAATCTGAAATTAATATGATGATAATGGCAAGAACAGAAATCACCGATACCATTTTTAATTTTTCATATGATAAAATTTCTGGCAAGTTTTCAATTACAACAGCACATCCTTATACTTTTAAGTTCGAAATGATTTCAGATCCACAGTTTTCCAACAGAAATTTATATGTTATGTTGGGATTTAAAGAATGTAGGAGTTCTGATCACGAATATGTACATGAATTTAACAACTTGATTCCTATAAGTGATGGCGGGAATATTAAAAAATGGAAACCATATCGTCCAGTCAATTTGAAAATAAGTAACTATTTGTGGATTAAAATCAATGATTTCGAAAACATATATGACACAAAGACAGGAAAATATTATTTTAGTAAATATCCAATAAATGATCAAAACCCAACCGGTTATATATTTACATTGGCAACTTATCGACAATTACACGAAATTCATGTATCTATATATGATTCAAATGGAATATTATATAACACTAATATGGAAGAAAATCGATTTACATTAGAAATAACATATTATTTGGATCTGTTACAAGGAAGTTCTATTTCTGAAAGACGTGGTGTTTATAATAGTGATACAATTAATGTCGGAAATGCTGATAATTTAACACAAACTCTATCTGTATTGAAAGGAATTGGGAATGGTGCTAATCCATAGCTTTAAATTCGTCAGATTTTGGAGATCGAGGTATTTCTTCGACACAATGGGCAAGTTGATTCAATTGGTGTCCATTTATCAATACATTCCTTATGAAATGTGTGATTACATGATAATGTCTTTGTCTCTATTGATTTCTTTTCTAAACATATGGAACAGTCAATGTCTTCTGGTTGTGTAGTTATAGCGGGTTGAATTTGCGAAACATGTGGAATTTGATTTCCACAATATGAAACCACATTATTTTGTTCTTTACATACACCACAACATATTTCTTTATAGTTTTCATGATCATTGTATTTGTACAATCCACATAACCACGAACAATAATCATTATCGAAATTACATAAATAAAAACAATTGCCACTGTTATTTTGGCAATTAAGATTAATACATCCCCAAAATAACAAACATTCAAGTACGACTTGACACATACCACTGTATTCGTAATAACTATTACGATATCCAATTAATCCCCACAATATTGATGTCTTATCTTCATGTTCATTTAAATCAGACGTACATGAACATAAACCACACAAACATGACATTTCAGAACACCATGGGACATTATTACAATAACAACATGATATCAAACCATCATATCCCAATATTTTATCATATGAACCACAAATCACACATTCGTAATGGGACTCAGGATGAGTAATATAATCGCATATATGATACTTATCAATTAAATATGATCCACAGCATGCTGATCCTCTTACTCTATCTTCACTATACAATTTACAACAATATGACGATCCGTTGATTTGTTTTTCATAACATCCACAACACCATTGTATATTATGTTGATCATCAACACGATTTAAACATGATCGTTCATTGGGTTGACTGACTATGATGTTACAACACCAATGACCATTGCCCTGCGAGTCAACAACGGCACAATAACAGCAAGATGAATTTTTTATTTCTGTCATTTTTCATTCGTCTATGTTAAAAAATATAAAAGTTTTAATCAAATTTTTAAATTCGTCCACATTTAGAATATTTAAAACTAAATTTAAATATATCATATAATGGCGTATCTCAGTGAAGCTTTTAGTACATATGAAGTTAAAGTCGTTTCTAAGCAATATGAAAATGGAATTTGTGATTGTCACATATTTTACATATGATTTGAATCACCAAAAATCATATAAAATATGTGACAATGGTTGTGGAACTACTTGTTGTAGTTCGTGTAATAAGTCATATCATATTGTTAATAATGTGTTTGTTAAAGGTCATAGCAAAACCTGTGGTAAACCTGCCACAAGAAAATATGAGTTATGATCAAATCCTGAAAAATTTTGATTTTTAATAATAATTTTTAGTCGGAATTATTATTCTTCTGTTTTCTTCAAATTTATTATGTCCTTATTCAGTACAGAAAATTCTACTCAGTCTATAATTATCCAAACCACATCTGGATCAAATTGGAATAATGTTGGAATCTTTACAGTTGAACTGGTGATTGTGCTTGGAGCAATTTTTGTGTTTTTTATGTTGTTAATAGCATGTGGTAAGGATAATGATGAAAAGGATAATACTTTCAAGATTTATAAGTGGAATAAGATCAATCAAGGGAGTAAAAGTCTAAAACAATTGGTCAAGGATTGTGATACTGAAAATGATGATGATGAGAATGATAAGAAGAAGAAGAAGAAAAGCAGTTCATGGTTCAAATTTGGATGGAGAAGTAGCAAGAAGAATAGCAAGAAGAATGATGAAAATACATTGCTTCCAACTCAACAAAGTAATATCGATGTAGTTCCCGAGTTCAAACCCCTGAACAACATTTTCTATAAGTTTGATACTTTAAACAAATTTAGTAGTAATGGTAATGACAATGAAGTTAAATCATTTCATAAGTTCCTTGATTTTCTGGTTCATAGCAAGAAAGCAATTACTGGGTCTGTGATTATTCACATCTCATGCCCAGGGGGTTTCGCATATGAATATCAACGAATTCATGATCGTTTAATTGGTTTGAAGACAATGGGATACAAGTTCGTAGCATTAATCGATGACATTTGTGCTTCTGGTGGATATTTGATGGCAGTAGCATGTGATCAAATTATTTGTTCTCAATACTCTCAAATTGGTTCAATTGGTGTTATCATGAAGGCAATCAATGGTCATACATTGGCAAATAAGATTGGTTTGACAGAGAAAACTATTAAGAGTAGTAAGCATAAGGCAACATCAATTTCGACAATTGGACAAATTACTGATGAAGACTGCCATATTATTGAAACTGAAATCAATTATGTGTACAAGCAATTCAAGGAAATTGTGTCCAAAAATCGTACACTAATTGGACGTGTTGATGAAACTGGAAATGAATTGGATTTGGATGCCACAAAGGATGTGTTTTCAGGTAACATGTGGTATGCGTTTGATGCCAAAGCATTGGGATTAATTGATGATATTCAAAGTGTTGATGTTTACATTAACAATATTGTAACAATGAAACATCGTGTTTTTGTAGTTGAAAACAAGAAAGATAAGGTAGAGAACAAGTTGTTATCTGCGATTTCAAAGTCAATGTCAATGGCAGTTAGTAGCATGATGAAATCATTGACACGAACACAAGAGAAAAAGTTTCCAGAAATGGTTTAGATTTGCTGATGATAAAAATATTACTTTGTATGCTGTTATTATTCTTTTTATTATTAATGCTGTTGATATTACATTAAACAACATTCGTCACTCTTTGGAGCAACTGGAACAGTATTTGATGGATTAATAGTTTCCACACCACTTCTAATATCATAAACAGTTGTTGGCATAATTGAAGCACTTTCCTGCTGACATGAATTTAATGTGATTGTATCGTCAATTTCCGTGTGTTTATTCAAGGTTTCAATCTCTTTTTTAAGATATTGACGTTTAAGTGATGGATTGTCCCACTTTCCCAAATAATTGGCATCTTTGCGCAGTATGTCCAAATCCTTACCAATTTTGGCAGATAATTCAGCAGATACCAAATTTTTGCTAATTAGCAACATATTCATGGATAAAGCGGCACGAGTTTCAGGGTCAGGAAATTGCTCTGGATTGGCATAAATACTTTCAATTAAAGTATTCAAATTTAATCCCAGTAGTTTAGTGTATTCGTCTTTGATTTGTGGAATGTTGTATATGCGATATTTTTTTGGATCGTGTTGACTCGCTGACATTTCGGTTATATATAAATTTATTTTTGTATTTTTAATACAAAAATAAAATTGATTTCATAATAATTTTATTTAAATTTTGTACGATAAATATGGAATTATTTCAAGTTCATTTATCATCATCAACAACATTGGCAACATGTCAATGTCTTCAAAAACCATCTCCAAGTCCTGAAATTAACAGCAGTAATACTGTTGCTCATGGCAAGTATATTTACAATTTATGTCGAGAAAATAACGAATATCAAATATCATCAGTTATTGATGAATTAACAACCGCAAATACTTACGGAATTGATTTAGTTATTCATCAAGGTAAAAATATCGAATCAGAAGGATTAACTCGGTTAGGAGCACTACAAAACTATATATCATCAATTAATTCCATATTATCGAAAACATCCAATTTAACTAATACACTATTATTAGAAAATTCTGCCAGACAAGGCACAGAATTAGGATATAACATGTCCGAATTAGGATATATTATGGATCAAATTGATGATCCATACAATCGTGTCAAAGTGTGTATTGATACTTGTCATGCTTTTGTAGCAGGTGTTTGTGATTTTCGTAGTATTTCTTCAACACTTAATTTTATTGAAGAATTAAAAACAGAAATCGGAATTAATCGAATAGGACTAATTCATTTAAATGATAGTGCTGTTCAATTTGGAGGATGTAATGATCATCATGGTGATTTCATGGGAGGTTTCATAACAAACCCATTATTAATGGGAAATAGTGATGGAATGATGATATTCGCACAATTTATTAGAACTAATAATATTCCATGGGTGTTTGAAACACCTGAAAATGTTAGTAGTATTGATCATCAACGCCAATATATTTTTAATTTAATGAACGGAATGGTGAATGGATTAGATACTTCTAATTATGAAAAAATAGGCAAAGAATTATACGAAAATAAGAAAAAGATAGGCATCAAGTTAAAGAAAGGATTTTAGATTTTGCTGACGAGCAAAATATTTTAGATTTTGCTGACAAGCAAAATACTTTCAAAAAGACACAATGTTCCGAGACCTGCCCAAATGGCAATAAGCAACTATATACAGCAAGTGTTATTATAGTTCCCAGAATGAAATATGAAGTTCATATTTTCCAGAACAATTTCCAATAGCATTCCGTGCGTGTGAAGATTGTAAACAAGAAATTGATTCTTATTTCCATGACACTGAAACTATACACCGACCACACTATATTTCATATGATGAAAATGAATGGTCAATTAAAAGCACAGGGCAAAGAAACACTGACGTTCAACAGACGAAATGGATTATATGTTTGTGATCTTTATCCACAATTGTCTGGCAACTATGTATTTTATCAATATGATATAGAAGACATTCTTTATTAAGTAATATATGTATATATATATATTTGTTAATATTCTTTGTTCAAATGTAAGGGAATTACAGTATTTGCCAATATACTTACAATTGTAATTGTCATTAGAAAGAATATACCTAAAATTTTAATTGTTGTTCTTTCGAATATATATAAATCAATATTATCTTTCTTTCCGACAGTCAATTTTAATTTATATATGTCCCATTCAGTAACAGCAGTCATTTCAGAATATTATAAATTATTACAGTAATAATCTTTAAGCACTATTATGAATAATAATAATCATTATACCGCAAACACATCAATTATAAAAAAGTTAATGTAACAATACGTAATATAAAATTCCAGCAAATATGATCAAACAACCCAACAAAATTAAATAATAAGCATTATTTTCATTCAATTTCAATGTGCTTTGTAGCGTTAAAAATGAAAATAAATCATTGATAAATTGCTGAATATTTTGAATGAATGTGGTTTGGTGATAAAATTTTATATTCTTATCATGTTCATTCCTATTCTCATGTCTATATTTATTAGTATATTGAATATGGTTATGATAATTAACATCGGCAGTATCAATTGATAAATGTGGCATATATTCTTTGTGATCAAAGAATATTCTGTGTGATATTTAATTTAAAAATATAATTCATAATAAATTATATTCATAAATGACCTCGGTTTTAAATTACACAATCAATAAGTTAAATAGTTACTTAGATGATTCACATATTACATTGAGTCAAAAAAATTTCAATGAAACAGATCAATATGTTACAAAACGCATAAAAGTGTTCGAAACAGACGATGGATCGTCATATTATTATTACGATAATGATGATCACTTAAATCCGTCCACATTTAATTGTCAACAAGAATTACATGTTTATTACAATCAAAAGACATATAAAATAACGAAGTATGTTCGTGGAAGTTCATATAAATCAAAGCAAGTATTCAATTATGTTGGTGTAGATATTGTTAATGTAGAAGATAGTTATGATGTAATTTATAATTGTATTATAAATTTGTATGACTTCGTTTGTGTTCCGAAGTAATTAATTATATAAGGACAACAACATATTTCTTAATTTATTTACTTGTTCTATGCGATCTGGAAAACGTGACCCATAAACTATCAACATAGCAAGATTACAATATGTAATTAAACTCCAATTTTCTTTGGCAAGAATTAAATCATTATTTGACATTTGGGGATGAAAGTATTCAGCATATTGATCCCAAATCCAATTTTCATTTTTGTTAATGGCATCCATACAAACTTTGTTTCCTTCGCACGCAAGTAATTCAAAATTACCTTCTCTAATTAATCGAGGGATATCATATATTGATATGTATGTAATAAGAACGTTTTCATTACATTTTTCATTCTCGAATTCAATTAACTTATTTTGAATTAAATAAGGATTCATGTTCCTTGTATACAAATATGAATATCATTCATATTTCAAAGAATAAATAATCAAAATTTAGAACCTAATGGAAATGATATCATTTTTTTGACTTATACGATATTTAAGATCAATTTTAATTTTGTTGCTATCATTTCAACTACTTTATAAGTTACTGCGTTCCCTGCCAATTGATATAATTTGCTATCTGAAAGTCCATCAATATTATAATCACTTGGAAATCCTTGGAAATTAAAACATTCACGTGGCGTCAATTTACGAATTCCTTTGGTGTCTAAAAGGAAGGCAACTGTATGTCCCCCAGTGCCCATGTTATTCGTCAATGTCGGTACAACTCCTGATTTATTTTCCCGAACATAAGTTCGACGATATTGATACATTGTATCTTGTTTAACAACACTTTGGATTAATTTTGGATATATAACTGATTTATCAGTGTAATAATATTTGGTTAAATTGGTATCATCATCGGATTGGAGAAAATCACTCAATGGTTGTTGTTCAATTTCTGGGAAATCTAACAAATTGTTTAACATGGGTTGTTTTTGATTTTGCTTTTGATTTTGCTTGTAACAGAAAATATAAATCCGTTCTCGATGTTGTGGAATTCCTGTAATTTTACATGTATCTAAAATTCTATAAGTTATATTATAACCCCGATCAGTAATGTTGTCACAGATGATTTTGAATGTTTTTCCATGGTCATGACTAACTAAATTAGAAACATTTTCAAGCAGTAGAAATTGTGGTTGTTTTTTATCAACTATGTCCATGATCTTCCAAAATGTATTAGAACGCGGATCTGCAAAACCGAGCTGTTTTCCTGCGATGGAAAATCCTTGACAAGAGAATCCCCCTGTTAATAGATCAAAATTAGGTATTGAATTGGCATCAATATTATGAATATCACCGACAACAAAATGACCTGTATTTAATTTGGGTTGTTGATTATATATCTTCTTTGAATGTTCTAACACATCATTAGCAAACACAATATCAACACCATTACCAAATACATTTTTAAATGCCAATGAAAATGCCCCAGTACCAGAAAATAAATCACACATTTTAAGAGGACTTGCTCCGATGTTAAGAGGACTTGATCCGATGTTAAGAGGACTTGCTCCGATGTTAAGAGGACTTGCTCCGATATCAACAACTTGCTCCGATGAACGGACTTTGATTTTAATTTTCTTTATATCAGACATAAAATTATATAGTTAATATTTTTTTATTATTAAAGTCTAAATCAATATTTCTATTCCTATTTATATACGAATTTAAAACTTTTATTTTATTTTATTTTTAGAAAAAAATTTCTGTTAATAGTATATATAACAAATGGCACTTGATCACAATCTCCTCGAACAGGCAAAGGCACGCGCCCGCGCCGCTCGTAATGCCGCTCTTGCTCGTATGCATGGCGGTGCTTCATCTTCTCGTGAAGATGCTATCCGTGAAGCAGTCGCACGTGCTCGTGCCGCTGTTGCCCGCGCCAGTCAATATGGTGGCGGTTCATCGTCTCGTGAAGACGCTATCCGCGAAGCAGTTGCCCGCGCTCGTGCCGCCGCCGCACAAGATGGTGGTGCTTACCACATCAAAGAACGCCTTGCTGAACGTAAATCAAGCAATGTTCGTCACGTTGGTCGCAAGGCAGGTCCTCGCAAAACTGGTCTCCTTAACCCCCGTCTCCGCACCTATGTTGCCGCTGTCGGTCAAGGTCGCGATAGCATGAAGTTCCTCCGCGGTCTTAGTGGTGAAACCAACGGAAATCATCTGTATTTCCATGGTCTTCCCAACGCCGCCGCCAAGAAGGTTTTGACTGCTCTGACCAAGACCCGCATGTCTGCCGCTCAACGTACCTCTAATGGTCGTCACGTTGGCAAAAATGTCAATGGTTCAGCACAACAAAATTACACTCTTGTTCCAAAGGGTAGCATCACTCAATCAAATCCCATTCGTATTGTTTTGGTTGAAGTTACCAAGGGTCTCCGCAAGAAGACTGCCCAACCCGCTGGCAGTCTGAATTACGGTAGCGGAATGCGTAAGAACAAACCTTCTCCTTTCGGAAAGTATTACCAATACAAGTACTACGGTTACCAAGAACCCACTAACGCCACTTTCGAAATTCGTTCAGTTGATAAACAAGGAGTTCCATATGGTCCTAAGCGCCCAGTCGCTGTTGCCAACAAGAACGTTGTTGTGAAGATTTCCTCCAAAGAAGAAAGTTTCCAAGACGCACTTGCCAAGAAAAATGTCAAGGCAACACAAGCACGCGCCGCTCTGAAACGTCGCGGTTACTCAATCTCCGCATAAGACATTTAAGAATGTAAATTATTAAGAATATTCTTTGTTAGAAATCATTTTAATATAGAAATATCTGTAAATGTGAACGGATTTAGAAAAATCAAAAAAAAAACAAATTTTAGAGAAAAAAAATATAATATAGAAATATATATTACAAAAAATGTCTCTGGATTACGATTTCGATAATGCTCGTCAACGTGCTATGAATAATGCCTATGCTTACCAAGATGGTGGTGCTCGTGACATTGTTAAGCGTCTTGAAGCACGCAAATCAGGCAATGTTCGCCACGTTGGTCGTGGTGCTGGTCCTCGTAAAACTGGTCTCCTGAACCCCCGTCTCCGCACCTATGTTGCCGCTGTCGGTCAAGGTCGCGATAGCATGAAGTTCCTCCGCGGTCTTGATGGCGAGACCAATGGCAAACACTTACATTTCCACGGTCTGCCCAATGCCGCCGCTAAGAAGGTTTTGACTGCTCTGACCAAGACTCGTCTGTCTGCCGCTCAACGTGCCGCTAACGGTCAACGCGTTGGCAAGGATGCTCATGGTTCAGCACAACAAAGTTACACCCTTGTTGAAAAGGGTAGCATCACCAAGTCTAACCCAATTCGTATTGTTATGGTTGAGGTTACCAAGGGTCTCCGCAAGAAGACTGCCCAACCCACTGGCAGTCTGAACTACGGCAGTGGAATGCGCAAGAACAAGCCAGCTCGTTTCGGAAAGTACTACCAATACAAGTACTACGGTTACCAAGAACCCACTAACGCCACTTTCCAAATTCGTTCAGTTGACAAGAAGGGAGTTCCATATGGTCCTAAGCGCCCAGTCGCTGTTGCCAACAAGAATGTTGTTGTGAAGATTTCCGCCCATGAAGAGAGTTTCCAACAAGCACTTGCCAAGAAAGACGCCAAGGCCGCACAAGCAAGTGCCAATCTGAAACGTCAAGGTCGCGCTACTGTCCGTCATTAAAGAATAAGAAAATATCCTAAATGTGGACGGATTAAATTTTGTCTAACAAAAAATATCCTAAACGGATAAGAAAATATCCTAAACGGATAAGAAAATATCCTAAACGGATAAGAAAATATCCTAAACGGATAAGAAAATATCCTAAACGGATAAGAATATAAATAAGAACGAAACTCATACATTAATTATCCTTTGTATAAATTATTATCTTTGATATTAATATAAATAATATGTCATTAAAATGTGGATGTACAACTCTAAAAGGAACACAATGTTCTTTTAATAAAAAAGATCAAAGTAATTATTGTGGAAAACATGTCAATTGTGATAGAGTATGGGGTGGTCAAGTACCAGTACAAACGCAAGTACCTGTACATTATTCTCCTCCTAAACCACAAGCAATTCATTCTTCTCCTCCCAAACCCCAAGCAATTTATTCTTCTCCTCCCAAACCACAACAAATAAAATTATCAGTTTCAGGAACTTGTATTGCTAAATTAAGAGATGGTCGCCCGTGTCATAATCCATCCAAATTCGAACAATATTGCGGGGTTCATTATAAATTATCTGATCCAAGTTTTTCACAAGAACATGTACCTGTGGAACAACGCAAAGTAGAACCGGCAAAATATAGAGTAGTTAAAGTAAAACCAGATGGTCGATTATCTGCCCGATATTATTTTGACACTTACCCAAATACCTTGGGTGATCGTTGTAATATTCGTCAGGACGGTATTTACAATTGTTTATTGGTTGATTCTGCTGGACGACCCAAATGGTTTCCCCAATCACACAGTGGTACAGCATTACAACGTCCTTGTGGAGATTTTTCACCACGATGCCAAGATCCAGAATATCAATAGTAACTTTTCTCATATTAGTAATATTAAAAGTTATGATCAAAAATCTTTTCTAATATTAGTAATATTAAAAATTACCAATCATCTGGTTTAGGACGAGATGCCACACCCAATTTAATTGTTCCCAGTGGACCAACACGATAAGATAAAACCAATGGAGCATTATTGTTTAAATAAATAGTCACGTTTTCAGATAATGATGTACATTTAGTAAATTCCACTAACTTTTGAAGAGTAACGAAAATACTAATGTGTTCGTCAGAATTATGATTGTTTCGACGGATGTTCATTTTATATTGATCTGCGGATGATCGTAGAATAGTAACCTCAGATTCACATGATTCTCCTTTTGAAATCATAGTCAGTGTTTCTTTGTTATAAATAATTTGAACCACTTCACCACCAGTAGTTTTCAAATGCCCAACAATATCTGAAAATTTATGAGCATTCATATCAATTTCGTATGAAGAAAATGACAAATCAGGATATTTATAAGGATCTTCATCAGTTTCAATTGGACGAATTCTAATTTTACGAATCTCAGAATTTTCATGCTTATGAATCAAAAACCCAACAGGATTAGTCATAGTATGATCATAATTATAGTAGTTTGGATCTTCAACGAAAATAGTTAACGAGTCATCAACAGCAACACATTTCAAAATCTTATCAATATTAATTAAAGATAATCCGATCTTATTGGGCATTACACACTTATATGAATGAAATTCATTGGCAAATAATTCCAAATGAACTAAAACAGTGTGCGTTGGATCTGCTTGAAGAATTTCCATTTTTTCATCAGTAATATGAAGTGAAACTTCTTGTAATTGAATTTTGATGGCAGTTAAAACATTTCTAATATGAGTGGCATTTTTGACGGTTTCAATTTCAACCAAATACGGCGAATTTTCATCATCATTTCCATTCATATTTGTATTGGTAAATAATATATAAGATAATGGTGTAATTAATTTTAAGTATCAATATTTATTAATAAAATATTTTAATATTTTAAGAATATTTTATTGACAACTTATTCTTTGTTGATCAGTCAATTCTGTTTCATAATATGTTTGTGTTAGTTTTTCAATAACAAATGCTGGTGTTACACATAAATATTAGATAGTTGGCATATTTTTCATTAGTATTGATCATCAACTGTTTTAGTTTTGACATCATCGACATTACTTGTTCATAAATTAAATCTCCGCATGTTATTTGTATGTATTTTAATGATAGAAAATATTGATCACTAATCATATCTTTGAATTTAATACATCTGTAATATGTTTTATTTTCAGATACTAATTCATGTGTGTAAATACTATGATAATATTTACAAATATCACTAAGTTGTATACAATTAGTAATATTATTGCTTTTTTCACACACATGATATGTGCTAACACCGTCACATTTATCAATGCGAATATTCAGCGAATCATGTAAATAGCATTTGATGACGGAAGTCTTATCATCATTCATATCGACAGGAACATAAAATATAATGTCAGATAAACTTGCTAAAACATCTCCATTTTTGGATGAATAAATTGATAATCCGGCTTCTTTTTTAATAAACGAACTTTCATTTTTATTTTTGCTGGAAATAATATATTCAAGTAAATCATCTGCCATTCGAGTATTGTTAATTGTAAATGATACTTCACCTTTGATATTTGTGTCAGTCATTAAACCAATATTATAAGAAGTCAATGGCAACACAGGATCAGTATTTGATTTATTTCCTCTAATTAGTCGATAAACATAGGTAATAAATGACAGTAACATTTCCTTCAATCGGTTATATAAATGAGGCATGTAAATTGAAATCCATTTCTTAATTTCTGGAATGCTTGATGCTAACAACATGAAAAACACCGTCTTTTTTGACATCAAATCAATGGTCATACTACGACCACTAACTATTGAACTTACCATTTCGTCCAAAAGGACGTGAGGATTATATGCGCGGAGCTCGGATATTTTTAATCTAAAAAGTGAATAGTGATTACAATTTATTAAAATTTATTAATTCAATTTTATGATCGCATGTTTGCGATTACATTTACATATATTATGAATTCATTAAAATAACAAAGAAATCTATATAAACAAATAATGTATAATAATTATTATAGTTAATGTCATCAAAAGAATATGTTTTTGGAAAATCGCGCGCCAAATCCCAACTACGAATAACAAATGAAGATGATAAGAAAGAAACGAATGATGAAGGGAACAATAAAAATAATAAAACAACGAATAAAAATAAAAGTGACTCCATCAAAGATATAATTTTAAGTCAATATGACAAGTACATTTATTTGAAAAACAATGATGTCAAGATTAAACAACTACATGCTGATATTGAACGAGTTAGTTTAGAAATTGTTAACAATGTTGGTGTTCTACAAAATATGATCGATAAACCCAAAGATCAAGTTGAAGCAGTTAATATTAAAACGGGGCATTTAAATAATTTATCAAACAAACTTAAAGGCGAATATAATGATATTTTACATACAGAATTACAGGAATTATATACTGGATGGCCTGATATTTATGAAATGGTAATTGAAGGAACTGATCGAGAAACCTTGGTTGATGCTTTAACTACATTCGAATCATACAAACGAGGTGATTTATCAGCAAAGCAAAGTGTTCGTATAGGTGGTCAATTCATACGGAAAAAGTATAAATTGCCAGAAGATTTCCTTAATGAAGAAGCATTAGATCAATATGCTAAGGATTTATAAATGATTGAAAATCATAATAGTGTCTTTGAACCATGGCAATGTTGATGCTGTTCTTAATTTATTTTCAGCGTCAACATCATTAATATAACCCAAACTACAAATTTTGGACTTAATATAATCATTATTTTGTTCATTGAAATGTCCATATCCACCCTGTCCTTTTATTGCCCAGCTCAATATTATACCATATTTATTATTGTTGTGTAAATTGGCGATAAAAATGTCTTCATACATTTTGGGAAGATGTTCACCAACTTCTAATGACATTACCCAATCAAATGGTTCATTCATAGTAAATGATTGAGATAAATCCAATATTTGACATAAATTTGAAGTTAATTCTGGTGTATGTGGATTTCCATCAAATCCAACTGCGTTTATATCATGTTTTCTAAAAGCAGATACATAATCTCCCATTCCACAACCAAAATCAACAATACTGTTGACATTCTTTGATGTAATAAATTCCACTAAACAATCTGCTAATGATGAATCAAATTGATGTTGGCAACTGGCATTTAATCCAGTCCAGAACCCGTGTGGATTAATATTCATTCCTATATATATATATTCAGTTATATTTACAAATGATATTTAAATTAGTCCACGTTTAGAATAATTAAAAATATCTCTAAATGTGAACGGATTTAAAAACAAAGTACAATTATTATAAACCATGGAATTTGAATTTCAGAATATTCCAAAATTATAGAGTTTTCTTGATCCTAATTCCAGTACTTTTAGTTGGTTGTTTCTTGAAAATAAAGACTTTATATAATTTACTAATTTCTTTGTCAGTATCAGATAAATTATCATAGTCTTTTGACAATGATTTGGCAAAAGTTCCTGCTGTTCCTATTGTTCCTGTCTGCGTAGAAATAGAAGTAGCAGTAGGAATAAAATCCATCATATTCAATATAGTTGATCTACTAAATGAAGATTCTTCGGAAATTTCATCTGAAATTAAATTGAATTTTTTGGCATGTGTTATTAATTCTTGTGGATCAATTAAATATTCAATCTTATTTTCAATTAATCCAGCAAATGTAACTTCAATAGCAAATCCCAGTCCTTTTATCACCGATTGAACTGGATTTTTAGCAACAATTGATAAAATTTCAGTTCCATCTTTGTTAGTAACTGTGTACTTACCATCATTATCTGCCAGCAATTTGCGCACAATAGTGCCATCCATCATAGTACCAACAAAATATCCATCAGTTTTCAAGCATTTAGACACATTATTTAAAAATGTATCCATGACCTCATTACTTGAAGCAAAATAGTGAATTGCGAAATTACAAGTAACAATATTACAGTTGTAAATAAAACTACTCAACACTTTATTAAATTCAGCAATATTTTCTGGTTCAACACACTGTTCTAATGGTCTTGATAAATCACCAACAATTAAATTAACATCACATGAATGTTTTGATCGTTGTTGTGTATATGATCGATTTTCCGCTAATCGTTTATTACCATTATCAATTTGATCCTCACTATTGTCAATTCCCATGACATAATTAATATTATTGGAAATCCATTTATTTGAATCGGCCGCGCGTCCACAACAAAAATCTGCCAATCGAATAAAAACCGATGGATTTGTTTTTCGCAATTTATTACACAGCATTTCCAATACTAAATTCTTAATTTCATTGTGATATTTGGAAATGCTTTCAACTAAACTTTTATTAGTTCTAACCGAAATATACGTCGATTTTACCACTTCTTTTCCACAAACCATATCCGTTGTAATTGGATTTTCAATTGTTTTTACTGTGTCATCAACTACCCATTTTGCGTTTGGTTGTTGCTTATCAGGACGCAGACGAATTGGAATCCAATATTTTTCACCTTTGACAAACTCAACAATAGCATTGTTATTAATCAATTGACCATCGCGTGTTTTTAATTGATCATCAATCAATTCAATTGAAGTTGTCATAAACTCTTCAAGACCATATTTACGATTTTTATAATTGCCAACCATCAGCTTAACTTTTGCTTTATTGCCCTCAATTAAAGGACGGCGACCTCCACCAAAAAATACAACTTGAAAATCAATTGATAAATGTTCAACAGACTTGTATTTGAAAATAGTCAGATTAGTACCACCAGATTGTTTCGGATATGGTTGACTGACCTTAGAAAATACCAATCCATCAATATTGACAGGGGGTGTAGTTTCAATAAATTTTTTGACATTAGCGAAAAAATTATGTGGCATGAAGATGTGATTTTTGATATAAAAATCACATGTATTCATAGTTGATGACGTATCGACAGTTGTAATTTTTAATTCATATACGCGAGCAAGACGAGAAGTGTGTTTTTGAAGTTGTGAAGTTGGCAACTTAATAAACATGTTTCTATCTTCACCAGCAATAATCATTCCTTTGCTCATATTTGTGTCGTCGACTAATGGATATCCACGAACATCGACATTGTTAGAAAATAAGCAATCGAAAATATAGACACTATAACTGTCTTCATTTTTATACAATTCACATTCAAATATACATTTTTGATAATTATATGAGCGATATCCCAAATAATTAACATTTTTAGAATCATCAATTAAATAAATGACACCAGTATCATCGATGTACAACATGTTATGTAGTCCATCAACTTTATATGTTACCGCATAATCACCTTTATTTAACATACATGTCTTTGGATCATTACCAACCGTGGGTTGAAGTTGTTGAGTACTTAAACTGGTGATCTTTTGCGCAGAATAATTATCAGTAGATATCAGTGAATAATATTGTCTTAATGTATTTACATATTGTTCTTGTGAAATCAAATTGAATGTTTTATTTTTCACACACAACAATCTATAAATTAATTCAATTTCATCATGAGTTAATTCACTACTGCTGGTAACTTTTTTAATAAATTCACATTCAACTTCATATATTTCAGGGGAATTTAATACTTTGGATTTAACCATATCTGATCCAGTAGCAGTTTTAACTTGTGTTAAATCGACACGAATTGAATCAAATGTATATGATTTACGTGATTTCAATCGAAATGATTTATTAGGATTGCTTAAAATAGACGATACACCGCTTTCAGTTTTTTCTATTTTAGTTTCATGTGAATGAGACATACGAAGATTATAATTACTTATGTCAACATGCTTAATTAATTTTTTAGTCATCAGAGATACATCATGATCACTGTAATTGACAATTGATTGTAAACAATATTGTTGAATTTTAATTAAATCATTGATAGTTAAACGTTCGCGATCAGCATTACCAGCAACACTAATATCTAATGTTGTTGATAATTCGCCATCGTATTCACATCGATTTTTACAAAATTGATGAATATCACCAAATATTTTAATATCAACACCAGATGTGAATTTTTCATTACTACTCACACTCCCGCTTCCAATTCCGCTTCCACTCCCGTTACCAATATTACCATTTTCATATGAACCCAATCTGAATTCAATTTCAGATAAATCGCCAACCAATTCTGATGTTAGTAATTTAAATGCTGGATTTACCACTTCTTTGAATTGTGTGAATGATTTTCCAAAATCATTTTCTTTCTTTTTCTCTTTCTTTTTTTCGGGAACTTCCATTCTATTCCTTAGATTTATTATATAATAAATAAATAATATTTGATTTTAAATTTAATCAATTTTTTTATTAAAATTGAATAAGAGTAAGAATATGGAAAAAAGAAATTTTTTGGACAATATTAAATCATTATACGGAAATGATCCATATGATTCTACTTTTCATAAGAATGGAAGTATGAATGAAAATTTAGATTGGGTTTGCCCATATACCATCATACCCATCAATGATACAAATAATTCTCTATACAAATCATTATTGACATTGACATCAGAAGAATACAATATGTTATATGATATTAGTGAAAAAACAGATTATATTTCAAAGTTCACAGACCAATTACTAAAATTGGTCTACTTACAAAAATTGTCAGATAATCAAAATTCAGTATTATGTAACTACATTAAAAATACACCAAATAATGCGGTTATATATCATTGTGCCAACTATTTCAAAAAAAATATAATCGTATTATCTGAATTATCAATTGATCAACTAAATGAAAAATTTCAGAAAGAAGACACAATTAATTCAATATGTTATATGATACCTGAAAGCGAAGGTCATTTAATTTTATTCAAATATCCATCAGGAATATTTAATCCCTTAATTTTTAAAGGACACGAATCAACTATTTATGCTGAACAAATATACAATTCTTGTCAAATGATGGTTAATGAATATCAAATAGATTTATTCAAATCAACTAAAAAATAACTTTTTAAAAATTGCGCACTTTAACTCCTTTTTCAAGTGAAGCAAAAAATAACAAATCTACATCAAAATCATCAACTTTTTCTATATATTTTGGGTCAATTTTAATGGTACTAATATAATTACTTCCCGAATTTTCATTTATTATTGTGTCCATGTCGTTAAGCAATTGATTATTACAGTAAATGTCGAGCAATTTATCAATAAATTGTTTAAATGATAAACCTCTTTTCATGTACCTACATACTCCACAACATGCCTCAATATTACCATCTACATATCCACCAAATTGATCAAATTTATCAATATCGTTAGGCATATCGGATCGATTACATATGTAACATGGTAATGTTTTGTATTTGTCTAAATCAGATTGGAAAAATTGCGCGGTATAATTATGTTTATATTTAACAGAGTCATTTAACATCGATACTTTGATTTCAGTTAATGATCTTGAAGGAATGCTATCAATAGGATAGATTTTATTAACATTACTTTCGATATCTTGATGAAATGTTAATTTATTATGCCAATGATTTATGATTATTTTTATTGTTTCCAAAAAATTAATTGGTTCTATATTGCGTTTAATATTTGAACATATTCGACAACAAGATACACAATTATTCAGTACATAACCAATTTCGGTTATCATCAAATTAATTCCATTTAAACAATCAGTTGTTCCCTGATGATGGCAATAAAAACATTGCCCCAAGAACATTTCTTTTGATTGAATCTCTGTTAAATTGAAAGGAATTTGCCTATTTTTTGATGAAATTGAATATATATCAAATCGATAATTAATATTTCGAGTGTATTTCAAGTAATTGTCGCCATGAATTTTATTGAAAAAATACATAATATTTTCGTTATCATCATTATTATTATTAATGGGGGTTATGGTGACATTATTATATGCTTGTATAATTTCCTTTGAAGTCCATTGTATACAAGTTTTTCTTATCCTAAATGTTGGTTTGGGTATGTTTTTCAATTTTTCATCACATTGTGTACACATATTTTTCATATTAAAATGAGAAACTGGATATAATTGTCTACATCGAAAACATTGCATAATGTTGTTTTCAATATTAATCTTATTGTTTTCTATAATACGATTACGAGTTTTGTCATGTATATATCGATAATATGCTAAACATTTTTCACATGACGCATACCCATGAGATTGATTAAAACATCCACTTGACCAATTAGTACACACAGTTAATCCCTTGGACAATAGTTCATTTTTCAACACATGTCGATGATGGGATGGGCAATAAATATCTACAATCCTATTTGATGTACACCCTTCATAAGCACATTGTAATGTGCTTACAGGTATTGTAAAATTATCCATTTTTACATTCAAACAATGAACTCCACACAATCCTTTAAATTGTGCTGGTCTTGTACATTGCTCGCCATGTTTATATTTTCCTTGGCATATAGTTGCCGTTTGATCAATTTTCATTCTGATGTGTGATACACAATATGATTGGTTTTGTTGTCGAGATTTTGAACATCTTTTTTTAGATCTTTCGCAAATTGCCATACATTTGTTATCATTATCAGTATGATATGAACAATATCCGTCATATAAAGCAACCATTTTACAAGGAGTACCGGCCAAAGTTGTTCCCTTACAAAATGACTGTATAGTTTCAGACATATATGTATATTTATACTTTTCATTTTAATCCACAAAATTTATGATTTTTAAATTTATTTTTTGTATTATTATTATAAATACAAGTTATTAAAATGTGTACTGGATGTAATGTTGTTGTTATCACCAAAGAGTTAATAAACATCAACAATAAACCATATTGTAGAAAATGTTTCAATCAATTTCACATTAATTAATAATTGTGGAATATGTTTATCAATACATATCGATATCTATGACATAAAGCAACATTTTTGTACACAAGATTATTCAACCGATATTTTTCAATGGAATTTAGAGATGGTATTATATGCTTTGAAATGTTCAGAAATACATGTAAATCATCACCGGTTAATGGAGATTGTTCAATCATTTTAACTAATATAGCAATAATGTCCGTTCGTGGAAGTGATTTTATTGTTCTTATGGTTTTACGACAATTTTGATTAAATATGGGAAAATCCAATGAACTTATATCATTATCATTTTCATGTATAGTTGACAATGTATCCATGTCTATTTAATATATGTAAATGTAATTTTAATTATAGATCAAAAATTTTCTAAAAATATCCTGAACAAATCTAAAAGTTATATTAAGTAATATATCCCTACTATATTTAAAGCAACAGCAGGAGGTGCTTCTCCTGTCATTATTGTACATGAAATGCTACCATCATCAACAGTAGTAAAACGAGGAAATTCAATACACATTCTTAATCTTTGTGCGTGTGGAGGTTTATGATACGCGCGAAGCATAACCTTTAATATACAACCATTTTGTGACGCTCGCATACATTCCGCTTGTTCGATGCCAATTATTCCAAATTCAATACCATTAAATGTAATTATACGTGGAGAAATTTGTACAACAATTTTTGTTTTGTCTGTACATGTAGTAAAAGACCAAGTTGATGTTTTAGATGAATGTACTGATTCAAGAACTTCAAATAATTCATTCATCGTTATCAAATCAGGAACTGTATTATTTAATCCTACTAAATCGCATAATGAATCAAAAATATGATCCATGGTAAATTGTAACTGGTTGGGTTGAAGTGAAATTTAAGATATTCGAAACGAATTTAAAAATATTTTGTTCGTACAAAATCTAAAATTAAATCAAAATTTCAAACATAATTATATAATGAAAATAAATATAACTGTTTTGGTCTTTTGTCATCCACGCAAAGCAACACAGTCAACTGAATGGCATTGGAATGCTGAATGTTTTGTTGAAACTATTGATATTTATTGTATGAATACATTTTCAGTTCCCTATGATCCACAAATTCATAATGTTATTTTTGAAACCATTGATGTTAGAAGTGGTGGTGATATAGTTGATGACGGATTTTCAAGATCATTTTGCGAAGCACATAGAGGACAATATGATATTGTTTATTTACCTGATTGTGGCGGACAATGGTATTTAACACAACAACATCATCAATACAAAGAATTTGTAGATTTACTGGAAAATGTAATATTATTAATAAAAGAAAATGGGGTAATTTGGGCAAGTAAATTTATTAGACCTGAATTTAAGCAAATTGTGTATGATTTTAATGATAGAATTAAGAAGGTTGGTGGTACAAAAAATGAAAAATATACATCATATCCATGTTCATGTGGATATCAAACATACATACCAATCACTTATTAAGTTGAAAAAAATTGATAATTTTTATTTTATTGATTTTTTTGTGGTTGTTACCTACAATGAAATCGAATAACACACATATTACTGTCGAAAATATTGGAAAGTTTTATAAATATGAGTATGATTGCCTATATTTGACATGGTTTTTTGTGGTAGGTAATGTTAGTTTATCATTAAAATACAATTGTCAAGAAAACCATTTTGAATTAAATATTAAAGATTGTAAAAACATAATTATTACACACAACAAATCAAAAGCATATGGAAATGTAAAATTTCGTATTAAAAATAATGGAAACTGTACGTTAATGTTATTATATCACAAAATCAAATACCACACAAGAACCATGAAACTATAATATTTAGTTGTATTGATGAATTTAAATGTAAATATCCTCTATTGAGTTTGTCAATTAAATATTTGATTAACGATATTATTGACTATATATTTAATCATCAAGATGAATGTTTACCTATATATAATGTTGTTGAAAAAACAAAGATTTTAAGTGATATTAATGAACTACACAATAAAACATATAGTAGTGTACTCCCAACTATTGTTATTTAATTATACGGATGATATCAAAATCTATTAATATTAACATGATAGTTTCTTTGTACAGTGACAAATAATGGTGGTCAACATTATTTACTATTGGATATTAATGTTAATTCTTCCAAATATTGTTTATATTCTGTTGGATCTAATTGATGATATTGAACATGATTAGCAATATCAGATTGTTTGCTGTATACAAATAATACTGTTAATAGTACTACTGTTAATGCTACTGCTACTACATCATTATAAAACTTTGCCATCATTATTAATATAATCATAGATACTCGAAAAATTGGATTGCTGACCATTAATTGACCGGTTCGTGAAAATGATGAACTAATAATGCCACACAAAATTAAAAATATAGTTAATAAAGTACCTAACCAACTACCACTATTTGAGGATAATATATTCATTATATTATTAACTTTTAGAAAAAGTTATGATCAAAAAATTAACTTTTAGAAAAACTAACTTTTAGAAAAAGTTAATTCGTCCAGATTAATAAAAATAAGGTTTTAATTATTTAGAAAAAAAAATTATTTTATACAATTATATATAATCATGGAACACCAATCTGCTCATCACGCCGCCGATATGAATCTCCGTTCATCTGGTCTTAATTTAAGCGAAATTTTTGTTCGCCTCATCAAGTACGTCGTTGAAGGTCTCGCTGTTGCCGTCGTTGCTTACCTGACTCTTAAAAACAAGAGCACCACCAAAGAAATCCTCATTCTTGGTGTCACCGCCGCTCTGATCTTCGCTATCCTTGATATGTTCTCACCTGCTGTGGCCGCCGGAACTAGACAAGGGGCGGGTTTTGCTGCGGGCGCGAGCCTTATAGGCTTCGGGGGTCTGCCGGGCGTCCCAATGCCAGTCGCCTAAGAATTTTTGGCGGGAATTAAACCGCTAACGTATTAATTTTGTCATGTACAAATGGTGTTATGTATTGATTAAATACCGTTACTTAAAACATGAAACTATTTAAATATAAATAATTGCTTTGAATCGTATATTTAAATGTGGCCGAATTTAAATGTTTATATCATAAAACAATTGAATTATTTCCACTGTTTTGTCAGTGACATTAGATTCATTAATCCAATAATCAATATGTTCACTAAGAATATTTAATCGTTGTGCCCATTCATCTTTCTTTGTCTTTTTAACTGTACAAAAACCATTTCCATTTAATCCCCAACAAGATGTAACATTTTTGTGCTGTTGATCAATATAATCGTCTGGATTAAATCGGATAAAAACAATTGGTCTATGTTCCACGTCTTGTGATAATTCCATTATGCGTTTATTTTCACAACTACAATCGTATGATTGATGTTGATTTTCATCAATTTCAATAATAAGAACTTGATAACCCAAATCCAATAAGAGATCTGGACGGCGCAATGAACACCCACCAGATATAGTTTTATCTGGTGTCCATTTAAATTGTGAATATTTAGATACAACAAAATCAACCACTGCCCGTTCTTTTGTTTTATAATTGCGTGAAATTTCTCTGTCCGGAAACACATGAACATAACAATAAAAACAATATCCTTCATATTTTTTATTAGCACGTGTCGGACATAATGGTGTTTGACACCTTTCATCAACAACATTAACCATATTGTCTAATTGATGATCATAACAATATAATCCAGTCGTTTGACCATCGTAATTAAAAGATGGACGAATATTACATCCATTTTCATTACATCTACGACTAATCACATCAACCATTCCATCCAATTTATGATTATAACAATATAATTGTTTTTCCCCTTCATAATTATATGAAGGTTGTGTTTTACATCCTTCAAATATACATTTTTCGTGAGCAACGTCCTCCATGCCATCTAATTTATGATCAAAACAATAGAGTCTTTTAGTTTCACCTTCAAAATTAAATGAAGGAAATTTTTTACATCCTTTAAATATACATCTATCAGATGTCACATTTTCCATACCATCTAATTGATGATCATAACAATATAATCCGAATGTTTCTGTTATATAATTAAAATTTGGTCGTGTTTGACATCCGTCTGCTATACATTTGACGTGAACTACGTCGTCCATACCATCTAACTTATGTTTATAGCAATATAATCCATGTGCTTCACCATCATAATTAAAACATGGTCGTGTTTTACATCCATTTTCAAGACAATGTCTATTATCTACACTACTCATACCATCCAATTGATGATCATAACAATATAATCCACTTTTTTGACCTTCATAATTAAATGAAGGACGTGTTTTACATCCAGCAAATTTACACTTTGGATGCTTGACATCTTCCATATTTGGCAATTGGTGTCTTGAACAATATAAACCCTTTGTTTGACCAATATAATTGAAACTTGGAAATCTGACACTACATCCTTGTTCTTGGCAACCAGATTTTAATATTTGTATTTGTACTGGTTGTTGTGCTTGTAATAGTAAATGTGGTTTTATTTTCAGTTTTAATTTTGGTTTCTCTTCTAATATTTCTATTGTTTTTGATTGAAATAAATGTGGATATGTTTTAGTAACTTCATCTAATTGTTGTGATGATAATTGTGATATAGATGGAACTATTGTTGAATATCTCTCTGATCCAAAATTAGAATCAGTTTGTTTTTCTGGATTTTTAGATTCGTTCAGAATATTTTTAGATTCGTTCCGAATATTTTTAGATTCGTTCCGAATATTTTTAGATTCGTTCAAAATATTTTTAGATTCGTTCCGAATATTTTTAATTTTGATCTTTATTTTAACTTTTTCAGACGCTTGTGTCGTACCTGCGTTGGTCATACTAAAAAAATATAAAAAAATAAATATACTATTATTTATTAATACAATCAAATTTTGTAAATTACTATCGCCATGTTTAAGATCTAATTTAATTTCATGAAAATACTTTGTATGTCTATATATATATATGTGTTCAGTAAGTGTAGCACCTGATTTTAATCTACAAACAATTTATTTTTGCCACAATGAACCATATAATTTAATTGATCCGTTTGGATTTACAATATTTCGGGCAGACAATGACGAAAGTAATAATACCTATTTTATTGATCAATTAACATATGATATTGTTGGCATTAACAAAGACGACCCAAATGGATCAATTAAACCATTAGTTTTATATGATCAATTAGTCAACACTGACGGAATTACATTTGCTTCAAAATATTTTTCATTCTTTACAGTTAATTTATACACTAATTATGTCAGCAATTTAATCACAAATATGAGATTTTATGAAATTGGCACACATACATCGGCGCTGTGTGATATGTTATTTTTAGATTTAACTCCCAAAGATAATTTCAATGTTGTTAATGTTTCCATGTATATTGGACAAATTGGAATGTTGTTTGATTATATTAATAACGAATCAATGTCTGATGTTGTTAATGTTATTAACGTTATTGATATTAAAAAAGTAACACTCAAAACACCAAATGTAGATCAAGCATTGCGAGAAGCAGTAGGAAAATGTACATATGACACTATGTTGCCACCAAAACAAGTACTGTATGGAATTTTAATGGCATTGAAAGAATCAATGCCCAAACGATACACTGAAAAATCAATATCATATGATACATTAGAAAAATGTATATTAACTTTACCAGATCATTGTCCTAATGTAAGTAACGGATATAAATCTGCTATTAATTGCTCAAACTATCGAAATTTTATTAATTCAGTAATTAAAAATGGTACTGATGATATTAAAACAAAAACATTCCGTGATATTCTTACTCAACAAAATGAATCAATTAATACAAACATATCATACTATAAAGATTTGGTATTGCTGAAATATGAAATTTTAATGAGTAAATTAGAATCAAAGAATGTATTAGATATGAATTATTATAACTTAATTCTTGGATTTTATGTCAATAAAATTTTACAAAAAGGCACACAAGCGCGCCTATTTCCTATTTCAATAGATCAAATTATTCATTCATTAAATTCACCCGAATTTAGACCAAATAAAAAATATATTAATTTTAGAACCAGTAAGCACGATACAGTTGCTATTATTGATACATATTATGTAACTATCTCAGATGATCATAAGTTTGCGGGATGTGGTGAATCATGTGTGTACAATTATATAAATAAATTATTATTCGATGGAACTAAGTTAGATATAGATTCTTTTCCAGATCAATTGCGTGAAACTGAATTGTATAAATTTTATAATGATATATTTTCATCATCTGAGACAATATTAGAACAAAATATCGCGATCCAAAATGGAGCAGTTTTTAATCAGTTTGCTCTATTATTACAAGGAATAAATGGCATTAATTATAATAGATCTATAATGGAATTTGTTCCAACAGCAGAGAATTTTGTCAAATTGTTGAGCCATTTATTTGAAAATATTTTGGATGATGATGAATATGATATAGTTGAATTAACAAAAACACTATACACAGCATTTAATCATAAATATGTAACTATTACCGCAAACGACAAAGAAGATAAATTTAGTTCTACAACTTTAAACATAGATAATTACCGATTTAATTTAAGTATTGGTCACTGTTCTACGTCAAGTGTAAGCATATCATATGAAACTTTCGTTCCAGATGATGATTCTATATTACAAGTCCATTATTTCTTGTCAAATCTCATTTCATATTTAAGTAGACGCAATATTAATGACCCAGAGCAATTTGATTATGAAATTGATGAATATCATCAATTTATATCTAATATAAATCAATATCTTCTTTTAATGTCATCAGAAGATTTTTGTGATATGTTAGGTGGAGAGTATGATACAGGCAAAGGTGTAATTGATATTACATTTGAAATCAAAGAAAAACATGTCCGCAATTGTCCCACAATGTATGAATTTATGAATCCAAAGTACCAAACTTATAAATTATGTTTAGATTTAGTTAAGAAATCTGGACACTTATTACAATACGTTAAAAAAGAATTCAAAACAGATGAAATGTATAATATAGCACTTGATCAAAGTGGAATTAATATAGAATATATCGATTTTGAAGACCAAACACCAGAAAGATGTTTAAAAGCAATTAAACAAAGTGGATACAGTATTAAATATATTGATCCAATTAAATTAACACCAGAATTATGCTTGATGGCGATCAAAGAATCAGGTAGTGCCTTAGAGTACGTACCTGCTGACAAACAAACACCTGAACTGTGTAAAATTGCTCTGAAAGATGGCAAATATATAGAGAAATTTGTTAAAATACCAATGTCATACCAACGTTCAACAAAACAATACATATTTCCAAGTAATTAATTTCATAACATTTCAATTACTCGTTTAAAATCCATGATTAATTTTTTATATAATAAATATATTAATGGATTTAAGTCTAACTGATTGTACTGGAAATCACACAACTACTTGTCAAATATGTAAAAACACTAATATTATGATAACTAAGGATGGTGCTACATCAGGATATTGTAGTAAATGTAATCATCTGGTCTTTCATAAACGTTGTAAATACAATGGATATATTGGACAGATGAATAGAACATGTTGTATATGTAAACGAGTGAATCCAGAAACAAGATTTTATAGTGAATTATTGAATAAACATATTTAAATCCGTTCAGGATATTTTAAAAAATATCATCATCTTCACTTCCTTCTTCACTTCCGCTTTCTTCATTATCACTTTCGCTTTTATTTCCATCACTCTTGTCATCATCTACTGCTTTTTGTATTACTGGTTTAATCTTATTAATAGGAATACTTTTGGATTTAATATTACTATTGCTTGTTGTTTTTCGTGCTATAACTTTCTTTGGAGGAGGATCTTCTTTTTCTTCTTTTTCTTTTTTAGAACTAAATTTAAGTTTACCTAATCGATCAGATATAGTTTGTTTTTTACTTTTAGCGAAACCATTCTCAATTAATGCCATTTCTGGAAACATTTCACTATATAATTTTGTCAGTGCGGTTTTGTGCTTTGATTTATATATATTTTTATAATACCCAACTAATTGATCTGTTCTCACTAATTTTTCAATATCATCAACATTTAAGTTATATTCTTTCAACATTTTAATACCTTCACGCTGATTGCCATTATCATTAAGCAGGTTGAATAAAATTAGTTCAGCAATAACCTGAACATCTTCAACTGATTGTGATGTGCTTTTATTAAACAATATAGACAATGCGTTAATATTCTTTATAGTTGATTTTTGTTGACTATATTTGCGCAATGTTGTTGTCCATTTAATAGTTGGCAAATGAACATATGTGTATTTATTAGCATAATGATTTGGCATATAACATGACGATAGACAATGGATTTGTTGTAAAAACCAACTCTGAGATGTGAACATGGTCTTCTCAATTTTATCACTTAATATAATGGCGTCAATAAATGATTTAGTGTTTTCAATTTTATTGGCGATTTTAGTTGACTGAACTCCAACTAAATCGACATAATTTTCAAATACAAGCATTGGTATTGAACTCTTTTCCAATTCATATAACCGATAAATATCATCATTCCCCAGCAACTTGCCAAAAATTTGACTGGTGATTTGTTTAGAATCTAATGTTACAAATTTTTCATTTAATATATCTAAATTTTGATAAATGATATCTGATGTAATGACTTTGTTTTCATTATTAATAATGGTATTATTACTTTCATTATTAATAATGGTATTTTCATTATTGTATAATGAATATATGCTTTGTAATACATACATCAATCTACGAAAATCACCCTGCGCAATACCAGCAATTTTGAAACCACACGATTGTTCTATTGTAAATCCTTCACATTCTGCTACATTATTCATAACTTGAACTAATTCAGTAATTGATGGACGATTAAAAAAGATTTCTTGACAGACTTTTCGCAATAAGGACACTTTTTTATCTCCATAATTGTTACAAATACAAATGATAGGAATATTACTATTTCGAACTTTCGATGAACTAATAATTTTAATTAAGTGCGACATTCCGCCTTTATCACCAGTTGACATACCATCAATTTCATCCATAACAATGCCAAATGGACACGCATTATCTTCCACTCGATTATTGTTTATAATTTTATCTAATGTGGATTCTAATTGAGAACTGCTTCTAACATCAGACGCATTATATTCCATAACATCATATCCAAATTCCCTTAAAACTGCGTGAGCAATTGTGGTCTTAGAAGTGCCCGGTCCTCCAATAAATAACAGACTTTGTGGTACTTCTTCAATATTATTTTCTAAGTCAAGTTTTTGTTGCGCTTTTTTAGTTAATTTTTTCTTCGGTTTTGTAGTACCTGTGGCATTAGTACTGGAATTCTCATTAGCGGTTTTAATGGCAATTTCCTTTCTTAACTTATTTTGATTTGAAAATTTATCAAACCAATCACGAACCTTGGCAAGTTGTTCAGTATTCCCTACTATTTTATCTAATGTCATTGGACGATATTTTTCTGCCCAGACCGATTGATCTGTCTGAGGTATTTTAACTACTGGTTTCGGTTTAGGGGGTTTTACTTTTACTTTCACTTTGATAGTTAACTTTTTTGGAACGGATGGATCTGATTCTGGTTTTAATATAATTGGTTCTGGAATTGTCGGTTTTATTTCCGATATAATTGGTTCTGGAATTTTTATTTTTACTTTGAGTTTGGATGTTTGAAGTTTTTGTTCAACCATAGACTGTACATTCTCGAACATATCAAATGCTACTTAATATTTAATTAATTATCGTGGTTAATATTTAAATCAATATTTTCATTTTTATTATGGTAATTATATAATAAAATTATGTCATTCAACAATGTCATAATTTTAGATGTGGATAATACCTTAATTCATTCAGTTGAGAAATCAAGCAGGGAATGGAATGGAAAAAGATTACAAATGATTCCCACTCCCAGTTTCAATGTTTATTTACGTCCAAATTTATATCAGTTTCTAAATTATTGTTTTTCAGTGACACCATATGTGATTTTATGGAGTGCCGGAACTGCTCCATACATAAAAGAAATAACTGATTATGTATTGAATGGCTATAAATTTTTTCACATTATAACCAGAAATACATTTAATACCATTACAAAAAACGTCAATTGGATATGTTCCAATCCAATTATTAAAAATTCAATGATTATATTTATTGATGATATCCCAGAACGGATTGTTAAATCACATAATACTGTGGTTATTGACATATTTCCATTCACCTATGATAGCATTAAATATGATGATCATTTACCTAAGATATCAAAGTTAATTGAATTGATTATAATTAATTATAGTCTTACGAATAATAATAGTAGGAATAAGAATAATAAGAATAAAAAATAATAAGAATTACCATCAATCCATATGAAAGTGCCATGAATAACTCGGTGATGATATTGTTATAGTTGCCTTTCTACCAGCACTCGTATATCCAATTAATGTATATAGAAAATGTGTTCCATCTGAGGTACAATATGAATTGTCATAATCTATACAAATATCAAATAATACAGGACATTCTCCAACACTATAAGTATATTTATCATCAATAACATCATGAGCAAACATGGTATCATCACGCGATGATGGTATTATTGCGATTGAAGCACTGGGGTTGACACCATACCTATTTTTATGTTCAGAAAATATTTTCTCCATTGTGTATAATTTTTTCATATTAATCTTATTGTCTGGTGTTTTTATCGTCTGATAAAATTGATACAATGGATCAAACATATAGGAATACCAATCAGTTATATATGACTTAATGCTGGAAATAGGACTCATGATATAATTAATACTATAAAAATGTTCTTATGTACTAACCTGATTAATATTAATCATTAATTGAATTTATGCTGATATTTTAAATTCGTCCAGAATATTTTTAATATGAATGGATTTAAGTTAAAACTAAACTTAGTATTAAATATATACAACATATCGTAACTGAACGGAATGAATAAAATAGATCCAGAAAAAGAAAAACAACGTATTGAATTTCACGTTAATTCAATTTATAATATTTTTATTAAAAACCAATCAATGGGAATGTGCTTATATAGTTCAGTTCTTTTATATGAGCGATTACAATTTGATATGATTGATGCGGTCTTAGTCAAAGGATATTTATATAGTACTCATGATCCAGATATTTGGTTTCCTCATGTTTGGGTTGAAAGCAAACGAGTCGTCTATGATATTTCTATGATGGTGCTGAAACATTTTTGGAATGACCCATCAATTCGATTCTACCATTACCATTATTATGATGAAGTATCTGGTGATAAATATGAAATTATGACCGACCCTATGATTGATTATGGATATCAATTATACAATAAAAATCCTTTTGCTTTTTGGTCTGAATTTGATGCTAATGATAGAACTGATGTCAAAGCTGTAATTAATGAAATTCGTGATTATTTCCTCAATTTTTAGATTCATTCAGAATGAATATTTTTAATTACATGTCCATCCAGAAATAGCATCATCATATCCAACTCTACTTAGTGGATAATCGATCCAGATAATATCAATACCTGTGCTCATTAAATATTTAAACCAATCATAATCACCAACAGCACCTTTTTGCCATTTACCATATGCTATTTTTGATGTATGATACATATACATACATGTAGCAATATCACCTAATTTTATTGATTTTTTATTTTGTGGATAAATAAATTTATCTGGACGATATAACATCCAAATTGGAACTTCATTTCCTTCTGTGTAATTTTTTATTGAATTTAAGGCATATTCTAATGTATGTGTAGATGTAAACATATCATCATCATCCAAAACAATCACATATCCTTGTGGTAACTCATTAATATTGATGTGTTTATAGAAATAATCAATATACTGATTTGGATCTAATCCACTACTCTTTGCTGGGCGTAAATCAATTAATTCTGTTCTTATTTTTATTCCTTCACATTCATCTTTTAATGTATCATTTATGTATTGTAATGATTCAATTTTATCATATCCAACACAATGAATAATGTTCATATCTGAATTGTATTGATCAATGACACTTTGACGACATCGTTTAAATTCTTTGGGACGATCACATGTTCTGGTTAGCACATATACTGTTTTATTATTTTTACGCTCACATATTCTTAGATTTGTTTCAAATATTTGTAAAAGTGTTTTAAATAAATCCAAATTAATCATTTTTGCTATATTAAAGATTTCCATGTTTGGATATCGTCCATCATTAAGTCCATGTAATTTCAAATTAGCACACAGTTCACGATCATTTCTAAATTTATGAGGATATAAATTGTAATATTCACTTGGAACAACATACAACATGTTGTTGGTTTTAGCAATACCATCAAAATTACTATATAAATCCAATTCAAACGCATTTTTATCAATGCTACCGGATTTAATCATACTACATAGTAGTTTAAATTTATTGAAATCTAATGTACTACATGAACATGATTGCCGATATTTCAAATATTCCACATTATTATTATTATCGTTTACGACTTTGGTAGGAATTATATTTATTGGTTTTGCGTTAAGTAATTTCCCAATAGCATGTAGTGATTTTTTCAATAGTAATGATGACACATAATATGTAAATGATCGTTTCATTTTGCTTTGACAATCAGCACATAGTTCAAATAATAAGTAAGGATAGTGATGCCTATTTATATCATATCCTTTAACAATCATATTATAATCATTTTCCTGAGCATAATTTATAGACATGATTAAATTGGTTTGAAAATCAAGATCACTTTGTAATACAAATTCAATCCCTTTTTTGTTTAGAAAATATATACCAGTATTATTCATATCTGTTTTACTTTTAATTTATATTTGATCAAGTTTATTAATTCTAATTAAGAAAAATATTTTGTTAGTTAACAATATATAATGGGTAATTCATCATCTGCTCCTCAAACAGTCACTTACCAACAAATGACACCTGCTCAACAACATGCTGTTTGGCAACAATATCAAGCAAGTATTTTACGCCAAGACGCTGAATTAAAAAGACTTCAAGATCGCACTCAACGAGAACTTCAAAACATCAATAATCTCCGCAAAACTGTTAGTACTCAATACACTATGATGAGCCCATTTAATACCAGTAATGATTTGTCATTAATGCAACAGACGCCTGCTTATGCTCCTCCATCGAACCAACAACCTGTTCAACCCACTTCCGCTACTCAACCAAGTTCAAGTGGTAATCCATCAATATGTCAAAGTACTGCTAATGGAGGTGTGTGCGCATTGACACTTCAAGCACCATCTGGATCTGGTTGTCGCTTAATTGGTCAAACTGATGGCAACTTAGTTATTTATAACACCGCAAATGCTCCAGTATGGTCATCTGGCACATTTGGACAAGGTGTTGCTCCATACAAATTAAGTTTAACTCCAAATGGAAATTTGACATGGACTGATAGTACTGGCAAGGTTTTGTGGCAAACTAACACAACTGGACAAGGCGTTGCTCCATACACCACAGCGATTGGTGCTAATTGTAATGTTCAACTATCTGATTCAACTGGCAAATCATTATGGTCTGCCAATGTTTCATCTAATTAACATTCCTACAAATATTTGAAAATGTCCTAAACGGACATAAAAATGTCCTATTCCATTTGTTCAGGTTGATTATATCTAATCTCATCAAATTTATTCATTCTTAACATTTTCGTTCGTTCTTTTTGTAATAATTGACGACTTTTCTTTGATTTTTGTTCTTTTTCTTGATTTTTATACTTTGTTTGTAATTTCTTTCTATTTTTTTTCAATTGAATTGTAATTGAATCAACAAAATTTTCGATAAGTGGTATAAAAAATGTATGTAAATCATTGTCAAATAATTGTGGATCAATAACTTCTGCTTGTTTTAAAAGTAAACAAATTGCTTCAATCATTTGACGCTTGCTCAAACTTTTGTCAGTCATAAGTTCGAATATTACTTGATTATCACCATCACCAAGTTCATTAATGTCTCCCCCAGATTCATAATATTCTGGAACATCATATCTGTCAAAAATTTTGTTCATAACATGAGTTTGTAACATATTATGTAATATTTCCTGTAATAAAAATTCATTTGACATAATTTCTAAACGAAAATCATCAGTATTGTTCATTATGATATATAATATTACAATAAAATATATTTTTCGTATTAATATTAAATTTTGATTATACTTTTTTTCATTGTTTTTAAAGCTAAAAATAAATTTTAATGTGGTGTTTTAAACGAAAAATTAAAATTATGGATCGCAATGTTCAAAATACCATAAGAATCAATTGTACGAGGAAGAACAAAGAATTTGTATACGATTTTATGAAATCTTATTCATTTGATTATGATTTTATTGAAAGTGGTTCAGTAATGACTGAATTGTACATACCAAATATGATATATTTTTATATGGATGAAAATAATTTAGTCCAAGATTTTGATTTCCTACCCTCATTAAAATTTGATCTTATATAATAACCATAGGTAAACATAATGGTTCTGGTTCTGGTTCTGGTTCTTTGAACAAACACAGAAGATCAAAACTATAAATATCTATGTCATTAATGTTGTAATCTATGTGTTTGAATTGATGTAGTTTTTTATCAATTACGTTAATTAATTCATGGGAAAAACAACATAATAAAGTATATCTAACACAAAAATCATTAGGTTGTTTTTCTGATAACTTAACAAGAATTTTATGGTTGGTTTTACTTTTAACTGTTGCTAATTTCCATAGGTTTGAATCTATTTCTTGGAATAGTTCAAATCCATAATAACAGTCACCATGATTATCAAAATACCTAATACTACGGCATAAAATTGGAACTTGTGTTGTTCCAACACATAAGAACTTTTTATCATTCATAGAATATTTAACACGAAAATCACTATGAGATGCTTCATATTCATTCATTTAAAATATTAATTAAAGTCTTTTAAACAAAATAATTATAATCAAAATTTTGATTATAATTATTTTGTTTATGCTAAATTAAATTTAAATCCGTCGCATTTAGAAATATTTTCAAATGAGCGAATTGTTTGATCAAATTATTTCCCAGTTATTAAGTTGTGTAAAAAATGATGAAACTCAACTATTATTTCACAATGATGAATACTTGCCATATGATGCTCATAATTTAGTTGATATTAATGACATGCGTTCTGAATTTGTAAAAGCACTACAACTTCATGGAACTGAAATATTAAATCTTAAAAATTCCATATCAGAAGCACATCGTTTGGGATTACATAGTGAAGATATTGAAGAAAAATATAATGATCTTCTATTGGCAACAATACGTACTATTAACATAATTGATATAGTTGAACATGACGATTTGATGTATTTTATTGAGCAAGTTGTTGATTATTTAACAACGGAAGAATTAAATAGAAATATGATAGTTTTGCCAAATGTTGTAATTTAACATTATTTTGTTAATAACAAAATCCTAACATTATTTTGTTAATAACAAAATCCTAACATTATTTTGTTAATAACAAAATCCTAACATTATTTTGTTAATAACAAAATCCTAACATTATTTTGTTAATAACAAAATCATAAAAGTTATTTCTTTGATTACTATATAAATTAAAGTAAAAAAATATGACCACTCGGATTTATTTTGACAATCAAACTAATATACAATTTAGATTAACTGATAGTGATGGACATAGATATGCCAATATCATGCCTTTAAATTATTATAGTTTAGATTTACCATACTATGGAATTGGTGCTAAATTAGAACGAGTATTTACATTGACATCAAAGACATATAGTAGCCCAGGCATTATTCATTTTTCTATTAATAACTATGGAACTTTATCAGCATATAATATACCTGTTCCAATTACAGACAACATACAAAGTACTACTGTTGTATCTACAACGTCATCTAATGTTAGCACACTAACCGCATTAAATCCATCTGCTGTTATTCAATTACCATTAACGCCAATAACTCCATCAGCAAATATCTTAGCAACTACTCCAATCAAAACAACAATAGTAACTACATCAGTAAGTGTTCCCATGAATGTTAATGTTGCGATTACAAAGCAAAATGGAACATATATACAATCAAGTGCCAATCTGGGTATGAATACTCAGGTTGTTCCTACTCAATTTGTGTCAAACATAAATATAAATACACAATTATTTAATACATTTGTTATATTTACTGGATTTACGTATGACAGAACAAACAGTCAATAACTTTTAAAAATATTGCTGTTTTCAATCAGTTTTGTTACATTTCTTGAAGACTTTCGTCGTGATCGAATTCAACCTACTGTTGATAGTTTGACCAATGCCCCAGACAATTATCAGGATTTTCCAACCGAGTTTTATGATCAGTCAATACCCAACTGTACACGTGCTCTTCACATGGGATGGGACTAAACGGATTTCACTACTGTCTGTACGTTTGGAAAGCACCAACCATAGCATATAACTGAATTTCAATATCATGGCAACTGGATACTTTGTAGTCGATGTCTGCTAATTTATCAACTAATTTGATTTTTTGAGCATCAGACAATCCTCCGGACATTATATATCGAACGGTTCTCATAATAAATTCCTTTATAGACCACTGATTATCCCTAAATTTATTCAACAGAATTGACGATACTTCTAAAAACGTCTTTGATTTATCATTCAATAAATTAACCATTCCATCAATTTCTTCATCAGTTGGAATACCTAAATATGAATTAATATCTTCTGGTGTTATTTGTGATTCGGTTATACATTGAATACACTGTAATGTATTGATAATTTGACGAAAATCTCGATTAATATAAATTAATCGATCAATTGCTTCTTGTGTAATTGGTGTTCCTTCTGCCTTAATAATTTCCATAATTTTGGGTCTAATTTGATCTGGCGATAGTGTTCCAAAATTCATTTTAGTACAACGACTTTGTAATCCAGCAATAATTTTATTAATGTCATTACAAATCAAACAAAATCGACTATTTTTGCTGTTCTTTTCAATCACACGTCTTAAAGCGTTTTGAGCATCAGTGGTCATAGCATCTGCTTCATCTAAAATCACTAACTTGATCTTATCTGAACAAATGCGAACGAAATCACGAATTTGTTCACGAACAGTATCAATACCACGATCATCCGAAGCATTCAATTCCAATGTATATCGCTTATAATTTTCACGTCCAAACATTTGAATAGCACATGCCAAAATGGTTGATGTTTTCCCAGTCCCCGGCGATCCATAAAACAATAAATGAGGAAGTTCCTTGCGACTAATTAATGCCTTTAATGTTTGAATTTTAATTTCGTGACCATTGACTTGGTCTAAATTTTCAGGTCTATATTTTTCAACCCACGGTAAATTACTCATTTAATATTAATATGAATTAATTTTTAAATTCATTTAGAATATTCTGAAAGTAAAAAATCAATAATTTTAATTATGTCCGGAAAATTTTGATTTTTTATCTTCCAAATATGAAAAAAAACATTATTTGTTATCAATTTGTAAACAATATATGGCGTATTTTTTCTTTTACAATAGTACAGATCCCTTTTGTCAATGGTATCGATCTAATTTCACTGATACAGATGGTGTTACTTATATGTGTATGGAACAATATATGATGGCAGAAAAAGCACGTCTATTTTTACATGAAGGTGATAATACTGATATTTTGTTGAAGATTATGATACAAACAAATCCAAAAGAAATAAAGCGTTTGGGTAAACATATCAAAGGATTCAAACAAGACGTTTGGGATCAACATAAAGTTGACATAGTAGTTCGTGGAAATATGATGAAATTTTCACAAAATAAGTACTTGTACAATTTATTGAAATCAACCGGAACTAAAACAATAGTTGAAGCATCACCATTTGATCGAATTTGGGGAATAGGATATCGAGCAGAAGATGCCCTTAAAAATAAAGACAATTGGGGTGAGAACTTGCTGGGAAAATCATTGATGATGGTTAGAGACAAATTAATGAGCACGATTAGTATTTAAATCCGTTCAGAATATTTAGGAAATAATCGAGAACATACATTCTTTGTATGAATTAATTTCATCAACGGATTTTAGAACAAGTAAAATATTTTCGAAATAAATTGTTAAAAATATTTTATTTAATAAAATTATTAGTATATAGTATAATGAAAGGAGTCATATTAGCAGGTGGTAGGGGTACACGTTTGTATCCATTAACTACTGTGGTTAATAAACATTTACTTCCAGTTTATAATAAACCAATGATTTATTACCCCATAGAAACATTAAAAAAAGCAGGATGTACAGATATTTTAATTGTTACTGGTGGGAAAAATGCTGGTGAATTCTTGGAATTATTGAAAAATGGCAAGGATTTTGGTCTAAATTCCATTACATATTCATATCAAGAAAATCCAACTGGCGGAATTGCTGATGCTTTATCGTTAGCAGAACCATTTGTAGGTACAAATAAATTTATGTTAATTCTTGGCGATAATTTATTATTTGATGATTTTTCAGAAGATGTCATTGATTTTTGTAAAAATGGACATAATCAGGCAAGGGTATTCATAAAACAAGTCCCCAACCCATCATCATTTGGTGTGGCAGAAGTCAAAGATAATAAAGTTATTGCCATAATTGAAAAACCAAAGACATTTGTCAGTAATTGGGCGGTTATTGGTTTATATTTGTATGACTATAATGTATTTGGTATTATTAAACACATTGTTCCATCACATCGAGGTGAATTGGAAATAACTGATGTTAATATGGCATATGTTAATACAGGAACATTGACTTCATCTGTTGTTAATGGTATTTGGTTAGATACAGGCAGTTTTGATTCGTTACATGACGCCAATACTTATGTAGCAAAGATGAGCGAAACGAAATAAACTTTTAAATATCATATTATATAAATGTTTAACATATTAGTTGTAGATCATTGGTTACATTCCAAAAATAGACATGGATTGGTTAAAATTTTAGAAAAATTTGATTTTTTATTTCACATATGTTAGATGAGAACCTAACTCTAAAAAGTAAAATGATTCTTCCAAATGGTAAAAATATGTCCTTCATAGGATCATCTGTTGCTACTTGTGGACTCGCACTATTTATGCTTCATCCACAGGCATTAGAATTGAATTACAAATGCGCAAAGACATTTGGACAATATTCACCATATGTATTAAATTTTGTTGCTGGATTTACGATCCCATTGTTGGGAAATTATATTGGAAATGCGTATGATTTATACTAACTTTTTTTAAATCCGTTCAGGATATTTTTAAAAGTTATGATCAAAAGAACCCTTTAACTAATAGTTTGTATACACGATATCACAAATCCTTCCAAATGATAGATTGGTTTATTATTTAATTTTAATGTATCTTCATAATGTGATAATATTTCCGTGATTTCAATAATCTTTGTTGGGCACACTTGTATTAATTCTTTGTATAACTTTTTCAATAAATTAATAGGACTAATACATTGAACTAATAAATTATACAGCAAATTTCGAATATTCAAAATATTGTCTAATTTTGCTGGTTTTGCGATCATTAGTTTAATTATTTTTGAAATGTGATCTTGTTCATCACTCTTTTCCATTTTCAATCCTTTTACAATGAATAACTGTAACTGATTTAATGCGGTTTTAATGTTGCGCTCACTAATCAAACAAATAGAATCTAACACCATATTTATATTTTGAATTGATCCATCACTCAATTCTTGTTCAATTATATATTTCATAATGTATTTCATTTCATCATTGGTTGGAGATGATAATCGAAATTGAACACAACGACTAATTAAAGCATCGATTAGTGATGATGAATTATTAACAAGAAAAATGAATCGACAACTATTGACACTTTTTTCCAACATTCGGCGTAAACATTGTTGAGCATCAAATGTCAATTTATCTGCTTCTTCAATAATCATAATATTATAATCAATTCCAATAGGGCGGGCAGATATCACTTTCAATATCAATTCCTGTATAATAGTTCGATCATAAACTCCATATAAACTGGGATTAACTTGCCAATGATACTTTGAATATTTAATATGAACATCGATTTTTTTACTGTTGTGTTCAATCTCATAAATTTGATTCTTTACTTTGAACATTTCTGGTGTTAAACTATACTTTGTTGTGATAAACAGATTTGCCATTGTTTTCTTTCCACTACCATTAGCACCATTAATTATAATATGAGGGAAATCAGGTCGTTTGGATAAATTAATCACCTTTTGTGCTATATCAGCATTATAAATAAATTCATCTATATTATGCGGACAATAAACCTCGGAATATAGCATATTAATTTATTATAATTGATGATATATTTTTGAATTCAAAAATTTATAATATTTGATCATATAATGTTCCAAAATTTTGATCATAACTTTTTCCAAAATTTTGATCATATAATGTTCGATAAGAACCTAAACTTTTTTTAGAGTTAGATTGTAATTTTATTCATATATATATAATAGTGAAAATGCGTGTTAATTTAGTTATTAAAAATCCTAACTTGGTTGTAACCAAATATTTTATTCATGACACAGTTACCCATGATTATGTTGATTTAGGTGGATATTCGGGACAACGTACAATAATAGACAATATTCCATATGTTGGTTATAAATTAACGGATATAATGAATCAATTACATCCTGAAATTAATATCAAGTTAATTCCACGATTGATGAATTTTATTTCAGTAGATGACGTGATAAAGTATCAACCTAATGGAATGTATATATTTGATTGTGATAAATATGTACATTCCGTTTGGTATATGCTTTACTGTAATAGTATTGAAGGTATTCAATACTATGATGACAACAAACTACAACTAAGCATCGATGAAATAATTAATAGCAAAGACTTATGTGATGAATTTAATGAATATATGGTATATTTTTAATCTAAAATAGGGTAATTTCGAGCAAATGCTGTTACCAATTCTTTGTGATCATGGCATGTTAGATCCAGCGAGATTGTCTTGATATATTCGTTGATCTTGTCAGTGAATTCATTGTAGAATAGTGACTTCCCAGATATCACACTTAATGCCATGTGTGTTACAATACACTTGGTAAGCAAGTTCTGGGTTCATTGACATGACTTTGAAAGGCGGATGGGTTTTGTCATTTTCATATTGTACAACCTTAAATTCGCGATGACTTTGTGATACAGACATGAGATACTGAATTTAAATTCCTGATGTTGATTTAAAAAATCAAAATTTTTAATATTTCTTTGAAATTTTGCGTCGATAAGAAGGTTCATCATCTTCATTATTAGTTTCCTTTTGTTTCGCACTTTTTAGTATACTCAACTGCTGTTGTAAGTCCTTGACTAAATCTGTGAGTTCATCATATTTTTCATATTTTTGTTGTTTTTGAATTTCTTTGTCACCGATGTAATTTTCCAATTCTGTAATGAAATGTGAATCAGAATGGGAATCATGGCATACACTTTTCCAATTTTCTCCATCAACTAAATCATATTGGACTGTGTTCTCAATGTCTATTAACCATTTAGCTACATTAATATGTTTATTGACACATGCTATATGAAAAGGTGTTTCGTGTTTGTCATCTGCCACATGTACTTGACTTGGATCAATACTATATATCCATTGCGCCACATTTAAATGACCACGACGACATGATATGTGAAGAGGTGTACGATTATTTTTATTTGTCGTACGTATTTGACTTGGATCAATACTATATATCCATTGTGCTATATCTAAATGACCATCACGACATGCCATATAAAAGGATGTACAATTATATTTATCTGTCACACGTATTTGATCATGATCAACACTATATATCCATTGTGCTATATCCATATGACCACTAATACATGAAGAATGAAATGGTATCATATCTTTGTGATTCATCACATGGATTTGTTCAGGATCAATACTATATATCCATTGTGCTATATTCATATGACCCTTAAAACATGATGCGTAAAAGGGTGTAAAATTATTAGAATTGATCATATGTATTTGATCGGGATCAATACTATGTATCCATTGTGCCATATCCATATGACCATAAAAACATGACGAATGAAATAGCGAACTGTTGTTTTTATTTTTCTGCTTTAATTTATTTGGATCATCAGCAATCATTAATTGTAATGTGTGTAAATCACCACTTGTAACAACGTCAAAAATATCAGATGTTTCAACGTCCATGATTAATTATAATGAATATGAATAACATTGATTTAAAAAAAATCAAAATTTTGATTTATTTATATCCATGATTTTTAACATTCTTAATATGAATGATGAACAATTAACTGATAAATTTAATGATAATTTTACATTAATATTGGTAAAACCAAATGGAGATATAAAATATTACAAAAGCAAACCAATGCCAGTAAACAAAAATAACATAAATTATCATATTTATGTTAACTGTGTTATATTTGGTCATTATTCAACCAAAACAAAAGATAAAATAATGACTGATAGTTTAAACTGGTTACAATATAAACGTACTATGTTTGAATTTATTAACGACCACATTTATTTCCAGTATAAATGGCGAAGTAAAAATAGGTTATTTTTGACATATTGGACTGATATCAATTATATTAAAATTAATAGTGATCATATCTATTATCGCTTTTTTAAACACAATAAATTCATTGTAGGAACAATATCTGATAAAACGGAATTATTAAATTTAATGGAACAACATTTTCCTGAAAATTAAAGTCAAGTCTTAAAAATTTTTGATTTTAAAAAACAATTAATTTATCTCTTGTGGTAACGAGTCATTAATCGATCGCAAAGAGCAATTGATGTCTGAGTTGGCATATATAAATGATCAAATTGAGGCAACCAGATTGGCAAAAATTGCTTATGATGAAGCAAAATGTAAATTAGATACATTAAGTGACCAATGTGGATATTTCTCTGATGATCCAGAGGTCTACAAACAAATACAAATGACACCTGATATTTTTATACTATTGACAAAACTATCAGATGAGAAAGAAATTAGCGCATATTTGCGTAATTTTACCAATGATACTTTTGGAATATATGATAACATGTATTGTGACATATGTTTTACATCTTTTTTCAAAGTCTATGTTCATAGTTTTGATACACATTCAGGTACAATAATGGATTACTACTATGATGATGACAAAAAATGTTATATGTGCCATAAATATATACACATGAATTGCGTGATCAAAACAAAATTTCATGGCAATATTTATAATGTATCTGATCGTAGCAGAACAGAGCATTTATTTTGCTGTTCTGAGTCGTGTTTTGATATGTTGAAATGCTTGGAGAAAGGAATGGAAAGCGAGTTATAACAAACTGTATTAATATACTTTGGAAATTTGATTTTTTGATATTTACTTTGAATTTTATTAATCGTATAATATCATGGTTTTAGTCAAGTTAGAAGATCGACCAGTTACTAATCAATTCGTTCAAACACCTTTTGTTGATGGTCATTGTAATCTATTTGGTGTTCCCAAGCAAAGTGTGTTGTATTCATCATACAATGATCCATGCTATGCGGTTATGAGAGGATTTGGAGCAGTTATCCGAGTGGCATATTCTCATCATAAAGTCCTTCAATTTCGTCCAGATGATATTTGGTTTACTTTAACTAAATCATTATCAATGTATATTAATGACAATGCTGAGAAGTATCGAAAATTATTTGTTTCGCATGATGGTAGTTTAGAAATTGTTGCTGAAATTGATTTATATGATTTTGAATCAGGTGTTAAACAATTGTCCAATACTATTCGCAACGATAATAATAAGTTATTAGAAGGTTCATTTTCAACTACAACTCCATCGGATGTCATTTGTTCAAATATTTTGTTGATGGATTCGATGAAAAAATATTATTCATATGGCATGTCAACTCTATGTGGTATACCTGCGGTTGATATGCTTGGAACTCGTGATGATTGGGTTAAGTTGATTAATCAATTTGAAAATGTTTGCTCTTTATTCAAGTTGGAATTTAATGGTCATGACAAAGGAGAAAATGAATTTATACAATGGAATACCAGAGTTAATCTTATTCTAAATAATTTGTTGAAAACATTTGACAATGATATTAGTAATATTACTAATATTAGAGATTGGTGGTCTAAGATTATGTCAATTATTCCAGCACATAGTGGTCAACCAGAATGTTTTGATGGGTGGTTCAAAGATTTATATTTTTGTACTGAGGACAAAGAATATATAACACCAGATTGTAGTATTGAATGGGGACAATTCCCAAAAGGTATGGTGTCTGTACCATTTTTTTACATATACCCAGATGGAAGTCGACAGAATCTACAATTAATGTCTGGATGTATGGCATTCACAGAAAAAGATAATACAGTTACCCCAATAACATCATGGTTGGTTGAAAAGATTTTTTAAAAATATTTTGCTCGTCAGCAAAATTTAAATATTCTCATTTTGATTTCTTTGAACATGATTTAAAGCAAGCAAATGGGGAACATGATACTTTGGATGTGGCAGACATAGTAAAGCATAACATCTTAACCGCAGAAGTTAGCACCAATGCCACACTTTGATATTCATTGTCATTGGTCATCAGTAATGCCAGCACAACTTGTATTAAAATTGAACCCATATTGATTAAATCAGCAGAATTAATTGACATATTAACATTGACATTGATACGATCTATTTCGGAATAAATACTATGAAGTAATGTCGTAAAATTAGCAATATCATTAACAGTTAATGGGGCAGTTCCTTTAATTAATGATGTAATACTGGTAACAGTAACTTGAACTACGCTTCCAAATGTTTCTGTTTGTGAAACATAAGTATTAAAGGAATTAATAAAACCGGTGGTAAAATCAGAACTAAGACTTTGACTAATAGTAAATATCCTATCATTCGCTACACTATCAGTAACTCGTTGAATGTGTAGAGGTTTGATTTCTGCTAAGATTTTATCAATAACGTTACTGGATAACACAACATTTCCAGAAGGTGTAGGAACAGGAGTAGGAGTGGAGGTAGGAAGTGGATTTTGCGATGGTATGTGATCTGGGAATGGTTCTGACATTGTATATAGTATATAACTCAATTATTTTTTAAATTCGTTTAGAATATTTTATATTCATAAATATATTTAATTTTTTGATCATAACTTTTTTTAAAAGTTAATTTATACATGTCATTAACTAATAAAAACACCACATTCAAAGAATACATTCTAAGATTATTAGTTGGAGGTCAACAAGAAAAATATAAATGTAATCTATGTAAATCATATGGAAGTCATATCAATATTGATACATGTCCCTTAAATAAGTCTGCTGTCTATCATGATTTTGATAAGCATTATAATGCCACTGAAACCCAAAAATTATTGAATTATTAATTTTATTATTAAATTAATGTCATAAATATTATTAGTAACTCGTAATAGATGGGTATTCTCGAAGATTATCTTGCTGTGTTAGATAAATATACTTCTATTTATGGACAAAATACCATTGTGTTTTACCAAAATGGTATGTTTTTTGAAATTTATGGAGTTGATAATGAAGTTGAAAAATTAGGTATGGCACGAGAAATTGCTGAAATGTTGTGTATTACCTTAGCACGCAAGAAAACTGCCATATTGGAAAATAATCGTAGTAATTATTTACTGGCGGGGTTTCCAATCTCACAATTGGAAAAATATGCCATGAAATTAACAGAATCATACAATTATGTGGTTGTCATTGTTGAACAAACTCAAAATGCTCCCAATATTGTTAGAGAAGTCACTAACGTAATTAGTCCCGGGTCAAATATCAAGTATTTAACCACACCCGACTCAAATTATTTGGTTTCAGTGTATATTGAGAATAGCAAATCAATTAAGATGAATGCCGGAAATAAAGATGGTATTTTAAACATAGGTATGTCATCTATTGATGTATCTACTGGTCAAACACATGTATATCAAACATGGAATACTATTGATGATAATAATAGAGCATTGGATGAAACTGCGAGATTTATACAAGTTTATGATCCACGGGAAATTATTATTTACATTAATGACAATGATAATGATAATTTATATACATTGCCTGATGGTGATCCATTAAATTTAAGTAACCGATTAGTTCATTTTTATCACGACAACAATAATAATAAGAATGAATTTTTCATCCGAAATCCCAACTTCTTACAACCCAAGTACCAAAACCATTTCTTATCTAAAATTTACCCACAATGTGGCATTTTTCAACCAATTGAATTCATTGGTTTGGAAAGAAGCGGATTAATTGTTGTCGCCTTTATTATCATGTTGGATTATTGTTATAATCAGTCGGAAAATATTCTACAAAAGATCCAAATTCCAGTCATTTGGAACGACCATACTCGATTAGTTTTAGATAATAATTCATGTAGTCAATTGAATATATTTCAATATGGTAATCAATCAACTAACGGTACGAGTAATAATACAAATATTATGAATAAGAATAAAACCAGCGGAGGAGGAATAAGCAATAAGTTTTCAAGCATATTTAATTTAATAAATCAAACCAGTACTCCTATGGGAAAACGATATTTACACGAGCGTTTATCATTGCCTTATGTCAATGAAAGTGATATGACAAAAAGCTATAATAAGATTGAAGAAATGAGACAGATTTCTGTTCCCGAACCAATCACGGACATCAAAGATAATATCAAAGGTATTAAAATAAAGAAATCAGAAATAGACATGAAAATGTTAGATGGACATAAAAATGTATATGTATATCAATCATATGAAAAGTATTTAAATCAAATTAATGACATAGAACGATGTCATCGTAAAATGTGCTTGCGATTACTTAATCCACATGAATTGAATAATTTATTATTGTCATATCAAAGTATTTGCTCAATATTAAAAATGAACCAGAACGGAAGTAAGATTATGAATAATGAACTTAAATCCGTTCAGGATGATATGTTGAAAAATATCAGCGAATATATTGATTATTTACAACAATATTTGGATTTTTCACAGACAGGTAAATTCAACTTAAATTCACTCGATGAAAACATTTTCAAATATGGAATTTACTCACATATTGATCAGTGCGAAGATGAAATCGGACAGTGTGAAGATTTTTGTACTGAATTAGTTGAAAATATGTCATCCATTGTTGCTCAAAATAGTAAAGGCAAGAGTATTGATTTATGTACATATGCGTTTAAAGATGACACCGGATATATTATTGACATCACTACTGCCAGATACAATAATTTCTTAAAAACATGTAAGGAAAACAACATACTTCATATTTCATCATTAAAAGAGAAAGAAAAAGTTTTAATATCTGAATTACAATGTTCGAAATACAATAATGGTAAAAATTGTCGTCTGTCATGTCCTCAATTGAATAATTATTCTGACAAGGTACGCAATGCCAAAAAACAATTGACTGCTGGTGTCATAGAACAATATTCCAAATTCCAAGCACAAACATATGAAAAATATGAGAAATTGTTCATTGAAATGGCAAATTATGTGGCAATTATTGACTTTTACAAAAGCGGAGCAAAAACCAGTTTGATGTGGAACTATTGCCGTCCAGATATAATTCTTAATGAAAATAAAAATGAAAATGAAGTGTCATCATTAATTGCCGAAGATCTACGACACCCACTAATTGAACGATTTCAAACAACAAATTCCTATGTTCCACAAACAATTGACATGAATAAACATCGAGGGATATTATTGTTTGGAGTTAATGCTTCTGGAAAATCAAGTTTAATGAAAGCAATTGGCATTGCTGTTATTTTAGCACAATCTGGTCTCTATGTTCCTGCCAAAGTGTTTAGATTTGTTCCATATTTGAATGTTATGACTCGTATTATTGGTAATGATAATTTGTTTAAAGGATTGTCATCTTTCGCAGTTGAAATGAGTGAATTGAGAGGAATTATTCAACGAGCAAACGACCATAGTTTGATTTTGGGTGATGAAATTTGTCATGGAACAGAAACTATATCAGCGATTTCTATTGTTAGTGCTTCTATAATTACATTATCTAAGCAAAATAGTTCATTTTTGTTTGCTACTCATTTACACAATTTATCGAGCATGGAATGTATTACAGAACTGGAAAATATTGCTATGTTTCATTTGGCAGTCAAATATGATTCAAAAACTGATCTGTTAATTTATGATCGCCATTTATCACATGGTTCTGGATCAAGTTTATATGGACTTGAAGTGGCAAAATCAATGAATTTTCCTATTGAATTTATTAATTTAGCAAATACTATTCGAAAGGATATTACTGATTTTAAACCACTGGTTATCAATAAAAAATCAGTGTATAATACCGAATTATATGTTGAAATGTGTGCTGTCAAAGGATGTAAAAATCAAGCAGTGGATACTCATCATATTAAATTCAAATCAACTGCTAACAGTGAAGGATTTATAGATCATTTACAGAAAAATCACATGTCAAATTTAGTTCCATTATGTAAAAATTGTCATCAACAAGTTCATTGTCAGAAAATAGGTTCGTATAGATTACAAATTAATGGATATTCATCAACACCTGCTGGGAATATATTGTCATATGAATATGTTCTTATTAAAAACGAAGACAAAGACAAAGAGAATGATTGTGAATTTAACCTTTTAAAAGTAGGTTCTTATTGAACATTATATGATTTTTATCGTGAGTTGATTTTCACGAACACCATAAATTATCATACATAATAATGTATATGTGTCTTCATAATTGTCATCAGTTACGACATAAACGATGCCATGGAGTTCAGAATAATGATTAAATACTTCAAACATTTTACGTTTACTATCCGAAATAACTGTATCTGGTTGTTCTCTCCAAGCTCGGGTGTTAATAGTAAGCAATTTAATGTCATCTTCTTCTTCAATATCTTCTAAACACATATGCTTATTATTTTCATTTTCATTTTCTGTTAAAATTTCGTCAATCGTAGCATCCCAATGATAATCTGTGGCGTCGAGTATAAAATCAATGAAGCGAGTATCGTGTTTAACATTATCAAAATCTTCCGATAAATATTCAGCAATAACAAGTTCCCCACCACCACAATATTGATATCGATCCGGATCTTCGTTTAAATGTTGATATAACCGTTCGTCATTCAACTTTGCTAAACATTCAGCAATGTACGTAAAATATTCACGTTCAAGACGATCAATGTGCCATGAATTTAAATTGTGATGTAATTCAATAACATCATCTAACGGGGCATTTTCATATTGATCAATCGGGAATTTTACTGGATTTTTAATTTCATCTAAATGACAGATAATTGTATAGTTTGATCGCATTGGTGGCATAAATCCCATTCGCATACTATATCGATTATATAAATAAATGGTCGTATATGGCGACATCTGAATGTTATCTCCTTCAATTGTACATTTACCTTTGTCATAACTAACCAGAATATTAGTAGCACGATCAGCATTATAAAAAATTGTCTTACCATCAGTTGATTTTTGAGCAGAACGAAAGTATCGACGATCGATTGATACTAATATCATATTATGATCATCAATTTTATAACACCATCGATAATCTTCATCAATTAGGTCTCCTTTAATCACATGTACTATTTTACAATCAGTATCATGTACATAATCAACCAGATTATTTTCTAATGTTGAAGACGAATTTTCTGATGAAGTTTAACAATTTCTTCAACTTTAATCACAGATCCATCAATTTTATTATAGTATATTTTATATTCAAACTCTTTGCTATCAACAGATCTAATATAAACAATACTGTTTAGCGAATCAACAGTCATTCGACTTGTTTCAGGACAAAATATGACATTTCCGGAAGTTACATAGTTATAACATTCTTCAAACATTGGATCTGGATTAGTTTTAATTGTATTAAGCATATTAATGATATTCTGCTTTAATTGTTCGACTTCTTTGTCTGAAATTGATTGAAATTGTTGTAGTTCATTTAAATTAAAATTGAACTTAAATAAACTGAATTCATGAAACACTTCTCCGTCGTCTTCACACATAATTTTTTAAATCCATTCAAAATATTTAAAAATGATTTTAAAAATCATTTTTTTAAATGTCCTAAATAAACATTGGCTTAAATTTAAAAATATCTTTAAAATGTGAACGGATTTAAAATATCCTAAATGGATTTAAATATTAATTACATTACAAAGTTATATTCTATTATATTTCGTATGGGTAATTGTTTAACACAATCTTTGCGATCATTTAAATATATATATAATTCATATGAAACACGATTCCTTCTATCTCGTAATTTTGATGATTTGCCAATGTTTGGATTCATTGGGACTACTGTTAATGCCAAAGTAGTTGAAGTATATGATGGTGATACAATAACTATCGTCTTTTATTACAAAGGTATTCCTATTAAACATCGTCTGAGAACAGAAGGATATGATAGTCCTGAATTAAAACCCCTAAAAACAATATATAATCGTGATTTACATGTTCGTTGTGGATATATTGCCAAAGAATATATGTCTAAATTGATTCTAAATAAAGTAGTAAAGGTTGTATTTAATGATAAACATAATGATAAATATGGGCGATTATTGGGAACAATATATGACGGAAATGTTAATATTAATCAAGTAATGATTGATGGTGGATATGGAAAAACATATGATGGTGGCAAAAAAACAGAATTTTCTGAACGAGATTTACTCGACATTGTTAATAAAGGATATTAACTTTCTAAATATGGAAAAGTTTAGGTTCTTATCGAACATTATGTGATCAAAAATGGAACTGAATATATTAAAGAAATTGTGGCTAATCCAACCTTAACTTTTCCAGTATTTGAAAAATATAAAGGAATTTGTCATTCAATTTCAGTAATCATGGATAATATGCCGATAGAACCCTTCCTTTTAGGATATGTAATAATTAACGGTAATAAATATCCACAATATTTGTACAACCAAACAGAAACTTTATTTGATTCTTTAAATTTAGCAAAAATTAACCATGTGTTTATTGAATTTGTTCGTAAACCAGAGTATAGATTTATAGTTGTAATGATATTATTTAGGTGTGTATTCCATTAATCCAATAGTCTGTTGTTGTAGTATTAAATCATTATAAATATCGATAAACTCGTTATTTTTTTGATATGATGGTGAAGAATCTTGAAATGAAAATATAAACATTTTATTGTTGATTTTAATATCTATAATTTCATCGATGACGTAATGATTATATACATTTTTAAGTTGTTTAAATAGCGCAAATGTTTCCTCTGAACACCAGTACCTTGATTTAATATATTTAATATAACTAATTTCATTACCAAATTTAATTGTAATACATCCATGTCTACAACCAGTTACAATCAACATTTTACCTTCAAAAAACGGGTCAGTTCCGACTACGGTATATTCGGGCAACACACTTATTAACCATGAATTTTCATATCGATTTATTGTTAATATTTTACGTATTTCATCATATAATGATATATAATCATATAAATTATAATCAACCGGATACATATATTGACAACGATCCATGTAATCAGGTGATGTTTTATCAAATCCGTCAATATCATTGAATTTAACAAATGAATTACCTTGTTTTTCAATGCCATAAATATAATTATGGTGGCCGTGCTGACCACGTCGATAGATACGATCTTGTTCGATGATTAATTGAGATGTCATTTAATATACGTTATATTATTATAATATCTTTATACCATTTCATATGAATTATGGTCATGAAAATTCTGTCATATTTTAAAAACCAAGTTATCGAAATATAATCCACAAATTTTAAATATCCTAAATGTGAACGGATTTAAAGTTAATTTTTCTATAAAAGTTATACATGGGTTCTGTTAACGAAACACAAAGTAGACAAGTAAATGTTAAATTTGATACAAATAAACACTACTCTGGAATTTTGAGAAATGATAAAGGTCATGATAAAATTACACAAAAACTTATGTTAATAACTGACCTAAGTCAAGAACGAAAACAAGTTCTTCAACATATATATGATAAGGTTGTTGTATGTATGGATAGTGTCGATGCTTTTCTTCAAGAAGAAAGTTGGGTAGCATTTTTAAATAATGACTTGAATAAAATAAATAGTCTCTATCAGGGAAATGACTGGCGATATATCTCTTTTGCCGAGATGGTAACTTTATATTATATGACACTTGATAAATATTTGGTTGAATCCAATAAAGATTCAGAATTAATAAAAGTTAAAAGAGAATTAGCAAAAGTTAGAGAAGAATTAACAACAGTTAAAAAAGAGTTAGTAAGAACCAAAGAAGAATTAGCAACAGTTAAAAGAGAATTAGGACAATAATAAAATTATTCCATTTTTGTTACTTTTACTTTGACATTATATTCAATATGAATTCGATAGTTATTTAGAACAGAAGTATCATTGTTTAAAATATTTTTGACAATATCGTCTTTTGATTTATTTGTTGTCAATATAGTAATTACCTTAAAATCATTCAATGGTTTTGTTAAATTATCGAAAAATCGATTCCATTGATATTTACCACCACCAATTGTAAATTCTGATGAAAATTTATTTTGTTGTTGTATTTCAGACGAAAATAACTTTTGTAATATATAATCTATTTCGTCTATTAAAATGATTAACACACCTGCCTTAAAAAAAGCACCACCAGTTTTATAAGTATTTATCCAATCAAATGTAGTACATGCGGTATTGTTACCAAATGGGTTTAAATCATGTATAGCAACATTACATTCATCTAAGTATGATTTTGCTAAATATTCCACAAAACTGGACTTGCCTACACCTGATTCTCCTGTTAATAAAACTGTCACACTATTTGATGATAGATTTATTTTATTAATCAGTTCATCTTGCCAATCGTAAGGTTCTTCCAATTCGTTTGAAGTTAAAATTTGGATTAGACCACCTCCTTTTACATATGTATTTGTATCAATAATATATCTATTATATGTATTTTCATCTGTTATAACATTTGACGAAATATTAATATTAGGTGGTTTTGTAAAAAATGCGATTGTGTGTTCACTGTGCGCTGAATTATAATATCCGATATACCATTTTTTAAAGACTGGTCCATTGATCCACATCGACCCATAACAAACCCTGTATGGATCGAGAGTTTTTAATTCAGATGTAGTTACATTCTTAAATGTTACTTTACCAAATGATAGAATAGTTAATATAGATGAAAATAATAATTTTACGATATCAACAAGTATTTCGCTACAATTTGACAACACAAGATAGATTATATAATAATCCATATGAACACTTATGTTGATCTGGCATATTAAATTCATTAAAAAAATCAAAATTTTTGATTTTTTTTCGCTTAATCACTAAATATTTAATTAAAAAACATAAGATAGAAATGGATCATTTCAATATTAGCATAATAAAATCATTTTCCGGTATGGACGTGATATGTGCTCGACATTGTCAAATTGATGGACACAATATTGTTAAGTGTAAATCATGTGAACACAAATCAGGAAAATTTTAAAAATAACTGCTGTCCACAGTAATAGTGTCATCTATATGATTTTCAAGAATGTAATATATTGAATCATCATCATTGGATGATTTAATTATAAATAATGGTTGTGGAATATCTTTGAAATGAACTTCACATGAAGCCTTTTTATTATGTCCATATTGATGGTAATTAACATCTTTTCGAGTGGCTCTAAAAATTCCATATTCCTCTCCTAAGTCATCAGAAGGATAGTAATCAAGTTGATCTACAACACCAATACATTTTGTTAAATATTCATAAGCCTGATCATATGTGTCAAAATTAAGACCAATGTCATAATAATTAATACTGACAATACAACAAGGACAATAGTAAATTTTCATTTATATGTTCTTTATGTAAATTAAATATAATATGATGAAATCATCATATTATATTCATTTTCAGATTTGAGAAATATTTCATATAATTTCTTAACTAACTCGACCGATTCTGATCGATCATGTATGGCTATTAATTCTCGTAATTCACTTTTTGTCACCATATGTTTGTGTTCAATGTAACTAAAAATGTTGGGATATACATCGTCTGGTTCATCATTCATACTTAAATAAAGAATTTTAGATGGACTTAATAAACGTGACAATTCATAATTGCGTTCGCGTAACAATAACTTATAACTATAATTTGACAGATCTATTTGACTTTTATGATTAATCATTCTATTTTTATGAAACATATGTTTTAATTTCAATGGAATTGTAGTGCTTGACATAACAAAAATGTCTCTGTAATTTTCTACAATTGGCCACATTACATCACCTTTTATATTATGTTTAGTTATAATATCTTCTACTATGTTTACAATTTGATCAAAATCAATGAACAATAGTATCATTGAAAATATTAAACAAGTGTTGTCATCTTTGTATGATTTAATACTGTGATAATATGATCCAAAATACATTTTATATTTTATATCAAAACAATTAGCCGTTCCAAGGGTCTCATAATCACAAGGAATATATTCCATTCCACTGACTGTGTGACGTTTTAAAATATTTTCTGGTTTAATATCTCCGTGAATTAGTTTTGATTTACAGTGTATGCTGTCCAAAAATGTAGAACATTGAACCAATATATTCTCCCAATCTTTTGAATCACTTTGATTAATTTCACCATCAAATTTATCAAGTGTTAAGCATAAATAATATTTATATATGCCTGTATTATCAATATTGCTCTTAATTACATCAACATATTTGGTCACATTATTAACTTTAATGCCTGATCGTATTAATTTGTCAATGTTTAAAGCTTCTACAAATCGTCTATATGCCCCAACCATTGTTCGTGTATCAATTTCTTTAATTTTAGTAACAACCTTGTCGCCAATAGCTAAAAATGTGTCTTGTTGATGATATTTATTCACTGATGAAAAAACATCAGATTCAATTATGGTGTCAAGTATATTAATTGGACTATCACGGGCATATAATAAATATGGAGCGCGAGTAGCATCAAACCCCATGTCCAATATACGTTTAACAGTTTCTGTATTTTCGTATCCCATAAGTGCTTCAATTAGATTCATGCCACATATGTCAATATCATTAATATTTTTCATACAAGAAGCAAAATAAATGTAGTTGTTTATGGAAAAATCATAATTATTTCCTCCACATATCATATTGAATCTTATGTAATGTGTAAAGTCAGGAATTTGTAATAATTTTTTAACCAAAAAATAATTGCCAAATAGTTTATCGCACTGATTTAAGTTCATTGTGTTTAAATCATTTAAATTTTTAGATATGAAATCTAAATTTTTTTTAATATGACGCATGTCAGAAAAATTTAAATGATCCGTCGTATTGTTTGGGTTGAAAATTGCTTGAATATAAAATTTCATTTAAATTCAAATTCCCATTCAAATTCAAAAATTTTATGATTGTAGGTTTGCGATCATATTATTTTCAAAATAAAAATTTGATTCATACAACAAATAATTTTTGTAACTTATTAAAACAAGAATGGGATGCCAAGTATCACAAAATCAACGTAACCAAACCGTAAATATTTGTAGCACTAATTTTGACATCGCCACAACAACTACACTTAATCTATCAAATTGTCGGTTAAAAAACATTCCCAGTGGGGTATTTCAACTAATAAATCTACAAACACTTAATTTACATAATAATAATATTGCCCAAATTTGTCCACAAATCAATCAATTAATCCATCTAAAAGAATTAAATTTGCGAAACAATAAAATTACCAAAATTTGCCCAGAAATTGGTCAATTAATCAATCTACAAACACTTGATTTATATCACAATAAAATTACCAAAATTTGCCCAGAAATCACTCAATTAGTTCATCTACAATACCTTAATTTAAACAACAATCAAATTACTGAAATTTGCTCGGAAATCAATCAGTTAGTCAATCTACGATGCCTTAATTTATCTTGTAATCAAATTATTGAAATCTGCCCAGAAATATGTCAATTAGTTAATCTACAAAGACTTTATTTATCTGTCAATCAAATTATCGAAATCTGCCCACAAATATATCAATTAGTCAATCTACAAACACTTGAATTGAGTAGTAATCAAATTACCAAAATTTGCCCACAAATCAATCAAGTAATTAATCTACGAAGACTTGATTTATGTTATAATCAAATTACCGAAATTTGTTCAGAAATCTGTCAATTATTCAATTTAAAAAGTCTTTATTTATCCCACAATCAAATTACCGAAATTTGCCCAGAAATAAATCAATTAGTCAATTTAGAACAACTTTATTTGTCTAATAATCACATTACTGATCCTAACGAATTATTTATTGTCAAAATGATGTCGATCTGGGATAAGCAATTCAATAATCAAACATCAGTTCCTATCAGGAATCTATACTTGCCAATGGTAATTATTTAGATTTTGTTCTATTTTAATATAAGCATATTTCATTATAACATATATATATATATATATATATATATGGTTGGTGGATTGATGGCAATGTGTGCTCAACGAGCGTATGATCAGCGTTGTCGTACTTGTAATCTATTGGTATTTAGTAGTGAACATTTTATATTTGATGAATGTCCACACGATCCAAATGTCATTACAAAATGTGATGATCTTATTTCCAGTTTCAACAACATACCGTTTGGTCTCAAATTGAGTACTTTATGTAAACGAATGTGTATCCCAAACAGCATCGCTAATAAGTATTCTGATTTTGTTACTACTGATGGCATTGCTGTTCAAAGTGATATGCTTAATCACATTGAACAAGTGATTAAACGACCAGTAAATAATCTAAATAAGTGTACTTATATTAACTATGCTTTATTGTATAATGACAACGATCTTCCGTCTGATCAACAATTATCATCTTGGTTCTGAACGAACTTAAATCCGTTCAGGATTTAAAATATCCTGAACAGATTTAAAAGCAATAACAATTCTTTGTATCATCATCATCTAAATAATGATTAGTTGCCATATGTGATGTCTGTTTAATAAATTCTGTATGTACTTTTATATATGATGCGATGTCATCAAATAGTTCATTAATACCAGTTCCATCTTTGGCAGATGTATAATATATTTTATAATCAATGTCATCTCCATACGCAACAAAATCATGCGCCATATCAACTTTATTTCCAACTACAAATATTTTGGTAGAATTAATATCATTGCGTCGAAGTTCTTTGATCCAATATTTAACTGAAACATATGATTTAATATTACTAACATCAAACACAATTATTGCTATTTCCGCACTACGATAATACATTGGAGTAATTGAACGATATTTTTCTTGTCCAGCAGTATCCCAAATATCAAATAAGATATCATTCTTACGAAATTGACAGAATGCGGCACCAATAGTAGATTCATTGTGTTCTATAAATATATTTGAAATTAAGCGTCGAACCATAGAACTTTTTCCCACACTTGAATCACCGAGGATTACGATTTTATGTCCTTCTTTATTGCTTCTGGTTGATCGTGGCATTATATAAGTATTATAACTTTTAAAAAAAGTTTAGGTTCTTATTGAACATTATGTGATCAAAAATTAAAAAGTTTAGGTTCTTATCGAACATTATGTGATCAAAAATTTAATTTAGGTTTTATCGAATATTAGCAATAACATTGTGATTCAATAAGATCATCCATACCGTTTTCGATAGGATTTAAGTTAATATTCTTATTCTCATTTTTATTATCGCTCTTATTTATATCATATTGTATTGAATTTGATAGCATCAAATACGACACAACTTCTTGGAATAATTCTGTAATACCAACATCATCTCTGGCAGACACATAATAAATTTTGTTCTGTTTATATTTATCAATTGGTTGTTCTGGAACTAAATCTATTTTATTGCCAATGATAAAGATTTTACATTCATCTAAATGTTTGATCCAATAATCAATTGATTTAAATGATGTGTTAATTTCTCTTGAAACATCAAACACAATAATTGCTACTTTGGCATTACGATAATATATTGGTGCTATTGAACGAAATTTTTCTTGACCAGCAGTATCCCAAATATTTAAAGTCATGCCTTGAAATGTAACTTTATTATAAGCCGCACCAATCGTACTATCAGTACCTTCAAAAAAATTACCAGAAATTAATCTATTAACAATAGAACTTTTACCAACACCTAAATCACCCAAAATGACAATTTTATTAGTAATTTGTGAAGACATTATACATAATATGTATTTTGTTTTTAAATCTTTGTCAGAAACTTTGTCAGAATTTTTGATTTTTTTCCAGAAAAATCAAAACAATCAATAACAATAATGACCGTTGTTGAAATGAAATTCCCAAATATTATTAAAGTTATAGATAAAAACAAATCAATGTATAACATTCATACGATTGATTCCAATCCACATATTGATATCATTTTACAAAGAAAAGCATATGAAATTGAAAACATTACTAATCCCACATATACTGTATACAAAGACTTGTGTATATTTAACGGAAAACTAAAAAATGAAGAAGTTCAAATCTATTATTACGATAATGGAACTTACAAAAAATACTTGGGTGACTATTTAATTAGCAAGGGAACATATTTACCATGAATTAATCATTCATTTGTTGTAATTCATCAGTAATGTCCTTATTTCCATAAAAATAATGATAAGATTTCATGATAATCATAAATGATGATTTAGGTTTGCTGTAAAATTCTATCTTGAATTTATTTACTTTGCTTAAATTAATGACTGAATTCAATTCTGATTGAGACAACAACGGTAATTTTTGTGAACGATGCTGATCAAGCAGTTCATCATTCTTATTTTTATTATCATTCTCATCCGCGATTGAGGACGGGAATAAGAATGTTGTTTCTTGTTGATTACATAAGTATTGTGAATATTTAGTGCCATCAATAATAATATTAGCACAGCACTTTTCATCAATTGGTTGATCAATCATGACTAATGACATTGATTGGCACTGATGATTACCATTTAATGTATATGTTTGGTTGGGTCGAATAGTCAAATGACGATCATATGTTTTACCTAACAACACACATTTTAATAAAATGTCATATGTGTCTTGCGGAAAATCATAACTTTTTTCATTGCTTGTTTTAATCATTGTTGACTTATCAAATGTAATATTAATCATATCTATTCGTCCAAAATTCATATACGAATTCAGTGGCACACCAGCATTATCGTTATCTGAATTGATAACTGCTTTGAAAGATGATAATAAACTTTGTTTGTCGTCATCTTTTAGATTAATACAAGGTATATTTTCATTTCCTAATGAACTGGATTTGAGATTATGTCCATTAATAATCAAATTATATGATTGTGCTTTTGGGAAATTAATTAAATAAATCATTTGAACACATTCGTTGGCACAAATACTTAATTTTTCATCGTGACCGTCTGGACGAATAATCTGAACATCAGTACATAATTTATGCTCGATAATATTGTTATTATTTCCGATGTTATCGGACAACATCAACTTTTCAACATCTGCTAAACTACCGAATAATCGTTGGTTAACGTTAGACAATTGTGAGCGCGTGGAGAACATTGATGGGGTATATTTATACTATGTAAAGTTATTTTAAATTTAAAATTCGTTCAGAATATTTTTAAAAATATTCTGAACGAATTTAAATTCGTCCAAGAATATCACGAAATAGTGTTGATGTTATTATATCACGGGCAGTAATTTCTGGAAATGGGGGAATTGCTACATTTGCGTGAGATGTTCTTCGACATTGTTTTAATAAATCACTCAATCTATATTCCCTACCAATTCGTTTCATTATTATTACATCATTAAATTCTGGCAATGAAAAATTTGGGTTACAATAAATTTTACATATATCAGCAGTTGAATTAAACTTATCGTCTTCATCAGCAAACAAATCTGGAACATATAATCGATGTGTTTGATATAATTTAATTTTTTCATTCGGTGGACGTGTTCTAATCCGCGAAAATCCAAAATCTATAATAACTGCTCTAATTCCATGATTATTAACCATATATGTTTGACCTTCAATAACATATTCTTCATTTTTAGGAGTGACTGATTCAATCATAATATTTTGTCCGATCAAATCACCATGTACAAAATCGACATATTGATTTGCTATATATAAAGCATATGTGATCTGAAATAATATTACTTTTTTAATGTCATCTGTGGGATGTAATTTAATAAATTGTGTGTATGAAATCCCATGAATTCGTTCCATTAAAAGAAAGTAATTGTCATGGCATTTATATAGTCCATACATGTACACAAAATGTTTACACCTTACTTTGTTCAATATATACAATATTAGACCTTCCAATAATATATCACTCTTACATCCACGTGACATAAAACAATCACTTTCCAAAACTGATACTTGTTCTCGATGTGATGATTTAACAACCATGGTATCATTTAAAGCGCTGACTGTACCATAACCTCCTAATCCTAATATTTCTAACATTTCTAACGATTGTACATTAAATTCATGACATTTTTTAGGATCATCAATTAAAATAGAAATTAATTCTGTTTGATTAACATTAAGACCGTCCGGTTCTGCCATAATGTATATATTTACCTCACAAAGTTTTATTTTGGATCATATATATACATATTCACATTAAAAATGAATTTCATGTATGGCATATTCATTACATTATTAATATTAATCAAAGTACTGTACACCATTTTAGATATATATTTATATTTTACCAAGCGTAATCAAAGTCAGTCACATATAGAAATAGAAAACTTTAACAATAAATTATTGACCGTGTTTGAATTTGGTGTATTTTTACTATTAATAGTTATATTTCTACCATTTTCAGGCAATAATAATGGAATACTAATCTCAAAACATGAGGAATTTTTATTCTTTATGCTTGGTGTTGTTGGACTACTACACATCGATTATAAATTTCTATTAAACATAAAATGAATGTCATTGAATTAATGGTGTTTTTTCAGTTACTGTCATACTGTTGGTATTATTAATGGTATTATTACTAATGTTGTTGCTAAAAATGTTGTTGGGAATATGAACCGTCATTTCTTGTAAATTATCAATATATACTTTGGTATGTTCAATTTGACCACAAACATCAGGAATATCAAAATCAGGTATATCTTTATATTTTTCATAGCATTGTAGTTTAATGTGATGTGGTATTTTAGGTGTGCCTTCGTTATATACTTGATTGTATGACTTTCTAATATATGTTAAAAAAGAAGCACAATTAACACGCGATGTTGGCGGTAATATTAATTCTTCTTCTATATTTCGACGAACAATTCCCCACATAGTAGCATATTGTTTAAATTCCCCTGCCATAGTTGAATATCCCAATTTTTCTTGTAACATAGTCAGCATACTAATCAATATTGTCACTGAACCAAACAACCATGATAATTGAAAAGATCCAATTGAGTCTCCACCAGCAATAACATTAGATAACCCACCTAATGACCCAACTATGGTGAGTAATATAGTTAGGCGTTGTGCTTTACGGAAAAATTCATCATAAGATTCTGAATGCATCCATTCAAAACACTTTGCTTGATCACACATACGAACAAACATCTGTTCTACATTATCATTCCACTGTAAACCAGCACTACCAATAAGTTCATTGCTGTCGGACATTTAAATATGGATATATATATTTAATTATACCATTAAATTTTAAATCCGTTCAGGAAAATATCCTAAACGGATTTAGATTTTGTACAACAAAATATTTTTAAAAATATCCTGAACGGATTTAAGTGTATTTTTTTTGAAATGATCTTATTAATTTATTAATTATATCAGTTTCCTTTGTATAATCAATGGTGCTTGACTTATGAATTTTCTTATAAGTATCAGTCAACTCAACTTTTGTGTGTGAAATAATTCCTGCTCCGGTGGTATTAAATGATAGTGAAACTGGATCTGAAATAAATCGATGTTTTCGATGTTCATTTTTCCCAACCGTAAAAAAATGAGTAATTAGAAATTTCCGTTGTATTTCAGGTGATGAATACTTTTTTGTGGCAATCATTAGATCTGGATTTTTACGCAAATAATATTCAGTATCAAATCGAGACGGATTCATTATATATTAATAATTATGACATTATATTTAAATTCGTTCATTTTTAGATTTGTTCCAAATATTTTTAGATTTGTTCCAAATATTTTTAGATTTGTTCCAAATATTTTTAGAAAATTTGATCATAACTTTTTTCCATATATTAAAGTTAATTTTAAAAATATTAATCATTCTTAGTATATAATACACGAATGTTATTGATCACGCTCAATTTTATGTTATTATTAATATTATGTAATAATATCAATGCCGAAGTACAAGTTTCTGTCAACAATTCATTTACTGGGTCATCGAGTGGAAATGGAAATTGGAATGGGAATGTGAATGATATTTACTATTTCCCCAACACAATTGGAGATTTTAGTTGCCCATTTTATAAAGTCACAGGGACACTTCAAACTGTAAATCCTATTGGAGCATGTTATCCAATCAATCCAATTTATGATGATAATGTTATTTGTTTAGTACAACGTGATGAAGTATGTAGTTTCACAGAAAAAACGATAAATGCTGAAATTGGTGGATGTTCTGGTGTTATTATTTATGACAATGTTAATGAAGATTTAATGGTTATGACTGGAAGTCATCAGTATATTAGCATTCCGGCAGTATTTATTTCCCTCGAATCTTTTAACACAATTAATCAAATAATGTTATCATATGATGATAATTCGCTATTTGTGTCAATTGATGACACATCATATGGCAAATATTATATGTTTATTATAGGATTTTGTATTGCCTTATCTGTTATTTTTTGTGTTGGATGTTTAGTATGTTGTCGCACTTGCGAATATAATGGCAGAAACAGAAGATTTCAACGTAGGTCTATTCCATTCATCGGAAACAAAGCATCTTATGGCACAGGAACTAATCCTATATCATCGTCCAATGTAGTTTACGAAGTCAGTGCCGATACAGATAGTTTATTAGACTATAACGATTATGAAGGAGCGGGCGTCAAAGGAAAAGGAAACAGAACCACATGTTCAATTTGTATAATGAGTTATAAGAAAGGTGAAATCAATAGAGAATTAATGTGCGGTCATACATTTCATCAAAAATGTGTAGATCCATGGTTGAGTGTAAATTCTACATGTCCAGTATGTCGTACCAGTGTTTAGATTTGTTCCAAATATTTTTAAAAATATCTGAATTTTGATCATAACTTTTTTAAAATATCCTTAAAAGTTAAAAAAAATAAAAAAATATCACTTTGTATATGATAAATTTATGCCACGAACAATTTCATTAAGTAAAATTCACATTAAATATAAACGTGAATACATTAAAATCACAGATCATCCATATTTTCAAGCACTATCAACAGGCAATAAACATATGTATGAAGAATGTATCAAATCATCTGAATTTCATCAAAGACGAAAACCCACTGCTACATGGGAAGGCATTCAAAAATTAATTGAAACTATAAAAGAAAGTGGATTTAATCCAAAAATTTCAACATTTCGGGTTGAACGAAAAATAAACAAAGAAACTGGTAAAAAAATGTGGGTAGTTCAACATGGACGCCATCGGACATGTATATTGAGGTATTTATATGGTGGAAATGCCAAAGTTACTTTTTCAAGCAATGGGAAAATAAGAAATATTACTGCCGAAAATTAAAAGTTAATTTTTGATTTTATTAACATGAAATATAAATTTCATATTAATAAACCAGAATGGCCGGATTAGATTCCGAATTATGCCAAAAATTTCTACAAGAACATAGTAAGTATAGTGAAATAATTGAACGTTTATTTGAAAAAACACAATATTTCACAACACAGTTTATTATTGATGCCGTTACTCAATCAGTAAATGAATTATCATCATCATCCCAGTTGGTATATATACCATTATTGTGTGATAAATATGGGTCTGAAAATTGGTTATATGATACAATTACTAAGAAAATTATACCAAATCACATCATAATGACATATGATAAATCAAACATTAACAATTTAATTATCCCGTGTTTAGACAATGGTTTTAATGGAACTATATTGATTGTAGACGACTGGTGTTTATCAGGAAATTGGATAACTGGTATAATAGATGACATAACATATTATATGAAGAACAAGAAAATGGATATTTCTTGTGTTAGATTTGATATTATCACCGTAATAGCAACTAATAGTGCTATGAAATCTATAAAAAAGTTCCATAATAATGTATTTTTCTACAATAAATGTATCATAGAACCATTTGAAGAAACCAACATAGATCCTCTTTTTGTTGAATTTATTAAACAATTTCAACCAGATACTGAATGTACAGCATTTCCAGTACATTTGGAATACAAAGTGGCAAATCAATTTGGTTCATTTCCAGAAATATACACGAAGTGTAGACGAGAAATAACTAAACCTTACTAAAAATATATGTACGCAATTACATAAATTTAAATTAACTTTTAAAAAAAGTTATGATTAAAATTTAAATAATTTTCGCTTCAAATGAGTCATATAATTTTAATGTATCCTGCTTACATTGAAAGCAACCGTCATCTGATATTTCACAATAGTTATGACAACAGTGTCCACATGAAAGTTTTTTCTCAATTACGCCATCAACTAAACAAGAACAAATTTTTTCAAATCCGTTTAGGATATTTTCAATTTTGGTTGCTGGAACATAATAACCGGTTGGTCTGTATTCTTCTGGATACAAATCAAAACTATACCAATTTGTTGGATAATTTGGTGGAAGAAGGTCTTCGGGGCGGATCTGATTGGCCATATATTATACATATTATTTTAACTTTAAATTATATCCGTTCAGGATTTAAAAAATATAAAAATATTGTAGAATATAAATCATGTACGGAACTATTTGTATTGGGTCTTTTGCTGGATATATATTAGCATTTCTTGTATTAGACTATAAATATGGTGGCAACACTGCTGGGAAAAATATGAATCCATCTGATTATCTTGTCTTACTTGGAGGTATTGGTTTAGGAGCAACATGTTCATATCTATCATTATAGAGGCAAAGTGTGTTATAATAGCTTTGTTAAATCTGTCCATATTTAGGAAATATCCTTAACATAAACGGACTAAAAAATTTTGATTTAATCAATTAAACTATTTTTGAAAATATTAATAATGTCTGACCACAATATTGTCGATTGGAATCTTATTAATCACAAATGTGTTACAAAAAGATGTATGATATCATGTCCATCTGATCCAAACAAAATTATATCATTTATAATACATAATTATAATTTCGATTACACTGGTATTATTATTGACATTGATGATAATGACGGTGGTCATCGCATTATTAAATGTGATGCTGATAAAATTGAAATTACCATATATTCAGATGAAATTAATATTAATACATCATCTAAATCGGTTCATGATGAATTAATAATCGATCAAATTAAAGATATTCTTAATTCATTTAATGAACATGTTATACATGACATACTGAAAAAATATTTAATTGATAACCTGTTATATGATCTTCAAACAGATGAATGTACAGTTACGCGTGCCAGTTTTATTAATGAAAAATTAAATGGTGTGACTATGATATTTGATTCTGGAGAAGTGTATGTATATGGCGAAGGATTAATTGAATTATATTACTATGAACTCAATCGGGTATCAAAACATACTCCCGATAATTATAAAAATGAAGTATTGAATTTTATTAATGATTACAAAGAACATGTTGAAAAATGTAAATTATATTCGCCATCATTAAAATTATATTTACCATCAGTAATTATTTAATTTTTGATTTTTTTTCAATTTTTCTATGTCCAATTTATTCACCGAACTATGTCAATTCTTCCCATTGATGTGTTGTCAATTGTTACTGAAACAAAGGAGTTAATTTACAGTGATGACAGTTTACCTATTTCCACTAAATTAAATTTAATTGATATTAGCCACCAGAAAATTATGACTTATTCTAAGAGCAATTTTGCCACACAAGCATGTGAATATTATTATCAAATGCGTAAACTGGATGATCAATTACAATCCATTTGCGATAAGGTTGTTGATGAACTTAAACCATTATTGATTAAATTTCATCTTATTGTCAAACCTACAAGCAGTTTTGAGTCTCGTACCAACATTAGTTCGTCTGATCTTGATTTTAGTGTTCTTCACAAATACATTGATTCCAATCATATTGATGATATTGGGAACGAATTAAAAAGTATTGGATATGTGTTTAATTTTACAGTCAAAGTTGGTCTACCACAAGAATATCGATCATATTCTAAGACAATTGATGGAACAGAAATTGAAATCAAACTACGTAACAAAGATGGAAGTGAAATTGATATGTTTCTTCACAAATATATCCAAAATTCTGTTCCAATTGATGACAAGATTCACATAACATATATTAAATATTTACTTCAATTCAATCCAGTTATTTATACATGGTATAAGTATATTTCATATGATAGTTGCGTATATATGATGGGAGAACGTAATTATATCGTGGGTCGGACGTCTAAGTAAGAATAATAAATTAGGAAAAATAAAATTTACCACAATTGTCCTGATGCTTTTTGTTCCTGATCTAACTGCGAATTTTCTTTATTTATACGAGGACGACCCGTTTCCGTATCCGTTCTTAAACTAATGCCTAAACTTTGAAGAAACAAATTCATTCCTTCTTTTAATGGCATTGGACTACTGGCGTGTCCACTTATACCCGAATTTCCATCAAATAATATAACTTTATCTGCTAAATAAGTGCTCATCATAAAATCATGTTCAACAATCAGTGCTGTTTTCTTGCTGTTTATAATAAATCGTTTAATTAATTTGGCAACACTAATTCGCTGTTCTGAATCCAAATATGAACTGGGTTCATCTATTAAATAAATATCCGCTGGTTTACCTAAACATAATGCTATGGCAACACGCTGTAATTGTCCACCAGATAATTGATCCAGATTTTGATCATAAATATCTGGCAATTTTAATGGATTAATAATATCAGTAACAAAAGCATGATCAACAAACGCAGATTGGATTTTTAATAGCAATAGTTGTCGAACAGTTCCAGTGAATTTTGGTGAGATTTTTTGCGGTTTATATGATACTGAAATTCTCTTGCTAATCATTTCATATGGTGGAATTAATCCAGCAAGCAAACGAACAAATGTGGTTTTACCTAATCCATTTTCTCCTAAAAGAACAACACACTGACTGGTTTCCAATTGCCCAGCATCAACAACAAGAGTGAAATTATTACTTAATTTTAATATATCATCTTTTGATTCTGATGTGTTATATGTCAACGATTCATACGATGCTATTGGCATAGGTTTAATTATTTCAGGATTAATATCAGTTGTAATGTTAAATGAAATTGAATAATCACGAAATCGCATATTTTCTGTGGGTAAATATCCATCCAAATAAATGTTAATTCCATCACGAACATTAAAAGCATCCGAAATCACTCCATATACTCCTTCCATTCCATAAAACAAACAAGTATAATCACTGACATAATCCATTATACTCAAATCATGTTCAACAATAACAATATAGTTGTCATGTTCTTGAAGACTTCGCAGAGTTTTTGCCATGGCGATACGTTGCTTAATATCTAAATATGAACTGGGTTCATCAAACATATATAATTTTGATTGTTTAGAACAAGCAACAGCACAGGCAAATCTTTGAAGTTCTCCACCAGATAAATTTTCAGGTACTCGGTCTAATAAATGATCCAATGAAAATAATTGCCGATATTTAACTGCTCGTGAATTATCATCTGGTAAGGCAGTTCGTAATGTTTGTTTATATTTCTGAGAAATTTGATCAACGTATTGAATTTTATACACACAAGACTTTGTATCTTCATTTGTTTTGCTCATATCAATAAAAAACTGCTGAATTTCCGTCCCTCGAAAATGATCAATAACATCATCAATAGTCGATGTTTGAAAATATCTGCCAAAATTAGGAAGAGGTTGTCCTGCCATCATTTTTAATGTAGTTGATTTTCCAATTCCATTATTTCCAACCAGTCCCAAAATATGACCACGTTTCATATGAGGAAATCGATGTAATTTAAAACTATTAGCACCATATCGATGAGTAATTGATGATGATAAATTAGTTGGCAAATTGATTACTTTAATAGCATCAAATGGACAGTGTTTAGTACAAATATTACAAGTACTAATACATAATTGTTCGGAAATTTTCGCTGTCTTATTAACATCAATTTCTATACATAATTTACCCATTCGAACTGATGGGCAAATTTTCTTACATTCTTGGTTACACTTTTTGGGTTGACATTTATTTTCATCAACAACAGCAATTCGAGTTGACATTATATTAAATTCGTTTATGAATATAAAAAATTAATTAAAAATCAAAAATTTAACTTTAATAAGTTAATTAAAGACAATAATCACAGAAATCGACATAATAACTATTAATTTTTGAATGTCTTTGATGATGATAGTTAAATCCGCAATGATGACACTGTTGTACCATTTTATCACAATACAAGCATTGTAGTAAATGCTTTCCACATACACATAGATTTTTATGAAAACTGCGCCCAAAAAGTTCATATTCTATTTCATCTGTTTTGGAAATATTTTCAGATTTTGCTCTGGTAGTACATCCACATGAACTATGATATGTATGATCACACGATTCACATATGTTTGGATTGTTAAGGTTGCGGTCTTCGTGTCCTACTTCACAACAAGAATAACATTCATAACAATGTCCACATTTACATGTCAGTATAATGGTTGAATCACAATTATAACATTATAAATATAACATAAATATATTTATAATTTCAAAGAATTAATTAACTTTTAGAAAAAGTTATGATCAAAAATTTAATTAACTTTTAAAATTAACTTTTAAAAAAAGTTATGATCAAAATTTTTAATGAATGTTAATGGACTAAGTCTTTTAATGCCAATGCGATATTTGGATCATTGATCACAAACATACCACCACCACGATGAAATTGTGAATCCATCCTATTCAAATCTCCAACACAATAGTAATCATCAGTACACGCCCATTTAGCATGATCTTGATGCTCATACCAAACATTTGCTGATGGAATATGATGACACTTATTTACATCGATAATATTATCTGTTTGAGGACATTGATGACCACGTCGCCATGTTTCAACATAAATTTTGTCCCCATCGTAATGTTTATGTTGATGAAATATATTCTGATAAATATCAATGTGATGTACACTGCTTTTTGCTACATGTTTAATTTTATTTGATATAATTATTTCAGACAATGTTCCATTTTTATTTCGTTTTTCATGCGATGTAAAAATGGGAGTAAGAATAGGAAGAATGTTTTTCTCTGATCTGGATGTCACATGAACATTCATACAGTTTAATTGGTTCTTAATGTTGTTTAAAGTGTCCAATGAAAATGACAACGTTAAAAATAATAAAGATTGACCGAATATTAACTGACTATGCGCAACTTCTTCAATACTTTTCCCATCAAATGTGGTTGGAAAATGTGGAATTGAATGACAAAACCACATAATACATTTAGCATTCCACGCTACAATTCCTTTGGCGTGGGCATGTGTCGGATGCTCACCAGAATGATCTTGATCATTATAAACAATCCAATTGGTATATGACACATTTTTTTCAGAAAATAACATGCTACTAATATGTTTATTAATATCATATCGAAGAACTCCATGTTCATTTCGTGTAGAATTGAACAGTAAATAATTTTTACTATTGGGCAATTTTAATGCCATAGACACATTTTTTAATCCTTTTTGATTAGAAAAACAACAACCCATTTAAATTTTTGATTTTTAAGTCAATTCTAAAATTTGATTCAAAAATCAAAATTTGTTGACGGGTCAATTATTTTAATTCGATTATTACTACCTAAATGTCAGTTACTATTTTGGGGCAACAATATGATATTAATAATACAATAGAATTGGATTTATCAAACCAAAATTTAACTGAAATTCCACCAGAAATTAATAAATTAGTCAATTTACAAGCACTTGACTTGTCTAATAATAAAATTAACGAAATTTGTCCACAAATCAATCAATTAATCAATCTACAATACCTTAATTTACATAATAATCAAATTACCGAAATTTGTTCAGAAATTGGCCAATTAGGCAATCTACAAAGACTCAGTTTATCTTATAATCAACTTACTGAAATTTGCCCACAAATCAGTCAATTAATCAATCTACAATATCTTTATTTATATCATAATCAAATTAATGAAATTTGTCCAGAAATTGGTCAATTAGTCAATCTACAAATGCTTCAATTGTCTAATAATCAAATTACACAAATTTGCTCACAGATTGGTCAATTAGGCAATCTACAAGAACTTTATTTATCTAATAATCATATTACTGAAATTTGCCCAGAAATCAATCAATTAGTTAATTTACAAAAACTTAATTTATCTAAAAATCATATTACTGATCCTGATGAATTCTCTGTTGTTAACATGATGATGATCAAACATACGAAATTTGATGACCAAACAACATCTCCTGTCAGAAAGTTATATTTGCCATCAATTATTATTTAGTACAAAGCATTTAGATTTGCTGACGAGCAAATATTTTTAAAATATTCTGTTGTACTAAAATATATAAAAGCATTTAAATTGAAATGCCACCAAAAAAACAAAAAGATAATCAAATTTCAGAATTAAATCATAATATGTCAATTTCAAATAAATGGAATATTTGTACCCAATGCGGAATGGTTGCGATTAAATAATGAAAACTGTTCATTAAAAGAACGCATTGATATTTTACAAGGAAATGAGCAACGATTATTACATCAAATTCATGAAAGAACAATAGACGATTTAAAAAAGGAAAATCATGAATTGAAAGATAGAATAAATGTATTGGAAAAAGAAAATGTTAATCCTCGTGATCGAATAAGTTTAATTGAAGCGAATGATCAACGAAGAGAAGCAATATTTAAACTACATGAATGTGATAGTTTATCTAATAAAGCATTTCGGAAAGAATACATAAAATATTTTAATTTAAGTAAATATTCAAAGGATATTCCAAACATTAGTGATTTTATACTTAATCCTCCCGATAAAATTGATGATAGTGGTAACTACAATTTTTGGCAACAATTTATACTAAAATACCCAGGGTCTGACAACAGCAATTTTAATTTAATTTACAAGAGAATTAATTGTGGCAGAATGAATTTTGAATGTTCCAGATATTTCTGATGTCAATCCTGATAAATTTGATCAATATATGAAAATCGCATTTTCTGACATATATACAAACAAATCGTTATTGACTGCCTATCTAAATTGGTTGTTTTTGTTTAAAATATCTCTAAATGTGGACGGATTTATATTTCATAACACAGATCTTTCAATGATTTATAATTTAATGATGATGATTGACATTTTTCCAACATGTTTATAATTTGTGGCAAATCTGCTGATTCTGAAAATATTAAATCATCCATACCACAACAACTGTTCAAATAATGAAATATATATTCTTTGTGTTCATGTTCATATATTACTTGATAATATGATGAACAATTTTCAATCAATTGAGCAATATTCTTTGTGTCATTAATGTATAGATTTGGACGTGATTGAACTGTGAATTCTCTTAGATTTTGCTTGTCATCAAAATTTTGTTGGCACTTATCACATATGTATTTTCCATCAGAAAATGAAAAATATTTCTCATTACATCTACAAATATCATATACATCTGTTAAATTAGCAATATTAACACTGTCATCACCAACAAATGGTTGCCTATTTAAATGATTAAAACATCTTCTCCAAAATAATTGCTCACATTCATGACATTTATATTGATAAGTAGCATATTCTGGACATTCAAATTCGTTTTTCAATGCTTTATTAATATGTGTTCTCATTGGTTTATATTTAATAACATGTTTATGTCCATTCAATGTTGGAACTATACGAGTACATAATTTTTTTTTATTCTCGTAGCTATTCTCAATCCTATTTTCATAATGGTCGAAAATATAATAACTTTGAACAATTTCTATGTAATTATTTTCCAATACATTGATTTTTATTAATTTAGCAGTAGTCCAGTTATTAAAGAATTTGATTATGTCATACTTGTGATTTTTGGGATTATTGATGATAGTTTTTAAATATTCAACATTTATTTCCATTCTTATTCTTATTATTAAATTAATAATATTATTTTTCATCAATTTTTGATTTCAATTCATGACATTTATCATATATAATTATATTATTCATGAGCACTAAATTAGAAGAAACATTAATTCGTTTATCTAAACAAGATCGTGGTTTATTTCAAAAAGAATTAAGACAGATTTTGTCAATCCCTGAAATACGTAATTACATTGACCTATATTGGGAAAACAATAAAAATAGACTGGAATTAGACTATCGACAACCACGTTATATTAGTACGCAATTAGGACAGAATATTCCATCATCAATTCAACCAAAAAAAATAAAAATTAAAAATATCCCTAACGGATCTAAAAATATCCCTAACGGATCTAAAAATATCCCTAACGGATCTAAAAATATCCCTCCACCAGAGTTGAAAATGTTTTGTGATGATGTGACATCACAACAAAACTTGAAAGATAAACAAAAAGAACAACTTTTATTAAAACAACAACTTGAATTGAAACAAAATGTTATAGGTGATCGTTTAGGATACGGATTAGATTTAAAATCACGATTAATTCGACAACCAACTGATTCAGAATGTTTAATGACAATAATTGATGATCGTATAGTTAAAAATCAAATTATAGGTGACTATTGGTTTATTTTACCAAAAGGCAAAACTATTGTTTTTAACACAATGACAGGCAGTTACCAAGTTGTTAATCCAGTTCAAGCAGAACAATTAGATGATAACACTCCGGATCTTTATTATTGTTGTGACGCTGTTGGATGTAATAAAGATTACAAAGTTGTGTATAGTCGTAAACAATTTAGTAATTATCGAACAACTTTACTGAAAATTATTCGTGAAGATTGATATATATGAATCAAATAATTAACTGTCCTCATTGTCATGATTGTATTATCATTGAATCCATTAATTGTGGCATTTTTAGACATGGTATTTACAAAAATAATATCAATGAACAATTAAATCCACATTCATCAAAGGAATTGTGTGATCGTTTAGCACTTGAAGATAAAATATACGGGTGTGGAAAACCATTCAAAGTATCCAAAACTGATACAATTAATGAATTATTGGTGGAAATATGCGATTATATTTAGATTTGTTCCAAATATTTTTAAATCCATTTAGAATATTTTTAAATCCATTTAGGATATTTTTAGATTTTGCTGACGAGCAAATATTTTAAAAACTATTAAATATTATGATTATGAATATGTCACGAATCATACAAACCACACAAAGAACAAGTCTTGGAGTACCAATATGTACTGGTGAATTTGTATTAAATCAGAATTCAATTGGGAAAAAAGAATGTCATATTGTCAGTTTATATACAATTGATCAATATAGAGGGCAAGGTTTTGGAGAACAAGTTCTTCGTGATATAGTTAAATATTGTGTAGATCATGGGATTAAAAAAATAACAGTTGATGATATGTCTGATCGAGCATATCAAAGTCATAATATTTACACAAAGTGTGGATTTAAATATAAGATTAAAGGTTTTCCAGAAATGGAATTGAAATTATAAATTTGTTAATAAGTCGAATAATCAATCACATGGTGGAGCAAATACTATTAGATCAGTATTGTTATTACTGTTTTGATTTTTGTAACCGACTAATAAATGCTTTTATAATGGTTGGAATATGTCGTTCATATGTGTATGAAATTCGCAATAGTGGCATTTTATTTTACAACTAATATATGAAGATAAATATGTACATTCAAAGTAATATCAATAAATTTGCTTCGCGCATGGATCTCGCGCATGGATCGGTGCGCACGTCAATACCCTACACCACGTAATCTTAATACAAGATGTAAAGTCGACTCTTTGTTTATTGAATAGTCCGCCAGTGTTCGCCCATCTTCAAGTTGTTTGCCCGCAAAAATCAGGCGCTGTTGGTCGGGTGGGATACCTTCCTTGTCTTGAATCTTTGCCTTGACATTTTCAATTGAATCGCTGGGTTCAACTTCAAGTGTAATGGTCTTACCAGTGAGAGTTTTAACAAAAATCTGCATTTAAATATAAAATAGAAAATATAAAATTATTAATTAATTTATTATTTTTCAAATCAAATTTTTTTTAAATCTGTTCAGGATATTTTTATTCATCATCATCATCATCATCATCATCGGCGAATTTTACTTTGGGTTTTGTTTTTCGTGTAATTATTTCTGTACTTAAATCACTTCCCACAATCAATTTATGATCAACACTCATGCTTCTACACAAATCTTCTAAAAATAAACTGTTAGGGAAATTCTGTTCACAAAATTCTTTCATATTAAACTGATCTCCAATTTGTTCAAAACATCGGCGACAAGTTGGTCTTAAATTATGTACATTTGTTTCTCCTCCATTAGATTTGGCAATCACATGAGTAATTGCTGATGCTGTTCGTTTTATTTTTCGATTACAAACCTTACAATGACCACTCTTATGATCTCCAATATATTTAAACCACACTTCATCTTTAATACCAACAATTTTAAATCCAATATCAGTTGAAATAAATGTCTTAATCAATTTTAATTGTCTTAAAATAGAACAAATTAATTCCCTATTTTTATTGTCAACAGCAATTGCCAAATTCATGGATAATTCTCGTATATTTGAATCCAAATTCTTTACTTCTTTAAATATATCAAAATTAATTAGATCTTCCTTTTCATTGATATGATAATTCAATACTGACTGTGGAAATGTTAATTTCTCGTGCGTATTAATATATGTTGTTGTATCATAAAACTGATATGTGTCAATCATAGTCATAACATATTCTTTTTTACTGTGATATAATTTATTACCAAGTAAAAATAGATCTTTAAGATATGAAATTGATTGTATTATTAGGAATTGAAACAATGTTTCAATTAAATAATCTCTATCCCCGTCTTCTTTTAAAACAACATCTGGATTAAGCGATTTAATCTTTAATTCTAACATAGTATTTGTAATTGACACCAATTTATTTGTAGGATCTCTTATTTTAATTTTAATTTGTGGTTTTTGATCAACATTATCATATGTTGGTTGAATAACACGCTTTTCAAGGTATCTTTGTATTAATTCTTTTGTAGTGTATATATTGTCAACATTTCTGCTGTTCAGTGGTATTTTTTTACCTTCCAATAGATTGTCAATCTTGTCTAATATTGTGTCATCTACATTTTTAGTTACGTTTTCAGATATTTCTGGCGAGCAAGATATTTTAATTTTAATCTTTTTGAGTTGTGATGTCATAATTAGTTAATAGTATAATGGTATATAAAAAATTCGTTTTAATATTTATATTATTTAATTATCATGGAACAAACCTTACACTACAATGGGATCGATAATATGTCCATTGACTTATCTGTATTTAATCAATTAGTAGCAATTGAATGTTTTTTCACTGGAAAATGTTGTCTACAAATTGTTGATCAAATGAAAAACATATTATATCATTTGACATTTAATAGTTATCCCAATCTGATTATTTTTTTATGCCGACCAATTAATAGTGATTTAATGTTAATTACCTCAGAACCATTCGATAAAATCTCAGAACCATTCTCAGAAAAAAATATGCCCATATATGTTGCTTTATATGGATATGCTAAAATTAACGATGTAGATGTACATAATATTAAAAATAAGAATGATAGAAAATCAAAAACCCGACATGAATATGAAACGTTTAGTTCAAAGCGAAAATGCCAATATATTTGTCATAAACACGACAATACAAAAACAATATGTGAAATATATGAATGCAGTGGCGACTAAATATTTAATTCATATCTTCAATCGGTAAATCGTTACCATATTTATCTAATGTGTATATATAAAATGGTTCGCCTTTTTGTTTGGGTTTTTCTGTCATATGCTTGAACAATTCATCAATCATCAATCCAGTGTTGATGAATTTATGATATTTTTCATATATTTCAAAACTTTCTTTATCACATATTATGTCATCAATAATAGCAAAATTCTTCATTTTCTTTGTGTGTTTATAATCATATATTTCTTCGTTTGTTAATGGAAACTGTCGTCTAATTTCCATAATTTCTGAAACAAATTGTCTATTAAATGAATTAGCTCCAATATTAAACATACCATTGACATCTCCTTGATTACATGAAAATGATCCAGTAAATAGAGCAAAAATATCGAGCAAATCTAATATGTATTCAATATAATAAACATTATCATACACCTTGTTTATTTGTTGTTGACGCTTATCATTAATATAAGTACCAATTTGATTGTACACTGGATAGCGTTTTTTATTTGAATGTGCTATCGATGCCACACTATAATCTGCCAACATCATTGTGTATCCACAGTGAGGTATATAATATACCTTTCCCATTATATTGTACTCATAATATTTGTCACGATGAACATCAGCTGAATATAATATATTTAATTGTTTAATGTCATTATGTACACCTGCTTCTGATGCTTGGAATGTATACAACGCAGACATCAATTGAAACAATATGATGTAACAACTGTTATAGTCTTGTCTTACATGTATTGGCAAATTGGTCATGTTGTTATCTGCTTTTTCTATCATATGAAAATATTGATCATCATCAGTACACCGACATGTACAATAATAGTATGGGAAATGAGGATTAATATCATCCATAATACTTTTAGACATTCCACCCATAATTTCTGCTTCTGCTAAAAATGTTTTTAATTGAGTTTCTGGATCTTTGGGATTTGGCAACATTTTTTTAATCACCAATGGCAATGGAATATCATCCAATTTATAACTTGTTAACAGTTTTAATACAGATTTATTGCTTTTATTGAGTATACATGTCAATATAGATCCAAACCCACCTCTGGATATTACATTTACAACTGTAAATAGATTTTTAAACCGATCATCATCCAAACAAAATGATTCATTAATGTTAACAGTAATGTGCTCATGTGGAGCATTTGGATCTAAATACTTTAAATAAATAATTTCCTCAAATAATCCAATGACTGTAAGTCTAAATGACTTATCTTTTCTTAAAGAAGCATGTTCAGCATTAATTTCAGCAATTGATTTATCTTTAATAATACTAATATCACCCGAGTATGGTTCTTGTTTTTTAACGATATTCTTGTGTTCAATTGGCACAAGTTCCTTTAATTTGAACTCGAATTTTTTCTGTGTGTTAGGAATAGCAGGTTGGTGTGGACGAATTGGTGTTTGGATCGGAGTAGGAAGGGGAGTAGGAAGTGGAGTAGGGAGGGGAGTAGGAAGAGGTGTTTTTGATTTCATTGAAATGTTATGTATCACACAATATTTTGATGCTCTAATCGCTGGTTTATCACATAATTGGCATTTCATGTGAAATTATGTATATATAACTATAAAAAATTAAAAATATCCTGAACGGATTTAAATTTGATATTAAAAATATTCTTCGTATATTAAGTATGAAATGGCGTGGACTTTTTCCCTTGCTCATACAGAACATGATTTAATTTCTTTAATGAAACCTAAATCGATTGTTAATTTAGAAATTGGTGATATTGCCTATTATTTAGATGGACAATTGAAATGTTTAGTTGAAAGAAAACGTGTTGATGACTATGTATCATCAATTTCAGATGGACGTTTAAAAAATCAAAGTATTAGAATTCAAAGTGAAAAAGAAATTAATCCAAATTTAATAGTAATATATTTAGTTGAAGGCAGTATTCCAGCAAGCAACAAGAAATTTTTTGGTGGTATTACAGGAGAAGCGGTATTAAGTTCTTTTATTGGTAAAATGGTTCGTGATCGATTTAATTTATTTATTGTCAATGACATTAATGAAAGTGTTCGATTTTTAAATAAATTATATGATAAATTAAAAAGCGATTACAGTGATTTAACTGAATATAAGTTATTAACTCCACAAGATTATGTTCGAACCATAAAAACAGAAAAGAAAGCAAACATGACACCAGAAATGTGCTATATTTGCCAATTATCTCAAATTCCAAATGTATCTACTAATACTGCTGAAATTATTGCCAATAAATGGTCTTCAATGTCATCATTAGTTCGAGGATTTATGTCATATTCTGGCAATCCTGCTGAAATGTTACAGGTTTGTGATGGCATTGGAAAAGTAATGGCAAAAAAAATATATGAATATATTATGTTTGACGGGAATAAAACGGAAGTGAGAACGGAAGTAAAAACGGAAGATAGCGTGAAACCCAAAATTGGAATTAAAATCAAAGTAAATCCTGAACGGATTTAAATAAATTTTTGATTTTTAAATTCGTTCAGAATATTTCTTGAAAATATTCTGACAAATTTAAATATAGTATATGTCTGATCTAAATAAATCCAATCAAGATCATGACTTAGAATATTTTTGGATCACATTCAAAGATGCTATTGTGAAATACTTACATTCGGATAGAGATAAGAATTTGTTATTAGAAATAGAAGCAACATCTGCTCAATTTAATGAAATTCAACTACATAAATCGCATAGGGGATGGAAAAATGATATATTAACGGGAATAAACGCCTTCATGACAAAACATATTAACAATATCGCAATTGTAACATTTTTAAGTGATGATTATAACTATTTGGATCGATTAAGATGTAATATTTATAGATGGCAAAAATTGTGCTCAAATTTTATGATTCCAGTAATTGCTGAACTAATTGTTATTTATGCTGATTATTCACGAAAAAGTAACCCCAACATTGAGCATTTATATACTTTTCTTAAAGATCATTTTATTAAAAACCATTCGATTGAAGACAAAGATGTAATTGAATTCACTTATTCCGATAAGTTCATTAAACTATTACAAATTAGTGTCCAATATAAATTCCCAGTTCTATTTGATTTTATTCGAAGTAAACGAAATATAAACCAATTCGTTGTAGTTAAAAATGAATTAATGTCATTCAGAAGTATTGAAAATACAAGAGCACATAAGTTGATTGATATGATTCATATTAACTTGTAACTTTTAAAAAAAGTTATGATCAAAATCTTTTAAAAAAAGTTATGAAAAAATTTGATTTAAATTTTGCCTTTACTTTGAATTGATATTAAGTAAAGGTAAATGTCATTTCAATTGTTTGATATAAATCAACGACCCAGTTTTGTCAAGGAAGATTTAACCAAGACGGAATCTGCTGAATTTTTTGTTGTTTGGACTGGATATCAACAACATGTGATGACAAAGGAAATAGAAAAGTTTAATGCTAATGACAGTGAAATGTGTAGAGTCATGATGACTCCAATCTTTAATAAATTAACATCTGATCAAATTGATAGTATGTTTGATCAATTAAAAGCAGGATTCAAAGAATCAGATGACAAAGTGTCATTTTTAATTGATGATAGCAAATTGTACCAAATGTTTGGTAAAATCATTGAAAGTGTGGTCGAAAATGATTCAGAATAGTTATTTAGAGTTTTCTCATACAAAAATCCATATTTGATTTATCATTATTCAAATAATTCAAGTAGTGTATTAATATTTACTAACCCACTATTTTCATGATAATCACCACTATGTAATGAATATGCCATATATTTAAGATCAAATGGCAATATAGTCATTAATTTTAATGTTCCTTTGTCAAAAGTATAATTAAAATAATACTCCGTATCATGATATTTTTCATTTATTTTCTCTGATAGTGTATATGGATACATATTCATAACATTTAACACATTTTCTGGAATAAGATCAAGTATATTGACTGACATTAAATATAATATAATATATGTAAATTCTTTAAATATTTTCAATACAATCAAAGTATATTTAATTTCCGAATGTTAGATTTTGCTGACGAGCAAAATATTTTTAGATTTTGCTGACGAGCAAAATATTTTAATTATATTGTAAACAACGAGTTTTCCCACAATACTGTCTTGGATTACTTGCTCCCATATCAACATCACAAATAAGACAACGATTACAATGTTTATTATTATAATCAATGAACATGTTAAGTATAATCATGGTTTTGGAAATACAATCTTGATTAGTACACTTGTAAATTTCAATTAGTTGATCAAGATATTCGTACCACATAGAATTGTCTTCACTATAACAAGTTCGATATAAACGATCCAAAACATGATTACACTTGCCAGTTTCACAAGTACATATAATGTCTGTGAATGGTGGATCAATTTCAGACATTTTACAAATGGCGGAAATAGTAGATGAGTTGTTCATTTGTTTGGTTTAACACTACAACATGTAAAGATATTAAATATTTCGCATATTTAAATCAAATTTTTTTTAAATATCTCTAAATGATGACGGATTTAAAAGTTTGTTTACTTACTCCAATTCAAGCAACGAGGTGGAGTCATTGTACATGGAACATCAGGAGCACCGTGTAATTGGAAAGCAGATTGATCCATTCTCATTTGTTGAGGTGGGCAACATTTATCCAAGGCATCTTGACGAGCATCAAGACCAATACGTTGATATAACCATCTATTTTCTGCTTGATAATTAACACACGTGGGTTCAAATCGATTTATATTAACTTCTTTGACATCTTTACATGCTCCATCAAACATAGTATAACGTGGTTTAATATCACAATCTGGGAAATTAACCATACCAGAAGTATTCATAGGCAGTGGGTTTGCCATTTTTTGATCTTTGGATAAAATATTAGTCAATCCACGAATTGATGAATCAGTGTCCACTAATGGCATACCACCATAATAACTTGTACCTTCTTTACCATTTATTACTTGGGGTAAGCATTGATCACATCGAACAACACTACATGGGTCTAATGTACGATCGCCAATGGAAACATTTTCTTTGAGATTTGTTTGAGAAACTAATGGATCATAATGTATACGTGTCCATCCAGTTTGGTTACCGATTTGTTGTGATTTTGGAATAAATGACATTTCTATATATTAACGAAATTAAAAAATTATTTTGTCTAAACATGATATAATTTAGATATTAATTCATCAGTAGTTGACAATAAATATTCTAATTGTATTTCAATTGAATGTATATACAATTGAGTATTTTCTGTACATAATAATTTTCCTTCAATTAACTGATATATATTTATTGTTAAATTCATAATAACTTCTAACAAATGAACAATACTGTTTTTATCATTTACTAAACTAAATAACTTGTGTTCTATATCTTTATCGCAATTTTGAGACAGTTCATTCGGATCTGATGAAAGATATAGTTTATATACATTGTTTAAATAATTTTCAACAGCACGAGGAATTATTCTATCTCGTCTACTAACTATATTATCACCATACACAGAATATAATGTTTTTTCTTGGTCAATAATAGTATTATGTACAAAGAGTTTAATAATTTCGGTCATCTGATATATTAATAATATAATACTAATCTTAGATTAAAAGAATTAATTTAAATTTCTGAAAAAAATTGATTAAAAAATTTCATCATGGTGAAAGTATCCGTATTGTTACGACCTGCCTATATGTTAGATGAATGGACTAAAAGTGACCGTGATTTTATGATCAGATTGAATGATGATGTTGACTTAATAAAATATCCATTCCCAAGTGCTATTAATAAATATAATGAAAAACCCATAATTTTACTTAAATTTACGTATCATGATAGTCATATTATGATAATATTTATACTATTTCCCAAAATAAATTTATTGTTATGGGAGGAACTACAACGTGTAGTTGAATATTCATCCTCAAATTTTTTTAATATGTTTCCATTTGCGATTTTAATGGGAGATGATCATATGACTAAAAAAGTAAACAAAGATTTATATGATTCAATGTGTTCAGAATTAGGGATTCTAATAACTTATGGAGATAATCTCAGTTCGTTTCAAGATATAAATTCATTACTTGGTAATAAAATCAATGAATCATATCATAGATATACTTATCCTGACCAATTTCCTCATGTTAATATCATTGATAAATTTTATAACGAACGCAGTTTTATTTATGAACATAAATGCGTACATATTCGTATGACAGAAGTAAAAATAGAAAATTATGAATGCTTTCATATCAATGTAATAATTACAATTGATGAAGATGTTAATCCAGATGGAGAAAACACCGAGGATGAAATATTTTCCACATATAATATGTTCAAGGAAAGTGTTGATTTACCCAACGGAAGAGATTCATTTATTGAGCATGTAAGTGAAGAAATTAAACAATCTGGTGATTTTATCAAAGGTTTAAATGAATTATTTGATGCCTATGAAAATGTTTCATGTGGCGCATTAAAATTGCCAATGGTTATAATTTAACGGATATACTTTATATTCAATACAAAAGAATCTAAATTCTCCGAGATATTAAACTTTATTTCCAAAATACTGGATTAAATGAAGATCCAGAAACACTGTATGTATCATTAATTGGAGGACGAGTAGTACGAACGGTGCTTGCTGGGCAACTGGGGTATGACACATTAATACCATTGCTGGTTGGACGAGCAGGCAAATCGAAAAATTTAACCTCATTCAAGTGAGTCTTTGTGTCCAGTCTACATGAACTGGCACAAGGCATGCCACTGTTGGGTTGATCGCAACCCAAGCAACTTGCTTGACGTTGTTTGGATGGGCATTGACTGAGTTTAATATCTTGACCTCGCAGAGAAGATTCCATATCAACCATGTTACCAGTGGTGATGGAAATACTATTTCCACCAAGAATTCCCATTGGAACACGTGCTTGATTACAATTGTAATATTTGACCGGGTCCATTTGGAAACCGTAAATAGATGTCATTTGTGCTGTATTAACTTGTTGAGTACAATCATCATATAACGATCGAGTAAATGCCATTCTAATTATGTATATATAAATATAAAAATATTTTTTCTGTTATTTAAATTAGTTCAGAATATTGTTATGAATGTAAACATTCATAAAAACCCGAACGAATTTAAAAAAATTTTGATTTATTATTTCAATCACATTTACAAGACATTATCCTTAACAAATGAATGTCTTATTGCCAGTACATAAAGGTAAAAGTAGTGATATTATTGGACATGTACAAGTAAATTTCGAAGATTCATATTTGAATGGATGTTACAACAAAATATATAAAGGAACATGGCAACAATATCAACAAATTTCCACCGACAATGGAAAAGAAAATGAAAAAGAAAATGAGACTGTGGCAGTACGAATTCACAAGACTGATATGTCTAATTTCGATCAATCTCTTCTTCGATTTATGAAGGAAATTGACATACATGAGCTTGTTCCTGATAGTGAAAGTATAATTAAATATTATGGATGGGGTCAATATGAAAACACATATTTTATGATTTTACAATATATTGAACATGATATGATTTATATGCTGGAACATGACTTATTAAGTGATCCGCAAAGAATAAGCGCTACATTAGATGTCCTCAATACAATGAAAATATTTCATGATCTTGGTTTGCGATGTAATGATATTAAATTAGAAAATATGCTATATGCTGATGGACACGTCAAGTTGTGTGATTTTGATCAACAAGCATTCACTATTATATATTCCCCACCAGAACGATTTAAAGAGGGCGGATTGTTTGTTGATAAACATTCAGATATTTGGGCATTTGGTATCTTTTTGTATATATTATGGAATGTTGCTGTTCCTTATCAAGATATAACTAATCCTGATAAACCAGATCATCAAATTATTCATCGAAATTTAATTGACGGATACCGATTTGATACAAGTAACATGCCCAAGAAAGTTGCCAACATATGTTTAAAATGCCTGACATTCGCATATTATCGCAGACCATCAATTGATTGGTTAATTGAACAATTTTCAAACATGAATAACTTTAAAAATATCCTAAACGGATTTAAATAATAACCATTTCTGTGCGAGAATTTATTTGAACATTCCATTCTGTGTATGGACCAAACTGTCTTTGCTTGGCAAATGTGCCTTTTTTCATTTTAACTGGATCATCACGTAAATAACCTTCGTCTATTGGGTAATGATGACACAACAAAATTAATTTTTCTCCTAATGGAGATCCATCTATTAAGTTTGATAAAATAGTAGCATTTGGATTTATAATACCATAATTTTCATCTAATGACAATTTTATAATCATTTGATCTTTAATAATAGCAATACATATGTAAGTCGGAATTTTTAACATCTGAAATCCATCAAAAATTGTATATTGATTATCTGTAAATAATGATGATCGTGCTAATGTTTCTGATTCCAAACAAAAGATAATCTCGCCTTTGCTGTTCATTTGATATTGTATGTCATGTATGTAAAACTTAAAATCGATATTAAGAAAAGCATCTGATAAACTAATTAATTGTATGACATTATCGGGTGTTTTTTCTAATTTCATAACGCATCGAGAAGAATCTGCTGGGTCACAGACATAATATTCTGTTCCTGACGCATATGACGAGATATATTCACTGAGCACAGTCCACAATTCACTGATATGTTGATCTACATTTTTATAAGAAAACCTTGAATACAATTCCACAAGTTCTTGTTCTCGTGTCAACATCATATATTCTTACTAAATAAATTTTCACATTTTTAAAAATATTTTTCTCGTCAGCAAAATCTAAATTTTTGATTATAACTTTTTAACTTTTTTATTCTTGCTAAAATTAAATCATGAGCAACAAATATTATGAGTCTGTCATAGATGAACAAGATGATCAATTGAAATTAATTCATAGCAATGTAGTGGACTTAAAACATATGTCTTATAAAATTGCCGACGAATTGGACAGTCAAAATAAAATGCTTGATGATATGACTGATAATGTTGACAAAGCAAATGATAAAGTAACAAAATCCACCAAAAAAATTAACAAGATTAATTTAAATGTGAGTAAAAACAAGTGCTGTGCCACGATTATTGTTTTAATTATTATTGTTATCATTTTATTTGTTGTTTATTTTACTATTTGAGAAAATTTAATAATGTGGAGGATGTGATTTTTTTAATAATTTCTTCATTTGTTGGACACATAAATCAGCAAATTGTCCTGCTCCATGAGAGTAATAATGTTTACATATTATGCCATCACACAGATACGCATTAATTTTGTACTTTTTCAATAATAAATCAACACCCCATAATCGTTCTGTGTACTTTGGATATGAATTTATAATAGAATAATATCGTTTCCATGATCGTTTATTCATTAAATAAAAGAAATATTCACAATTTACTTCTTTGCGCAGATGGTATATGACATTTTCATTTTTCATAATGTTGTGTTGTGTTTTCATATATTGATGACTAATTATTGAATCATCTGATAGTGTACCTGATAGCAATGTTTTTTTCTTATCATTAGTAATATAGGTATTGTCATAAGTTTTAATCATTTTCATTAAATCTATATTTTCTGGAAGTTGTACATCATCCAATATCATAAATATGTAATCAAAATCCAATTTACTCGGAATTAAATGTTTTTGAATAAATGATCCAACATGATTATGTTCACGTATCACTGTTACATTTCCAATTTTCTGTAACCATTCCGGAATAGGTGATTCATCATAAAATGATATAATTATTTGATAATTTGATACACCGCATTGACTTAATTTGTTCAAGTTAAATTGAAGAATTTCCAACTTATGATCATAATGAGGTTGACCAATTCCAGTTACTGAAAATAATACTTTGGTATCCATTTATTATGAATGGAAATGGAAGTGGAAATATATATATATTCATTTGAATAGATTTTAAATATCATTACTTAAAGATTAAATACAATATACTTATATATCCCATAATCTTACATGTCCATTCTGAACAAGACAATCCATGACTACAACGACTATTTCTTTACTTCCACATTAGTGGAGGAAAATGGAGTAAGTAAGTTGTTTGAAGGTTGTTTGCCGGAATTCGAAAAAGCTCGTGACGTTATTAAAGTGTTAATTAATCAAAAAGTATTTGATGGCACTAAAACAGTTGATGAAATTATTATCAGTTATATTAAACATTATTATGCCAATGCGATTAAACGCGAAGATATTATAAGAGAATACGATATGGGTTGTGATATTAAATCTAAATTGCGTTTATATAATCGCAAATATCCAAACAATGATCTGAAAAATTATCATGATGAAGAAATGGAAATTGATTACTTGAATTATAACAATGGAATTGTATTAAATGACTGTATTTTTGTCACAAAAAATAATACTTTATGTACTCATATTTCTCGAATTAAGTATGAACCATCTTTCTCTGCTAAACTAATTTTTTATTATCAAGTTGATTTAAAACAATTCGGTGTTGATTATATTAAATTGCGTATACCAATTTACACTATACATGGAGTTGATTCTGATGAGATTAAACTGCCTTATTTAGTTACCAATGATATGTATGTGTCGTTTACTATGACACACACGTATAGTAGTCATATGAATATAAATGTATGTGTTTATGGTATCAATCATAAACCATCTGATGCTACTGTTAAAAAATGTAAAATAGATGCCATTAAAACAATTTCACATGACCATAAAGATATTGGTAACAATTTAAGTGTACGTTATCTTGCTACTACTGACAGTCTTAACTCTACCTGTAATAAAAATGTTATGAATTTGTATTACCATCAATTATACAAAAATACAGGAACATTAGATCGTTCAAATGATTGTTATGATCTCGAAAATGTAGTTTTAATCAAAAATTCAATTGAAGTAGAATTAAAAATCAACAAATCATCAAATGACTATCATTTCTCTGCGTATATTCCAATGTATCAAATAGATTCATTGAAATTTGATTGTTTAAATACCCGTGACGAAATTAATCTCATTAATTTATACAAAGTAATTTCATATGAAAATCATACCATAGGTAAAGTATTACTTAGTAAAAAATATCCTGATGAAACTGGATTAGTTACATATTCCACACCATTTTTTGAAAACAGGGGATTTTTGGTCACAGTTAAATATACCGATCAATTCATTGAGTTTTATAACAAATTAATTCTTTATGGCGCAAAAACCAACACAAAGTTATATTTAACTGTCAATACTATGATGCCATAATTTAATACCTTACTTCGCTAATGGGACTGGGGCAGGGGCAGAAACGCCGAATTTGCCGAAGTCTTTGAATAAGGTCTTTCCACCACATGGGTTGCCCATGAGGATATGGTATATGAGGTAATAAATAAGGTAAATGTAACTAAACAGTGATGCTAACAATGCCCAGAGAACACGAACGACCGTGCTGGGATTGCCGGCAGTACATTGCCATGACAAGTAGAAGGCAAAAACCCACAGAGCAATATGAACGATCCATGCTAAGGTGTTCCAAACAGAACTTCCGCCAGTTTGAACAACATTTCCATTTTCATCAAATGTTTCGGTGGTTTCTGTGACTTTGGCAAGAGGAAAAACTGCTGTTTTAAGGACTGATCCAATCATTTTATTATTATATATTATAATAAAAATTATTTTTTAAAAATCTAAAAGTTAATAACTGTCTTACAATATGGGCAACAATCTGAAAATTCAGTCAACCATGTTGTGATGTGAGGTGTTTTAAAATAATGATTACATGGACAAATTGTAATCATATCATGATCATCAAATTCATCAGTAGCGATAGGACACACATCATATATTCTTTTTTCAAGTGGAAATTGATGATATTCAATTGTTTTTAATCGTGCTACTTGTTCCATTGTTAAATGTTTTTTATTAATATTTCCGTCATTAATGTCACCAGAAACATTTGTAAAATATCGATTTACCATTGTACGAACTTCCATAATATTAACTTCTGGTATGCTATCTAAGTATAATCGCAATCGATTACTGAGTTCTGTTCCTTCTCCTTCCACTTCTACTGGAAGCAATAAATTTATCGCATTTGCTTGTAATTCATCATAATTAATTCGAATTGGAGAGGTTGCTGGTTCAACAACTTGAAATGCCGGCATATTTGGCATTAAATTGTTCATCCATGTATTCAAATTATTGAACATTTCAGGAGTCACAATCATTCCAGTGCTGTCGTATTGAAATCGACCTAAAATGCCTTGAAGTTGTTGGAATAATACAGCATCTTCTTCGGTTAAATTTTCCGACGACATCATACTTTGCCATGCTTGTGCTAAATCATTCCCATTCCCGAGTGGATTGCCAGACATATATAGATTATTTATTGGTAATATTTTTATACTCAAAGAATTAAATTTTTGATTTTGATTTTAATCATCAAATATGACATTCATTTATTAAATGTCAAAGCATATTATTCCAGAAAATATTATTAACCCGCAAGATTTATACGAACTGTATTATGAAAAAATGAACATTGACTTATTAATACCGAGTCCTTGCATACCTCCTGTTACAGATAGTCTGTTTATTATTATTAAAATCACTGATCCAGAACAATTATTACAATGGATGAATTCGATTAATTATCGCCATAATGATATTGATTGTATTAAAATAACAAACCATGATATTAAATTTGAAAACAATGGAAAATTACATTTTACTGATGGTCCTGCTCATATTTGTAGAAATGGTAAACAGTCATGGTATTTACACGGACATTTACATAGACCTTGCGAACAAGGATATGCGATAATTCATCCTTCACAATTGTATGTACATCATTTATGTGTATCATATTATAATAATAATAAACAGATTGGCATTGGTGAATATATTCATCTTAGTCACTATTTAGATGTTTATTATATTCCTAAATTTGAAGCTATTCTATACTTACCCAATGTGATTATTTAATTACATAGGTATTTGTTGATTTATGTATCCAGCAATAAAACCATATAATAATATCATTGTTGATGATAAATCAAATGTTGATGTTAGCACAGTCCCAATAAAAATCCATATACAACCAATGAAAATGAAATTTTTAGGTTCTTTGAGCAATGAAAAAAATTCTTTAATTCCTACTGAAAATTCAGCCGTAGATAGAACAAATCCTAATGTAGTAATATATCCAAGTGTTCCCCAAATTAATCCATCTACAACAGGCACATCAACAACACGATAATATTTAGACATAAATATGAAAGATACACCGATAGCAATCGACATAAAAAGACGGAACAATCCCAATAAATATTGCTTACTATAATACCATGACGTTGGAGTCAAATCAACTGATGACATTTAGAAATATGACTGATGGGAATGTAAGAAATTTATATTTGTTGTTATTTTAATTGATTTAATTAAAATCAATTTTTTTCATTTAAATTCACCAAGAATATTTTAATTTTGATTTTTTTTAATATTTTTGATCACTTAATGTTCGATAAGAACCTAAACTTTTTTTAAATAATGAAACATCATCAGTAATGACTTCCACTTTGTTTCATCTGACTCAAATCTTGGAAATTTTTGATTCCAAAATAAAATTTTTATATACTATTATTACCGGTTATTTTCCTGTGCCTAAAAATGCGTTGTAATTCATTGAAGAAGAACAGCACTGATCAATGTCTTTTGACTGCCCAAAAGAACAGTCTGTATTGTCACATGCATGGCAACAATCCTTTTTTACCAACAACTTCATCTGTTCCTGTTCCATCACCTGTTCCAGCATCTGTTCCATCACCTGTTACATCATCTGTTCCAGCATCTGTTCCTATCCCAACACCTGTTCCATCACCTGTCCCAACATCTGTCCATGTTCATGTTCCATCACCTGTCCCTACCCCTATCCATGTCCCAGTTCCTGTTCTAACACCAATTCCTGTTCCTATTTCAGCACCAGCATCACAACCCATTATCAAGAAGGTTGCTAAACTTCGTCCAAAGAAAGAACAGACATTCAAGTTTCCTGAGATTGCTTATGCTACCATTGGATTTAATGGTAGTCAAGACTATTGGGTTGATTTTGATGTGACAAATAAGACAGTATCTGTTCGGACTATGACCAATGACGATCTTGAAGATGATATTCATGATCGTGAACCAATTTTTGTTTATCACAATTGCTTGCGGTGGTGGATTATTGATACAGATCCAAGTTCTGGGGATTTGTGTGGGTGCGCATGTTTGATTGAAATTGTACCAAATCATTACATCATAATCCAATCAAATCAAATATTTGCGTTTGATGCTCCAAACATAGTTGATTTTTATGGGCATATGGGAAACAGTTCTTGTGTATATTCATACATACAAGTATCCCCAGAAAACGAATTGTCCAAGTATTTCAAGACATTGGTACAAGATCCATCCAATGACACATGTATTCCAGAACCTTTTTATCAACATCTTTCAGAGCAATTAATGGACGCATTTGTTGAAAATATGGATCACACTTCCACATGTGAAATTAGATCACCACAAGGGTCTACATCATTTACGATGATGAACAGTGTTAATGGAACAGTTATCCATTCACGATAAAATGAGTTTTTGTTCTTGGTTTGTTTTATTATTATTAATACTTTGTTTAGATTTTGTTGACAAGAAAAATTAAATATCCTGAACTGATTTATGTATCAATAAAAACAAAGCACAGGATATTAAAATAGAAGAATTGGGAACAGAAATAACAATATTAAAAGATGAAATCATAAAAAAGGATGTTGAAATTAAAGAGTTAAAATTTGATGTCAGCGAGTTAAAGAAGCAAAGCATAGAATATAAAAAATTAATTTACGTAACACAAGCATGTTTAAATATACAGATGTATATAGTAAAAAAAACTACAAAATGGAATACAGAAAAAATTATGAACAAGATTGTGGGAACAACTATAATGAATTCAAAGAAAACTATCCCGAATATTACACAGATATTTCACAATTAGAACAAGAATTTCAAATAGACAACTTGTTGCCAACAATACAAAAATTAAAAAATGATAGGAATCTAATTTCACATCCAAATAATATTGATGTTGTAACATTAAACACATACTGTGAGGAAATATGTAATAAATATCACGGAATCACGAAAATATGTAAAAATTATGATAAAATTGATGTTAGTTTAATTGATTAATCAACATTTAAATATGTTCAGGATATTTTTAAATGTTGATTTTGATCATAACTTTTTTATATAAAGATAATATAAAAGTTACATTATATTTATTATGTCTGGTAAACAACTACACGATCATTTAGTAGACTTGGTAAAAAATCATTCATTAAACGGCACAGGTATATCCATGGCAGATGTGCCTCGATTAGTTCGTGAAGGCAATTTCGAATTATTGGCACGTGAAGGTGATGGAGTTTGTGCTCATGCTGTGTCAAATGATGAAGATTGGATTTGGCAACAAGCACTCGATGGAGTTAATAAAGATCGTAGTCGATGGAATTTGGGTTCTTATGGAAATATTGCGATGTTGATTGTCAATGGACTTAAAAATCCACGTCGAAAGGATGTGGCGAATGCTTTAAAAACTAAATTAATTAGTGCCTTTTAAAGGGATATATTAGCAATATACTTTGTTTTACATAAATTTATGTTATGAATTAATAAATTGGAATAAAATTGATTTTTAATTTTTAAAATAAATAATGTATAATATATAAAATGAGCGACGAAATAAATAGATTAACAGAAGAAGTATATTGCGAATTACATGAAAATATATCAGATGTTGATATTGCCGAATCTATTATGTCTGGTGTAAATAAAATTGTTTATTTATCGAGAACACAATCGAACAATCTAATTAATTCAATGTCAACTCAAATTGATTCAATGAAAACGCAAATTGAAGAATATAAAAAAGAATCCGAAAAAATAGATAAATATCGCAATGCGTTCAATAAATTGCTAAAACCACTATTTACCATTAGAACATATATGAATAATTTATTTGATACATTATGGAATATTCACAAAAGTAATATTGAACAATTACAACCTAATTATGGGCAATTGTCAACCAACTTAAAACGACCTGACCTATGGAATCGTTGTGATGGTGTTAAATTGGCATTGTGTGTTATTAATAATATATATATGATCAACAATGTTTCTCAACAATTATGTCAATTTTATCTTCGTCTGAATGATGCGTACCATCCAAGAATAAAACCAGAAAATGTGATCGTGATTGGTGATATAAATTTTGTCAAAGTATGTATTAATGATGGAATTGTTCCAGATTATTATACTGATATGGGACTAACATTAGATATTTTAAATGAATTAGAACAGGATGTCACTTTATTTAAATAATGAACAAAGACTCAATAAATGATTGAATCTAAATCAAATTGTATTGATAATACAGTTAGTCCAATAAAACACAAATCGAAAGCAACGAAATGAAACATTTATCAAACGAATCAATAAAATTGATTTTTTATTAATTCTTTGAAATAATAATATTATATTTTTATTAATGTCGTATAAAAATTTGTGTCGTGGTTTTACTGTTCGTGGACATAGACCATGTTCTAAATCTGCCAGAGAAAACGGTTATTGTATTAGTCATGGAGGTATAGAGACCTGCGCAGGTGTAAATGAACATGGGGGAAATCGATGTAGTCGTCCTCCAATTTCGGGCACATTATATTGTGCCGGTCATTCAAAAACTGATATATTAAACATTGACACATCATCAACTATTTGCCAAGGCACATTTAAGCATGGTGAAAAATGTTTTCGCCCCGCGCAATATAAAGGATTGTGTGGTTATCATTGTAAAGATGTCAAATCATCTGATCTAAATATTCCTAAAAGCACAGGCAAATGTAGTGTTGATATCAATTGTATTAATAGACGATTAATTGATGGTGTGTGTACAGATCACCAATGTCAAGCATTTTATAATGAATTAATTGAATCTGGAAAATCAATATGCGCTAATTGGTCACGTAATTGTTTTAATGAAGTATATAAAACATCAAAATGTGATAAATGTTTACAAAATGATCGTGATAAAGAAACAAGTGCCAGACAACGTGTCTATGTGCGTAATAAAACTATTCAGTATAGAAATATGAAGCAATGTCATCAATGTTTACAAACATTACCAATTGACATTTTTAAATACAAAGAAGAAATAGTGTCTCGATGTGAAGGTTGTCGAATTAAAAATAGAGTAGCAGATGAACGATATAAAGCAACAGAGCGATGTAAAGAATTTGCCCACATTAGAGAAAAATCAGATAAATATATTGAAATGAGAAAGGTATCACGAAAACTACATCCAGAATGGGCACAAACAACTCGCGATAATGCCAGAAAAAAAGATTTGATCGGATATCTTGAAAAACAAGCAACAATACAAAGAAATTATCGTACTAAATTTCCAGAAAGTTATCTAAAAGCATGTAAACGTTATGAAACAAATCCAACATATAAATATGAATCATATATACGTTCTGCTATACAACGGGATAAAAGTTTCGATTTAACACAAGATCAATCAATTAAAATGTTTTATGGTTCATGTTTTTATTGTGGACATATTGGGACAAATGAATGTTTAAATGGTATTGACCGATTATTCAATAAAATTGGTTACGAAGAAACAAATTGTGTCTCTTGTTGTAAAATGTGTAACAACATTAAATATGTCCATGAACCGAGTGATTTTATTTATATTGTCCATCATATTTTAAGTCATTTAGAAATAATTAATACATATGAATCATATCCTGATTTTTTTGAAAATATACATGATGTTTGTTATTCGTCGTACAGAAAAAGAGCAGAATTAAAATCACTTGATTTTACTATATCCATTGATGAATTTCGTACACTAAATAAAAGTCCATGTTATATATGTGGAAAACCATCATCATCAAATCATATGAATGGCATCGATAGAGTGGATAATTCATGTGGTTATGTAACCAATAATATAGAACCATGTTGCCGAACATGCAACTTTATGAAAAAGGACTTAAATTATGACATATTCATCAACAAATTAATTGATATTTATCACAACAATGAATTATTTGATGAATCAATACTTCCAGATATAATTGAAGAACACGATGCTAATTTAGAAATTGATGATGGACATGATAATAATAATAATTTATTTAATGACTATAATATTGAGGTCGATCATATATTAGAAATATAATAAAAATTGATTATCAAAATTATATACTTTGATGATCAATTATATAAATTAAATGACTGAAAAAAGATGTACACGTTGTGGGGTTGTCCGAGAAATGAATTTTTTTGTTGGTCAAAATTCTCAAATAACAAAAACATGTTCGGGTTGTAGAGAAACTGGACGAAATTTACATAAAAAAAATAAAGATGTAACAGAACTTATGGGAATGATACAATGTTCTCATTGTAGACACGCATGCGACCCTACTGATGTGGCATGTCCTATATGTGGGCGTCTTGTAAATCTTACACAAACACCAATTCATACAGTAAAACCATCAGTTCAATTACCACCAACATCATTAACACAACAAATTTATGTACCGCCGTTAATTCGAACAACAATATCACAAAAAAATGATAAATCAACACAAACACTATCACAAATAGATCAATATACTCAAACAGATCACACTATACTACCATCTCAACCAATTAAACCAATAAATATAAAACCTGCGCATGATACTATTAAATCAACACAACCAATAGTCGAGTCAATTAAAGTAAATAATTTATTAAAATGTAATAGAGGTCACCACGAAGTTCCTGCGTCTAATTTTATTGATGAACGAGGAAAAACATGGAGTACTTGTAATCATTGTCGAGAACAAGAACGTCTGCGCAAACAACACAAACGTGACAACGCACCACAATAATACATATTCAAAGTATATTATACTTTGAATATTCTATTCTATTTGGGTGCGAATTAAATTCGCATTTTTTTAAAATACAAATGCGAAAAAGTGCGATAAAAGTGCGACAAAAAGTGCGAAATTAGTTTGCGTACGCAGTGCCAGCCATACCGCTCATAACTCGGAGTATATTGTAGGAGATGACGTAGAAGCGTACGCGAGCAGTAGTAGTAGAGCAAGCGCCAGTTTCTGGGTCGACAGCCATGAATGTACCTGGGTGGACTTGGAGGTGAGCAACAGTCTTGTCAATACGTGAGAAGTTGACAGCGCTGGATGGTTGATGCTCTTCTGGTTTCAGGGCGAATGAGTACAGATTGATACCTTCTGATTGAGGACCAGCAGTGTGGTGGTCGAAGATTTGGACAAGGTTGAAGTAAGTACCTTCACGTCCAGAGAAGCGGTCATGACCGTTCAGTTGGAGTTTGAACCAAGCAGTTGGGTTGCCATCGCGAGCACCAACAGTTTCACCGTGAGTGGTGGAGAAGTTGCCACCATGACCTCCGTAAAGGTCACCTTCAAACATGGCGAATGGTGTACACAGGACGTTGAAGGCGTCAAGTTGGTAGTTAGACCATTGGTTGCTAACTGCCATGCCGGGTGCTCCGATGTGGGAGTCCTTTTGAACGACCCAGATCAGTTCCTTAGATGGGTGGTTGAAGGTAAGGTTGATCTTGTTGGTAGTTTGGTTAATTGACTCTTCACCAGTGAATTGGAGTTGTTCGATCAGGTATTCGTGAGAAACTTGGGCGAACTTACGGCGTTCATCGGTATCGAGGTAAACGAAGTCAGCATACAGTGAGCAAGACAACAGATTCTTGCCACGGATGTGGGGATCAATGCGACCATCGTCACCAGCGCTAATCCACAGAAGTTCAATTGGACGGAACTCCATGTTGATCTTAACCTCGTGGTATTGAAGAGCAATCAGAGGCAGAGCAAGACCGGGGTTACGGCAGAAGTAGAATTGGAGTGGGACGTAAAGCACGGTACGGGGTTTAACATCAGTGCTGAAAGTACACAGTGGGTTAGTCTTACCAATCATCTTGTTGTAAGTAACACGTTGACTGGCAGTGACAGTCAGAGATGACCAGATTTGTAACCAGTCACCGAATTGACGATCAATACGTTGACCACCAATTTCGAGTTCGGCAACCTTGATCAAGTGGTGACCAACGTCATCAGTCCAACGACCGGAAATGCTGGGTTCGATTTCAGGCAATTCAGCTTGGAGGTAGACACGGTGGATAAGATCACCATTACGAGTAATAAGAGCAGTAACTTTCTTGCCGAAGTCAGCATTACCCATGAATGTTTGTTCAATTGATTCAACCGCGAAGTTAGTGTGACGACGGTAGACAATTTTGAAGAAGGTGATCTGCGGATCAGCGGTTAAATAAATATTTTGTGCGCCATAGGCAACCATTTGAATAAGTCCTCCTGACATGTTTGTTATATATACTTTACCAAAATAAAAAAATTTTCTAAAATATTTATTTTATTCGGAAAAGCATTGAAAGTTCTGATCGTCATGATGAAAAATTATTTAAATTCGTTTATTTTATAGAAAAAAATAAATTTACTATAAAATAAATTTGATTTACAAATTTTATTAAATGTAGTAGAAAATTTCATATACAATTATGTCAACAACACAAAAACTTAAAGTGACAATAAAGGTAAAGTCACCACAATTAGAACAACCACAACCAATTCCAAAAAATAAAATCACACTTAAATTTAAACAACTACAAGTTCCGAAAAATAAAGTTACACTTAAATTTAAACCACCAGATCAAGTTGAAAAATGTTTAGAAAAGTTGAATGCTAAATATTTAGAAAACTTAAATGACCAAAGTTTAATTTTAAAACATACCCTTCTCAAAAGCAATAGTGGTAAACCATATGGTAAATGTATTATTGGAAATTGTACAACAGAAGCTCATTTTGGACATATTAAAACAAAAATCCGATTGTATTGTTCAGGTCATCGTCCAAATAAGATTGATTACAAAGACTGGGATGCAGATTATTGTATAGCTGGTTGTGGTAAACAAAGTGTGTATGGACTATTGAACACACCAGTTAAAAACATGACACACTGTTTAAAACATGTGCCAGATCTAATTAATTATGGCAATTTAAAAGTAAAAAAATGTATAATTTGTAAGAAAGTAAAGGCATCGTTTGGACTTGATGGAGGTCCTGCCTTATATTGTGGAAAAGATAGAGATAAAACACTGCATATTAATAGAAATGGAAAATTGTGTAGTACAACAGAAACAAAATGTTATAAAAGACGTACATTTGCCCCAGTAGGATCAAATAAACCACTTTTTTGTAAAACACACGCACCTGCTGATTTTGTTCCATACGGCAATAAATCATGTATCCGTCCTAATTGTATCACTGTTCCATGTTATAATATAATTGGCAGAACAGGAGGAATATATTGTAAAACTCACAAACCAGATGATGGAAATATCTATGTAAATGTAGTTAGTAGAAGATGTCAAACAACTGATGAAAAATGCTATACTGTTGCCAGTTTTGGGAAAATGGGAACAAAAACAATGGACTTTTGTGCTAAACATGTTCCTAAAACTGGATATATTGACTTAAAAAGTTTACATTGTAAAGAATGTGATTCTCAGGCATATTATGCTAAAACTGGTGAAAACAGACCAGAATATTGTCGTGGCCATTGCCCAACAATTGGATATGAAAATGTCAAAAGTAAACAATGTCAAGATGTAGATTGTACTACACAACCTACATATGGATTTTTAGGATATTCACCAACTCATTGCGCGGATCATTTTCAGACTGGAATGATATATAAACCAATTGTATATTGTGGAACATGTAAAATAGCACGTGCCACAAAAATATTCATTGATAAATCAAAATCGCAACTTGATATTAATATAGCAAGAACTGACAATAAATTATATTTGTGTACTCCTTGCGCATCGGGTAATAATGAAGCAATAGATTTGTGTAATATATGTACAATTTGTCAATTGGTTAAAATTGACACAGGTAATTTTGTGTGTAGTACATGTCAAAGTACTGTAGTAGATGGCAAACCAATTAGGCGAAAATTAAAAGAATTGATGGTTAAACAAAAATTAGAAGAATCTAATATTCCAATAGAATCATATGATCGTGCTGTAAATGGTGGGCATTCCAAAAGACGCCCTGATTTTTTGTTAAGATGTAAATGGGGATATATTGTATTGGAAGTGGATGAATTTCAACATAATCGTAAATCATATTCATATGCTTGTGAAAAATCACGAATGATAGAAATATTTGAGGACTTATTTACTGATAAAGTTGTATTTATTCGATATAATCCTGATAAATATACAGGTACGCAATTGGAAACAGGTCAAAAACTTGATTTTTTGGTCAGAGAATTGTTAACATATTTAAATCTTAAATCTGATGATGAATTAGAACTGGAAAAAAATTTACCAGAAGCGCCATTAAGTGCTTTATATTTATTTTATGATGGATTTAATATCGACAATTCAAAAATTGATATTATTGATGTAGAATAATTACAAAAATTGATTATAAATTATTTAATTAAAATGCCAATTTTATTTAATAAACACAATGTCTGATACGGAAAATGAATATGATGAATTATGTGATTATCCATGGCCTGATTTGTATCAAATTTATTCAATAATGATGCGTGATAAAATGTTTATTGAAAATGACGACATGTTGACCAATTGCCAAAATGGTATAACAAATGATTGTCATAAATTACCAGATGGACAATATTGTTACATGATTTGTGGAGATTATAGTGATAATTATTTTTGGATGGCAAAAAAAGAAGGCACTATATTATACATTCATGTACGAGATGAACCATTCATGACATTATGTATGTTTATAGAAAAAGGAGGTATTAGAGCAGAATTTCATTTAAGCGCGCGTCATAGAACATATGATGGTGTTACTATGAATATATTGAAAAATATTAATCAAATCAATCCACTATATTATACATTATGTAAACTAAGTTCCGAGAAAACAGGTCATAATGTCACCGTTCCACTTATTAAAAACAAAAATTTACCACAAACAATAAATTATGAATTAGTTAATGAATTTCTTAATATTTTTACTAAATATGTGATTCATCATATATTTATTGAATTCAGTGTAATTAAAGAAATCTTATTTCGAGAAGTATCACAAGAAATGCCACGATGGTTTGAATCACAAGCATTAACAGATTCAATGAATAAATATTTTATATTCCAAAAAAATTAAAACATGTTCGATTTAGTAATTAAAAATTGATTATAAAATAAATATTATTTACTTTGTTTAAATTAAAACAAATGTCATTCAGTAGAAACGTTGACATAAAACCGATGTACACACGTTTGCTTGTCGAAAAATATTTTACCCAGAACAACACAATAACATCATATGATAAAAAATACTTGTTCGAATATGCGTCAAATATAAATGATGGTCATTATTTTAACATTGTTCACATTAAAGGGTTTTATATTTATTATTGGATGGCAAAAAAATGTAACACAACTATATTTATGTATGTATGGTCAGAACCTAAAACAACATTGGTATTTAATCTAATACAAAATGATACACTTATTGCTATTTATTTATACGCTCGTTGTGTTTGGGAAAAAGATGTTGTTATGTCAATATCACAAAAATGTGATGATGGCAATGAATATGTATGTCATGTGCGTTCAGATATCAAAGGCATTCGAATGGATTATCCATTTATACCTAACAAAGGTGAACGGTTAACAATTGATTACAAGTTTGTGGATGAATTTTTAAACAAATTTAAATCACTTGAAATTGAAAAATTGTTTACTAATTTTGACGCCATTGCCGAAATTTTATTCCACGATAAATCAATGAATTTACCCAAATGGTTTGATGCTACAATAATGTCTAATGCTATTGATGAATATATACATGTCCCAAGAAACTTAACACTGCCAAATGTTGTCATTTAGCATAACAACCAAGCCATCGATGACAGACCGACTAATAAAAATTGATTTAAAATAATTTATCACCACAATCATATTAAATTAACATGTCAGATATAGAAGACGATGAAAATTCTGACAATGGATCATATGATATAGTATGTTCGGAAATGACTCATTTTTATGATGAACTATTTGACAGTAAGTTGTTTATTAAAAATGACAATATTGTTTCTAATTGCTATGGAGATATATCCAATTTATGTTTTAATGTTCCAGATGGACAATATTGTAACCAAGTCAAACATAACACTCTTTTTCATTCATGGATGATTAAAAAGAAAAATACAATATTGTTTATTGAAGTAATGGATAAACCATACATGAATATGTCAGTAATTTTGGTTGAAAAAAATGTATGTGTTCAAATTTATCTACACGCAGAACATCGAGGTTACCAAGGTGCGGGATTTGAACTAATGCGCGAAACTAAACGACATGAGCGCGGATATGATTTCCAGAATCTTTCAATACTTTTATTAGAGTAATATGATCATCTGATAAATTATAATTGTTTAAAAATATAGTATAATCATCTCGATAAGTTGAATCTCTAATTAAATCAAGTATACCATAGTATTGTCTTATTTTGCGTTTTGATCCGCATATTTCTAACATAATATGTTGTTCTAATGCCACAATTTCTTCTCTAATAGTGATTGGATTATCACGTTGTTTCAAAATGTTCATTTCAGATGAAAGTTGTGTTATTTTATTATTAAGTACATTAACTTTATGGTTTAACTCAATATGTTTTTGTTCTAAATCAGCAATTCGTGCCCTTAATTCATCATTTTCTTTGCGAAGTTCAATAATAGTCAAATCTCTTGCCAAGATTATTTCATCTCTATTTCTGATCGTTTCCTGTAATGTGTGCTGATCTGCTGTTAATTTAAATAATTTTTCATGTAACTCAAAATTATCTTGTTTTAATTTATCATATTCGGATAGTTGAATAATTTTCATTCCTGACGGAACTTGAACTGCCACCATTATTGATTGTATATCATCACAATTTATAGTTTCATTAATGAATTTAGACATATTGTTATATAGTACATATTGTATAAGAATTATTATAATAATCATTCAACATGAATCTAATGCCTAAATTCATTATCAAAGTTAATTTATGATCAAAAATCTTTTTAAAAATATCCTGAACGGATTTAAAAGAATTCTCTAACTTCAACATGATTGTTGTCAATGTCATACAAATTCATAAACACTGCTTCGCGACAAAACGAATAATGATCTCGTTCAATGTTGGTTTCAACCCAAGGCGCAAGCCACCAACTCTTGACTTTGTTATTCGCATTCAAAATGGCATAACCGGCATCAGATTCCCAACCACAATGTTGTGTCGTTGATCGCCTACCACCACAATGTTCCTGATATTTGTCATTGCCCTCTTCAAGTCCAATAATTTTCTCGTGACATTCGCATATGTAGAAATTGAACACACGTGTTTTAGATCCACATTTGGTATATTTGGGATATATCCATTCGTTTTCGTTTTCAGCGTCCATGAAGAAAGAATAAGCACTAAACGTACCAGTATATCGAGGAATTTTGATTTTTCTGAATCAATTTTTTTGAGGACTTGACTTCAAATATTTAAAAATATGAAATCAATGATTGTACACAATCATATTAATCAAAATGGCATTACGTAACATTAAGAATATTACTAACATAATTAATAAAAATTTAAGTAACATTAAGAATATCAAAGGTATTGTTAATACCAATATATTATTGGCAAAACAAAGAGCACTTAATAACCCAATTAAATATAAAAAAGAGTTATTTTTCATTCCCACATTTGGATTGGCAGGATCATGGATAATTGATGATGATCCTTTACTTGGATTTGGTATTGGAACAATATGTGGAACATTTTGGCAAATTACTGCTCCGTATACAATTGTTGTCGGATTAACATATTTAATGTATATGGGAATAGGTAAATTAGATGACTAATAAAATGAATTTATATTAAATGCCCCAATCATCAATAAACTGTGAACTTGGATGAACATTATGTTCTTTCAAATAATGAATATATCCTTGCGGTATATACCACAATTTACCAGAAGGAGATACACCATTATATTCAATACTACCATTAGATTTATGACATATACGACAAGAACTACTTCCTAAATATCCTAATTTATTCATAGTACTAAGTATTTGTTCAATTCGTTCAATTCGATGTTCATCAAATTTAGTTAATTGTTGTTGAGGACGTGGATAATTTAATGTTCCGGCATGATCATGCTCGTTGTAAAAATATCCTTCGATATTTCCATTCTTACTTAAAATATAGTTATAACATTCAGTATAAGTTCCATATTTTATGACTATATCTCCAAACTCATTCAGTAATTTACTTTGTGATAATTTACCACTTTCATTAACTTGTATAAATCCACCAACAAGTAGCATGTGTTCTGGTTCTGTTTTCGATGAATGAATTAAATTTAGTCCATCTAATCGGGACGCATTTATTCCATATTTAAATGGAATTAATTGATTAAAATATTGTGTATTGTATCGACTATTTTGTAATAAACTATGCCACAGTGGAAATGTTTCTGTATCATAGATATTATAGCTATGTTTTATATCAACTGGTGAATTTGTTAATATTTCAAACAACAATTGATTAATTTTTGATGGAATTCCATAATAATATTGCTTAACTGGAATCACTTTACCTGATATATCTTCATATGTAGATATATTTGATTGCCATTCAACTTCAATTTCAATTCCATTTCCATCATCATTCTCATCAGTAGGATATGTAATAATAATATCATCTGTAAACATATGTGATATATGATTATATAATTGTAAATCAAAAGACCACTTCCCATTAATGTATGTTGTATTAAAATACTTTGTAATAAAACGCAATATTTCGTACTTATCACAAAATACTGATATTTGTTGTAATGGTTTATTTGAACGGACAATTATGTTATTTACCAATTTATCCTTACTTTGCTTGATAGTAAATGAACCACCAAATGATGTATAAGTGGAAGTAGAAGTAGAAATAAAATCCGCTTTCTTATATAAATTTTCATTTACATTAGATAGTTCACTTGCTTGAAAAACATCCCACGCAGATAAAAACCCATCATTCTCGATCTGATTTGCGTCACGCACCTTGTTTATAATTGAATAAAAATCAACAAAAATTTTACTACCTTGTGGAACATCAATGGCAATTATATAATGCCCACTTTGTTTCATATGATCTGGAATACAATACTCTATTTTCTCATTCTCATTCTCATTCACATTAATCACATATATTTTATCAAAAAATCCCAATATTTTATATGAATCTATATCTTCATCTATAATTAATTGATTGTATGGAGATGAAAATGGGAGTGGAAAATAATGATGTACAAAATTTTTTTTACCTCCATAATATAATTCATCTAACTTACCAATAGCAACAATTTCAGTAAGTGGTTCTCCACTACGTCCACTACGTCCACTACGTCCACTAATTAGATTAAGTAAAGTGCTCATGATATATGAAATTTTAATTTAATTTTCAAAAAAAGTTATAATCAAAATTTTAAAATAATAATATTAATTTTTGGATTTGTTCCAAATAGATTTGGGAACAAGCAAAATCAAAGAAATTAATGTTAATAATGTGATGAATTTATGCTTTTGCTTGTTCCAAATAGTCAGAATTTTGTACTGCCGGTGACAGTGAATTCATCAAATTTTTCAAATCAACTGGGCATCCTGATAATGGATTATTATATGAAGAATATATGGTGGGTTTCGCAGAATATGGAACATTAGAAGCATATAAACCAAATTGATTTAAATTGCTATTATTAATGTTAATATTAGGAGCAGTAGGAACAGTGGAAATAAAGTTCTCATTCCAATTTGCTTTATCATATTCATGTCCACCACCAATTAGAGATTTATTCGACGATATAAAATTTGGGGAAAGGACATCCAATGTGACCAATGTAAAAATGATTATCAGAGCAAAATAAATAAGGTTATCTTTCTTGATGTTTAAACCAGTAACAAGATAAATCACAAAAGTGATTGCCAATCCTTCGAGTATAGATAGGATAATTTTTTGAAACATTATATTTATTATAATCTTTTTTTCTTTTTTCAGAATGATTCAATTTGTTTTGAATAAATTATATTTTGTAATTATATATGTCAACACGTCCTGATCCAGCAACTTTATTTTTCACCAATGTAAAAATTAGATATAATGACACTGAATTCATGTTTAATCCTGTTAATAGGATGTGTTTTTATGAAGGTAAAATATGTACATTTAACGACTTAATATTCCATATTCATGATATTGATCACGTCCATGACTTAATTACACACAAAGATGAGTTTGGTATTTTCTTTATATCATTAAATGGCATTGAAATTAGACCAGATGATTTTGAAATTGTTAGCGAAAATAACGATCATTTCATTACCGACGGAAATCCTCATAAACTTGTTAAAAATGAAATTATATTTCTTAAAATTGGGTGGGATTATGATATTATTGTTGTTAATTATGACACAATATATACAAATTACATATTTCAATATGGATTGTGTGATTTGTTTGCTAAATGTCTAATCAATAAACTTCCGGACAAAAAATTAATATCACTGTATATTAAAGAAATTGATCATGTGGTTTGTGTTGATAGCAATGATGTCATATATGATATTAATGGTGTCAATACAATTAAAATATCTTACTGATCAGCAAGATATTACATCAGGTGCTGATTTTTTAAGTCAGTATGATGATAAAACGGTATTGGGAATGGGAAATCAGTTATGTGATATGTATGTTGAATATATAGTTGATGAATACATCAAGATCCATAACTTTTAAATAATTAAATTTTACTCTGTCAAATTTAATTATTTAAACATAATGTAATTATTTGATTATACCATGACTGAAATACTTTCACTTTCAGACTTTGTAGAATATATAAATTTGGAATGTATTAAAAGCCAATATGAAATTAAACTAAAATTAATGGAAATTAATATGTTGAACACAAAGACAATGGAACTTGTAAACATAAAAAATAGTCAGCAACAAATATCAGACGATGGCATTGTAACATACCCAGGCTATAATGATGTAAAATATATCTTGCCACAATCTATTTCATTTACTGAAAATGTCTATACAGTTAAGATTGTCAATAATGTGCTATATTTATATCTCGTTATAGATTCAGAAACACAAAAATTGTTGTGTACATTTAATTTCGATGTAATTGGGCAATCTTTTGACAATACACAACCAATTGATATTTATCAAAGTAATTATATTATAATTGGATCTTTAATATTCAGGATATTAAAATATTAAAAATCCTGAACGGATTTAAACATCAATCTTATTTGTATAAGCAAGTTTTCCATATCCTTGATCATATGTTAAAATATTATGATCAACAGAGTATAATTTTATATTGGCGTTGTCTTTGTCTGGACTACATTCAATCACTATTTCTACATCACGGGCACAATAAAAATCTAAACTTTTTAGGTATGATCTTGGACTTAGATCCAAAAATGTCTTTGAACATGAACAATCAAATGGCAAATAATATAGCATTGGATTTAATTGAACACATTGGACTACTAATTGTTGCTGATCATACCAAATTTCGGCATATCCATTGATAATTATTTTAAATACTTCAATTGAATATAAATTCCCTAAAATAAACATTCCCTTTGATATTCCTCTCAAATAATCGAAAACATCACATTTATATATTCTGGGCGAAATATCGGGCACAGGTAAGTTATTAACTTCATGAAAAGAAATCCATGACTTAGGTATAGATGACGATATGGGTATATTGTTGATTTGCTGTATATAGTGTTCTGATACTTCCGATTTATTATGTCTTTTACTGTATAAAATACCTTTTGTAATTAGTGACATACTGTTAAAAAATATAATATTATCTATTGGTGTAATAGTTACTTCACATACAAATTGACTATAATGTAGTTCATATAAGTCAATATAATTGCTTAAATATTTGTATGGTAATTCAATGTATAAAATGTTTTTAATCAACCGTGGTTGTTCAATCAAACATAACAGTTGAAAATCATTATGAAATATGATCTTATTGTCAATTTTTACAGTAATTGTATTTAATTGACTAATAATACTATCTATTGATATTGGTTCATTATTTAGTTCAATAACCAGTACATATGGACAAATTTCATCTGCGTCGCGTACAATTTGTGCTGTTCCTGTGATGGCAGTATCTTTCGTTAAAATTTTTGGTAAATTGTTGTTAAAAATAATTGGATATTTGTATGATTTAATAAAATCATCAAACGCGATGGCATTATCCAATTGTAATATTGATGCTATTTTGTCAGATTTTTTTGAAAGATGTAAAGCATGTTGAAGTGACATATTATTATAAGTAATATAATACATTATTTTTATATTCAAAGTAATATAACGAATTTAAAGTTATAAATCTTAATCCAAACCACCAGATTTAATAAATAAATAATATTTTTGTTTGACATCATCAGTCGACATAAATAATGTGTTCATAAATGTGTTTTTATCGACCCTACCATGCTTAATAAAACTCACTATGTCTGTTACTGGTAGTTCATTTAACATCATCATCAATAACTCTGTATTAATTTTATTGACATATATAATATTATGAACGGATTTCCGGATTATCATCATACATAATTCAGGTGTTTGTAAGTTTTTACGAACAACATTGAACATGTTTGGGAATTCATTAATACAATATTTACACATTTCATGAGTTTGTAAATCCTCACGAACATAGAGAAAAGCAAAAACATTTTTTTCTAATACTTTTTCAACCATTTCAGGAGTTTGTAAATCCTTACGAACATAATCAAAATTATTAATATCTTGGTTAATTACTTTTTTAACCATTTCAGGAGTTTGTAGATCCCTACGGACATAATAAAAAAGATGCTCATCTATTGATAATACGGTTTCAATCATTTCAGGAGTTTGTAAATCCATACGAACATTAAGAAAACTGGAAACATTTTTTTCTATTATTTTCTTAACCATTTCATGAGTTTGTAGATCACCACGAACATAATAAAAATTGTCGATGTCTTTTGCCAATGCTTTTTCAACCATTTCAGGAGTTTGTAATTTTTGTGAAATATCTTTAAAATTAACTTCATTTTTAAACTGGTCGTGTTTTATGCTCAACGAACCAAACATAGCAGTAGCAATATCAACAACATCAATTCGTTGACTTTGATCATCATCATTGCGTTTCTTCTTTGTTGACACGTCTTCATTAGCAATATGATCATTTATAATTGGCACAGATCTAAAAACATTAGAAATATTGGAAATATCAACAATTTCCATTACACTTGATTAATTTAGTCATCATCATTCAAAATAAATTAAAAATCAAAAATTTTTACAAAGACTCTTCATTAATTTAAATTGGTCAGCAGAACCTGTAAACATTTTGCTTCTAAAATGTATTTATTTCCTTCGGTGTTATATACATAAAATATGCTCTAACAGAATCAATACTATCAATATCATCAACAACAAAAAAATATTCAACTGGTGAATTTTCAATTAAAATTGGAAACATATTTATATCTGCTTTCGATGGATTAACCCATTCTATGTACATTTTAGGGTTCACTTTTCTAACCATAGCAACCATATCAGTAACAAATTGTGGAGATAAATGATTAGCATTCCAAAAGTCATTCATATCGTGAAGTCTCATTGAAAATTGCTTATTAGCAATATTATTTGCTAAATTATTTATAGTTGATTTTGCTTTGGCATTATATGAAAATAGTTTGAAATCATGTCCATGTACATCAGAAATATTAGACATTATATATTCTGTAATTAAGAAATATTTTTAAAAGTTTTTTGATCATAACTTTTTTAAATCCGTTCAGGATATTTTTAAATGATATCCAAACTTCTTTGAAATTTCAATAATCTACCCATAAAATCTAAATTAGGTGAAATAATATGGCGTTTAGATGATACAAATCTAAAAGCACTATTCAAATCAATTCGATGAGAGTAGATTATATAAGCAATAACAATAGAAGCAGATCGCGAAATTCCTGCCATACAATGAACAAAAACTTTCCCATTGTTTAATCGTGCTTGTTCAATAAATTCAATTGCTTGATGGAAATAATCATCGATATTTTGTCCAAATGTGTCATCAACGGGTATTCTCATGTACTGAATTGGTGGATAACTGACAATACTATGTGGTATATCCGATGTAACATTAATTATGTGAGTGATCCCTAATTGGAGCAATTGTGTTTCCGATTCTGATCCAGTTCTATCTCCTAAATACAAAAAGTTAGGAATAATTTCCGATATAGTTCCTTCCGGCAATCGGGGCGATGATGGAAGTAAAAATGACTGGGTGGTTGATGCTCTTACCATAGATAAAGCAGGCAATGATACTTTTCCAACATGTGTTTCTGTCATATCAGGTTTTCTAATATATAGAAACTTTTAAAAAAGTTTTGATCAAAAATTTAACTTTTAAAAAAAGTTTATGTTCTAATCGAACATATTTAATCAAAAAATTAATTAATTAAATAAAAAATGATTCATAAATTTTCATATTTATTTTGAAAAATTGTACATCAAACTGGAAAAACAAAAATATGGAACAAGATTATAAAATTTGCTGTGAAAAATGTAAAAAGACATACACTATGTGTGAAAAATATGTAGAAAGACATAAATTAAAAATAGACGTCACCTCTGACAAAGGAAATTGTCCATTCCAGTGTCCATCATGTTTAGACGATGATTGGTTGTTAAATCAATCAACTGCTGATCAAAAATATGTATTTACTGAATTGTATAAAATTTGCGTGATTAATAATCATGATCACTATTATTATTTGCTGAATGGTTTAGCAGGAACAGGAAAAACCACATTAATAGAAAAACTCCTTAGGCGACCAGAATTCAAACAATTAGATATCTGTATTTGTGCTCCCACTAATAAAGCATTAGATGTATTGACATCTAAGTTAGATATCGACCCAGATCAATCAAATAGAAGTGAGTGCTGGTCATTTAAAACCATATTTAAATTGCTAAAACAAAAAACCAATTACAATAATGGCACAGTTAATTTCAAAAAACAAGTCAACGTTGTTCCCACATTAGTAAAACATAGTATAATTATCATAGATGAAGCATCAATGGTTGATAAAGACCAATTTTTTCAAATCATGAGAATAAGATCCAGTACAATGAAATCTCCGCCAGTAATTATTTTTATTGGTGATCGCTGTCAATTACCACCAGTTAAAGAAACCACGTCATGTATATTTGATTATCCTAAAATGGTTAAATTTAATTTAACTGAAATTGTTCGTAGTGGTGAAGTACTAACTAATTTGTCCAATTCCATTCGAACATTAATTGAATTTGATCCATTACATACAAATATAAGTGATATTGGTAATGTTAACATTAATAATGCTGGATACGTCAATTTTGTGTCCAAATTAGGTCAACAATTCTTTTTTGGAAACAAAGACAAATTTATTCAACAATTTGTCAAATGTTTTAGACAATCAATAGAAGATAATGTTTCGCCTCCAATTATCTTAACTTATACCAACAACGAATGTAACAATTTAAATACATTATGTAGAAATTCTATATTTTCGCTATCTGAAAACATCGATCATCGATTTTTACCATCAGAATCAATTGTATTTGAAACAATGTATACATATAATGGATGTAAATTTAGTACATCAGAACAAGTATGTATAAAAGAGGTCAATACAGGTACATTTGTCATTAATGAATTTGATTGGAAATCTATTATTGAACAATTTAAAAGCAAAGTTCATATGAATGACACATTGAAAGAATATATTAGTGACGTTAAAAAATCATTAGAAGATTGGGATGTTATTGATGGTCGTCCATCAATAACAGGAGAAAAAGGATTGTCAGTGTGCTTGGATAAAATGAGACATGAAATTAATCGTAAAATGAAAAGTGGAATTGAGGTTTGGGAATTGAAACCACGCATGGAAAAAGAAGATGAGAATGGGGTGAATAAAAATATTATAGTTCCCATGATATCAGACCATTATTCCGAAGTAATAGAAGATGTAAAGAAAATAATTCAACAAGCATCGTCTGAATTAAGTGACATTTATCAATCACAATTTTTATTGAAAGAAATGATCGATCATTTATTTAGCATTATTTGGTCGGATTTTTATCATGTTCATTGTATAAAACCATTTGCCAATGTCACTTATGGATATGCTATTACAACTTATAAATCACAAGGATCGACATATCGTGATGTTTTCATTGGAATTCCAAACATTGTTAATTGTGATAAAGTTGATCCATTAGTGCGCATGAAATCTCTTTATACTGCTATTAGTCGAGCATCACACAATGTTCATATTTATAATACTGGCAATTATGCTTTTCATTTAATGAAACCACAGAAATTTGTTTGTGATATTTGTAATAAATCATTTCCAGACAGTGATTTTTACAAGAGTAATTATCACATTGATAAAGCATGTGTTAATAAAATTCTCAATTCAGTAGCGTCTGGATCAATTAAAGAAATTAATAATGAACAATATCTGATTGATAAAAATAAGTATGTTCTTGAATTAACTAATATGGTTAAATATGACAACATGGATGTGTATAATATGAGTAATTTGAGAAAAATAAACGAATTCAATAAAAACTAAAAATATTCTGAACGAATTTAAAAATATTTTGCTCGTCAGCAAAATTTAAAACATATTAGTATAATGACAAAAATAAAAAACATATGTATTGTATATTTCATTTATATTCCATCATCATCTCAATTTAGATCAACAAAGCGAATAATTAAATCTCAGTTGAAAGAAATAATCAAATCACCCATAATTAAACATGTTTGTAGTGTTGATATTGTGCTATCAACAACATTGAATCCAAATAAATTTATCGATTATATTAAGAAGAAAACAAGTAAATCAAGTATTAAAAAAATATTAAATATTACTCATCATTCAGAAAACTATTATGAATATTGGGGTATTAATAAGGTATATCAATTGGCATCAGTTGATAAAAATAAACTTTATATCTATTTACATTCCAAAGGAATGACATCAAATGCTCATAAGAATCGAAAAATATTAACGCACGATATATTCAGAAAAAAATATTATTCTGTAATGACAGATAATAACACATCACCGAATAACATATCACGATGTGGTTTATTTCCATCAACTGGTGGATGGGTTTGGTATAATTTTTGGTGGGGCAAAGGCACTTATATCAATACATGTGAAGTTCCACAAATATCGACAAATCGATGGTATTATGAGTCGTGGTTGGGAACAGGAAATCAAGATTCATCTGTATCATATAGTGGATATAGTAATGATAATGAATTATATGATCCTATTGTGGCAACGCAAGATATTAAAAATTTAATTCATAAATAAATATAATATGGAACGAAATGATTATGTTATAAATTGGTACACAGAACATATAGGTTACTATTTCACAGACAAAACAGAAATTATTCAAGACCATTCATTATCTCAAAGTGAATACAAAAAAGTATTAACTTTAATGAGAAAACAAGCAGATAAATGTACACATCGCTATGTTACATCAATCAGGTACTTAGATATAATTGACCAAGACACGTATAATGATGATGAAATTTTTTCTCATTCAGGGGAAATTATATGGTCTCAGTATCATAGTGAATGCTCGCATTGCTTGGAATTTCGAAAAAATGTTAGAAAAAATCCAATTATTGGAATCAAAATATGGGTAGAATATTTAATTCCATCCAAAAGAAACTGGATAATATTTGGACGAAATAAATAAATCTAATTCCAATCTACATTATCATGATATATCAAATACTTACCATGTGGTAGCAATTCCTTCACCTTTTGTTTAATTTCGGTTTCATGCTCATCAGTAACTTTCACACCCACAAGTTCAATAATTTCTGTGTTTTCATGATCATAATTTATAGAACCACAGCAATAATATTTACCAGTAAATGAAAAATTTAGATGAGCATAATTGTCATCAGATAAATTGTTTTCATTGTCATCAACATAAATATCAATTGTCATCGACATAGTTAAATGTGCTGATTGAACACCCCATCGTTCAAATGATTGATAGGTTGGAATATCACTGACATCTATATCAAGTTTCATTCTCTTCCACTTTCGATCAATCTATGATTTGGTTTTGATGAAAATTTTTGATTCAAAAATTTTCATTGGAATCAAATCATAGATTGATCGAAAGTGGAATGAATCCAAATATCCAATTGCTTTTTGATGATTTAACATCATTGACTCAAAAATATCATCGTCAACTACCACAAATTGGTGGTATCATTTATGATCACCATATTGAGCAATTAATTATACACTTAAAAGCGTCAACTAACGGGATGGAGTTTGATGATTTTCGTTTCCCAGAAACTCTATCTGAGTTCAATTTTGATACCTATTATGAGGATGATTATGATGATAATGTTCGCATAAATTGTAAGATTGAAGATCGTTTTTTGCCATCAATTGATCGAGCATATACAAAGGCAAAAACAATACTACAATCACATATCTCTACTTACATGGATTTAGATGCTATTCCACAACAATGTACACATATTATTGTACCCAAAAACGGAAGACAACCACAACGTAGGTGTACACGCATGACTATTTTTAAATCCGTTCAGGAGGATTTCAATGACACTGGAAAATGTGTCAAGCATGATGGAGAATATGTCAAAGAACCACAAGTATTGATCTTAGATTCAGTAATTATCTAAGTAACTTTTAAAAAAAGTTATGATCAAAAGTTATTCTTTGAATACAAATTCCATTATTTGCGTGTTAGTATAATAATAAGTTACAATCATATCTTGGATATGTGATAATTTGTCAATAAATAAATTAATTAACGGATGTTTGTTATAAACGTTAGTTGTCAATTCCAATATATGTAGTAACAATTTTTCATCATTTTCAGTTATATATCTATCATCTATATTAAGAGCACACAAATATAATGTGGAAAAGATTTTGTTGATACTAAATCTTTCTGGTTTCCAAATCATAGTTTGACTTCCATATTTGTTAATTTCAGTCATACCATAATATATAGCACTTGCTGATAAAATTAGTTCAATTATATCGTGTCTAAGTGTTATAATTGTCGGTAATGCCACTAAATTTTGTGTGGCAAATAAAGGTGTTCTTGATGTACGAACATATCCATACATTAAATGTTCAGTACTAACACTGTCAAAATCAATTAAAAAATATTCTGTCCCCATTCCTTCTCCTTTTTCCGATTCTCTCCGACACATAATATTATCTGGTTTAATATCAGCATGAACCATGAATGATTGATATTTGAAACAAACAGGTATAATTGCTTTCAACATTGGTATAGCATCTACTTTGGTTAGTGGACTTAACATATCAGTTACAATAAGATCAATATCTATGTTAATTCCATTTAATGAATCTAAAAACCAATTATACATTGGTATATCATGTTCTGCGAACTTAGTTAAAATATCAGTGGTTTGGGATTTAGATGATCTCAATTGATTATAATCAAGTTTAACAGCAACTAATTTCCCATGAAACATGCCTTTGTATATAATGGCATCAAATTTATCCCATATTGTACCATCACCACAATCATCATCTTCATTAATGCGTCCATCAACAATGTAATCAATTAGTTCAACTCCTTTTTTTGTTACATGTCCAATTAGATCTAATTTCCCAGTAAAAATAAGATATTCTTCTAATATTTCATCATCATCAGGTTTAACACATGCTTTAATTGGAAAATATTTTATATGCTTTGAGCAATATTTTTCATGAGTAATAGGTTCATGTTCACATTGATGTTGTTGATGATCATGTGAAATGAAAACATATTGACATTTTTTAGATTCCATTATATATTTACACACAAAGTAAATTATCCTGAATGGATTTTAAAAATGATCAAAAATTTTAAAAATATCCTGAACGGATTTAGATTTTATCAGCGGAAATAGAATTTCCTTAATTTATTGACTTCATCATCATTTATTTTGTGTGTGGTTACATCTTCAAAACTGCGCCCCTGTAAACATTCATGTATAAAATATATACTATACATACCACATTCGGAATCTTTGAATTGATGTTGAAACGAGTTACATTTTAATCTTAATTTAATTCCCAAACATTTTTGTGATTGTTCTGATAGTTTAGTCATTAGCGCATAAATTTCCGGAGGTGGTGGACAAACACCAAATGAATCAAAAAATCCAATGTATGGATATTTAACATTGTATGTTAAAAACATAGCAACCCAATGTGATCCTTTTTGTTTACTATTATCTAAATTAAATACTACACCAAATTGCCTGACTTTTCGCTGTTCATACAATGATTCGCCTATGGTATCTAAATGTAATCCAGTTCCATGATACAATGAACACAAATCGATTTTAGCAAACTCTTCTAAAATTTGGTTAAAATCAATTGGAACTGCTCCCATAAAAGCAAAATCAGGAAAAGTTCTTTCAAATTGTTTCAATACCCCATCAATATTAGATGTTGACAACCATGTACGATCTCCAATGGGACTTTTAGGTTTATAGTATTGTCCAACGAATTTATCTGTTTTCTTATTTCCCATACTATCTGATTCAAGTAAAAAATCCTGATCTAACCAACACGTTTCTGCTCCGTCAGCAGTTCCACATTTATCTGCCAATGCTGTTTTAATGGTATCCCAGAGATATTCATCAGTAACACCACGTGAGACGGTTATTTTATTCCCATTCCCATTCCCATTCCCATTCCCATTCTTTTTAATATTATTAGCGTAATATTCATTGTATTTCTTAACAATTCTATCTAATGCCGGTCGATCTAAACACCCTGTTTTGCTCTTTTTAAAACCTGGGGCACAAAACATATTTATACTATATAATATAATGATAGAAAAAAAAGAACACATTCCTGATAATGTTTCCGAAACAACTCCGAATGATTCATATAATACCACATATGCTCTCGGAGCAGTATGTTTATGGGTAGTTTTTGGAGTTTTTTCTTTTAGTTGTGATATCACACATTTAATGTCCAATAATTTACTGTTTAGACATTTGGCAGGAATTGTGTCCTTCTTTTTTCTTTTTTCTATTATTAAGAAAAACGATATGAATGTTTTGAATAGTTGGGGACGTGCTGGTCTTATTTATTTTGCGTATTTAATGTTGACAAAATGCCAATGGTGGATAACTATTCCAGTCATTATAATTCTTTTAATTGATCAAAGTCTAAAAATCCAACAAAAATATGATACAATTAACAAAGTACAATCCATATTTAGTCAAAATCCAGACATGATTGAAAGTATTCGCACTGCCAGTACCTATGCCATATATGGTCTAATATCACTTGGATTTATTATATATATAATTGATCAATCAGATCAAATGCCACTCAAAGATATATTGTTTGGATATGTCAAATGTTAATGAATGAATGTTAAAATAAAAATACTTGTCAAACAAAATTTATTAAATTTTTGGAATGTATATGTAAATTAAATATTGGAATAATGTGCTCACCATATTTGATAAATGGTTTTTTGATAAAATTAATTTCCTTCCACAAAAATTTATAATTATTGTACTTGATTACACATGTTTCATTTATAAACCCTACTGTGTTTCCAGATTGATTTCTGGGATCTATTCCTCCTAAATATTGACCCATTGCAGCGGCATCAAAAATAAAACCAAATTTCTTGTAATTTTTAGTTACAAACTTAACTTCATCACTATTATCAGATTCAACAAATATTGGAAATGTATCAATATAGTTGGTTGTATTTAAGATGTGTTGAAAATTATACATGTCGTTGTTGGTGAAATCGTATTTGCTTAATATGTTAAAAAATATTTCATGATTTGGTATAAAAATTATGCTTGCTATATTTCGTTGGAATGTATCAAATGGAATATGAACTTTATCCATTGTATTATTTAATATATTACAATTATAATATAATAAAACATCATTTTCGATATGAAATACATTGCTTATATTGAGTTTTTTCATTAACTCGTATATGTAAAAAAATCTTAATGATGTTAACATCCAAAATCCACCTCTAAATGTTGAATCCAGCTGTGTTTTTGATTTGAAATTAAAAGTATCATTAAGTTCAACAACATCTATTAATTTGATACAATTAAATTGATCAAATTTATTGAAAAATTTTTCATTTGTGATTACATAAATAGATGTATGTTTCAATCGAATCAATTGATTAATATTTGTTATAATATATTCCTGAAAGTTGTCAAGACATACCAAAATTATATTAGTTTCCATATATTATATAATAATAAATTATATAAATGTTTGATATAGTTACGGGAGAACGATTCCAACGTTTAGCAAATGTGTATTTAGGTTTAGCAGAAGATTTTGAATATAATCCATTAATTAAAACCGACATTAATAAACATAAAAATTTAGATACAATTGTATTGCCTTATGATAATCCCAAAATAATATTTTGTTATTCACATCGTTTACAATTATTATCTAAAAAAATAAACTTTTTTACTAATAAATTTGTATTAATAACTCACAATTCAGACGGTAATATTAGTAATACCACTGAAATTCAAACTATTTTAAACTGTGCCAAATTAATTGTGTGGTACGGACAAAATGTTCTAATGAAACACGTCAAGTTAAATTTTATTCCAATTGGAATGGCAAATAGTATGTGGGTACATGGTGATATAAGTTGTTTCAAAACGCTCAAAATTGTTAAACAAAGTAAGGTTTATATGTGTTTTCAAATAAATACAAATAAAAATATAAGAGAATCATGTTATAATTTATTGAAACATAAATTACCATTGTTGCCAATAATTAGTCATAATGATAACATCACACGACTTTCGTCATATGAATTTAGTATTTGCCCAGAAGGTAATGGAGTTGATACTCATCGATTTTGGGAGTCATTGTACACTAAAACAGTACCAATTGTTATGAACAATATGTTAATACAAACTATAATGGAAACAACTAATATTCCGATGGTAATACTAAATTCATGGGATGAATTTAATGTCAATAACTTAAATTACAACAACTATGATTTTGATAATATTGATCACATACAGTTTTCCTACTACAAAGACATCATTTATAAATACCAATGTGCTGATATATAATCAAGATCGGTTTTATTTATGGTGGTACTATTTTCCCATTTCAATTTACGAATTATTATATTATTTTTATGATATTTCAACATATAGTTGAAATATATTTCATATTCTGAACTTCCAGACATATCATATTGAACTTTGTCAACATTTTCCAAAAAAATTACCCAAAAATTTTTATTGCCATGTGCTTCTTCAATCAACTTAAATAATTCAAGTATATATTTTTTTTCAAAAATCATGTGATGACAAATGCCACTGAACGAGTTTTGTTTTTCTAACGAACTATGTAATTTTTTCATATGTGTGAAATATGGTATATGATGTTCAGATCCAACATTATATAAACATATATCATTTTTAATAAATTCAGTTGGCTTTAAAAATACTGTATCACTATCAATTACAAGATATCTTTCAAGTACTCCATCAATAATTATGCTTGCGTACAATTTAAGAAGTTGCTGTAAATACCATCCATTTCTTGATCTATGTCCATGATATATAGCAATTGAATTGATATTGAATGGAAATATATTTTCATCTACCACATGTACTATATTTTTATACTCGACTGGTAAATTTAAATTCTTATCATATGATACAATATAAATGTGTCTATATCCTATTATATTATTAATAGTATGAGATAACATATTATTAATTTTATTAACATCATTTGATCCAAGAGGTATTACTATATCAAATGACATCACACTTATATTATAACACAAGTTAAAATATTTTAATTTAATACCATATAATGATTGTATAATACCAATCGGACAAACATGTAACATCACTTTTTTATTACAGAATGCCAAAATAAAAAAACACTATTTGAATGGTTTGTGTCACCAAACTTAAATGATATTACTAATATGATCATAAAGATAGGAAATGAAATGGATGTAAACGTTTTATCAACACGTGATGATAATATTTTTATTAATGATGTAATTTTTTCAGGGCACTATAAAATAGATGAATTTAAATATATTTATACAAGACGTCGAAATAGAATGATAAATGTTATCAAACATAGTAAAAATATATTGTTTTGAAGACAAAGTCAATAATTATAATGACTCTGATATAAATCGTTTTATATCATCAGTAAAAAATATTAATCAAACCCTAAATGAAATAAAATTATTACTAATAAGTCCAAACACACAACCCATTAGACATGAATCTGTAATCAATGTATTTCACAATAATCATAGCACCGATCCATATTGTATTGGAAAAGAGATCAATGATTTATTTGTTGATTCTTTAATGAAAATTGGTTTTAATTTGAGTGACATATCAAGTACAAGATTTTCAGACAAATCTGAAATTTAAATTCGTTCAAAATCTCATTTGTCAAATGACATCATATCCTTTATGTATGATGTAATCCCAAAACTACAATGAATTTTTGAATTATTATATTTAATAAGTTGTCCACACTACAAATATTTTTATGGACACGAAAATTTCAGGGTTATCGTATATTGATAATTTTATTACAATTGAAGAAGAAAAACAATTAATTGAATCAATTAATTCATTAACATGGAACAATGATTTATCTCGACGAACACAACATTATGGACACAAATATATTTATGCTTTCAAAAGTAATCAAAATAATGATGGATTTTCGCCAATCATACCACAATTTTTATTGGATTTATTTTTCAAAGTTAGAAGCACTGGATTTGGATCAGATGTAGATATAAGCAAATTACAAATAATTATCAACGAATATAAATGTGGGCAAGGTATTAGTCCGCACATAGATGATCCAAAGCAATTTGGTGATTGGGTTATTGGTATTTCACTTGGCAGTGATTGTATCATGAACTTTAATAAAAATATTGAAACTGTTCCACAGAAACTTAAACAACGATCAATTTATCAAATGATTGGAGATGCTCGTATCATTTATAAACATGAAATTCCGCCAAGACAGTCAGACAATGGTATTAAACGGCAAACACGTATTTCTATAACATTTCGGTACATTATTTAATCATCTCTCATATCCGATTGAGATTGTAAATATTCAAACATAGCAATCACTGGTAAATATGTATTAAATAACTCTGTCTTTTTATTGACATCATTAAGCAAGTTCTGTTCAAATTGATTTAATCCAGAAAGTTTTTGTGTTAGCATATTAATATTGGTGTCTTGAACATCAAATAATAGTAAATTAAGTTTGTAAATAATAGATCTAATCTTTGAAAAATATATGTGTAACATTTCATCACTAATGTTTGAATTGTTTGATATTTCTTGATAATTATTTATCATATTTTTATAACCATCCATAAAATGATCTAAGGTATTTTGAACAGTAGTGATATTATCTGTCATGTTATTAATTAATTTGGTTATTATATACTGTAACATGAAATTATTTCTAAATCACTAAAAATCATCAAGCAATGAAGCATTATTATTCATTCCTTCACCAGCATTAACATTATTACTTTTGCCATTAATAATATCATAATTTGTTCCTGATTTGACATATTCGGCTACTTTACGCTCGAAAAAGTTCGTTTTAGCAGGAATACTAATTAATTCCATCCACCCAACAAATGGGTTTTTCGCATTGAACATTTTCTCTCCAATCAATTTCGTTAACAATCGATCAGCAACATACTCAATATATTGACTCATTTCATCAGAATTCATTCCAATTAACGCACATGGCAAACTTTCACAAATAAATTCGCGACACAATAGAACTGCTTCCTGTACAATTTCTTTGGTTGTAGCATTGCTTGCCGGATATTTCAGACAACTGTTAATTAAAACACCAAAATCAGCATGTAATCCTTCATCACGAGCAATCAGTTCATTTGAATATGTTAACCCCGGCATCAATTCACGTTTTTTCAACCAATAAATGGCACAAAAAGGTCCTGAGAACATAATGCCTTCAATACAAGCATATGCTAAAATGCGTTGATTAAATGGCACATTACTTGACGTCCATTTTAATGCCCAATCTGCCATTTTCTTTACGGATGGGAAATTATCAATAGCATGGAAAAATTTATGTTTTTCTTCTGGATCAGAAATATATGTATCAATTAACAGAGAATAGACTTCACTATGAATATTTTCAATCATAATCTGAAATCCGTAAAATGCTCGTGCCTCAGGCACTTGAATCTCACAAATAAATCGACTGGTTAAATTTTCATTAACAATACCATCAAATGATGCGAAAAAGGCAAGAACATGCCCAATAAAATGGCGTTCATTGGCAGTCATACGATGCCACCAATGATCTAAATCTTTACTTAAATCAATTTCCTCAGCAACCCAAAAAGTTGACTGATGTTTTTTATACATTTGCCAAATTTCTTGATGACAAATTGGAAACAACACAAATCGCTGAGGATTGGTCATTAAAATTGGTTCGAACATTTGTAGTTTATTTTCAATATCGATCATATATTCATTATTACTTGGAACACCTTCCTGTCTCCAAGAAGATACAATCTGATGTAAATATTGTTCCATACTTAAATCGTTCATTAATATGAAACAATATTATATATTATAAAATAACAAATCAATTTTTTGACTTTTAAATTCGTTCAGAATATTTTAAATATTTTGTTCGTCAACAACATCTAAATTCGTTTAGAAATATTCTAAACAAATTAACTTCCAAAAATTAAATATTTAGTCATACAAAGAAACATTATTTAATCATATTCTACTTCTACTTCTACCATTTAATAGTTACGATATGCTTTTTATTATTAATACACTGAATGGGATTCTTATTTGTAATTACAAATTCCATGTCCACTTTTTGTATAAATTCAGATAATTTTGTGTAACTATGAGCAATTTCATTGTACATTGGATCTACCAATCTATCATCAATAATTTTAGAACAATAATCACGAAATATTTTATATGATTCATTTATATCAATAAAATGATTATCTTTATAAGATTCATACAAATGTGAAAATTGTTCACATTCTGGAAATTTAAATCCATATATTAGTTTAAAATTACCATCTATGTCCATATTATTAGCAATTCGTTCCGGTAGTTCTCGAAATAATTTATCAATATGCCCCAATATTAATTCCTTACTTTTAGTTATATAGATTTCTTGATTTTTTATATGTGCTGATTCTTGTTGATGTTGATTTCGAACTTTTATTGACATTGCTATGTCCAAAATAGACATCGTTTTCATTAATATGAAACAATATTATATATTATAAAATAACAAATCAATTTTTACAAAGTATAATTCATATCTTTTTGATCATAACTTTTTTTAAAAGTTAAAATGTATTATATTGTCGTCGACCACAAAAACAGATAATAATACCAACAATCAATAAGAATGGCAACATCGCCATCATAGCATATGATAAATAACTTCTCCATTCAATTAATGACTGATTTGACAGATACCATTCATTATCGCCATTACTGAAATAAATATTATATATGTTTCCAATTCCATACTTAATCAACAGATTAGATGCCTCATTATATTGATTCATGGTAAAATTTGTAATTACAGAAGCATTCACACCAGTCGCTAACAATGTGAATGTCATATTGACACTTAATGTACTATTATCGATGACGTTTTCGACACCAGACACATATGTAGCATTATGAGCAGTGTATGGAAGTTGATCATATCGTTCCAATTGATAAATAGCAACACCACCTCCACAAATTATTGCTCCAAGAATGATAACAATAAATCCAGTACAAACAGATGACATTTAGATTTATTATTTAAATTAATATCTAAAATTACTTTAATAAAAAATCAAATTTTTTATATGAATCTGAATTTCAATTTTGAAATACAAAGTATATAATTCATATATATAAGCATTAATATTATTATTAATAATATGCTTATTGGAAGTGATAACCACCAGCATTGACAGTGAGGCTGGGGTAGAGGTAGTCGTAGGTGTAACCTAAGACATTGGCACGATTGTAGTACATGACTTGTTCTTCGTGAACCTTCTTTTGTTTCTTACAACCGTGACGTTTAGTAGATAAAACGGCAGGGCAACCAGTATTGCATGAGCATTTTCCACGAGACATAATTGTATATATTATATACAAAATTATTTTTTTTCCTAAATTATTAAATTTATTTCTAAATCCGTTAAATATTTATCACAATACTATTTTTTGGATATATATCCTTAATATAAGTGGAGTCATTAAACCATTTGCTTGGGAATATTGACATCTTGGTTGGTGATTGGTTCAAATAAACACCCCACCAACTAAATGTACTATTGGAACATATTCCACCATACTGGCACTGTGTCATTAAACTCATTGTTTCCATTTCATTTAAACCATTAATAATAGTAAATTTATTAAATATTGGAGATTGTTCACAATATTTGTTGTCGTCACTAAACACATAAAATTCAACTTGATACTGTGATTTAACATATTCTATTGCTTTTTTAAAGTACTTTGTTAAATCTATGTAATGTAACCAATGGTTCACATAATCACCACGACGCACATGAATGAAACATTTTCCCAATCCATTATATTTTCCTGTATATAACGAATTTATTTCAGAGAATATCGCATCTTGAACTAATATGGTATCGAAATATTTTTCACTTTGAAAATATCCGTGTAATTCAACATTATGAGTTTTGTAGTTGTTTATTTCAGTGTATGTCAGAGCACCTTTTTCGTGGTGATGAACAAGATTATCATTCTTACATTCATTCTTACACTCATATTTTTCCAAAAATGGATATTTACATGTTGTGTGAGCAATGTTATTTATGCCAGTGACATATAATGTTCTTGATGTTCTTTTGGCATAGGCATATGCGGTTGCTATTTGAAACATCACATTTCCCAATCCACCCATCACATTAATTCTAACAAAAGACACATCCTTTGTTAAAATATGTCGCGGAATTTCATGGCCTTCTTGACATATTATATTATTATTACAATCATACAAAAATTTAACCTTACCTACAACTGGATCACACTTAAATAGTTCATTGGTTAATATTATTTTCGTATTAAATATGCCGAATATTGGCAGTGTAACATCTATTGTTTTTATGTCGAGCAATCCATATTTGTATGACATTATATAAATAAATTCAAAGAAATTTATAGATAACTTTTTAAAATTATTCAGGTGCTTTACTAAACCATTTTATATTACAATGTGTACACAAATATCCAATGTTATATTCCTTTGGATTGCGCTGATATACAATAATTTCAGGAACAGATCCTGTATAGTCATCGGCATTGGTTTCACAATCACTGTTAACACAATTAATTTTAATGCGTGGCAATGTGTAATCATACTTAGTATTAATAAAAATAGGGTAATCAAGTGCCTTTCCTGCTATATCAGATGTTTCTATAATTTCTCCTTCATTTAATTCACGAGTATCTCCACAATTCAAACACACTTTTGAAGCAGGCAACTTATATTGATAAGTATTACCACACTGATCACAAAAACGATTCATATTATAATAATAAGAATAATAATATTTAATTCATTCATTAATTTTTTAAAATGAAATCAAAAATTTTATTCCCATTATGTTAACAAATTTAAGGAGATTCCGTCATCAACTTTAACCGACAATTTGAACAACTTTGATCGTATTTAAGTGGTTTAATAAAGGGTTTAAGTTGATATTGACGGAATGATTTTTTTGAATCTATAACTGGTTTCATGGTACTCTTTGGAATCACCACATCAAAATGGTGCGAATGACATTCAGAATTTTTACATTCAATACAAATACATACATATTTTCTACAATCATTACAAAATTTACTACTACAATTTGGATGACAACATTTGATGAGTACTGTGTCACAATCAACACGATGACAGACACTACACTTATGTTGTTCATAACAATGAATACAACTCGCGTTCATGTAATGAAACTCAACGGTATCATCAAATGATAACGTATCGTCACAAAATACACATGTTGCTCTAAATAAATTGGTTAATTTATATACAATTCCTGATAATCTGTTAATTTCTTGACGTAGTTCATCTTCGGTTTCAGACATAACTTTTATGTATATTAAATTTTTAAATTAAATTTTTAAATCAAATTTTGACTTCATTTCGTACATGTAATGTAATGTAGTGTAATGAATTTTTTTCCAAAGATATAATATAATATAATGTTACGAAATTATAGAATCATAAAAAAAATTGGCAAAGGAGGACAAGGAACTGTGTTTTTAGCAAAACGTATCAGTGATTTAAAACAAGTTGCTATTAAATCAATTGATTTAAGTAATCCAGTTTCACGTAAATCATTTGAAAGTGAATGTGCGGTTTTAAATGCTTTATATAACGATAAGGCATGTGAACCTAATCATATTTTATGTATAATAGAATCTTTCGTAGATCATGAGCGTAATTTTGGTTATATTGTTACTGATTATTATGAAAATTCAGTTGAATTATTCACATATATCATTGATGAAGGACATGTTTTATCAGAAACTCAATTTTTAGATCTAACTAAAAAATTATTAATTGCTTTAAAGTACATACACGACAATGGAATGATACATATGGATGTCAAACCTGAAAATATATTAGTTATTAAACAACCAAATATAACGGCAAAGTTACGTGTTATTTTATTGGATTTTGGATTAACATGTGCCAAAGAAACTTGTTCCAAAGTAGGAACTGATAACTTTATTGCCCCAGAAGTTTACATAAAAACAATGCCAATTACTGAAAAAGCAGATGTATTTGGTTTAGGTATAACATTATTTTGTGTAGTTGAAAAATATTATCCATACGATCCAGACAAAGTTACAAAATGGGTTAAAAGCAGACCACACTCATTGGAAATAAATCCATATCCAGAGTTTGATATGAAATTTCAACCATGGATTAAAAAATATCCATTTTTATTAGCAATGGTCAATCCAAATCCAGAAAAACGTAAAAGTGTAGACGAATTATTATTACAAGTCGATCAAATGATGGAATCAAAAAAATATACTACTGTTTAATTAAGCTAATAAAACAATGTGAACAAAAATATTTTTTATTCTTATAATATAATATGTTTGGACTAAAACAAACCACATTGACATACATTGTTTTAGGTATTTTAGCATTTTTAATTTTAGTTCTGATTTATGTTCTACTAAATAATTGTAAATCAGAGACATTCACTGACTATACTATTCCTTATGGATACTTAAATGATAGTATTACTAATCCGGTGTCGTATGATAATTTAACTACCGCACAATTAATTGCTTTAAAACGCGTTAAACCTGAACCTAAGACCAAAAAGACTGTCGGTCCGATCACATATATGGGTCACGGAATACCATTAAAGAGCGATGAATACCCTACCTCTTTACCCCAAGGACAAAAATCAATAGTGACATTCACTGGAAAAGATTGCCGACCAGATTGTTGCGTCGGGCCCACAAATAGTGAATTGACATGTGAACATGGATGTTTATGTTAGATTCATTCTGAATATTAATAGATTTAATTCATTTGGTAAACTGCCATATATGTTGCTGGATTATTAATTACTTTGGATGTATCTATATTCATTGACATATGGTCATTATATATTGTCCATCCATTCATATTTTTTGTATTAAGAGTACATGTGTAATAATGTCCTGAATCCATTGATCCCACATGACATATAGTTGAAACTAAATTATATCTTTGTGTGGGTGATCGAAACATACTATCATTATCAAAAAATTTAGATAAATCTAACACTTCTGGTAAACTTACTATTACATTCGCATTCACATTCGGAATGTAAAATTTATTTAGTTTAATAAACAATATTTGACCTGTTTTCCATAACAAAATATTTTGTTCTGATATTCCTTTTACATTACAATGTTCACACAAATATTCTATATTTTCACTTTTCGTAAAAGTATCAATACAATCATATAATGATATATTTCTTTGCAATGAGTTAGGAATAGGTAATTCCCAACAACTACTACTATCAAACATAATTGATGTTTTCTGGCAAGTTTCTTGACTACATTGAATTATATGTTCATGCTGACTATTTATTATATTCAAAACGTTTGAGTATTTTCCACAATATGAATTTTTCAAGTCAACATATGATTTTTTTAACTTAAAATCAATTATATTTCGAGGAACACCAGTTTCATGTATATCAATTGTATATGAAGAAATAGAATGAAATATGTCTAATAGTTGAATTAACAGTTCATGAGCATCGTGTTGTGTGTGACCAATATAATTTGAATTTATGTTGACTAATATTGTTTTTAATCCAATGGGACTAACAATATTATTATTAGTGTTCAAGTAAATAATTATTTTCAGGTAGTTAACCACAAAAATGAATTTTTTGAGACGTTCCTTATTATTTTCAGATGGTTTATATGTACTTAATATATCCATTAAATTTCTATTAAATATTGGCAAATGACGAAGACATTGAATTACACTATTCAAATAGCATGTGTTTCCAATATTTTGTAGTTTCCCATGAAATAATGGGTCAAGTAATTGCGGATTGGCATCAACTTCACGTTTAATTAAATTGAATTGATTGCTTATATATTCTATATTTTGACAATTTTCAATAAATTGATCCACATTACTAACCATGTGTAAAAGTTCACTCATTTCTATATTAATGAATAAATTTATCTTTAATATTCATAATATTTCCAAAGAATATAACTGTCATCAAGAACTATGTTTCATAATGAACGAATTTAGATTTTGCTCGTCGAGCAAAATATTTTTTAGATTTTGCTCGACGAGCAAAATATTTTTAGATTTTGCTCGTCGAGCAAAATATTTTTAAATTGGCACTAAAACCGACTGAATATTTACACTTGGATGTGGTTGAGAAAGATTTGGTTGTGATAATGTTTGTCCAGACGGTTGTGGTTGTGGTGGAATTTGAACAGATGGTTGTGGTTGTGATGGTGCTATTTGAATGGATGGTTGTGATTGTGGTATTTGAATGGATGTTGGTTTGGGGTATTTTAATGTGCTTAATTTACATTTATTATTGTTATAATTCAACTGACGATATGATATATCCCAAATCTTTATTTGTTGATTTAAATATTTATGTTGAAAATGAAACCAAATTTTTACGTCTTTAAAAGATTTGGTTTTACGTTCAATTGATTTCAAATTGTCAAGTAATTCTCTATTTACATTTCCATCTACATTTCCATCTACATTTGGTTCAAATTCAATGTAAATAAAAGAATTGCTTATTTTTTGACAGAACAAGTTAATTAGATCATCATTATAGTTTATTATATCCTGCCCATCGCCTATTATTTTAATTTGTTCAAGATTTTTAATGTCATTCATTTCAACTAAAATTCCAACACAATTAATAATATCTCTATCAAGTAAACAACAACACCTGTCGTGACTATTATATGTTGAACATTTTTCAGTAATGGTTCGAATAAATTGTATATTTACATACAATGGAATATGATTAATAGAATTATATATGATGTATACATCTTCATCAGGAGTTCGTCTTCGATTATATTGAAGTCTTAACTGAATCGATTGATCCTTAAACATTTGTGGTCTAATTGATTCAATTAAATTCATGAATGGTAAATCAATATATATTGTATCTGAACTTGTGCTTTTATTTTTTCGATCAGATAATATTCCAATTAAATTAACTGGAATATCCCACACATCAATATCTCCAATTGTTAATTTAATTGAAGAAATTAAATCACCATTGGTGTTTGGATATGTATTTTTAATACATATTGAATGTAAAATAATATCATTCCCATTGCTTGTATTAAATGTATATGTTCCTGAATAATCAATACCATCCATAACGATCATTTTTAAGATATCTTTAATTTAGATTTTGTTTACAAACCATAACATTTTCAAAGTTAAAATCAAAAATTAATTTTTAAACAATTACCGACGGCAACTCCATATGGGGTTTTACTAATCGCAGATTCTTCAACTTTAATGACATAAACAATGCTCCTTGTGGATCATCATATTCTGGACAATTAGTGTAATAAGATATCAGTGCGTCAATGGTTGTAATTAACCCCAAAAAATATTCTTCAATAATTTGGAAATTACTTCTGTCCCAGACAGAAAAATTACAATTAATAAATTCAATTATTCTATCATCTGGAATTAAATCATCGTCATCACGACAAGATTCCAAAAAGTCATTGTCACTTCGTTCATAATATGAAAATTCAATGTAATATTGTTCATATAAATATACGTTATTAACGTCTGTATATGCCTCACCACCACCATAATGAATGACAGCATTGGAAAAAATCAATCTTGTTCTTGGCATTAATGAACTTAAAGATAAGTTTTTAATGTCAGTTTGTGTGGCAAATTGTTGAAGACCTTCTGAACTAAAATTATATATCTCGGTCAACAACTTGCGCGTATCATTCAACGACATCGTAAAAAGATAAACAAATCATAACATTTTCAACTTTTGAAATCAAAATCATTTTTTTCAGAATTTGACTGAAATGATGAAAAATCTAAAATATTTTTAAAAATTGTGGACAAATTTAAAAATATTTCATAAATAACTATATAATATGGAAAACATTGGGATAATGTTTCATGTGTTCAGCATATTATCAATTATTCAAACCAATGTATCTGAATTTTTATTCAAATTAGTTCAAATCAGTGAAACTATTCGAAAATATATCACTAACATAAACACATTAAAAATATATCAATATGGTTACACAATGTTAGACCATGGATTAGATTTTATTCTGAATATCTATGAAACCATTATTCCAAAGAAATCTGTTCCGGAAATTCCATACAAAATAACAAAAATCAATAACATTTCAGTTGACATAAATTTGCGCAAAAGTGTATATATGTGTGTATATGATTCATCATGTGAATTTAATACGGTGTTGTATGAATATGGCAACAAAAAATATATCTATAAATATACAGAAAATACACAATTCCCATTGTATACTGCCAGCGATTTAGATACATCACCGAATATGTATACTGAATTCACTGATATTGATCCCTGTCATCAAATAATTGTTGAAATGTATGCCGGACCCAAAGCAAATTTCTATACGGATATACGACCATTATGTAAAGCAAGTTTCAATGAATTGCCTGACTCTATTAAACAAATTACAGTTAGCGATTTATTGAACACATATACATTCACAACAATCTAACTTTCCAAAATATAGTAAGTTATTATGCGAATACAGCAGTTGAAATAGTAGCATTTGATGCGATAGTGCCATTACCAACACCAGTAAGATACCATATACCATTTGCTAAACAGATAAAATCGATCTTGCTACCGATACCAGCACCAGTACCAATAACAACTGGTGCGGAGGAACTATGAGCAATGTTATACAGAGCATTTTGTGTTCCACTGACTGATAATGATGCTGATACAGTAGAACTCGATGATGTAAACAAAACTGGTAAGGCAACAGTTTCTGTTTGTAATATGGCAACTGTAACATTAGTTGCTGGGACTGCTAAAGTTCCCGTGGGGATTGAAGGAATGGTGACAGTTCCAGTTGCGCTAACGGTAACTGTACCAACGCCAGTAGTATCATATGTGAATGAATATAATCCAATGGCAAGACTTCCGGAAGCAGTTGTTGAAAATATTCCTTGATCAGCAAGCATGTTACCATAAATCACATCACCGCTCTTGGGTGAAATGGTCACCGGTGAAGAATTTATTGCTGAAACCAAGAAAGAATACACACGACCCTTCTTGGCAGAAGGCAATGTCAGAGTCACTGGTGTAGCAATACCTCCAACACGGTAAGTTGTACCGGAATGATCAGCTTCGATCTTTTTGCTTGATGTAGGTATGTCTTTGACTGGGACTTTTTCAGACTTAACAATGGTCAGATGCTTGGTACGAACGTTATCGAACGATGGCATATATGTATGTATATACTATAAAATAAAAAGTTTTTTTATTAAAATATCTCTAAATGTGGACGGATTTAAAAATATCTATAAATGTGAGTGGATTTAAATTAATATTGTTATTTACTGAATCAATTTTTAATTATGTGTCTTTTAATATTGCCCACGACGGATATATTTCTATATAGTGGTTATCTGCCAATCCTTCTACTTTGTTTCCCCATTTTGATGGCATATACAATTCTGTTTTGCCTTTAAGATGTAATAAATATGCTCCCATCCATGATAGTGTGCTATTGGCGCATATTCCACCTTTACATTGTGACATTATGTATAATGTGTTGTATGGATTATCATCTGGTGTTTGATATGTAGCAGTGATTTCATTATTACTGAATTCCATTGACGTACATAGGACACTAAATTTTGCTTGTGCGTCTTCTAATTTACCATTGTAACAGACCAAAAATTTCAGAGGTATTAATGTTCCTCCTTCTCCTTCGTTTTTTTTATTCCGGACTATCAAGTCATAGATACATGACTCATAATACAACATTAAATCAACACCGTGAAAAGCATTTCCGATATAATCACCCATTCGAAAATGTAAAAAGTACGTATCAGAATAATCTGGATAGATAATATCAATATCTGGTTCAATAATAGGTCTAAATTGTGTTTTAACTGGGAAAAACTTATTGGTCATAAATCGACCTTCTAATACAATACATCCTTCATAATTTGGTATATCAAAATATCTGTATACATTATACTTATTATACTTATTACCATATTCTATTTTCCCCATATAATATAATGGAAAATACTTCCCCATATCGATATTTTCAACATAGGCAATATTTGGAAAGCTTTTAAGTATATGTTTAATACATAAATCGGTTGAATAATGACCTTGTTGAGCAACCAATGATTTTACTAATAGTGGTTCTTTTCCTGTTTTTTCAGCATAACCCAACATACACGCAACTTGAAATAACAAATTACCAAATCCAGCCTCTAATTTTATGGTAACATAATTATTTTTCAATGAAAATAATCCACAAACGGTATACATATGATTTATTGAATTATTACTTTTACTTTTACTTAATGAATCAAACCATGATTCTCTAATAATTGGAAGCATTTTCCATGATACATAAAACAGAGGATCATTGTATTTTCCAATAACGTCATTATTCAGTAACATACTATAAAACTCATGAGTTCTATATTCATTTAATGGGTTTTGTGTAAATCTAACATTATCTTGTATAACTACAATACCTCTATAATTTTTATCAATGAAATAATTGAACGTTAAATATAACAATTTATCTAAATTTTGATAGTGTTCTGTTACTGGAACACAAATACATGTCACTGTTTGTTCCCCACATGGACATCCAGTTATTAATTCTATTTCTTTTAATGAACCATCAGCAATAATAAAATATGGAATAATATTAATACTTTTAAAGAAAGTAATAGATTCTTCTGAAATTACATCACCGGTTAATACTTTTGCTTTTGTAGTCACAATTAATCCAAGAAATTTATTGTACAAATAAATAGGATTTTCCACGGAAACAGCCTTTCCAATAGAAATACTTTGTGGAGTATCAAACCAAGTAATATTTTGAAATTCTATTCTATTATGAAAGAGGTTTCCCATTGATAAATATCGTCCAAAATCAAATGTGAAACTGGATGAATGTTTTAAACTACTATTTTTATTCAACACCATTGTGTGTTGTCCACACACATCCATGTAATATGTTTTATATAGCATTGATCCATGAATATAATTATCGTCTACATTATTTTCACCAATGTAAATATAACCATTATCTAATAAAATTTCCCTTATTTTCATTCGATTATCATTGACAAAATTGTGTTCAACATTAATCAATCCAAATGTATATAAATTGAAATCAGTACCCTTTAAAATCTCAAATTCAGACCCTTCTGTATCCAAACTCAAATATTCTATAAATTTAGGGGCATTAGCATTGTTAAGAATTGACGTTAATGTTACACTTTTCATAGAATTTTTTGATATTCCTTCTGTTTTATTTTCCAAGTGTTTGTTGTGAATAGATATTCCCGACAATAAATCATATTCTGACCATTCTGAAAAATCTACTATTTCTTCACCACTATAAACACATTCATTAACAGTTATACTCCCCTTCCTATTTTCAACAAGTTTAGCATATTGTTCTTTCATAGGTTCAATTAAAATACCAGTCCATCCAATGCGTTCAAGAGCATATGTATTTGATAATGTAATTCCATCATGTGCTCCTAATTCAACATAATATCCAATTTTATTATCATTACCATTACCATTACCATTACCATTACCATTACCATTACTATAAAAATATTTGACTATTTTGTCCTGACCATATTGAGACTTATATATGTTTTCTGTGTCTTTCTTTTTCTCAATTTCTATTATTGATGATGTTGTTGTTTCTGGTATTACCGTTGTCATACTATAAAAATATCGATATTTATATCATAAAATTATAATTGTTTATATACTAAAATATCTCTAAATGTAGGCGGATTTAGAAATATTTCTAAATCCGTTTTATACATTTATAACTGATGCGTGTCCATTATAAAATAGAAGGAAACGATCATCAACAAATAGACTTAGTTGACATTGCTAATATTAGCAATTTTATATCTGACAATTATTTAATGTTGACACAGTTGGATATTAGTTTGTGTGGCTTTAAATATCTACCTCAATTGCCTCCAAACTTGTATGTTTTATATTGTAATGGTTCTGATAATGATTTATGGAACTCAAATAACCGATTAGCAGAACTACCTGAATTGCCTCAATCATTAGTTCGTTGGGGTGTTCTTGGAATAATTTAACTAAATTACCTCAAACTTTAACAGAATTGTATTGTAATAATAATGACATAAATGAATTACCTGTCTTACCACCAAAATTAACTATGTTAAACTGCGATTCAAATTATTTAACTGAATTGAATTTTCTGGAAAAATATTATTTTGCCCAAAACAGTTACGATCCAAACAAAACATCATTGATTTATTTATCTTGCTGTAATAATCACATTATTAATTATTGTTTTCCGAATAGTATTAAATATAAATGTCTGTCAAATCAAACAAAGCAAAGACATACAAAAATACATTTACCGAATGTAATTATTTAACTTTTAAAAAAAGTTTAGGTTCTTATTGAACATTATATGATCAAAATATTTAACTTTTAAAAAAAGTTTAGGTTCTTATTGAACATTATATGATCAAAATATTTAAACCAACATTTCCGTGTATTGAACCAATTTTTTGTACACATGATTTATAGTTGGTTTACTTGTTCCACACTTAATTGATATATCATCCTTTGATATTCCCAAATTATACATAATAGAAACAAAATATATACATCCACAGAGCATTGATTCTGGTGTATGTTTAGATAGAATTTTTAAATCATACACTTTATTAGCAAATGCTGATACAATGCTGGTATGTTCTTCATTTAATGACAATGCGATACAATAACGAACTAAATAATCCGAATGTTTGCTAATGTCCTTATCTTCATCAATATAGTGAGAATTTTTCATTAACTCATTAAATAAGTTCTTTCCTCGCGTGAAATCAGATGTATGAATCTTACACATTTTGACGATTTCAGTTGCTGAACGCGCAACATTGTATTCTTTACAAGCATGTGATAGACAAGCGGCTATTAGTCCCGCACGAGGGTCGCCACGTGATGAAGTATATTCTGGATCATCTTTTTGCTTTTTCTTTGCTTCGAAATATAAACGATGAGAATATTTTATTATATTATTAGTCAATCCATTCATTTGACCAATGTAACTTAATGTGTTAAAAACCTCTTGCGCTGATCGTTCAAAATGGGATTGTGAATTCCAATTACTTAAATGACGAAGACGTTTATAAACCGGATTATTACTATACTTAATAGTTGTCCCAAACGATGATTCTGTTAATATTTGATGACGACTTGCTCCACAACGTGTTGGATCACTGGTGCGATGATCATCTGATCCATATAATTTCCATTCAGCAGATTCATCTATAACAAAATCATATTCATTGCCACATGAATAACAAACATATAAACAGTCTTTAATATGTAAAGCAGTATTACAATCTTGACAATATTTCATTTTGACTGTGGCATCTTCACAAACTGGAATAATAGATTCAGTCTCCGTTACTTCTATGGCATCAGTGTCATTTAATATGTGATCGTATTGATCAAAATAAACATCAAACTCAGTCATTAATAGTAATTGGTTTGGAAATACAATACCAATTTAATGATATCATTTTTTTCTTTTATTAACATAGTCATCAAAAAAATAAAATAAAATAAATAATAATATTTATTTTTATCAATTTAAGGATTTTCAAAACTGTTCGGAAAAATATTTTGCTCGTCAGCAAAATCTAAAAGTTACTTAAATTTTTGTGTTAACTTTGATATCAATGAATGTAATTTAGCATTTTCATTACATATCATATCAGAACAATCTGCCAAAACTCCGAAGAAACTCTTTTCAACTAATTCTTTAAAAAAAAATACATCCATAGACCGATTTCTAATAGTAGTTGAATTAGATGGATCGATTTCTCTTAAATTATCGGGAATATTTGGAATATCTTCACGAAGAACTGAATTTTGTAACAAATCAGTTAAATTATTAGCATAGCGGTCTCGATCTGTTAAATATGGCAATCCCCAATTATAAGCAATAAAACTAAGAACACTGGTATGATCATATAATGTAGATGACACGCCAGCAGGAACTCTGGGAGATACAATTAGTGCTGGAACACGTAATCCATATTGATCAAATGTATATTCTTTGGAGTGATTGCTTCCTTCGTCGTTAGGTTTAGGTGCTGGTGGTGGATAAACATGATCATAAAATCCTCCACTTTCATCATAATAACAAACAAACAACGTATCATTGTATACTTCCTTATTCTTTTGTAATGATTTAATAATGTCAAACACAATATTTTGACCATTTGCTACACCATCAATTTTCTTTAAACTACTTTCAATACCATATTCTGGTTCAATAAATGAAAATGCTGGTAATGTATTATTCTCACAGTCCTTAGAAAACTGCTCAAAATGATCATAGTTTCTAATGTTTTTGGGAGTTAATTGATGTTCTAACATTATTGATAAAGGAGTATCATTATAATATACTTTCCATGGCAATTTAGCATCGTTTAAATGATCAAATATAGTAGGACATTTATAAACAATGCGTTGTCTGTCTCCTCGACAACGATTATTTATATGTCCATCCGACGAAGCACACAAACCAAACGCACGATTTGGTAATGTACAACTGGGAAGTGAAGCATACCATTGATCACATATAGTAAAATTATCGGCAATGTATTCGTATACTGGAAATGATCCTGCTGGAAAATATCCCATAATTTCTCGTGGATCAATAGGATCAGTATGTTCAGCATTATCAAGTGATTTGGTTTTTAATTGGTTTGATATGACAAATCCACCCATCTTATCACATATAGATATATCGTTCTGATCAGAATTAGATATATATGAACCACCATTGATACTAAATAATGTAGCATCAAGATCATGTGTAGCATCATCTTCGGCAGTAAATGCTGTCATAGATGATTGATATATTTTATTCCCATCAATATCTAAATTATAGTTAGTTAAATCACCATTAACAGTAAATGGTTTGGGATAATTAAACCTGTATCCAAACACTTGATCAAGTGATCGATTTTCCAACATTAATAATACAACATGTTTGATGGGAGTTTTATTGATATTAACCGCACCAATTACTTGATTGAGTGGTTGATATTCATTTCCATTTCCATTCATATTGTTTGTAACATCCGTACCAAACATATCATTAATTAGCATACCAATCACTATATTTATACTTCTTGCTGATGAAGCAAGAACAGAATAAACTGATCCCATGTGTTATATTTTATATTCTATTGTAATATTTATATTTTAAAATAGCACAAAGTAATATTCTTAAACGGATTTAAAATTGAATGAGTGTGATTTAATTGTCCTCAACGGATTTAAATTGAACATAAGTTAAATTCAAATGTAGTTTGTCATGTTTGGATATAGTCAAATATCCTGTTAAAATAACAGGACTTGATGTTACTAAATCTGTTGTGAATACATCACCTTGTTCGTCTAATCCTAATTCACCATAAGGTTTACCATCAGAATTTACTAACGTTACTGATGGTGATAAAATTAGATGGGTAAATGCTGAATGATGTAGTCTAAATTTGCGTTCAATTTGACTGAATAGTGGTGGCGGTTGAATATAAAATTTTGATACGTTCTTATTACCATCTGAAAATTCATTGTCAATTAACAATGTTGTTGTGAACTTAATATTCAATGGAGTTCTATCATGATACAAATAACATTGACCACGTTCAATCTTATCAACTACAATTTCATGATTGTCTTTGTCAACACAATGAATTAATTCACTTGTGGGTTGCCAGTATCCAATAACATGTTTGCTCATATTCTTAAATGTGGACGAATTCAAAGTATATTTACAGATTTAAATTTGAAAATCAAATTTTTTAAAATATTTTGCTCGTCAGCAAAATCTAAAATATTTTGCTCGTCAGCAAAATCTAAAATATTTTGCTCGTCAGCAAAATCTAAAAAATTTGATTAAAATTTGTCACATTTTAAAGTAAAAATGTAAAATGAACGCGTGGTATCCATGTATTGATTTCACTCCACAACTACATGATCTTCATATTTTAATTGATGATTATTTATGTCAACACGACAAAAAACTATATTATATTGATGATGACAATAAGAAACTGATTGAAAAAGGTGAAATTAAAATCTTAAATGCTTTATTCGTCAATCAATCATTTATTGACAACCAGAGGAAATGCGTGAATGAGATTACTATTGAATCTATGTATGACAAAGAAATATCACACTATTATGATCAAATTAAAAACAAAACGTATATCCGCTTTACCACAGATGAAAACCTAAAAATATCCTGTACGGATTTAAATTGTGATGTAGATACATTAATATTGTGTGCTACATATGAGTTAAATGAATTATATGATGTTGGGTATCAAACAGGTGACAATCACATGGATTTTGTTTTGTCTTCATCAGACGGCAAAACAAGATCCATAAAACCAGAAGCAATATTATCACTGATAACAAATGGATATTATTATAATTTCATTGGGGATGGATTTATTGATAGTGAAAAACTCAAAGAAATTCAATCACCTGAGTTCATATTAAATACACTGAAACAATATACATTTCACATTCACATTCACATTTATTATGAAAAAATATTTTTTCATAATTGTACATCAGAACTGTATGATGATAAATATATTGTATTAGGTTATAACAATTCTAATATAGTTAAATATGATATATGTCAAAACATGTTCACATACATAAATTATACTAAGTATACGTGTGAAATGAAGATGTATAACATGACAATTGATACTACAAATAAAATCATTACATTGTCCAAAGAATAACACATTTACAAAACGAATTTAGACGTTCAATACTTTCTTGATTTTGCTATGAATTAGCATCAATGTGATTTCTTCACTTTCATCACCAAACATTTTGATCAGTGGCAAATATTTGTCTTTGATCTCACTAATGTTTTTGCTCTCATATAGAGTCTTAATGTCATTCAACATCACATTCAACATTTTGGTTTCAATCTTTTCAGATCTTTTTTCTGATTCTGAATATGGTGGTGGAAGAACCTTTTCCTCGTTAAGAATAGGAACTTTAATCTCAGGTTCTTTTTTGCCACTATGACATTGACATGTATCTAACCCAGAAATTGCTGGATTTCGACAACGTTCACCAGTTGACTTAGCAATTGATGAACATACTGGAACTGGTCGCAGTTTACTTTGTGTTAAATGATACTTACAAACATCACTACCAGTTTCAGCATCATATCGACAATTGTTTCCAGTCTTGGCAATACCAATACACTTCATAGATTCAATAAATGCCTGACATGTATTTAGATTTTCAGTATTTTTAATTCAAATTTTTTCGAGATTTGACTTTTATTTTCGTCCTATCAAAGATTAGGTCTATTTACAATACATTAAAAGTCGTCCATTACTCAGGAATAGCAAAATAATCACTTGGATTCAAGTGATCAATATATTCATTTCCATAGATTTCATATAATATTTCGTTCCTCATACGGATGAAAAAACTGTTGTCATTGCTTTTCAAAACAATTTTAGCAGAATCATAAATCATGAAAAAAGAAATAGTACATGTGTTATCTCGAGGGGATTTTAGAAATATGGAAAATTCACTGCCAATACCTGTGGTATAGTTGGAATATAACATATTGAATGACTGTTCCGGATCACATATCACTGTTTGATTCTGATCATCAAAATGATCAGAATATTGCTCAAATCCAGCAAGCGGTTTGAAGAATAAATTATCATCCATTGTGTCAATAAATCCAACCATATACATGAGTATCCCCTCAAATGTTTTAAGATTATTGGAATCTGCTACTGTTAAAATGTTCGCAAATTCAATGACAGCTTGAAAATCCGTTACATTTACATCCACATCCATTGATCGATGTTTGTCAAATCCATCAAGTCGATTCATTTTACGACGTTGATCTAATGTCAATTGTCGATTTCCTCGATTAACCTTTGGATGCGCGCTATTCTTGTACTCGTGTTTCTTAGAAGCAAACATTCCAAACGACGCCTAAAACATGTTCAGTTTTTAGTATTTTTTAATCAAATTTTTTCAGGAATTGACTGTGTTCGTTTATATCCAGAAACAATAATTTTCATTTAGAATATGAATCATGCCCCATTTGTTCGTTTAACTGACGTAAATCGCCCATCTTTATATGAACAAAGTATAATAGACCAATTCAAAGAATTAAGTCAACAGAATTTTGCTGGATATCTTCATTTAAGTGATGTATCTTCCATTAGATATAGTTTATTTTTCAAGACAGAGAATAAGAATATTTTATTTAGTAAGGAAACTGGTTATAAAATAACAATCCCACAAGAACTTAAACATTTAAAAATATCCTGAACGGATTTAAAGTTTTTCGATATTAGTTTTGATAAAACAATGAGTTATAAGGAGCGTGAACAACGAGTTGAATTAACAAAAGCAAAATATGGAAAATATCCTGTTGGGTTTTATTTAAGCAGTTATACAGATGACACTTCTAAAAATATTCTGAACGAATTTAAATTTTATTTTGCTGACATTGAAAAAATTTGATTTTACTGACATTGAATTTCATATTAAAACATCAAGTCATTAAACATATATTAAATGTCAAAGTATGATAAGTTCAATTGTATTTGTGACATCGATTATGATCACTGTCAAAATTCTAAACATAGTCATAAATGTACATGTGATATAGATTCTATTAAATGTCGTCATTTAACAAAATCTGATCATAGTCTTGATTTAATGTATTCTCTGATTATTGACAATGTACATAAATGTATTTGTTACAATAGTAACAATAAAAATTTGTGTAAAGCACACAAATAATTGTAAAAAAAATTTGATTATTAATAATTTAAATTCATTCACACTTAAATATTCTTGGTATTAAAATGTCAATTATGACTAAGCGTGCCAGTGGAATCACTGATTCTGTTAAGTATGTTCCACCTGCTGGATATACTAAAATCAATGTGTTATCGTGGCACAGTAAAGACACACCATATTATACACTGTCCCCATTTTTTTTGAAAACAGATGATGGTATTATTTTTGAAAATTATTGGCAAGGAAGCAAAGTGTATCCATATGTATATCCAATTCAAGTTTATCCACACTATTCAATGAAAGGGAATGCTAAATATTTACAATGGGAATGGACAACCACTGAAAAACATATCCTTGAATTAGAAACCAAAACTGATTCACAAGAATTAATTGATAAGGTCACTATTTTACCCGAGTACTATACATGGAGGCAATCCATATTCGATTGTCGTCATCCTATTCGATATCCCAACGGACGTGGTGATAAATATGCCAGTACATGCGCTTTCGCATTGAACATACTAACTAAACAACGATTGACATACATACCCGCACGCAAAGAAATTTATGTCAAAGAATATGCTCGTTTAGCACGAGCAACAAAGGAATATCCTGAAATTTTAGATATGTTTAGATCAGGAAAATCTCTGTGTATTATTGAAGTTGATGTCCCTGATAATACTGTTTTAAATATGGACAAACTCAAAGCATTACTTGAAGATCCTTCCAAAGCATTTGGACATGGATTAGTTTTAGCAATGTGCTTATTTGAAGATGCTTAAATGTTTTTAAAAGTAGATTTGATCATAACTTTGAATATATCTTACTCTGCTGTAAGAGTAGTACTGACATTCTTACTATTTTTGTCAGCAAAATATGATTGTTGACAAGGACGGCAATAATGGTTGTGAGATCCATTGGGTTGGAAAAACTTGTGACGGCACTTCACAGTGTCTCCATTGTCTTGAACTGTCTTACCATTACATGTCTTGACATAAACAACCTGCTTAGAGCAAGTAGTACATGTTGGGAGTTGTGGATGACGATCAAGAAGAAGATTGCGGTTTAAATCCCACTTGTCGCCACAACATTCAACTGTATAAGTTCCACTAATGACAGGACGAACAGTAACCTTACTAATATCAGTAATATTACTGCTATCCTCAGTTGGATTGGTATTATTAATAATAGGATCAGACATTATCGGAATGAATTAAAAGGGAATGATATAACATAAATATTTAATAAATAGGCATAAAAAAAATCAAAATTTTATTTTTTTAGATTTGTTCCAAATATTTTTAGATTTGTTCACATTTAGAGATATTTTTTAGGATTAATATCCTTACAAATAGTTGAAAATAATATAACACTCTCATCTTGACCTTCACGAGAACTTATTATTTTAAATACAGTTACATCATATGTTATTCCTGATTTCATAATATAAATTAATATATCATCTGATGGAACAGTATGGTATCCATTATCATGTGTAATTGATATCAATTTACATGAAATTTCCAGTTCTTTGATTTTGCCACCTACAAGATTTCTAATTTTTGTCATTAGTTTATGGTCAACCACAAACTTAATTGAAAAATTTCCAATTGTCATAGAATCTTTGTTTATTATCATATCGGAAATAGGTTTTACTTTACTTTGATACGAATCGGAAGGACTATCAATTGCCTTACGTTTAGATCCGCTCAGGATATTTTTAGATATTTTTAGTGCTCCAAATTTTAAAGTTGTGTCATTAATTTCGTTTTGCTTTGGTTTGGGTAGTAGTATTTGTTTCGGAGTAGATGATATTTTTAGATTTGTCAATCTTTCTCGTAATAAAATAAGATTGTCATTACCTTTGGCAATTGACGGCATTGGTTTACTGAGTAATGTAGATTGAGAAATTTTGGATGGATTTGGGAGTAGAACTGGAAATGGAAGTTTAGGTTTAATTGGTCTGGGGGCATATTGAACAGATGGATTGGCGGGAGGAAGAATACTCGATTGATATGGCACACTCATTGAGGAAGAGGCATCAATTTGTTGTTTCTGACAATTTTGATGAGATGAACAATAATTTGTTCCTCGTTTTTTAAATGATTTACAAGGCACACCTTTTAATGTCATACATTCGCATAGTGACATTAAAAATTATAATGGTTATATAACTGTATAAATTAAAATATTTTACATCATCCGCTTTTATAAAAATAACCCTTTACGTCTGGTAAATTAAATAATAATTTGAGGCAATTCTAATTTATGATGTTTATTTACACGTCCTTTCATTTCATCAGACACTAAATTACTTCGAAAAAATTCATTTAATAATTCATCATTACTATTTGATATATCATTCATAAATGGATCATTATCATAATTTTTAGTAATTACTACACATCTTGTCGTACTCATTAACGTACTGTCATCAATCATAAATTGTACACATAATTGTGCTTTAATACGTATTGTTCTTTCAACCTCGAATATGTTGTTTTCTGAGGTCGATAATGTAAATTTAATGTCATCAACATTAGTGATGTCATATACCGGTACTGATTGATTAATAAACCAATCGGTATCACAACTAAATTCATCATTTAGATCACGACAATCAAAAAGTAAATTAATATTCACAAGTTTTGCCATACCAACCACATTAAATGATAAATATCCACTGTTGATTGTCATGTCTAATTCTGGCAATAACACATACATTGGATTTTTACAATCACTGCGTCTTTTTAAGAAACCGCTTCTATTCGAACACACTAATGATGTTGGATCAATATCACTGAGATTTACTACTTCTATTTCCTCTGTCATGATTTAAATCCGTTCAGGATATTTAAGAAAAGTTATGATCAAAAATTTTTGATTTTTACTTTATTTTTTGTGACATTTTATATTACGTCAGAATTGTAGTGATAAGAAGTGTAAATGTCGTGGACAGTTAAAGTTATGGATGTAATCACACCAACTATGCTAATTTCATATTATCATGAAATGATTATATTAACAATATTTCAACCATCAAACAAAAATATTAACATCACAATTCATAACCCTGAACAAATGCGTCAGATTGTCATCAATCAAAAATGTTATTGGTATTCAACTGATATAGATAGAAAGAAAATATTGGATAAGTACGCTGATGCTTATGAAGCATACACTCAAATATGTGAAAGATGTTCAATGCCGTTTGATTTTGATTTCACTGGAATTTTCTATGTCAGCGCCAAATTAGAGGCAGATGATCATGAAATCGAATTTGAATACCACTACAACTACATACATTCATCAAATGTCAAACGAACACAACAAATTTCCCGTGGTGGCATTCATTACATAAAATTATCAATGCCCAATGTAGATCAACATTCAACCAGTTTGAAATTCCATAGCAAACATAACATTAGTTCAAACAAGTTGACTTTCACTGATGGAATTATTCAGGGTGATGGAGAAATCTTAATGCCATTCAAAGAACAAATACTTTCTCAATCTCATTTTGATTTTAGTCCAGTTGACACAATCTATTTACCATCGTGATCATCTAATCAAAGATATTATCTTTGAAGATATAAAGCATGAACATAATGAAAAACAAAAAATATTGGAACAAATCTAAATGCCAAACAGAGTCTCAAAATCAACAGCAGTCAGTAGTCGGAACAACCTTAGTAGACTTGACAAACTTCAACTTCGTGGGAACTGGGTTGGAAACTGGGTTAGGAACTTCTGCCCAAGAAATTGGCATCTCAGTCGATGTGACAGTCTGATCTGCTGGAATTTGCTCGGTCTGATCTGATGGAATCTGAGCAATATGCTCATCCTCAGTCTCGTGAATTGTACGAGAACTGATGTAGTCCTTGTGACAACGAGGGCAATAGTTGTTGTAGTGTCCTCGTGGGTTGAAAATGTTGCGAGAACATGCTACCTTATCACCCTTTTCATTGGTGAACTTTCCCTTACACTTCTTGATGTACACCACCTGAACCTTACAGTCAGGACACTTGGGCATACGAACAGATGGTGTCAGAAGAAGACTACGATCAAGATCCCACGCATTTCCATTCACACATGGAGTATTCTGATCAACACCAGAACACTTGACATGATATGTTCCAGTCAGAACCTTGGCATGGAACTCAACAGTCTTCGAATTGGATGTAGTTTGCTTCGACATATCTTGATATCGACCGAGATAAAAATATATTATTTCAGTTTTAGGGCGAAAAAAATTCAAATTTTTTCAAGATTTGAGTCTAATTCAGGTCAAATCTTAACTTTGCTAACTTTAAAAGTTAATATTTGGAACGACTTCAAAATCAATATATAATGTCATTTCACGAGACTTATCCTTTGAATTCAAATCATACCATTTATGTAAACATATACATTTAGTTCCTGTTGGTAATATTATTTCATTTTCACTCATTCGATTAATTCCATCAACACATATAAATGCCACATTTTTTGAAATCCTAAATCGGAGCAAAATTCCAAAAAATTTCGCTGATGCTGGACCAGCATATGATGTTGATGTGGGTTTATATAATTCAATTTCCTCGCCTTGTTTTATATCTTTATATAATTTTCCAGTGCTTGTAACAGGAACTTGTTCCATTCTGAATACATACAAGTATGGAATTTCTGTTTCATCTGATTTAGTAAATAAGTATGAATTAAAATTAGTTGATAACGCAATTGACGATTCAATTAAACTAATACTGTTTTGTGTTTGTGGTTCGCCATTAAAATATCGAATTGTTGATTCTATGATGTTAGTATAACCAAATACATGGTTTTCAATGGCGGGAAACATGTTATCTTGTTGTGCCATTTTCCCATATTCATGATCTCCTAATGAACTAATTTTATAAACAATTTCATCTTCGGTAGTATTCATAAATCCAAACCAATAATATGATTGATACAAAAATGATTTATTCCAGTCTTTTTTCCCACCAACTATTGATTTTTGTTTATAATATTCTTCGTCATCTAAAACTGATTGTAAATAAAAGGTACAAATATTTAATTCCATCTCAATTAAAGAAACAACATTATCATTACCATGAGCATTTTTAATATGAACTGGTCGTCCAACAAAACTAAATTGTTCTCCTTTAACAATTTCAAATAGTGACATTATATATGAAATATCTGTTGGTGTTAATATTCTGGCATATATTAAATGTCCTTTGATGATCATATTGAAAAATAATATCAAATAATTTCGATATGTTTCGTCATACGTATCCAAAATCCATTTAAATATATTAATGTTTGATTCTGACTGATCTATTATTCCCTTATGAGTTGTTAGTTGAATGTGATCTAATTGTAAATCGTTGTCAGAATTTAATGTCACATGAAGTTTATTTAGATTTGTTCCAAATATTTTTAGATTTGTTCCAAATATTTTTAGCAATTTCCATCCAGAATATTTAATACTTTCTTTGAATACATCTCCTGTCTGGTCAAATATCGTGGAATTTAAATCACATGAAATTGGAATTTTGGGATATTGTAATCCAATCATTTCGATGATATTTTCCATATCATTTGTTTCAACATAAGAAAACAATCTATAAATTGATAATATGTCCAGTTTTTGGGTTGATTTTAATTGTTTTTGGGTTAATTTCATGAAATATATCCAATTTGCTGATATTGCTGATATTGCTGACATATTTAATTTTTATATGTATATTATTGATTTTTATTTTTTTAACGTCATCGTCTTTTTTATAGATTGTTCGAAAAAGAATTAAAAACACCTTAATGGATCATATCGTTATATGTATTGCTATTTTGTGTGGCATGGCACTTGGATTACTATCAATTGCTGTTATAGTGTGTTTAACTTCAATTTATATTGAAGATAATCGACAAAATTCCTTAAATTCATACAAAATTCCATAAAAAATATTATATTAATTTTTATGAAAATTTGATTTTTATATCCCCTATTGATATTTTTCAATAATATATATTATATTCACCTACATGTCTGCTTCTTCTCAATTAGTATCGGAATCGTATTCTGGTATTAATATTCCCAACGCCTCAGTTTTTACTGAAAACATTTATGCTTCTCAACGCCAATTAATTGAATCAGCATTTGCTGAACTATCTGCCCGAAATGATGGTAGTTGTAAGGTCGTTGTAGAACTTGATCAAGTTCTTAATTCAACTCTCCGTGATGAAATCCTTAGCAAAGGATATTTAGTTCAACAATACTATTCTTCTGATTCTTCTCGCCAAAGTCATAATCAAACTAAAGAATTCACAGTGGTTATTGAACCACCAAACAATTCAGTCTATCGCAATAGACGTGGATTTCACAACATGTTATGGAAATATCACTATTAAAACAAAATGAGAAAAGAAAAGAGTAAAAAACGAATAAAAAAAGAGTAAAATAAAATTACCAAACAATATCACCCAATGTAATATATTTTTCAATTAATCCTTTGTAATAGTCATAATCTATAACACAATCATCAAGCGACACATTTTTCTTTGTATACAAATCATATTTGTTGAATAACTGTACATATTCCAATTTTTTATAATCATCGTCATTCATTAGATTTCTATATTGTCCATATGTATGCCAAACATACAATGAATGATATCGAATCATATCTAATCCTGCTTGTGGAATTGTTGTTCCATTATGTTTAAGAACTCTATATAAATATTCATCATGTCCAAATGACAATGTACAATTATCAAGTCCAATATATTTTGAATAGATGCCTTCGCTATTTTCATCCTGATTGTGAAATCGTTGATGATCTAAATTCAATTCATTAAATTCTGGGTATACAATTTTTGATGGAATTGGACATCCTAAAATAAATGTATCTCCAACAATACTATATTGATTGGTCATTGTAGTGCCATCTTCATTCCGACCTTTAATATAAATCATTTTACCCAAATCGTGAATCAATCCTACCAATTGTATCCAATCCGGATGACCATCTAAACGAATTTGTTCTGCCACCTGATAAGCATGAACAATATTAGGTAATTCTAAGTCAGGATCACTTAAATCTACAAATGTTTTTAATAGATCCAATGCTTCAAGAATAGTTAATTTAATGGTTGATTGATTAAAGTTAAGATACTTTGGATGTATGTAATTAACTACATGTTCATATGTTTGATGAATTCGTCCTTGCTTGTAATTTTCTTTAACTGCGTCATTACAATCGTCGTAATTGCGAAATTCTGACATGGAATATAACATCTTGAAATATTTTGTTTATATTAATCAAAAATTTTGATTTTAATTTTAATAAACAAAATATTTGTCAATTTTGAGTACATATCCCAAAAAGATGTTATATTCTGGATTTTATGGATTTTTAACTGAAACTGATAGCACATTGTCATTCAATGATGTTATTGTCAAAAATAAAATAATTCCATCACTACAATTCGTAGATAAATCTATTGATGATATTTTATCACAAATTGATCAAAATACAAAGTCATGTGTTTCAATATGCCCATCTTCACCGAACGATAGCAGGAATGAAGAATGGTATGTTGTATGTAAAATTAATACCCAAAAACCCATTGTGTTTTATAAAAACACCAGCTATTATATGTATCGTGAAGATAGCATATATGAAACTCCACTTTTAAGAGAATTAGTACAAAAAGTATGTCCTACTGGTGGGAATGAAGGAGATTTTCGAATGTGTTTTGGGGTCATTAACAACAATTGTTCAAAAGTATCATCATTAATTCCACAGAAGTTTATTGAATCAAAAACTGTATTTGATGATGGTGTTCAATTTCAATTCATATTTGATCAAAATTCACAAGATTATATTCAACAATTGATAGATATTTAAATTCGTTCAGAATATTTGCTATAAAAATAAGGACCAACATCAAAACCTCGTTCTCCTTCTTCATGAGATTCCATATATATCCATGTCCATGAAGCATTTACAACATATACATCTGGTTTTTTGAAAATATCCTGAACGGATTTAAATCCGTTCTTATCATTCACATCACCATTGTCAGTTTTAATGAAATATTTGTTTATTAAATCAGTCCCCTTAATTCTTTCTACTTCATCTAATTCATCATATATTATGTAAACATATTCATTTTGATGATTTGAACACAAATCATATAACATGTTTTTTGCTTCACTACCTTTTAAAATATTACTTACCACAGGCAATTCTTTGTAGAATTCACTATCCTCAATTTGGTCAGCAATACTATTATCTTGCGTGGATCTTAATTTGATATGTAAACAATTAAATGACTCCCAAATGAAATCACAAGATTCGTTTCTGATCATATGTTTAAGTGTATTAATAATACTGACATGAAAATTAATCTTAACAAATTCCGAAATAAGATATATAAATGTTGTTCTAATTTTATGTCTGTATAAACGTGCTTTAACAAAGTCAAATATTCCCATAGTATTTATATTTATATTAATGTAGTATTTATATAAATATCATGTTTGCGATCATATTATATTTTATAATTATGTCAGATAGGAACAGTATGTTCTCCTTTTGTCAAATGGGAAGAAATATACGCTAAATGTCCAGTACAAAAATAATCATCGGCATCAAATTCAATACTATTAATTAATGGCAGAGTAACTGAATCCACTGTCATTGATGTCAGTTCAAAAACAGGATTCGTTTCATTCAGTTCACCTAATTCCTTTAAACGTTGACAACATTGTTGTGCTTGCGCAAGTGTTGAAAACACTCCAACAACATTGGATTGATCGCAATCACTCACCTCTGAATCACGAGTAATAAGAACATAAACTGTTTGAGATAGTGACATGATGTAAATAAATATGGTATTTATTTTAATTTTAAAAATTAAAATCAAATTTTTGAAAATTTGATTTCTAAATTTCACTTAGTTTAATGAAACTAATCCAATCAAAATCATGTCCACATCTCAAAAACATCATGATTTTATAAGACAATCAATGAAAGGCAAGGACATTGGTAATATACCAGGCATGGGTTTAGAGTCAACTGCTATGCTTAAAAGCAAAGGATATGAAAAAGCACAACATTTATTTGGATTATATCTTACAATGTATTGTGATCAAACTACATTTGATGCTTGGTTACAAGAACATATTCCATCAATGAAATTTAAACAAAGAAATGATGCAATATGTTGTTTACACGAATATTATAATACTATGTTTTAAATTTAGCAACCAATTTCAAATTGCTTACGGTTAGTATCAGGACCAATAGTAGTATTTGCCCATGGGGTAATGTTAGGGATTTGTTGGGTAATAGGGTCAGAACGGATTTGTAAGTTGGCATTACGAAGACTGTTACCTTGGGTATCAATTGGCATGAAATTAGATCCATCAATGAAGTTAGTTCCTGCTAAGGTAGCATTGCCAGTAGGAACTTGGGGGTTACTTAAACCCCAGTTGTTGCTGGGATCATTTGATGGAAGTAAATCAGATGAAGTCAGTGGTGAAACATTACCGCATTTAGCATAAATGTCTTGCTTATTAGGTTGAGGGGAATATGTGTTGCTATTTTGAGGATAACTTAAAACATTGGTATTATGCTTAATGGGAGCAAGACTTTCACTTTGTCCATATGCGACAGTGCCATTGTAAGGCATTGGGTCTGATTGTTTGTTGCCATCAGCAGGAGACACTGATGTGTCAACTTGTGGACCCGCAGGTGATCCTGCGAAATGTTCTGAACGACCTGCTTCATGGATTCCTGATTTAAGATCGTTGCCAAGATTCTTAAATAAATTTGTTATGGTTTGAACTTTCAAGACTCCGACAAAAATCAATATCGCAACTATGCCAACACAGACTAATAAAATTTTGACGATATCAGATAACATTATATATTATACTTGTACAATTTTTTTTTCTAAAAACAATTCAAACATTACAAAGTGCTTTTTCTAAATCTTTTCCTAAAAGCTTTTCCTAAAAGCTTTTTCTAAAAGTTAGTATATTTCTTCATCATCAGTTGATATATATTCCGATTCTGGAACTTTACATTCTTCTGGAAAATAATCTATATCAGTATCAGTAATATTGGGAAACGAAGCATTAACTTTAATTTGAACCATATTCCAATCTAAATAATATCTATTATTGCTATTATTGCTATTATTGTTATTTTCGCCATCAAGCAAAATATATTTTACTGTTAGCATCACAGAACATTTATTACCATTTTCCAAACACGAAATAGGTATGATATTATTATCCCTGTCATAAACAGACATTTCATGTGAGTTACATTTCAACTTTAAACTTTTTTGTGAACGATTTAATGCTGAATATTTAATTGATGGGACAAATAAACTTTCTATTTCAGTTAATGAATAATTAGTACTCATCATTAATTGTACAATTGCTAAATAATCAATGTGTTCAATGATATTAATATTTTCCGGTTTATTTAAATTGAGATCAAAAAAATAAATTCCATCGTCTGTTTCGTTTTTAGATCCGTTCAGGATATTTTTAGATCCGTTCAGGATATTTTTAGGAACGGATTTAAAAACAGAATTCCCCAATATAACACCCGAACATGACAAATATAATTGTCCAGTTTTTTCTAATGTATAGGTTATTTTGGTTTTTTTATCAGAAATAAACTTAAACTTGATGTTATTTTTCTTAAAATCAGCAACTTTTACCACATTCATTATAATATGGTTATGTTAAATATTTATATATAATATTTATGAAAATTTAACGACATTTAAACGCAGTCATATCTTTTCGTAACCAAAAAGAATAAAGTCATTATCATAGTAATCATTAATATAATCAATACATTCTCTGTTTAAATAATCAATATATGTTTTCCTATTTTGACATCCGTTGGTGTTAATTTTTAAGTCATTAAAATCAGCAAATCCTAATTTAATCATGTCATCATTTAATGATTCTGTACGTAATATGACAATATCATTCTTATTTATATCATTCTCATTAATAAATTTGTGTTGTGGCAAGGAATGATTGTCACAATTATCTGCTACATATTTTTTGATTATATCTATGGTAACGACGATATTATTATTAATATATTTGTGATAAAATAAATCACTGACTAAACGATCATATGGATTTCTAACTATGGTAATAATTTTAAAATTGGATTCCAACATTGTCATACTAAATCCTCTAAAAAGTGATTTACATTCTATTATTTTTTGGTAAGTTAAGTGCTGTAATGTGTTGGTTATATTATACTTTTTCATTGTTGCTGGACTTAGTCCACCATATATAGATGAGCTACTTAATGAAATTTTATATGTTTTTGAAAAGTATGTTTCTAACGATGATCCACCAGTTTTTGGTATATGTATAAATAATATATTAATTTTATGTTTTGTACTATAAAAGTATGGCATTTATGTTGGATAAATATATTATATATTCAAAGAACAATAAATAATTATTCATTTTAAAAATATCATCAATGGATTTGAATAGGATCTTGATGTGATTCAATTTCAATCAATGTACAAGTAACAGTACAGTCTTCACCGTCACCATCATCATCAATCAATTCAGTTGTAATTGTTGATACATGTCCAATATCAATAATAGTTGGAATGATAATCGCTGAATTAAATTTGATGTATACATTTAAATAATATTGATCGTCGTATGAATATGAAATATTTTCACATGTAGTATCATTTGGTAAATAATCAGTGATCCCTGAGTTATTGTAAAATAAATTCATGATATTATCAGTCACGTTGTCATCAATTTCATGAAATTCATCGTTCATAGATTTTAATTGAACTTTAAATGTCAATGTATACCCAAGGACATCAATTTGATCTGTCAATTTAATTTCTGATGTCAACATTTGATGTGGATTACTTTGTAGATAATAATCATCAACAACAATTACTGACGGCAATGGTTGTTGTGAACGAATGTATAATGAATCATCTGTTAAAAACACAACACATTCTACGTTTCTCATATTTTTTAATCGATGATGTATCATATCGCTATGACCATGCGGAGTTGAATAAATATAGTCTTTCATAAAAATATTTAAATCATGTTAAGAAAAACACATTTAAAAAATCAAAAATTTAAAAATGAGCTGATCTGAGCACAGCAAGATATATCAGAATTAAGATATGAAAATAAGGTACTTATTTAATATTTTGCTGACGAGCAAAATATTAAAATATTCTGTAAGAATTTAGAATTATTATTTCATTTTATAATATATAATTAATATGGACGTCCTTAACAATATTAAAGATACTATATACAAACACAAAACAATTGCGTTAGCAGTTCTTGTTGTTGTTGCCGGAATCATCATTTATTTAATGATGTCAAGTCGTAGTGAATCATTTGCCACCACCTATCCATTACAATACTATGGAGGCGTATATCCAACTGAGGGATTTTATGCTCAGACCGGTGTTCATGATGAAAATGAACAAGTAAAGTTAGTATTGTTTTATAGTCCTTGGTGTCCTCATTGTAAATCATTGACTGAGGGATCACCATCAGTTTGGGACACATTGACTCAAACTCATGGATCATCCAAAGCAAAAATAGAAAAGGTTAACGTCAATGAAAATGAAGAAATGTCCACCAAATATGGTATTTCATCAATTCCATCAATCAAATTAATTAAAGGTAATGATGTTAAGACATACAAAGGAGATCGTAGTCTTAAAACTATTGAGGATTTCTTAACCAGCAATGGTCAAGTTAACAGTGCTTAACTTTTAAACATTAATTACTGAATGTAGTCCAGTACCATTTTCAACATATATAAAATTATCCTTTGGTATATATGGACGCAAATCAAGATCATCTATAATCAAACATTGATCTGGAGAAATGTTCAATTCTTTAATTTTATCAGAGATTTGAATCGATCTATTTTCAGCATATGATTTTGAAGAAATTAATTTATTAGCGTTAGTGTGATCAATTGGTGTTTTTAAAGCATTATGTTTTTGATATAATTCTTTGATTTTATCAAATGACATGAATCGAGTCCAATCAGATGATACAATAATTTCCAAATCAGAATATTTTTCCAATATAGTATTTAATGCTTGAACATTTTCATCATCAAAATCCCAACCCTTATTTCCTGATTTGGGTTTATTTTGTAATACACCATAATTGTCCATAAATAAATATTTCTTATTTTCCAAATGTTGTATGTCATGTGAATGAATATTAATGTCATGTGGAATAACTAACCTGTTCATAAATCCAATAATATCCTTGGGATCAAGAACTTGTTCACTTAAACGAAGTCCTTTAATAAACTTGTCAGGTATATTATGGTTTTTATAAAAAGAATTCAATACCTCATCGTTGTTGTTATTCTTAATACATGTTTTATCAAATTTCATATTAACAATAGGATACATTGTGTTAAATCGTGATGATGTTAAAATACTTCCAGCAAAACTATTAATATGAGTATCAGTAAAAATACTGTAATATTTAAATTTATTATTGCTATTACTTGCCATAATTTCGTCCTTTGATACTAATGTAATTTCATGTCCTTGATCATTTAAAGTAATTGTACCAATAGGTGTGGCATCATGATAAGTAAATGAACTTTCTTGTTTATTGAAAATACGATGTCTATTAGCAATATTTAATATACTACCATCACTAAATGTCAGTTTACAATATTTGCTACAATTTCCGCTCTTCATAATCCATACTGGTTTTGATGATGAAAATTGTCCTTGATCAAAATCCCATACTTTAAGTTGATCGGAATATGTAATATTTTCTATATTTTTGGTTGATCCATCACTTAACGTAATTGGCGTGCCTTCAACTAAACATGTACCATTAATAAAAAATACTATATATGGTGTGTATGTAGTTCCAATATTATTAGTAGCATAACCTTGGGCGTATATATATACATTACTCCCAGGGTTAGTAACCCCAGTTGAAAGCGATGAAAAATTATTTACATTTGATATAGTAGTAGTGTTACCAGTATAACCAGCATCACTTGATCCATAATCAACATCAAATGTATAACCAACATTAGAAATTGAATTAATGTCGCCTGAATTGACAGAAATTGCCAAGGATAATAAAAGATTCCCGTCATTGTCATAACTTGTTCCGCCAGTCATTGATATATCTGGCACAGAATTAATGGCAATTGTATTAGATGTAATATAATTTAATTCTGTGTTATATATGTCAATAATACGATTATATGTTTTCTTAACAGTTTTATTATATTTACCGCTGTATATAACATGATGTGTAGTGAATTTAACACTAATTCCTTGAAGGTCTAAGGCATATTTCAAGGACTTCTTTAATGAAGGGTCTGGGTAGGCAAGATGTAGTTTACGAACCATAATATATTAAATACAAGTAAAAATAAAAATAAAACAAAGTAAATAAATAAAAATATTCTTAATATTCTTCACATTTTTAATGTAATAGATGAATATCTTTGTTATATGTTTCATAAATGGTTGTGATTGGATTTGAATCATTATGACTACATGTCACACGAACCTTATTTGTTTTAATCATTTTAGCACTCTTGGGTTCATACAAGTAAATATGTTGCCATTTGTCAAGAGCATTTGTTGCGGTTATACTACCCCAACTGTCAGTTTCAGAAATGTCTGCCCAACTTTTTTCAAATTTAGAAACCTTTTGAGACGGTTTCTTTTCAACTATTGGAGAATTTAAAGAACGTAGCATACAACATGGGGATTTTCCATGATATACCGGCAAGCCACTGTTTTCATTTTCTATACCATGTAAAAGATAATGAACATTGACTTTAATATTACCATATTCAATAACTGATTTGTAATATTTTGTTGACTGTTCTGTGGTTTCACTAATTAATTCACTATCATTCATATCTTCCAAACTATTCTTATTGAATATAATGTTGTTAATTAATGCCATATTATGACATTGAATTGGCACATCTATTCCTGATTGACTTACTAAGGCATTATTATGTTCAAGTAAAATATCACAATCAATAGCAGAATTCTTAACTAATGACAAATACTTTTCTATTGTGGCATTCTTTTGATGCGATAATTTGTACAAATATAAGTCAGTTGATTCTCCTTTATTGATAGATGTTTCAATACTTTCGTCTTCTCGTTCCACTGAAATATATTGATAGACATGAACTTGTTGTTCATCTTTGGGCAATGAAATGTGCGAACGGAAACGTACAGCACGTCCAATAACCTGCTGGAATCGCACATAATTCCAATGTTGTTCCATGAAATGAACTTGTTGAACACCCTTTAAATCTAAACCTTCGGCGGCGGCGGGCGTTCCAAGGAAAACCTTACAAATTTCACCATGAGCATTTCTCGGATGAGTGAAAATTTTCTTGAAAACATCACGTTGTTCCTTATCAATATCACCACTATAAATCAAATATCGATTAGCAAAAAGAGGAAGATCTCCAAAATGTGTGGCATCAGGAGTATCTATGATTTGATTGATTGAATTTGCCACATCAGCAGTTAAATTAGTATACTTATATGAACTATTTTCCAAAACCATTGAGAACATAGTTAAACCTTCCAATTCTTTGAATGCCGAATACACAAAAACCAATCCTTTATTGCCTTTACCATGGACAATATTATCAAATATGCGCTGATATTTTGATGAATATTTAGATAAAACTGATTTAGACTTAGTAATATTACCAACATTACTAATGTTACCCTCTGCTGGTGTTGTGAATTGAGGATTTTCAGCAATAATTTGAAGTAATAATGCCTTGGCGTCAGCATAAGATGAAATATGTCCAGCATTTCTTTTAATATTATAGATACTGTAACTTTCTATATCATGTTCATTATAAACAACACGAAATGCTTTGACATCAGTTGCTGATAATCCAGAATATAGACTGTGTAGTACATCTAATTTGTCTCCAATAAAAATAACAGGATTCCTGTAAAAGGTTTCAAATTCGTCATATTGAACCTTGGTCAGAATCTTACTCAATATGCGCTTTTGTTCATCTTTCCATTTCAGTGTACACGACAATGTGGGTTCATATTTTGCTAATTCATCGCTGGTGAAATTGCGTGGTTTGGGTCTGTTAATTGGGAAAACGAAATTAGATGCCATACGCGATCCAGAACGGTAACTTTGTTGAATTTCATCTGAAAAAGCGAATTTTTCCAATTTTTGTTCTTCTTCACGGGTTTGTTGGTAATATGATAATTGATTGTCAATCATTTTAATTAATTCTGGTGGATGAATAATTTTGTCTGGATATTGTCCAGACATTAAATTACCAATGTAATATGAAACCATGCCATTAATTCTATACATAAATGACTTGGTCTTGGGTTTATCAGAATAAATTGATTTGAAATCAAGTTCATTTTCAGGAAATAACGTAGTTTTATGGTCACTGTCCAAATATCCCTTTAAAATATTAAAAAATAGCGCCAATTCGAATGGTTTATTAATGGTTGGAGTAGCAGTTAAACATAAGATTTTCCCTTCGAAATTCATGAATGTGGAATATAATTTAGAGCGAGATGTGGCGGTATTTGTTAAACTGCTCATAAAATTGTGTGCTTCA